>Ga0222424_100029_pt1 | contig 419988 bp, 395 predicted proteins | sample 2B2ome_FD_182468 | JGI IMG/M metagenome (GOLD analysis project Ga0222424, IMG submission 182468) | Enriched microbial communities from leaf-cutter ant dump, University of Wisconsin, Madison, United States - 2B200A (version 2) | ecosystem: Environmental > Terrestrial > Nest > Insects nest > Nest...
GGAAGGGGGGGGGGGGGGCGGGGGGGCGGGTGGTGGTGAAACGAAGCGCGTTGCGCACCATCACCGTTTATCGCTCGATCTTTATGGGCCGGAGAGCCGGGGGGCATGGATGGCGCCACTCGGATGGAGAGGGGCAATGGGCCCCGGATCAGGTCCGGGGAAGTGCGGTGGGTGGGGCGGGGATGGGGGTGAGATGGCGGGGATGGGGGTGGGAGCTTGCCGCGGTTCGTTCTTCCTTCCCCCTGAGGGAGAAGGTGGCGGCGGTGGTGGCGCGAACCCCTCACCCGCCCTTCGGGCACCCTCTCCCTCAAGGGGAGAGGGCGATGGGGCGCGATCGCGCTCCAAGCGGTCGTCAGTAGGTTTCGCGCAGGTGGCGGAGGCGGAGGGTGGAGGAGAGGGCTTTTTGGGTGGGTTTGGCGCCCTTGCGCGGGGTGAAGGTGAGGTGGGTTTCGCGGCCGGGGAGGAGCGTCAGGGCGTTGTCGGAGAAGTGGCCGGGGAGGTCGACGCTGGCGGTGACGAAGAAGGCCGGGCGGTCGGTGGTGAGGGTGAGGACGGGAGCGCCCTCGACGGTGGACCAGGTGGCTTTCACGCGGGCCTCGGGCAGGTCGTAGTACTTGTAGGCGCGCGGGAAGTAGTCGTTTTCGCCCAGGGGGCGGCCGTCTTCGCCGGTCCAGGAGAAGAAGAGGAAATCGCCCTCGCCGAGTTTCGACAACGGAATGCGGGCGAGTTCGGCGGCCGCGTTCGGGCCGATCTTGCCGCGCTTGCCGTGGACGGTCTTCGACTTGCCGTCGATATTGGCGACCTGGACGTCGAGCGTGATCTCGACCTTGTCGGCGGTATCGTTGATGCCCTTGAGGACGATGTCGTCCTTGTCGGGAACGGCGACGACGTTGATGGGGAGGTAGAAGCGGCGGGCCATGTAGTGGAGGAGCTTCCACTGGCCACCGTAATCGAGGCTGGCCCAGCTTGCGACCGGATAGGTGTCGTTGATCTGCCAGTAGAGCGTGCCCATGCAGCGCGGCTTGGTGGAGCGCCAGTATTCGATGGCGGTCTTGATGGCGAGGCCCTGCTGGATCTGGCTGAGGAATACCATCTGCTCGAAATCGGCCGGGAAGCGGAAGTAGCGGCACATGGTTTCGAGGATGCGAGCATTGCCGCCATCGTTGCGCTGGTGGTTCTCCATCACCGGGGAGGACGGGTTGCGGTCCTCGGGGTTGGTGAAGGTCTCGATGACGTTCATCGAGGTGAAGGACTGGAAGCCGAATTCGGAAGCGAAGCGCGGGTTGACCGTGCGGTAGGCCTCGAAGGATTTGGCCGAGTGCCAGACGTCCCAGTAGTGGAGGTCGCCGCGGGTGTCGGAGTGCCAGCCGTCGGAGAAATCGAGGTAGCCCAGCGAGGGCGAGGACGGCCAGAAACGGCGGGCCGGGTCTTCATCCTCGACGATCTGCTGGAGCATCGAAGACATGCGGTCGTAATTGGCGAGGTAGCGCTCGGGATTGGCCTTGGTCTCGTCGTACCAGGTGAGCGAGCCGATGACTTCGTTGTCGCCGCACCAGAGGGCGATGCAGGCGTGGTGGGAGAGGCGCCGGACCTGCTGGGTGATCTCGACGCGGACATCATCGAGGAATTCGCGGTTCGAGGGGTAGCTCATGCAGGCGAACATGAAATCCTGCCAGATGAGGATGCCGAGTTCGTCGCAAAGGTCGTAGAAGTAATCGGGCTCGTACTGGCCGCCGCCCCAGATGCGGATCATGTTCATGTTGGCGGCGACGGCGCTTTCGAGGAGGTCGCGGACGACAGGCTCGGTGATGCGCGAGGGAATGGCGTCGGCGGGAATCCAGTTGGCGCCCATCATGGTGATTTCGCGCCCGTTCACGCGCACCTTGAACGTGTGGTCGATCTCATCCTTCTCGATGACCCATTCGAGCTTGCGCAGGCCGATCTTGCGGCGGGTGACCTCGCCTTCGAGATCGGTGACGAGTTCGTAGAGCGGTTGCTCCCCCTGCCCGTTCGGCCACCAGAGTTTCGGGTTCTTGATGGTGAGGTTGTGGACGAGCACGTTGTCGCCCGGCCTGACGACGACCTTGTCGGTGATGGTCTGGCCATCGATGGCGTGGCTGATCTCGACCGAGCCTTCGGCGAAGGCGAAGAGGCGTGTGGTGATCTGCAGTTCGACCGACTTCTTGCCGTGGGCCTGGTCGACCTGCACGCTTTCCTGGCGGGCAATGCGGCTCTTGCGGATGGCCATGCGGCCATAGACGCCCGTGGGCATGAGGCAGATGCCCCAGTCCCAGCCGGCATGACAGGCGACCTTGCGCACGAAATTCATGTGCACGCCTTCGAGGCCATTGGTCAGGTAGTTCTTGGTGAAGGGGATCGGGAACGGATGCGCCTCGGCGCGGGCCTTGGCGACGTCGCGCGTGACGGCAAATTCGATGCGCAGGGTGTTGAGGCCTTCGAGGACCTTGCCGGTGACATCGAAATCGTAGCGACGGAAGGCGTTGTCGGTTTCGGCGATGAGTTCGTTGTTGAGGAAGATGCGGGCGATGCAATCGACCTCGGAGAGGGTGAGCGTGAGGTAGCCATCGAGATCGGCCGGCGCGGCCTCGAAATTGCGCTCGACGGTCCAGGGGGTGCGGTTGACCCACATGACGACCTGCTCATTGGCGCCGAAATAGGGATCGGGGATTTCGCCGGCGTCGATGAGCGCGGTGTGCACGTCGCCAGGGAGCGCGATGCCGAACGTGCCCTTGCGGGCCGGCGACGTGAGCGACCAGGCGCCCGAAAGCGCGATTTCCGAATAACCCGAACGAGCCGATCCGACGGCCTTGGCCTTCGCCATGACTTCCCTCCCGAAGACGCGCATGAAATCGATTTAAGTGGCGCGCAGAAGTCTTAGACGGAGTCCCCGCTTCTGCCAATGGCGGCCACATGCTTGACATGTGACCATTTAGTCACCTATTGTCGAGCTCGTGGATGACATCTTCAAAGCCCTGGCCGACCCGACGCGGAGAGCGCTGCTGGACAGCCTGCACAACAGGCAGGGCCAGACGCTGACCGAACTGGAGGCGGGACTGGAGATGACGCGCTTTGGGGTGATGAAACACCTCAAGGTTCTCGAAGAAGCCTCGCTGGTGGTCACGCGCCGGGAGGGACGGTTCAAATATCATTATCTCAACGCCGCGCCGATCCAGGAGGTCGCGGACCGGTGGATTGCACCCTATGCCAAGCCACTGGCCCGGTTTGCATTGGACTTGAAAAACAATCTCGAGGGACGTCAGATCATGAGTGAGAAGCCTGATTTCGTTGTCGAAACCTATATCCGCACTACCCCCAAGGCGCTCTGGGACGCCCTGGTCAACCCGGACAAGACCGAGCTCTATTACTATGGCGGTCGCGTCACCTCCGACTTCAAGGTCGGCAGCCGCTACTGGTTCCCCGACGACAAGGGCGGGGTCATGCTGGATGGCGAGATCGTGGAGATCGTGCCGGAAAAGCGGCTGGTGACCACCTTCCTGGCCGCCTGGGCGCCGGACAAACCGGCGACGCGCGTGGCCTATGACATCGCGCCGATGGGCGACGTCTGCAAGCTGACCATCACGCATTATGAATACGAGAAGGCGGCGCCGGGCGTCGTCGGCGGGTGGCAGCTCATCCTGGCAGGGCTCAAGACCTACCTGGAGACGGGCAAGCCGCTCAACGTGCCGATGCCCGCCTGACGTGCACTACTGGGCAGCCTCGCTGGTATCGAGGAAGCCGCCGGACTGGCGCTCCCAGAGGTGCGCGTAATGTCCGCCGAGTTCGAGGAGTTGGGCATGCGTGCCCTCCTCCACGATCTTGCCCTTGTCGAGCACGACGAGGCGATCCATCGCCGCGATGGTCGAAAGGCGGTGGGCGATGGCGATGACGGTCTTGTTCTCCATCAATGAATCGAGCTGCTGCTGGATGGCGGCTTCCACCTCGCTATCGAGGGCGGAGGTGGCTTCGTCGAGCACGAGGATCGGCGCGTTCTTGATGAGGACGCGGGCAATGGCGATGCGCTGGCGCTGGCCACCGGAGAGTTTTACGCCGCGCTCGCCGACATAGGCGTCGTAGGCAGTGCGCCCCTTCTGGTCGATGAGGGCTTCGATGAAGTCGTCGGCTTCGGCGAGGGCGGCGGCGGCCATCATTTCATCGTCGGTGGCTTCGGGGCGGCCATAGATGAGATTGGCGCGTACGGAGCGGTGGAGGAGCGAGGTGTCCTGGGTGACGACGCCGATATTGGCGCGCAGGGATTCCTGGGTGACCTTCGAGATATCCTGGCCATCGATGAAGATGCGGCCCCCCTGCAGGTCGTAGAAGCGCAGCAGGAGGTTGACCAGGGTCGACTTGCCGGCGCCGGACCGGCCGATAAGGCCGATGCGCTCGCCCGGCTTGATGGAAAGCGAGAGGTGATCGATGACGCCGCTTTCGCGGCCGTAGTGGAAGCTCACGTCCTTGAAGTCGATGGCGGCCTTCGTGACGACCAGCGGCCTGGCATCGGGGGCGTCCTGGAGCTCCAGGGGGCGAGCGATGAGTTCGGCGGAGTTCTGCGCGGTGCCGTAATTGCGCATGAGGCCGTTGAGCTGGGTCATCATGCGGCCGAGGAGGTTATAGAGGCGCAGGATGAGGCCCATGGTGAAGGCGACGCCACCCACGGTGACGATGCCCTGGGTCCAGAGATGCACGGAGAGCGCAGCGATGCCGGCGATCATGATGCCGGAGAGCATGGCCATGGAGCTGCGCACGCTCACCAGCATGCGGGCAAGGCGGCGCACGGCGGCGATGTAGTTGTCGAAACCGGCATGGACGAATTCGTCGTCGCCCTTGGACGTGCCGAAGAGCTTCAGGGTCTGGATATTGCCGAAGCTGTCGACGATGCGGCCGGTAAGCGCGGAAGCGGCCTCGGCGCTGGCGGCGGAGCGCTTGCGCATGCGCGGAACGTAGTAGCGGGCCATAAACCCGAAGACGACAATCCAGAGGATGACAGCGGCGGCGAGGCGCCAATCGAGCTGGCCGACGAGAATGATGGTGGTGAGAGCGTAGACGGCGATGAACCAGACGACCTGGAGCAGGCTGACCATGAAATCGCCCACCGCGCCGCCCGATTGCCAGACCTTCGAGGCAATGGCGCCGGAAAAATCGCTCTGGAAGAAGTTGAGACTCTGGCGGATGACGTGGGCGTAAGCCTGCCAGCGGACGAGGTTGTAAAAGCCGATATTGATGGTCTGCTCTTCGACCACCGCCGAGAGCCAGGTGATGATGAAGCGGGCGATAACCACCACGAAGAGCATGAAGAGCAGCTCGTTGCCGAAGCCGCCCAACAGGCCTTGCCAGCCCTGGGCCTGGGTGGAGGAATCGAGGATATCGACGAGCCGGCCCACGTAATAGAAGAGCGCCGCTTCGACGAGCGCGACGAGGCCGCCGAGGACCAGCAGCGCGAAGAAGGGCAGCTTGGCCTGGCGGATGTAATACCAGAAGAACTGCAGCACCGGCGCGGGCGGCTGGAGGTCGCCCTTGCGAGCGAAGGGATCGACCCAGTTCTCGAAGGTCCGGTTGAGCTGGTCGATAATCTTCATGAGGGCCGCCGGAGGGAAAAACGACTGGAGAGTCGTGAGCTTAGATCATGACCTAATGGCGGCAAGGGGGATAGGGTTCCGTGAGGTTACGTGGTGGTGAATGGGGCGGTTAGTTCTGTTTCGGTGGTGGCTTTCGCTGAGCTCGCTCCCATGCTGAGCCTGCTTCGGCGCTAGCCACGCACTCCTCTGACGGAGACGCAATGGCGGGGTTGGTGTTCCGGGCTCACCTCCATCCCGGCCCTCCCCGCAAGGGGAGGGAGGGATGGAGGCTTGAGATCGGGGTAGGTCCCTCCCCTTATTGTGCGGCTTCGACTTCCACGGCGTCCAGATCGAGGAAGCCGCCGGACTGGCGTTCCCAGAGGTGGGCGTAGTGGCCGCCGGAGGCGAGGAGTTCGGCGTGGGTGCCTTCTTCCACGATCCGGCCCTTTTCGAGCACGACGAGGCGATCCATGGCCGCGATGGTCGAGAGGCGGTGGGCAATGGCGATCACCGTCTTGCCGGCCATGAGGCTCTGGAGCTGGTCCTGGATGGCGGCCTCGACCTCGGAATCCAGCGCCGAGGTGGCTTCGTCCAGCACCAGGATCGGCGCGTTCTTGAGGAGCACGCGGGCGATGGCGATGCGTTGCCGCTGGCCGCCCGAGAGCTTTACGCCGCGCTCGCCGACATGGGCGTCGTAGCCCGTGCGGCCGCGAGGATCGCCCAGGCCCATGATCACGTCATGCACCTGCGCCTGCCGGGCGGCGGCGATCATCTCTTCGTCGGTGGCGTCCTGCCGGCCGTATTTGAGATTTTCGCGAACCGAGCGGTGGAGGAGCGAGGTGTCCTGGCTGACGAGCCCGATGGCTGCGCGCAACGATTCCTGGGTGACCTCGCGTACGTCCTGCCCGTCGATGCGGATGGCGCCATCCTGCACGTCGAACATGCGCAGGGCGAGGTTGACCAGGGTCGACTTGCCCGAGCCCGAGCGTCCGACAAGGCCGATCTTTTCGCCCGGCGCGACGCGCAGGTCGAAATCGTCGATCACCGAGCCCTGCTTGCCGCGCCAATAGTTGAACGAGACGTTGTCGTAGACGATCTCGCCGCTTTTGACGTGGAGCGGAGGTGCGTCGGGCTTGTCGAGCATGGTGATGGGCTGGGCGATGGTATCCATGCCGTCGCGCACCGTGCCGACCTGGCGGAAGACGTTCGAGCCGATTTCGAGGATCCAGCCGGACATGTTCATGATCTGGAGGGCGAAGGGCACTGCGGTCGCCACGGCTGCAGCGTTGAGCGTGCCCTCGTTCCAGCCTCGCAGCGACAGCCACGTGATGGCAATCACGAGGAAGGCGTTGAGGAAGAACAGGGTCGACCACATGTAGGTGAAGACCCGCATGAGCTTGCGGAACTCGACCGTGTGCTCGAGGATGGAATCGGCGACGTAGGCGTCTTCGTGCCCGCCGGTCGAGAAGGTCTTGAGCGTCTGGATGTTGGTGTAGCTATCCACGATGCGACCGGTCATCACCGACTTGGCTTCCGAGAGCTGCTCGGAATGGTGGGCGATGAGCGGCATGGAGATGTGGAACAGCACGCCATAGGCGATGCCCCAGATCGCGATCGGCACGAGCAGAAGCGGATCGAGACCGGCCAGCACGGTGATCGCCACCACGACGAAGACCAGAGCATACCAGGCCGCATCGATAGTGAGGTTGATACCCGTCTCGATCGCTTCGCCGGTCTGCATGATCTTGTTGGCGATGCGGCCGGCAAAGTCATTCTGGAAGAAGGTCCAGCTCTGGCGGATCACATGCCAGTGGCTCTGCCAGCGGACGATGTTGACGATGTTGGGCACGATCGCGTGGTTGCGGACCAGCGTATCGATGATGAACATGCCCGGGCGCACGAGCAGCACCACCGCCGCCATCAGCAGCAGGGTCTGGCCGTTGGTCGAGAACATGTCTCCGGGATTGGTGGTGGCCAGCATGCCCACGATCATGCCGACGAAGATCGGCATCATGGCATCGGCGATGGAGCCTCCGGCTACCAGCACCATGCGCAGCGCGAAGGCGCCGCGGAACTGACCCAGGAAATAGGAGATGAACTTCCACAGCCCCATAGGCGGCTGCGGGTTTTTCGCCAGAGCCACGGGGCTGTAGCGATTGTCGAAATAGGCAATGACGCGATCGAACATTTCGTTCTCATTTCGGTTGCGCCACCCCGTAAATAGATTCAGGGTTTGGCTTTATGGTATTGTTTTCGCTTTACTTTCTTGAACGTAACTGCGTTCGCGTTATCGCTAATTCCTGCCATTTTCCTTCTCCTTGGCTGGTTGAAACCCTGGTTATTCTGCCGCTTCGGCGTCTTCGTCGAGTTCGAGGAAGCCGCCGGACTGGCGCTGCCAGAGACGGGCATAGTGCCCGCCCTGTTCGAGCAGTTCGGCATGCGTGCCCTGCTCCACCACCTTACCCGCATCGATGACGATGAGGCGATCCATCGCGGCGATGGTCGAGAGGCGGTGGGCGATGGCGATGACGGTCTTGCCTTCCATCAGGTGCTGGAGCTGCCCCTGGATCGCCGCCTCGACCTCGCTGTCGAGCGCGGAGGTCGCCTCGTCGAGCACGAGGATGGGGGCGTTCTTGAGCAGCACGCGCGCGATGGCGATGCGCTGGCGCTGGCCGCCAGAGAGCTTGACGCCGCGCTCGCCCACATGGGCCTCGTAGCCGCGATGCCCCTTGGGATCGACGAGTTCGCCGATGAAATCCTCGGCCTCGGCGAGGCGCGCGGCGCGGATCATCTCCTCGTCGGTCGCGTCGGGGCGGCCATAGATGATGTTCTCGCGCACCGAGCGGTGGAGGAGCGACGTATCCTGGGTCACCACGCCGATATTCTCGCGCAGCGATTCCTGGGTGACCTTGGCTATGTCCTTGCCGTCGATGGTGATGGCGCCCTTCTCGCGGTCGTAGAAGCGCAGCAGCAGGTTGACGATGGTCGACTTGCCGGCACCCGAGCGGCCGACGAGACCGATCTTCTCGCCCGGCTTGATGTCGAGCGTCAGGCCCTCGATCACGCCCTTGTCCGAGCCATAGGTGAAGGTCACGTCGTCGAACCGGATATGGCCCTTGACCGCGCCGATCGGCTTGGCTTCGGGCACGTCGGAGACGAGGCGCGGCAGCGAGATGGAGTTGATGCCGTCGCGGACGGTGCCGATATTCTCGAAGAGCGCAGACATTTCCCACATGACCCACTGGCTCATGCCCTGGAAGCGCATGACGAGGCCGAGCGAGACGGCGAGCGCGCCGGGGGTGAGACCACCGCCGAGCCAGGACCAGATGCCGATGGCGCCCACCGCCGCGAAGAGCGCGGCGTTGAGGTAGTTCACCGAAAGCTGGAGCACCGTGAAGAGGCGCATCTGACGGTAGACGGTGTCGAGGAAGCTATCCATTGCCTCGCGGGCGTAGTCTTCCTCGCGGTTGGAATGGGAGAAGAGCTTCACGGTGGCGATGTTGGTGTAGCTGTCCACGATGCGGCCGGTCATGGTCGAGCGGGCATCGGCCTGCGCTTCAGCGATCTTGCCGAGGCGCGGGATGAAATAGCGCATCAGCGCGATGTAGCCGACCAGCCAGAACAGGAACGGAATGGCCAGGCGCCAGTCACTCGAGGCCGCCAGGATCACCGCGCCGGTGAAGTAGACGACCACGTAGACAAGCATGTCGAGCAGCTTCATGACCACTTCGCGCACGGCGAGCGAGGTCTGCATCAGCTTGGTGGCGATGCGGCCGGCGAACTCGTCCTGGAAATAGCTCATCGACTGCCGGATGAGGTAGCGATGGCTCATCCAGCGGATGCGCTGCGGGAAGTTGCCGAGCAGCGTCTGGTGCATGGTGAGGGTCGAAACCACCACCAGCAGCGGCAGGACGATGAGGATCACCCCGCCCATGAGCGCGAGCTTCCAGCCATCGGTCTGGATGAAGGTGGCGCGGTCGGCCTCGGCCAGCCAGTTCACCACGTCGCCGATGAAGCCGAAAAGCAGGATCTCGCCGCCGGCAATGGCGGCAGCAGCCAGCGCCATGAGGGCAAGCCACTTCTTGGCGCCCTGGCTGTAATGCAGGCAGAAAGCCAGGAGCCCGTTGGGCGGCTCCGCCGGCGGATCGAGCGGATAGGGATTTAAGCGGCGTTCAAACCACTTGAGCATTTGCCGTCACCTTGTTTGTCGCCCATGATCGAGAAGGAGCGCGTTCGCTACGACCTCAAGTAGTGTTGAGGTACTGCTCGACCAAGGCGGTGGCGGCAACATTCGTCCGCCGGATGTAATTTGGATGACGCACCTATTGACGCGGAACATGACGTGAGGCGAGGTGCGTGCCGGCGGAACGCTCAACCCTTTCCCAATGCTGCCGGATTCGGCGGGAATGATGGCTGAGTTGGTTGCCAGCCGCACAGAATACACGAAGCGGACGAATCTGCTGTAGCCATCGGGCAACAGCAATTTCAATAGTTTAAGGCACGAGCTGGGGAGCCGTTCATGCGCACCGAAACCGAGCACACGATCTACCTCAAGGATTATGCTCCGACCCCGTATTTCATCGACCGGGTGGAGCTGGAGGTGGAAATCGCGCCGGAAAAGTCGGTCATCCATGCCCTGCTCCACGTGGTGCCGCGCGAAGGCACGGAGCCGGGTACGCCGCTGGTGCTGGATGGCGACGAGCTGCTGCTCAATTCGGTGGCCATCGACGGCGCGCCGCTGGGCCTGCTGGCCTATGAAGTGACGCCATCGAGCCTCACGATCAACGAGCCGCCGCTGCGCCGGTTCGTACTCGAGACGACCGTGACCATCGAGCCGGAGAAGAATACGCGGCTCATGGGCTTCTATCGCTCGAACGGCACCTGGTGCACGCAATGCGAGCCGGAAGGCTTCCGCCGCATCACCTATTATCTCGATCGGCCGGACAACCTTGCCACGTTCAACGTGACGATGATCGCCGACAAGGCACTGGCTCCCGTGCTGCTCGCCAACGGCAACCCGGCGGGCAGCGGGGAGCTGGAGAACGGCAAGCATTTCGCCGTCTGGGAAGATCCGCACCCCAAGCCGTCTTATCTCTTCGCGATGGTGGCGGGCGACCTGGGCGCGATCCACGACAGCTTCACCACCACCTCGGGCAAGGAAGTGGCGCTCGCCATCTATTGCGAGCACGGCAAGGAAGACCGGTGCCTCTACGCCATGGATGCGCTCAAGCGCTCGATGGCCTGGGACGAAAGGCGCTTCGGGCTGGAATACGATCTCGACGTCTTCAACATCGTCGCCGTGTCCGACTTCAATTTCGGCGCGATGGAGAACAAGGGCCTCAACATCTTCAACGACCGGCTGGTCTTCGCCATTCCCGAGACGGCGACGGACGCGGACTACGACAATGTGGAGCGCGTCATCGCGCACGAATATTTCCACAACTGGACCGGCGACCGCGTGACCTGCCGCGACTGGTTCCAGCTCTGCCTCAAGGAAGGGCTGACGGTCTATCGCGACCAGGAGTTCTCCTCGGACGAGCGCTCGCGCCCGGTCAAACGCATCGAGGATGTGCGGCTGCTGCGCTCGGCGCAGTTCGTCGAGGATGGCGGCCCACTCGCCCATCCGCCGCGGCCGGACCATTACCGCGAGATCAACAACTTCTATACGACCACGGTCTATGAGAAGGGCGCCGAGGTCGTGCGCATGCTGGCCACCATGCTGGGTCGCGAGGGCTTCCGGAAGGGCATGGACCTCTATTTCGAGCGCCACGACGGACAGGCGGCGACCATCGAGGATTTCGTGGCCGCGTTCGCGGATTCGGCCGGGGTGAACCTCGACCAGTTCATCCACTGGTACCTGCAGGCGGGCACGCCGCAGGTGGCGATCAGCGACGAATATGATGCAGCCAGCCAGACCTACAAGCTCAAGCTGACGCAGAAGACCGATCCGACGCCGGGCCAGCCGGACAAGCGTGCCATGGTCATTCCGGTGCGCTTCGGGCTTATCGGCCCGAACGGCAGCCCGATGGGATGGAGCAAGGTTTCGGGCGGGAAGGTCGAGGGCGACCTGATCATCTTCGAGACCGATGCGATGGAGCTCACCTTCGAGGGCATTGCCAACCGGCCGGTGCCGTCGCTGCTGCGGGAGTTCTCGGCTCCGGTCAAGCTCACGACCTCGCTTTCGGCCGAGGACCAATTGTTCCTCGCACGCCATGACAGCGATCCGTTCAACCGCTGGCAGGCACTGCAGACGGTGGCGACCGGCATCCTGCTCGATGCGGTGCGGGCGGGCGGCAAGCTTACGGACGCCTCGCGCGTCGAGGCGCTGGCCGATGCGCTGCGCGAGACGCTTGAAGGCGGCAGTGGGGACGACGCGTTCAAGGCGCTGACGCTCTCGATGCCTACTGAGGACAATATTGCCCAGGCGATCGGGCAGAATGTAGATCCGCTGGCGATCCACGAGGCACGCGGCGCGCTGCGCAAGGCGATTGCCCAGCGGCTGCAGGACCGACTGGTGCTGACCTATAATGCGCTGGCCGATGACAGCCCCTTCTCGACCGCTCAGGCGGCGACGCAGCGGCGTGCGCTGCGCAATGCATGCCTGACGCAACTTGTCGCCGGCGGTACGGACGAGGCGTTTGCGCTGGCAGAGGCGCATTATCGCGGCGCGACCAACATGACCGACCGCATGGCGGCGCTCGGCGCGCTGGTGCATGCCAATGCGCCAATGGCGCAGGCGCTGCTCGGGGATTTCCGCACCCTCTATACGGCCGACCCGCTGGTGCTCGACAAGTGGCTGAGCCTTTCGGCGCAGGTGCCCGACGCGGGCACGCTCGACCGCATCAAGGCGATCCTGGCGGACCCGACCTTCCCCAAGAACAACCCCAATCGCCTGCGCTCGCTGGTGGGCAGCTTCGCCAATGCCAATCCGGTGCAGTTTGCGCAGCCGGACGGGAGTGGCTTCCGCTTCGTCACCGAGTTCGTGGCGGACGTGGACAAGCGCAACCCGCAGGTTGCAGCTCGGGTGCTAACGGCCTTCCGGATCTGGCGCAATTACGAGCCCCAGCGCCGGGCTGCAGCCGAATCAGCCTTGAGATCATTGGAGGAATCCGGGACGCTTTCGCGCAATACCGCGGACATCCTCGGAAGGACGCTTGCTGGTTAACGCTTCGTTACCTGTGGAAGAATTTTTCTCGCCGGCTAAGTGATTCTGGCGACTCGCGAATTTCAGGGGCAGGCCTAATGCCCCTGGAAGCCCCTCTTGTCAGACGCTCGCGGCTGATTCACAGTCTCGGCATAGGGTTGCGGGACAGGCTTTCGCCTCACAATATTTTCGGAGAATTTGATGCGGTCGACGGAGACATCCGGCGTCGAGGCAAAGGGATTCGTTTCGGCTGATTTTCGCCGGACGGTTTCCCACCAGAGCGGGTCGAAAGGCTTGCTGGCTTCTGCCCAGTCGATGATTTCCAGGACGTCTCCGGTTACCCGCGCCGTCGCTCTCACCGCGCTTCTCGCGGTGGCGCTCTTCATCCTCTTCGACATCGCGCGGACGCTTCACGATATGCGCCTTCTCGGCACGGAGGACGTGCAGTTCGACCGCGCCGCTGGCGGCGTGGCGATGCGGGCCTTCGGCGCAATGCTGGTGGCGATGGTGGTGATCGTCTTCATCGGCCGGCGCGAAGCGGCGCCCTCGCAGAGCCAGCAGCAGATGGAACAATTGCTGGCCACCATCAATTCGATCCGCGAAGAGCAGCGCCAGCTTGCACGCCGCTACCACGAGGAAAAACTGCGCGCGGAGGCGGCGAGCCGCTCCAAGACCAATTTTCTCGCCCACCTTTCCCATGACATCCGTACGCCGCTCAACCACATCATCGGCTTTGCCGAACTGGTGCGGCAGCAGACCTATGGTCCGCTCGGCGACAGCCGGTACCTGGGCTATATCGAGACCATCAAGCAATCGGGCGAACACCTGCTGCATTCCTTCGCCACCATTCTCGAACTCGCCGAACTCGAAGGCGGGCAGAAGCCAATGCGCGAGGAGCCGGTGAGCATCGATCGCCTGCTGACCAACACCGCACAGCGCTTCTGCAAGCGCGCCCAGCGCGCCGGCCTGCGCTTCGAGGTGGGCCTGGGAAGCGAAGCCATCGTGACCGCCGATTGCATGGCGCTCGACCGAATGCTCGGCAATATCGTGGACAATGCCATCCGCTTCACGCCGCAGGGCGGCAGCGTCAAGCTGGCGGCGTTCGCGGCGGCGGACGGCGTGGTGATCGAAGTTTCGGACACGGGCCTGGGCATGAGCGAAGATCGCCTTGCCAGCCTCTCCCAGCCATTCGTCCTGGCGGACGCAACGTTTACCCGCAAGACCGGCTCCGGCCTGGGCATCGCCATTGCCCGTGCCATCGCCGAGCAGAGCGGGGGGCGGCTGGCCATCGATTCCAGCCCGGCATTGGGCACGACGGTGGCGATTTCGCTGCCGCTGCGCGAATACGCACAGGCGCTTCCGGCAGTGGCTGCCTAGGACTTTAAATGCTGCGCTTTCGCCCTGACGGAAGCGCACCGGAACCCGGGACCGCTCCGCTTGTCGAAGAGCAGACCCGGATGACTGTCGCTCCTCGTCCCTCGACAGCTCTGGAGGCGATGGACGAGGGCGACAACCAAATTGTGATTACCGAGACGGCCAGATTCACTCCTCGCGAGAGGCGAATGTCGCAGATATCGGCGAATCAACCGGCACGGGCGCGCCGGCTACTTGGAGAAGGGCACCGACGCGACGAGGACGTCGCCGGACTCGTTGAACTCGACCTCGTAGTCCACGGTGATGGAATTGCCGAGCAGGATGATCCGCGAACCGATGCGGACGTCATTGCCGCCGCGGTCGGCCTGACGCTGCTTGAGATCGAAGCTGATCCGATCGCCCTGGCGCACGCCGACGGCCACGCCGCTGAAGCCGGCATTGGAGCTCATCGCCGCCTCGAACCGCTTGTGCTCGTCGCTGAAGGCGATGGTGCCGCTCACCGAAAGATTCATATTTATCAGGGTGCAACGGCCGGCATAGTTGATCTTGCTCTGGTTGCCCTTGGCGATCGTCAGGCGGCAGCGGAAGGGCTCGGGCTTCTCGCCGCCCGTCAGCACGCTCTCACCGCGCCAGTTTCCGATGTAGGAACTGAGATAAGCCATCTCGGCATCCGCGGCGGAGGCCGGTCCGGACAGCGTTGCCATCAACATCGCCGGCAACGCGATGCGTGAAATCCAATTCTTCATGTACTTTCGCCCACCTGGGGTCACCGCTAAAAATCCCTCTGACCCTGTGTGCTTGGGCCATGACTCTTGTGTTATTTTGGCTTAGCCATGAGAAGGAAGCTAGCGCTTTTGCTTGGGGCCCGGGGGAAACGTGTGAACGAATCCGTAGACGAACAATCGATCCTGTCTTCGAACGGGAGTGCGAATTCTCGCGCCCAACTCGATCCAACCCAAACGTCAAAGTCTAGCGTGCCCTCCAACGGTCCAATCATCGACGTATCCGGTGTCAATTACACCCTGGAAGTCGCATCCCGCCCCCTTCACATTCTCAGGAACGTGTCGATGCGGGTCCAGCCGGCCGAAGTAGTGGCCATTGTCGGCCCCTCGGGCAGCGGCAAGACCTCGCTGCTGATGCTGCTGGCCGGGCTGGAGCGGCCGACCTCCGGGCGCATCGAGATCGCCGGGCAGGACCTGGGCAAGCTCACCGAGGACGGTCTCGCGCTCTTCCGGCGCAATAACCTCGGCATCGTGTTCCAGAGCTTCCACCTCATTCCTTCGCTGACGGCGCTCGACAATGTGAGCCTGGCGCTCGGCATCGCCTCGCCAGAGCTCTCGCTCAAGCAGGCGCGCGAAGCGGCGGAGGCGGCGCTGACCTCGGTGGGGCTGGGTAACCGCGTCCACCATCGCCCCAGCGCGCTTTCCGGCGGCGAGCAGCAGCGCGTGGGCCTCGCCCGCGCCATGATCGCCAATCCGCGCCTGTTGCTGGCGGACGAGCCGACAGGCAATCTCGACCAGAAGACCGGCAGCCTCGTCATCGACGTGATGTTCGACATTGCGCGCAAGAAGCATACGGCCGTGGTGCTTATCACCCACGATCCGTCGCTGGCCGCGCGCGCCGACCGCGTCTTCACCATGACGCAGGGCGAACTGGTGGAAACGACCGCCAGCAAGGAAGCCTGATCCATGCGTGGTTTCTGGGCGGCAATCTATCTGAGCCTCCTCGACATGCGCGGAGACCTGCGGCGGTTCAGCCTGGTGCTGATCTGCCTGGCGGTCGGCACCGCGCTCATCGCGGGCGTCAACTCGGTGGGCCAGAGCATCAGCCAGGCGGTCAACCGCGACGCGGCCCTGCTCATGGGTGGGGATATCGAAGCCTCGCGCGCCGACCGGCCGGCTTCGGCGGCCGAGCTCGAGGCCATCGCAAAATTCGGGGCGAACGCGCGCGTGGTCGATACCAATATCGGCGCGCAGGCGAACGGCTCGGATGCGTTCGTGGACCTAGTAGCGGTCGGGCCGACCTATCCGCTGATGGGCAACGTTTCCAGCCCGCAACTGCCGGCCGACCAGAAGCCCTTCGAGTTCCTGGGCGAGCATGACGGCAATTTCGGCGCGCTGGTGAGCGGCATGATGCTCAGCCAGCTCGGGATTTCGGTGGGCGACACGATCGACCTGGGCGGCACGACTTTCGAGGTGCGCGGCGTGCTGGGCGACATTCCGGACATGAATGCGCGCGGGCTGCGGCTCGGGCTGCCGGCCATGGTTTCGACCGACGGGCTGGCGGTGATCTCGGACCGCACCTCGCCCCTGCCCGGCCTCGGCACGTTCTTCCGCTACAAGGTGCTTCTTGACGGGCATAACCCCGAGGAAGCGCGCGGCACGCTGGCGGCGGCGCTGCCCGATGGTGGCTGGACGATCCGCACGGCAGCTGACGGCCTGGGGCCGATGGTGCGTTATTACGACCTCTTCATGCGCTTCCTGATCGTCACCGGCCTGGCCTCGCTGCTGATCGGTGGGGTGAGCGTGGGCACCGGCATTTCGAGCTATGTGTCCGAGCGCACGGGCATCATCGCGGTGTTCCGCAGCATCGGCGCCGATCATGGGCGCGTGCTGCTGCATTTCTTCACGCAGGTGGCGATGGTGGCCATCGTCGGCATCGGGCTGGGCGTGCTCATCGGCTCGGCCATCACGCTGCTGATCCTGCCGACGGTGGGGACCGCGATCGGGGTAGACCTGGCGCCGGTGGTGCATGTCGAGCCGTTGCTGGTGGCTTCCGGTATCGGGCTGCTGGTGGTGTTCGCCTTCTCGTACCTGCCGCTGCAACGCGTGCAATATATCAGCCCGGCGCAGCTTTTCCGCTCCAACGGGCTGGCGGCGGCGCCGTTCAACTGGCGGATGCTTACCGATATTCCGCGCATGCTGCCGCTGGCCATTGCTGCCGTGGCGCTGCTGTGGCTGGCCAATGTCATGGTGCATGACACGCGGCTCATCGCCATCTTCGCGCTGGCCTGCATCGTTTCGGCGGCGATCTTCGTGGGCGCGGTGTCGTTCGCGCAATGGTTGCTGCCGCGGCTGCCCGAGCCCGAGAATCGCGTGCTGCGGCAGGCGATCTGGGCGATCTCAGGGGCGCGCTCGATCACCTCGTCGGTGATCGTAGCGGTGGGCATGACGCTCGCCATGCTGGTGGTGGTGCTGGTGCTGCAGGTGAACCTGCGCAACGAGTTCCTGGGCGCCTCGGTGTTCGATGCGCCGACCTTCGTCGCGACCGACCTCTTCGAGGATGAGCTCGATGCGCTGGTCGCGATGCAGAAGGAGCAGCCGACCATCTCGGCCGTAACCGCGACGCCGATGCTGCGCGGATCGCTGACGGCGATCAACGGCAAGCCGATCGCAAGCGGACAGACGCGCGGGCCGGAAGCCTCGTTCCTGCTTTCGGGCGACGTGCCGCTGACCTACCGGGCGGAAATGCCGGCGACCTCCAAGCTCGTCGACGGGCAATGGTGGCAGGCGGACTATCAGGGCTTGCCGCTGGTGTCTCTGCACCAGAGCCTGCGGGCAGGGTTGGGGGTCAATATCGGGGATGAGCTGACCTTCACCATTTTCGGCGAGCCCATCGTCGCAAAGATAGCAAGCTTCCGCGACTATGCGTGGCAGGGCGGCATCGAGTTCCTGGCGACGTTCTCGCCCGGCTCGATCTCGGATTTCCCGGCAACGCTCTTCGCAACCATCACGGCGACGCCGGGCAATGAAGACAATGTCGGGCACCTGATTTCCGAAAAGCTGCCGGATGTGCGCTTCATCGCCATCGGCAAGACGCTGGGCCAGATCACGACGGCGCTCAGCCAGCTCTCGCTGGCAGCGGGGCTGGTGGGAGGCCTGGCCGCAGGCAACGGGCTGCTGGTCGTCATCGGGAGCCTCGCCGCCGGCCGGCGGCAGCGCGAGATGGAGGCCGTGATCAAGACGGTGATCGGCGAGCGCCGGGCCGAGGTTACGGCCACGACGCTGGTGCAGTATCTCCTGCTGGCGCTGATCGCTGCCGTGCTGGCAACGCCGCTCGGCATCGCGCTGGCCTGGGTGCTCTCGCAATTGCTGGTGGATGTGGGCTTCTCGTTCAACGGCCCGGTGCTGTTCTACGTGAACCTGGGCGCCGTGCTGCTGCTCGCGGTAGTGGGTGCGGCGACGACGTGGCGTGTAGTGTCGCAGAGGCCGGCGCGGTTCCTGCGCGAGGTGAATTGAGGGGGCTTGCCCCCTCTACTCACTCCCCCAGCGCGGGTCGGACCCAGCACACACTCCGCGCTGGCGGGGATATCCTTCCCCTAGAGCCCCTTTGCCTTTTCGTACCATGCTTGCGCGGCCGCGCTCACCTCGCCGCGCATGGTTTCGATGTCGAGGGCCAAAAGGTCAAAGCTCGGATAGTGCGTCAGGCCCGCGAGGAGTTCGCGGAAGGCGCCGGTCCAGGCCTCTTCCTTGAATGGATCCATGAGGGCGGCACTCATGGCCTGGAGGATCATGCCGTAGAGGTCGAGGATTTCGACCAGGCGGGCGCCTTCAGGCACGAGGCCGGTTTCACCGAGCCGGGCGAGGACTTCCTTGGTGGGAGCCTGCGGGCGGGCAATGGTCGGGCCGGCGACGAGCTGGGCGGATTGGGCGATGAATTCGAGATCGACGAGGCCGCCTGACGCGAGCTTGAGGTCGAAGGCGTGGCGAGGCCTGCGCTCGCGGGCCATGAGGGCGCGCATCGAGACGACGTCATCGATGATCTTGGCGTGATCACGCGGGGCGCCGAGGATTTCGGCGATGGTCGCCTCGACACTGGCGGCCATATCGCCATCGCCCGCAATGACGCGGGCGCGGCTCAGCGCCAGGTGCTCCCAGGTCCAGGCCTCTTCCATCTGGTAGCGACGGAAGCCATTGAGGCCGGTGGCCAGCGGGCCGGCATTGCCCGAGGGGCGCAGGCGCATGTCGGCTTCGTAGAGTACGCCTTCGGAGGTGGGGGCCGTCACCGCGGCGACGAGGCGCTGGGTGAGGCGCGTGAAGTAGTGGCTGGTGGCGAGGGGTTTTTCGCCGTTGCTCTCCTCGGCATCGCCCGAGACGTCGTAGAGCATGATGAAATCGAGGTCGGAGGTGACCGTCATCTCGCGGCTGGCCATCTTGCCGAAGCCAAGGAGCGCGGTGCGGGCGCCGGGTACGATGCCGTGGCGCTTTTCGAACTCGATGCGGACGGCCGCGAAGAGCCGCTGCAGCAGGGTTTCGGCAAGGGTCGTGAACTGCTCGCCGGCGCGGGCGGCGGTGACATTGCCGGAAAGCAGGCCCGCCGAGATCAGGAATTTCTGCTCCTGTCCGATGATGCGGGCGCGGTCGATCACCTCTTCATAGCCCCTGCCCTCGCCGAGGAAGGCATCGACCTTGGAGACCAGCGCCCGGCGACGGGAGACTTCGTTGGCAAAGGCCGGGTCGATGAGGCCATCCATGACGTGGGCACGGTGGATCACGGCCTCGGCCATGCGCGGCGCCGAAGCCATGAAGGCCACCAGCAGGGTACGCAGCTGCTCGTAGTTGCGCAGCAGCGAAAAGAGCTGCACGCCCGACGGCAGGCGCGAGAGGAAGTTGTCGAAGCGAGCCAGCGCCTCGTCGGCATTGCCGGCGCCGGCGATGGTGCGCAGGAGCGCAGGCAGTAGCTCGGTGAGATGGGCACGGGCGGCGGCGGCGCGGGTGGCGCCATAGCCACCGTAGTGCCATTTGCGGACGGTCTGCGAGGCCTTTGCCGGGTCCTTGAAGCCGAGGGCGGCGAGGGTTTCGAGCGTGCCGGGATCGTCGTCGCTGCCGGTGAAGACGAGGTTTCCCTCGCCGGTGCCCAGCGTTTCGCCTTCGGTGAAGAGCTCGCCGTAATAGCCGACGACGAGATTGAGCGCGGCGCGGTAGCGCGCTTCGAAGGCGACGAGGTCGGCATCGCCCATGAGGCGCGCGATGACCGCGAGGCCTTCGGTGGTCTCGGGCATCATCTGGGTCTGCTCGTCGCGCAGCATCTGCAGGCGGTTTTCGACGGCGCGCAGGAACCAGTAGGTGCCGGTGAGATCGGAGGCGGTCGTTTCGGAAATCCAGCCGGCGGCGGCGAGGGCAGCCAGGGCCTGTGCGGTCGGGCGAACGCGCAGGGTCTTGTCGCGACCGCCGGCAATGAGCTGCTGGGTCTGGGTGAAGAACTCGATCTCGCGGATGCCGCCGCGGCCGAGCTTGACGTTGTGACCCTCGACCCGCACGTCGCCGACATTCTTGGAGATGTTGATCTGGCGCTTCATCGCCTGGATATCGGCGATGGTCGCGAAATCGAGATGCTTGCGCCAGACATAGGGCGCCATTTCCTTGAGGAAGCCTTCGCCGGCCGCGATATCGCCGGCGCAGGGGCGCGCCTTGATCCAGGCGGCACGCTCCCAGTTCTGGCCGCGCACTTCGTAATAGGCGATGGCGGCGTCGAAGGAGATGGCAACGGGCGTCGAGCCGGGGTCGGGGCGCAGGCGCAGGTCGGTACGGAAGACATAGCCGTTGGCCGTGCGATCCTGCATCAATGCAACAAGACCACGGACGACGCGGGAATAGAACTTGGTCGCTTCCATCGGATCGGCGAGGACGCCCTTCATCGGATCGAAGAAGGCGACGATGTCGATATCCGAAGAATAGTTGAGCTCGCGACCGCCATGCTTGCCGAGCGCGAAAAGGGCGAGGCCGGAACCGGCGGCGCTGGCATCGGCGCCGGGGACGAGGTCGCCCTTGTCGGCGGCCTTGCGCATGAGGAAATCGAGCGAGGCATCGAGGGCGGCGTCGGCGAGATCGGAAAGCGCCGCGGTCGATTGCGCGGTGGTCCAGGCGCCGCCGACTTCGGCGACGGCAGCCAGCAGTGCGATGCGGCCCTTGGCCTGGCGCAGGGCGGGCGCGATCTCCTCTTCGGTGGCGGCAATCTTTCCGGCTTCACGGATTTCGGCCAGCTCGATGCGCAGGGCGCTGTCGGGGTCGGTCTCGAGGAAGGCGGCGAGCCAGGGGGCGTGGAGCCGGGCGAGATCGAAGAGATAGGGCGCTTCGGCGAAGAGGTTGGCGAGCGTCGGCGCGCTGGCCTCGACGGGTGCGCGCACCCGTCGATCGAGGGTAGCGAGCCAATCGGTGAAAGCGGCGTGGGGGACGGACGGCAGCGGGGCGAGAGCGAGCGACATGGCACAGGGATAGCTGGTGGCGCTGGGGGCGGCAAGGTGAGGTGGTGCGGGAGGGAGGGGTTGTTGCGCAGCATGTTCGCAATTTGCTCTGTTGTGGCTTCGCCTGGTTCGCTCGCACCGCTGCGCTTTCCTCACCCACTGCGCTTCTTCCCCCACTCCTTACTTCCCCGGCCGCAGAGCCGGGGCCTACGGATGGCGCCACTCGGGTGGAGGGGTGCAATAGGCCCCGGGTCTTCGCCCGGGGAAGTAAGGGGTGGGGATGGGGAAGTGCGGAGGAGAGGTGGAGGTGGAGCAGAGGCAAAGGCCGAAGCAGAAGGGAGCGGAGTCACCGCCTCCGATAAACGCCCTACCCCGCTGACCCCGGCAGATCGATCACGGCACGGACGCCCGGGGCATTGTCCTCCAGACGGAATTCGCCCTTGTGCAGGCGGGCGACTGCCGCGACGAGGGAGAGGCCGAGGCCGGAGCCGGGTTCGGTGCGGCTTTGTTCGAGGCGGACGAAGCGTTCGATGACGCGGGCGCGGTCTTCGGCGGGGATGCCGGGGCCGTTGTCGGCGACTTCGATCAGCACGCGGCCGCCGACCTGGCGGGCGGTGACGGTGATGATGCCGGGCCGGCCATCGCAGCCCTTGTAGTATTTGATGGCGTTGTCGACGAGGTTGACCAAGGCCTGGCCGATGAGCTCGCGGTTGGCGCGCAGGCGGATGCCAGGAGCCACTTCGCTGCGCAGCTCCATGCCTTCCTCTTCGGCCACCGGAGCGTAGAGTTCGGCGACATCGGCGGCGATGGCGCTGACATCGACATCGGCGAAGGCGCCGGACGGGGCGCCGGCTTCGGCTCGGGCGATCATGAGCAGCGCGTTGAAGGTGCGGATGAGCTTGTCGCTCTCCGAAATCGTGGTTTCGAGCGCCATGCGACGCGCATCCTCGTCGGCGCTTTCGCGCAGCGCGGACTCGGCCTGGTTGCGCAGGCGTGTCAGCGGGGTCTTGAGGTCGTGGGCGACGTTGTCGGTGACTTCCTTGAGGCCCTGCATCAATTGCTCGATACGATCGAGCATGGCGTTGAGGCTGGTCGCGAGGCCATCGAACTCGTCATTGCGCTGGGTGATCGGAATGCGCTCGGACATGTTGCCCGACATGATCTTGTTGGCGGTCATGTTTATGGCATCGATGCGCACGAGAACGCGCCGGGCATTGACGAGACCGGCGATGATCGAGAGCAGCACGATGCCGCCCGCGCCGAAGAGGAAGCTCTGGAGGATGATGGCGGTGAAGCCGCGCCGCTCATAGACGTCACGACCGACGACGAGGTGCAGGCCGCTCGGCAGCAGGACCGAGCGTACCATGGCATTGCCCTGTGGGGGCGGCGGGTCGGCGGCGTCGACGGCATCGGGATCGGCGGGGCGCGGGCGGTCGTAGTTGAAGGTATAGGAGCCCGGATCGGTGAGGACCTCGGGCGGGAGCGAGCTCACATTGCCGACGATGAGCTGGCCGGTAGGATCGCCGATGAAATAGATGCCCGGACCGGGCTGGCGCGACAGGCGCTCGACCGCAATGATCGAGGCGCGAAAACCTTGCCGGTCATCGATCTTGGTAATCTGACGAATTTCGCGGTCGATATCGGCCGCCTGCTGGCGCTGGATCTGGATGCTGGACTGGTAGGAAATCACCGCCAGCAGCAGGACCGAGAAGGCCACGAAGATCAGGACGAAGATCGCGGTCAGCCGGACTGTGGTGGTACGCCAGAGCTGGGAAAAGCTAGTCACGGATCATGTAACCGGCGCCCCTGATCGTCTGCAGCAGGGAGGTGGCATGACCCTTGTCTATCTTGGAGCGCAGGCGCGACATATGCACGTCGATGACGTTGGTCTGGGGGTCGAAGTGGTAGTCCCAGACATTTTCCAGCAACATCGTGCGGGTCACGACCTTGCCGGCATTCTTCATGAGATATTCGAGCAGGCGGAATTCGCGCGGCTGGAGAACGATGACCTCCCCTGCCCGCTCCACCTTGCGCGAGAGGCGATCGAGCGAAAGGTCGCCGACCTGGAAATTGGTGGCCGCTTCGGAAGGGCTCGAGCGGCGAGCCAGCACTTCGACGCGGGCGAGAAGCTCGGTGAAGGCATAGGGCTTGGTGAGGTAATCGTCGCCACCGGCGCGCAGGCCCGTGACGCGGTCGTCCACGTCGCCGAGGGCGGAAAGGATGAGAACAGGGGTCTTGTCGTCCTCGGCGCGCAGGGATTCCACGATCGAGAGTCCGTCGCGGCGCGGCAGCATGCGGTCGACGATAAGTACGTCGTAGTCCATGCCGGATGCCATGGCGTATCCGGTTTCGCCATCGGTGGCGTGGTGGGTTACGTGCCCGGCTTCGTCCAATGCCTGGATCAGGTAGCTGGCAGCTTCCCGGTCGTCTTCAATCAGCAGAATTTTCATGGGCGTAGCCCCGTCAGGATTGGGATGCGACCGATATAGGCATGGCTGGCCCCGGAGAGAAGAACTCCGGGGCCAGCTTTTCTAGCAATTATAACTACTTGCTGGCTTCGAGCGGAAGGCCGATGTAGCGGATATTGCCGTCGCGGCTGGCCTTGACGAGGGCAGTGCCGAGACCGCGGTCCTTGACGCCTTGAATGGCCTTTTCGAACTCATCGACATTGGCCACCTTCTTGTTGTCGACCTCGAGGATGAGGTCACCAACGGTGAAGCCCTTGTCCGCAGCGATGCTGTCCTGGTTGACGTCCTGGATCAGGAGGCCTTCGCCGCCGGCATTGGGCACCAGGGTGATGCCAACGCTCGAGGGCTTGGGAGCCTCGGGCTGGGCCGGCTGCTGTTGCTGCTGCTGCTCGTCGCCCTGGGCCGCCTGGTCCTTGAGGGTGTCGAGGGTGACGGTGACCTTCTCTTCCTTGCCATTGCGCCACAGGGTCAGCTCGACCTTGGTCTCGGGAGCCTTGTTGGCAATGGTGCGCGAGAGGGCCAGGGCATTGTCGATCGGGGTGCCGTCGACGGCGGTGATGATGTCACCGGAATTGATGCCGGCCTTCTGAGCAGGACCACCTTCGCTCGGCTGGGTCACGAGAGCGCCCTTGGCGGTCTTGAGGCCGACGCTGTTGGCGATGTCATGGGTCACGTCCTGGATCTGGACGCCCAGGAAGCCGCGGGTGACGGTGCCCTTGTCGATGAGCTGCTGCACGATCGGCTTGATGGTGGAAGCGGGGATCGCGAAGGCGATACCGACATTGCCGCCATTGGGCGAGAAGATCGCGGTGTTCATGCCGGCAACCTTGCCCGAAGTATCGAAGGTCGGGCCACCGGAGTTACCGGTGTTCACGGCCGCATCGATCTGCAGGAAATCGCCGTAGGAGGAGCCGCCGATGTCACGGCCACGGGCCGAGACGATACCGGCCGTCACGGTGCCACCGAGGCCGAACGGATTGCCGACGGCGACGACCCAGTCACCGACGCGGATGGTGTCTTCGGCGAACTGCACGAACGGCAGGTCCTTGCCTTCGACCTTGACCACGGCAACGTCGGTCTTCTCGTCGGTGCCGATCACCTTGGCGGACATCTCGTCGCCGTTGTCGAAGACGACGGTGACCTTGTCGGCATTTTTCACGACGTGGTTGTTGGTGACGATGTAGCCGTCAGCGGAGATGACGAAGCCCGAGCCGGCGGCTTGGTACTTGCGCGGAGCCTGCGGGTTGGAATCGCCGAACTGGTTGCCGAACTGATCAAAGAAGCGCTTGAGCGGATGATCGTCGGGGAGGTCGGGAATCTGGAACTGGAAGTTGCGACCACCGCCACGGAGCGAGGTGGTTTCCTGGCCTTCGACCTGGATGGAGACCACCGCAGGCTTCACGGCAGCCACGAGATCGGCAAAGCTCGGGGCGGCAATGGTGGGCGCGGAGATCTGGGCATTTGCCGTCTGAGCGGTCGCCACATAAGTGGAAACGCCACCCAGACCGACGATGATGGCAAGGGCCGACGCCCCTACCCAACGACGTGTACGGGAATAGAATGTCGAGCGCATTTCTGATGTTCTCCTAACGGCTCCCCAACAGAGTGGTTAGGTTATGGGCCACCCGATATTTCCGGCATGTTTCATCCGCATTACAAGTTGGTAAGTCTCGGGGCAGAAATTGGAAAGGTTCGCGACAGGAACTGGCAGGGTCCTAAGGACCGGCCGCCTATTCGCTTTCGAGCCTGTCGAGCGCGGCCTGCTCTTCGGCCGTGATTCCGGTCGGGGCGGCCGGGCGACGGCGGCGAACGCCGATGAAGACGGCGACAATGCCGGCGATCAGCAGAATCGGCGCGGCGATCCAGAGGATCAGCGTGTGCAGCGCGAAGACGGGCTGGAGCAGCACGAATTCGCCGTAGCGGGCCACCAGGTATTCGCGCACCTGATCGTCGGTATCGCCGGCAACCAGGCGCTCGCGCACGATGATGCGCAGATCGCGCGCGAGATCGGCATTGCTGTCCTCGATCGACTGATTCTGGCAGACGAGGCAGCGCAGGCCCGATGAGATGTCGCGCGCCCGCGCCTCGAGCACAGGATCGCTGAGGATCTCGTTGGGATTGAGCGCCATTGCCGCCGTGGTCATGGCGAGCAACAGGGCCAGGAGCGCAACGAAACGCTTCATTCGGCGGCCCCTGCCACGGCCGAGCGGCGCGGCTTGGGCGCACCGACGCGCAGGCGCCGGTCGCTGAGCGAAACGAAGCCGGCGCCGGCCATGATGAGGCAGCCCAGCCAGATGAACGTCACGAAAGGTTTGTACCAGACGCGCACGACATGGCGACCATTGGCCTCGTCCTCGCCAAGCTGCAGATAGAGCTGGGAGAAGCCGTAGGTCTGGATGGCGGCCTCGGTCGTCGGCTCGCCGCTGGCGACGTAGTAGCGGCGCTCGGCGACGGCCTGGCGCGTGCCACCGCCCGGAGCGGTGATGACGAACTCGCCGTGGTCGGCCTTGTAGTTCGGGCCGGGCACGTCTTCGTCGAGCCGATCGAGACGGATCTGGTAGCCATCGAGCGTGATGGTCTCGCCTGCTCCGACCGTGGTGATGAGTTCGCTCTGCCATGCGGTGGTGACGACGATGCCGATGACGGTGAGGCCAAGGCCGAAATGGCCGAGCGCGGTCGAGAAGGCCGTGCGCGGCAGGCCCTTGAGGCGGCGCCAGCTCTCGCCCAGCGGGATGCGGCCGAGCTTGGAGCGGTCAACCAGTTCGGCGATGGCGCCGAACATGACCCAGAAGCCGAGAAGCAGGCCCAGCGGCGCCAGCGAGATATGCGCGCCGCTCAGCATGAAGATGACGATGACCACCAGCAGCGCCAGCGCCGCGGCACCGGCGAGGCGCTGCGTGACGGCAATGAGGTCGCCGCGCTTCCAGGCGAGGAAGGGGCCGAAGGGCACGAGGAGGAGGAGCGGCACCATAAGCGTGCCGAAGGTGAGATTGAAGAAGGGCTCGCCCACCGAGATCGTGCGGCCCGTGAGGGCATCGAGCACCAGTGGATAGAGCGTGCCGACCAGCACGGCGCCGAGGCCCGTGGCGAGGAAGAGGTTGTTGAGGACCAGCGAGCCTTCCTTGGAGATCGGCGAGAAGAGGCCGCCCTGCCGCAGGGACGAGGCCCGCATGGCAAAGAGCGTGAACGCACCGCCGATAAAGGCGGCCAGCAGCGACAGGATGACCATGCCGCGCGTGGGATCGGACGCGAAGGAGTGGACCGAGGTCAAGACGCCCGAACGCACGAGGAAGGTGCCCAGGAGCGAGAAGGAGAAGGTCATGATGGAGAGAAAGATCGTCCAGACCTTGAGCGCGTTGCGCTTTTCCATGACGAGAGCGGAGTGCAGCAATGCGGTACCGGCCAGCCAGGGCATGAAGCTGGCATTTTCCACCGGATCCCAGAACCACCAGCCGCCCCAGCCGAGTTCGTAATAGGCCCAGTAGGAGCCCATGGCGATGCCGAGCGTCAGGAAGGTCCAGGACAGCATGGTCCAGGGACGAACCCAGCGCGCCCAGGCGGCGTCGATGCGGCCGGTGATGAGCGCGGCGATGGCGAACGAGAAACAGATCGAGAAACCGACATAGCCCGTGTAGAGGAGCGGCGGATGCACGGCGAGCCCGAAATCCTGGAGGATCGGGTTGAGGTCGCGGCCCTCGAACGGCGCCGGATCGAGGCGCGCAAAGGCATTGGAGGTGAAGAGCGCAAAGCCCGTGAAAGCGGCGACGAGCAGGCTTTGCGTGGCCAGCACGAGGTTGAGAAGGTCGTTTGGAAGCCGACGCCCGAACATCGCCACGGCCGCGCCGAATGCGACGAGGATCAGGATCCAGAGGACGACCGAGCCCTCGTGGTTACCCCAGACGCTGGTGACCTTGTAGAGCAGCGGCTGGAGAGAATGGGAATTGTTGTAGGCGAGAAGCAGCGAGAAGTCCGAGGTCACGAAGGCCTGGATCAGCGCGGCGAAACTGGCCGCCACGAGCAGGAACTGCAGGACCGCCGCCTGTCGCACGAAGAGCGTGATCCGCCCTTCGCTGCGCCAATAGGCATAGCCCATCACTGCCGAGCCACAGGCGATGGCGAAGGCGAGGATGAGCGCGAAGTGACCGAGCTCTATGGACATGGATCAGCCTCCGGCCAGAGCCTTGAGCGAACCGGCCGGATCATCCGGCTTCCATTCGCCGCGGCGCTTCAGGTCATCAACGATTTCCTTGGGAATGTAGTTCTCGTCGTGCTTGGCCATGATGTTGGAGGCCGTGAACGTGCCGGCATTGCCGAGCGCGCCTTCGGCTACAACGCCCTGCCCTTCGCGGAAGAGATCGGGGAGGATGCCGACATAGGTGACCGGCATTTCGCTCTTGCCGTCGGTGATGACGAAGGCATTGTCCTGGCCGCTCTTGTGCCAGGTGCCGACCTTGACGAGGCCGCCGAGGCGCACCGGCGTGCCCGCGGCGACGGCCTTGGCCTGCATTTCGGACGGCGTGTAGAAGAAGACGATCTGGTCGCGCAGGGCCACAAGCACCAGCGTCGTCGCCAGGCCCAGCACGATGGCAAGGCCGGCGATGATGGAGATGCGCTTCTGTTTGCGGGTCATGGCCATGGCTATTTCAGTCCTCCCTGCGCGGCGGTTGCGTCAAGTTCCGTTCGCTGGGCAGCGTCGGGATAAGCCGCCTTGGCGGCGTCATAGGCGGCCTGCGCGGCATCGGTCTGGCCGAGCACGAGGCGAGACCGCACGAGGCGCGTCCATTCCTCGATCGTACCACCGTTGGCGAGCAAGTGATCGGAAAGTCCTTCGACCATGCTCTTGATCGTATCATCCGTCATGGCATCGCCGGTAGCGGCCTCGGGCGCGACTGCCGGCTTGCCATCGACGCCGTTCTGCGCGGCGGCGAGGCCTTCCTTGGCGGCGGCGATCCAGGGCTCGTTGCCGGCAGCCATGCCGATCAGCTCATTCCACTGCACGACGGCACCGGCATAGTCACCCGACTGGGTGGCGGCGCCGGCGAGGTAGAAGCGCGAGCGGACGTGCTTGGGATCGAGCTTGACGGCGTTTTCGAGCAGGGCCTGCGCCTCGGGCGTCATTTCGCCCTTGCTGACCATGAGCATGGCTTCGGCGAGGTCGGTCTGGGTATCGGCGGTCGGAGGGGCCAGTTCGTTGACGTGGCGCAGGGCGGTCACGGCGTCCTCGTAGCGGCCCATCTGCATGTAGACGGGGGCGATGACGGTCCAGCCGCGCACATCGTCCGGGGTCTTTTCGAGCTGGGCTTCGATGCGCTTGACCGCGTCGTTGACGTCGATCCGCTCCTCGAGCGGGCGCTCGCGGGTGGCAAGCGGCTGGCCGGGAAGGCCCGGATTGCCGAGCAGGCCATAGCTGCCGAAGGCGATGATGGCGATGCCGAGCACGGCGAGCGGCGCCAGGATGGGGTTGCTGGTGAGGCCCTTTTTGGCGCCATCCTCGCCCTGCAGGCGGATCAGCTCGCGCGCCAGTTCGGCGCGGGCGGCAGTGCCTTCGGCCTCGCCCAGGCGGCCGGCGGCAATATCGGCATTGATTTCAGCCAGTTGCAGCCGATAGTGCTCATCGGTAGCATTTGCCCCCGTGTCCATGCCGGCGCGGACGGTGCGACCGGCGGCGGCGAAGTAGAGGGCGGCGCACGCAATGGCGGTGATCGTGATGGCCAGTAACCAGAAAAGCATAAGCCCGGATTCGTCTCGGTCGGCGACGATGGCATCTATATGGCTATTTCAACCAGAAATGTACCCATACACTTTACCGTGTTGTGGACCGTTTGCCGCAGCTTTAGGCAGCTAGCCGCACATGGAGGCAGCAGCGTTCGATTTTGCGATCATCGGCGCCACTCCGCTGGCCCTGTTGCTGGCCGGATTTCTGGCCGAACGGCACAAGCGCAGCGTGTGTCTCGTCGCCGAATTCCATGACGATTACCGGTTGGCGCGCGGCTTCGATCTTTCGCTCGCGCCGCTGACGCGGCCCGAAACCTGGGCGCTGCTGGCGGCGTCAGAACCCGAAACCACCAAACTCGTCACCCGCGTCGCCGGCAAGGCCGCCTTTTCGCGGCTCGATCCCATGGTCGTGGCAGAATCGCCGGCAGGCGCCGATGCGCTCAGCCATGCGCGCCACATGGCGCTCGGCTTCGGGCACGAGGTGGAAGCAATAGCGGCGGGAGCCGGCCTACCGGGAGGTGCGACCGCCAACCGCTTCAGGGACGCCGTCCTTCTCCATCGCGGGGCGATGGCCAAAGGATTCGTGCCATGGCTGGAAGCGCTCGGCGTCCGCCGCGTGCGAAGCGGCGAGTTCCAGGCCGAGTTCACTGTTCTCGCCGACGACGAAGCCGTGCTGTCTCATGACAATGGTCTCATCAAGGCGGTCGCGGCTACCGGCATAGCAACCGCTCCCGCAGCAAGGCTGGCGGCGCCGTTCATGACGTTCCTCGATCGGGGTCTGTCCCTGCACCAGCTCGATAACCAGGGCGTCATCGCCGTGGCGCGGGGCGAGGTGGAAGAAGCCTCAGGCCAGGTCGGCGCGGCATTGCCTCAAGGCGCGCGGCTCGCCGGCCGGGCGGCATTTCCCCTGGCGGCCGCAACGGACGGTGCGCCGCTGCTCGGCCTGTCGCGGCCGGGTGTTTTCACCATTGCCGGGCTCGGCGCCACCGGCGCTTTCCTCGCGGCCCCGCTTGCCCGCTATCTGGCCGGCGCGGCCAGTGATGCCGAAGCGACCTGGATCGAGGCACGCTCGCCGCTGGCGGATCGCTCGCTCATCGTGGATGTGGTCGCATGAAAGGACAACCGAACCGTCTGCCAGATAGCGGAAGCCTCGCGGGCAGCCAGATCGACCGCGAGGCGCCGCTGCAATTCACCGTCGACGGGCGCACAATTGTAGGTTTTGCCGGCGACACAGTGCTCTCGGCCTTGCTGGCGAGCGGCGTCGATACCGCCGGGACCCATAACGGCTTTCCGCTGGCGCTCGGCGAGCGTTTTGCGCCATTCATCGCGCCGGCAGCATTTGCGCAGGAGGTCGGGCGGGCACTGCCGATGCAGCGGACGCCGGCGCGGGATGGCGAGGAATTCGTCACGCTCGGCGCGCATTCTGCCGGTGGCCCGTTCGGCCTGTTCGGCGGCGCGCGTATCACGCTCGGCCATCGCTACGATGCCGGGATTTCGCGGATAGCGCCCTGGCTCGACGGCGAAGCAGATGCGGTTATCGAGGCCGAAATCGCAATCGTCGGCGGCGGCGTGGCCGGGCTCTCCGCTGCGGTCGCTGCCGGACAATCAGGCAGCAGCGTCATCCTCATCGAGCGGCGGCAGAGCCTTGGCGGGGATGCGCGACTGTTCGGATCGGTCGAGGACGAGGAGCCGCCGGACACGATCATTCCCCGCCTGACGACTGCGCTTTCGCACCTCGACAACGTGACGATTCTCACCCGAACCGAGGCGCTTTCGCTCGGGCATGGAAGCGTCGCGGCACATCAGGTGCTTGCCGGCGAGGATGGCATCTCATCGCGCCGTCTCAGGATCACGAGCCCCCGCATCATCCTTGCGTCCGGTGCTGCGGAGCGGCTGCCGGTGTTTTCGGGCAACCGCCTGCCTGGTGTGGTGGGTTTGGCCGAGGCCTTCGACCTGGCGGATCGCTTCGGGGTCTGGCCGGGGCGCAGCTCAGCCTTCAACACCGCAACCAGCCCAGCCTATCGCCTCGCCATGCTGGCGCTCGACAATGGTCTTTCCGTCGCACGCATGAGCGATACGCGACTGGGGCCGCAATCGCGCTTCATCGAATACAGCAAGGCCTACGGCGTCCCGCTGTCATCTGGATTGGTGCCCCTCGGCGTGAACCTTCACCGGCAGGGCGGCCTTGAAATCACGCTGTCGCTGCAGATGGAGAATTATGCGCGTCCCGAACCGACCTTCGCGGCCGGACGGTTCATCGTCTCTGGTGGGTGGCAGCCGGAGCTTGCGTTGTGGCTGTCCGCCGGTGGCGGTGCCGAATGGGCCGATGGGCGGCTTGTCGCGACAGGCTCGCTACACGGCATTGCGCTCGCGGGCGCGGCGGCAGGCTATCGCAGTCTTTCCGGCTGCGCTCAGAGCGGCGCGGCGGCAGTAGCGGCGGTGTTTGGGCGCAGTGCCGTGCCCATTTTCGATATCGAGATCGATGCCCTCTACGAGTCGCCTGATGCGCCAGCCTTCGTCTCGCGACCGGAATCCGAGGAGGCGCCGGGTGCCTATCTCGATGCCGGCGAGAGTTTGGCCCAAAGCCCTGCCCTTCCCGCCCCGCGACGGTTCTCGCTGTTCAACCGTCCGCGCGCCGAAAGCAGCCTCGCGCAATCCGCGCATCCGGTGACGCTGGGCGATCTGGCGGCAAATATAGCGCTGGGGATCGTTCCGGAGGCCGAGGCTGGCGAAGTCGCGCGCGAGCGCTGCATCGTGCCCAGATTGCTGCCGCGGACAGCAGCGCAGGCCGCGTCGCCGACGAGCGGATGCCCTGCCCATCTCCACGGTCGCTTCGGGCCGTCGCAGGCGGTGTGGCGCCTCGTGGCCGACGATCCGAGACATTTCGAGGCCGGGAACCTGCTCTATTCCAATACCGACGGCAGCAATCCGCTGACCGCCGTGGGGGTTATCCTGAGGCAGGATGGGGAGACCGGCGCGACAGCGCTCGTCGGGAACGGCGAGGCCAATGCACGGCTTATTCTGCGGGATCTGAGCCGTCAGGTGCCGGTCCGGCTGGTGGAGAAGGCGGGGTAGTCTGCTTCGGTACGTGCGGCACACGCGTTCCCAAGGCGCCTACCCACTCTGCCCTCACCCGCCAGACGGCGTCCTTCGTCCCGCGGCATCCCGCGCACGGCGAAGCACGTCGGCATATTCCTGGTTGAAGCGCAGTTCGGCCATCTTGATGCCGGCCTCAAGCCGTTCAGCGGAAACCGCGTCGTTGGCGTTGGCCTTGATGGCTTCCAGGTTGCGGTTGATGTGGACTTCGAGCGCCTGGCCGACCTGGTTCCAGATCTGCTCGAAGGCCGCGTTGAGGGCCAGGGAGTCGCGGCATTCGCGGACGGTGGCGAGCAGGTAGATGCCGTTGATGGCCGAGAGCATGCGGTCGGCATCGACGCGGTCGCCGCTTTCGCGGCGGCGCATGGCCTGATTGAGGTCGGGCATGATCTCGCGCAGCTTGGGCTCGATCCGGCCGGAAACCGCCTTGGTGAGGCCAGCGAGCACCTGCGCCCAGCGCCCGGTGCGGTTGATTTCGACATAGCCGTTGACCGCCCGCGCCAGCCGGTGGAAGCGATCGAGCGCGCGACAGGTGAGGTCGATATCGGCGAAAGCGCCCATCGGCGAGAGGTGGAAAAGCTGGTTCTGCGCATGCGCCAGCAGCGCATCGACGAGCGGGGCGAAGCCCGCGCGCGTCACGGCGGCCTCGGAGGGCGCACCGGCGATCCGCACGACGGCGGCCATGAGCTTGTTGGGGTTGGCCACCTGCCCCACGGTCGCCTGCATGAGCAGAGCCATCGCCGCCTGGTCCTGCAGCGGCATGGCCTGCAGGGCGCCCATCAGGGCATTTTCGTCGGTGGTGGCGTTAGTGGCGCGGCCGAAGGCACGCGCCTTTTCGAGGAGCGCGCGCTGGCGCAGGGCGTTGAGCGCCACGGGCAGGCGCTCATAGGTTTCGTCGCCGCCCAGTTGCAGGCGCAGGCGACGACCATCCTCAAAACTGTCCTTGGAGATTTCGAGCACGTCGCGCACGCGCGTCATCAGCGCGGGCATCATCGCGTCGAACGCCGCCGCATCGGTGGCGTTCGGGCCTTCGAGCGTGACCATGTCGGGCGCGACGTCGCGCGTCATCCACGTCCAGATCCGGTCGGCATGTTCGCGCGGCAGCGCGCCGCCGAACAGGAATTCGGCCGGGTCTTCGACGATAATGGGGTCGAGAATGCCAAGAAATGGCGATCCCTTCACCTTCTGGGTTCGGGAAGACTTGGCATCGTGTGCCGGCGCATCCTGGGCAGATCGCGTGCTGGCTTGGGACATGTTCGCGGGGTGGTTGAGAAACTAGGTCTCCACCCTACCCCGCGATGGTAAAGAAAAAATCCAATAGCCGAGCTTAACCGGCGACGGATGCCACCGACCAGGTGCCGTTGACTTCACGGCAGGCAGTGCCCTTGCGGACATAGGGCTTGCCGGCGACGGTCACGGTGTTGGTGAAGTCGCGGCAATCGAGATTATTGACGCGCACGTAGGGGCCGACGGTGATCGAGCCGCTCGAACCCGAACCGCTCCAGGTGCGCGGGGCGCCGGGACGGCCAAACTGCAGGGCGTAGAACTGGGCGCTCGAAGCGTCGGCGCGTTCCTTGGCGCTCATCATCGGCAGCACGGCAGGATCGACATAAGCATCGACCATCGTGGCGGTTTGGGCGGCAGCAACCTGCTGGGCCGGGCTCGGGCCGGTGAGGGCCGGGGCGGACACGACGGGAGCAGCGACGGTGTTGACCGGCTGGTTCACGGCGGTGCCGGTGCTCGAACAACCGGCCAGAGCCAGCAAACCAAGAAGCGGAAGGGCGCGAGAGAGCTTGTGCATGTTAGTCCCGTAAAGCCGATACAATGCCGCAATGCGGCAGAAGCGCATTCAGTTCCGCCCGGGCCGGGCAGCGGGGAGCCTCAACTCCGCTCGCAGGCCGCCGAGCTCTGATCGCCCCAATTGCAGTGAACCACCGTAGACGTCAACCAATTCCTTAACGATATCTAACCCAAGACCGCTTCCCGGTGTTTTTTCGTCGAGACGGACACCGCGGCGCAACACTTTGCTCGCCTCCTCGTCCGTCAGCCCGTTGCCGTCGTCCTCGACCCGTACCACGAGCATGGGCGAAGCTTCGCGCCGGTCGGCGACGAGGCTCACGCGCACGTTTTTCGTGGCCCATTTGCAGGCATTGTCGAGCAGGTTGCCCGCCATTTCCTCGAGATCGCCCTCATCGCCCCGGAACCAGGGCAGCGAGGCATCGGGACGGCGGAATTCGACATTGCGGTCGGGGTGGAGTTTCTGCATTACGCGCGCCAGCCGCGACACGAGGATCGCGGCGTCGGCCTTCTTGCCGACGATGGCGGTGCGGGCGGCCAGCCGCGCGCGGTCGAGATAGGTCGAGACGAGCTGGGTCATCTTGTCCGATTCCGAGAGCACGATGCGCGAGAGCCCATCCTTGGGCGCGGCATTGGCCTCGTTGCGGAGGACGGCCAGCGGCGTCTTGAGCCCATGGGCAAGGTTGCCTACCTGGCTGCGTGCGCGCTCGATGATCTGGGCGTTGGAATTGAGCAGCTGGTTCACTTCATCGGCGAGCGGAGCGATTTCGCGTGGGAACGTGCCGGTGACGCTTTCGCTCTCGCCCTCGCGCACGCGCTCGACGGCGGTGCGCAGCTGGTTGATCGGCCGGAGTGCGATACGCGCGACCACGAAGCTCATGATGGCCAGCATCACGCCCACTGCGCCCAGCACGATCAACGCCTGACTGCGGAAATCGTCGACGAGCTGGAAGATCTCGTCAAGATTGCCCGTCACGAGGATACGCAGCTTCTCGCCGTTGACCGAGACCTCGCGCTCGTTGACGCGGATTTCGGTGGCGAAATCGTCCTTGGTGGCGGCCGTGCGCTTGCTGGTGTCGTCGAACGGGGCCGAGATCACCGGCACTTTCATGCCGACCAATGAGGGGGAAAGGTTGAGTACCGTGCCGTCGGGGTCGCGGATCGCCCAGTACCAGCCTGACGCGGGGCGGTCGAAGCGCGGATCGCCGAGATCGATGGCGTCGCTGCGCGGATCGCCTGCTTCGAGGGTGCGGCCCACCAGCGTCTCAAGGTGGAAATCGAGCGTTTCGGAGAGCCCGGTGTCGAGCGCCTGCGAATAGAGGCCGGACAGCAGGAAGGCGGTTCCGGCCAATGCGACGATCAGCCAGATGCCGGAAATCAGGAAAAGCGAAGTCGCTATCGAGCGCTGCCGCATCGGCTAGTCGCCGACGATCTGGTAGCCCAGGCCGCGCACCGTCTGGATGACCTCATCGGGCAGCTTCTTGCGCAGCCTGCCGACGAAGACCTCGATCGTGTTGGAATCGCGGTCGAAATCCTGGTCGTAGAGGTGCTCGGTGAGTTCGGTGCGCGAGATCACCTTGCCCTTGTGGTGCATGAGGTAGCTGAGGAGGCGCAGCTCGTGGCTGGTCAGCTTGATCGCCTGGCCCTCGACAGTCACCTTGCCCGAGCGCACGTCGAGCCGCACCGGTCCGGCCGTGATCTCGTTCGAAGCGTGCCCTGCGGCGCGGCGCACGAGCGCGCGCAGGCGCGCCAGCAATTCTTCCATGTGGAAGGGCTTTGCCACATAGTCGTCGGCGCCGGCATCGATGCCCTGCACTTTGTCGCTCCAGCGGTCGCGGGCGGTCAGCAGCAGAACCGGCATGGTTTTGCCGTCGCGGCGCCATTGCTCGAGGACGGAAAGCCCGTCCATCTGCGGCAGGCCGATATCGAGGACCACGGCATCATAGGGCTCGGTATCGCCCAGATAATGCCCCTCCTCGCCATCGAAGGCGACGTCGACGGCGTAGCCGGCATCGGTCAACGCGTCCTTGATCTGCCGATTGAGATTGGTGTCGTCTTCAACCACCAGAATGCGCATGAATCGCCCCGCAGTTCAGCGAATATCAGTTTATGGCGAGCCGGTTGCCGCGTTCAAGACAATGGTTTTGGCTTCGCCGCCCTCATAGACCTGCAGCATGTAGACCAACCCGCCCCCGCGCTCGCAGACCTGGAATGAAACCACGCTCGATGCATCGATGCCGCCGGCGGCCAGGATCTGCGCCAGCGGCAGGATCTGCCCGTCGGCCACAGCCTGCTGGATCTCCCGCTTGCCCAGGCATGCCTGGGCCAGGGAGGGTGAGGCGGAGGTCGGAATCATCGCGCCCACCGCCAGCAATCCAGCCATCAATGTCAAAAGGAACCTGTTCATGCGCGTACCCTAAGAGGCGGGTGCTGAACAGTACATGAATGGAAGCGCTAGAGGCAAACACCGGGGACCTAGCCGATGGTATGAGGGAAGGACGTAAGGGTGGGCCCCAAACACCCGTCCCCCAATCCACGTTCACGGACGCAGGGAACCTGCCCTCACGCCTTCCCGATATCGCTCTTGATCCCCTTCCGCAGGAAAACGATCGCGATCGCCTCGAGGATCAACTGTCCGGCCGAATGGCCTTCCAGTGAGGGAATGTCGACGCCCAGCACCTGGGCCAGCCCGGCGAGAACCATCGCCGCGGCCACGATGTAGGTCTTGTAGCCTGCAAGGATATTCATGATGTCACTCCAGAAGTCGGTTGAGGTTTCTGTCGTCGGCGGTCCGCCAGCCAGGGCGAAGGCCGCCGTGCGGATGTCCTCGACGCGTTTGCGCCAGCCGCGTCCGAAGACGGCGAAAGTGGCCAGTTGCGTGAGGAACGAGAGACGCTGGTTGCAGAGCGCGTCGATGAGCCCGGCAATGCCGGCCGCCGCGACGCGGTCGCGGATCGCCGCCAGCGTCAGCGGCCCCACCTGCCCGTCCGGTACGACATTCACCAGCTTTTGCAGGCTCTTGATCGCCCGATCGGGTCCGGAATTGACCGCATAGTCGAAGAGGGCGAGGTCGAGCCCCGCCGGCAGGGCGCCGGCCTTGCTGCGATCCCAATAGGAAGCGCGGTAGATGTTCGCGGCCTCATCGATCTTGAGGCCCTGGACCGCGCTCTTGGGCAATTGCCACCAGGGCGAGACCTGTCGCCAGCGCGCCAGGGTCTTGTGGGTAATGCCCATATTGGTCGCGCCGCCCGGATCGGCCGGGTGGTCGACATAGCCGCCCTCATGGGCCAGGACGACCTTGAGGCATTCGGCGAAGCGTTGGTTTTCGTCAGGCATGGAAAACTCCCTGGGCGGGATGCCCCGCTCCAAATCCGGCGCTCATCTGCGCGACCGTGAAGGTGAAGCTCGCCGGCAGGCTGCCGAAATCGAGCAATTGCAGCGCTGCCGGGTAAGCGGCCGAGGCCGCACCAACGTCGATGCTGCGCACCGGCGAAGCGCCGTTGAAGACCGTCACCAGATAGGCCTCCGGCACATATTCGAGCGCCGGCACGCCTGCCCCGGTGCCGTTGGGGTCAGCGCGGCTGCGCCGGTTCCAGGTGAAGGTGACATCCCCGAGCGGCAGCGTGCGCGTCGCGACCAGGTTCGTCGGCGCCAGCGGCAGCACCGGGCCGAGACCGATCTCCACCGCAAGCGCCTGCCCGGTCACGTCCGACCGACCGGCAAAGGCGCGCAGGCTCATCGTCGTATCGAGCCAGGCGCCATCGACCGGCACGGAAACCGCTCGACTATCCGGCACGAATACCCTGCGCCCCACCGCCGCCGCCCCGCTCGCCGACCCATCCATGCCGCGCAGCAGATGGCTCAGTTCGTAGAGCCCTGGCGCCAGCAGTTCCGCTTCGGCAAAGCCGAGCACCTCCCATTCGCCGTCATCGCCCAGCACCGCCAGCCGATTGCTCCCCGCCAGCACCGCGGCTTCGCTCGCCGACGAGAAATGCCCCGAATAGGCACGTAGCCGCACGGTGCTGGTATCGTCCCATTCGCCGAAACTGCCCGCAGGCAGTGCCGCGGTCAGTTCACCCAGCGCGGCCGGCGCCGTCGCGCGCGCCAGCACGGTCCCTGTCACCTCCTCGTCGAAGGCCACCTCGCCCGGCCAGGGCTTGGCGGATGCCGCCAGCAGCAGGCGCGAGCGCAGCGGGCTTTCCGGCAAAGGCGGCAAATGCGCCGCCACGACCACCGGCATGGCCCTGACGCCTGTCAGCGCCATTGGCGCCTGCGGCCTGTCCGAGGTAATCGCAGCAATCATCGATGGCGGCAGCGCCCGCGCGCTGACCTTGCGGGCCAGACCGTCACGGATTTCCGTCACCTCGAACGGCCCCTCTGACACGCCATCGAGGCTGAGCACGTCGCCTACCTCCACTGCCGCCATGGACGGCGGCAGCGCGAACTCGATGATTTCCGACACCGCCCTGTCCAGCAGGATGCGTTCGGCCGAATGCCGCGCACCGGCGAGATCGAGCACCAGGTTCGACCCCTCGCCCGCCGTCGCACCACCGCCGAGCCGCATCGCCGTGACCGTGCCCGTAAGGTATGCCCGTTCGCGATCGAGATAGGTCAACGCCACGCGTCCCAGTGCCTCGCCCGGATCAGGGCGTCGCCGAGAAACGATCGGCCCCTCGCCCGCCACCAGTTCGCCCGCCGGCACCGCCTCGCGCTCCAGCGCCCGGCGGAATTCGAGCCCACCCTGCCCGTCGCGCACCGAAAGGCCGGAAACCGCCAGCACTTCCTCCAGCGCATCGCGCGCCGAGCCGATGCCGTCGAGTTTGAGCCCGTGGATCAGCGGCTGGACGGCCTCGACATGCGACAGCGCCACGCCATGATCGCGCGCCACGGCCGCGATCAGCTCGTCCCCCGCCATGGCGCCCACGCGCCCGGTCAGCCAGTGCCCGGTCGGATGGTTGGCGCCATCGCTCCAGCTTCCGGTGTCGGCGGGAAAGGCCGGATAGGGCCGCGCATCCCAGGTCCAGAGGTAGATACGCTCCACCATCGGGCCGCCATAAAGACTTGAGGCGGGGTTTGCCGCCCCGCCCCAATAGTCCAGTTGCGCCCGCAGGAACTGCCTTTGCATCAGCGGGTCGGACAGCCCGCTCGAAAAATACGGCTGCCCGCTTTCCGAGCTCTTCGGATCGCCGAAGACATTGGGCTGGTTCGCGCCCTTGTCGACCGCCCCGCAGCCGAGCTCCGTGAACCACAGCGGCTTGGAGCGCGGCACCCAGGCCGTAGCGGACGATGCCCTCACGCCACCCGGGCGATCATGATGGGCGTTGCTCCACCAACCTTCGATATCCTTGAACCGCCAGATCCAGGGCTCGCCGTGGACGCCATCGCCGATCGGCGAACGCGTCTGCGCCACTCGCTCGGCATCCGAGCCGTAGTACCAGTCATAGCCCTCGCCGCCCGCGATGCCGCCCTGCAGATAGCCCCGATCGTAGACACTGCGACCCTCCGCGGCATCGAGATGGTCGTCGCCATCCCGCCAGTCGGTGAGCGGCATGTAATTGTCGATGCCCACGGCATCGATATTCGGGCTCGCCCAGAGCGGATCGAGATGGAAGAACTTCTCCCCATCCGGCTGGTATCCGGAAAATTCCGACCAGTCCGCCGCGTAGGTGAGCCGTGTCCCGCTCCCCACGATGCCGCGCACCTCCGCTGCCAGCGCGACCAGCGCCGAGACGAAGGGAAAGCTGTTGCCGGCGCCGCGCAGCGTCGTCATTCCGCGCATTTCCGAGCCGATGATGAAGGCATCGACCCCACCGGCCGCCACCGCCAGGTTCGCGTAATGCCGCACCATCCGGCGATAACGCCAGTCGGCGCCCGTCCCCACGAATGCACCGACCTGCGCCAGAACGGCCCCGGTCTTGTCCGGCGTACCGGTTCCGCCCGGCGCCGGGTTGCAGGTGATCCGACCGCGCCAGGGATAAGCCGGCTGGTGGCCGCCCCAATAGGGGTCGGTCAGCGTATTGCCTTCCGGCACGTCCATCATCACCAGCGGATAGAGCGTCACCTTGAGCCCGCGCGCCTTGAGGTCGGCGATGGCCGCACGCACCGCCGCATCGGAAGGCGTGCCGCCATAGGCCGGCCCGCCGTTGTGTGTAGAAACCACCTTGGCGCCGGCGCGCGTCAGCCCGGCCACCGACCATTCCGTGCCCTCGACCACGCGCGCCGAGCCCTCGACCCGCGGTTCGATGAGGCAGTCCGCGCAGCGCAGGTCGCTGCCGAACCAGCTCACCACCAGCGAGACATGTTCGAGATTGGGGCAGATCGCCGTCAGCTCGTCGATCGAGAGCGTCCAGTCCGATATGCCCGCCATGAGGTGCGTATTCTCGGCCGTCGTCTGCCCCGGTCCTACCACCCGCACGCGCGGCACGGGGTCGTAGCCGAACTCGGTCGCTCCCGGAATGACGGTCACCGCCTTGATCGCCGGCTCCAGCTCGCCCACCACGCGGCAGAGCTCGGCCGAAATCTGCGGGATGCGGTTGCCGAACTGCGATAGCGGCAGGCGTTCGAAGACCAGGTAGCAGAGCCCGCGATAGGCTGGCGTATTGCCACTCCCCTGCTTGCCCTCGATGAGGCTGTCGACCGTCTGGCCGCCCGTTCCACGATGGAAGCGGATATTGAGCCCCTGTGTGTCGAGCAGCTTGCCGTCGGCCCAGATGCGACCGAGCCGGTGCACCTCGCCCTCGCAGAGACCCACGGCGAAGTTGGCGAAGATCTCGCTTTCCGAGGTCTGCTGCCCAAAGCCCTTGGCGCCGGAGGTCTCGCGCGTCATCTCCTCGAGCTCGGTCGCCCAGATGATGTTGCCGCTGACCCGGCTCCAGCCATAGAGCCGCGGCACTGCCCCGCCCTCCACCGAACCCTGCAATTGAAAGTCGCTGCCCGTCCGCCGCTGCTGCGGCTTCTCACCGAACAGCGCATTGTCGACCGCCGCCCCCGCCAAGGCCCCCAGCGCGCGCCCGATCGTCGCCCCGATCGGCCCGCCCACGAACCCGCCGACGAACTGCCCGGCAACCGAGAGTGCTAAAGTGGCCATGACGGCTCCCTGAAATAAGCTGAAACTGGTGGTACGCGGCACAAGCGGAGACCCGCCGGCTCCATCGCGCCCCATCGCCTCCCTCCCCCTTGTGGGGAGGGATTGAGGGTGGGGGTGAGCCCAAAAAACCGGCCTCCCTCAAGGAAACGCAAACACCCCAGCCACCCTGCGCGCCCAGCCCTCGAGGCTGGCCTCGACCACCCCCAGGCCCTCCTGCGCATGCACGAACCGGTCCTCGCCCACCAGAATCCCGCAATGCTTGGGCGCCGCTGCGCCATTGAGCCGGAACAGCACGACGCGCCCCGCCTCCATCGCCTCGGCCCGCACCAGCAGCGTCTCCGCTGCCTCCAGCAACGCGCCTGCAAACGCCACGTCCCGCATGTCCGCACGATAAGGCGGCATGGTCACCGGCTCGTCGCCATAGACCGTGCGCCAGACGCCGCGCACCAGTCCCAGGCAGTCGCAGCCCGCACCCAGCGTCGAGGCTTGGTGTCGATACGGCGTGCCGATCCATGCCCGCGCCGCCGCCACGATCCGTTCCGCATCGTTCCTCATTTGACCAGCGCCTGTCCTTCCAGCACGTCGCCCGATTTGGGGTAGCGCATGACGAAGTCATTGCCCGGAATGTGCGGAAAGCCGCGGAAGTTCACGGCATTGGCGAACTTGCTCTTGCAGCTCGAAAACCGTCGGTCGCAGCCCGCATAGGCAACCAGTGCATTGCCGATCTCGACCCAATCGCCCACCGGCGCGTCGAAGGCGAGGATATCGGCCCCGCCCACCCGCGCATGGCTCACCACGCGATCCTGTTTGCCCGTGCGCGGACCGCTCTGCCAGGTCACGCGCCCGAACGAAAACCAGCCTTCGGCGAGTTCATCGAGCCCGGTGACTTCCAGCCGAAAGCGATCGCGCACCGCCGCCACGCCCGCATCAGCCTTGAATGCCGGCGCCTCGACAGAGACACCGCACCGTTCGTCGCCCAGCTCCGCATCGCAGAGCGCCTGGTAGATTCGCCCCTTGGGCACGTTGAGCGCCTGCTGCCCCGAGCGCAGTTCGGCGCGAAAGGCGCGGTCCTCGCGCACGATCTCGCCGATTGTGTCACGCCGCAGCAGCGCGCGAACCGAGACATCGCGCCAATTGACGCGCCAGGTCTCGACCAGCGCCCCATCGAAGCGGCCGAGCAGGATGTCGTCCTCGGTAATCGCCTCCGAATGCAGGATACCCACCACCTCGGACGTATCCACCTGTGCGCCGAGCTTGGCCGTGCCCTCCCCGCCATCGAGCCCATGGGCCGGCAGGTAGTCTACGCCATCGAAGGCAAGCGCCACGTCGTGGTCGGTGAAACCGAGCACCACGTCGTCCGTCCGCACGATGCGCCAGCAGGTGGCCAAAGTCGTCTCGCCGCCTGCGATATGGGCTGCAAACGCTGCATCGAACGTTTTCATTCCAGCACCTCGATCAGGGGAATGGTGGGTGCCTCGGCCGCATCGAAGCTCGTCAGCTCGATATCGAGCCGATCGATGTCGAAGCGGACCGGCACATCGAACAGAAAGCCAGCCGTAACGGCCGCACCGGGCGCTGGCGGCGCATCGAGCGTCACCACTCCCGTCATCTCGTCGACCGCGAAGGCGCTCGTTTCGACGCCCGCGACCGCCACGCGCACGGAGCCTGCGACAGGCTTGGTGATCGGCCGGAGATAGGGGTCGAAACTGGCCCCATATGTCTTCACCAGCGCGAACGCGGCCTTCACCCCGTCCCCGGTGCCGATCACCTGGTCGAGCGGATCCGGCGTGGCGCCGCCCGACGAAAAATCCAGTCCATCGCGCCAGAGGAACGAGTGGAACCGCCCGCGTCGCTCCTCGAAGAAGGCCAGCACCGCCTGCATGTCGGCGCGCGACTTCACGCCATAACCGGCATTGTATCGCCGCCGCGAATGCGCCCACCGGCTGTTCCGTTCTTCGGCACCCGAAGCCAGCGTCACGATATCGGTAGCCCGCTCCGGCCCGCCCCGCGCCCCCAGCGCGATATCGAGTGGAAAGCGGATCGGATGAAAAGCCATGGAAGACCCCCGTAAATTCTAGCTTGGCAAGACCGAGTCCCACCGCCTCCCTCCCCCTTGCGGGGAGAGATCAAGGGAGGGGGCGAGCCCAGGACTCAGAGCCAGCCGCACCCCCACCCCTGTCCCCTCCCCGCAAGGGGAGGGAGACCTGCCGGCCCAATCTGTGAACCTGGGCCTACGCCCCCCGGCTCCCCCGCCGCACAGCGCGCAACAGCATCGCTCCCACCTCAGCCTCCGCGCCCACGAAGCTGCGCGCGTCGCTCGCGGTCACGTTGAACGTCACGTTCACCCCGCTCGCCCCGCCGGCGACACCCAGCCGGCCATCCGGTCCGCGCATCAGCGGCATCACCGCTTCCGCGCCCGCTTCACCGGCCACGCCCAGCCCACGCCCCAGCGGAAAGTAGCTCGGCGTCGCGATCACCCCGCCCTTGGCGAAAGGCGTCACGCCCTGCACCACGGGGTTAGTCGCCGCAAACACGTTTTCCACCAGCCCCGAAACCAGGTTGCCCAGCGGCTTCAGCGCCGCACGCAGAGCGATATCGGCGAAGCTGCGGGCGATGTCGCCCAGGAGGCCGTTGAGCGACTTGCCGTCGGTGATCGCGCCCCTGAAGGCGTTGCTCAGCGACCGCGCCACGCCATCGGCCAGCGTGCCGATACGTTCGAGCTCGCCAGAAACCCCGTCCAGTTCGCCGCGAAACCCATCGGGAAACAGCGTGTCAGCCATTGCGTCCTCCATCGGGAAATGCCCGCATCAATTCGTCCAGCCGCGCCCGCGGCGGGGCGGTCCGGCCGCTCGCGGCGCCAAAGGCGGCCGCCAGTTCGCGCGGGGTCAGGCCCCAGAAATCGCGCGAGGAAAGCCGCATCACGCCGAACCCCATCTGCATGGCCGCGGCCCAGGGAAACGGCGTCATTGCTCGGCCTCACCGAACGTCGCCTTGAGCAGGCGCGCCGCCACCTCGGCCGCCCCCTTGAGCCCGCCTTCGATCGCCATGCGCGCCAGGTCGTCGTCGGAAATCGCGTTGCCCGCGCCCCGCAGTCCCGCCCCGATGATCGCCGTCAGGTCGCGTGCCGAAATCCTGCCGCCGGCAAAGCGTTCCGAGAGCCCCACAAGGTCTCCCGCCTGCAGCCGTGCCTCGAGTTCGGCCAGTGCCCCTAGCGTGAGGCACAGCACCCGCGCCTCGCCCCCGATCATCGCCTCGATCTCACCCCTTTGCGGATTGGTCATTGCGTGTCCCCTCAGCTGGCAGCGGTGAAGGTCAGCGCCCCGGCGCTTTCCAGCGCCAGGTCGAAGGTCACTTCGCCCGCGTGGTCGCCCTTGAATTCGAGCGCCGTGATCTGGAACGGCCCGGCCACCACGCCGAAATCGGGCAGGATGAGCTGCCAGTCCCGGATCGTGCCGCCGAAGAACAGCGACCGGATTGCCTCGTCGGAGGCCTGGTCCTTGAAGATTCCGGCGCCCGAGACCGATGCGCGCTTGACGCCGGCCCCGGCCAGCAGCTCGCGCCAGCGGCCGGCGCTTTCGGCGTCGGTGATGTCGATGGCCGCCGCGTTGAAGGCGAGGCTGCGCGTGCGCAATCCCGCCACCGTGAGAAAACTGCCCGATCCCGTGGAATCGAGCTTCAACAGCATGTCCTTGCCGCTCTGGGCTGCCATGATGCGCTCCTAAAGTGTGGGTTCCGTATGAAAGCGCAGCGCCAGGGCCGCCCGCGCCTTGCCCGTATCCTTGTCGATGACCGTCTCGGTGCCTTCGTGCCGGCGATGCGTCACGGTCAGTTCCGCGTCGTCGAGATCAGCCTCGAACGCCACCGCCGCCAGCCGTTCGGCAATCGCAAGCGCACCCTTTCGCGAGGGGTCAGCGTGCCAGACATGCAGGACCAGCCGATGCTCGTTGCCCGGCATCAGGTCTCCATCGCGCGGCCGCATATCGTGCCGCGCCACCACGACGTAACTGCCCGCGCCCCCGAGCGGAGGCGCATCGAAAATCGCATTGGCCCCGATCAGCGCCGTCAAAGCCGCATCCGCGCGAAACGCCGTCACCAGCGCCGCCTGGAGGGAAACGATGGGATGGGTCATGGGGCACCCCCCTCCCAGCCTCCCCCGCAAGGGGGGAGGTGCCTATCGAGGTTGGGACACGGCTCATGCCGGTTCCCGGATCGCAACACCTCCCCCCTTGCGGGGGAGGTTGGGAGGGGGGTGAGCCCCAAGCTCAATTCCGTCCTCATCCCGTCACCGCACTTTCCGCGCACGAGCAGCTCAGATAAGCCCGCCGCCCGTTGAGGTCGCCCGCCGTCACGACCTCCAACCGCCGCCCGCGATAGACCACGCGATCCCCCGGCTTCACGTCCGGGCGAAACCGCATCACCACGCTGTGGCTCACCGTCACGCCGCGCCCATCGGCGCCCACTCCCTGTCGCCCAGAAAGCGGGCGCACCCGCGACCAGACCGTGGCGATCGGCACGAAGAGCGTGGCATGGCCGCCTTCGGGCTCCCCTGTCATCTCCCGCCGCAGGATCTGCACGCGGTCGGTCAGCGTGCCCAATGCCGGAATGTGCTCGCTCATAGCCGCACGCTCCGATAAGGCGCGATCACCCGATCGAAGCCGGATGGCACCACCGCGCCCGAGCCCGCCACGATCACCGCGTCGCGATGCTCGAACCAGTAGCCGACCAGCGCCAGCAGCGCCTGTCGCAGATCCGCCGGCACGTCCGAGGTCTCCTCGCCGAACCCGGCGCGGTAATCGACCTCGATGCCCTGCCGCTCGCGCAACACCGGCATGCCGGCGACGTTGAGCGGCAAGAGCAGCCGGCCGTTCTCCGGCCAGAACTGGGCGACCGGCACCTCGTGCCCGATCCCATCGCCATCATAGGCGTAGTGTAACCGCCCACATAGGTTTAGACGATGCCACCTAGAGTGTGCCTCAATGACCAGTAACAGTGTGGCGCACCCTTTATGACGAACAAAAAAGGCCCCGGAAGCGGGGCCTTTTGCATTCTCTGGGCGGCGGTGGAGTGCGGCGCCAGATATAGGCTTTCGTCGCCACCTGCGCACTGACCTTTGCTACGGGAGCACGAGGGGCGGGTGGCTGTAGGAGCTACACTGACGCGCACGTCATTCGGGCATCCTGGCAACGGCATCCGCCATACCGTCGATTGTCGCATCACTCAGCCCCTCCCGATCGAGAGCGTCCTTGGTCTGGCGTACGTAATCCCGGCCTCTGCCACTTGCCCCCGCGGCCATGACCGCCATCTTAGCGAGCTCCGTCAGATCCGATGTCGGAATCAGGCTCCTGCCATCGTATCGGTAGGTGAAGGCCTCGACGGTATCTCCTGAACTCAGCGTCAGCGTCACCTCAATCCGGGTGAACCCCTTTCCCTCTCTACCGGCGAGGTAGTCGAGAACCTCGACGCTGCGGTTATCCGGGAACTCAAATGCGATACCCACACACCGTGCACCGGCCCGTGGAACAATGCGCAGGGTGGGCGCCGGGCTCGACTTGGTACCCCAGTTCACCGTGGATGCCTTGGTGAACGATCTTTCATGATCATGAAGGGTAGCCACCATCCGACGGGTCGATCCGCGTTCGGCTTCCCAACCATCGGCCATCAGTGACCCATAGGCAAAGACCCACATGCTCTTCTCCAAATGGCAGGGTCGCTGATGGCGATCCTACGCCGCATATATCGTCTCGGTGCAACCACCCACATAGGTTCAGGCGATGCCATATAGAGATTGTGCATCAATGACTATTAACACTACGGCTCACCAAGACACACGCGATCAGATGCCCCCGCTTCCGTGGCCTCACTGTTTTATCGCCACGAGTCGGTGGTCGCCAGATGACCGAGATCAACGACATCACCCTACATGTCGATGATTAATCGTTGCGGTCGCAATTACTTGCTGAAAATCTCTCCTCCTGGATGTATACTGCGCTGTTGATTTTGCTGGTTTGACAAGGGGGCTTTGTTTGGTCGAGCCACTAAGGAAAAGAAATGCCGGTGGAGAGCTCTATCGCCGGCGTGATGAGGTGGAAGCTCTGATCAAGCGCTTGGAGGAATTGCCGCGGGATCAGTTGATCGAGCGCATGCGCATTGCATCTCCAGCGCACCCCGACTTCCTACCGGCGGAATGCCTGCTGCACTTCGTCCGCAAATCGAAGCGCGACAATTCCACACGCCAGTTCGAGCTCATGTACAAGGCCCTGATGGCGAGGGTGGAGCGCGGGGCCACTGTCCCAGGGGCCGTTCACTTCGTAGAGGGCAAGCGCGCCATAACAGCTCGGGCCGCGAAGATCGTCGAGGCCGTCGTCTTTGCCTTCGAGGTCAAGCTGACCCAAGATCGAAACGGCTACCTCGACGGCCTTGACTATTTCGAGATCAACTTTGCGTCGGCGTTGAAGCTTCTGCGATCAACCGCCCAGACGAAGGTCGACCTCGAGGCAGGCCGTGAGCAGCCGCTCTCGTACGACGACGAAGAGGCCATTTCCCCCGAAGTAGAGGCGGCCGCAGGTGCCTTCGATCCGTTCAACTCGGAAAAAATCGACGACCCTGCTTACCGGTCGGCTCTAGCCGCTGCGATCAAGGAACTACCCGCAGAAGAGCGCGATGTCGTCGTGCTCATGCTCAAGGACTATCAAATTGACTCGAAGGAACCCAACGTCACCACCATCAGGAGCTTGCTCGATTGCTCTGAGAAGACGGTTCGCAATCGACGGGACCGTGCCCTCGCCAAACTTCGACGAGCTCTGGAGGACCTAGAATGACCCGCCAGCCCGAAGAGATCGAAAATGCCCTTGGCGCGTTCGCAGTCGAACCCTCGCACGACAAAGAAACGCTGGACCGCTATCTCTCTGCCTATCCGGATCTGAGGTCCGAGCTCCTTGCGCTAGCTCTCGAGCTTGTATTCGATGTGGTGGACGACTCTCCGCTCGACCTGGAATCCTCGGTCGTCACGGAATCCTGGGCACGGTACTCGGCTCCCTCGTCCGAGCCGTTGACCTCGGCGAGCTTCACTAGAGACGTTGCGAAGGCGTTGGGAGTCAGAACTGCTGTTGTGATGCAGCTGCGCGACCGGGCAGTATCTTTTGCATCCATCCCTCGGCACTTTCTCAACAGCCTCGCCAGCGCCATGGGCTCCGGAATGGAGCAGACGGTCGCCTATCTCGATGCGCCCCGAACCTTGGCTCCAGGGGCAAGCTACAAGTCAGAAGGCAAACCGACCGCGTCCGAACAGATGACGCTTTCCCACGTGTTGAAGCAGTGCGGTCACAGCCCAGAAGAGATCGCAAAGCTTCTCGGGGAGTGACATGGACGGGATTGAGATTGCACGGCGTCGCGCCGCCGATATCAACGGCCAGTTGATCTCTAAGGGTGCCAACATCAGCAAGCCGTGGTGCAACAACCACCCGATCAGGTGGATCCGGGCGAGGTCAACCGGCGCCTTGGGCTGGCATTGGAGGGGACTGGGGTCGGCAAGAACGGCTACGCCGACGAGTATCGAGCCATTGCCGAGACCCTTATCGATCGGCTTATCGAAAGTCGGGCCGGCATGACCAAGATTTCGAACCCTGGGCTTGTTTTGACCTCGGGCGATGCCACCATCGATGTCCGGGTCGACGACATCCTCGAGGACGCCGACGGGAGGCTTAGGGTGCGCCGCGTGCGAACAGGCCACGGCACGAAGAAATCACAGACAGACGCGGCATCGACCTCCCTGTTCTTCGCTGCGCGAGAGAGATATCCGGATTCCGCGATCGAGGTCGTGCACCTTGCCGAACCTGATTCTATGCCAATCGCGATAGACCAAAAGAAGCTGGCGGCTCGTCGCGCAAGCGTGGACGGCGTGATCTCCGCCATCTTGACCGGCGACCTCCCGCCGGTGCGCAGCAGCCGATCTTGCCCACGGTGCCCCGCCTTCTTCATCTGTGGCTCGCTGCCTCCGGGTACGCTCGTGAAAAAAGTTCCGACCGGCGTTACCGGTTCGGTCTAGAGGCTCCGATTGGTTCTTCAGAGGGCACGCATCAAGCGAATGACCCAATGGAGAATACCAAACTATGACGACCGAAAATCGTGCGGCCGAGGCCGCCAACACTGCCTACCGCATCCGCCTTACCAAGGACGGCGTGACCTTCACCGACGCCAGCGTCGCCGACCCGATCCCGGTCGGACGCCAGATCCTCGCGGCGGCCGGTATTCGCGATGTAGAGAACTATTCGCTCTTCGCGATCCTGCCCAACGGCGAGTTCGAAGACGTCCGCTTGGACGAGACCTTCGATCTTCGCGGCAAGGGTACCGAGGTCTTCGCCTATTTCGAGAATCAACTGGGCCGACCGCGGTTTCGAAGGCAACAAGCTCGGCTATCTGGTCGGCCAATCCGGCCTGTTCCATGAGGGCCACCGCGCGACCGACGATTGTCATGCTCTGCTGGAGGTCCTGTCCCGATCCTCGGATGGCGGCATGACGCCGTTTGCCGAACTGCTCCAGTCGAGCCTGAGATCCCGCGTGCGGATTTTTGCCGAGAACGCCCCCTTCGATATGAAGGAACACTTGAAGGCGCGAGGCTATCGCTGGTCAGATGGCAGCGAGGGCCGACCCAAAGCATGGTGGATCGAGGTCGCAGAAGACCTTTATGACGCCGAACTCTCCTATCTCCGGCGGGAGATTTACCGCTGGGAGGATGCCGAGCCTTTGTCAGTTCACCTGACGGCGCATGACCGGTTCCGAGGTTGATTGCTACCTCCCTCGGAAATTTTGGGGTGTAGTCACAGATGGTGGGATTGACCTCCCGATTATGCCAACCCTCACCATCAACATTCTACAAATTACGCCGCATCCCACACCCTGTTGAGCACCTGCGCCGCCAAGGCAGATTTGTCTTGGGGCAGAAACCGCCCGTAGTGCTGCTGCACCATTTCCGGTGTGTCCTGAATGGCGTAACTCGCCTGCTCGAAGCTGCCGGTCTTCTTGAGGATGTGGGTAGCGAGGACATCGCGAATATTGTGCGGTCCGTGCGGGAGCAGCCCCGCGATGGCTCCCCTGCCCGTGTATGGGTTGAAAATACCGTATCGCTGGATCACCAATCGCCACGCTTCATAGAAGGTGTTTTGGTCGTAGGCGGCACGAGTGCTCGATTGCTTCACGGTCTTGACGAAAAATGTGTCCGGATCGGCCGCGTGACCGAGTAGTCGGGTCCGGTGACGATCAAGATAGTCCTCGATCATGCCGTAGAGACCGGCCAGATCCGGCAGGATCAACCTGAAAGGCTTCTGGCCGAAGAATGAGGACGAGGCGTTCTTGAAGGCGACGGACGGGATCAAGACCTCCCAACCATGCTCCTTGGCGCTCCAACGCAGTTCGCCGCATTTCATGTCCTCGAGGTGTCGCTCCGATGTCGGCATCCGGCCCGGCAGGCATACCCGGAGCTCACGCAGGTTCCTCTGCCGCAGGCCTGTGTGCAAGCCGAGCCGCAGCATCAGAAAAGCGCGAACCGCTTCCGCCGCCGGCCGGGGATAGATTCGCTCGTCGGGCATCAACCGCAGAATTTCCTCGGTGATCTTGCGGTATTCGCCGACGGGGCTCTCGGCCTCGAGAATAGGTAGAATCGGCTCGAAAGGGTCGCGATGGACACGGGCGACCCGCTGAATTTCCTTCAATCTCTGGCGGGCATGACGATGCATCGTGTCGCAAGTTCCCGCCCAGTCGGATTTTGCAGCAGCGATATCCCCCTCGGAGATCAAACCGTCGATCGGATGAAGTCGATCGGCCAGTGAAGGAGTCTGCCTGATCCAACCGGTATCCTCTTTCACCAGGGAAGAAAGCAGCGCCAGCATGTCGGCTTCCCACTTCGTGAAAAACCCGCGGCGTCCTTCCCGCCACTGCAAATACCAATCCCACGTGGACGGAAAGACCAAAACGGCCATGCAGATATCGTCCAGGCTTGCACCATATCCCCGGACCGCGCTTTTCGGTGACGCCGTCAGGGCACCGAACATCAGTCCGAGATGCTCGACCTTCTGCGAAGCAGTCTCGTCGCCCCAAACGCCGTTCCGCTGGAACCCAAACTGGGTCAACGTCGAAGTCTTGAACTTGAGGAGCGCGGCCATCTCGCGTTCCAGGTTAGGAGGCGCATCGACAACAGAACAGCGCATCTCCTCGTCCATCTCGTCGATGGTGTCGTCGTCCTCACGGGCCTTGCCCCCCTGGAAGGCACGGAACCGGACGGCGTATCGGTGCTTCATGGCTGCTGCCTGGAAGGCCCGATAGTCCGTCGAACCCGAGATGATAACCTTGTTCACCCAGGCCAGGATGTCCTCCTGCTCCTCCCTGGTGCGGGCGTTGAAATCGTCCGGCAGGTGCCAGGCAAGTCGGCGGCGCTCTGCAGCCGAAAAATCATCGAGGGCGTGGCCAATCCGAGCCCGACCGGGATGCGGCAACTTCGATTTGAAGTAACCAGCAGGCAACCGATATCGGCGCTCGATCCTCGAAAGCACTTCGAGACTCTGGATCGACCGGGGCACGAGATCGCCAGTTGCCCATTTCATCATGGTGCGGTGGTTCGTGGCACGGTCGTCACGGGCCACAGCATGGTATAGGTGCCGAACACTATCGCCGTGCCGCTCGATATGCAGATTCAGGGCTTCGGCAAAGGTGGCCGGATCATCCCACTCGGCCCAGAACGGCATCGGGAATTCCTCGATTGGCCGCCTTTGATATTTTCGCTTCGGTTTTGCAGCAGGTTGCACTTTCGGCGTGTCATCGCCGACATTACCCGCGAGGAAAGCATCCGCAGCCTGACTCAAGCTGACCTTCCGCGACGGGGGCAGCGGAATCGATTCCACTTTCTTCGGCTTGGTTAACCTGGCACGTGGTTTCCTCGTTGCCACCAACGAGCGACCGAGGGCGTCCAGAACAGGGATAATGTGGCGCCCTGCCCGCGCCAGATGTTCGGCCTCAACGCCAGCGACGATACTGATTGCCTTCCAGTCGTAGCCCGCCTTCACCCGCGGGATGCTGGTACGAGCATCGAGGGTGCCGAGAAGATATCGTCGCAGCGCCTCGACCTCCGTGGGCGGAAGGTGCAGAGCAACCCGCTTGCGGCAGTATTCTATTATCATGCGTTCGGTGATGGGAGGATTAGTCATGGTCGGAAACTCGAAGAGAAATTCCGACGCCCTTTCCGATTCAGGTTGATGAGCGCCTAATCATCCACGATCCTAAGTTTTGCTTCGGCCTCAACTGGGCATGAACGGGCACGCTTCGACCATTCGACCGGAAGGGACAGCGCCGGTGGGTGGAACGTTGGGGGCGGTTCACGGGCTGTTTAGATCGATGCGTCACCATCCGACGGCGGCGACGATGCCCCAGTTGTCACTTTCGTTGGGCGTCGCCAGCATGCGACGGGCTCATCGATCTGATAGCTACCGTTGCGCTTCACGTCTGGCGTGAAGATCGAGCCATCTCGTAGCACAGGGACGAAGACGAGCCTCGGGTGCTATTCTGCACCCACTTGAACATCGTCGCGCTCAAGGGTGGCCAGATAGCTGTCGTGGCTCTGGAGCCAAGCGCGGATGGCCTTGTTCGAAAGCAGGCCCGTGTCCTTCGGCATTTCCGCCTGATCCGGCACGCCTTGCGTTGAACTCGCCGCCAACGGGCAATTTCAGTTTCCTTCTCTGTGCCTCGCATTCCCGGGGGTTCGATGGCATCGACATCTGCGATTGCTGCAGCTTCGCCGGCGTGGTGCGCAGTTGCGTCGCCGCCCGCGAGGTCCAGGCGGCCGATCCGAGTTCTGCTAACTCGCCGGCGTTCGCCTAGCCTTCTCGGAATGAACAAGCGAAATATGTACACGGATTTCTCGACCGGCCACTTTGATAGTATCTCGCCCGGTCAGACGCCCCCCCTTCGAGGCGGCGCGCATCCTGATGCCCAACCTACGCATCGGCCCCCTTACCGCGAGCAGCCTATCCCACGGCATAGATTAACTAAACCTCCCGCCGGTGTATCCGATTGTCACGATACTGCCGCTCTGGCGTCGCGTTGAGGGAGTTCTGGTTTGACCGCTGCCCAGTCAGCTATATCTGCGAGGTTGATCGAAACCGACAACATTCGCCGTGCCATAGGTTGACCAGCAATGGAAGTGGCGCTCGGCATCCGCCGCCGAAACATCGCCATCAGCCTGGCCGTTGCGGCGGCACTGCTGGCGGCGATGCTCGTCGATCCGACAGCCCTGCTCGTTGCCGTAGCGGCCGTCTGCGCGGCCTTTGGCTGGAAATACGGCCTGGCGGCAGTTGTCGTCGCCAACCTTGCCGCCTGTGTCCAGATTCTATGGCAGTCACCGCCTCCCGATGAGCCGGGACGCCTCGCGGCATTCGCGCTTTCAGCACTCGCCATCTGGCTGCTCGTATGGACCTTTCGAACCGCCAATTTCCAGGACCGTGTTCATCAGAGCGCCCGCCAGATCATCGAAAATCTGCCCGGTCTGGGCTGGTCGGCCGACCCCGACGGCCATATCCGCTTCTTCAATCCGGCCGGGCTCGATTTCGTCGGCATGAGCGCAGCGGAGATGCAAAAGCAGATAGCGGATGACGACTATGCCTGGCGGTTCACCATCCATCCCGACGATGCCGAGCGCAGCATCGCGCGCTTCCGCCACTCCATCGAAACCGGCGAGGCTCTGCATGACGAGTCCCGCGTCCGCCGGCACGACGGCACCTATCGCTGGTTCCGCGACATCGCCGTGCCCGCCCGGGACGAGATCGGGCGCATTACAGGCTGGTTCGGGACGACAGTGGATATCGATGACCAGAAGCGGGCCGAGGAAGCGCTGCGTGTGAGCGAAAGGGAGTTGCGGCTACTGGTCGATACGGTGCCAACCATGATCTTCCTGATGGCACCCAATGCGCTACCCTACTATTTCAACAAGCGCTTCGTCGACTGGGCTGGCATCGATCCTGGCAATCCGACGCCCGAGCAGCAAACAAACCTCAATCCCCACACCGATCTGATTCATCCCGATGATCGTGCTGGCGTCGCGGCCGCGTTCGAGCGCAGCTTTGCTGCCGGCGAACCGCTGCAATATCGCGGGCGCCTGCGTCGGCGGGATGGGGTCTATCGCTGGCTCGAATCGCGTGTCGAACCGCTGCGCGACGAAACCGGCACCATCATCCGCTGGTATGGCGTGAATATTGACATCGACGACGAAGTCAGAGCGCAGGAAGCCCTGCGGCTGGCCGACGAAAGGCTGGCGCGCGCGTCCAGGGCGGCGAACCTGTCAGAACTGTCGGTGTCGATCGCACATGAACTCAACTCGCCGCTGCAGGCGGTCGTCGCCAATGCCAATGCCTATCAGCGCTGGCTGAATGCGGACCCGCCGAACTATGAACGGGCGGGGCGCACGGCCGAACGGATCATCCGCAACGCCAATGCCGCCGCCGATGTGATTGGCCGCATCCGCGCCCTTTTTACCCAGACGACTTCGCCGCGCGAGGCGGTCGACCTCAACGGCCTCATTGTCGAAGTGACCGATCTTCTGGGCGACCACATCACGTCCTCAAATGTCAGGCTGGAATTGGCGCTCGACCGTAACCTGCCCCTGGTTCTGGTCGACAAGATACAGGTCGAACAGGTGGTGCTGAACCTGGTGCGCAACGCCATCGAGGCCATGCACGATACCCCCTACCCTCACCGCCGGCTCAAGATCGCTTCCCGTTGCTGCGAGAACGACTTGATCGAGATCGAAGTGAGCGATCGCGGCTCGGGCATGCGTGAGCCCGAGCGAATTTTCGACGCATTCTACACTACCAAGAAAGACGGCATGGGCATGGGCTTGGCCATCTGCCGCTCAATCATCGAAGCCCATGGCGGCAGGATCGCGGCTCGTTCGGAACTTGGCACGGGCTCGACCATATCTTTCACCATGCCGGTATCAGGCACGCAGGGTGATCCGCGGGTCAGCGAGAGATTGGGCGATCTCGATGACGATGCCAATGGCCAGGTAGATGGCTCCCAGGACCAGCGACGCCCCGAGTATGGCCGGCAGATCTGAACTCGCAAACGCCTGCACCATATAAAGGCCAATTCCAGGCCAGGCGAATGTCTGCTCGACGATCAGCAGATTCCCAAACAGCAGCCCAACCTGCAGCCCTGCCATGGCGAGTGGGGCCGACGCCGCGTTTCGCAGACCATGGCACAGGACCACCCTGCCCTCTGCCAGCCCCTTGCCGCGAGCGGTGCGGATGTAAGGCTGGCGCATCACATCGTGCAATGCGCCGGCCAGGCTGCGCCCAATGGCGACGGCTATCGGCAGTGCCAGCGTCAGGCCGGGGAGAACCAGGTGTGCGATTGCATCGACAACAATGTCGGCTCGCCCTGCCAACAATCCATCAAGGACGTTGAATCCGGTCGGGCCGGCAAAGCTGCGGCCAGTGAGACGGCCCGAGCCAGGCAACCAGCCAAGAACGAACCAGAACAGATACGCCGACAGTAATCCGGTGAGAAAGATCGGCGCTGAACCGGCAGCCGTAATAGCGAACCGCAGCGACGCCGCATTAGGAAACCACCCCTGCAACATCGCTAGGCACAACGCCAGCAGCGCGCCGCCCAGCAGCGCGAACGCGCAAAGTTCAAGTGACGCCGGAAGATAGCGCATAATGTCGTTCAGCACGGGCTGTCGAGTGCGCACGGACATGCCCAGATCGCCTTGGATCAGGCGGAGGAGAAAGCGGCCATATCGGGTCGGCAATGGCTGGTCCAGGCCGAGTTGCTGGCGCACCATCTCCACAGTGCTGATGGGGGCAGAAACGCCCGCCATGGCCCGCGCCGGATCGGTCGGCACCAGGCTTTCAAGGCAAAAGACAATGAACGTCATCGCCAGCAGCACGATGACCAATCCGATCACGCGACGCACAATATAGGGCATTGTACTCAGGCCCCGCGCAGGACTGACCGAAGCCCGTCACCAGCAAGATTGGCGCTCAGGCACATGAGCCAAACCGCAGCCGCAGGCAATATCGGTAGCCACCAATAGACCGTGAGGCTTTCGAGCGAACGGGCGGTCATCGCCCCGAGTTCGGCCGCCGGCGCGGGCTGGCCGAGACCGAGAAAACTCATCAGCGCCATTGCCAGAACGACATTTGCAACATCCAGCGTCGCAGCAACCACGAGTGCAGGCACCGCACCAGGCAGCAGGTAACGGAACCACAGGCAAAACGGATCAATACCGCCGAGCTGCGCCGCCTCGAAATGCGGACGGCCCTTGAGGCGTCGCACCTCGTCGCGGGTTATGCGCGCATACCAGGGCCACCAGAAGATGACGAGGGCAATCACCGTATTGACAATGCCGGGGCCAAGCACCGCAACCACGGTCAGGGCAATCAGCATCGGGGGCAGGACGAGGAAGAGATCGACCACGCGCTGGAGCGTCAGGTCGACCCAGCCGCCCAGCGCCCCCGACACCAGGCCGACGGCAGCGCCGAAAAACAGTGCAAGACCGATCACCGTCACCGCCGGCAGCCAGGTCAGTTGCGCGCCCTGCAGGACGCGCGAAAACAGATCACGGCCGATCTCGTCAGTGCCGAACCAGTGCGCGGCGGACGGCGCCAGGTAGGCGGCCGCAACGCGGCTTTGCGGATCGAATGGCGTGATGACGCCCGCCGCGAGCGTCATCAGCGTGATGGTGAGAACGCTCAAGAGACCGGCGCGATCGGCCCATCTCGTCCGTGTGAAAAGCCCCAGACCGCTCATCGGATTGAAACCCGGGCCGGCGCGGCAGCAATCAGCGCGCGGGTATAGTCCGTTTGCGGGTTGTCCAGAAGGTCGTCTGCGGCGGCCTCTTCGACCAGTTCGCCATCCTTGAGCACGGCAATGTTGTCGCCGACCTTACGCGCCACCGCCAGGTCATGGGTGACGAATAACACAGCCATGCCGAGCCGATGCCGCAATTCACTCAGCAGATCGAGGATGGCCACGGCGAGCGGCATATCCATTGCACTCACCGGCTCGTCGCATAGCAGCAAGGCCGGCGGCGCCACCACGGCACGGGCGAGCGCGGCGCGCTGGCATTGGCCCAGCGATAGCTCGCCCGGCAGGGCATTGGCCATGGCGGGATCGAGGCCAACCCATTCAAGGGCCTGACCAACCCTGGCATGGCGATCGCGCTGGCGACCGAGCCGATCGCCAATCTGCTCGCCGATCCGAAGCCAGGGCGTGAACGCCGAGGCCGGGTCTTGGAACACCATTTGTGGGCGCAGATCGGCCCGGGCCACGTCGCCACTATCGGGCGCAACCAGGCCGGCGGCGATGCGCAGGACGGTCGATTTTCCGGCTCCGCTCTCGCCCACCAGCGCGACACATTCCCCCTTGCGGATCAGCAGGTTCACCGATTTCAGGACCGGCTGCCGGCCGAGGCGATAGCTCTTGGTTACGGATGACAGGCGCAAGGCGGTGCCCGCGCCACGCTCCCCCGGGGCGGCGGGGCAAGTGTTCACATCCCGCAGGGCCGTGAGCAGGCGCTGCGTATAGATGTGTTGCGGCGCCGCCAACAGCGCCCGTGCCGACGCCGTTTCGACGATGCGGCCGCCATGCAGCACCGCAATGCGATCGGCCAGGCTCCCGGCGACCGCCAGGTCATGGGTGATGAACAGGATCGCCGTCCGGCATTGCTCGGCAAGGCGGCGCAGCAGAGCGAGGATATGGGCTTGTGTCGTCGTATCGAGCGCTGTGGTCGGCTCATCCGCAATCAGCAATTGCGGGCGCGCCAGCATCGCCATGGCAATGAGCACACGCTGCCGTTGCCCGCCCGAAAGCTCGTGCGGCAGGGCATTGAGGATGCGCTCGGCGTCATGCAAGCCGGTGCGCGCCAGCCAGTCCCGGATTGTCGGCCCTGACCCACCGCTCTCGGCAAGCTGGCGGCCAATCTTCATTGTTGGATTGAGGCCGGCCATCGGGTCCTGCGGCACGACCCGCACGACCTTGCGGCGCAGCATCCGCAATTCGGGTGGACGAGCCCCGACAACCTCCATCCCCCCGACCCGTACCGAACCGGCAATACGCGGCGCGGCCTCTGCCGGCAGCAGCCCCTGCAAGGCCAGCCCGAGCGTCGACTTGCCCGATCCGCTCTCGCCCACCAGCGCCAGGACTTCGCCCGGCGCCAGCGCAAGCCGCACATCGGCCAGCACCGACACAGGCGCGCCATTGCGGTGCAGCACCACCGCCAGACGGTCGATCGAGAGGGCCGCCTCGCTCATCACGCCCCGCCCTATTCGATCCGGCGCACGGTGCCAAAATCGATATTGCCCTGTGGAAATTCCGGGCGCAGGCCGAAATCGGTCAGGCCCTGCACATGCACGATGACATCATCGACATCGACCAGGGGAATGACGAAACCCGCATCGAAATACATCTGCCCTGCCCGCTCATAGAGCGCATTGCGCTTGGTTACGTCAGTCTCGAGCCCCGCCGCATCGACCAGTCGGTCGGCCGCCGGGAGGGAGCGGCCATAAAAATTCAGCACGGCCCCGGCGGTAAAATAGGTCTTGGCCTGGTTCTCGGGATGGGCTGCATCGGGATTGGCGATGGTGAGCAGCATGTCGGGGGCATGGGCATCCCCCTTCATGGCATAGGCCGCCCCCACCGGCAGCACGACAACGCTGGCGGTCACGCCAATCGTCGCAAGCTCGGCCGCCATCAATTCGGCAATGCGCGTATAGCTGGCCACCTCGCTCTGCACGCCGATGGTGAGATTGACCGGACCGAAGGCAGCTATCGCAGCTTTGGCGCTTTCAAAGTCCGTCGGGAAGGTGATCGGATCGACAGGGTCCAGCATGGTGTTCTGATAGAGCGATTTCGACAGCGCGGCGTGGGAACCAAAAATATCTCTGATCCACAGGGCCGGGTTAACGGCGGTCAGCACCGAGTGCCGCACGGCGGCATCGTCCATCGGCGTCCCCGGTTTCACGTAGAGCTGAAACTGCGTCATGCTCGGAGCTGCTGTAACCACCAGGTTGGGCGGCAGCATCGCAAGTTGTTCGACAGGATAGCCATCCGGCACGGCGTCGATATCCCCCGCCTGCAATTGCAAAATCTGTTGACTGATATCTGGGACAACCGGCAGTTGCACTGCGTCGAAGAAGGGGCGAGCCCCCCAATAATCGGGATTGCGCTCGAACACATAGTCTTCACCGGGGTTGAAACCAGTCAACACGAACGGCCCGGTGCCGACAGCATGGCGATTGAGCCATGTCGCGGCATCGTCACCGCCGTCATGCTCTGCCAGCGCCGCCGGGCTGATGACCTTTGGCCCCCAGGCGCTCGCCAGCGCGTCGAGCAATGACGGCTGCCTGTGGCCGAGGCGCAGCACCACGGTTGCGGGATCGGGCGCCTCGATCGACGCCACATTGGCGAGAAAATAACTGAGGATCAGTTTTCCATCGCGCCGCCGCTCGAAGGAGCGTTTCACGGCCTCGGCGGTAAGCGGGGTGCCATCGTGAAACAGCACGCCATCCCGCAGGTGAAAGGTATAGGTGAGCCCGTCGGCGGCTATGTCCCAACTGGTTGCGAGCAGGCCGACGATCTTCGTACTGCCGGGCGCGTATTCGACCAGCCCCTCATACACACTGTCGATGGCGCTGATGCCGCCAATCTCGAATCCGTTGTCGGGATCGAACGTCCCGATATCGGTGACGAGCGGAATGCGTAGCACTTCGGCGGCCGGTGCTGGCAGCGTCATGGCGAGAACCAGCAAGATTGCCAGTCGGATCGAACTGCACTGCATGGACATCTCCGAATGTGATCGAAGACAAGGCTAATGATCGCTGCCTGGGCGATCCATCAGACGAAGGGTGTTCCTATCCTATCCCAAAGGTCAGGTCGTGTGCCCCGGCAGCGTCTCCCACAGGCGCACCAGGGCACCGACGGAGGTCAGTTGCAGCTTGTGCATGGCATTCGAGCGGTGCAGCTTTACCGTAACTTCGCTGATCCCCAGATCGAAGGCGATCTGCTTGTTGAGCCGGCCTCGCGCCACTTCCTCGATCACCTCATGCTCGCGCGGCGTGAGCGTGCTGACGCGCTCCACATTGCGCTGTAGCACTTCGGCTTCGACACGCTGCGCCGCATCACGCGCAAGCGCTACGCCGATTGCATCCAGCAGGGTCTGATCACGCACCGGCTTGGTCAGGAAGTCAACGGCACCCGCCTTCATGGCCTGTACCGTCATCGGGATATCACCGTGGCCAGTAAGAAAGATCACGGGCTTGGCATTGCCACTCCGGGTCAACTGCTGCTGCAGATCGAGCCCGCTGGCACCCGGCATGCGTACATCCAGCACCAGGCAGCCGGGGCGCTCCAGAACGTGGCTTTCCAGCAGGTCTCGTGTCGAGCCAAAGGCGGCAGGTTCATACCCGGCCGAAAGGATCAGGTCGGACAGCGCCTCGCGCACGGCGTCATCGTCGTCAACGATCACTACCAGGGGGGCCTCGGGCTCCGGGCCACTCGTGGCGCGCCGGCGTTCCAGGGAAAGTTCAGTCATCATCTCCGTCCTCCATCTTTCGACTCCGCAACGAGTCATCCACCGCCGCCAACAACTCGGTTACATCAAACGGCTTACGGAACAGCCGATTGGCAATCCGCACGCGCTTGTCATCGGCCAGCTCGTGGCGCCCGGTGATCAGGAAAACCGGTAGGTCCGGCTGCAATTGGCGGCTACGCTGAGCGAGACCAAAGCCATCCATCTCCGGCATGCCGATATCGGCGATCAGCACGGCGATTCCTCCAAGTCCGCCTTCCAGCAGCGCGGCCGCGGAGGCGCAAGTGCGCGCTGTGTAGCCGCTGGATTCCAGCAGATCCTGCAGCGATTCCAGCATTCGGGGGTCATCATCGACAACTGCCACGACAGCCTTGGTCAAATTCACATCGTTACTCGTTGCTTGCTGCCAAAGGCAGCGTAAAACTGAAGCGCGTACCGTGTGGCACATGCGGCTCGGCCTTGAGCCGGCCGCCATGGGCCTCCACGATATTGCGGCTGATGGCGAGCCCCATGCCCATTCCGCTTTCCTTCGTGGTGAAGAATGCCTCGAACACACGCTCGGGCTGGGCGATTCCCGTCCCCGTATCCGTGACCTCCACCTCGATGCCGCCATCGGCACACCGGGCACCAACCGTCAGCACACGCTCGCCGGAAACCGTCACCATGGCCTCGATAGCGTTGCGCATCAGGTTGATCAGCACCTGCTGCAACTGCACCCGGTCGCTCGGCGCTGGTGGCAGTCCGGGCTCCATATGGATCTCAATCCGAACACGGTGCCGCTCCGCTTCATCGGTGAGCAGACTCCGCGCTTCCATGATGGCACCGCCAATATCCACCGGCGTCCGGCGACTGCGCGACTGGCGAAACAACGCCCTTATGCGGCCAACCACCTCCGCGACGCTGTTGGCATCCCGCACTACCCGCTCCACCGCCACCCTGGCGCGCTGGGAATTGGGCGGATCGGTGTCGAGCCAGCGCTGCGCGGCGTAGGAATTGGCGACTGCCGCGGCAAGCGGCTGGTTCACTTCGTGGGCGATGGACGCCGACAGTTCCGCGAGGCTCGCCGCCTGCGAGGCGGCAGCAAGGCGTTCCCGCGTCTGGCGCAGTTCCTCCTGGGTGCGCACGTCATCGTCAATATCGTAGCTCACGCCGTACCATTGCCTGATGACGTTCTCGCTATCGCGCAACGGTTCGGCTCGGCCGCTGATCCAGCGATAGACGCCATCGGCCCGGCGCTGTCGATATTTCATGGCGAACGGCTCGCCGCTGCTGAAGGCCCGCCGCAAAGCCGCTCCAACCGCAGACGCATCGTCGGGGTGCACCGATCCCTGGATTGCCGCCTGCAGGCGGGAAATGTCGGGCACTTCGAGCTCACCGAGTCCGAAGCCGACAAACTGCGAAAGGCGATGGTTGAGGTAGGTCGGCTCGCCATCCGGCTTGGCTGCCCAGATCTGGGTCGGCAATGCGTCCACCAGCCGCTGCAGATTCTGCTCGCTTTCGCGCAGGGCGTTCCTGGCGTTCACCAGATCATCGATATCGACACAGACACCGAACCACTGGACAATGGCTCCGGTCGGATCACGCAGCGGTTGGGCGCGTCCGGCGGTCCAGCGATAGACGCCATCCCAGCGCTGGTTGCGATAGGTCATCTCAAAGGGCGAGCCGGTGGTGAAGCAGTGATAAAGCGCGGCTTGCAGGCCGCTACGGTCGTCCGGATGGACGAGTTGCCGAATGGCCGAGGGAAGCCCGCCAGCTTCGTCGAAGTCACCGAGCCACAACCCGATATAGTCGGCCATGGTCTTGTTGATATAGGACGGCTCCCCCGCCGGCGTCGTACACCAGATCTGCACCGGAACCGTATCGACCAGCATGCGCAGGTCATGCTCGCGCCGGCGCACGGCTTCCTCACCGCGGATCTGGTCATCGATGTCGTGGCAAAGCCCGTACCATTGCCGCACTATGCCCATGTCATCGTGCATCGGTTCGGCGCGACTCGACATCCACCGGTAGACGCCGTCGTGCCGGCGCAGACGGTAGCGCAGGGCAAACGCCTGCCCTGTCGCCAGCGACTGCGACAGACCGCTGCGGAAGGTGCTTTGATCGTCAGGATGCACCGTCCGCTGGATCAGCACGTCAAGGCGCGTGCTTCCCCGTCGTTCTGTTCCCTCGAGGCCGAAGCCGAGATAATCGACCATGCGGCGATTGAAAAAGATCGGCTCTCCGGCCGGGCTCAGCCGCCACAGATGGCTGGGCACCATATCCACCAGATGGGTCAGCTCACGTTCCCGCTCGCGCAAGGCCGCCTCGGTCCTTTGGAGAGCATCGACATCCACACCGGCCAGCGGGTCGGTCGCGGAGATGCTGGGAAGCTCCTGCATATCTCCTCCCTGCCTCATGCCGGCATTGTCGGAACGCTAGACGATACCGCCGCCGGGTGGCACCTGTGCCCAAGTATAGCATGGGGCTGAAAATAAGGAGCCGGACAGTTGAAGCGCTCGCCTGCCAATTCGTCGGCCATGGGGAGAAACCGGAAAAATCCCGCATGTTCGCCATCGCTGTCTCGTCCGGTTGACACGGCTCCGGGAGAACGATGAGCAATGCTGGCGACACACTGAACCCGACAGGAGGCTGTTTCGGCCACCCTTTCGTTGCGCCGAACTAACCCAGAGGCGTATCCCCGCATCCACCCGGCATAATACCCCGATCGAACCATTGAGCCGACAAGTCGATCTTCACCACAAAGAGGATCCGACGATGAAACTTTATTACGCTCCACTCGCTTGCAGCCTGGCCGACCATATTGCTCTGCACGAAGCCGGTGTGGATTTTGAACGCGAACGCGTGGACCTGCAAACCAAGCTCACCGAAACGGGGCGCCGGCTCGGCGATATCTCCGCCAAGAATTACGTGCCGGTGCTGGTGCTCGATGACGGCGCGGTGCTGACCGAGAACATCGCCGTTCTGGACTGGATCGCCGGAACCTATCCGGTGCTCGGGCTCGGCGGGCCGCTGGGCCGGACGCGGCTCGTCGAGGCGCTCACCTTCATCTCCACCGAAATCCATCGCGCCTTCAAGCCCTTCTGGCATTCGGGCACCCAGGCCGAGAAGGCAAAAGCGACGGCGATTATCAACGAGCATATGCTGTATTTCGCCACGCGCATGGACGGCGACTACCTGCTCGGCGACCATCCGAGCGTCGCCGATTTCTACCTTTTCGTGATGCTCCTCTGGGCCAGGCGCTTCGGCGTGGCGGTTCCTGAAGCCCTTGCCGCCTTGCGCGAGCGGCTGGCGGCGCGGCCTGCCGTGCGGCTTGCAATGGCCCAGGAAGGGCTGCTCGAAATGGAAGAGGTCGGCGCTTAGCCGACCCCTCGAGCGGCTCGAAGCCCTCAGTTGCTCGCCGCTTCCTCAATGAGGGCGGCGACTTCTGCCGGGTGCGAGATCATGAGCGCGTGCGAGCCGCCTTCGATGGCCACAGCCTTCTTCACCCCCGCACGGTCAGCCATGAATTCCTGCAGGGCGGCCGGGATATTTTTGTCGAGCGTGCCGTAAATAGTATAGCTCGGCAGGTCCTTCCAGGTGGCGACAGTGGTGAGGTCCTCAAGCGCCGCCTGCGTCACCGGTCGCTGGGTCGCCGCCATCAATGCGGTGACGCTCTCGGGAACATCAGCGGCAAACTGCGCGTGAAACTTCTCCGACTGAATGTAGAGGTCGGCGCCACCGGATGCCAACGGCACGGGCGCCAGGGCATCGCCAAGGGTCGACCCGGGGAACTTGGTCGAAAGCGCGAAGGCCGATTCCCCCGGCGCGGGGAGGAAGGCGGCGACATAGACCAGCGCCTTGACATTGCTGTTGCCGTTAGCCGCCTCGGTGATGACCAGCCCGCCATAGGAATGGCCAACCAGCACCACATCACCCTTGATTGATTTCACCAGGTCGGCGACCGACGCGGCGTCCCCGGCGACGCTGCGCAGCGGGTTCGAGGCGGCGACGGCTGGAAAGCCGTCCTTGTTGAGCTGGTCGATCACCCCGCCCCAGCCGGTGGAATCGGCGAAAGCGCCGTGAACGAGCACGATGGTCGGCTTGATGGCATCCTGCGCGACGCCACCCGAGGCGCTGCCCAGGACGGCGGCAGCGGCGATGGCAATGGCTCCGAGTGTCTTCTGCATTTTCATTCTCCAATTCGGCCGGTTTGGCCGTGGAGTGAGCATGGCCATTGTCGGCGGCGGAACCATTTGTGCGCGGGCCGAGGGCCGCTGCTGCTGAGGTATGGGCCACCCTGGCCGGCCGCCCTTGCCACCCTGCCGTGCCGGCTGCCCGGCTACGCCTTCGGCACTAGCTCAGCTCCCTGCAAGGCCAAATGGCCAGACGCGAGGCTGCGGCGACAGATGGACACGAGAGCACGCAACGCTCTTTTCACTCCACAGGAGCCAAACATGAACCAGCAGATTGTCCCTACTCCCATCCTGGATCCCACGGCACGGGTCTTTATCGAGGGTCTTGCGGGTGGCCAGCCGATCCAGACGTTGTCCCCCACCGCGGCCCGCGGTGTGCTCTCCAGCGTGCAGCAGGCGGCATCCGTGAACCTGCTCGACGTGCAGATCAAGGACGTCACCCTGCCGCTCGGCCCGACCGGCAGCGTCAATATCCGCGTCGTCCGCCCGGCCGGGGCCACCGGCACGCTGCCCGGCATTATCTATATGCATGGCGGCGGCTGGGTGCTCGGCGACATCGCAACCCATGACCGCCTGATCCGCGAGCTCGCCACCGGTGCCAATGCTGCGGTCATCTTTGTCGATTACGAGCGCTCGCCCGAAGCCCGCTACCCGGTGGCGGTCGAACAGGGCTATGCGGTGGCCAAGCACGTGGCCGACAATGCCGGCAAGCTGATGATCGACGACCAGCACCTCGTCGTGGCCGGCGACAGCGTCGGCGGCAATATGGCGGCGGTCATCGCGCTGCTCGCCAAGGAGCGCAAGGGGCCGGGCTTCCGCGCCCAAGTGCTGTTCTATCCGGTGACCGATGCCTCGATGTCGACCCGCTCCTATACCCAGTTCGCCGATGGCCCATGGCTCACCCGCGACGCCATGGCCTGGTACTGGGAGCAATACATTCCCGACGCGGCTCAGCGCAGCCAGCCCCATGCCTCGCCGATCAATGCCGCCAAGCAGGACCTGGCCGGCCTGCCGCAAACGCTGCTGATCGTCGACGAGAACGACGTGCTGCGCGACGAAGGCGAGGCCTATGGCCGAAAGCTGGCCGAAGCCGGCGTCCGCGTTACCTCGGTGCGTTATAACGGCATCATCCATGACTTCGTGATGCTCAACGCCCTCGCCATGACGCCTGCCGCGCGCGGTGCCATCGGCCAGGCGACGGGCTACCTGCGCTTTGTGTTTTCGCAGCCGTGAGACCCTGTGTGGCGGGCCCTGCAAGCCGGCCCGCCCCCCCCCCAGCCACAGGAGATAACAATGAGCGATACCGATGCGATCGCGGGAGCCGAGATAACCCCGCAGGCCGCCTATGAAAGCATGGCCGGTTTGGTGCATGACCTCGGCAATTACATTCAGATCGCCATGTCGGCGGTGCGCCTTTCGTCCCGGCACGAGGATGCGACGGGCTCGGCGGCGCTCCGCACCATGCTGGCGCAGGCCGATGATGCCCTCAACCGTGCCGGCGCCCTGGTACGCCATACCGTGCGGGGTGCGACGGCAGACGAAGACGAAGACGTCAATATCGCTGAATGTGTGCTGCAAATGGCGTCGCTGCTGCGCTACGCCACGGGACCGCATGTCCAGGTCCATCTTCTCACCGGGCTGCTGCCCAGGGCCCGCATCAGCCGGATCGGCCTTCAGAACGCCCTGCTTAACCTGGCTGTGAACGCCCGGGACGCCATGCCGGGCGGTGGCGCCCTGTCGATCTCGGCCATGCTCGCCGCGGGGCCGGCCCAGCCCGAAATCGAAATCGTCGTCAGTGACGATGGCGTAGGCATGCCCGCTGATGTGGCGCGGCGGGCGTTCGAGCCGCGCTTCAGCACCAAGCCAACGGGCGGCGGCATGGGGCTTCCGGGCGTGCAGCACTTTGTCGAACAGGCCGGCGGGCGCATCTTCATGGAGTCCGCGCCCGGCAGCGGCACCACCGTTCGGCTCCGCCTTCCAGCCGCGTAGTCGGTGCCCGCATCAAAGACTAGCGTACCTAGACCTTTGGCATAGATCGGCGCGGCGCGGGCACGATAGCCCGGACAGCCGGTCAGGCCCATAGTTCAGGGGTCATTCCACCCGAACAGATCACAGGAGCAGATCATGAGAATTCTCGTTATCGGCGGCAGCGGCCTCATCGGTTCACGCGTCGTCACCCGCTTGCGCCAGGGCGCCCACGAGGTCATCGCCGCCTCGCCCTCGACCGGCGTCAACACGGTGACCGGCGATGGCCTGCCGGAGGCGATGGAAGGGACTGACGTGGTGATCGACGTGGCCAATTCGCCCTCGTTCGACAGCGCCGTCGCCTGGGACTTCTTCTTCAACGCCGGCAACAATATCGTCGCTGCCGAGAAGGCGGCAGGCGTGAAGCACCACGTGGCGCTTTCGGTGGTCGGCACAGAACAGTTGCAGGACAGCGGCTATTTCAGGGCTAAGGCGCTGCAGGAGCAGATCATCGAGGAAGGCAACGTACCTTACACCATTCTGCGCGCCACGCAGTTCTTCGAGTTCCTGAGCGGTGTCGCCGGCTTCTCGGTCGGCGAGGACCGGATAGTGCGCCTGCCCCCTGCCCTGATGCAGCCGGTTGCCGCCGACGATGTTGGTGAAACTCTGGCGCAGATCGCCTTGCGAGCCCCGGTGAACGATCGTGTCGAACTCGCCGGCCCGCAGGCCTATCGCCTCAGTGATGCTATCGACCGCGTGCTCGCGGCAACCCACGATGAGCGTCTGGTGATCGCCGATCCCAAGGCGAAGTATTTCGGCGTCACCATCGGCGAGCGCACCCTGGTGCCAGCCGGCGACCGTCCCTTCATCGGCGCCGTGACGCTCGACGACTGGCTGGCCGGCAACCGGTCCCGCGCGGCCTGATGGAGGCGAGGATGTTCGTCCGCGATCTCGGCGACCAGCTCCGCATCCGCTTCAGTGCCCTCGGCGAGATGGCCCCGGTTCTGGCGGCTGCCGACGCGCTCACCAACTCCCGTCTCGGCCTGATCGTTATTTGCGGCCCCGACGAAAGGGCGAGCGGCGTGGTGAGCAAGTCCGACCTGGTGCGCCATCTGGCACAGGCCGGACAGGTCGACCTTCCAGTGGCCAAGGTGATGACCCGCACGGTCATCACCGCCTCTCCGACCGACGACCTACACGAAACCTGGCAGCACATGATGAGCCAGCGACTACAGAACCTGCCGGTGCTCGCGCCGGACAGCAGGCCGATCGGCACGCTCGATATCCGCGATGCGCTATCGGCAATCCTCAAGCTCGAGGAGAGCCAGGAAGAGGCACTGATCAACTACATCGCCGGCAACGGCTATCATTGATACGGAGATACGGAGATACGGAGATGACTTTTCCCCACGATCCACATGACCGCTTGCCGCGTGGCGACAAGAACCGTCGCCTGTCGCTCGGCGCAACCAACGAGGAGATGGCCGCTGCTGTCGGCATCACCGTCGAGGAATTGTACGAATACGAACACACCCAGCCTGATCGTCGCTTCAGTCTCGAGATCGCTGCAGCACTGGAATGCCTCGAGGCAACACGCGTGCCCCTCGTCTATAACGGTCCCGTGCCGCATGGGGATGCAGGTTGACCACCTTTGCACGGAGCAGGCTCAGGCGATCTGCAACGGAGGTGATTGGATTTCCTGCCTTTCACCGGCTTCAAGGCCGATCAGGGTGTTGCACCCGAAGCCCGACGACGCGAAAGGATGGGCTTGGCAGTGCTTGCCGCCTCTGCGATATAGGCGGCCATGAGCGATACCGATGACTACGTCTATGACGATGCGACCGGCGAATGGCGCCCGGCTTCCGAAATGGCAAGCAATCAGGCGGCCTTGGCCGTCAAGGTGCTCGATGCCTCCGGCAACGCGCTGGCCGATGGCGACTCCGTGGTGCTGATCAAGGATCTCAAGGTGAAGGGGGCGGGCCAGACCCTCAAGCAGGGCACCGTCATCAAGTCGATCCGACTGACCGACAATCCCGAGGAAATTGATTGCCGGCACGACCAGATCAAGGGCCTGGTTCTGCGCACCGAGTTCGTGCGCAAGCGCTAGGAGCCGCAGGCCTGGCTGCCGACCGGCGCGGGCAAGTCATGGCGACCATGCCGATCGAACGGGCCCTCCGGCAGGCCAATGCACGCAGGCAATTGCAAGGCCCCGAAACGGGGCCTTTGCTTTTTCGGGGATACCCTTCGGCGCCCGGCCCTTCCGGTCAGGCGCCGAAGGGGAATCCGGGACCATCGTCCTCGTCGTCGCCACCGTGGCCTTGGCGGTGGCCCTCATGGTCGTCGTCATCGTCGCCGTGGCGTGCGGGGCGCGCATTGGTGGCCGCCAGATCCTCGGCCGTACACAGCACCGAGCCGGTGACGCGCTGGCCGCCCGGTAGCATGAATACGCCCTCCGTCTGGCTGCCCACGCCTGCGGCAATGCAATGTTCGTAGATCAGGTCCGGGGTCAGTTGCGCGCGCGCATCGTCCGCCATGGCGGGCGTTGCGCATGCCAGCAGGGTGGCCCCGCAAACGGCGAGGGCAAGTCTGGTCGTGGTCATGGTCTGCTCTTCCTTTCAGAGACTGGGTAAAGGTTGGGTCATTGGGTCTTCGCGCTCGGCGAACAGCGCGCCGAGCCCATATCGGCCGGCAAGGGCCGCGCCGCGGTCGGGGCCGAGCACCATCAGGGCGGTGGCCCAGGCATCGGCCGTCATGCAGGTAGGGGCGCGCACCGTCACCGCCGCCGGGCCGCCGTCCAGCGGGGCGCGACGCCAGGGGTCCATGGTATGGGCGTAGCGGACGCCATCGCGTTCGACCACGTGGCGGTAGTCACCCGAAGTCGCAAGCGCCGCATCGGCGATCAGGACCGTGCCGCCGGCCTGCCGATGCCCCTCCTGGGGGCTCTCGATCGCCACGCGCCACTCCGAGCCGTCCGGCTTGGCCTGCCCGGCCCGCACTTCGCCGTCAATCGAGGCCAGGTAGCGCCGGGCGCCCCACGCTTCGAGCACGCCGGCCAGTTCGTCCACCCCGAACCCCTTGGCGATCCCGCTAAGGTCGAGATTGACCGGCGCATGCTTGCGCACCCGCCACCCCGCATGATCGAGTTCGATGGCCTCATGCGCCGGAACCCGCCCGGCCTCGACCGGCCCGCTCTTGCCGGCTTCCGGCCCGAAACCCCAGCTGGCAACCAGCGCGCCGACCCCGATATCGAATGCCCCGCCGGACAGGCGGCCAACCGCGAGCGCTTCGGCTAAAACCGCGAACAGCTGCCCCTGCACCGCCGCCCATTGCCCCAGCGGCGCCCTGTTCAGCTGCATCAGGTCGGACTCCGGCTTCCAGGTGGACATCTGCGCATCCACCCTGTCCACCGCTTGCTGCAAGGCCAGTTGCAACCCGGCCAGGTCCATCGCCGCAGGACCGTAGAACACGGCGGCGAAGCGCGTGCCCATAGTGGGTCCGTTGAGCACATGCCGGACCAGGTTGGTGTCAGTACGCGTCTTCAAGATAAAGCCCCCTACGCTTGAGTGTTTCGACCGAAAGCCCCAATGGCGCGACACAGGCGTCGATCGCCCGGCGCACGCCATCGGCCATGTCCCGGCCGCCGCAGACCATGATCTGCGCGCCATGCCGCACCAGGTCCTGGATCCGCGCGCCATCGTCGATGATCCGGTCCTGCACATAGCCCCCGCCGATCACCCGCGAGAATGCAGTGGTCAGGCCAGCCAGCCGGCCCTCCGCGAGCGCCGCATCGAATTCGTCGCGGTAGAGGAAATCGGAATGCGGATCGCGGGCGCCGAAGAACAGGTGAACGGGGCGGCGCCTGTTGGCGCGCACGAAGCCGGCAAGCGGCGCAATCCCCGCCCCTGCCCCGATCAGGATCAGCGGCGCGCGGCCGCGATTGGGGCGGAAATCCGGGTTGGGCCGAATGAAGCCATCCACCGCCTCGCCGGGCGCCAGCCCGTGCAGGAAGGCCGAGCACACCCCGCCCGCCTGCTTGCGCACGCAGATTTCCAGCCATCCGTCACGCGAGGAACTGGCAACGGAATAGTAGCGCGGCACCTGGCTTCCGGGCGGCAGGATGCCGACGAGGTCACCGGCCTCGAAATGTGGCAGGCGCCCCTCGGCCACGAAGCGCAGCCGCACCACCGGCGCCTGCACTTCCACCCCGTAAAGCGCGCGTTCCTCGAGCACCAGGCGGCCGGTCCGCGGACGCGGCGGCTCATGATCGAGCGCGAGCGGGGTGCCCAGCCGATCGCCCAGCAGCGCCCCCCAGGCCGCGAACTGCGCCGTGGACTGCTGGTCGATGCCATAGAGGGGCAGCAGCGGCTCAAGCCCATGCTGGCGGAGCGCGGCCTCGACCTCGGCGGCATAACCGCAAAAGCGCGGAAAGCTCTGGGCGCCGAAACCGAGTACGGCGAATGCCGGTCGTGAGGCAAACCCGTCCAGGCGCGCCAGAAACTGCCGCGCCGATGCGGGCGCCGCGCCGTCGCCATAGGTGGCGGTGAGCACCAGCAGCCGGCTCGCCTTGGGATAGCTGCGTTGCAATTCGTTCATCGCTGCCAGGTGAACGCGCTGCCCCTGCGCCCGCAGCGCGGCGTGCAGGTTTGCGGCAAAGCCCCAGGTGGCGCCGGCCTCGCTGCCGACCAGGATGACGGTATCGGCATCGCGCGAAGCGGCATTGCCGGTGACGCGCGGCACGCTCCGCCGGCGGCTCCACCATATTGCCGTGCCGGTGATTGCCAGCGCCGGCGTGGCCAGGGCGCCCAGGCCGAGCAGCACCGCCAGCGGCCAGGCGCCCTGCCCGGTATGCAGCATATAGATGACTTCATAGATCTGCTGGAACACGCCGTTGGGCGTGAATGACAGCAGCACGCCCGTCGCCTGGTCGACATAGGCCAGGCCGGAAACGGTGGTGATGGTGAACACGTCGGCCGGGTCGCCCGCCGCCGGAAAGATCAGTTCGCGCAGGTCGCCCAGCGGCACCGCAGCCAAGGCGCCCAGCGTCTCGATCGGGCCTGGCGCGGTTCCGGCGCCGGCCGGCGGAAAGGCCAGGCCCGCCTCCGCACTGGGCAGAAGCTCGAAATAGCGCGCCGACATATAGGTGCCCGTCGCCGCCGTCAGCAGCAGCGCGACCACCGCCGCCCGCGCGAGATTGCTATGCAGCCGCTGCGCCCGGCTGCCGCGCACGCGCGCAAACAGCTGCCGCCACCCGCCCATCTTGCGCACCAGCAGCCACGCCCCGCTCAGCGACAGCGTCAGGATGGCCAGTGCCGCAAGCCCGGCCGCGCCATGCCCGGGTCCGCCGAGGAACAGCGAGCGATGCAGTTCGGTGACGAAGGCAAAAAATGGCGAAGGCTCATAGGCGCCGATCACATCGCCCGAATTCGGATCGACGATGCTGGCGGCGCGCACGCCGCCGGCATTGGCATAGGCAACCACCTGCCCCGACGCGGAGCGCACGAGCCGCTCGACCCCGGGGACCTGTCCGGCCACCCGCGCCGCAACCTCGGCGACGCTCGGCATGCCGGATGTCCGGGCGGTTGTCGCGGCGTCGAGCAATGGCTGCAACGACAGCACCAGGCCGGTCACGGCCATGAAGAGAACAAGGGCCAGGCCGGTCAGGCCGGCCAAGGCGTGCAAACGGCGCATCGGCTGGCCCTACATGTTGACCGAAAGCGTGCCGACATAGCCGGTGCCCGCCACCGTCGATGGCGTCGAGGCCAGGCCGATCACAGCGTCATTGCTATAGACGCCGCCATTCTCAACCGCGCTGTCGACATGAATCTGATATCCTGCGTCGATGAGGGAATCGGCGAGATCGGCATGCACGGTCAGCGTCTGTCCACCCCCGACGCTGGCGCCACTGATGCCATCGAAGGTCAGCGCACTGTCCCTGGACGCGCCGGCCGCCCAGCCACGCATCTCGCCCAGATAGCGCATTTTGCGCCCCGAAACCCAGAGCGTCCGCTGATAGACCCCCGACGAATCGGTGAGATAGACTGCCAGGTAGGCGGCATTGCCCGAATAGCGCACCACTTGCGCCTGGATCGTCACGTCCCGGGCCATCGCCACGCCCGGCGCCACAAGGGCCGTCGCCAGCATCAGCATCGCAGCGAGCTTCTTCATCTGTCATACTCCATCGCATTCAAGCCAATGGCGAGCTTTTGACCATGCGGACCTGACAGCCGGCTGAAACGGCGATGGTTTTTCGTTCAGCCCCGTGTCAGCTTACCGGTCTACAGTCAGGCCAAGGAGCACGCGCTTGCGAGTTTTGCTGATCGAGGATGACCATGTGCTGGGCGCGGCGATCCGCGACTATGTCCTGTCTTCGGGCCATGCCGTCGACTGGATGCAGCGCCTCGACGACGCGCGCCTCGCATTGGCCAGCGTGCCCTATGAACTGGTGCTGCTCGACCTGAGCCTACCCGATGGCCGCGGGCTGGACCTGCTTCGGGAAATCCGCACCTCCGGCAACAAGGTGCCGGTGATCATCACCACCGCGCAGGACCAGGTGGCGGTCCGCATTGAGGGGCTGAACGCCGGGGCGGACGACTATCTCGTCAAGCCCTTCGACCTGGCCGAGATGCGCGCCCGCATCGCCGCGGTCGCCCGCCGCTATGGCGGCAACCCGATCCCAACGGTCACCGCGGCGGGCCTCTCGATCGACCTGGCGCACCGGATCGTCAAGGCCGGCGGCAAGCCGGTGGCGCTGACCGCGCGGGAATGGGCCGTGCTGGAACGCCTAGTTTCCCGCCACAGCGCCATCGTCACCAAGCCGGAAATCGAGGGCGCGTTCCTGCCCATCCTCATCGCGCTTGTGTCGCCCGCCGGCCGAACCGGATGGATCGTGGTCGCGACGACGATTATCGGGCTTGCCATTCTCGGTGGGCTCGGCGCGTCGGCCGGCGGCGCTGGCGTCGTCAAAGGGGCTATGCGCGTCACGTTCTGGGGCATGCTGGCAATGGGAGCGACCGCAGCAATCGGCGCGATTTTCGGAGTAGCAGCCTAGCGATTTGTGCCGCGTGGCGCGCGTTCTCATGGGACGGACTCATGACAAGGATGCGCCTATCCCTCAGAGCAAGGTGGTCCGGCTGCTATCGACGGCAGTCCCACGCTATTCTGCCTCACGTTTTGCGTAAGTGCTTGTGGGGCGCTGGCAAGCCAACGAAAGGCTGACAGATGAGCGCCGACGACACTATCGGCGAGCCGCAACAGACCGCGTCGGATCGGCATGACAATGACGGGGTCCTTGACCATGACATCCTCGTCATCAATGACGGGGATGTCGCGCCAATGGAGCACGCCGGAAGCCGTGACCAAGCCGCCGTCAAAGCGCATCGCGTCGGCGATTTCGGGCAAGCGCTACCGCAAGCGCGATCTGGTGAGCCTCGATGCTCTGCGGCCAGCGCTGGCGGACTTCATCCCTAGCGACTTCCCGGCGCTGCGGGCCAATACCATGATTTCTCTACGAGAGTTGGCACGCTACCAGCTGCGCCTCACCGCACAGTTGTTGTAGCTGGAACATGGGGAATTTTCCGAGCTGGACCGGCAGGTCGCCGAGAGCATCGCGCGGCAGGATACGATCGCGGAGGACACCGAGCAGGAGTTCGAGGACAAGCGCACGCTCGGAGATGAGCAGGCCGACCATCTAGCACCCTTCGGTGGCTCGTGGACGTTCCTCATCAGCTTTGGCGTCGTCCTGCTGATTTTGGATGGCGATCAACGTGGTCGCGGGATTGCACGCCTAGGACCTCTACCCGTTCATCCTGCTGAATCTCATGATACCGGCAGTCAGGTCAGAGGCGGCCTGGCTCGGCCGCCAACCGCGTTCATCGCGATCATTGCCGGGGTCCGCCTCTCGGCTGGCTCGCCTTCTATCGATGCTTGCCGGCCCCCGCGACTAATCGCATGGCTTCCTCAATCTCCTCCTTTGTTGCCTATTTTGGATAGGCTGTACGCTTCGAGATCGTTGCTTCAATGCGCTTGTGCACGGCCTCGACTTGTTCGGGGTCGAGATCGATTTTGAGTGCGTGAGACAAGTCCTTGATGATCGTATCGCTCTGATGACTTGCCCAAACCCAATGGAAATGAGCGCCCGTCAACGATGGAGCAACACCGCTGCCGAGGGCAGCGAAGTCCGCGTCGGCACCCCCTGCGATGATCTTGCTGATTTCGCCCGGTCCCTCTCGCAAAAACTGGTGCCCGCCGATCACCGGCTTGAGGGGTGGGACGGCGAAACCCATGATGGAGGCGAGCCTATCGGCGGCCCATTGCAAGCGATCCAACCGGACGCCGGTATCAACCCCATAGAGAACGTCTAGAGCAAGGACGACCTCCTCGAGGGCAGCGAAGCCGACACCCCATTGAGCGCAACGTCCGGAGAGGCCCCGGCGCTGACCGCGGCGATCGTGCCAGCCGTAGCCATGCCAAAGTCATCGTAGGTGTGCATGGTCATGGGCGTGGGGGCAATCATGCGCGATCGATAAGCACGAACAAAATAAGTCATGGCCTGCAGTGAGAGCGCAGTTGTCGAGTCCATCAGGTCGAGTCGACGGACTCCCGCCTTGATGGCCTCGTTGGTCAGAAACGCCGGGATCCTAGCCCCGCGAAAGGCCCCGGTATTCGGGGCCTTTCGCTTTTTCCTGCGTTGTGGCTCCGTCTGATGGGTGCCTGGGGGAAATGGAGAGCCGGTGGGACCGCCTACTAAATGCGTTTCGGAACTGCAGGCGCGGCGGCGCCTTTCGCTATCTGGTGGCAGGCATTCGGGATGCCGATGGACTTTAGCGTGCGGTAGAGGCCGCTCTTCTCTCAGGGTGGCAGCACAGGACGGTGCCCCGCACATCGGTCCCGACGTGGCGCCGATGCGTGGCGCTCTGAACGCTTGTCCTCTAGACTCAGAACAGTGGCGGAAGCAACACGCGGGAATTGTTGGGCGCGGCGGCTTGAAGTTCGGAAACGCTCGAGCAACCGAGATGGCCGAGCGTGGTCCAGAACTCGGTCCTGAGCAGTTCGAGAACACGGCGGGCGCCGGCTTCGCCATCGGCGGCGAGGCCATAACCCACGGCGCGGCCGAGCGCGACGACGTTGGCGCCCAGCGCCACGGCCGCCGCGATGTCCGAACCGCGGCGGATGCCGCTATCGAAGATGATCGGTACGTCCTCGCCGACCGCCGCGCGCACCTTCGGCAGCGCCGAGATGGTCGAGGGCATGCGGTCGATGCTGCGACCGCCGTAGTTGGAGACGTAGAGGCCGGCGGCGCCGGCTTCCAGCGATTGCAGGGCCTCGCCCGGCTCCATGATGCCCTTGACAAAGATGGGGAGCGGCGAATTGCAGATCACTTCCTTCGCCTCGTCCCAGCCCCAGCGCTTGTGCTCGAAGGCGAGCTGTTCGCGCAGCATTTCGGGGTCGGACTTGCCCGGCGCATAGTTGGAATCCTCCATCGTGGTGCCGATGGAGAAACGATCTTCCATCATGCGCTCGCGCCACTGGCGGATGGGGGAATAGGTGGCGACGATCTGCTGGTAGCCGGCCTGGCGGGCGCGCTCGATCATGGCGAGGACGGAATCGACCTTGCCCACGAAGGTCATCTGGAACATCTGCGCGACGCCGGTGGCTCCCGCGATGGTTTCGAGGCTATGGGCGGCGGCGACCGGCACGATCTGGCGGATACCGACGGCTGCGGCAGCGCGGCCGGTGGCGCAATGGCCTTCGGTATCGAGCAATTGCTCGCCGCCGCCGAAAGGCGCGATCAGGGCCGGAAAACTCAGCTCGTGGCCGAGGAAGCTGGCGCGCGTATCCGGGTTGGAAATGCCGGCGAAGAGCGGCGTGCGGAACTGCAGCTTGTCAAAATCCGCGGTGTTGGCGCGCAGCGTCACTTCATCGCCGGTGCCGCAATTGAGGTAGTTCCAGACCACCGGCGACAGCTTCCGGCGCGCCTCGGCCTCGATGCCCCGGTTGGTCGTGAAGCGTTCGCCGGTGGCGTAGCGGTTGTCGATCGGTGTGCTGGTCATGGTGTGCCTGCGGGGTTGGTTGATCTCTTGCGGGGCGGATTGGCGCGCTTGGCTTCGAGCCGCGCCCGGATCGCGTCGACGCCGGTGGAGGGCGTGGCCGCGAAAAGCTGCCTGGTATAGGGGTGCTGCGGAGCGCTGAAGATGACGTCGCGCGAGGTCGCTTCCACCACTTCGCCCGCCTGCATCACCATGACGTCGTCGGCGAGATAGCGCACCACCGAAAGGTCATGGCTGATGAACACGTAGCTCAGGCCCAGTTCGTCCTGCAGGTCCTTGAGCAGGTTGAGCACCTGCGCCTGCACCGAAAGGTCGAGCGCCGAAACCGGCTCGTCCAGCACCACGATCTTGGGGTTGACCATCAGCGCCCGCGCAATGGCGACGCGCTGGCGCTGGCCGCCCGAAAGCATATGCGGATAGCGCCGGGCATGGCCGGCCGTAAGCCCCACGCGCTCCAGCATGGCGATGGATTTCTGCCGCCGCACAGGAGCGAGATCGTCGGTGTTGAGATAGAGCTGCTCGGCTAGCGCGTCGCCGATATTCTGGCGCGGATTGAGCGAAGCATAGGGGTTCTGGAAGACGATCTGCACGGCGCGGCGCAGCTCGATATCCGGCTTGTGGCGGGCGATATCGACCGGCTTGCCGGTGATGCGCAGGCTCCCCGAAGTCTGGGGATCGATCATGGTGAGGATGCGCGCTAGCGTGGACTTGCCGCAACCGCTCTCACCCACCACGGCCAGCGTGCTGCCCTTGCGCAAAGCGAGCGAAACGCCCTTGAGCGCGCGCACGCTCTTGGCTTTGGAGAGGAGCCCCGAGCCGCCATATTCGCGGATGAGGTTATCCGCTTCGAGGATGATGTCGTCAGCCATTGGCAAAGCCCTCCCCCAATGCGTCGGAGACGGTCGGCAGGCGTCCGCCCACGGCGTTTTCCGGCAGGGCGGCGAGGAGCGCCCGCGTATAGGGCTCCTGCGGGCTTTCAAAGAGAGCCAGCACGCCGGCCTCCTCGACCTTGCGGCCCATGTGCTGGACGATGACGCGATCGGCGGTTTCGGCGACCACGCCCATGTCGTGGGTAATCATGATGAGGCCCATGCCGGTGTCGCGCTGGAGCGTGTTGAGCAGGTCCAGAATCTGCTTCTGGATGGTGACGTCGAGCGCCGTGGTGGGTTCGTCCGCGATCAGCAGGCGCGGATTGCAGGCAATGGCCATGGCGATCATGACGCGCTGACACTGGCCACCCGACATCTGGTGCGGGAAGCGTGCCAGCTTGGCGGCCGGCTCGGGAATGCCCACCGCCACCAGCAGCTCGACAGCGCGATCCCGGCTGGCGGTGCCGCTGAGGCCGAGATGAAGCTTGAGCACTTCCTCGATCTGGAAGCCGATGGTGAAGCACGGGTTGAGCGAGGTGATCGGCTCCTGGAAGATCATGGCAATGTCCTTGCCGATGATGCGCCGCCGCTGCCTGTCGGTGAGAGCCAAGAGGTCGGTGCCGTCGAAGGCCATGCGGTCGGCCTCGACGAGGGCGCCGGCCGGCAGCAGGCCCATGACGGCCAGCATGGAGACGGATTTCCCCGAGCCGCTTTCGCCGACGATGGCGAGGACTTCGCTCTCATCGACCGAGATATCGACGCCCTTGACCGCGTGGAAGCGGCCGGAATTGGTGGCGAAGGAAACCCGCAGGTTGCGAATATCGAGCAGCGCCATGGCTCAGCCCTTCCTCAGCTTGGGGTCGAGCGTGTCGCGCAGGCCGTCGCCGACGAGGTTGATGCCGAGCACCGTAATGAGGATGGCCAGGCCCGGGAACGCCGCCACCCACCAGGCGCGCATGATGAACTCGCGCGCTTCGGCCAGCATGGTGCCCCATTCCGGCGTCGGCGGCTGCGCGCCCATGCCCAGGAACCCGAGCGCCGCCGCATCGAGAATGGCCGTCGAGAACGACATGGTCGCCTGCACCACGAGCGGGGAGAGGCAATTGGGGAGGATAGTGAGGAACATCAGCCGCAGCGGGCCGCCGCTGCCGACGCGGATGGCCGTCACGTATTCCTTTTCCTTTTCGGTCATCACCGCGGCGCGGGCGAGACGGGCGAAATGCGGCTGGAGCACGATGGCGATGGCGATCATCGCATTGGTGAGCCCCGGCCCGAGCACGGCCACCAGCACCAGGGCCAGCAGCAGCGAGGGGAAGGACAGGATGATATCCATCACCCGCATGATAACGGTATCGACCCAGCCGCCGGCATAGCCGGCCACCATGCCGATGACGACGCCGCCGGTCATGGCGATGCTGATGACGAGAAGGCCGACATAGAGCGAATAGCGCGTGCCGTAGATCAGCCGCGAGAGGATGTCGCGCCCTACGGCATCGGTGCCGAAGAGGTAGGCGCTGCGGCCGCCATCGACCCAGGCCGGCGGCACCAGCATGGCGTCGCGGAACTGTTCGGATGGCGAGAAGGGCGCGATCCAGGGCGCGAAGATCGCGACCACGACCAGCACGAGCATGACGCAGAAGCCGAGCACGGCGCCCTTGTTGGAGGCGAAGCCGAGGACGAAATCGCGCACGCGCTCCATGCGGGGCGAAAGTTCGGCGGTGGCGGGAGTAGTGTCGCTCATCGCGGGCTCACCTGTGTCGGATGCGGGGATTGATGAGGGCGTAGAGCATGTCGACGATGAGGTTCACCGACATGACGACGAGGGCGATCATCAGCAGGCCGCCCTGCACCACCGGATAATCGCGGCGGCTGATGGAATCGACCATCCACTTGCCGATGCCGGGCCATGAGAAGATCGTCTCGGTGAGGATGGCGCCGGTCAGCAGGCCGCCGATCTGGAGGCCGAGCGTGGTGACGATCGGGATGAGCGCATTGCGGAAGGCATGCATGCCGACGATGCGTTTGGGCGCCAGGCCCTTGGCGCGCGCGGTGCGCACGTAGTCCTCGCCCAGCACTTCGAGCATGGCCGAGCGCGTCTGGCGCGCCAGCACCGCCATGGGGATGGTGGCAAGGACGATGGAGGGCAGGATGAGATGGCGCAGCGCCGAGACGAAGGCGCCCTTCTGGCCCGAGCGCAGGCTGTCGATCAGCATGAAGCCGGTGGCATCGGGGAAATAATACATAAGCCCGATGCGGCCGGCCACCGGGGTCCAGCCGAGCGTGCCCGAAAAGACGATAATGAGCAGCAGGCCCCACCAGAAGATGGGCATGGAATAGCCGGTGAGCGCGATGCTCATCGAGATCTGGTCGAACCAGGAGCCGCGCTTGGCCGCCGCCAGCACGCCGAGCGGAATGCCGATCAGGGCCGCAATGAGGATGGCACAGACGGCCAGTTCGATCGTGGCGGGAAAGAGCGTGGCGAATTCCTGCAGCACCGGCTTCTTGGTCACCAGCGACAGGCCGATATCGCCGTGGAAGATGTTGCCGAGGAAATCGAAATACTGCACCCAGAGCGGGCGGTCGAAGCCGAACTGGGCCATCAGTTGCGCGTAGCGTTCGGGGGTCAGCCCGCGCTCGCCCGCCATGAGCATGATGGGGTCGCCCGGCAGGATGCGGACGAAACCGAAGGCGACGATGGTGATGCCGATGAAGGTCGGCACGATCACCAGCAGTTTTCGCAGCAGGAACCCGATCATCGCTGCGCCTCGCGCGTGGCGTCGTCTGCTGGTGCTGTGCTGTCGGGCATTGTTCGGTTCCGTCATGGGGATGGAGGGCCGGCACGCCTGGCGCCAACCCTCCATGAAGCGGGATCAGTCGATGGCGGCGATCGAGGCGATCTCGATCAGGCGGCGCGGGTCGCCGAGGTCGGCAACGCCGATGGTGGCGCGGGCCGGAAGGTCTTCGCCGCCGAGCCATTCGAGCCAGGCGGTGTTCATCTCTTCCTTCTTGGACATGTCGGTGATGTAGATGCGGGCCTGGAGCAGCTTGGTCTTGTCGGTGCCGCATTCGGCCATGAGCGCATCAAGCTTCTCGCAGATCTCGCGGGTCTGGTCGCCCATGCCCTTGTCGAGGTCGTGCGCGGCGTGGCCGCCGATATAGAGCACGCCGTTATGCTCGACGGCTGCGTGCATGATGCGGGCCTTCTTGTGCCGCTTGATCATAGTCATTTCCTTGTCGTTGAGAAAAATCGTCCCCGCGGTCCGGGCCGGTGCGGCTCGGGCCTTGGTGCTTCTGCGTTGTGGGTGTCGGTGCCCGGCGCGGCTTACGGCGCGTAGGCGGCGACCGGCACTTCCGGGGTCCGGCCGCTGACGATGTCGGCAAGAAGCTTGCCGGCGAACGGCCCGATGGAGATGCCGCCTGCGCCCAGGCCATTGCCCACGCTCAGGCCTTCGATGCCGGGAATGCGCCCGAAGATCGGCTTGGTGGTGGGACCAGCGGGGCGGAAGCCGATGCGGGTCTCGATGATCTCGGCATTGACCAGGCCCGGCGCGATTTCCATGCCGGCAGCCAGCACTTCGGCCTGCCCGGCGGCGGTGACGCGGTAGTCGAAGCCGGAATCGTCTTCGCGGGTGGCGCCGACGACGACGCGGCTGTCATCGAAGGTCAGCATGTAATGGCTGGTCATGGGCAGCAGCACCGGCCATTGCGCGGTGGCGACGCCGGCGAGGCGCAGGTGAATGATCTGGCCCTTCTGCGGCTTGACCGGGTGGGTGATGCCCAGCGGCTCGAGGATCTGGCTGGCCCAGGCGCCGGCCGCAACCACGACCTCATCGGCCTCCAGATGCTGCCCCTTGCCATCACGGCAGCGCACGCGGCCATTGGCGACTTCGAGCGTCACGTAGTCGTTGCGGTACTGCGCGCCATGCTTGACGGCGGCGCGGACCATGGCGGTGGAGAGCAGGCGCGCATCGACGCGAGCGCCGCCCGGAATGAAATAGGCTTCGAGCCCTTCGCGCAGCACCGGGAACATGCCCTGCGCTTCCTTGGGCGAAAGTAGGCGCACGTCGCCGGCTTCGGGCGCAGTCTTGACGCGGCGGACGATGCGCTCACCGGCGGAGCGCAGCTCGGCGGGGTCGGACGAGGTCACGAGCGCCCCGACCTTGCGGTAGCCGAATTCGCTCTCGTCGTCCTCGGCGAGCATGGCCACGAGCTGATCGTAGAAGCGGCCGCCGGCCGCATACATCTCATACCATTCCGGGTCGTCGATCTTGGTCGCCCACGGGCAGACGATACCGGCGCCGGCCATGGTGGCCTTGCCCGGATGGACGTGGTCGATGATGGTGACTTCGGCTCCGCTGCGGGCCAACTGGTAGGCCGCGCTGGCGCCGAACATGCCGCCGCCGATTACGATTACGCGCATCTGAATATCCCCTGCCCGGCTCAGGATTGCCCGGCGAACTTTGGTCGGAATTGGCGCCCGTGTCGGCCACGGGCGCCAGAGGTTGCAGGGCTTACTCTTCGACCGTCACGCCCGACATGCGGGAGGTGCCGAAGATGGCCGGGACGAAGCCCTTGACCGACTTGTTGACCGCCATGAGCTGGTCGGCGCCGCCGAACATCACGCCGGCATAGTCGTCATAGAGGACCTTCTGGGCCTTGATGTAGAGCTCAGCGCGCTTGGCCTGGTCGGTGGCGACACCGGCTTCGGCCATGGCCGCGATGAAGTCCGGGTTGCACCACGCGCCGATATTGGACGGGCTGGGCTTACCGGTGGAATCGCAGGTGAAGTAGTTGTTCGGGATCTGGCTCGGATCGGGGAAATCGTAGATGCCGCCGAACATGCCCACTTCGGATTCGAAGTTGCGGGCGCGCTGGATGTATTCGGCCCATTCATAGGTCACGATCTCGGCCTTGACCCCGATCGCCGCCCAATCCGCCTGGATCATCTCAGCCGCGCGACGGCCGTTCGGCATATAGGGACGCGACACCGGCACGGCCCAGAGCTGGGTCTCGAAGCCATCGGGATAGCCGGCTTCGGCCAGGAGCTGCTTGGCCTTTTCGGGATCGTATTCATAGGGCTGCAGGTCCGCGTGGCCCCAGAAGGCTTCCGGGATGATTGCGCCGGTGAGGTGACCCATGCCGTTGAACACCGACTCGATGAGCGGCTTCATGTTGATGGCATGCGCCAGCGCCTGGCGAACGCGGATATCCTGGAACTTCTCCATCTTGAAGTTGAAGGTCAGGAAACCGGACGAGGCGACCTTGGCGGTGACGAGGTCGAGCTTGTCGCTCTGCTCGATCAGGGGGGCGTCGGCCAGGTTCGGGAAATAGGCGATCTGGCATTCGCCGGCCAAAGCCTGCTGCACCCGGACGGAAGCGTCCGGGCTGATGGTCATGATGATGCCGTCGACGAGCGGCGCGTTCTCCCGCACGCCCTGCTCGGCGCCCCACGTCTCGGCGAAGGGCAGCAGGCGCACGACAGCGTCGGTCTGGTAGGCCTGGAGCTGGAACGGGCCGGTGCCGACCGGGTTGCGGTCGAGTAGTTCGGGCGTACCGGCGGCGAGGAGCTGGTCGGCATATTCGGCCGACGAGATGGTCAGCGAGCCGTGGGCCATGATGCCGATGAACGGCGCCAGCGGCTCCTTGAGGGTGAAGGCGACGGTGTAGTCATCGACCTTCTCGACCGAGACGAGCGCGTCGGCGAGCTTAGTGCCGAAGGTGATGTAGTTGCCGCCGTTGATCGCATGGTACGGGTGGTTCTCGTCCATCATGCGGGTGAAGGTGAACACCACGTCATCGGCGTTGAATTCGCGGGTCGGGGTGAAGTCCGACGTCGTCTGCCACTTCACGCCCTTGCGCAGCGCGAAGGTATAGGTCTTGCCGTCGTCCGAGACGGTCCAGCTCGTCGCCAGCGCCGGGGTGATCTGCGAGCCGCCGGGCTCGACAGCGACCAGGCCGTCGAAAATCTGGTCGAGCACCGTTGCGGTCGTGCCGTTGCTGGTGAGCTGCGGGTTGAACGTCTCCGGCGCGCCTTCCAGGCACACCGTCAGCGTGCCTGCCATGGCAGGAGCCGTCAGGCCTGCCATCACGAGTGCCGCCGCAGCAATAGTCTTCTTCATGTCACTGCCTCCAGGGTTCTTCATGCCGAGCCCGGGCTAGGCCGCTTGCCACAAGGTGGCGCAGCCATTCTCCCTCCAACGGATACCGGCAAGGTGGTTTTATGAAAGCTAGGCAACAGAATGATTGTCAAATATCCTTTCGACCCACCAATATAACTCAAACTCATGATGGCTCATGAACATCCGGCAAATCGAAGCATTCCATGCAGTTATGGAGACCGGGTCGGCAACGCGTGCGGCAGAACGGCTCAACATCAGCCAACCCGCAGTCTCAAAACTGGTGAAGTCTTTTTCGGAAAGCTGCGGTTTTCGCCTCTTTCAGCGCAAGGGCGGCCAACTCGTGCCGACGCGCGAGGCACAGATTCTGGCCACGGAAGTCACCAAAGTCTTCGCCGGAGCCGGACGGATCAAAGAGGTTGCCCGGGCGCTGCGCTCCCACGAGTGGGGTGACATTTCCATAGCCGCCCCGCCCGCCTTCGCGATCCGCTTCCTGCCGCGTCTGCTCGCAGAGAACATGCAGATGCCCGACTTGCGCATGCAGGTGTTGTCGCGCCCATCCCCTCAGATCATCGACATGGTGGCGAGTCAGCAAGTGGACATCGGTTTGAGCGCGATTGCCGTGGATCATCCCGACATCGAAAGCCAACTCCTCGTGACGTTCCCCCTGATTTGTCTGTTGCCGGCAGGCCATCGGCTTGCAAGTCGCGACGAGTTGCACGTCAACGACCTACGCAACGAACCATTCATCTCCCTCCCGTCGAGCGATTGCTCCTTCTCGCGAGCCGAACGCTGGTTCCAACTGCTGGGCGGCACCATGAAACGACGGATCGAAGTGCCGTTTTCCGAGACGGCGGCCATGTTGGTCGCCCAGGGGGCCGGAATTGCCGTGGTGCCACCGGTCGCAGGCATAGATATCGATCCGAACCTAGTTGTCCGGCGCAAACTTCTGCCGGCCGAGTACACCGATCTTTGGCTGCTCAAGCCTCGGTTGCGGCATACGCCCCTTGTGGTCGGCTATATCGAAAAACTGCTGGCCGACGCCTGCGGCACTATTGAAGGTGATGTCCGTGCGCACTCGGATCACGGAGCTTTCGACAGTCTGCTCCCGGGAGACTTCTCTGAAGAATTGAGTTGAAGGCCTCGGGTTGCCCGGCCTTGCGCACGTGAATTGGCCCGCCATGTTGGCATTCGGCGTTCAGTGCGCTACCTGACTTTCGGGATCCAGCGGCCGCAGTAGATCGGACTGGCGGCCGTGTCGGCAACGAACACTTCTTCTGCCTTTCGCAGAATCTGACCGCGCTTGTGGAGATCACCCTCGGCCGCTGCCTACAGGCGGCTCAGGAGGATCGTCTCCGACAATGGCACCGAGTTCACCTCGAACGCCATCCTCGGCTTTGCCGACCGACAGCAGATCGACTGGCGCTATGCTCCGGGCCATCCAGAACGCCTTCATCGAGAGCTTAAGCGGCCGGCTCCGGGACGACTAGTCGTCCAGCACCGCCTTATCGACGCGGGACCAGCCATCCTTCGCCCCAGTGATCGAGACCTCAGCCAGAAAATAGTCCCCGTCTAGTGGGGGCTGGGCCCTGCCCGTACATTGAGTCCACGGGGTCGGAGTCGTTTACCCAAGCCGAGATGGAGCAGACGGCATCCGAAGCGGCAGGGGCCACGGAAGCCGATACCGCACTTGCCGCCAATGCGAAGCCCACCGCCACAATCGTGCAGAACAAAAAAGCGTCCCATGGCGCCCTCCCAGTCGCATATCATGCAAGCCAAACCTTCAACTCCACGCAGGCAATAACCATCACCCGAACAGATCGGTCGAAGCGAACTGGATTTGCCAAAACCTCAGATTAGTGCTGCCTTGGCGCCTGGAGGCTCAATATGAACAATTTACTTCGGGTCGCAGCCGTTGCGGCCATTGCTATCGGCTCCGTCGAGTTGGCCGCCGCACGTGAATGCAACATCAAGGGCAACGTCAGCACGAAGGGCGAGCGCATCTACCACATGCCGGGGCAGAAATACTACGACGACACAGTTATTCAGTCGTCACATGGCGAACGGTGGTTCTGTTCAGAGTCGGAGGCCAGGGCCGCCGGATGGCGGAGGTCGAAGGTTTGACCCAGCCGGCTTTGAGGCTGCTTCAAATCCAAGGCGGGGCTTACAACAGGCATGTCATTCGAGGCCATGAACTGATTGATCCCAGCGGTTATGTAGCACGGAGTTTACGAGAACGGCTCACCACCGAGATCACCTAATCCTTGCTGCGCGCCGGATTCAGGTTCGGTTAACCGGGGGCCGGTCGCAGGAACGACTGCCAGGCACGACATACAGGTATCGGGCTCGTGATGGTTGGGTATCGCCACCTTCGCGATCAACAGTTCTGCCAATGCCTTCCTGACCTCGTCGTCGCTCGCCTTGCTTACCATTATCCCCGCGCACTGCCCCCGCCGTACAGTGCACCCTCATGACAGGAGGATGAGAAGCAGCAGGTTTGGCTGGCTATCGTCGCGGTGACCGCACCAGCAATCGGGTACATTGTGAAGCGGTGGATCGAGCGCAGGCGACGTTCTGAGGGACTTAAGCGGCGGCTGCGGGCGTTGGCCCTTCATCAAGGCCTCTAGCGCGAGGGCCTGTCGATGAGCGATCTCGATCAGATCGAACGGCAGGCAAGCAAGGATGCTTGAGCCTGCGGATCAGACTAGCCGCCGCACTATCCCGGTACGCCATGAATCCTGTGGGAACTCGAAGCACGCCGGGCATACGTTGGCCTCTTTCCGGAGTTCCTCATGCCTCCACCGCCCGAAGTGCTTCGCCGGTGCCAGCCTCAACTCTGACTTCGGGTAGATTCCGAGGCAGCACTCGCAGACGAAGCGATCACCCGATGGCGGATCGCCGACACTGAAGATGAGCCCGCGGTCCTCAAAGACGTTGCGAACGCCCTTCTCGTTGATGCCGATGATATTGGCCACGTCCCTCATCGCTGACCGGGCCATGACCTGGTCGATGATATAGGCGGCGCAGCGGGCGGTCATTCGGCGCTTGCCGTCCATGTCCGCCAGATCCTGGAAGAAGGCCTGTCCGCAATCGGCGCAGCGAAAGCGCTGGGCATTGACCGTGATCACGACGGACTTTCCCAGGAACGGCACGTCGCGAAAGCTGGTGTTCAAGGCGCCATATCGGCGGGGCTGACGACCGGAGCCACATTTCAGGCAGGTCGTCGGCAATACCGTAAAATCCGCAAGCACCTCGATGGTGCCCTGCCCCGACGAATCGACCTCGGTAACCCGCCATTTCGATTCGTTTTTTGGTGCCACAGCGGTCCACCTCCCAAAACTGGGTGTCATCGGCCACGGCCGCAGGTCAATGGAATCAGGGCCTGCAGCGACCCCAGCACATTTTTGCGTTGTGAGCCATTGCGTTTTTCCTACCTCTCCGGAACACTCTGCATGTGACACAGTTATTTCTGGTTTTGGAGCCACGGATGCGCCGCCTTCTCTCTGCTTCGATTTTGACCCTCTCCTTGGCCATGGCATCGTCGGCTAACGCCGGGGAATGGTTCCGCTTGAACATGTCCTCGCCCATCCACTTTGGCGCGCACAACGTTGAAGACGGAGATGGTGCCCCTCCTGATGGAGGCGTGAACAACAATATCGACATCCAGATTGACGCCGAGGTGAATGGCCGCGTCTACGGTGACATGACCATTCCCGTTTCCGTCTCCGGTATCGACGGGACCTATTCCGTGACGGTTATTGGCATGCCCTCCGGCGCGACCTGGACTGCCGATACCGAGACCTATTGCGCTGGCAGCATTCACTGGCCTTCGGCAACCCAGGGCACCTATCACCCGACCATCGAGGTCCGGGATGCCGATGGCGCGCTCGTCGCAACCTCGGACCTTGAAATCATCGTGCACGCGCCGCTCGCCGCGTCCGTGTCGCAGACCGCCTATAAGGTTGAAGTCGGAGGTGAGTTGAGCATCGCTCCGGATATCGATGATGCCATTGGCAATGTTCAGTGGAGTTCGACGCCCTCGCCCCTCCCTGAATGGCTCATTTTCGACGCTGCCACTGGCGCAATCGACGTCGATACCTCAGCGAAAAACGCCCTTGCCGACATTGTTCTTACAGCCGTTGATCAAGGTGACCTAACCTCCGCATCGACCTTACCGTTCTCGATCAAGATCAATGGAGTTGCAACGGATTATTGGGCGGCAACGCTCGGCGGAGCCAGCGCTGACTATGGCTATGACATCGCTGTTGGCTCGGATGGAGCCGTCTATGTGGCGGGGCATACCAACAGCACTGGTGCGGGAGGCGCTGACCTAGTGCTGGCCAAGTACACTGCCGCCGGCGCGCTGTCCTGGAAGAAGACCCTCGGCGGCGCTAGCCATGACGCGAGCCAAGGCATCACTGTTGGCTCGGATGATGCCGTCTATGTGACGGGGCGGTCTGCCAGCAGTGGTGCGGGGGGCTACGACCTGGTGCTGGCCAAGTACACCGCCGCGGGCGCCCTCTCCTGGAAGAAGACGCTCGGCGGAACCGGCACTGACTACGGCCAAGGCGTCGCTGTTGGCTCGGATGGTGCCGTCTATGTGACGGGACATACCGACAGCACTGGTGCGGGGGGCAGCGACCTGATGCTGGCCAAGTACACCGCCGCGGGCGCGCTGTCCTGGAAGAAGACCCTCGGCGGAACCAGCGCTGACTACGGCTATGGCATCGCTGTTGGCTCGGATGATGCCGTCTATGTGACGGGGCAGACCGACAGCACTGGCGCAGGGAGCGCTGATCTGATGCTGGCCAAGTACACTGCCGCAGGCTTGCTGTCCTGGAAGAAGACCCTCGGCGGAGCCAGCGCTGACTACGGTCAAGACATCACTGTCGGCCCGGATGGCGCCGTCTATGTGGCGGGGCGGACCGCCAGCACTGGCGCAGGGGGCGCTGATCTGATGCTGGCCAAGTACACTGCCGCAGGCTTGCTGTCCTGGAAGAAGACCCTCGGCGGAGCCAGCGCTGACTACGGTTATGGCATCGCTGTTAGCTCTGATGATGCCGTCTATGTGACGGGGCAGACTGCTAGCACCGGTGCGGGTGGCAACGACCTCCTCGTTGCCCGCCTTCCTGCTGATGGGGGCAGTGACATGACGGCTGGTCCGCTTGTCTGGCAAGATGCGGTGCCGACCGTCGGAGAAGACGCCAGGCTCACCGACAACCAGAACCCAACCGGGCTCACGGATGGCCAGAATCCAACCAGATTGACCGACGGCCGGAACCCTACCGGACTGACGGAAGGGAATGCCGCCGCGCTGACGGGCAACACCACCCAGTTCGAATAGGCACTAGCCAACGGCGCCGTCACCTAAACCGTGACGGTGCCATGTGGCCGTCGAACTGTCGCGGGCGCTGACGGCGGGTACCTCAGCACCAACGTTGCGCGACGCCATGAGCAACGAGGTCCGTGCGACCACCACTCCCCCTGCCAAAATGTATGGGACCCGATTTTTGACAAACACCAGGAGATTCCAGTGAGCACTTGGGCCATCCCTTTCACCCGTCGCCGCCTCACCGCCTTGATCGAAATCCTTCGCGCAGGACCTGTGCCAGCACAGGACGCAGCCGAACGCCTTGCTGACTACGTCGGCGACGACGAGCTCTTCGAGGTATTCAATGCACTCAGAGAACTGGGCGAGGGCTCTACCGATGTCCGCTCGTCGATCGTTGCCTTCCTCGACCGCATATTGCTTGCGATCGACGAGGAACAGATGACTCCGGTGCTGTTGGCACCCCGCCTCGCCCGCATCGCGGACAATCAGATGCCGGCAGATACCCCCATGCGCGCTGGCCAGTTCATCGAGGACGGATTGGTGGAGCGTCTTCGTAAGGCTCTGCCTAAGCTTCGTGCGCTGCAAAAGCCTGCGCTGGATGAAAGCGATATCCGGCGCCGTCTCTCCGCAATGCGATCCGGCGCCTTAGGTCTAACCTTCCGCTGAGCATTGGGTAGCCCGGCTCCCCGCCCCTCACAGACGCGGGTCCGCGCCCCCCAATCGGGAGCGATACTTTTTGTTCCCCAAAATCGGTTCACCATGCGTCGTTTGCCAGCATTTTATCTTGGCCTTATCTTTGGCGATGCGTCCGTTGCATCTACCGCCGAATATTTTCGCCTGACCACGTCGCCAACGATCCATTTTGGGTAGGACACCCCGGATAACGCCTCTCCGACCTCAACAGCATAAAAGATCGGATCGAGATTGAAGCCCTCGAGGTAGTGAGCCGCATCTAAGGCACCACGGACTTCCTGTGAGCATTGCAGGAATCGACGCGTCCTACGCAATCTCGGTCACCAATCTACCTACGGAGGCCACTTGGACTGCTGGCGCCGTCCGACGGTTTGATTACTTTAGCGACCAACCCGGCAGTGAAGGACCTCTCCATCGGAGGTAAATCCAGCAAAAGTGCTCCTTGTGGCCATTCCGCCGTCGTCGACATATTCAATAGCTCAGATACGAAGGTCCGGCATCAGCATCAAACGTTCCTGGCAAGTGACCGACCTGCCCACGAAAGTAAACGAGAGGCCGAGCATGCCGATCTTCAAGGGTTGAGACGACACGTCCAACAGCCAGCACGACGCCATCACGTTCGATAAAATCTTCAACTCTGCAATCGAAAGCAGCAACGACTGTGTTGAAAATTGGGGCTCCCGTTAAGAGTTTCTTCCAGCCAATACCCTCGAAGCGGGCCGCCCCGCGACTGCCGGAAGAGAAGCGAGTGTAGGTGTCCTGGCCTTGTTCGGACAGATAATTTACAGCGAAAGCCTTGCTACTGCGAATGACTTCGAGTGCCGACGTCCGCAGATCTATGGAGACAGTGAGAAGCGGTGGGAATGCCGTTAGATGGGATGCGGAAAGGCCAAGGAAGCCAGCTGGATGATCTCCTGCTATTGCAGTAATAATGGAAACGCTCACCGCGCGGTTGCTCATGACCTGCCAGAAGGCTTTGGGTTCCGGTTCGGCCAATTTCAAGCTTAATTCGGGCATGCCTTTTTCCAGTCAGTATTGATACAGAAGGCGCTCTTGAGATGAAATCCGAGCCGCCTTCCAGAAGAGATGCGGTATTGATTTTCAGGCATCAACCCGCAGATCTGTCGTCTCGACCGCAGCCGCATCACCGCTGCGACGATAACCGGCTATGGCGCTCATGACACTATCGTCCTCGCGCCAGGCCATCTGGAACGAGCCCATATGCCAATCATAAGGCTCGAGCGGCTGGATGGAGACACCAAGAGAAGCGAGCCGGGCGGCATAGTCCGGGGTAACGCGTGCTTCCATGGCGATTTGATATTCGTCAGCCATGGGCATGAAGCGAATATGGCTTTCGGCCGTTGCCGGATCCATGCCGAAATCGAGCATATTGCTGATGACGAGCGGGATGGTGCGGCAGCCATTGGCGGGAGAGCCCAGAGAAAGCTGCGGCTGGCCGTCGCGCATCAGGAAGGTGCTGCCGATGACGTGGCGCGAACGGCCACCGCCAGTGAGCCAGCCACACATATCGGAGCGCAATGTCGAGGTGGCGTGGCTGCCGAGCATGGGCACGCCTTCGACGACTTCGCCCGGAATACCACCGCCCTGAAGCGTGTTCATCATCTGCACCCAATTGCCGTCCTTGTCGACAATGGTGCTTTCGCAGCTTCCCGGCGGTTCTTCGCCGAAACCGCCGATGACGGCCAATGCGCTCTTGCCCCGCATCAGTTCGACATGCCGCGTCATGTCCTTCTTCGGCATGGACGTCTTGATGAGATTGGCAAGATGGGCGTGATAGCTCGGGTCCATGAGAACCGAGGTCGGATCGCCGAAGACCTCGGGATCGTGCAGCATGCCGACATCGATAGTGGCGCGGCGCAAGGCATGCGAAATGAGATAGGCGGCTTCCGGGTCTTCGGAATAATGGCCATAGGACTTGAGGTCCATCGCCGCCATGATGCCAAGGCCGATGGAGGAGAAGACAGCCTGGCGCTCGGGCGGTGACAATTGCACGATATCGGTGCCGGCATGCTTGTAGGTCATGCCCTCGCCCCAACGCGGCGGAATGGCGCTCATATGCTTGAGCGTGATGGGCCAGCCCATGGCATTGGCGCGCGCGACGAAGGCACGGGCCCAGTCGCCATCGATGAAATCATCCGGCCCGTTCCTGGCGAGACGCCGCAAGGTCTTGGCGAGGACCGGCTTCTGCCAACGCATACCGACTTCCGGAAGATGCCCGCCGGGCAGGAAATGCTCACGGCCGGAATCGGTATAGGTGTAGAAATCGACTTCGTTGGCCAGAACGCGGAATTCCAGCGAATTGACGACATGGCCTTCCTCCGCCCAGGTGATCGCCGGCGCACAGAGGCTTTCCCACGACTTGGTCGCAAATTTCTCATGCAGCGCCTTCATCGCCGGCATGAAGCCCGGAATGACCGCCATGAGCTGCTTGGGGAAGGACATGAGCCCGCCACGTCCCGTCGGCACGGGACGGAGCGGCGCGATGTCGGGAACGATGGTGCCCGTCGAGTTCAGTTCGTAGAGCTTCTTCTGCTTGTTGTCCCAGTAAAGGACCAGAACACTGCCAGTGTGGTTGGTCATCTCCTGCTGAACCGTCGCCTGCACAAGCGCGCCAGCAATCGCGGCATCGATCGCGTTGCCGCCTTCGGCAAGGTTGCGCACAATGGTTTGCGTCACGATCGGATGCTGGGTGGCGGCAACACCGAAGCTGCCTCTTACCGCCGATTTGGGGCCGATACGGCCGCCGTCGATGATCATTTAAGAATTCTCCTCACGAAATAGTCGGCTCGACCCTGAAAAGGCCAGGCAGATAGGCTTTCCGAACCGTCGCCGGTCACTGGTCGAAATAAGCGTCCTCGATATTCAGCTTGATGCCCTGGCGCGGCAACCAATGCAGGTCCTTGGCCGTCGCATAGAGGTCCTGCTCGATATAGAGCGGTACCCAGAGGGACTCGACCTCGACCAGTTGCTTCTGAAGTTCCAACAGCAGCTTCTTGCGGGCATCCATGTCGATGACGCTGCGCAGTTCGAGGATCATCGGAGTCGCGGCTTCGGACTTGTAGGCGCGGCTATAGGAGGCCGTATTGACGAAGTGCGAGCTGAAGAGACGATCTTCACCCGGATAGCTGGATGAAAATTCGCCGTAATACATGCCCTCGAGTTCACCGGCGGTGAATTTGGGCAGGTTGGTGACATTGGGCCCGATGAGAATGTTCACATTGACGCCTGCCTCGGCCAATTGCGCCTGCAAGGCCTGGGCGCCGATGCGGGCGGATTCCTGATCGTCGCGGACATACATGTCGATTGAGGGATTGCTGATCCCGGCATCGGCTAGGATCTGGCGGGCCTTTGCAACGTCATGCGGAAACGGCCGATAATTCGGGTCGAAGGCGGTCTCGCCGAACGAATAGATGCCGCCGATGGGAACCGCACGACCGCCGATGGCCTGCACCAGCGCTTCACGATCCACGGCATAGTTGAGAGCGCGCCGGAATTCGGGATTGGCCGCGACACCGCTATTGATGTTGAAGAACAGGGTACGGCGCGAAGCCGTCTGCGCGACGACAAGCTTGAGCTGATCGTTGCTCTCGATGGCGTCGGCATAAGTGGCCGGCACGAAGTTGATGATATCGGCGCCGCCGGACATCAGCTCCTGCAGGCGCGTGCTGGCATCGGTGATGAAGCGCACATTGACGTGCTTGATCGGCGGCTCCTTGCCCCACCACTTGTCGTTATAGGAAAGATCGACGCTGGTGCCCTGCTGGAAGGTATCCACCTTGTAAGGACCGGTTCCGATCGGGCTCTGGCCGACGCCTTCCGCACCCAGCTTGGCAATCAGCGCCGCCGGGAAAACGCGCAGCGCCGAGAAACGGATCGGCACGGCCGCCTCGTTTTCGACTTCCGTGATGACATCGACGGTCAGGTCATCGGGCGCTTCGAGCTTGTAGCGGTTGAAGAGCGTCGAGAAGGTACCGGGATGATCCTCGACCATCATCTTCACCGAAGCCAGAACGTCGGCGGAGGTGAACGGCGTACCGTCCGAAAACACGACGCCTTCGCGCAGATGAAAGCGCCAGCGCTTCGGCTCCACCACTTCCCAGCTCGTGGCCAGTTCGGGGGCCAGCTCGAGGCTGCCGTCATGATCGTAGAACTGCGTCAGCCCTTCGAGCGCCAGTTCCGCCACGCTGCCCACGCCGAGCAATGACTGGATATTGGCGTTGAAACTGGTCATAGGCTGCGCCTGCACGATGCGGATCGTGCTCGGGTCGCGCGCATAAGCTGCGGGAGCCACGGCTCCTCCTGCCGCCAGCGCGATGCTCAACATGCACGCGGTTGCAAACTTTCGCGTGCGAATATAGCCGCTCACGCCTTCCAGCACCCGCTGAATGCGCCTCTTCCCTTTCAAGAAACCCATGGTTTCCTCCCTAACTAACCCCTCGAATGCTTCGGCAGCAAAGCATTTGGTAGCGCTACCATAGGCATATGGAATTCTGCTCGTCAATGCCTGGAAAACCAGAAACCACGCGCGCTCTCCTACTCGGGCGGATAGCGCATATGTCTTTGAATTCAAGGCGCAACTCAGAACACGGCACGCGACGCCCCCCGCGAACCGGATGCAGCCAGCGACACAAATACGCGCGGCCGCTGCCGATAGGTAAATTCCGAGCGTGACCGCTCTTCAATAAACGGATGTCGTTCTACTTCCTCAGAACGGGATGGTCCTCGACGACTCCGTAGCGTCCCTGAGCATAGAGCAGCGCCTCGCCGGCATAGCGCGCATAATGCCGAACACGCCCCACCAGGATCAGATGGTCACCGCCCTCGTAGCATTGCTCGGTGGTGCATTCGAACACCGCCGTCGCCCCATCAAGGACCGGCGAGCCGACAACACCGCGCCTCCAGTCGATATCGGCAAACTTGTCGGTCACGGCGCTGGAAAAGTGCTGCGAAACATTGATCTGATGGGCGCCCAGCACATGCACGACGAAATGTCCGGTCTTGCTGAATATCGCATAGCTGCGCGAGGTTTTGGCGATCGACCACAGGATCAACGGTGGGTCGAGGGAAAGCGACGTAAAGGAATTCGCCGTCACCGCCGCGCGCGCGCCCTCACATTCGGTTGTCACCACCGTCACGCCGGTGGCGAACTGCCCAAGGGCGCGGCGGAAAGCCTTATGATCGTGCGCGGGATCGCCGCCTTCCAATGCGGCGATTTCTACCGGCATGGCCGCACTCTCCATGCGCTCAAATGCACTGTCCATTTTCGCTCCGTTGGATTTTCCTGCTGGCCAAGGGACACTAGTTCTGGTCGGGCAGCGGGATCGGGCATCCCTTGGCCCTTAGGGTGGCGTTATAGCGTTCGGGGTCGGCGGTGCCGGCGATATTGGCCTTGCGCGCCTTGTCCTCTTTCTCGCGCTGCTTCTGCACGAGCTCCCAGACACGCGACAATTCCTCGACCGGAATGGCAACGGCGCCATCGGCATCGGCGACGATGAGGTCGCCGGGCATAACGCTCATGCCGGCACAGGAGATTGGTACGTTGATCTTGCCTGGCCCTTCCTTGCCCGGGCCGCGATGCGTATGGGCGCGCGCCCAGATGCCGATCCCCCCTTCGGCCCAGTCGACAAGATCTCGAATAGCGCCATCGATGATAAAGGCCGTGATCTTCCGGCGCAGCGCCGTCGCACGCATATTGCCGCCGATAAGGGCCTGCGTCCGGTCAGCGCCACCATCGACGACGATGATGTCGCCCGGCCCCGCCATATCGATGGCCTTTTGCAGCAGCAGGTTGTCACCCGGCCGGACGGTGACGGTGATGGCGCGCCCGCAGACCGTAAGGCCAACGTCGTTGTGGTATGTATTCAGACCGAGGGTGCCGACGCTGCGGCCAATGCAATCGCTGACCCAGGAGGCCGGAATGCCGGAAAATTTTTCGATCCAGTCCTGCCCCGGCCCAGAGACGTTTTCGTTGACCAGGAAGCCCATCGGCCAGGATGTCTTGTCGTTTTCAGCAGTGCTCATGAAAGCCTCGATGAGTTGAATCAGGCGGGAAGCGGCACAGGCGTGTCAGCGGGGATGGGGCATTCGTAGCCATCGCCCACCCGGGCGCGGTGGTCGGCCCGGATCGCTTCGAGTCGTGCGGGGTTTTCGAAAACATCGATGGCCGTACCGGCAAGGGCCTTGGACACGTGCATCATGCCCTTGTGCGCGGCAGGCAATTTTCCCTGCGACACCAATTGCCAGGAATGACCGGGCGTACCGACGGCGAAGACGGCGCCACGCGCATAGATCGTCGGAACCACCCAGCTGACGTCGCCCAGATCGGTGGAGGCGGTGCCGGAAACAAAATTCCGGCACTCGAAGGGAACGATGCTGTCGCAGAGCGGTGGGGCAGGATCGAGCGGGGTCATGCCGTAGCGGTGATAGGTCGTCGCCACGTCTTCCTTGGTGAAGGTCCGGCCAATCTGACGGGCAAATTCGCGGTCGGCCTCGTCGAAATCGGGAGGACCGAGGCGGTCGAAATTTGCTTGCAGGATTTTTGCCAGAGGCATGTTGTCGACCAGGTTCGACTGGCCGCTGATGACGGAAGCAGAAACTTGCGTTTCACTCATCAAGGCAGCGCCGTCAGCGATCTTGCGAACACGAGCCACCAGTTCCTTGAGCATCTGGAGATCGGGGGCGCGGATGAGATAACGCACCTTCGCAAAGGCCTGCACGACATTGGGGGCGACGCCACCGCCATCGAGCATCGCATAGTGAATGCGCGCCGCCTGCGGCATGTGCTCGCGCATATAATTGACCCCGACATTCATCAGCTCGATGGCATCGAGGGCGCTGCGCCCCAGATGCGGCGAGGTGGCGGCATGCGAGGCACGCCCCGAAAAGCTGAAATCGATGAACTGGTTTGCAAGGGACGACATGGCGTCGACAGCAGCGAAGGGCGCCGGGTGCCAGGACAAGGCGACATCCACGTCATCGAAAACACCGGCGCGAACCATGAAGGTCTTGCCGCAGCCGTTTTCTTCCGCCGGGCAGCCGTAATAGCGGACGCGGCCGGGCAGATTATGCTGCTCCAGGTACTTCTTGACCGCAGCCGCCGCCAGCAGAGCGCCGGTGCCGAGAAGATTGTGACCGCAGCCATGGCCGTTATCGCCGGTTTCGGCGCAGGTTTTCTTTTCAACGGAACCGGCTTCCTGGCTGAGCCCCGGCAATGCATCGTATTCGCCGAGAAACGCGATCACCGGACCGCCGGAACCGGCTTCACCCATAAGTGCGGTGGGGATGCCGGCAATACCGCGATGAAGGGTGAAGCCTTCAGCTTCGAGCCGCCTGGCATGTTCTTCCGAGGAGCGGTACTCCTCGAAATTCAATTCGGGCATCCCCCAGATCGTATCGCTCATCACCACGAACGGCTCGTGGAGCGCATCGACGATATTCCAGATTTCTTTTTCGTTCCGCATGGCCCTCTTCTCCCGAAATCCGCCTTACTGCGCCGCGCCGGACTGACCGCCGGTCGCCTGGAAATACTCGGCGAAGAATTCCTCGACGGTCACACGGCGCCGGGTCAGCCCAACCTCGTGGGCAACCTCGAAAAAGGCTTCCAGGGTTGGACGGCTCTGCGCGATGTCGAAGGTGTGGAAGTCACGCCCCATGAGGTCCTCGACCCCATCGATTTCCAGCTCGGCCCAGGGGGTTTCGTAGGGGAAATTGCGGTGTGCTTCCGCGAACCACCGATTGGACTCTGCGAACGCCTTGGTGATGGCATCGGCCAGCCACGGATAGGCCTCGAACACATCGCGCCTCAGCAGGATGATGTGGAGGATGGGGAAGACCTTGGTGCGCTGGTAAATCTCTTCTTCGATGGCGCGCACGTCATCGAAGATACGCACGAACGGCCCCTTGCGCTGATGAAAGAGCTTCGGCTTCTTGGAGCAATAGATGGCGTCGAGTTCGCCATCGCGCAGCATGTCCGACAGGCTGCGGTCGGCGCGCGGCGAGTTTACGCCCGCCGGGGTGACGGCTTCGTATTTCGACGGACCCGGCTCGTCGATGCCGCCGGTCCACCACTGGACCGTATTCAAATCCAGCCCTGCTTCGCGCAGGAAGTGGCGATACCAAATGGCACCGCTCGCCTGCCAGGCATACATGCCAATACGTTTGCCAGCGAGATCGGCAGCCGACTTCAGGGGGCTGCCCTGCTGAACATAGAGATAGCGCCCGACAAAGCCCCGACGGAGGAAGATAGGCAAGGCTACGAAACTGCGGTCGCCCTCGTCGACACGCTTCAAATGGCCGCCCATCGAACCCTCCCCGCCATGCAGGGTCGGATCGATCAGGGTGCGGCGAATGAAATCCGCACGCATGGGCCAGGAGCCGCGATCGCCGATGATGAGATCGAGATCGACGCCTTCCGCTCGCACCTTGCCAAGCGCCAGCGGCAGCACGCGCGCATAATCGCCCAGGGCCAGCGTGATATTGATTGGCGTCATCCGAAATCCCCCCTTCGAAGGCCATTACCAGACGGCTTGGCATCTCAAATTTGATACCGCTATCATATTCAACAGGAAGAGACTGTCAACCGGCGAGATGAACGGGCCGCCCGCCGCCGCTCCAGATGCGCTTGAAAGCCTTAATCCGCCGGGCACTTAGCTCTCGGTAGCTGCTGGAATTCGTTCCTTCTCTACGCAATCAGCCAGCCCATATTGCATCGGACAAGGTGTTATGTTACCGCTATCTTACATAGAAACACATGGACATAGGGGAAACGATGCGCAAAGGGCAGATGAAACTGGGGCTGTCGATCCGCAGCATGGGCTATCATGTGGCGGCATGGCGTCATCCCGAGGCGTCGGCTGAAGGCGCCATGAGCTTCCAGAATTATGCGGATCTGGTGCGTGCCGCCGAGGATGCGAAGCTGGATATGGTGTTTCTGGCGGACACGCTCTCGCTCAAGGCCGTTGACGATCCGCCGGGCGCAGCCGCGCGCTCATCCTGGAATGCAGAGCTGGAACCCATCACGCTGCTCTCGGCCCTGGCCACCGTCACCAGGAATATCGGCCTCGTGGCCACGGCCTCGACGAGCTACAACGAGCCCTTCCATATCGCGCGCAAATTTTCTTCGCTCGATCATATCAGCGGCGGACGCGCAGCCTGGAACATGGTGACGTCATGGTCGGACGGAGACGCACTCAATTTCAACCGCGAAAAGACCCGTGACTATGGCGAACGCTACGAGCGCGGCCGTGAATTCGTCGAGGTCGTTCGGGGGCTTTGGGATACCTGGGAAGACGACGCGCTGATCCGCGACCAGGAAAACGGCATCTTCTACGATTACGACAAAGTGCATGTGCTTAACCACAAGGGCAAGCATTTCGGCGTCAAAGGGCCCCTGACTGCACCGCGCACGCCGCAGGGCCGCCCCATCATCGTGCAAGCAGGTGAATCGGCCGAAGGCCGCGAGATCGCTACGACCATGGCCGACGTGATCTACGCTTCGGCGGATTCGATGGAAAGCGCTCAGGCCTATTATGCCGATATCAAGCAAAGGCTGCGCACGCTTGGCCGCGCCGAAGACAGCCTGCTGATGATGTTCGGCGTCACCATTTTCGTAGCCGAAACCGAGGCGGAAGCACGGGCGGAATACGAGAGGCTGCAAGACCTTATCGATCCAATGGTGGCAATGTCAGCCATCGTGCGCAAGGTACCGAGCCTTTCCGGGCTCGGACTGGACGACCAGGTGACCGAAGAGAATTTTGACATCTCGCTCTTCAAGTCGGGCGGCGAACGGCTCAAGCAGATCGTGATCGCGCGCCAGCCGACATTGCGCGAATTGCTGAAAATCATCGGGCACGGCACGACACAAAACGTCGTTATCGGCACGGCGCCGCAAATCGCAGACCATCTGGAGCGCTGGTATGCCAGCTATGCCTGCGATGGCTTCAACATCACACCGTCGCATGCGCCGAGCTGCATGCGGAACATCGCCAAATACCTGATCCCGGAATTGCAGCGTCGCGGACGGTTCCGGACCGAGTATGAAGGCCCGACCCTGCGTGAAAATCTCGGCCTGCCCTGGCCGGCAAATCCCTGGGCTACGGCACAAGTCGCTGAGTAATTGACCAGACGAAAGGGTTCGGGCGGTCAGCTCGAACCCTTTCGCGCCGTGCTGTCGCGCTTGATGATTTCAAAGCCGACATCGATGACACGTGTATGATCGTCATCCCCCTCAAGCCGCCGGCTAAGCAGTTCGATAGCAGCGCGGCCGACCTCATAGCGCCGTGTGAGCACGGTCGAGAGCGAAGGATTGCAGGCGGCGAGGACCGGAGAATCGTTGAAGCCCGCAATCCCGATCTGCTCTGGCACATCCAGGCCGAGACTTGCCGCTTCAAACAGCGCCCCGAGAGCCAATTGGTCGTTATTGCAGAAAACCGCATCGACATCGGGCGAACGCGTATGCAGCGCCCGGAAGGCCTGCCGTCCCATGACCGCATCGACAGCCTTGTCTTCGATCAGGATAAGGTTGGCATCGAACATATTGGCTTTGCGCAACGCCTCGGTAAAGCCTTCGAGACGGCTGAGAGCGCGGTTGTTGAACCGTCCGCCACCGACAAACCCGATGCGCTTATAGCCCATCTCGATCAGATGCTCGGTCATCTTGAGACCAGCCTGATGGTGCGAGAAGCCAACCATCATGTCGATGGGATCGGTTGCCAGTTCCATGATCTGGACCACCGGCACGCCGCTGCTCTGGATCATCTCGCGGACTTGCGGGCTCTGCTGAGTGCCCGAAACGATGATACCTGCGGGCTTCTGGCGCAGCAGGCTTGATAGGATAGTGTACTCTTCGACGTTCGAGTAATTGTTGGTTGCCACCTGGATCTGCAACCGCGTGCTGGCGATCCCATCCGATATGCCCTTGAGCACATCGGAAAAGATAGTGGAGGCCAGCGAGGGTACGAGTACCCCAACTACGTCTGTATGGTGCGAAGCCAGGGTGCGCGCACTGAGATTTGGAACGTAGTTCAGTTCCTTGACGGCCAGATCCACGCGCTCACGCAATTCGGGCGACACGCGGTCGGGGTCGCGCAAAGCCCGGGATACCGTTATCGGGCTCACACCGGCCTGTATGGCCACGTTGCGGATCGTTGGCTTGCCATCGCCGCGACGCTTGCGCGTAGTTTTCTTCCCGTCCATCCAGCTACCTTCAAGAAGCCTAGCGGCTACAAGTCTGCTTTGAAGCTCTATCGCAAACCCGGCGGTTTTAGCCAGAGGGATAAAAGCCGATTGACGGCAAACGCTTGCAACCGTTGACGCCAAGCAGAAGGCAGAGCTTTAGAGAAGAGGGAAACGACGGCGATGATCTCACCAATTCAGGCGGGCGGCGACGCATCCGCGATGATTTGGCTGTGGGCCTCCATCGCGGCCCATTACTGGCGGAGGACAGGCTCATCGCCGGAAAAGGCGCGGCCGGTACGCCCCATGACGAACCGGCCGCGTTAAGAATTACTCGAAATAGGCGTCTTCGAAGTTGAACTTCATGCCCAGGCGCGGGCGCCAGTGGAAGTTTGCGGTCACAGCATGAAGATCGGGCTCGATATAGAGCGGAGCCCAGAGCGCTTCATCATTGAGCACGATCTTCTGGACCTCGAGCAGCAGCGCCTTGCGTTCGTCCAGATCCGACGTGCTTTTCAGCTTCTCGATGATGGGCGTCGCCGCACGCGATCCGTCGACGACGCCATAGGATGACTTCTCGGCAAAATGCGAGGAGAACAGCCGGTCTTCAGTTGGGTAGTTGGACTGGAACTGGCCGTAATACATGCCATCAAGCTCGCCGGCGGTGAACTTGGGAATGGAATCGGCTCCCGGCCCCACAACCACATGAACATCGATGCCAACGGCAGCAAGCTGCGCCTGGATGACCTGGGCGCCGAGCTTGTCCGGCTCCATTTCCGAACGGACGTGAAGATCGACGCTCGGATTGACCAGACCGGCCTCCTGCAACAGCGCCTTGGCCTTTTCCGGGTTGTATTCATAAGCCTGAAACGCCGGATCATAGGCTGTTTCGGTGAAGGAATAGATGCCGCCATTGGGAATGGCGCGCTGCACGGCCGCCACCAGTTCCTCACGATTGATGGCGCAGTTCACGGCCTGCCGGAACTTGAGATTGGCGGTCACGCCCGACTTGATGTTGAAGAACAATTGCCGGCGCGACTGCGTCTTGGCGACAACCAGGCGGAAGCGCGGATCGGCCTCGATGGCATCCGCCAAGGGCGTCGGAATGAAATCGGCAAGATCAACATTGCCGGATTGCAGCTCGCTGATGCGGGTCGCCGCATCGGGCACGTTGCGGATCAGCACTTTCTTGATCTGCGGCGCCGGACCCCACCAGTTTTCATTGGCAACGAGCGTCAGGCTGTTGCCCTGCTGGAAATCCTCGACCTTGTAGGGGCCAGTGCCGATGGGATGAGTACCCACACCTTCCGGCCCCAGCTCCTTGATGAGCGCCGCCGGGAACACGCGCAGCAGCGAGAAACGCATCGGCGTAGCAAACTCGTTTTCGACTTCGGTGGTCACGTCCACGGTGTGATCGTCAGGCGCTTCCAGCTTATATTTGTTGAAGAGCGTGGAGAACGTGCCGGGCTTGTCCTCGACCAGCAGCTTGACCGAGGCCAGCACGTCGGCGGACGTAAAGGGCGTCCCGTTGGAGAACTTCACGCCTTCGCGCAGATGGAAGCGCCATTTCTTGGGCTCAACCAGCTCCCAGCTCGTCGCCAGTTCCGGCTCGAGCTTCAATTCGTCATTTTCGTCCTGAAACTGCGTCAAACCCTCCAGTACCGATTCCGCCACGGCCCCCACCGCGTTCAGCGTCTGGATATTCTGCATGAAGCTGTTCACCGGCGACGCCATGACGATCGACACCGTGTCTTTCGTCGTCTTGGGCTGCGCAAGCACCCCCGAGGACGTCAGCAGCGCCAGGACAGCCAGTCCCGCGCCCAGAATGCGGCCCGGCACATGCCGGCGGCGCACCATCAATTCCATCATTTCCCCATTCCTCCCTTTCGCCATTGCATTATGGCAGCGGTAACATTGCTCAAGCAACGTGGTTTCTGTCAATGGGCGTCTTTGAGCGATCAGATGCGTAATTTCTGCCCTGAACCTGCAAATGCGCACCAAAACTCATAGAAAAACAGCGCCTTTCTATACCGTTATGCGGACCGACAGCCTTTCACCGCCTGCATTGCACCCAACGGCCGGCTTGACAAAGAACCTCAACGTGCTACCGCTAACATCAACATTCACGTGGTCTGACGCTTAGATTGCCCGATCATGGATTGGAGCCGTAGCCGGAGGAGGCCGCACCTTCAACTGTGACACAGCCGCCTCTGTCGCCCGCAAGGGCGGCTGAATTAAGAAGAAGTTCGCTGCCGAGGAGGATCAAGGCGGCCGAATCGGAATGGGGTGAAATGAAACCAACCTTATCCATGCTGGCGCGCCGTCTCGCCGACAGCATCCTGGTTATTCTGGTCATCGTTTTCGTGACCTTCGCTTTCGTACGGTTGCTTGGTGACCCCGTGAGCGAAGCCATGTATGCGGGTGGCGCGACGCAGGCTGAAGTCGAAGCCGTGCTCCACAAGCTCGGTTACGACCGCCCGCTCCTCGTCCAGTTTCAGGAATATCTCTGGAACGCCCTGCATGGCGATTTCGGCCTCAGCTCCCAGTTCGGCAGCAGCGCCCTCGAAATCGTCATGAGCCGCGTGCCCGCAACGCTTTATCTGGCTGCCGTCTCGCTTCTCATCACGCTGGCACTGTTCGTGCCGCTCGGCTTCATAGCCGGCCGGCGGCCCTTCGGCTGGTTCGACCAGGCGCTCTCGGCAGTCACCGGATTTGCGCTTTCCGTTCCGGTCTTCGTGTTCGGCGCTTTTCTCATCCTGCTCTTCGCGGTGCAGTGGCGTTTGCTGCCGGTTTCGGGCAACCAATCCCCACTCGGCGTCCTGCTCCCGGCGGTGACCCTGGCATTGCATGCGGCAGCGCGGCTGGCGCGCGTGCTCCGTGCCAGCATGGTCGAAACACAGACCATGGATTATGTGCTGCTGGGCCGCGCCAAGGGCCTCTCCAAGTTCGATGTCGACCTTAAATACGTGTTTCGGAATTCGCTGCTGCCTGTCATCGTCATCCTGGGCCTGCAAATTGCGAACCTTCTGGGCGGCGCCGTCATCGTCGAGGTGATCTTCGGGTGGCCGGGTATCGGATTGTTGACCCAGCAGGCTTTGCTGACCTCGGACTTCAACCTCATCCAGTGCATCGTGGTTCTCGTCGCCATCACCGTGCTGGTGGTGAATTTTCTGACCGACATTCTCTCCACCTTCATCGATCCGCGCATCAAACTGGCAGGGAAATAAGCTCATGTCCCTCGACACCATGTTCGCGGCCAAGCCGGCGCTTCGCCTGCGCTTTCGCCCCGTTTCCCTCTACATTTCCCTGGTTCTGCTCGCTGTCCTGGCATTGCTGGCCACGTTCGGCCCGCTCATCCTGCCCGATCCCGCCAAGCTCAACGTGACCAAGACCTTCATCCCGCCGGGCGGCGAGTTCCTGCTGGGGACTGACGAACTGGGCCGCGATGTGCTGTCGCGCGTCGCCACCGGATTGCGCTATTCGATCCTGACCGCGCTGCTCGGCACCCTTGTGGGCGCCGCGGTCGGCATCACCTGCGGCCTGCTCTCCGGCTTTTTCGGCGGCCTCGTGGACCGCATCCTGATGCGGATCGTCGATATCCAGATCGTCATGCCGCAATTGCTGCTGGTCTTGCTGGTCGTGGTCGTGCTGCGGCCGGGCCTCGTCACCATCGTCATCGCCCTCGCCTTGTCGTGCTGGTATGTCTTTGCGCGCGTGGCGCGCGCGCAGGTCCTGAGCCTGCGCGATCAGGACATGATTTCAGGCATGATCGCCGTCGGCATGACACGTACGCGCCTGCTGCTTTTCCATGTCCTGCCGAACATTTCCGGCCCGCTGATCGCGCTGGCGACGCTGGAAGTCGCCCATCTGATCCTGGCGGAAGCCTCGCTGGGCTTTCTCGGTCTGGGCCTGCCGCCGCCGCTCCCGACACTGGGCAGAATGGTGGCCGAAGGCAAGACCGTGCTGCTCATCGGCAAATGGTGGCCCGCGCTGATGCCCGGCCTCGTGATCTCGCTCCTGATCTTCAGCGTTAGCCAGATCGGCGATTGGCTGCAAAGGCATCTCGACCCCCGGCAGCGTCTCAAAGGATCTATTGGAGTCTGACATGATGGAAGGCGTTGCCGCAGATATTCGCAAGGAGCGCCCGGCGCTCAGTGTGCGCGACCTTTCGATCGACTTCCGAACCTCGGGAAATGTCGTCCATGCCGTGAAGGCCGTCAGCTGGGACGTCGCACCCCGTGAGATTCTGGCGATTGTAGGGGAATCCGGCTCGGGCAAGAGCGTTTCCGCCTTTGCCTCGCTTGGCCTCCTGCCCCGAAATGCGGAGGTGAAGGGGCATATCGAACTCGACGGAACCGACATCATCGCGTTGCCGGAGGCGCAGCTTGAGAAAATTCGCGGGTCGCGGATCGCCATGGTCTTCCAGGACCCGATGGGCAGCCTCAATCCGACGATGACAATCGGCGCGCAATTGAGCGAAACAATCCTGAGACATACCAATGTCAGCCGGGACGAAGCGCGGCGGCAGGCCATTCATTTGCTGGAGCAGGTCGGGCTGCCGCAACCGGAATTGCGCTACGGCCTCTATCCGCATCAGCTTTCAGGCGGACAGAGACAGCGCGTCGTCATCGCCATCGCCATATCCTGCCAGCCTCATGTCCTGATCGCTGACGAGCCGACGACGGCGCTCGACGTCACGGTGCAGGCCGAAATCCTGCGCCTGCTTTCCAGCCTGCGCGACAGGCTGGGCTGCGCCATCGTCATCATCACCCACAATATGGGTGTCGTCGCCGATATCGCCGACCGCGTGGTCGTGATGAAGAGCGGCGAGATCGTGGAAATGGCGGCGGTCGACGATCTCTTCTACGCGCCGCAACATGCCTATACCCAAAAGCTGCTGAAATCCGTCCCCCATCTCGGCGCGACCAAAGTGCCGGCCGAAGCCAGGCAAGCCGGAAGCACCAGCGTCCCAGCGCGGGAAGCAGCGCTCGCAATCCGCAATGCTTCGGTGGATTTCGCTCTGCCGGGCGGCAAGATATTCAAGGCGGTGGACAATGTTTCGCTGAGCGTCGAGGAAAACGAGGTCGTCGGCCTTATCGGCGAATCCGGGTCGGGCAAATCGACCCTGGGCCGCTGTGCTGTTGGATTGCAAAGAGTGTCGAACGGCAATGTTATCCTTGGCCGGAACGACATCACCTACCTTTCCTTTTCCCGCATGCGCCCGCTTCGGAAAGATTTCACCATGATCTTCCAGGACCCCGGCGCGTCGCTGGACCCGCGCCGGACCATTGCCGGGAACATCGCGGAATCTCTCATGATCCATGGCATTGTCCGCTCACGCGCCGATGCCGGCGCGGTCGTGGCCGAATGGCTGGAAAAGGTGGAGCTGCAACAGCATCTGGCTACCCGCTATCCTTTCGAGCTGTCCGGAGGGCAGCGCCAGCGCGTTGCCATCGCACGCGCTCTGTCCATCAATCCAAAACTGCTGGTGGCGGACGAACCGACAAGCGCACTCGATGTATCGGTGCAGGCGCGCGTATTGGATATCTTCACGCATCTCCAGCAGAGACTGAAATTCGCCTGTCTTTTCATCAGCCACGACCTTGCGGTGATCGAAAGCATTTGCAGCAAGATCGCGGTGATGAAATCCGGCAAGGTCGTCGAGGCTGGACGCACTGGCCAGATTCTCTCCAATCCCAGCAATGGCTATACCCGCTTGCTTTTGAACGCAGTGCCGATACCAGATCCTAAACTCCAGCGGGCGCGCCATCTAGGACAAGCCTAAGAGTTGTTGCTTGGCCAAACCAAGGGATGGAAGGCGTGTCAAGACATAGCGGCTGGTCTCGTATAGCCTCAGATTGGCATGGTCGCTGCCCAGCGCTCGCACTGATAGCGTGCGGAAGCATTGACGGCGCACTATCGCACCAAGCTCGCGACCGGCCCCCGCCGGCGATAGCGTGCCAAGCTCAGTCGCCGAGCTACGAAAATGACGCGCGGGCAGGCACTCGTTGTGCTCGCTGTTCGCCCGGATCTCGATCTTGGTGCGCAAATCATAGTATCGTGGGCAACGTGGCTCGATCGTCTGGTAATCGACAGCGAGCCGATCACTATATCGAAACGGTTGCGGCGTACCGAGTTGCAACAGGCAATGGACCAACGGATATCCTGCGTTTTGGACATAATTTGCGCATTCATCTGGTGGGAAGTTGTCGGGCAGGGAGCCGATACGCCGCCATGTAGCTTCGATGGTTCGCTCGTTGGCCTTGCGCAGCAGGCATTTGAGCTTTGAGAAGACCTACTCGATTGGGTTGAGATCGGGGAGTAGGGCGGGAGAAAGAAGAGCTTGATACCGGCCGCCTTGAGTATCTGGCGCACGCGGGCGCCCTTGTGACTGCAGAGATTATCGACAACGACGATACTACCGGACTCGAGTTGCGGGATAAGGAACTGCTTGACCCATGCGGTAAAGCTTGTCCCGTCGATCGGTCCGTCGAATACGCAAGCGGCGACGACGTCGTCGCGTCTGAGGTCGGCAATGAAGGTCAGCGTCTTCCAGCGCCACGCGGCACTTTGCCGACCAGTGGCTTGCCCCTGTCGCCCCAGCCGTGGGTGCGGGTCATGTTGGTCTTGGCCCAGGTCTCATCGATTAAGACCCATACGCCTGGCGATCTCGGGATCTATCTGGCGCTGGAACCAGAACCGGCTGCGACGACGAACGACGTCCGGACGACCCTGCTCCTTGGCACAGCGTGTCGCCGCAGACCTCAATGCGGCGCTCTTCGCGGCCGGCGGCGACCAGACCGACTCGTTCACGCTGGTCTTTGCCATGGGGCTGGCGTCAGCCTCGGCTTGGGCCGTGATGGCTGTTCATCCCGGTATCACGCGCAAGCGGGGATCACTGAGGGGTCGGCGATCAGGCTCCTCGCGACGGTCCTATTTTCGGCGGAATGGAGGATTCGGAGTCGTTAGATTTTAAGCAATATGGTAACGCCAAATTATAGGCACCGAATCCAACAGTGGTTATGAACCAAACTTATCTTCTGGCGGCTGGGCTACCGCTTGTTTCTGCGATTTTTTCGGCAGCTTTTTTTTGTCTCTGGCTAATTCAGAAGACGCAGCGTTACATCCTAAACTGGTCCATCTGTTTCGCCTGTGGCTTGATTGGCTCCGGCCTGGGATTGGGGCGCTTGTTTCTGCCGGAATCGGATCTTTTCCCTTTTCTGGGAAATGGTTTTCTTCTGGGCATGGCATACTTTGCCTGTCGTGGGGTGCTGGTGCGCCATACGGCCCGGTCATTCGACACGTTCTTGTTGCCGATCTGCGCTGTCACCCTGCTTGCTACCCTATGGTTTGGCTTCATCTCCCCCGACATCTTCGCGCGCGGCACCTCGGTCAGCCTCGGCGCTGCGACAATCATCGCCATTGCGGCATGGAAGATGTTGCAGTGCGACAATCTGGACGTGATTGACTATCTCATAGCTGCAGCGCTTGGCGCGACATCCATCTCGCTCATAGCCCGTCCGCTTTTGGTCTATTTTTTGGGCGGCATCGTTTCGAGCGAGGCCGAGGTAATCGGATCGTGGTGGGGTGTGAGTTTCAGAATTCTTGGGACGGCCAGTGTCGTCTCCGTCGCCGTTCTTCTTTTATGCCGGCTCGCGAGCGACCTCATATCGAGTCTGAAAGTACAGGCCCGCACCGATCACCTGACAGGTGTTTTGAACCGGGGCGGCTTTTTTGCGCAAGCTGAGGCGACGAACCTGCACAATATGTACGCAGTCATCCTTTGCGATATTGATGAGTTCAAAGTCGTAAACGACACTTATGGGCACAAGGCCGGGGATACGGTCATCCAAGGCCTGGCAAAGGTGCTGACGGAAGTCACGGCTCCTTACCAACCAATTGTCGGTCGACTTGGCGGAGAAGAGTTTATCGTGCTGCTACTCGACATTGGCATTGTCCAAGCGAGGGAGCTTGCGGAGGAAATCCGCATTAAATTCGCGGCGACTTCGCACGAGGGCGTAGCGCCATCCCACGCCGTTACCTTGAGCGCCGGGGTCGCAGCCGCATTTGGTAGCGAGTGCATCGATTCGGTCATCAATCATGCGGATATGTCTCTCTACCGGGCGAAGCAAAACGGCAGGAATTGTGTTGAAAGCACGGTGCAGTCGTCGATGGACGTCCGCCAGACTGTTGCGGAAGTCCACCGAAGGCGCCGCTTGTGCGCCTGAATAGCCATGCCTGCCAGCATCGGCGTCTTTAACGTACCCGGGGCGATGGCGCTGACGCGGATGCCGACAGGGGCGAATTCGCGCGGCCGGCAGCGTCAGGGCGGCAATGGCCCCGTTTGGACGCGGCATGGGCCGCCGGTCCCACCTGCACCTCGAAGGCAACAATGGATGCGGTATTGATGATAGCCGCGCGTTCGTCCTCATCGAGCGGGTCGAGCGACTGCGCCTCCGCCGCGAACAGGCGCATATTATTGAACGTGCCGATGAGGTTGAGCACTAGCAGCGAGTAAAAGCGCATTGAGCGCTTCAACGACGCTGAAGGCGGGCCGCGCCCTTCCCATCGACGCCAATGATGTCAGCCACGTCCACTTTGACATCCGAACATGTCGAGATTGGCCGATATGCCAGTCCATTCCAGGACGTGCTGGCCTGAGTTCCAGGACAGCCCCCAGCGCACGCGATCGGATGCTCAACGCATTGACGGCGCGCCAGGGCCAAAGGGCACACCTTTGCGTTATGGACAACCACTGGCACAGCATCAATCGCTTCGCCGCCTCTGACGTCGCGGTGATGACCGAGTTTCGACCGGCAATTCGACGGCGCTACCCGACTGGTTCTAGGCACTACGTTTCGGTGCCTACCGGCGACATGCGACGATTCCAGTAGGTTCGTGCAGCGCAACCCCGCCCAGATCCGCAAGCAGGTGAAGATCACCGATGCCCTCGGCGGTGCAGATCCGGATATTCGGGTTCGAGAACATGGATGTCACTTCGGATCACATCGAGTCCGAATTGGCCATCATCCATGCCGCAGCCGGAAATCGGCACCGTAAGGCCAAGGCACTGTTCGTCGGTCGGACTTAGGAAACGCCGGCCGCAAAGCTGCGGTTGGTTGACTGCTTCTGGCTCCGCTCCGGCATTTCGAACGGCTGACTTGGGGGCGAAGTATTCCCGCATTGCCTGGTGGATCCCACCACGGCATCGCGTACGTCTCCAACCAGACCAGCGCCACCATAATCCATTCGGCATCGGCACTGGCGAGGATCGACATGGACATGTCCAGGCGCTGGCCGATCACATCCCTTCCAGGATGTGATAGTCGTCGCCGAAGGGACACGATTTCCTAGACCTTGCTGGGTGGACCGCTCATGCCGAGGATCCGCCCGGGATAACGTCCTGGTTCGTTTGCCTCGACCTCGACGAGTCAGATCATTCCGCCATTGGCGCGTAGCACCTGGCCATTGATCCAAGCACCGTCAGTACTTACGAGGAACGCAACTGCGGCAGCAATATCCTCAGGAGTACCAAGTCGCTCGAGCGGATTCATCTTCGACATGCGCTCGATCAGCTCAGGCGACTTGCCGTCGAGGAACAGCGCCGTGGCGGTCGGTCCGGGCGCGACGGCATTGACGGTTATGCCGCGACCGCGCAATTCCTTGGAAAGGATGCCGGTCAACGTTTCGACCGCCGCCTTGGTCGCGGCATAGACGCCATAGGTTTCGAGCTTCAGCCCGACCACCGAGGTCGAGAGATTGACAATTCGGCCACCATCCCTAAGCCGATTGGCAGCTTCACGCAGCGTGTTAATCGTACCCCTGAGATTGACGGCGATCTGGCTGTCGATCAGAGCGTCATCGCTGTCGGCGAGCTTGGCCAGCTTCATGATGCCAGCATTGTTGACCAGCACGTCGATCCCCCCAAAGGCCGCCTCGGCGCTGTCGAACATGCGGGCGACCGCCTTTGTGTCGCTGACATTCGACTGGATCGTCAGCGCCCTACCACCACCCTTCTCGATTTCGGCTGCCAGCGCCGCGGCCGGCTCTGCCGAGCCCGAATGGTTGATCACGACCGCGTGCCCGTCTTGGGCGAGGCGACGCGCAATGGCAGCACCGATGCCGCGCGATGCGCCGGTGACAAGGGCGACCTTATTATGGTTCGTCATGTGCTTCTCCTTGGGACTGAGGAGGAGAACGTGACACTTTCGCCAAAGCAGATAATTAGGTAATAATCGCCAACACTATTCCAAAATTGCCAACAATAAGGATAACCGCAACAGTGGACCGTTTCGACGCCATGCGCTTGTTCACACGAGTGGTGGAGCGACGTAACTTTAGTCAGGCGGCGACGGATTTGGCCCTGCCGCGCTCGACGGCGACCTCCGTCATCCAACAACTCGAGCAACGCTTGGGGGTGCGGCTTCTGCAACGCACTACTCGCACAGTCCGCCCAACCTTGGATGGCGAAGCCTACTACAGGCGATGCCTAGTCATCCTGGACGATGTCGAGAATGCTGAGGGTGCTCTTCGGGGAACCGACCCGCGCGGGCTACTGCGTGTCGACGTACACGGCACCCTCGCCCGACACTTTCTGCTGCCAGGGCTCCCCCAATTCCTGAAGTCGTTTCCAGGACTAGAACTGCATATGACCGAAGGCGATCGCCTGGCGGATCTCATACGCGAAGGCATCGACTGCGTACTTCGTGTGGGCACCCCGCGCGACAGCGACATGATCATGCGCCGGGTTGCGATGCTCGATGAGGTAACGCTCGCCGCGCCTAGCTATCTGGCGGAGCATGGTATGCCTGCGAGCATCGCCGATCTCAATGAGGGTCACAGAATGGTTGGATTCCAGTCGAGTGCAACCGGTACTCTGCTGCCGCTACAATTTGCCCTTCACCATGAAATCCGATCGATTGCGTTGCCTGCAACAATGTCACTCAATGGTGCAGAGAGCTACGTCGCCGCTGCCAAGCTCGGCCTCGGGATAGCGCAGCTACCACGCTACCATGTTGATGCGGCGCTCGCGTCCGGCGCTCTTGTGGAGCTCTTGCCCGATCATCCGCCTCCACCAACCCCTGTGTCCCTACTCTATCCATCCAGCCGTCAGCTCGCTCCACGGGTGCGCCTTTTCATGGACTGGGCTGCCCGGCAATTTGAAACACAGCGTAGCGACCAAACGTCGGTATTATAGGGATGAGCGCCAAGAGAGCGTCTGCCGAGGTAACGCTCAGCAATCTGCAGACCTAGCGTCAGCCCTCAACCTACCCCCCATAATTTGCCGCAATCGCTACAGCGACCAGCGGGTCCGGGCGATTTCTCGTAATCGGGTCCACGGCCGACGCGATTCCCTTACGCTGGGCATCGTGAAGCCCTCACTATCTCGGAGGTTTGCGAGCGCGCGAGTCTGACCATCCTGCGCTCAACGCCGAAGGATTATCGGGCACGGGAGACGGTCGCGATCAGCGCTATCTCGTCCCTTACCTCGCGGCGGGGTGCAATGAGCCGCATCTTGAAGATTGGCAGAACCCGCAATGTCGCTGGCCGCTCATGGGATTTGCGGGGCCTCGGTGGGGGCATGGAGCCGCGTTTCGTCGTCCAATTCCTCGTGGATGAAATTAACGATGCCAAGGGGCTTGAACGTCATGTTCTCAGGCATTGCCAGGAACGTTTCCATCAGATCGTAGAGAATGGTTTGAGATGGCCGACCCGCGCGCCGTCGAAACCGCTACCATTTTTGACGAAGCTCGCCATGAGATCGTGAGCGCGTCACAATATGCGGCTCGGACTGGGCAGTTGCGCGGTCGCGGCGGTTTGTGAATATTTACTTTTGACGTGCGCGGCAACGTGTCCGCAATGGCCAAGGGTAGGCGGGTAGCTCCCTGGCAGTAGGCGATCCGACTTCCCCGATAGGGATATTACCCCGCAGGAGTGAGATTTAGGCTTTCCAAGCCGTCAGCCGATCTATCAGCGCGAAAGGTGCCATCGTCCAGTGGCAACATTCGCAGCAACACTTGTCTAGTGGCGTCGATTAGGACAAGCCAGCGCTCGCGGTCTAGAAACCATGCGGCGGGGTCTCCGGTGAGCTTGAACATGGCCGTACAGTCCTCATTCTTCTAGGAGGGTGATGGGACATACTTTCCGGCCTTCGTAGTCCTCCCAAAGATCGTATGACCCAGATGGCTCCAAGGCGAACACCGGGGCTGTTGAGATTAAACGGCGGCAGCTAGAGCTAAAGATCGCGCCAGGCACATGGTGAACTCCTCAAAGAAAGGATGTCGCAGAAAAGCATAAGATGCGATCCCATTCCAAAGCAGGTGTAACATCAATTTGGGTCACTCTGCACGCAGGCGTCATGATCTGGCGCGGATGAAGAAGAAGGCGCTCCGCGTCTTTCCTCACATGCTCGCGGCGAAATGAGCCAACCATCTCAAGGATTGCTCCTGCGCCATGTGCTGCAGCCCGCGCCGATCGCCACTGCTCTCAGGCGATGAGCTTCTGATGATGCAGGGCCGGCGTCTTCCCGCCCAGCCTAACCAGTGGAGAGAGGCATGAACCACCATTTCGAAGCTGCGATTGTGGCCAATGATCTTGACTGCCTGCGCTATCGTATCGAGGCGCTCCCCGCCCATTCAGTTCACCGATGCGCTCAATGCTGTGACGGCCGCCCGCGATGAAATCCGGGAAGGAGCGCTGATCTGCACCAGCGTGAGATGCGAGACCGCTTCGCCAAGATGGACGCGGCTTAAAACTACGTCGCCCCTCCTAACCAGATCAGCCTGAAAGGGCAAACCGGTGCTTCGACAAGAAACGCAGTCTAGGCTGGATTGACGGCATCGTGACAATAGCAATGACCGTCGGTGCGGCAGACAACGACTTTACGTCGGACGTGCCTGCGACCTCGCCCTGAGATGATCCAGAGTTCACGATCACCAACATGGCGGGTGGACTCTTCCTCGCGCCTTTGGCTAACCTGGTGGCGCAGAGAAACCAGAGAGACGTGGACGATGTTGGCCGGCGGCGCGATTATCGCCGCAACAATTTGGCTACTCGGCCCCAAGCGCGGCAACCTTCAAACTCTGCGTGCGTTAACACGCGCCTGCCCCAACAGCGGGCGGCACGCGTACAGGTTTACCCTCAAAGCCCCCGACCTGGTTGAACCGCGTGCCACCTTTTCTTCCAGCCGGTGTAACCGCCTACTCGTAAGTTAGTTTTGAGAGAGCCACGTGCGCGCGTGGCCCGTGACGCGCTCCCTGTTTCGAAGACGCTGAACGAGGGGCACGTCACACCACTCCTCCTGATCTCCCTGGGCGCGGCCGGCGCTGGTAGCGGCATTTTCTTTGCGCAACGGCAGGCGAAATGTGTAACGTGCCTGAGCATCACATACTTGGCAGCCGCGCGCCTCCGTCGCGGCTGCTTTCTTAGGTAGCCCGGATGGGCGGTCGCCCTCCCCTTTGCCACGCCGTAGATTTTCTATCGCTCAAACAGAGCAAAAGTAGCGGCGGAGACCCTCTCATGCCACCCTGTGGCCTTCGCCGTCGAAGGGCGCGAAGCTCGGTTTCCAATTAATCGACGAATTACCCGCAGGTGCTCTTTAAGACGCTATGGCCCTGGCGGCGAGTTACGCACGGGATTACAAATCCCGGCACCTTGGTTCAATCCCAAGGCAGGGCCTCCAATCTACCTCTCGGTAAAGCCCCGGGTGGGCCTAGCTGCACCCAACCATCCACCCGGAGCTTCGTTTGGCCAAGACCTGTAGTTCCACCACGCACAGAGGCTGACCCCGGGTGTGCGTGTTCGCCGACAACTTGCGGGCCGCCGGTCACATCGTACACACGCCGGACCTGTTCGACGGGCGCACGTTCCAGAGCATCGATGAAGGGCTCGCTTACATCGGCGAGATCGGATTTGACGACATACAGAGACGCGGCGTCCGCGTCGCCGACGAACTACCTGGAGGGCTCGCCGGGTTCTCGTTCGGTGCACTGCCATCACAGAAGCGGCCCGGAGCCCGCGGAGCCCTGCTCTTTACTCTTGCCTGCCGATTAGTGGCGAGTGGACCTTGGCCGGAAGGCGTCGCGGTCCAGATTCACGGCATGGACGACGACCGATCTTCGCCGGCGAGGGCGACATCGACGCCGCTCGCGAGATCGTGGAGAAGGTCGGGGATGCCGAACTTTTCCTATACTCCGGTGATCAGCACTACTTCGCCGACAACTCGCTCCTGTCATATGACGCGGATGCAACCGCACTTTTCACCACCCGAGTGCTTCGGTTCCCCGCCAGTATCACTCCCGCCTTCATCTACGCCATGGGAAGCGAGTTCACGACAGGCGAAACTGGAGGCAGCCAGGATCGTCTGGGAGACGAGGTATTCTCCCCAGGGTGACCAACGCCCGGTTCCAGTTCGAGAACGTCCAACCGACTCTCGTGGGTGCGTTCATCGTCTCGCCCGTCATGCGAGAGGACGAGTGGTTCGGGCTGATGATGCGCCTACGGAACGGGGAGATTTGGACGATGTGGATCGATTCCGATCTTAACGGCGAGCAAGGCGGCTGGGGCCGCATGGCGCGTCGGGATAAATCCCAATAGATCGGGCCAGCCCTAGGGGCTACCAATAGACCTGCCGGGGTAACTCCCCCCGGCAAGTGCATACCTCAAAACCAAACCTCCGGTCGCAGGCGGGCGAGAGTACCCCCACCGTTACTCGAAATCCGCCTGCGACCACCCCTCCATCCGATTTTCCCTAACCCATGATCCCATCCGGTTCGTCGACGGCGCTGCGCACGGTCTTGGCCAGCGTTTCGCTTGAGGCGGGCTTGGTCACGATCCTGGCATTTGGGAAGGCCTCCAGGAGATCGGCCAGCGGTCGGCCCGAATAGACCACCAATGGATAGCCCATCCGGCGGCAGGTTTCGCCGAGCTCCTGGGCGGACAGACCGCCCAGGCTCGCGTCGATAACGACGCCTTCCCATCTCTCCTGCGCAAGACGGCGCCGAGCTTCGTCCAAGGTGTTTGCTACCGTTACGGCGAAGCCGGCGGCGGTGAAGGTGTCTTCCAGATCAAAAGCAATAATCGCGTCATCCTCGGCCACGAGGAGACGTCGTTCGACGGGGGGCATGATGAACGTCCAGGTTCCGCGCTCGACGGCGCTTACGACATCCTTGGACTTGCGAAGGATATAACCGCCCGACCACTACACGTGGCGTATTGGCCCCGCGGGGGCCATTGCACAGTCGGCCTTATTGACCGTAGCCTAGCCCTCCGAGCGTCTGTCCGCAAATCACGAAACCTCCGAGGTCCGGGCACAACCTTTCATCCGGCTCGTAAGTTGACGTGCTGACTACTTTGAAAGCAGGCGGGTGGCGTGCGTTTCAGGTCCACCGGTCCAGGCCCTGGCCTGGTCGAACAGCGCTCCGCCGATAATCCTCTCTGACTGGCACTGCGCCGCGCCGACGGTTGCGCGGCGCTTTTTGTCGGCGGGATACACAAGCGCCAGATAACGAAGGCGCTTCCGAAGATGGCGAAAGCGGCCCATTCTCAGGAACTGCGTGCAGGGTTCGAGAAGCATCTGGCGCAGACCGAGGGACATATTGACCGGCTTGAGCAGGTTTTCGAATTGCTAGGGAAGGCGCCCCGCGGCAAAACCTGCGATGCGATCCTCGGGATCATCGAGGAAGGCAAGAGCATCATGGAGGAATTCAAGGACTCTCTGGCTCTCGATGCAGGCCTGATCTCGGTCACGCAGGCTGTCGAGCACTATGAGATCACCCGATACGGCACATTGAGAGCCTGGGCGGCCGACCTCGGAATGCCCGAGGCCGAAAAACTGTTCGATGCCACCCTCAGGGAAGAGGTAGCCACCGACCAGGAGCTTACCAAGGTGGCCAGAGGAATTTCCAACAAGGAGCCGCCTAGACCTCGCTATCGCCTACCCCGCATTTCGTGCGGGGTAGGACCGATGCCTGCCTAGTGCTTATACAATCTCACCCGAACAGAGCGATACTCGTCATCGACATAGGTCACTTAGGCCTTAATCTGCCCCAGATGTTCCGAACGAGCGAGCCGGGCTCGGAATCGTGAGCGATCAGGACGGAAAATGATGTCCCTGACCTTGCGCTTGTGGCCCTTCAATCCGGCTGTATGTCTTCCCATGAGCCGCCCTCCCTGCGTATGGTGTGGCACAATTCACGTATGAACCAGACAGTGGACGGCCCACCAAGAAGGATGGTTGTTTGAATAAGTATGGCGGAATCTAAACCCAAGCCGCGCGGGAAGACCGTCATGGGAGCTGTCGAGGCCCTGGCTCGCAACACAGCAAATCCCTAAATTGACGGCAACGTCCCCTTCCAGCTGCTCCTACCGCTCCCGCGAGCTTCCCCGTGCGACCACCCGGGGCGTCACGACGAAATGCTCTGCTTCGTGCCTGCCCCTGATACGCTCGATCAATAGGCGGGCAGCTTGCAGGCCGAGGACCTCGCCTGACTGGTCTACACTTGTGAGGTTGTTCTGGGCGAAGTCGCAGAACATCGTGTTGTCGTAACCCACGACGGCCAAATCATCAGGGATGGCGAGCCCCAATTCGGTGGCGACGCTGATGACCTCCAGGGCGATAAAGTCAGTCCAGCAGAATATGGCATCGGGTTTATCAGCCCCTTGCAGGAGCCGACGTGCGGCCGTCTGGACCTCGCGGAGGGTCTGGCCGACGCGAAGCACCTGAACGTGTTCGCCAAGGCCGTGATCCCCCATGGCCTGGCGATACCCATGCTCGCGCTCGGCAATGATCGTCGACGTGCTCGAATTGAGGCTGAGCATTGCTACCTTACGGTAGCCGTTCGCGACCAGGTGGCGAACGACGAGGATAGCGCCGAGCTTGTCGTCGTTGTTGACAGTGTCGAAAATACTATTGCCTTGAACATGGTGCCCGACCGCCACGAGGGGCTTGCGGGTCGCCGTCGGATCAAGGAAGGTGGGATTAACCGTCGTGCCGACCAGAATCAAGCCGTCCATCTGCCGGTCGATCATAGAATCGATAAGCGTTTCCTCGATGAGAGGCGTTGACTGACTTACGCCGAGCATCGGCTGGTATTGGGTGCGCTCGAGGGCGGAATTGATGCCGGCGAGGATATCGGCGAAGAAGGGATTGCGCAGATCGGGCAAGGTCACCCCGATGGTGAACGTCTGGCCGCGCATCCCTCGGGCGGTCGTCAACGGCCGATAGTTGAGCTTCTTCATCGACGCGCGGACCTTGGTCTTGAGAGCGTCGCTTACGCCATAGGCCTCGCGCAGGACCTTGGAGACGGCAGCCACCGAGACGCCCGCGTCCTCGGCCACCTCCTTGATGGTTACGCGACCTGCCTTCTGCTTCTGAGTCATGAATACCCCCCTGCCCGCTCGATCTTGTCTCATGGTTTTTGCCAAATGCCCATTGCAATCATCGGCAAAATGTAGAACGCTATACGTAGAACAATACACAAACTAGACTAGGTGCTTGGGAGGGTCGGGTGCACGACATATCGGGGAAAACTGCATCGATTTCGACCGGCTCGAAATGGGTCGCGGAGATGATCAAACCGCTCAGCGACCAAGGGGTAGGTACCCCCGCAAGCTTCGTGAGTAAGACGTTCAATATCGACACAGTTTCGGGCCGCGAGGTGCTGCGCATCAGCGCGCTCGGGCTCTATCGCTGCTTCATCAACGGCAAGCGGGTCGGCAATGACCTGCTGACGCCGGGCTGGACAGCCTACGACAAGCGGCTGTCCTACCAGACCTACCTCGTGGCCGACCTGCTCGCGCCCGGCGTCAACGAGATCTCCATCTGGCTCGCCGACGGCTGGCTGCGCTCGCAGTTGATGTGGGGCCAGGCCCCGATTTTCAACACCTGGGGCAAGGATATTGCCGCCATCGCCGAGCTGCGCTCCGCACCGGAAGACAACGATCCCATCCTCGTCACTGACGCTAGCTGGCAGAGCGGGCACCTGCCGATCCGCAAGTCCGGCATCTATTTCGGCGAGGAATTCGACGCCCGCTTCGAGCCGCAGGTTACGGCTGACGTCGCCCCGCTCCCCTTCGACACCGGCATTCTCGTCGCCCACGAGACCACGCCCGTGCGCGAGCTCACCCCGCTTGCGCCGGTGCGTTCGTGGACCGATGCCGAAGGCCGCACCGTCTACGACTTCGGCCAGAACCTTGGCGGCTACGTCGCCTTCTCGGTGACCGGCGATACCGGCTCGCGCGTGCTCGTCGAACATGGCGAAGTGCTCGACAAGGACGGCAACTTCTACAACGGCAATTACCGCACGGCGGAGGCCCGCTTCGACTATACCCTCGCCGGTCGGGGCGAAGAGCACTACCGCCCCACCTTCACCTTCCAGGGCTATCGCTATGTGCGGGTAACGACGACCGGCAATGTCCGCCTCACGACCATCGAGTCCGTTCCGGTAAGCTCGGTCAGCGAGGTCAAGGCGAGCTTCACGTCGGCCAACCCGCTGGTCAACCGGCTGGTCCTCAATACGCTCTGGTCGCAGCGCTCCAACTTTATCGAAGTGCCCACCGACTGCCCGCAGCGCGACGAGCGCCTGGGTTGGACCGGCGATGCGCAGGTCTTCGCCGGCACCGCCTGCTACCTTGCCGACGCGCAGAGCTTTTTCACCAAGTGGCTCCGCGACGTGATGGCCGACCAGCGCGAAGATGGCGCAGTGCCGCATGTCGTGCCCGATCCCACCCGCATGCAGCCGGAACATTATCCGGGTTTTTACGGCAGCACCGGCTGGGGCGACGCCATCGCCCAGGTGCCGTGGCAGCTCTACCTGCACTATGGCGACGAGGCGATCCTCGAGGAAACGCTTCCGGCCATGGTCAAGTGGGTCGATTTCGTCTGGTCGATCAGCAATGGTCCCATCGTGAAACCGCCGCGGCAGTGGGGCGGACGGGGCTTCACCTTCGGCGACTGGCTGCAGCCGAGCGGCCCCTCGGCCAAGCCGCTGCCGACCATCGGTGACGACGCCGCAGCCACCATCTACCTCTACATCACCTCGCGGCTTGTCAGCCGCATCGCCCGCATCGTCGGCGCCGATGACATCGCTGCCCGCCTTGAAGGCATGGCCGCCCAGGTCAAGGCCGCGTTCGCCCGCGAATTCGTCACCGCCTCGGGCCGCCTGGCCTATGACGACCAGACGTCCTACGCGCTGGCCATCCTGCACGACCTGGTGCCCGAGGAGCACCGCGAAGCGGCCAAGCAGTACTTCATCGCCACCATCCTTCGCTCAGATGGGCGTATCGGCACCGGCTTTATCGGCACGCCCGCCCTGCTGCCTTCGCTGGTCAAGGTCGGTGAGCGCGGCATTGCCGCCGACGTTTTCCTCCAGGAGGACGTGCCCGGCTGGCTCTATCAGGTGAAGATGGGCGCCACCACGATCTGGGAGCGCTGGGATGCCATCGCGCCGGACGGGTCGATCTACAACCCGCAGATGAACTCCTACAACCACTACGCCTATGGCGCGGTGTGCCAGTGGCTGTTCGAAGGCGTGGCCGGTTTCCGGCCTGATCCCGAGGACGCGGGTTTCGCCACCATCATCTTCGAGCCGACGATCATCAGCGAGCTGTCGCCGGTCAATGCGAGCCACGACTCGCGCATGGGCACCATCAAGGCCGGCTGGACTGTCGAGGGAGAGGCAGTCCGCTACACGGTCGAGGTTCCGGCAGGAGCCCGTGGCGTGCTGCGCCTGCCCGCCGCCGCGCGCAACACCGTGGTCGACGGCAAGGCCTGGGCCGGTGGCGATCACCCGCTCGCAGCCGGTCAGCACGAGATCGGCTTCGATCTGGCAGCCGCCGCGCGTCTCGCCCTCGGCAAGCTCGATATCAACGCACGCACGCCGTAAGGCGGCGGACGACAATGCCCGAAATGGGCCCAATGGGAGGAAGAAGCATGATTGGGACAACCAGACGAACGCTGATCGGTGGCCTCGCCGCCGGCCTGCTGGCAATGACCGCCATGACCGGCGTGTCGTTCGCCGAGGACGTCACGCTGAGCTACTACATCGACGATAACCCGACCAACGTGGCCACGGCCGAAGGCCTCAAGGCCGCCTTCGAGGACGAGAACCCGGGCATCAAGATCGACATCGAAACCCATCCGGGCGGTGGCGAAGGCGACAACCTGGTCAAGACGCGCCTGGCGACCGGCGAAATGTCGGACGTGTTCCGCTACAATGCCGGCTCGCTGTTCCAGGCGCTCAACCCGCCCCAGACCATGCTCGATCTCACCGACGAGCCCTTCCAGGCCAACATCATCGACTCCTTCAAGCCGGTGGTGACCGCGCCTGACGGACGCATCTATGGCGTGCCCGAAGAAGCGGCCATGGGCGGCGGCATCCTCTACAACAAGAAGATCTACGCCGATCTCGGCCTTTCGGTGCCCAAGACCTGGGCCGACTTCATGGCCAACAACGAAAAGATCAAGGCTGCCGGCAAGGTGCCCGTGATCCAGACGTTCGGGGACACCTGGACCAGCCAGCTCTTCGTGCTGGGTGACTATTTCAACGTTCAGGCCGCTGTTCCCAACTTCGCTGCCGACTACACCGCCAACAAGGCCAAGTACGCGACCACTCCGGCCGCGATGAAGGGCTTCGAGCACGGCGAGGAAGTATTCAAGGCCGGCTACCTCAACGAAGACTTCGCCGCCGCCAAGTTCGATGACGGCCTGCGCATGGTCGCCACCGCCGAGGGCGCCCACTATCCGATGCTGACCTTCGCCATCGGCGGCATCGCCCAGAACTACCCGGACAACCTGCAGGATGTCGGCTTCTTCGCCATTCCCGGCGATGACGCCGCCAAGAACGGCCTCACCGTCTGGATGCCGGCCGCCGTCTACATCTCCAAGGCCACCAAGCATCCCGAGGAAGCCAAGAAGTTCGTGGCTTTCATCGCCAGCACCAAGGGCTGCGACGTCCGCAGCGGCGCCAACGGCGCCACGGGCCCCTATCTGATCAAGGGCTGCACGCTGCCTGACAACGTGCCCGCCGCCGTCGCCGACCTGCTGCCCTACTTCCAGGAAGGCGGCCAGACGGCCCCGGCTCTCGAATACCTCTCGCCGGTCAAGGGTCCTGCCCTCGAGCAGATTACCGTCGAAGTCGGTTCGGGCATCCGCTCGGCCGCCGATGGCGCCGCGCTCTATGACGAGGACGTGAAGAAGCAGGCTCAGCAGCTCGGCCTCGCCGGCTGGTAACCTGCACGGCACTATCGGTCCGGCCGCTTCGGTGGCCGGACCAGTTACCGCGGGAGGGGAACAGATGGCCGCAGAGGCTTCGTTGGCGGGTTCGGCTCTGGGGAGAGCCGCGCCCACCAGGCACAGGAAAGGCTCGGTCTATCCGACCTGGTTCTTCCTGCCTGCAGCAATCATCCACGGCTTGCTGTTCCTCTACCCGACGATCGCGTCGCTGTTCTTCTCGCTGACACGCTGGACGCTGTTCGAGGCCAACTTCATCGGCCTTGAAAACTTCGCCCAGTTCTTCCGCGAACCGATGCTCCTCAAGGGCCTCACCAACACCCTCATCTACGCCTTCGTCACCTCGGGCCTCAAAGTCGTGCTCGGCCTGCTGCTGGGCGTGCTGCTGACCAGCGACATCATCGGCCGCGGCTATCTGCGGGCTGTCATCTTCTTCCCCGTTCTGGTGTCGACCGTGGGCGTGGGCATCACCTTCACCGTCATGATGCATCCCACCCAGGGCATCATCAACGAGACGCTGGCGCTCGTCGGCCTGCCCAAACCCGGCTGGCTCACCGATCCCAACCTGGCTTTGCTGTCGGTGGCTTTCGTCGACGTCTGGAAGGGCGTGGGACTGGCGACCGTCATCTACATCGCCGGCATCGTCTCTATTCCGCAGGAATATTTCGAAGCCAGCCGCATGGATGGCGCCACCTCCTGGCAGAATTTCTGGAACATCACCCTGCCCCTCGCGCGCCCCGCGACCGTCACGGTCGTGACGCTGTCGCTGATCGGCGGCCTGCGCTCGTTCGACCTGATCTGGGCCATGACCAAGGGCGGCCCCGGCTTCACCTCCGACGTCATCGCCTCGGTGATCTACAAGCAATACCAGGCGGGCTTTTATGGCCTCTCGACTGCCGGCAACGTCGTGCTCTTCATCATGGTCACCATCATCATCGTGCCCCTCTCCATCTGGTTCAACCGCAAGGAGGTGGAGCAATGAACAGGGCGCGGCGCTACTGGATCGGCGGCTTCGCCATCCTCGTTTCCATCTTCGTCTTCATCGTGCCGTTCGCCTTCATCGTGCTGACCGCAATGAAGGATCGCAAGGCAGCCTCGCTGCGCGAGTTCTCCCTGCCGACCACCTGGCACCTTTGGGAGAACCTGGTCCAGGTCATCCAGACCCGCGACTACATGGTCATCACCGCTTTCATCAACTCGACGATCCTGACCGTGGCGAGCGTCACGCTCCTCGTCGTCTTCGGCGCCATGTGCGGCTACATCATGCAGCGCCGTCCGTCGGTGTGGACATCGATCGCAGGCGGCCTCGTGCTCGCCGGCCTCATCATCCCGCCCGCGGTCGTGCCCACCATCTGGGTCATGCAAAGCTTAGGGTTGTTCAAGACCCTGCACGGCCTGATCCTGATTGAGGTGGCCTACGGGCTCTCCTTCACCATTCTCCTGATCCGCGCCTTCATGGCCACCGTGCCACGCGAGCTGGACGAGGCGGCAATCATGGATGGCGCGGGAGCTTTCCGCGTTTTCTTCCAGATCATCCTGCCGCTGCTCAAACCAGTGGTCATCACCATCATCGTCGTGCAGTCGGTCGCGATTTTCAACGACTTCACCAACCCGCTCTACTACCTGCCCGGCAGCCAGAACGCGACCGTGCAGCTGACGCTCTACAACTTCCAGAGCCAGTTCAGCACCGCCTACAACCTGCTGTTCATGAACATCCTGCTGATCACCATCCCACCGCTTCTCGTCTATCTGTTCTTCAACCGGCAGATCGTGGCGGGCATGACCGCCGGCGCGGTGAAGGGCTAAAGACTGGCTCTCACGACGCATCAGCCGAACTAAGTAACTCACCGGGAGCCCCCGGCGCGTTCGCCCAGATACCTCCCGTAAGACCCTCGCCCGACGGCGGGTCGGTCGAAGGCCTCCCCGACGATATTGGGCAGTTCAGACAAGTCGTTTTTCTTGGGCGTCTATGACGATTTCGCCGTCTTCCTTGGTGAAGGGGCCGATATCGGGGTTCTCCAGAATATCGAGGACGGCTTCGGACGGCCGGCAAGCCGGGTACCGAGCGGGGGTCACCACGAACGGCCGGTTGATGAGGATGGGATGCTCCCCGATCGCATCCAGCAGCTCCTCGTCGGATTTTGCCGGATCGCCCAGGCCTAACGCCTCGAACGGCGTATCCTTCTGCTGCAGGGCCTCGCGCACGGTCAGCCCGGCGTCGGCGATGGGCCGCTAGATCGCCTTGCGATCGGGCGGCGTCACCAGATACTCGATCACATCCGGCTCCACGCCCGCAGGCGGGGTTGTGATAGATGGTGACGCTCATTGGAGGGCTCCGGCCTTAGAATTGTTGCGCACGGCCGAACCGGCCTCGTACCAGCCCTTGGACCGGTTGACGATCCAGACCACCGAAAGCATCACCGGCACCTCGACGAGAACACCGACGACCGTCGCCAGCGCCGCCCCGGAATTGAAGCCGAAGAGGCTGATCGCGGCCGCCACCGCGAGCTCGAAGAAGTTCGACGCCCCGATCAGGGCCGACGGGCCGGCAACGCAATGCTGCTCGCCCGAGACGCGGTTGAGGAAATAGGCCAGGCCGGCGTTGAAATAGACCTGGATGAGGATGGGTACCGCCAGCAGCGCGATCACCGCAGGCTGGGCTATGATCTGCTCGCCCTGGAAGCCGAAGAGCATCACGAGCGTGACGAGCAAGGCTCCGATCGAGAGCGGCTGGAGAAAGGCAAGCGTCCGGGCGAGAACGGCCGCGCCGCCCCGGCCGAGCAGCCAGCCGCGCAGCAACTGGGCGGCGATCACCGGCACCACGATGTAGAGCACGACCGAGAGCACCAGCGTGTCCCCGGGCACGGTGATGGCCGAAAGCCCGAGCAGCAGCCCGACGATCGGGGCAAAGGCCACGACCATGATGGCGTCGTTGAGCGCCACCTGCGACAGGGTGAAGTGCGGCTCGCCCCTAGTGAGGTTCGACCAGACGAAGACCATGGCCGTACAGGGCGCCGCGGCCAGGATGATGAGCCCGGCGATATAGCTCTCGATCTGCATCTCGGGCAGCAATGGCCGGAACAGCCAGCCGATGAAGACCCAGCCGAGCAATGCCATGGAAAACGGCTTGATCGCCCAGTTGATGAACAGCGTCACGCCGATACCGCGCCAGTGCGCCCCTACCTGGCGGAGCGAGGCGAAGTCGATGCGCAGCAGCATCGGCACGATCATCAACCAGATCAGCACCGCCATCGGCAGGTTGACTTGGGCATATTCAAGGGCACCGAGCGCCTGAAAAAGCCCGGAAAGAAGTGGCCGGCCGCGACGCCGGCCACGATGCACAGCGCCACCCAGAGGGTGAGGTAACGTTCGAAGATGGACATGGCAGGCTTTCAGGCGACGCCTTCGCTCCTGGTGGTGGAGCCTTCCATGGCGCCGATGCCGCGCAGCCTGGAGGACAGCGCCATGCGGTCGATGCTCGCCAGCGGCAGGCTCATGAAGGCGGAGATGCGGTTGCGCATGAAGCGCAAGGCATCCTCGAAGGCGGCTTCGCGTCGGAAGTCCGGCCCGCCGACCAGGGCGGGGTCTTCGATGCCCCAATGGGCCGTCACGGGCTGGCCCGGCCAGACCGGGCAGGCCTCCCCGGCGGCGTTGTCGCAGACTGTGAAGACGAAATCCATCTTGGGTGCATCCGGGGTCGCGAACTCGTCCCAGGGCTTGGAGCGCAGGCCTTCCGTCGGAATGCCGGCCCTGCGCAGCGTCTGCAGCGTCAGCGGATGCACATGCCCCTTGGGGGTCGAGCCGGCCGAATAGGCGCGGAAGCGTCCTTCCCCGACATGGTTCATAACGGCCTCGCCCAGGATCGAGCGGGCGGAATTTCCGGTACACAGGAACAGCACGTTGTAGACGTGGTCAGGCATCGGCCTTCTCCTTGGCGGGCGTGCAGCAGGCGACGGCGTTCACCGCCGGCGCACACACTTCGGGGTGGCCCTGGCAGCAGTCGCGCATCAGAAATTCGATGAGGCCGGAAAGGCCCTCATAATTGGCCGAGTAGACGATCGAGCGGGATTCGCGGCGCGATTGCACCAGCCCGGCCCGCTCGAGGTTCGACAGGTGGAAGGACGCGCTCGAGGAGGAGGCGTTGACCGCCTCGCCAACGGCGCCGGCCGAGAGCCCTTCGGGTCCCGCCTGGACGAGGATGCGCACCATCTGCAGCCTGGTTGGCTGCGAAAGCGCTCCGAATGCTTCAAGGGCTTGCGCTTCGTCTAGCTTCATTTCAACGCCTCAAGAGATATTGAAATATATATCCGATAGCAAGGCCGCACGCGACGCTTAATTTGAGCGATGCGTCGTCACTGCACTAGGGGATAACGAGGTCTCCCCTGGAAGCATCTCTGCACAGATTGAGACGCAGTGAGCAGGTTTTGGGACGCCCGGCAAAGGCGTCTAGCTGTGAAATATGTCAAGGTATTGGTCGGGGAATATATAACAGACTATATTCCTTCGCTCGTTCTCCTCCGCTAAGAGCTGCGCGAAAATGGAGACATTCGAATGAGAACATTGATTCTATCGTGCGTGCTAGCCGCCAGCGCGACCTGCGTGGCCTATGCGGCTGACCTTCAGCTACCGCAGGCCCCGCTCCCCTCTACCGAGCAAGCTTATGATTTTTCTGGCGCATTCCTGGGCATCAACGCCGGATTTTCGCGTTTCGGCGGCGGCACTAGTATCTCGAATCTGGCCGCGGTCGATGTGAACTTCGACGGCGGCTTCGCGGGCCTCTACGCAGGGTATGCATATCAGCTGCAAAACAATGTCGTGCTCGGTGTAGAAGCAGATGTGGCTAAGAGCTGGGCAAGCGGCTTTAATCAGGGCTTTGGGCCCGGCGGGATAGTTCTTCCTCCCGATAGTGGCCAGCGTTTTGAAGTGGACTGGACAGGCTCGGCACGCCTAAAGGTTGGCTACGCTATAGACCGCTTCCAGCCGTATATTGCCGGTGGCGTGGCTTTTGCTGACCTAAAGACGACCAACATTGCTGCGGGCACCGTTGGTAGCACCAACCAAAATACGATGGTCGGCTGGACGCTTGGTGCTGGCGCCGAATACGCTCTCGCGGACAACCTCGTTGGACGGGTCGAGTACCGGTACACGGATTACGGAAGCGTCGACTATATTTCGGATGGCCTTGCTGTTCACCAGTCTCTAACGTCCCAGGATGTCCACGTCGGGTTAGCGCTGAAGTTTTAGTCCAGAGACGACCAATTTCGGCGGCGGCGCACTGGTGCCGCCCCACGCTAATATTTTGGCGAGGTGAGTTATGCCCGACTGGCTGGCCAAAACCAGGCGGCGTGCCCGTGCTCGAGCCGTATTGATATCCGTCGCCGTAGCGTTGCTTCCGCTATTTTTAGCTTGCCCGATCGCTCTTTCCGAAGCTCAGCGCGATTTGCAGGGCGACGTTAGTGAAGCAGCGCACTCTGCAATTTCTCAGATTGGACATATCTTGGAAGCGGCCCGCGTAGTAGCCGCCCAAGCCGCCCCATTCGTGGGAACCCCCTGCCCGCAAGTTGAAACGGAATTGCGGCGCCTTACTGTTGCCGCCGCGCTCGTCCGCTCCACCAACCTTGTGCAGAACGGCGATATCTACTGCGCATCAGTTGATGGAGCCGTTTCAGCGCCTGAAGAACCTGAGCGCTACGCAGACGGCAGACTCAGGTTGATGGCCAGAAACCTAGCTACCCCTCGAAGCCCAGTGCTCATCTATCGCCTCCGGACCGCCGCCGGCAGTGTTCTTGTAGGCATTGCTGGCGAGCATTTGAGAGACGTGTTGCAGTTGGTAGGTCGAGGTCACATGGGCGCACGGGCTGCAATCGGTGACCTGGAAATCGATCAAGCGGGAAGCGTGAGCACCAAGTCGACAAATCCACCAGCAGGTCGGACCATCGCTCGTGCTCAATCAGGCGTCTTTCCAATTATCGTGGAAACGACCGCCGATGATAATGAAGTCTGGAGATACTTTTCAGACAAATATGCGTCCATTCTCGTTTTGATGGGACTTCTAAGTGCTATTGCAGGCGTAGCATCCTATCGGGGGATGCTGCGCGGGTTTGCGCCTAGTCGTGAATTGCTACGCGCCTTAGAGGCCGACGAAATCTTGCCTTACTATCAGCCGATTTTTTACGCCGGAACCGGCGAGATTTATGGCGTCGAAGTGCTAATGCGATGGAAAAGTCCGGTGGATGGACTAATCCCCGCAGATCATTTTATTCCATTTGCTGAAGAGAATGGGCTCATAGTGCCGATGACAAATTACATTGCCCAGAGATGCCAAAGAGAGCTCATCGCGGTACAAGGGTTAATGCCACACAATTTTCGAGTGAGCATAAACATCTCGGCGAAACACCTAAAGACATCTGAAATAATTAATCTGTGCCAAGACCTTATTAGTTCAGTGTTTACGACGAAAATCATCGTTGTCCTGGAGATGGTCGAGCGAGAGCAGTTAATCGTTGACCAGGAGATGCAACAACATATTGAAAAGTTGCGTGAATTGGGCGTCGAATTCGCTCTGGATGATTTTGGCACCGGGTATTCCGGCCTGAGCTATGTTCAGAGCATGCGATTTGACACGCTGAAAGTAGATAAGATTTTTGTCCGGGGATGTGATGAACCGAATTCAGTACCCCTGCAAATCCTCACCAACATTGTCGATCTTTCCCATCGGTTCAAGATGAGAACTGTAGCGGAAGGCGTCGAGACGGCTGCACAGCGAGATGTTCTCGTTAGGTTAGGAATTGATTGTCTTCAGGGTTACCTTCTGGGAAGACCAGGGCCTTTAGAAGAACTAAGTGCATTACTGGAAAGTGGACGACGCTAGCCACCTGACACTTTCCTGCGTCGCGATGGAGGCACTCACCAAGCTTTCGAATGAGCCTTCAGAGCTGGGCCGGTCGCGCCTAGTCCCTACGGCGAACGAGATCAACACGGCGTTATTGGCCGCCGCATCTCGCACGCAGACACCCTGTGAGAGGTTGCAAGTGGCTATCGCATGGTGCTGTAAAGGAACCTCTTAAGCATCCTAGCGCGTTTGCTATTTAACGCCAGCGACGACCATGGGGCAGATGCCTCGACCGCCGGACTGTCCGCAGCAGTTAAGTCGTTGCCGCCACTATGACGCCAACACCGGCATCTGTCTCGACGAACACCGCACCGGCCGTCTCCAATGCGACCTGGATGCGCTGTAGTGTCGCCTCATGCGGTGATGTGCCGCCGGCCTCGAACGTAGCCAATGTCGACCGCGTGACCCCCGCTTGTTTGGCCAGATCCTCTTGATGAAGCCCCAACATCGCACGTGCGCCACGCGCCTGAGCGGCCGTTATTGGCATACCATTCTCCAGAATCATCCGACACAACTCGTTAACCATACGTAGCACATCTCATGCATGATGTATGATTTCATCTTGAAGTGCGTAGCGGTCCAGACTATCTCCTGGCTCATGGATGCAAACACGCATCCTTTTCGCACGGCGCCGGCATCTGGCGTTCGTTTCCCGCGCAGCGACGGTCACGTCTGCACCGCGCGTCGGCTTAGTCATCGCAATTCCGCGCCCCCCTGGAAGCCAAGCTTTCCAGCATAGGAGACGTCATGTCCGTCGCTGCCTACAAGTCCGCTCGTCACGCCACTGCCCCGCCGACCTCGTCGAACACCGTTTACCGCCTTGACAGGCACAAGAAGCGCAACATGAAGTTGCATCGCGAGCTCTTCGATCTGATCACCGCCCACCCGAATTGCCGCTATGTCGGCAGCAACGGTGGCGTGGAGGCCATCGCCGAGTCCTTGGGCTTCCAGTCTCACGACTTGGCCATCGCCAATGTGAAGATCGGCAGGCGCATCTTCGCCCTGATCTGCGTCCCGCATCGCTTGTGGGACACGCCTTATCCCACCTCCCAGGTCCTTGCGCTGCGCGCCAAGGCCCGTGTCGCCGGCTACGCCGCGGTCATCGTTCCCCAGGCCGTCATTCTGAGGGAGCCGCGGTTCGGCAATGCCAAGCTTCTCAACCGAACGCGGACGCTCACTGTCGACACGACCTCGCGCATGAGAGTGCTCGCCCACCTCATCGAGAACGGGCCGACGTGCCTGTCCGAACTGGCCGAACTGGTTCAGCACAACGATCCTTTTGGCGCCGTTCTTTATCTCGTCACGACGGGTGCCATCACCATCGACCTCGGCAAGTGCATCACGCCCTACACCATGGCCGACATCGCCTCCCCAGCGGCCGCACGGAACTAAGGACATCAACATGACCATCGAGTACCCGGCCACGGCTGATCCCGTGGCGCTGGTGGCGCAGTTGCGCGCGCTGGCCAACGATATCGAGCAAATGGCGATGTTCCGGCCGCGCGAGCAGTTGGACGACGCCCCGACCTTGGAGAATTGGGGCTACAGCCATAGGTTCGTGACGTCGCTCACCGGCAACGTAACTCAGCACCCCATTCTCACGGGGAAGCGCCGCATCATCACGTCCGAGGTCTACGCCATCGACAAGCGCGCCAGGTGGGTCAGGACGTTGTCGCGGTTCTACAACCTCGGCCGTCGCGCCGGTGAAGGCGAGGCAACTGAATGAGCGATCCCAACAGCTACGACATCCCCTTCCCGCAGACGTTCGATCCGGTCCTCGACCTGCCGACAGAGGAGAAGAAGCCGACAGAAAAGGAGGAACGGCCGGGCTCTCGCGAGACACTCGTTTACATGGCACTCCGTGCGGCTTTGGGGCCAAGGCTCCGGAAGAATCTTTCTGATGGCAAGGCATGCTGCATCGTCATCAAGGTGCCTGAGCCCAGCTGGGTCGAAGCCGTTGACGACGCACTGTCGCCGTTGGCGAAGCACAAGGCGGTCGTCATCGCCAGGTCCAAGCAGCCGTCTCCGCGGGATCGGGAAGACGGAATGCTCGCGCACCGTCTCGAGGCCGGTCGTATCGTCATCGGGGTGTCCTCCGATCCAGACAACTGGCTTCCTCAGCTACTGCTCGATGCTGCCGACGCCCGGATCGAGATCCCGGCCGCGTCCGCGGCGCTGGTGGCTAAGGTCCTGCGAAAGTGTGCCCGAGGACGTGTGCCAGTCGGCGCCGCATCGCTCACAACCGAGGTCCTGACCTTTGACCAGATCACTTCCATGATCGCCTCCGGCACCACTGCCACCGAGGCGGTTGCCCGCATGGCGCGCGCTATCGACGGCAGGAAGAAAGTCGGCAGCCGCGAAGACAGGCTGCCTATGCTCGAGGACGCCATTGAGTATGGCGAGGCTCGCCGATGGGCCCTCGATCTACGCGACGATCTTGCCGACGTTCGTGCGGGCAAACTCGGCTATGGCGATGTCGATCGCGGCGCGGTCCTCCATGGTCCGCCCGGGACCGGCAAGACATTGTTGGCCAGGATGCTCGGTCAGGACCTGGGCATTCCCGTCATCGTCACGAGCGTTGGCGAGTGGTTTGCTTCTACTGGCGGCTACCTCAATGAAGTCATCAAAGCCCAGCGGGCCGCTTTCGCCGAGGCAAAATCGCAGGCGCCGTCGATCTTGTTCCTCGACGAGATCAACGCCATGCCCAACATCGACAGCCTCGCGGGGTCAAAGAACGCGGACTATTGGAGGCCGTTGATCCTGGACTTCTACACCTTGCTCGATGGCGCGATGGAAAGCCGCGATGGGGTTGTCGTCATCGGGGCGACCAACCGGATCGAAGACATCAATCCGGCCATTCTTCGTCCGGCAAGGCTCGAGCGCGCCATCTTCGTCGGCCCGCCCAATGCCGCTGGCGTCGAGCGTGTCATGCGCCACCACCTTGGTGACGATCTTGTCGACGCCGATATCGGGCATCTCGCTCGCTTCAACGTCGCAAAAGGAGCGACGGGTGCCGTGGTGATGGAGCAGGTGCGCGCCGCCAGGCGAAGGGCACGTCGAGCAGGCCGGCCTATGTCCCTCGACGACATCACCGCCCAGATCGTGGAAGTGGACGACCGCACGCCCGAAGCTGTCTACCGCGTTGCCGTTCACGAAGCTGGTCATGCTTTGGCGTCGATGGAACTTGGCCTGGGCAGACCCGAGTACATCACCGTGTTGCCGATGGGCACGAGCGGCGGTCTCACCATGTTTGAGAAATCCGAATACCCACTCGGAATCCGGGAGGACTTCGAGCGGTTGGTGACGATGATGCTCTCGGGTCGTGCCGCCGAACACATTGCTTTGGGTCGGCCGTCCCAGGGCGCAGGCGGTCATCCTCAATCGGATCTGGGGCGAGCGACGCAGCTCATCGCAACAATGCTCGCAAGCAGTGGACTGGGCGACACGCTCTCCTATACCGCCGAGGAGGACCTGGGGCAGATGATGCGCCTCGATCGCGAGTTTCGCGGCAAGGTGGAGAAGACCATCACCCAGCTCTACGACCGCGCCCTGGCCCTGATGACCAGGCACCGAGATAGCATTGTCGCCATCGCCGAGGCCTTGGTGGAGAGGAAATTCCTGCGTGCAGAGGACATCGACGCTGTTCTTGCCGTTACCCGGCGTCGGGGCGTCGAAAGCCCGGAGAACAGGGGCTCAGCGCCCTAAAACGCTCGCGTTAACGAACTTTTCCGGAGCGCTTGCGGTGTTGCGCGTCGGTCACATTTAAAAGTTTACCGATACCCCGCAAACTACTGATTTTGCTGGGTAAAGTCAAGAGGCGCTCAAAATAGGGTTAACGTCCGGAGGCTCCGGGACATCCGGGACTTTTTGACCTCGATTTTCCGAGCCGCACCCGCGGCGAGCACGCCAGAACCGGCGCTTGTGTTTGAGCTTTTTCGGGGTTCTAGCGGTTGGCTTGGCTCAAAAATCGACTTCCCCCCCCTTTTCGAACGGGGTCCGGTGGGCAACCTTATGCAGCGTCGCCGGGCAACTGGCGGCGAAAACGAAAACGCCCGGCTCGTGGAGCCGGGCATCTTAAACCGTGGTCCTCGTTCGTCTTGGCAGTTGAGCCGAGGACCGCACAACGATGAAACGTCATGTACGGTCAAGGTACGGTCACGATCCCTCGCGGTCAAGGGCACGATCTTGAGCGGCATGACGAACGGAGAAGTCATGCCTGAAGACTACCCCCTCACCTACCACAACCTGAGCCCGTTCGAGCAGGGCTATGCCGACTCGCTCATCGACAACGAGAGCAATAGCGACGACCACGCACAGTGGATCGGCATCGGTGTCGACGATTTCTCGCCGGATGCCCTTCGCCAGATCAGCAGGGACTGCAAGAGGTTCGTCTGCCGTGCCGTGGGCCTGCTGCGCACGAGCGACGAGAGATTGTTCGCGCACATCGATGGCTACGACCTGGGCTGGCACTTCTATCTGGAGCGCCAGGGCACCGGCGTCGGCATCAACGACATGGATCTCGACGAGCTCGGTCACCGGTTGATCAAGGCCGCCCAGCCTTTCGACTGGTTCACCGTGACCATCGGGGCAGATCGCAAGATCCACTTCGGGGCCCCGCAATTGACCACCGACCTGTCCGCCTAATCCCGCAAATCGAGGTAAAGTTCATGCGTACCCACAGCAATCGCCTTCGCCTGCCCACCACCCTGCCCTTCCGGCTGCGTCTTGAGACCATGCCGTTCGACAAGAATGGCCATGTCGACCCGGAAGACGTCATGGCCCCCCGCTCCGACCACTCCCCGACCGCGCCGCCGGTCGGGCACGATCAGGACCGGTTCGACCGGTTCTGGCAGGAGCATGCTCCGCATACCGGTCGCCGCCCGCCTCAGAAGGGCGTCGCCAACTTCCGTGGCTCGACGGTCGACGCCGATGGCCGCGAGATCGTGCTCGAAAGCACTCTCGAGCACGCGGCATCGCTGATCATGCGTGCCGACCGGACCGTCGCTCTGGTCCGGTCGCAGGTGGGTCCCGTTCACTATGTCGACGGCAAAGGAAAGGAGAGGCGGCCTGTCTTCGATTTCCTTGCCACCTCCCCTTCCGGCAAGGATCTGGCCATCGCCATCAAACCGAGCCGCAGGCGCGCCGCCTCCGGCATCGACGACACCATTGCCATGGTCCGCAAGCAGCGGCCGGATTTCGGCGATGAGGTTGCCGTCTGGACCGAAGAGCAGTTGCCTCGGTGCGCGGAGCACAACGCCGGCCTGATCCTGCGCAGCCGGAAGTTGAGGAACGACGACGATGTCGCCGAGCTCAAGCAGTTGGTCGCCAATACCCTTGGCGCCGTCCATATCGGCCATCTGGTCCGCCATGCGCAGTGCGGCCGCGCCCGCGCTTTCACCGCGGTGGTGAACTTGCTTGACGATGGCGTCCTGGCGTCCGTCGATCAGGGCCGTATCCGCCCTGAACTCCAGGTCCGCTTCGCGGCCTAATCCCCAAACCAACCACCAACCAGAGCGATCTGCGCGCAGCCATTGCTGCCGGCGCGTAGGTCCGCTCGTCCCTAAGGAATGAACAAATGAACAGCATCTCCATGACTTCGCCGTCCTCGCCCATCCCGCCCACCAAGTCTGCCGTGCAGCCGCCGGCCATGGGCTTCCGCTGGGAAGTCTCGCCTCAGGTCTTCGTGACCGACGCCGGTCCCTCCTTCTCGTCGAGGCCCTTCGAGGCGGCCGTCATCGACAGTGCCTCGACCTCCATGCGCGCCGTTGGCGCCTGAACCCAATCAAGGAAACAGCAACATGAACACCACCCAGAACCTGCCCGTCCCGGTCACTCCGCCCGTCATCATCCACGGCACCATCGAGCCCCGGTCGACCTTCAAGATCCGCATCGACAGCACCACCGGCGTGCACATCGACGAGCACGACTACATCAAGCACAAGAAGCTGCCCAATGGGTATCTGCTGGCGCGCCTCGACATGCCCAACATCATCGAGGAGTTCAGCTTCGAGGAGCTGGAGGAACTGCGCCAGGCGGATCGCCTGTCGGTGACGCACGAGTACCACAGCAGCCGGTCTGCCGCCGGCCGGCTGAACTCGAGCACCACGTACCTCTCCGACCTGCCGGGCGCGCGACAGACCGCTTGGTCGGACCGGCTCGAGATCGTGGAGGACTTCATCGTCGCCGAGCGCGATGGCGAGTACTCGCGGAGCGACAAGTCGCTCAAGAAGTTCATCAAGAACTGGTTCACCAACCGTGTGGAAAGCTCGACGGGGCGCTTCGGCAAGAGCTTCGATATCGACTCCCCGCCGAGCCCGACCTCCCTCCGGCGGTGGCTGCGCAGCTTCGAGGCATGCGACCATGACCCCGCAGCCCTCGTCGACGGCTATGGCCGCAGCGGCAATCGCGATGCCCGGCTGGATCCCAAGGTCGCCGAAATCATGGCGTCGTTCGCGGCGAAGTACATGAGCAACCTGAAGCCATCGATGGCCTCGGTCTATCGCGACATGCGCAGCGAATTCCGCCAGAAGCACCCGGATCTGACCGTGCCCAGCCGGAATACTTTCGAGCGAGCGATCAAGAAGCTCGATCTTTTCGAGGTCATGGCGGCCCGCGAGGGCGAGGCCGTCGCGCGGCGCAAGCTTTACGCGGTCAGGGACCGCGTCGATGTGACTCGTCCGCTCCAGCGCGTTGAGCTGGACGAGCAGCTCATCCCGCTGCAGTCCATGCTGATCGAGCGCGGCAAGTGGAACACCCTGCCTGACAAGCTCAAGGCCGGCATCACGCATGATCGTCTCTGGTGCTCGAAGATCATCGACACCTGGTCGCGCGTCGTCCTGGGTTTCGTGATCACGCGTGCTCCGTCCGCCGCCAGCGCCCTCGCGACATTGCGCATGGCACTCGAGGACAAGACGGCCTTTGCCGCCGCCATGGGCTGCCAATCCCCGTGGGACATGTATGGGTTGCCCGAGCTCATCGTGACGGACTCCGGTTCGAACTTCCGGAGCAAGGCCTTCCGGGCGGCGGTGCTCGATCTCGGATCGAGCATCATGATCGCCCCCGCCGGGCTGCCGCAGATGCGTGGTCCGGTCGAGCGCAGTTTCAGGACCGACAGCCAGTTCCTCTATAGCCAGGTGCCTGGGTATTCGTTCTCCAACGTCGTCGAGAAGGGCGAGTACGAGTCCGAGGAGAACATCGCCGTCACCATCATGGAATTGGCCAAGATGATGGTGCGGTACTGGGTGGACATCTACCACAACTCCCCGCACGCGGGTCTTGGCGGCGACACGCCCGCCAACAGGTGGCGCACCGGCGTCGACCGTTTCGGCGTTCTCCCGCCCCCGCCCCGCGACGTTGTCCGCCACATCTTCTGCACGGTCATCGAATGTCGTGTCGGCAACAAGGGCGTTCGGGTTGCCGGTCTCTACTACCAGTCCAAGGCTCTGCAGCAGGCTCGCCGCTCGATCCGGGACAAGTACGCCTTGGTTCGCGTGGACACCGAGGACCTCGGCTGCGTCTCGGTGAAGACGGACGAAGGGTGGATCACCGTCCCCTGCTCCACCGAAGGCTTCGAAGGGGTTTCCCTGATGCATTGGCAACAGGGCCAAGCTGCTCTTCGGCGGAAGTACGCGAGCGTTGCGGCATTGTCGGAGGACATCGTCACCAAGGCTCTGCTCGACATTCGCGAAGAGGTCGAACAGCTCCGCCTGGCCTCGAACGTGCCTTCGCCGATCATGTCCTCGGAGAACCTGATCACCTTCAACCGGGATCTGGAGCGCGGATTCGACATGGTCCGCCCGGAAGAGGGGGACGCTGGCACGATGCCGGTGGCGTTCGAGGATTACAGCGCCAAGGCGGTGAAGGAGGAGGACATCGCCTCCGATACGCCGGTGATCGCCGCCACCGCTCGGTTCTTCAAGGAGTGATGCCGATGACTCAGATCACCAACCCTTCGACCGATTTCCTCGAGCGCATCCGCAGGATGCGCTCGGAGAAGCGCCAGTCCGTTTCCAGCATGATGAAGGCCGTGCGCGCTGGATACTTCGGCACCGAGACCGACTTCGAACTCGATACGGCCATGGACGACATGTTCGACGACGTCATCGAGACCCTTGACGCCGAAGCGGATCCCAGCCTCGCGCTAAACCATGTTGGTCGGATCGCCGAGGGCTATCCCTTGCTCGGCCTCGGTGCTTCGGGCACTCGGAAGACCTCGACGTTCAACCGAATGATCCGGCTGCGCAAGGAGTTCGAAGGCTTCGACTACGCGCCCCACCTGAACTCGAGCCCCCTGATCTCGGTGAAGGCCCCCAGCCCCTGCACCCTCCGCGTGCTCGGCGTTACCGTCGCCCGGGCGATGGGCCTGGCCTGCAACGACACCATGGCGGAGAACGTCATCTGGGACCTCATCATCGAGAACCTCCCTGCCCGCGGCCTTCGCTTTATCCATATCGACGAATTTCAACACGTGATGGAGAACCGGAACGTCGTCGACATCGCTAAGATCCGGAACGCCATGAAACGCTTGGTCCAAACCCCTGGCCACCCGGTTTGGCTCCTGATCACCGGCATGCCGGAGATCGCCATGGCATTCGAGGGCGACACGCAGCTCTGGCGCAGGAAGATCTACGTCCTCTTCCACGACATGATCTTCGAGAGGGACGTCGGCCTTTGTCGCGAAATGGTCAAGTTCTTCGCCACGGACAAGGCCGAGCTGACCTGCAAAGCCTTCGACGACGACGACACCGTGCATAGGCTTATGCATGCTTCCCTGAACCGGCTCGGCATCGCCATCGACATTGTCGTCAAGGCCATTCGCGCGGCTCTCAAGGCGGGGTCGAGCGCCCTGGAGTCGGTGCATTTCGCCAAGTCCTATAAGGTCTTCACCGGCTGCCCCGACAGCATGAACCCGTTCCTCGTGTCCGGCGACTACACGGCGATCGAGGTGGACAAGTACGTCACACGTCTCATCGAGGACGAGAAGACCAAGGGCACTGCTAAGGCGAAGGGAGCCAAGCAATGAGACTGCACCCCTCTTTCTGCCGAGACGTCCTGCCCGACGAAAGCCCGACGAGCTATTGGTCCCGGGTGTCCTACGGCATGGGCCGAAAGGCGCTTCATTCCGCCCGCGATATCGGCACGAGCTTTCAGAAGATCGTCGAGGGAGACCCTAAGGCGCTCTCCACTCTTACCTATACCTGCGGGCTTCCGGAAGGTACTTTCGACGGCACGGCGTTGGTCCTGGACCGCCAACAAGACTTCAGGCTGGCCGGCGAGCTATTCCCCCAAGCGTACCTCACCCGCGGTCGGCTCTATGTCTGTTCCGAATGCATCCGGTTGCACGGCCCCCACGGCCAGGCCCGTTGGCAGATCAGTGCGATGCGGGTCTGCCTGCAGCATCAATGCATGCTTGTCCCGCTGTTCGATAGATACGAGCAAATGCATCTCGGTCATGATTTCGTGCGGCTGGTGAATGATCGTCGTCATCTCATCGACAAGGCCGAAATCGAGCTCATGCCGGTCGGTTCGGCTGGACTTGCCCAATATCTCGCTCGGCGGCTTGACCACGTCGAACCCGCCGGATGGCTCGCATCCATGCCCGCTTATGCAGCAGCGCACGCCTGCGAAATGATCGGTATCGCAGATATCTCTGGCGTGCACTCTTCGTGGAAGGACGCAACCGACCTCTTGCGGCATCGTGCTGGCGCCGCCGGATATTCCATCCTTTCGTCCGGTCCCGAAGCCTTGCGCGATTTCTTCCGCGACCTTCGGCGTGCCGCGCCCGCTGAGGAGTTCGGGTTTCGCAAGGTCTACGGCAGAATTTTCGACTTGATGTCGCGGGACCGTCTCGGCGAAACCCATGAGGCCGTGCGCGCTGTCCTTCGGGAGCACCTGCTGGAGACGGTCGCGTTCGACAAAGGCGACATCGTTCTTGGCAAGGAAGTCGCCGAACGCCGCTTTCACTCCGTTCGGTCCCTCGGATTGGAACTGGCACTCGATGCACGTTGCGTCCGCCGACGGCTTGACGCGCTAGGCCTTATCCGTTCGGAAGATTCCGAGCTTCCGAACGACCGAGTGCTGCTGGACGCTGCGAAGCACCGCGACGTCATTGGGAAGCTGCCCAGTCTCCTGACCCGGGCTGACGCTGAGAAATACCTTGGGCTAACCCATTACCAGGCTTATGCACTCGACAGCTCGCTGATCGCGCCCTTTCGCGCCGATGGCTTGAAGTGGATCGACCATTTGTTCCTGCGATCCGACCTCGATGCCTATCTTGCTCGCCTGACCACCATGGCCACGCCGTTCGATGCCAAGGGGGAGGAGGAACAGGAAGACTTCCAGCTTGTCGGCAAAGCAGCGCATCGTGCAAAGTGTCCGCAGATGGTCATCCTCCGACTGTTGCTCGACGGCCAGCTTCAGAAAGTGCGTTTGGACCCGGCGCGTCGAGGCATTTCCGCGATCATGGTCGACGTGGTCGAGCTGCGGTCCGCCACTTCAGCACCGGCAAAACTGCTCACGACCCGCGGCGTGGGGATCGAGCTTGGATGCAGCCGCATGGTGGCGGATGCACTGGTGAAATCGAGGATCTTGCCTTCCGTGAAGGGGCGCCACCCAGTCAACAATTCGCGCTGCGTAATGGTAGCGCGCACGGAAGTCCAAGCCTTCAAAAAGGAGTTTGTTTCCCTCCACAACCTCGCCGGTGAGGTCGGCCGTTACCCGCGCGGACTCAAAACGACCCTGTCGAAGCTGAAGGTGAAACCTTCACTGGACCCTGCCGCGACGCGCACGCTGTTCTTCCGCCGAAGCGAGATCGAACCGATCGTCGATCGCCTTCGCGCCTAGCAGCTCCCACATCAGAGATCTCAAAAACCCCGCTTCGGCGGGGTTTTTCTTTTGCCCGACCACGCCAGCATCAGTGCGCCTCACCCCGAGGCGTCCCTTTAGCCCCGTAAAGCTGAGCCACTCTGATGCTGGGCGCTGCGCGCGATTTGAGCCACCCACCAAGCTAACTTACTGTTTTCGGCTCTCTTTTTAGGCGAGGTGAGGCAACTTATGGGGTGTTGCACACGTTGATCTTCGTGACGCTCATCAACGGCGTCACCGGCAGCCTGACGCTGCGGTCGGGCGGCCAGGCGTCGAGCACCACGCGCCAGTCCTGTGCCATCAGCGCGCGGCCGGTAATGCCCTCGACATGCAGGCGCGCCGCGGTGATGAGCGTTGAGACCAGCCCATCCTCGGCGCTGTCGTCGAGCCTGAGGAAAGCCTTGGCCTCTGCAAGCGTCACCGGCTCCTGCGCCGGTCCGGCGAGAAGGTAAGAGGTCATTTCGTTGGTCCTTGTTGATTTCGAGCACGCTGCCGCGGCTCCGTCCTCCCTCCCCCTTGCGGGGAGGATCGGGTGGGGGTGAGCCCCAGGGAGGGTGTCCTTTGCCCACCCCCACCCTCGCTCCCTCCCCATTTCGGGGAGGGTGTCAGACCTGCGCCGCTTAGCTCGCCGCGAACTTGAGCAGCTTGATCGCGTCGTAGTCGGCCACGCCGCCGCCCACGCGCTTGGTCGTGTAGAACAGCACGTAGGGCTTGGCCGAGAACGGGTCGCGCAGCACGTTGACGCCCTGGCGGTCCACGATCAGGTAGCCACGGCGGAAGTCGCCGAAGGCGATGGGCGTGGTGCCCGCGCCGATATTGGGCATGTCCTCGGCCTCGACCAGGTTGAAGCCCAGGAGCGTGGCATTGGCGCCCGGCGCCGTCGCCGGCTGCCAGAGGTAGTTGCCCTCTGTGTCCTTGAGCTTGCGGATCGCGCCCTGCGTGCGCCGGTTCATCACCCAGCTCGCATTCTGGCGGTAGCCGGCCTTGAGCGCATAGACGAGGTCGATGAGCACGTCGGACTGGTCGGCGCTCGGGAAATCGCCCGAGACGCCGGTCGCGAGGTACCCGAGCTTGCCCCAGGCCCAGCTGCTTTCCGCCACCAGCGTCGAGTGCAGGAAGCCGGTCGGCTTCTTGTCGCCGTCGCCATTGATGAAGGCCGCCGTTTCCTGCTCGGCGAAGGCCGCGTTCACCTCGTCGGCAATCCACTGGCCCACATCCACCGCCGCATCGTCGAGGAAGCTCGCGGTGGCGGCCGGCATGGCGTAGAGCTCCATGGCCGGATAGCTGATGGCATCGATGGTCTGGCTGGCCGTCTGCGGTCGCGCGTCCTTCTCGCCCACCCAGCCCGTCGCCGGACCGGAGATCGAGATCGGGCGCTTGTAGACTGCCGAAGAGACCTGGCGCACACCGGCGATCGAACGGATCGGCGAGATCTCGGTCAGGCGACGAGTAATCTCCGCCTCGGTCTCGCCCGGCACCACGTAGCCGCCATCGGAATTGGTGCCGATGGACAGCGACTTCTCCTCGCCGCGCTTCACATAGGCCGAGAAGGCCTCTTTGTATTCGTCGCCCGCTTCGCTGCGCCCGCCTTCGAGCGCCGGGCGGGCGCGATCCAGCGCCACCCGGTCCATGGCCGCCTTATAGCCGTCGAGCGCGGCGTTGATGCGCTCGAGCTTTTCCTCGGTCAGCGGATCGGTCGCTCCGCGCTTTTCGAGGCGCTCCAGGCGCGCGTCGTTGTCCTGCTTGAACGTCTCGAAGGCGTTCATCAGCTGGAAGAGAGCAGTATTGTCACTGCCCGCTCCGGCCTTGATTTCAAGGCCGTCGGTCACCGTCTCGGTCATGAGAGCTTCCTTATTGGGAGGTTTTGAGAAGTGAAATCGTCTGCTGCAGCGCGCGCTGCAGGCGGTTTTCGGAGGGCACGCCGGCAATGCGGGCGCCTTCCATCATCGGGAAGCTCACGATCGAGATTTCCCAAAGGTCGACCTGCCAGAGCCTGCGGTGCCCCGACTTGGCCTCGCGCGTGGCCCGCACCGTGCGAAAGCCGATGGAGAGCCCATCGATGGCCCCGCGCTCGATAAGCCTGCGCAGCGCATCGGCGCGCGGTACACCCGGCACCAGGCGCCCCTCGACCCAGAGGCCGAAGCCGTCTTCCACCACGCGCTCCCAGGTGCCCACCGGCTCCTTGGGGTCGTGCTGGAACAACATGCGGATGCGCCCGGCCCCGCGCCGGGCAAGGGTCCGGGCAAAGGCGCCGGGCATCACCACGTCGCCCCCGCCATCCACCTGCGAAAACACGCTGGCATAGCCGGCGAAGCGCCCCGTCTCGTCGATCGGAATGCCGCTCACCGCTTGTCCTCCTTGCCGCCCGCTGGCTGTCCCTGCCCGGCCTTGACGCTCGCCAGCGTCCCCGCCAGGTTCCAGGCAAACTGCCGGAAAACCTGGTTGGCTTCGGGCTTGTTCTTCTGCGCCATCACTCGTCCTTTCGCCTGAACAGCTGATTGATCGTGGCGATCTCGTGCACGAAGTCGTTGAACCGCTTGTTCGCCGCCGCCAGCTCCCGCAACGCCCAGACGAGCAGCGTCGAACTCATCGTCGCCCACAGGAACAGCGCCAGATGCGCCAGATCGCCCCGCGCAATGACGGTGCGCGTGAGTTCATCCATGATGTCTCCTTGCCAAAGACTGGTTGTGAGGGTCCCTCATCCCTCCCCACCACCGTACTTCCCCGGCCGAAGAGCCGGGGCCCACGGATACCTCCACTCGAGTGGAGCGGTGCAATAGCCCCCGGGTCTCCGCCCGGGGAAGTGCGGTGGTGGTTGCGATTTCCGGGCAGACCAGCCCCCTAAACCCCCAACAACCCGCGCTTCTCCCCATCGCTCAGGAACGAAGCCGCCCCCACGCGCTCCCACATGGCCGCGCGATCCTCCGCCAGCGCATCCACCGCATCGAAATCGGGCACCAAAGTCGCCCCACCGAAAGCCGGCGCCAGCCAGTAACTCAGGTCATCGGCCACCCGCCGCACCAGCGGCATCACCGTCTGTCGCCACAGCGCCCTGTTGGCCTCGACCATGTTGGAATAGGTATTGTCGCCCGGCAGCCCTAGCAGCATCGGCGGCACGCCGAAGGCCAGCGCGATATCGCGCGCCGCTCCATGCCGTGCCTCGATGAAATCCATGTCGCGCGGAGAAAGCGCGATGGTCTTCCAGTCGAGCCCGCCTTCGAGCACCATCGGCCGGCCGGCATTCATCGCCCCGGCGAAATGCTCCTCCAGCTCGGTCTTCAACCGATCGAACTGGTCGGGCGAAAGGTTGCCCTCGCCCATCGAATAGACCAGCGCGCCCGAGGGCCGCGCCGCGTTGTCGAGCAGCGACTTGTTCCACTGCGCCGAGGCATTGTGGATATCGAGGCTCTGCTGCGCCGCCTCGAGCGGGGCCATACCGTAATGGTCGTCAAGCGGATGGAAGAGCGCCATATGCAGAACTTTCGGCACCGGCGCCGGCTCCTGGCTCAGCTGCCGCGTCCGTCCACCCACCGAATAGGCATAGGCCGCCGGCCAGCCATCCTTGCCGGCCACCACCTTCATCCGGTCCGGCCGCAGGCAGAAGAGCCCCCGCACCTGGCCTTCGACGATCGCCGCCTCGAGATATGCGTTGCCCGCCGTCTGCAGGTAGGCATAGACCGCCTCGAGCAGTTCGCTGCCCGATTGGCGCGGATTGGGGCGGCGCAGCAGTGTCACCACCGGGTGATCGCTGGTGCGCCGGCCGTTTTCCTCGACCACGAGCGGCACCGAATTGGCAGCTTCCGCCACCATGCGCACGCAGCGATAGACCACCGGGTTCTTGGCGAAGCCTTCATTGGCCAGGCTCACGAAGCCGCGCTTGGTCCAGTTCGCCTCGCCCAGTTGCGCCAGCGAAAACAATGCCTGCGGTCCGCTCGACTTGCGTTCGGCAGGCGCGTTCAATCGCCCGCCGGCAAGGCGGGTGAGCCAATTGGCCATGTTCATATCCCTGATTCAGACTAGAAAGAGCGGATCGGCCACGTGGACCTTCCGCAAAGGACGCCTATGACGCTTCTCGCCATCGACCATATCCAGCTCGCCATGCCGCCCGGCCGCGAGCCCGAGGCCCGCGCCTTCTATTCAGGCATTCTCGGCCTCTCCGAAGTAGCCAAGCCCGAAAACCTCGCCAAACGCGGCGGCGCCTGGTTCGCCGCCGGCGACCTCAAGGTCCACCTGGGTGTCGAACAGAACTTCGTCCCCGCCCGCAAGGCTCACCCCGCCTTCCGTGTGGCGAACCTGCCGGCCTTGGTCGAGCACCTCAAGGCTTCCGGCGTCGACGTCACTACCGACGAACCACTCCCCGGCTACGACCGCGTCTACATCGCCGACCCGTTCGGCAACCGCATCGAGCTGTTGCAGCCGGCGGAGTGAACGGGGGATCGGGGGTGCGGCTCCCCCCCTCCCATCCTCCCCCGCAAGGGGGGAGGTGCAGATCGTGCTTGTTGAGCGCTTCACACACCGGCAACTGGATCGAAACACCTCCCCCCTTGCGGGGGAGGATGGGAGGGGGGTGAGCCCCAACCACCAGCCCTAACCTCACCACCCCCGAACCCGCGGCTCCACCCTCTCGCCCAGCAGCAACTCCGTCACCGCCCAGACCAGCGCATCCACCCGATCCGGCGAATGCCCTTCCGCCATCCCGTCGGCGCCGAACGCGCACATTTCATCCTCCAGCGCCGACAACCCCTCGGCATGGGCCACGAGCCCCCTGCCGTAGAGCGCCGCTACCGGCTCCGCTCGCAGCCATTTCCCGCGCGTTGCCCGCACGCCGCGCACCGGCACTTCAGTATCCACCTGCGCCAGAACGGCCTTCACCAGATCGCCGCCCTGGTTGACCTCGGCGACGATGCAATCGGCCTCGAACTCCTTGAACGCCCGCACCGCCCGCCGTGCCCAGTTGAGCGGACGCGCACCCGATATCGTCCAATCCGCCAGGATCGCCGCACCTTCCCCCACTCGCGCCGCCACCACGATCCCGCAGGCATCGGCCTTCGGCCCGCCTGTCACCGGCGGGTCCACCGCTACGACCACGCGCCCGAGCTCGCCGCCACGATGACGGCGGAACATGTCGCGGTTCCACAGCGCGTCCGGCAGGTCCTCGATCATCTCTCCGTCGAGCTCCTGGCGCCCCAGCACCGAGCCGCGATAGCGTCCGACCACGGCATCGAGAAAGCCCTCGGCCAGGTGCGCCTTGTTCTCTTCGGTCTTCATCTTCGTCACGATCGTCTGGCCGTCGCCCAGCAGGCGGCGCAGCAGCCGCGTCGGCTTGGGCGTTGTCGTCGCCAATTGCCGTGGCCGGTCGCCGAGACGCAGGCCGAATTGCAGCATGTCCCAGGCGCTTTCCGCCTGCGGCCACTTGGCGACCTCGTCGCACCACGCCGCCGCGAATTGCGGTCCACGGAACCGGTCGGGGTCCGAAGCCGAAAGCACCGTCGCCTCCACCCCGTTCGGCCAGGTCAGCGTCGTGCCCTTGAGCACCGGCCGCGTCGCGTCCGGGTGCACAGAGAGAATGCCGCTCACGCCCTTGACCATCACCGCGATAGCCTCGGTCATGGTCTCGCCCACCAGCGCGATCGGCGTCACCGGCTCCGGACCTGTTGCGAGCTGGCGCACCCATTCGGCGCCCGCCCGGGTCTTGCCCGAGCCACGGCCGCCCATGAGCAGCCAGGTGGTCCAGTCGCCCAGCGGCGGGTCCTGCTGTTCGCGGGCCCAGACCGGCCAGAAATAGAAAAGCCCCGGCCGCAGATGTGGCGGTATGGCCCGTTCGATCTCCTCGCGGCTGCGCGCCGTCAGCGCCAGCTCGACGAGCATGGCGCGCAGGCGCAGGATTTCATCGACGCTTAAGCTGTTCAATCCGGCGCACCAGCTTGTTGGTGAGGTCCGTCATTTCCTTGTTCTTGTTGCCGCTGCTGCGCTTGGCCTGCGGCCGGGGCTTGTCGATCTCGATGAGCTTTTCGAGCGTCTTGCAGAGATTGCCCAGAAGCGCGACTTCCTTGCTGCCTTCGGTTTCCATCGTGATTTCCGTTGCCTCCAGGCGGATGAGATGCGCTTCGATCACGCGGAACATCCGCTGGAAGCTGCTCTCGGGTTTGACATGCTTGAGGTAGCGCCGTTTCCAGTCATTCTCCTTGGCGGCGTAGGCGATCTTGCCGACCGTCAGCCCGTGGCGCATGGCCACCGCTTCCACGCTCACCTGGCGCGCTTCGTAGTCCGCCCGCACCGCGGCCCAAAAGCCATCGTCCTTGACCAATCAGCCCTCCATGCGCGCAACCGCAGGCTTCCCCACGAGTTCCAGTTCAGGAACTGCACGAGGCCACCATGCCGTCGACTGCGATCAAAAATTTCCGCTACGATCCGGAGAGCCGCACGCTCTCGGTCTGGTTCGTGCCCACCGGCAAGCGCTACGACTACGAGGCCGTTCCGCCACAGACCGTCGCCGCCTTCCGCGATGCCTTCTCGAAAGGCCGGTTCTTCAACGCCCGCATCCGCGACCGTTTCCGTTATCGTGAGGTCGAAGACCGGGAGCGCTAGCCCCATTTCTGCGACCGTAGCAAAACTATAGCCGATCGCCGTGACGCATGAATAACTTCGCGAAACCGCGCCTTAGAAAACGAAAAAGGGCCGCCGGAGCCGCCCTTTGTGCAGGATCGCCGGGACGGGGATAGTCAGGGCGGTCCGAAAAAAGTTCGAAAAAATCAGAGGCGCTGGAACTGCATGGATTGGCAGAACACGCCCTTGCAGCCCTGCAGGTTCATGACATCTCCCACGAGCGTCATCGAGCCGGCGATGGCCTCGCCCTTGTAGTTGACCGTGCCGCGCCACTTGTTGAGCTCGACCGCGCGGGCGCCTTCGACCACGTATTTGTTGAGATAGCGCAGGTTGTCTTCGTTGCGCGCATCCTTGCGCAGCCAGGTCAGCTTGGCGCAGATCTGCGTGCCGTCGCCGCACATCGAAACCTTGAAGCGGGCATCCCCGCTCGTCGTCTGCCAGGTGCCGACCGGGTTGGCGGCCTTGGGAAGGGAGGCCTTGACCACGTCGGCGGCCAGGCCTGGGGCGATACCGAGCGCAAGCGCCATGGCTGCGGCGGCGATCTTTCTTGCAAAGAGGGGCACAGAACGTCTCCGGATGTGATGTTTCGGGGCTTATGGCCCGCGACGCTTGAACGGCGTGCCAACCGCCCGTTCATCTGCCGTTCATCGACCCGACACGGCGCAGCCATCCTCCGAAAAGATGGCTGCAATTCGACCAACCAAGCTGTGCAAACTACGAAAGGCGACGTTTCCTTGCGGGCCTCGCGCCGCAATAGTTCCCCTCCCGCCTACGGATTCGAGAGGAACATAGCGATGTCTTTCCAGCTAAAGGACTGGAGCCTTTCGGAAATCCGTCCGCATGCGACTCTGGCCGGTCGCGTGCTGGCCACTGCCGGCGTCACCCTGCGCGAAGTCTCGGGCGGCCGCGTCAGCGAGCATCGCATCGCGCTCAAGGTCTGGGCCGACGTCGGCCCGGACACGTCTGCCGCCGATGTGGAATACGCCCTTTACGTCAAGGCTGCCGAGCTCGCCCGCCGCACCATGGCGGCGGCCGATATCTCGTCCTTCGGCCTGGCGGCCGAATAGTCCGCTACTTGCGGTACTCGCCTTCGTAGTCGTTCGGCGTCATGTAGATGCGCGAGGGCAGCGCCCGGCTCTCGTGGCCGCCGTTGAACGCGCCTGCCCCGCGGCAGAAGTCCGCCTTCTCGGCTGCCTGCACATAGACCAGCAACCGGCTCAGGCTCGCATCGACCGCGCGCGCTTCCTCGTGCGGCGTTTCCACCAGCAGGTGGTCGAGCGCGTATGAGTAGGAATCGTAGCGATAGCGAACGGCGCGGGTGAACCAGGAGATGTACTGCCCGTTCTCGGCCTGCCGTGCGGCGACCTCTGCCGACATGGGACTGCCCATGCCCAGCGAGCGCAGCGCCTCGGCGCGCTGGCGGTCCACCTCGATCACGTCGCAGATGGCGGCGAATGTCGAAGGCATCAGCGCAATGTCGGTGTCGATATCGCTGCCCACGCGCCGGTAGCGGACGCGCGAAGACTGATAGGGGTCTTTCTTGAGCGTGCCGTAATAGCGGTCGACTGTGAAGCGGCTGTCGCGCGCCGGGTAGATGCGCGTGCGCTGCAGTTCCACCGAGCTGTCGAAAGCCCAGTCGCGACCGTGCGGGGCGATGAGGAACCGCCAGACGCGGTCATGCATCAGCCGTTCCTGGTCGGTCTGGTTGAAATTGGAAACGGGCTCGCCGGCTTGCGCCGCGCGCCACTTGCCGACGGCGGGCATGGCAACGTCGTGGGTGAAGCTGGGTTGTGCCCGGCCGAAATCGCCCACCGGCCGCGCACACGCGGCTACGGCTCCGACGAGCGCCAGGGCCAGCAATGCCTTCGCGATCTTACCCGCGCCTGCGCTTGGCTTTCCCGGTGCTGGTCCGGTTATCCGGTTCTGGCCTGTCGTGACGCTCATACCGGACCCCGGTGAAAATCAATATCTGCCCCATCCCCTCGCGAGGGGGGCGTTTGGGCACCGGTTCCACCGGCCTGTCAAACAGGACGAGCTTTCCCAAGCTTGCCTCCTATTGCTGCCCCCAACCGTTCTGGCGAGGCGCCGGACTCATTAATCCGACGGTTTTCATTAAGAGATCGTCAAGGTTAACAGTCCGCTAACGAATCTCTGGAAAGAGTGAGCAGAACGCGATTTGCGTTTCATTTTGCGACTTTTCCAGACTTCGGCGCAGGCTTCGATGCTCGGCTTTCAACCCTATGAGACCTTTCAGTTGCTGATCGAAACCGGGGGTGTTGACCGCACCAATACCCTCCTGGTCGCGGCCTGCGATGCCTTTGCGCGGCGTGAAAAGCCGACCGCCGCCGAACTCCAGCAGTTCGAGACCCTGGTGCAGCGCCTCTTCTCGACGGCCGCGCCCTCGGCCCGCACCAAGGCCGCCGCCACGCTCGGCCGCTCGGCGCACCTCTCCCCTCTTCTCGAGGATCTGGTCGTGGCCAATGCCGGCGACGACCTGCCCGATTATCTCCTTGGCGCTCCGGCCCTCTCGGAAGCCACGATGCTCAAGACCATCGAGGCCGGCGACGTTGCCGCCTGTTCCGCCATTGCCCGCCGCTCGGACCTTTCCAACGTGGTGCTGGCGCGGCTCTTCCAGATGAATAGCCGCCGCGTCTATCGCGCCCTCGCTACCAACACCGCCATCGCCCCGCGCGGCCCCTATCTCTCCGCCCTCGCCCGCTCCGCGCAGATGGATTACCAGGTGGCCTGGTCGCTGGCGGCCCGCGACGATTTCGATTGCGCGCTCCTCGCGCCTGCCTTCTTCGATCTCAACGAGAGCGACCGCATCAAGGTCATCAAGGCCTTCGGCGAGCGCCGTACGCCCGATGCGCCGATTAAGAAGACCATCGAGCAGATCAGCGTCGCCACCGACGAGTTGACCCGCGCGCTGATGAAGCTCTTCTCGGAGAACCGGCGCCCCGAAGTCACGCGCCTCCTTCACCAGATCACCGGACTCGACGAGGTCCGCTGCGGCCAGATCGCGCATGACGTTTCGGGCGCCGCCCTCTTCGTCATCCTGCGCGCCTTCGGCGCCACGGCCTATGAGGGGCTGAAGGTCCTCATCCACGCCACGTCGCATGACGACGACAAGTCGCCAGTCCTCACCGAGTTCGCGCGCCTGTTCGACACCGTCACCCCGGATTCCATGGCCTTCCTGATGAGCGCCTGGCGCGGCGACGTGAACCTTCTCGAGCTCACCAAGCCCGAATATCGTCCCTTCGCTACCGAGCCGCGCACTGCCGCCGAGCGCGTGCAGCGCAATCCGGCGCTCAGCGAAGCCATCGAGGCGCTTTCGCGCATCGGCTCGCGCCGCGCCGGGTGACACCCGGCGCCGGTTCCTCTAGAAACCGGCGCGGAGGTGCGCCATGGCCAAGCAATATCCCGATATCGACGCGGTCCAGCACGAGTTCATCCTCAAGCAGAAGATCTTCTTCACCGCCACGGCCACCGCGGAATCGCGCGTCAACGTCTCGCCGCGCCCCACCGACCACTTCCGCATTCTCGGCTCCAACCGGGTGATCTATCTCGATCTCACCGGCAGCGGCAACGAAACCGCAGCCCACACGCGGATCGACGGGCGCATGACCATCATGTTCTGCTCGTTCGAGGGACCACCCAAGATTCTGCGCCTTTACGGCCGGGGCCGCATCATCCGCCGCGACAGCGCCGAATACGCCACGCTCCTCGCCGACCAGTTCGGCAATAGCGAACCCCTCGGCGCCCGCCAGATGGCTTCGCTCGATATCGACCTGGTGCAGACGTCCTGCGGCTTCGGCGTTCCGCTCTTCGACTATGCCGGCGAACGCCCTACCCTCACCCGCTGGGCCGAGGCCAAGGAGAAGGATATCGGTCTCGACGCCTATCGCCGTCAAAAGAACCAGTTCAGCATCGATGGCCTGCCCACCGGCCTCTTCGAGGAACCGGCCGAATAGTCCTTATTCGACCCGTGCCCAGGCGCCGATGAAGCGCGGATAGAAGACGCAGGGGTCAGCCGCTTTGGCTTCGGCCAGAAGCCGCGTGAGCAAGGTATCCACCTCGATCTCGGCGGCGCTGGCAATGCCCAGCTTTTCGATCATCGGCAGCATCGAGCGCACCGATTCCGCCAGGAACACGAAGCCGGGAACGTCTCCGCCGTCTCCGATCCGCGTCATGCCGTACATCTGCGGCTTGAGGCCCACCGCCCGGAAAGTGGCAAAGAGCCCGGTCCCCGGATTGGGGTCGAGCCCGGCGCGCCGATAGACCTCGGCGATCCATTGCACGCAACTATTGAGCAGCGGCGTTTCGCCCGTGGCGCTCACCGTGCTCAAGTCCAGTTCCGCGAAGGCCACGATCGTACCCGGCTTCGCACCCGCCACGACACGCCCCAGCGTCTCGCGCGCCTTGGGCAGGTGCACCATGATGAAGCGCCCGACGATGGCGTCGAACCCGTCGAAACCCTCGAAATCATCGATGCTGCTGTGCCGGAACCCCGCCGCCCGGCCCGAGGCCTTCGCGCGGCGCTCGGCAATGGCCAGCGCATCAGGCGAGATATCGATGCCCGTTACCGCTCCGTCCGCGCCCACGAGGTCCGCGGCGATCATCGAGACGTCGCCCACCCCGCATCCCAGGTCGAGGACCTGCATTCCGGGTGCGAGGCCGGCGCGCACCAGCACGTCGCGGGTCATGTCGCCGAAAAAGGTGGCCTGCTGTTCCAGTCGCTCGAGTTCGCGGTCGGAATGTCCGAGCACATAGCCCTGGTCCCGCGCATTCTCACCGACAGTCATTCGCACCAGCCCCCCGGATCAGCGAAATACTTCAGCGCCAGCTATGCATTTGTTCACCACAAGTCTCAACGCCAAATACACAACCGCCGATGAGAATGGCGTGATACTTCTGGAGACGGGATCGTCATGCCCGCGATCGACAAGACCATTGCCACGCCTTACGCCACTATTCGCATCCGCGAGACATCGGGGCGCGGCCTGCCGCTATTGATGATCCATGGCGCCGGCACGTCCAAGGATGTGTTCGCCAAGCAGATCAACACGGCGCTGGGTGAAATGTACCGCATCATAGCCGTCGACCTTCCCGGCCACGGCGAATCCAGCAACGCGGTAGACCCTGCCACCTATTCCTTCGGCGGCTTCGCCAAGGTGCTGAGCGTCGTGCTCGACGAATTGTCGGTCAACAAGGCGGCCGTCTACGGCTGGTCGCTGGGCGGCCATGTCGGCATCGAGCTTCTCGCCACCGATCCGCGCGTGGCGGGCCTCATGATCACCGGCGCGCCGCCGGTCAATCGCGGGCCTATCGGCCTGCTGCGCGGTTTCCAGATGCACCGCGACATGCTGCTGGCCTCGAAGGACCATTTCACCGACGAGGATATCGCCCGCTTCCTGCGCCTCTGCTTCCGCGAGAGCGAAATCCCCGCTTCCTTCGCGCAAACCGCTCGCCGCACCGATGGCCACGCGCGCACCGGTGTCTTCAAGGCCAGCATGATGGGCCTCGATTCCGACCAGAAGCGCGTCGTCGAGCGCTCGCCGGTCCCAGTCGCTGTGATCGACGGCCAATACGAGCCCGTCGCCCGCCTCTCCTATGTCGGCAATCTTGCCTATCGCAATCTCTGGAGCGGCAAGGTCCACGTCATCCCCGACGCCGGCCACGCCCCCTTCTGGGAAAAGCCCGACCACTTCAACGTCATGCTCCACCGCTTCATGGGCGACATGGCCGCCCGTAACCGCCAGCGTCCGCACAGCCCCTCGAACGGCGCGTCAGGCTGAGGTCGCCAGGGCAGACGAGCTGAATCGGGGGGTGCTAAGCCACCCGCAACCCCAGTTCGCTCCCGCGCGTCTCCACGCTCAGCACCCAGAAATCCGGATCAAAATTCTCTTCCCGCGCCAGCCGATCCCGCACCTGCCCCGGCTCCACGTGGTCGAACCGCAGCTCGAACAGCCGGTCGGCCGCGTCGTCCTCCGAGCGCGCCACAGCCGAGGCCGGCGCATAGAGCGACACGGTTCCGTTCAGATGATCGACTTCGATGAAAACCTGGCCGGCCACCGGGTCGCCCCGGCGTGAAACCACGCAGAACTGGCCAAGATCGTTGTGGCGCCGCACGAAGGCGGCGCACCACAGGTCGGTGCGGAGCTGGCTCATTGGAGCCCTATATCACAGCTCCGGCGGCCGTCAGCATGTCCACCAGCTGCGGCGTCACTTTTCCGGTGACGTCGTAATTGTAGTAGACCTCGAAATTGCGGATCGCCTTGGCCGTGGCCTCGCCCGGCACGCCGTCGACCGAGCCGGCGAGGAAGCCGAGGCTCGCGAGACCGCGCTGCACCTTGGCCACCAGTTGCGGATCGGTGGAGGAGACGGCGTTGGCCGGCGCCTGCAGCGAAGCCACCTGCTGCGGAGCCGGTTCGGCTGCCCGCTGCTGCACCGGCGCCTGTTGGCGGGCATTGACGAGCTGCGCCGGCGGTTGCGGCGCCTGGTTGCGCGCCGCCTGGATCTGGCGACCGCCGCCCGGCTCGCTCACCCAACCCTGCACGGTATTGGCCAGTGAGTCGAACGCGTTCGCCGCGCCGTCGGCCACTTCGTTGAACACGTCGTCCGCGGTTGGCTTCACCTGCTGGGCGATCAGCACGCGCTCGTTCTGCTGAGCCGGCTGGCTGAAGACCAGTGGCGGTACGCCCTGCCCCTGCTGGGGCTGTGCCTGGGCCTGCATCACCGGCTGCTGCGGGGCGACATAGACATTGTTGCTCGCCGCCACCTGCATCTGCGGCTGGGCGGCCGGCATCTGCTGGATCGGGGCCGGCTGCTGCTGGGCCTGGCCCTGCATGAGCATGGTCATCTGGTCGTTGACCGGCGCGCGCAGGATCATCTCGACGACGTCCGGCGTCAGCGCGCCCTGCGGCTTGAGGCCGGCGGCCAGTTCGAACTTGCGGATCGCCGAAGCGGTCATCGGGCCGTAATAGCCGTCGACCTTGCCCTCGAAGAGCTTCAGTTGCGCCAGCTTCTTCTGGACCTCGAAGACCTTGGAATTGCCGATCGCCCCGCCATCGGGAATCTCGGCCACCGCCTGGCGCGACACGCTGCCGGTCGTCTGCGGGCTGACCGGATCGCTGATATAGTCCGGCTGCACGTTGCGCGCGGCGGCCTGACGCACGGCCGGCTGCACTTCGGCGACGTCTTCCATCACCGGCGCCATGGCCTGTGCCGTGGCGCCGCCCGAGAACAGGGGCGCCGGGTGCCGGTGCTGCTGGTTGAAGAGAGCGTTATTGGCCGCCATCAGCGAGAACGTGGTGAGCACGAACACGCTGCTATAGGCCAGGGGCGCCCGTGCGAAGTGCGAGATGGCCCACAGGCCAACCCGACCAGCCGAGGATGCGACGACGCCACCCGCCATCATGGGGAGGCGGGTGAAGGTCGAAGCCGTCATTAAGCTCTTCTTTTTCTTTCGTCTTGCCATACGGAGGTTTGCTGCGCGACCGGATCGCGGCGAATGGGGGTGACCGATGCCGTTTCGGGCAGCTTAATCGCCGGACCGTTTACCGGGAGTAAAACCGTCATCGTTGTTCCCACGCCAAGCTCGGAAACCGCGTGCATCCGGCCTTCGTGGAGGTCTACCAGGCCTTTTACGATCGAAAGACCGAGCCCGGTGCCCTCATATTGGCGCGCCAGACCGTCCTGAACCTGGAAAAACGGCTCCCCGAGTCGGCGGATCGATTCGGGTGCCATGCCGATGCCGTTGTCGCGCACCGAGATATTGATGTTCTCGCCCTGCCGCTTCATCGAGAGCGTCACCACGCCATAGTCGTGGCTGAACTTGATGGCGTTCGAGAGCAGGTTGATCACGATCTGCCGGCAGGCGCGTTCGTCGGCCGTCAGCAGCGGCATCTTGGGCGCGATCTCGGTGCGGATGGTGATGTTGCGGGCCTTGGTCAGCGAGCCGACCATCTGCAGGCTCGGCGCCACCAGGTCGTCCGGCGCGAAGGCATCGGTCTGGAGCTCGAACTTGCCCGCCTCGATCTTGGACATGTCGAGCAACATCTTGACCACGTCGAGCAGGTGATGGCCGCTCTGGTGGATGAGCTCGGCATATTCCTTGTGCGTCGGGGACAGCTCGCCGCCGATGCCCGTCGACATCATTTCCGAGAAGCCGACAATTGCGTTGAGCGGCGTGCGCAGCTCGTGCCCAATCGTCGCCAGGAAGCGCGACTTGGCGTTCGAGGCGTCCTCGGCGGCCTGGCGGGCGGCCTTCATCACGTCCTCGTCGTCCTTGCGGCCGGTGATGTCGCGGTAGAGCGCCACCACCTCGTGGCGCAGCCCTTCCGAATTCTCGATCACGGGCGAGAAGGCGACTTCCACCCAGATGAATTGCGGGGCGCGGGTCGAACCTTCGAGGTCGTCCTTGCGCATGCGCACTTCGATCGTGCGCGTCTTGCCGTCCCGGTTCGCGTCGGCAAAGGCCGTGAGGTAGACGGGCCGGTCGAGCACATGGATGCGCTCACCCAGGCCGCCGCGCGACAGCTCGTAGCGGCGGCAACCGAAAAGGCGCTCGGCCGACTGCGAGGTGAAGAGCACTTCGCCATCCTCGCCGAATCGCATCACGGCGTCCTGCACGTGCTCGACGAGGTGGCGGTAGGTATTGAGCTTGCTCGTATCCTGCACTTCGAACGCGGCGCCCAGGCGCGTGGCGGCATAACCCACCAGCACGCCCGAAACGATGAAGGCGCCGATGCCGGCATAACCGGAATCCATGAAAGTCGGCAGCGTCACGAACTGCATGGCCACGATGGCCGAGGCCGCCGCGGTGACCGCTACGAACGCCCAGCTCCATTTGCGCAGCCCGCCATGGGCCAGCATCGCCGCATAGATAGGCGCCATCAGCGCCGTCGCGATGCCGAAATCGAGGAATGGAGCACGCGTGATGGCCGCCAGAAGCCCGATCGCGGCCATGCCGTAGATCTGGGTGGCGACGGCGCGGTCGTACTGCTCGCGCTGGTGCAGCGCCAGGCTCATGATGCCGGTCAGCAGGCCCGCCATCGCCACGATGAACGGCACCAGCACGCCGCGGCCGACGAGCATGTAGAGCGAGAACGGCAGCGCCAGGGCGCCAGCGGCGGTGATGACGCGGGCAGCCGTGCCCGCAATGCGGCGACGCAGAATCTCGGGGCGCCCGCCGCTCAGGGCAACGGGTCTGGCGATCTCCTTGCCAATGCCCAAAGAGAGAAGGCTACGCATCACAAAACTCACCGGGGTGTGCCCCTTTTATTCGTGGAATCACACTTTCATCGAAGACCTAAGACACAATTAAGTGCACCCCGACGCGCCCCTGTTTCCCGGGACGAAGTGTTTGTTCTGCGGTTGGTTTTCCCGGTTAGCGTAAACAAGTTCTTGCACATGGCTTCGGGCAATTGATTCAAATTTTATCGATTGCCCGCATCCGCCATTAAAGCGCCGGCAATAGTGTTGGACATGCAAAAGGCGGCACTCGTCCCCTTTCGGTGGAGCAACGGACTTGCGGTTCATTCTCAAATCGGCGTTCTGGCTCGTAGCGGCGTTTCTCGTGATCCGGCCCGGGGTTGACCTCCCCGCCGCGGCCGGCTCGGTGACTGCCCAGGCCGTGGCCGCCGGTCAGTCCGCAATCGTTGCGCAGATCGAAAAGGCCGAGTGCACCACTCTCGAATGCGTCGGCGGCAAGGCCCTCCTCTCTGCCGCCGTCAAGAGCACTGCCCAGCCCCAGGCGGTCGCGCCCATGCAGATTTCATCGACCGTCGAAACGGCCCCGGTCCCCCGACCGCGGCCGGCATGGCTGGGCTAGCGCCGGACCATTGGCCCCATCCCCCGAAGGTGGCCCGGTGTCCGGCTGAGCTGCAGACACGCTGCCCCGCGTCTGCAGCTCTTTTCTTTTGCCCCGTTGGATCGCCCTGCGCTTTGCACTAAGTAAAAGCCATGACGCACCCGCAAGCCTTCCTCGATATCGCTGAAAACCTCTCCTTCCTCGACGATTGGGAGGACCGGTATCGCTACATCATCGAACTCGGCCAGGCCCTGCCCGCGCTCGAACCCGAAGAGCGCAACGCCGAAAACCGCGTCCATGGCTGCGTCTCCCAGGTCTGGCTCGTCTCCTCCGAGGACGACCAGCACCGCCTCCATTATCGCGGCGAATCCGACGCCATGATCGTCCGCGGCCTCGTCGCCATCCTCATCGCCATCTATTCGGACCGCCCCGCCACCGAAATCGCCCAAACCGACGCGATCGCCCTCTTCGACGAACTTGGGCTGCGCGAACACCTGACCACCCAACGCTCGAACGGCCTGGTAGCAATGGTGAACCGGATACGGTCCGAGGCTACGGCACGGGTGTAGGGTAAGCGCGGCAGGTCCCACCACCGCACCATCCACGGCCCCCATCCACCACGGGCACCAACCCACCACCATACTTCCCCGGCCGAAGAGCCGGGGCCCACGGATCCCTCCACTCGAGTGGCGCAGTGCAATAGGCCCCGGGTCTCCGCCCGGGGAGTACGAGTTTGTGGTGCCGATCGATGCCACCACCGGCGTTCGCCGCCCCGAACCACCCCCATCCTCCTCCTCGCACCCTCCCCACCACCGCACTTCCCCGGCCGAAGAGCCGGGGCCCACGGATCCCTCCATTCGAGTGGAGCGGTGCGATAGGCCCGGGTCTCCGCCCGGGGAAGCACGAGTTTGTGGCGCCGCCAGATGCCATCAACGGCGTTGGCTGCCCCGAACCACCCCTATCCTCCTCCCCACCCGCACCCTCCCCACCACCGCACCCCCCGGCCGAAGAGCCGGGGCCCACGGATACCTCCACTCGAATGGCGCGGTGCAATAGACCCCGGGTCTCCGCCCGGGGAAGTACGAGTTTGTGGTGCCGCTCGATGCCGCCACCGGCCCCCGAGAGTCCGAAGCACGACGTCCCCACCCCAAAGCACCGAGCTCACGCTCGCGCCACGCACCGCGCTTTGGGCCACCCCATCCTGCGCCCCATCGCCTCCCTCCCCCTTGCGGGGAGGGAACGAGGGTGGGGGTAGCCCCAGCCACTGCCCCCTTACCCAAACACCCCCGGCCGAGCCCCATCCCCCAGCCACCCGCGCACCTTCCCCGTCTCCCTCCCCCGCGCCTGCGCACTCAGCCCGAAATGCCGCGCCAGCTGATCCAGCCCGATCCGCAGCACCAGCTTTGCGCTTCGCCGCGGCCAACCCCGTTCCGCCTCCACCGCCTGCAAGCCCTTTTCGAGCCCGCACACATCCATCACCACCCCGGCGCAGTCGCGCGGCAGCATGGCTACCAGTTCCCCCAACTGCCGCCGCGCATCCGCCGCCATATCCCCGACTTCTCCCGCGCCACCACCGGCCTTGCCGCTCACCGTATGCGTCGCCGAATAGCTCATCGTCAGCCGCGGCTGGAGACGCGCCCGTTCCGCCAGCCGTCGGACCCGCTCCCCGGCCTCCACCTGCGCTGCGTCGAGAAACGCGTCCTCCCCGCGCCCAGGTCGCGCCAGCCGTGCCAGCACGTTGTCGGCAAGATTGACTATTGTCCCATGCGCACCCCGCACCGCCACCTGATGCTGCGCCGCGAACTGATCCCCCTCGATCATCCCCCGCCGCAGCCACGTGCGCGCATCCGGCCCGGCCTTACATTCGTCACCCGCCAATGCCAGCACCCCGGCCGCCACCAGGTCCCGCGCCTGTCGCACGCTGAGCCGCGCGCCCGCCGCCACGAATTCCTGTTCCCGCCGCTTCGCCGATCCGCCCCTGGCGAGAACCCGCACGAAGCGCAGGGCGTCCCGATCAGGCCGCATGCTGGCCACCCGTGCCGCGCAGCCAGGTCGGCAGGCATCCCACGATCTCCCCGATTGCCGCTTCGAGCCTCGCTACGTCCGCCTCGAATGCCGGGTCCTCGCGCCGGTCCTCGATCACGCGGCAGGCGTGGGACACCGTGGTGCGGTCGCGCCCGAAAAAGGCGCCGACCTCGGCCATGCGCCGCTGCAGCACCACGTGCATGAGGTACATGGCCAGTTGCCGCGCCTCGGCGACGCCCGCCGTGCTGCGCGTGCGGTGCATGAGCATGCCGACCGGAACGCCGCGTTCGCGGGCAACCAAGGAAAGTATTCCTGTTACCGCGAAGTCGCCCAGGAACTGCGCCTGCATGGCCTCCCCCAGCCCTTGCGGCGTATTCCCGGCATTCTGGCCCCAATTTGCCACCTGGATCTGCATCGATGTCCTCCCAATCAACATAGGATATTATTCCTATGATAATGCAGCAAGTGGAGAGGACGGGGATAACTTCCTGCACAAGGTTCGGTGGTTCAGGTCTGCCGTTGGGGAAATCCCCGCCGCGACCTCATGTGTCTACAGCGCTCGGCCAAGGGCTCGGCGGCCCGCTCCGCCGCTTATGCCCGCATCGCGAACATCGTGCGCCACATCGTGGGACATCGCGCGCGACAAACGAAAACGGCCGCCCCGAAGGACGGCCGTTTCAAATTCGATCTTGCCGAGGCGCTTACTTGCCGTCGGCCTTGCGGCCCAGGCCGTTGTCCTTGGCCAGGCGCGAGCGGGTGGCGGAGTAGTTCGGCGCCACCATCGGGTAGTCGGCCGGCAGGCCCCACTTCTCGCGGTATTCTTCGGGCGAGAGGTTGTAGTGCGTGCGCAGGTGGCGCTTGAGCGATTTGAACTTCTTACCGTCTTCCAGGCAGATGATGTAGTCGGGAGCGACCGACTTGCGCACCGGCACGGCCGGCTTGAGCTCTTCGACCGGCTCGGGCGCCTCGGTCGACTGCAGGCCCTTGAGGGTCCCATGCACTTCGACAATCAACTTGGCCAGGTCGGTGGGGCTTAGTGCATTGTGACTAACATAGGCCGAGACGATCCCGGCACTCAGTTCGATGAGATCGTTGTCAGCCAAAGACGCAGCACCGTCAATTTCGCTCATATCTGAACCTTCTGTGTATTCCTTAGAGCGCGATCTGGGAGAATTCGACGCTCCGTTAAAATCCGAGACACGTTTCTGCATGATTCAGTACGCGTTGCAAGTTAAATTATGAAAAGAATCCGTGCCGGGTCATTTGGGCTCTGTACCGGTATTGTCTTCCATCTCATTGATGACAGTCAGATCACTCGGTCGATAGCCTACAAAATAGGCAGCACGCGCTAGAAGGTGTGCCGAAACGGGTGTGGTCAAGACCAGGAACAATATCCCGATCACGCATCTTAGAATGACCGCACCATCTAATGAGACTACTGCAATACCGACGAAAATAAGGCCGGTCCCCACAATCCCCGCTTTTGAGGCGGCGTGCATTCGAGTGTAAAGATCAGGTAAACGCAGGATGCCCAATGTAGCGAGCAGACCAAAAATGGCGCCTGCAACTAGAAACACACCGGATACGTATTGGGTGAGCTCGACTATCATTGCCGCGTCTCCCCGGCATTCTCGGAGCCCTCGCGCGCCTTTGCACCGCGCATGAGGATATACCGGGCGAATGCGACAGTTGCCAGAAACGCCACGAGGCTGAGTGCAATGGCGATGTCGACATAGAGCATAAAGCCCGTCCGCACCGCGATGACGCCAATATATCCGGTGGCCACGGTCGTCAGGACATCTAGTCCGAGCACCCTGTCGGGCAGTGTCGGGCCGCGCGCGATGCGGATCGTGGCCGCGAAGAGCGCCAGCGTCAGCAGGGCCAGCGCCACGAGCGTGGCGAGGTTGAGGAATTCGGCGCCGCTCATTTGAACACCTCCATCACCTGCCGCTCGAAGCCGGTGGCGATCGAGCGCACCAGCGCGTCGCGGTCCTCGACCTCGAGCGCGTGGATATAGAGCGTCTTGCGGTCCTCCGAGACATCGACGCTGAGCGTACCCGGCGTCAGCGTGATGAGGTTCGCGAGGAGCGTTATCTCGCGGTCCGATTTGGCCGTGAGCGGATAGGCGATGAAGCCGGGCTTGAGGTGCGCGCGGATATTGGGTGTCAGCACCAGCACGGCCACCTTGTAGGCGCTCACGAAAAGCTCGCAGATGAAGAGCAGCGCCAGCGCCAGGATGCGCATGAGGCGGCGCGAGAGCCTTTGGCCGCCGATGCGGTCGCGCAGCAGCAGCATGGCGATGAAGCCTACCGCCATGCCCATCACCAGGTTCGGCAGCGTGAAGGAGCCCGAAATCGCCATCCAGATGATGGCGAGGAGGAGCCCGATGAAGATTTCGGTCATGGCGCCTGCTCCAGTCCGACGGCCGCGATATAGCGCTGGGGATCGAGCAGGCCCTGCGCCGCCTCGGTGCCCGAGCGCAGCAGCAGGTCGGGCCAGAGGCCCGCCGCCACGATCAGCGCCACCAGCGCGGCGGCCGGCACCAGACCCAGCCAGGTCTCGGCCCTGCCAAGCGGGCGCAGCGAGGCGTTTGGCTCTTCCGAGCGCTCGCCTTCATGCCCGTGCCGCCAGAATATGTGCGCCCAGAGGCGCGTGCCGGCGATGAGGGTGAGGAAGGCATTGAGCAGCAGGGCCACGATCACCGCGATCGCCCACCAGTCGAGCGTGCCGTCGGCAAGCCCGGAAAGCTCCGTCCCTGCCCCGAGCAGCAGCAGCTTCGGCCAGAAGCCGAGGAAGGGCGGCGTACCTGCGGCCGCGAAGACCAGCACGAGGAAGAGGATCGAGACCGGCGCGCTGGCGGCGTAGAGCCCGCCCATGCGCCGCGTATCGGTTTCCCCCGTCATGCGCTCGATGAGCCCGGCAACGAGGTAGAGCGCGCTCATGGTGAGGATGGCGTGGAAGATATAGACGGCCGAGCCTGCAATCCCCTGGAGGGAAGGCACCGCCATGCCCGAGATCACCACCCCGATGCCGCCGATGACGATAAAGCCCAGCGCGCGGCGCAGGTTCGTCTCGGCGATGGCGCCCAGCGGTGCGATGACGAGCGTGAGGATGGCGATCACCGCCACGGCAGGCTCGAGGATTTCCCGGCTCCCCGGCAGCAGGGCCACCAGAGTGCGCAGCAGCGCATAGGTGCCGACCTTGGTCAGCAACCCGGCGAACAGCGCCGAAATTGCCGGCGGCGGCGCGTGGTAGGACGCGGGCAGCCAGGCATTGACCGGGAAGGCCGCCGCCTTGGTGCCGAAGGCCAGCAGGAACAGCGCCGCCACCGAGGCCATCGCCGCCGGATTGGCCTTGGGCGCCGAGATGATGATGTCGGCCATGTTGAGCGTGCCGACCAGCCCATAAAGCAGGCCGAGCGCGGCGAGGAAGAAGCTCGTGGCGAGGAAGTTGAGGAAGCCGTACTTGATCGTCGCGTCGAGCTGGATATCGCGCCCCGCGATCACCATCAGCCCGAAGGATGCGATCAGCATCACCTCGAACCACACATAGAGGTTGAAGAGGTCGCCGGTGAGGAACGCGCCGCTGACGCCTGCGAGCAGCAGCAGGATCAGCGCATAGAGCCCGCTCGTGCCGTCGCGCCCTTCCGGGTCCATCTGCACGTAGAGCAGCACGATGAGCGTCACCACGGCCGCCGCCAGCGCGAAGCCGGCGCTCATGATGTCGGCGGTGAAGCTGATGCCGAAGGGCGGCAGCCAGCGGCCCATGGTCATGCTCAGCGGGCCTTCTGCCAAAACGCGGGCGAAAAGCTGCAGGTCGCAGACGATCACCGCCAGCACCACCAGCATGGCGAAGCCCGCCAGGTATCCGCCGGCATGGCGCGCCATCAGCAGCAGCGCCGCTCCGGCAAGGCAGAGCACCACGGGCAGGATAACGACCCAGTCGGCGGCAGAGGTGAGTGTGTCGATCATCTCAGTAGCTCAATGGCGGGTTCGGGCCGCCCCTGGGTTCGGTCAGCCGCATCGTGTCGGTATTGTCGGCATTGAGCGACTGGTAGGCGCGGTAGGCCAGCACCAGCAGGAAGGTGAACATGGCAAAGCCGATGACGATCGCCGTCAGGATCAGCGCCTGCGGCAGCGGATTGGCGATCGGCGCCGCCGGCACCTGCATGCCGTTGGGCACGATGGGCGGCACTTCCCGCGTCAGGCGCCCGGCGGTGAAGATCAGGAGGTTCACCGCATTGCCGAAGAGCGTCAGCCCGAGCAGCATGCGGATCACCGAGCGCGACAGCAGCAGGTAGATGGCCGCGGCGAAGAAGACGCCGACGAGCGCTGCGAAAGCCGTTTCGATCATGCTTCGCTCTCCCCGTCAGCCAGCGCCAGCGCGACGGCCGTGATGGTGCCGAATACCACCAGGTAGACGCCGATATCGAAGACCATGGGCGTCGATATCGCCACTTCCGTCTCCCCGATCTGGAGATAGGTCCAGAGCCCGGTGAGGAACGGCACGTCGTAAAAGAGCGAGGCCAGCCCCGAGAACGCCGCGAGCAGCACGCCCAGCCCGGCAAAGGCCAGCGGGTCGAAGACCAGCGCCCAGCGCACGTGTTTTGCGCCTGAGGCCATGCCGAAAATGGTGATGGCCGAGGCCGCGATCAGCCCGCCGATAAAGCCGCCGCCCGGCTCGTTATGCCCACGCAGCAGCACGAAGATCGAGAACACCAGCATCACGACGACGATGGCCGGGGCGATGGTGCGGAAGATCACGGTATTCATGCCTCCGCTCCCTTCCTTGCCTTGCGCGCGGGCGTTGTCGCCTTGCTCGCCCGGCGCCGCCGCAGCAGTGCCAGCACGGCGATGCCGGCCGTCATCACCACCGAGATTTCGCCCAGCGTATCAAGCCCGCGGTAATCGACGAGGATCACGTTGACGATGTTGTGCCCGTGGGCGATCGCGACGCTGGTCTGCGTGAAGAAGTCCGAGAGCCGCATGTCGAGTGGTCCGGAGACCACGACCAGCAGCAGCACCATGATCGAGACGCCCGCCGCGATGGCGATCGTGCCGTCGCGGATCCAGTCCTCGAATTCGCGGCGGTCGCGCATGTCGAGCTTGAGCCGGGTCATCACCAGCGCCAGGATCACCACCGAGAGCACTTCCACCATGAACTGGGTAAAGGCCAGGTCGGGCGCGCCGAACAGCAGGAAGAGCATGGCCACCGCCAGCCCCTGGATGCCCAGCGAAACGATGGCCACCAGTCGCGAGGGCGCAACGAGCACGGCCACGAGCCCGGTGATCGCCACGATGATGATGCCCCATTCATAGAAGGTCAGCGGCGGGAAGGCCGGCATGGCCGGCAGGCCACCGAGCGCTATCAGCGGCACGGCGATGGCGAGGATCAGCATGGAGAACAGCACCACGACATAGGCTTCGAGCCGCCCATGGTGGAAGAAGCGCGTCACGGTCGCGGCGAAGCGGATCAGCCCGAACATGGCCGCATCGAACCCCTGGTCGAACGTCCAGCCCACCGCCGTCCGCCCGCGCCGCAGCACGGCGCGCACCGTCTCGAGATAATAGTAAGTCGCCGCGCCCAGCGCCCAGGTCGCCACCGAGAGCCAGAGCAGCAGGCTGGTCGGGTCGACGGTGAGCTTGAGGTGGCTCTCGACCGGCGTGCCGAGCACGGCCGTCGCCGTCGGCGCCATCAGGAACATGCCCACGGTATTGGCCTTGATGCCCGCCGCGATGCCGAGAATGGCCAGCACCACCGGCCCCGCCAGCAGGCTCGGCCCGGCCTCATGCGCCGGCGTCGGCGTCGCGATATGCGCGCCGAAGAACGGCTTGATCGCCACCGCCAGGCCCACGCCTGCCAGGAGGCCGTTGCCGGCGATCAGGACGATCAGCACCAGGATCTGCGTCGGATCGCCACCGGCGAGCGCCGCATACATTTCTTCCTTGGCGAGATAGCCCACCGTCAGCGGCAGCCCGACCATCGAAAGGCCGGCGAGCACCGCCGCGCCGAACGTCACCGGCAGCTTGCCGCGCAGGCCACCGAGTGCCGTGATGTCGCGCGTCCCCGTCTCGTGGTCGATCACGCCCACCACGAGGAACAACGCGGCCTTGTAGAGCGCGTGCGCCACGAAATAGACCGCCGCCGCATTGATCGCCAGTTCCGAGCCGATGCCGATCAGCAGGATCAGGAGGCCGAGCGATGCGATCGTTGTCTGTGCCAGCATCTGCTTGAGGTCGGTCTGGCGCAGCGCCGCCAGCGCGCCCCAGAGCAAAGTCACCCCGCCGAAGACCACAAGCAGCCCCTCCCAGATCGCGGTGCCACCAAGAATCGGCGAAGTCCGCAGCATGAGATAGACGCCGGCCTGCACCATGGTCGCCGAATGCAGGAATGCCGAAACCGGGGTCGGCGCCTCCATGGCGTTGGGCAGCCAGAAGTGGAACGGCACCTGCGCCGATTTGGTGAAGGCCGCAAAGACGAAAAGCAAAAGGATCGCGAGGTATGCCGGGCTCGCCTTGACCAGCGCTCCCTGCTCCAGCAGCGCGCTCATCTCCCAGGCGCCGCCGACCTGGTGGAGGATTACAGCGCCGATCAGTAGCGTCAGGCCGCCGGCGCCCGTCACCACCAGCGCCTGGATCGCTGCCCGCCGCGCCGCCTGGCGCTGGTGGTCGAAGCCGATCAGCAGGAACGAGGTGACGCTCGTCAGTTCCCAGAAGACGACCAGCGCCACCAGGTTATCCGCCGTCACCAGCCCCAGCATCGCCCCCATGAACGCGAGCATGAAGGCCAGGAACCGTCCCTGGTGCGGATGGCCTTTGAGATAGGCCCCCGCATAGACGAGGATCAGCGCGCCGATGGCCGAAATGGTCAGCGCGAAAGTGAGGCTCAGCCCGTCGAGCAGGAACGAGAGCCGCAGCCCGTAATGGGGTATCCAGTCGATGCCCGCCGTGATGGCGCCCGTCTGCTGGATGGGTTCGACCAATCCGAGCAGCACCCAGAAGATCGCGGCCGGAACGATGGCCAGCAGCCAGCCCGAATAGGAGCCGGCGAACCTGAAAATGAAGGGGGCCAGTATGGCCGCCAGGAAGGGTGCGATCGCGACGAGCGCTAGGGTCTGATCAAGCGAAGGGGCCACATAACACTCGCGTTTTTCGGTGGCGCCGCTTAGACGACGGCAATTCTGCTGGGCCGGTACCTTACCCGGTGAGAGTGCGAGGACAAGCCGAAACGGGAGGCCCGCGGCCGTCAAGCGACGATAACCACAGAGTTTTGCGGTGGCGAAAGGCGCCGGGAATGCCTACATCAGGGCCACAAGGAGGTTCCCATGACCGACCAGCCAAAAGTTGTGAAAACCGAAGAGGAGTGGCGTGACGAGCTCTCGCCCGAGCAGTTCCGCGTCACTCGCGAGCACGGCACCGAGCGCGCCTTCTCCCATCCGCTCAACATGGAAAAGCGCAATGGCATCTATCATTGCGTAGCCTGCGGCGCTCCGCTCTTCGAAAGCGTCACCAAATACGAGTCCGGCTCCGGCTGGCCGAGCTTCTGGCAACCGATCAGCGACACGGCGATCGGCGAGACCGTCGACCGCTCGCACGGCATGGTCCGCGTCGAAGCACATTGCGCCAATTGCGGCGCCCATCTCGGCCACGTCTTCCCCGATGGCCCCCAGCCCACGGGCCTGCGCTATTGCATGAACGGCACCGCTCTCGATTTCGAGCCCAAGGCCTGATGCGGTGATTAACCCGGCTATTCGCCGCAGCATTTGCGGCGGATAGCCTTCCTTTTGCGGCGGTCAGCGCCTATATTCACCGCATAGTGTGCGGTGAAAGATGACCTACATCCACGAAAACCCTGATTGGCCGGCCTTTTCCTGGAGCGCGGAAGCGCTGACCGGACCTCTCGCCGCCGTGCGGCACAAGCAGGGTTACCTGCTCGGTCGCCTGCAATCGGTGGGCTTCGCGCTTCGTGACGAGGCCAATCTCCTCGCCCTCACACAGGACGTGGTGAAGAGCAGCGAAATCGAGGGCGAGATGCTCGACCGCAAGCAGGTCCGCTCCTCGCTCGCCCGCCGGCTCGGCGTCGATATCGGCGCGCTGGCTCCCGTCGACCGTCACGTTGAAGGCGTTGTCGAGATGATGCTCGATGCCACCCAGCACCATGCCCGGCCGCTCACTGCCGAACGGCTCTTCTCCTGGCACGCCGCCCTCTTCCCCACGGGCCGCAGCGGTCTCGCACGCATCACCGTCGGCGCGTGGCGCACGGCCCAGTCCGGCCCCATGCAGGTTGTCTCCGGTCCGGCCGGCCGCGAGCGCGTGCACTTCGAGGCCCCCGATGCCGATCGGCTGGATGCCGAAATGAACGGCTTCATCGCCTGGTTCAACGCCGGCCAGCCCCTCGATCCCGTGCTCAAGGCGGCGATCGCCCATCTCTGGTTCGTCACCATCCATCCCTTCGAGGATGGCAATGGCCGCATCGCGCGCGCCCTTGCGGACATGCTGCTCGCCCGCTCGGAGAACAGCCCGCAGCGCTTCTACAGCATGTCGGCCCAGATCCAGGCCCGCCGCCGGGATTATTACGACATCCTCGAAGCCACCCAGCACGGCGACCTCGACATCACCCAATGGCTGCTGTGGTTCCTCGCCTGTCTCGACGCGGCGCTCGACGGCGCCGACACCATGCTCGCCGCCATCCTCGCCAAGGAGCACTTCTGGCGGCACCACGCCGCCGAGCCGCTCAACCCGCGCCAGCGCCAGCTGCTCAACCGCCTGCTCGATGGCTTCGAGGGCAAGCTCACCACCTCCAAATGGGCCGCCATCGCCAGGACATCGCAGGACACGGCGCTCCGCGACATAGACGACCTCCTCCGCCGCGGCCTCCTCATCCGCGACCCGCAGGGCGGCCGAAGCACGAGCTATTCGCTGGCACCTCTCCCCTGAAGTCGCCTTGCGTCACCTCGGTCAATCCCTATATAGTCACAAGTGACTACTTTCGAGGTGCTCATGTCCACGGTCAGCCTGAAGGACGCAAAGGCCGGTTTGTCCAGCTATGTCGACGACGCCGTTCGCGGCGAATTCGTCACCATTACGCGCCACGGCAAACCCGTAGCTGCGCTGGTGCCGCTTGCCGCCGCCGAAGCGGCCCGAAAGGCGCTGGGCCGCAAGCGCGCCAGCCTTGCCACCTATCTGCGCGGCTTCCCCGGCGGGGATTTCGCGCGCAATTCCGCGCCCTCGCGGGATGTGGATCTGTGAGCGGCTACCTGCTGGATACCAACGTCATCTCGATGCTGTCCCCGTCCCGTGCAGACGCCCCTGCCGGCTTCCTCGCCTGGCTGGACGAACGGGATGCCGAAGATCAGCTCTTCCTCTCGGTCGTTACCATCCACGAAATCGAAAAGGGCATCGGCCTTCTCGAAAGCCGCAAGGTTGAGGCAAAGGCCAGGGCCTTGCGCCTCTGGCTCTCAGGCCTCGTCTCGACTTACGACGATCGCATCCTCCCCATCGATGCCGCGGTCGCCTCGCTGTCGGGCAGGCTGGAGGCCGCTGCGTCGAGCGCGGGCCATGCGCCCGGCATGGCAGACGCGCTGATCGCCGGCACGGCAAGCGCTCACGAACTGACACTCGTCACCCGCAACCTCAGGCACTTCGAACCCTTCGGGATCGCGCTTCTCGCCCCTGAAAACTGCCGGCCCGGCTCCTAGACATTGCAAGCGGCCACCCCGGCACCCTAGATATCACCTCTCGACTTCAACCGGTATTTCCCCATGAGCAAACCCACTCCGCCCGTCGCCGAGCGCCGCCAGCATGCTGCCACGGTGCATGGCATTACCCGGCAGGACCCCTATCATTGGCTGCGGGCCGAGAACTGGCAGGAAGTGATGCATGCGCCCGAGACGCTGCCGGCCGATATCCGCGCCTATATCGAGGCCGAGAACGCCTATTACGAGGAAGAACTCGGCAAGCCGACCGCCGAATTGCAGGACAAGATCTTCTGGGAGATCCGCGGGCGCATCAAGGAAGACGATTCCGGCATCCCGACCCCCGATGGCCCCTGGGCCTATAATTCGCGCATGCTCGAAGGCAAGCAGTACCCCCTCATCGTGCGCACCCCGCGCGAAGGTGGCGAGGAGCAGGTGCTGCTCGATTGCAACCTCGAAGCGGGCGACGGCTATTTCGGCTTTGCCGGCGCCAGCCACGATCCCAGCCACGCGCTCATGAGCTGGGCAGCCGACCGCCAAGGCTCGGAATACTACACCATCCACATCCGCGACCTCGCCACGGGCACCGAGATCGCCGACATTATCGAGCGCACGGCCGGCGACGGCGTCTGGTCGTCCGACAGCAAGAGCCTCTATTACACCGAGATCGACGACAACCACCGTCCGTTCCGTGTGCGCCGCCACGTGCTGGGCACGCCCCAGGCCGATGACGAGATCGTCTACGAGGAAAAGGACCCGGGCTTTTTCGTCAGCGTCGACAAGACGCTTTCCGACAATTTCATCGTCATCGACGCCCATGACCACCAGACGTCGGAAGTCTGGCTCATCGATGCCCGCAAGGGCGGCAAGCCCTTCGTCGTCTCCCCGCGCAAGGTCGAGCGCGAATACGATATCGACGAGCGCGATGGCGAGCTCTTCATCCTCACCAATGCCGATGGCGCCGAAGACTTCAAGATCGTCACCGCCCCCGTCGCCACGCCCGGCGCCGAGCACTGGACCGATCTCGTGCCGCATCGCGAAGGTGTGCTGATCCTCGACATCATCGTGCTCAGGCACCACCTGCTGCGCCTCGAGCGCTTCGAGGGCCTGCCGCGCATCGTCGTGCGCGACCTGCGCACCGGCCGCGAGGAGACCATCCATTTCGACGAGGAGGCCTATTCGCTCGGCATGTCGGTCGGCTACGAGTTCGATACCACCACGTTCCGGCTCACCTACGCCTCCCCGACCACACCGTCGCGCACCTACGACTACGACCTCGAAACCGGCGAGCGCACACTCCTCAAGGAGCAGGAAGTCCCCTCGGGCCACAATCCCGACGACTACGTCACCCGTCGTATCTTCGCTGAAGCCGCGGATGGCGAGCGCGTGCCGATCACCTTGCTCTATCGCAAGGAAACGCCCATCGACGGCACCGCGCCCGCGCTGCTCTACGGCTACGGCGCCTATGGCATGTCGATGCCCGCCGCCTTCTCGGTTTCCGCGCTCTCGCTCGTCGATCGCGGCTTCGTCTATGCCACCGCCCATATCCGCGGCGGCATGGACAAGGGCTATCGCTGGTATCGGCTTGGCCGGCGCGAGCACAAGGTCAACACCTTCACCGATTTCATCGCCGCGGCCGAAAAGCTGGTCGCCGACCGTTACGCGGCGCCCGACCGGATCGTGGCCATGGGTGGCTCGGCCGGTGGCATGCTGATGGGTGCGGTCGCCAACATGCGCCCCGAACTCTGGGCCGGCGTCTTGGCGCAGGTGCCGTTCGTGGATGTGCTCAACACCATGCTCGACGACACCCTGCCCCTCACCCCGCCCGAATGGCCGGAATGGGGCAATCCGGTCGAATCGGAGGCCGATTACCAGCGCATCGCGTCCTACGCGCCCTATGAGCAGGTTGCCGCCAAGGCCTACCCGCCGATCTTCGCCCTCGCCGGCCTCACCGATCCGCGCGTGACCTATTGGGAACCCGCCAAATGGGTGGCAAAGCTGCGGGCAACGAAAACGGACACGAATCCGTTGTACCTCAAGACCAATATGAGCGCGGGGCACGCCGGGGCGTCCGGACGTTTCGACCGCCTCAAGGAAACGGCACTGAGCTATGCCTTTGCGCTTAAATGCGTAAATTTGGACAAGGTCTCCTCCTGAGACCATTGCCCGAATAAAACAACGCGTATATTGTCAAATCCATCTGCCGGTTCCCGGCGCGTCATTTTCTTCAATCAAGGAGGCCGAAAATGGCTTTTGAACTGCCCGCCCTGCCCTATGCATACGATGCGCTTGGTCCGTACATGAGCAAGGAAACGCTCGAGTACCACCACGACAAGCACCACCAGGCTTACGTGACCAACGGCAACAAGCTGCTTGAGGGTTCGGGCCTAGAAGGCAAGAGCCTGGAGGACATCGTCAAGGAGAGCTTCGGCAAGAATGCCGGTCTCTTTAACAATGCCGGCCAGCACTACAACCACATCCATTTCTGGAAGTGGATGAAGCCGAATGGCGGCGGCAAGAACCTGCCGGGCGCACTGCAGAAGGCCATCGATTCCGATCTCGGCGGCTACGACAAGTTCCGCACCGATTTCGTGGCGGCCGGCGTCGGCCAGTTCGGTTCGGGCTGGGCCTGGCTCTCGCTCAAGAACGGCAAGCTCGAAATCACCAAGACGGCCAACGGCGAAAACCCGCTGGTCCACGGCGGCACCCCGCTCCTGGGCGTCGATGTGTGGGAACACTCCTACTACATCGACTACCGCAACCTCCGCCCGAAATACCTCGAGGCCTTCGTCGACAACCTCGTGAACTGGGACTACGTGGCCGAACTCTACGAAGCCGCCAGCAAGTAAGCTTTTCGGGTTAACCGGATTTTGAACCCGTCCGCCATCAGGCGGGCGGGTTTTTCTATGAGAGGGCGGCAGGGGGCAGAGGGTGCCCAAGGGGGTGAGGGGTTGCCCCGACCACCCTCATCCGGCGCTCCGCACTACCTTCTCCCACAAGGGAAGGGAACCTGAGGCATGGCCCTCGCCGTCACTCGCCCCTCGTCCCTACCCCTTAACCCGCCCCACCACCGCACTTCCCCGGGCGAAGACCCGGGGCCTATTGCACCCCTCCACCCGAGTTGAGGCATCCGTGGGCCCCGGCTCTGCGGCCGGGGAAGATCGAGAGGCTGGAGAGATAGCGCCTTAACGCGAGATCCCACCCCATCGCCCTCGCCCCTTGTGGGAGAGGGTGCCCGAAGGGCGGGTGAGGGGTTACCCCAGCCACCGAGCCCCCTCATCCGGCGCTACCGCGCCACCTTCTCCCACAAGGGGAGAAGGGAACCTGTGGCAGCGCTTCACCCTTCACCCTTCACCCTTCACCCCGCCCCACCACAGCACTTCCCCGGGCGAAGACCCGGGGCCCATTGCACCCTCCACCCGAGTAGCGCCATCCATGGGCCCCGGCTCTGCGGCCGGGGAAGTGCGGTGGTGGGGAGGGGCGAGCAAGTGCAACAGACGCCCTAGTGGCCCAAGCGGCCCCAACCCCACCTCCCCCTCAAAACAACCGGCGCGCTCCCGCCCCCGCCCCGCTATTTCACCAGCGTTTCGCATAATCACCGCTAGTCCTCACGAGATACTTCTCCAGTTGAGGATCGCGTGGTAACGATTTGTTAACGAAGAAGACTGGTTCGGGTGGCTCGGTGAAGGTAGTAGCGGTTCTCGCGGCAAATCCGGCGCTGTCGTCTATTTTGACGATGGTGCTCGCGGGCTGCCCGAGTCTGCGCGTGCGCCTGTTCGAAAGCCGCGCCGCTCTCACCACCTATATGCGCCTGGCGCCCGTCGACGTGGTCGTGGCCGATTTCGATTGCGACGACGCCCCCGCCGACCAGCTCGCCGCCGCCCTGCGCCAGGACGAGCACCTCCACCGGCGCGATTTCTCGATCATCGCCCTCACCCGCACGGTGACCGACACGACCCGAAACGCCGCGATTTCCGCCGGGATCGACGAGGTCATCGTCAAGCCGATGTCACCCCGCTATCTCCTCGAGCGGGTCCTTGCCCGCACCCGCCGGCAGGATCACCCGGTGCGCAGCGCCGCCTATCACGGCCCCGAACGCCGCCACCGCCTCACCCTGCCGCCCGCCGGGGTCTATGCGCGCAAGAGCGACAACGTAATCCCCCTCTTCGGTCGCCCCCGCCAGCACGAACTCCATTGAGCCGAGATGTCCACCTCGGCCGCCGCCGAGGTATGATGGCGACATCGCTTGTGCGCCCTAAGAGGTTGATCGAAGTACACTTTGCGCAAATTGCCGCCAAATCCGCGTAAAACCCGCGCAAGATTGGCAAAGATTGCCCGAAATTGAGTCAAAATTTTAACGATTTGAGGGTGCAAGCGAGAGACAATATCCAGAAATTTCAAAGAGTTACTGGACGAACCCGCAGGAAAACCTTACAAAAAACATCTCAAAAACTCCGTGAAACAACGTTTCACGCGAACGCAACCGCCCACGGCGTTACGCACCTACCGCCATCAGCCTCGCCCCTGTAGCCGAATCCCCTTCAGAGGATGGTTGCCCAACCACGCCCCGAGGATCGAACGAGCGACCGGGCCTACTCCTCCGGCTCCGTGGTGAACAGCAGCGGATACCCTTTGCTCCGGGCCATCTCCGTCGCGCGGTTGGCCTTGGTCTCGGCCACTTCCTGGATATACACCGCCACCACACAGACCCCGCGCTGGTGCGCGGTGATCATCACGCGGTAGGCTTGGTCCTCGCTCATGCGGAACTCGCCCTTGAGCAGCACCACCACGAATTCGCGGGGCGTATAGTCATCGTTGACGAGGATAACCTTATGGAGGCGAGGACGCTGGGTCTTCACCTCGGTCTTGGTGCGCGGTGTGGTTACGGCATCGCTCATCGGCCTTCTCCCGATGGCCAGCAACGCCCCATTATGCGCCCGCGCGTGCTCTCGATGAAGTCAATTCGCTAGTGGAGGCCCAGCATCCGGGTGATGCGGTTCCAGGTGTCCTCGATGGAATCGGCGAACTGGATCACCTGCTCATGACCCTTGCGGCTGTGCGAAACCACGTCCGCCACGTAACCTCGCATCACCTCGAAGGCATGGTTGCGGTTGAAGAGCACAACTGGCTTGCCGCCCTGCCCGCCGCCGCCCTTGACCCAGGCCGAATAAAGGCTCGAAGCCGAGGCCAGCGAGCCCGGCAGTCCGACGAAGCCGTCCGCCAGCATGGCCACGCGCGCGAGGCGCTCGCTCATCTCCCCGATGCGCTCCACCGCCACGCCCTGGAACGAGGGCATCAGCGGCACGCGCTCATCGGCGATGAGGATCACTTCCCCGCCTGCCGACCGGGCGCTGGTGATCAGCGGCACCGGCACGGTCAGCGCATCGATGAGGCAGACGATCCGCGCGCCCTTGCGAGCGAAATAGGTGCCTGCCTGCGACATGATCGAGGAGCGCTCGGGGTCGCCCGGCCCCTGCTGGGAGGCGAAGACGGCCAGGGTCGGTCGTGCCGACGGGGCGGAACCGGGCAATTGCATGGTCAGCGGCCGCGCTTGAGGCTGCCGAGGATGCCGCGCACCAGCGCCGCGCCGAGCGCGGTCGCCGCCGAACGTGCGAACGAGGTCATCGCCGCCTCGGCCGGGGTCTGGCGCGTGCTCGTGCGTGCCTTGGGGCGCTGCGCGGCAGCGTCGTCGCTCCGGGCCTGCTTGAGCTGGGCGTCCAGTTCGCGCTGGCGCTCCTCGTCCTGCTGCTTCTGCTTGGTCTTGGCGGCCAACACCTCGAAGGCGGATTCGCGGTCGATGGCGGTATCGTAGAGCCCGGCTACGGGGCTGTTCGCCATGATCGTGCGGCGCTCCTCGGGCAGCACCGGGCCCATGCGCCCACTCGGCGGGCGGATAAGGGTGCGCCCGACCATCGAGGGCGCGCCTTTTTCCTCGATCACCGAAACCAGCGCCTCGCCGGTGCCGAGCTGGGTGATCACCTCGGCAGTCGAGAAGGCCGGGTTCGGCCGGAACGTATCGGCGGCAACCTTCACCGCCTTCTGGTCGCGCGGCGTATAGGCGCGCAGCGCATGCTGCACGCGATTGCCGAGTTGGGAAAGCACGGTGTCCGGCACGTCGACCGGGTTCTGCGTCACGAAATAGACGCCGACACCCTTGGAGCGCACCAGCCGCACCACCTGCTCGATCTTGTCGAGCAGCGCCTTGGGCGCGTCGTCGAACAGCAGGTGGGCTTCGTCGAAGAAGAAGACCAGCTTGGGCTTGTCCGGATCGCCTACTTCCGGCAGCACCTCGAAGAGTTCCGAGAGCATCCAGAGCAGGAAGGTCGCGTAGAGCTTGGGCGAGCGCATCAGCTCGTCCGCCGCCAGCACCGACACATAGCCGCGGCCGTCGGGCGTCGTCCGCATCAGATCTTCGATGGCCAGCGACCGCTCGCCGAAAAACGCCTCGCCGCCCTGTTGCTCGAGCACCAGCAGCGCGCGCTGCACCGCACCGACCGTCGCCGTGGCCACGTTGCCGTATTTGGTCGCGATCTCGGCCGAGCGTTGCTGCACCTCGACGAGGAGCGCGCGCAGGTCCTTGAGGTCGAGCAGCAGCAGGCCTTCGTCATCAGCCAGCTTGAAGGCGATGTTGAGCACGCCTTCCTGGGTGTCGTTGAGATTGAGGATGCGCGAGAGCAGCAGCGGCCCCATTTCCGAGATGGTCGCGCGGATCGGGTGGCCCTGACGGCCGAAGAGGTCCCAGAAGATCGTGGGCGAGGCTTCGAACGTATAATCGTCGAAGCCGATTTCCTTGGCGCGCTTGAGCAGGAAGTCCTGCGGCGTGCCGGCCATGGCGATGCCCGAGAGGTCGCCCTTGATGTCGGCGGCGAAGACCGGAACGCCCAGGCGCGAAAAGCCCTCGGCCATGATCTGCAGCGTCACGGTCTTGCCCGTGCCGGTCGCCCCGGTCACCAGTCCGTGCCGATTGCCGTACTTGAGGGCGAGATATTCGGGACGGGTGCTGGTGCCGAGATAGACTTTGTCGTCAACGAGCATAGGGGCCTCGGAAGTGGATGATTTGGCGAGTCTTATAGCCGCCCTGACGCAAGCGGGACAAGAAACCGCCGCGCGTTTCTTGGGAAGAGCCCGTCATTCACCAAATCCGGAGGTTTCGCTATCGCCTCGCGGCCGCTCGCTCCAGAGTGCCGCCATGGAAAAATTCGCCTTCAGCCGCCGTCATCTGCTGGCCTCAGCCGCCGCCCTGGGCATCGCCGCCCTTTCGGGCCGCGCCTTCGCCGCCGCCATGCTCGATGCCGCCGAACTCGGCGCGATTCCCGGCCCCGACGACCAGACCGGCGCCTTGCAAAAGGCCTTCGACACCGCCGCCGCGCAGGCGCGCCCGCTCTTCCTGCCGCCCGGCACCTATCGCGTCACGGGCCTCATCGTCCCCGATGGCCTCCAGCTCACCGGCATGCCCGGCCAGACGATCCTGGCCCTATCGGGCGGCGACACCCTGCTCTCGATCTCCGGCCGCTCCAACGTCACCATCCAGGGCATCGCCTTCGACGGCAGCGGTGGCGGAACCGGCAACGCACAGAGTGGCCTCATCGACGTCCAGAACAGCCGCGCGGTGACCCTCACCAATCTCAGCCTCCGCAATGCCACCGGCAACGCGCTGGCGCTCTTCGCCAGCGAAGGCCTCGTCGAGAACTGCGACATCGCCGAGGTCTCGACCGCCATCTTCGCGCTCGACAATACCGGCCTCGTCATCACCAGCAACCGCGTCGCCCGCTGCCGCAACAACGGCATTCTCGTCTGGCGCTCGGCCAGCGGGGCGGATGGCACCATCGTCACCGGCAACCGCATTGCCGATGTCGCCTTCGAGGCCGGCGGCAACGGTCAGAACGGGAACGGCATCAACGTCTTCCGCGCCGGAGAAGTCATTGTCGCCAACAACCACATCACCGGCTGCGCCTTCTCGGCCGTGCGCCTCAACGCCACGACCAACACGCAGGTCACCGGCAATACCTGCATCGACAGCGGGGAGACCGCGATCTTCTCCGAGTTCGGCTTTTCGGGCTCGGTGATCGCCAACAACGTCATCGACAAAGCCGCGCTCGGCATCTCGATCGCCAATCTCGACAGCGAGGGGCACCTGGCCACCTGCAGCGGCAATATCGTCCGCAACATCCTGCCGTCCTCGCCCAACAATCCCGACACGACGCCGTGCGGCATATTCGCCGAGGCCGATGTCGCCATCACCGGCAATGTCGTCGACAGCGTCCCCGGCCCCGGCATCCTTGCAGGCTGGGGCCCGTTCCTGCGCAACGTCCTCGTCAACGGCAACGTGGTGCGCAACACCCAGATCGGCATCGCCGCCAGCGTCGCCGAAGGCGCCGGTTCCGCCCAGATCACCGGCAACACCATCTCCGGCGCCGAGACACCGCTGGCCGGCATGGCCTGGACAGAAATGCGCAGCGGCGACCTTGCCACCGATGCAGGGCGGTTCGCGAATGTGCGCGTTGCCGGGAATGTGGTCAGCTAAGGGCGAACCTACCGGCGCCTCTACGCCCACACCCCCTCGACCGCCCGCACCGTGCCGACATCCAGCCCGCGCACGTTCTTCACCGTCTGCACCGACCAGCGCCGCAGCACGTCGGCCTGCTTCTCGTCCGGGTCAGCGATCGCCAGCAGCAGCGCTGCGACCATGGCGCGGGAGGCATCCATGTTACCGTCGTCGCACTTGATGGCGTAGCCCCAGCCCTTGCCGCGGATGGCGCCGCATTGCACGCCTTCCGCGCCGCCCTTCTGCATGATGCGGCCGCCGAAGGCTTCCATCACCACGGTGTCCAGCTGTTCCTTGCCTGCCACCAGGTGCGGGTGGCGCGTGGCGGCGTCGAAAATCCGCTGCGCGCCGGCTGCGAGGTCGTGCGGCAGCCCCTTGCCTGTTGCCATGCGGGCGAAGCCGCGCGCAAAGGCTTCGATCGGCGCCGCCCAGGTCGGGATCGAGCAGCCGTCCGTGCCGCAGCGGCCTTCGGTCAGCTTTTCGCCGATCACCGCCTCGATGGCCGAGCGCACACGCACCTGCACCGGATGGTCGCGATTGACGTAGCCCAGCGTCGGCGCGCCGATGGCCAGCGCCACCGAGAGCATCCCCGAGTGCTTGCCCGAGCAGTTGTTGTGCAATGCCGACGGCGCTTCATGGCGCTCGCGCAATTGCCGGCGCGCTTCGGAATCGCCGGGGGCGTGGGCGCCGCATTCGAGGTCGTCCTTGCTCAGGCCCAGCTCTTCGAGGAAATGGGTGACGCCTTCCACATGCACGTCCTCGCCACGATGGGAGGCGCAGGCGAGCGCCAGGTCTTCATCGCTCAGGCTGAAGCGGCCGATGGAGTCGGCAGTGACCATGGCCAGCGCCTGCATCGACTTGACCGCCGAGCGCGGGAAGATCGGGCGGGAGATGTCGCCGGCCGAGGCAATGATCCGGCCATCCGCGTCCACCACGGCGAAGGCGCCGCGATAGCGGTTCTCCACCCAGTTGCCGCGGACCATCTCGGCAAGAATCGGATTGGCGTCGGTCATGAAAGAAAAAACTCCGGTCAGTGCTATTTGCGGAGAATAGCACGTGACCGGAGAGTCGACGGGAGGAGGTCGAAAAGAAAAATCAGATGTCCAGGTCGCCCGCGAGCGTGAGGTAGGCCGAGTTCACCCAGCCCATCTGGTTGCCGCGCTCGACGAGGCACCAGTCCGAGCCCTGCGAGACCTCGATGCACCGCTCGACCCACACATAGGTGTGCGGCTTGAGCGAGCCGGTCTTCTGGGAATAGGAGGCCGGCCACTTGCGGATGTTGAGGCGGTCCCACTTGGCGACGCCGGTCACCTGCGCCTGCTGTTCCACCTGGTAGCCGGCGGCCATTGCGGGCTGCACGACGAAGGCGGCGGCACCGACGATGACCAGGCCTGCCAGGGCTGCCACCAGAAGCTGTTCGTGCTGCTTTCTCATTTCGTCCCCTCAAAGCTCGGGTTGCGTTCGATGGAGATCACCCTATTGGCCGGGCCTTGAACCCACCCTGAGACCCGCGTTCAGAATCGGTTCAGATTGGGTTGGCTGGCCCCGGCCGGCCTTGCTAGGCTGAGGGCGTCATCAGGGGAGAGGGTGAGAATGCCGAAAGTCGTTGTAACCGGGGGCAGCGGAAAGCTCGGGCGCGCGGTGGTGCGCGACCTGCTCGACCATGGCTACGAGGTGCTGAACCTCGATACGGTGGCGCCCCGCAGCGGCCCCTGCCCGACGGTCAAGGTAGACCTTTCCGATTACGGCCAGGTGGCCGAGGCCATTCTCGGCGGGATCGACGAGCGGCACGGCCCGTTCGAAGCCGTGGTCCATCTCGCCGCGATTCCCGCGCCGGGGCTCAGCCCCAATGCCGAGACGTTCAAGAACAACGTGCCCTCGACCTACAACGTCTTCCTCGCTGCCCGGCAGGCGGGCATCAAGAACGTGGTCTTCGCCTCGAGCGAAACGGTGCTCGGCCTCCCCTTCGACACGCCCCCGCCCTATGTGCCGGTAGACGAGGAGTATTTCCCGCGGCCCGAAAGCGCTTATTCGCTCGGCAAGCTGCTCGACGAAACCATGGCCGCCCAGTTCGCCCGCTGGGACCCGGACCTGCGCATCGTGGGCCTGCGCTTCTCCAACGTCATGGACCCGGAAGACTACAAGGCCTTCCCGAGCTTCGACGCCAACCCGCTCGGGCGCAAATGGAACCTCTGGGGCTATATCGACGCCCGCGACGGCGCCCAGGCCGTGCGCCGCGCCATCGAGGCAGACTTCAAGGGCTTTGAAGCCTTCATCATCGCCAATGCCGACACCGTCATGAGCCGCGACAACACCTCGCTCCTGGCCGAGGTGTTTCCAGGCGTACCGCAGAAACCCGGCATCTCCACCAACGGCACGCTGCTCTCGATCGACAAGGCCAAGCGCATGCTGGGGTATTGGCCGCAATATTCGTGGCGAACTGAGATCAGGAAGGGGTAGCGAGGGTGTGCGGCTAGTTGGCCGACCACGCCCTTACCCTGCAAAGCAACCACCCTATCAGGCACCTATCCTGCCACCGCAGAGCGCTCCGCCTCGGAACTTCCCCCACCACCGCACTTCCCCGGGCGAAGACCCGGGGCCTATTGCACCCCTCCACTCGAGTGGAGGTATCCGTGGGCCCCGGCTCTGCGGCCGGGGAAGTCCGGTGGCGGGGAAAGATCGAGATGCGGGGCACATCGAGCAAAGGCAAATCGGCGGTGAGATCGCCCGGTGGGTCTCCCTCCCCCTTGCTGGGGCGGGGCAGTGTCGGGTGGGACCGTCCCTACCCCCGAGCCTTCAACAACGTCTTCGCAATATCCGCAAAGCCCCTGCCGGCCGGCTGTTCCGACACCCAGGCGGGCGCTTGCGGCAGCTCCGCCAGGTACGGTGCGATATTCCCCACCCCGAACGAATTGCGGATGAACGAGAACATCGGCGCGTCGTTGCGGGAGTCCCCGACAAACGCGGTGCTCGCGGCCACGTCCGCCGGCGCCACGCCGAAATCCTTGAGCAGCACGCGCTCGCTCATGGCGCGCTTGTCGTAGTCGCCGATCCAGGTGTTGATGTGGATCGAGCTCGCCACTGCCCGGGCGCCAGTAGCGCGGATGGCCTTGGCCAGGTCGTCGATTTCCCCGGGTGCGTGGCCGGCGAGATCGATGGCCACGTCGGCGATGCGGAACTGCTGGTCGTGCGCCAGCTCGAACCCCGTGCCCGCCAGCATCATCACCAGCCGCTGCAGCAGCTCGCGCTGGCGCAGGCGGCGCGTGGCTTCGTCATCCCAATATTCGAAGACCACCTTGCCCCGGTCCGAGGTCAGAACGAACGCACCGCTCTCCCCAATCACGGCGGCCACCGGCCAGGTGCGCACGATATGCTCGGCCCAGCCGGCCGACCCGCCCGTCACCGGAATGACGGAGATGCCGGCGTCCGACAGGTCCCAGAGCGCCTGGTAGGTCTGCGGCAGCAGCCGACCGTGCGTGGTGAGCGTGTCGTCGATATCGGTGAACAGATACCGCACCGCGCGCAGATCGCTGGTCGCAGGAGCGGGGCCGAGGAAAGTCATGAGGTCTCCGAACCACAAAGAACGACATCCACGCCGCTTTGGCGCAGCTTGTCGGCAATAGAAGGATCATCAGGCAGATGGTCGGTGAAAAACCGGCTCATGCGGGAGAACGGCACCACCTTGACCGCCGCCGGGCGCAACCACTTGGAAGCGTCGGCGACGAGGAACCGCTGCTCGGAACTGTCGATGATCGCCGCCGTCACCAGCGCCTCCTCGTGAGTGAATTCGAGAAGTCCGATATCGGGGTGAAGCCCGCCCGTGCCCACCACGCAGCAAGCCGCGTGGAATTTCTGGAAATAGCGCACCGTGTCCGGCCCGACGCTGTCGCGGTCGTCGGGGCGGTAGACGCCGCCGGTCAGGTGCACGTCGAGATGCTTGGCATCCCCCAGGGTCAGCGCCACGTCGATGTTATTGGTGACGATGGTAAGGTCGCGGTGGTCGCGCAGGGCCTCGGCCACGTATTGCACCGTCGTGCCGATGCCCATGAGCACCGTGGCGCCTTCCGGGATTTCGGCCGCGATCCGCCGCGCGATCACCTGCTTGGCGGCAGCGTTGATCTCGAAGCGGGCATTGGCCGAGATGTTGCGACCTTCGACCGGAACGTCCACGCCGCCATGGAAGCGGCGGGCATAGCCCCGATCGCAGAGATAGTTGATGTCGCGGCGGATGGTCTGGGTCGTCAGGCCGTAGCGGCGCGCCAGGTCCTCAATGTATTGAGCACCTTCGCGTTCGATCAACGAGAGGATTTCGGCCTGCCTGTCGGAAAGCATGTTCGTTCCGTTTCAACCTTATCGGCTGAGAAAATATCTCGGTTCGTCGGTGATCACGGCCCCCAGCCCCATCGGCCAGAACTGCGCCAGCTCGGCCGGGTCGTTGCACGTCCAGGCCCGCACCAGCAGCCCCTTTTCGACGACCTCGTCGAGGAAGGGCAGCGTCAGTGCATGGTAATTAAGATGGATGACCTTGGTCGGGATATCGGCCAAGACGTCGCGCCAGTTTTCCGGTAGCTTGTCCCAGAGCATCGCCAGCTCAAGCGACGGGTCCATGGCGCCGATCGACTTGAGCACGTCGATGTCGAAGCTCGAGATCGAGATCTTTACCTTGGGGTCGCGGCGCTTGAGGACGGCGTGGATATTGCCGGTCAGCTCCTCCACCGAAGTCTGGTGCTTGTGCCGCTTGATCTCGAGATTGCCTGCCAGGCCGAACTCGGCGAAGCATTCCAGTGCCTGTTCCAGCGTCGGGATGCGCTCGCCCTTGTAGAAGCCATCGAACCAGGAGCCGGCATCGATATTGGCAAGATCGGCGACCGCGAGGTCCTTGAGGTGGCCCTTTGAGGACGAGCAGCGATCGACCGTAGCGTCGTGGATGACGACGGGCGTGCCGTCACCCAGGAGCGAGACGTCGAACTCCACCCATCGCGCGCCTTGCCCATAGGCGGCACGAAACGCGGAGAGCGTGTTTTCCGGCGCAACCGCCGACGCTCCCTTGTGCGCGTGCACCTGATCGATCCGCAGACCGGCCCCGGAAATGGGGCGTTCCATTGTGTTAGCCGTCGATGCGCTCATGGCAGGCTCAGTCGGTCCTTTTGCCGCTCTCTCGATTGAAGGGATGGAAGTCGGCATGGCGGGCGTGAAGCGCCAGCCGAGTGCCTTCGGCGATCTGCGGGCGGCCTTGCAGCAGCACGACGATCACCTGTTCAGTATCGTTCAGCCGGACGTGGACGTGACTTTCGCCGCCAGCCGGCTCGACCAGTTCGACAATGGCGTCGAGCTTGGCGTGAGCCTCGGCCGGCGCATCGAGCAGCAGGTGCTCGGGGCGGATGCCGATGATGTCGGTATTGGCCGGCAGGTTGCCGGTGTCGCCGTGGAAACGATCGACGGTGATGAGGTTCATCGGCGGCGAGCCGATGAAGCTGGCCACGAAGAGGCTGGCCGGCCGCTCATAGACCTCGACCGGCGTACCTACCTGCTCGACGAGGCCCGAATTCATCACCACCAGCCGGTCGGCCAGGGTCAGGGCTTCGAGCTGGTCGTGGGTGACGTAGAGGCTCGTGGTCTTGAGCCGCCGCTGGAGGCGCCGGATTTCCACGCGCATCTGCACGCGCAGCTTGGCGTCGAGATTGGAGAGCGGCTCGTCGAACAGGAACGCCGCCGGTTCGCGCACGATGGCGCGGCCCATGGCCACGCGCTGGCGCTGGCCGCCCGAAAGCTGGCGCGGCTTGCGTTCGAGGAACTGGCCGATCTCCAGGATATCGGCGGCTTCCTTGACGCGCTTGTCGATCTCCGGCCGCGGCACGCCGCGGTTCTTGAGGCCGTATTCGAGGTTCTGCCGCACGGTCATGTGCGGGTAGAGCGCGTAGTTCTGGAAGACCATTGCGATGTCGCGCTCGGCCGGCTCGGCCTTGTTCACGTCCTTGCCCGCAATGCGGACAACGCCGTCAGTAACGGTTTCGAGGCCCGCCACCATGCGCAGGAGCGTAGACTTGCCGCAGCCCGAAGGGCCGACGAGGACGATGAATTCGCCATCGGCGACGTTGAGGTTGATGCCCTTCACCGCCGGCGAGTTGCCGTAGTCTTTCTTGAGGTCAACGAGATCGATCGTTGCCATGCTTATTTCTCCGTTTCGGTGAGGCCTTTGACGAACAGGCGCTGCATTCCGATGATGACGAGCACGGGCGGGAGCGCGGCGAGGATCACCGCCGCCATCACCGTGTGCCATTGCGGATAGCTGTCGGCGACGTCGGCCATGCGCTTGATGCCCATCACGACCGTGTACTGGTCCTGATTGGTGGTGACGATCAGCGGCCAGAGGTACTGGTTCCAGCCCAGGATGAAGAGGATCACGAAGAGCGCCGCGATGTTGGTCACCGAGAGCGGGAGCAGAATGTCGCGGAAGAACTTCATCGGCCCTGCCCCATCCACGCGTGCCGCTTCCATGAGCTCCTCGGGAACCGTCAGGAAGAACTGGCGGAAGAGGAAGGTCGCGGTCGCCGAGGCGAGGAGCGGCACGATGAGGCCGCCGTAATTGTTGAGCAGACCCAGATCCGCCACCACCTTGAAGGTGGGCACGATACGCACTTCGACCGGCAACATCAGGGTGATGAAGATCAGCCAGAAGGCGAGCGTGCGCAGGGGGAAGCGGAAATAGACGATGGCGAAGGCCGAAAGGATCGAGATGGCGATCTTGCCGATGGCGACGCCGAGCGCCATCACCAGCGAGTTGAACATCATCGGCCCGAGCGGCGGGGCGCCGGAGGTGGTCATGCCCGAGCTGAGCATGGCCCAGTAATTCTCGATCATATGCGGCCCCGGCAGGAGCGGCACGACGCCCGAATAAAAATCGTTGGGCCCGCGGGTTGAGGCGATGAAGGCCAGATAGACCGGGAACACCACCACCACGACGCCGACGATCAGCACCAGGTGGGACAGGAAATTGAGGATGGGACGATTTTCTACCAATTGTGCCCCCTCAATACTGCACGCGCCGCTCGACGAAGCGGAACTGGACGGCGGTCAGGACGATGACGATGCCCATCAGGATCACGGACTGGGCGGCGGATGAGCCAAGGTTGAGGCCGATGAAGCCGTCGAAATAGACCTTGTAGACAAGGATTTCGGTCGACCGCGACGGCCCGCCCTCGGTGGTCGCGTGGATCACGCCGAAGGTATCGAACATGGCGTAAACGACGTTGATGACCATCAGATAGAACGTGGTCGGCGAGAGCAGCGGGAAGACGATGGTCCAGAAGCGCTTGACCGGGCCGGCGCCATCGATGGCTGCCGCCTCCTCGAGCGATTTCGGGATGGATTGCAGTCCCGCCAGGAAGAAGAGGAAGTTGTAGGAGATCTGCTTCCAGGTCGCCGCCAGCACGATGAGGATCATCGCGTCGGTGGAGTTGATCATGTGGTTCCAGTTCACCCCGAACGCCCTGAGCAGATAGGTCAGGATGCCGATGGTGGGGTTGAACATGAACCACCACAGAATGCCCGCGATGGCCGGCGCGATGGCGTAGGGCCAGACGAGCAGCGTCGAATAGACTTTCGAGGAGCGCAGCATGCGGCTGGCGGTAACGGCCAGGAGCAGCGCGACAATCATCGATAGCGCCGTCACGCTGATGGCGAAGATCGCCGTGACGCGCATGGAGTTGAGATAGGCCGGATCGGCAAAGAGCTTCGAGTAGTTGTCGAGCCACACGAAGGTTGTCTTGAAGCCGAAGGCATCTTCGCGAAGGAAGGATTGCCAGAAGGCCTGGCCGGCGGGCCAGAGGAAAAAAACGAAGGTCACCAGCAGTTGCGGCAGCAGCAGCACATACGGCAGGACCCTGTTTGGAAAGACGGTGCGTTTGGTCTGCATCGGCCGGTCTCGCGTGAGGGCAAAAGGAAGCCCGCGAGTTGCGCGGGCTTCCGGTTGAGCAGGCCGGGCCTTACTGGTTGGCCGCCTGGAACTCGCGCAGGAGTTCGTTGCCCTTCCTGACGGCCTCGTCGAGCGCTTCCTTCGGCGTCTTCTGGCCGCCCAGCATCGCGACAGCTTCGTCGGAGATGACGGTGCGTTCCTGGACGTAGTTGCCGAAGCGGATGCCCTTGGAGTTTTCGGTCGGGGTGACGCGCGTCAGCTGCTTGATGGCGATGTCCGAACCCGGGTTCTTCTCGTAGTAGCCCTGCTGGATGCCCAGGTCATAGGCGGCCTGCGTGATCGGCAGGTAGCCGGTGAACTGGTGCCAGGCAGCCTGGACATCCGGCTGCGAGAGGTACGTGAAGAACTTGGCCACGCCCTTGTATTCTTCCTGCGGACGGCCCTGGAGCGTCCAGAGGGTGGCGCCGCCGATGATCGAGTTCTTCGGTTCGGTCGTCACGTCATCGTAGTACGGCAGCGGAGCGAAGCCGACCTGGAAATCCTTGGCGTTGTTGATGACGCCGGCGCGCGAGGCCGACGAGTTCATATAGATGGCGCATTCCTGCGAGTAGAACAGCGGAGGAGCATTGTCGCCGCCGCCCGGGCCACCGAACTCGAACACATGCTCATCCTGCCACTTCTTCAGGTTTTCCCAGTGGCGTACGGAGAGGTCGTTGTTGAAGGTGAACTCGGCATCCAGACCGCCAAAGCCATTGGCCTTAGTGGAGTAAGGCTGGTCATGGATGGCGTTGAGGTTCTCAAGCTGAACCCAGGCGATCCAGCCGGTGGTGAAACCGCACTTGGCCGCGCCGGAATCGACGATCTTCTTGGAGAACTCCTCGACTTCCTTCCAGGTCTTGGGCGCCACTTCCGGATCAAGGCCGGCTTTTTTGAAGACGTCCTTGTTGTAGTACATGATCGGGGTGGACGAGTTGAAGGGCAGCGACAGGATGTTGCCCTCGGTGTCCGAGTAGTAGCCGACGACGGCCGGCAGGTACTTGGACTGGTCGAACTCTTCGCCCATGTCCTTCATGAGCTGGTAGACCGGGTAGACGGCGCCCTTGGCGCCCATCATGGTGCCGGTGCCGACTTCGTAAACCTGGATGATGGCCGGCTGCTCGTTGGCGCGGAACGCGGCGATGGCGGCCGTCAGGGCTTCGTCATAGGAGCCCTTGTAGACCGGAACGATCTCATAGTCGGGCTGGCTCTTGTTGAAGTTGGCAGCGATCTCTTCGAGCTTGGCGCCAAGTTCGCCGCCCATTGCGTGCCACCACTGGATCTTGGTCGCGGCTTCCGCGGCAGTGGCAAAAGTCAGCGCCGCCAATGCGGTCGACGCAAGCAGAACAAGCTTGTTCATTTGTCTCTTCCCTTTTTGGTCCCCTCCAGAAGGTCGATTGCCTTCTTGCCGAAACGCTAGCAATCGAATTTTCATATGGCAACCTCAAAAGTTCATATGAAAATGTCGGTGGACACGGGGTGGGTGGGTCAGGTGTTGAGGCCATCGCGGCCGTCGCGAGGAATAGGCGGGCCTGATTGCACTTTTATGACACTATCGTAGGTTATGGACTTGTTTTGAGCGAGCATTCGAAGCGCTGATACGCGCGGCGCCTTGCGTGCCGAACGTTCATATGAAAATCATGCTCATAAGTGCCGCGTCGGTTTCGCGAGGGGGAGGACGGTCGCGCAACCGAATGACGGCACGGGGGGTTGGACTTCGGGGCTTACGCGCGCATTGTTAGCGTGATCAACCCGACTCACGGAGGGAAAGGCATGTATCTCACTGTCGTGCACCTGGTGGCGGCCATCGTGCTGCTGATCTGGGCGGTGCGCATGGTGCGAACAGCGGTTGAGCGCTCCTACTCAACGCAGTTGAGGCGCGTTCTCAACTTTGCCAGCTCCAGCAAGCTGGCCGCCGCGGGCTCGGGCGCGACGATGGCGATCGCGCTGCAAAGCTCGACGGCGGCGGCGCTCCTGGCCATCGGCTTTGCCGGCAGCGGACTGATGACGTCGGCCACGGGAATTGCCGTGCAACTGGGCGCGGCGCTCGGATCGGCGCTCGTCGCCAGCATTCTGTCGATGGACCTTTCCTGGCTTACGCCTCTCCTCGTCATCCTGGGCGGCCTGCTGTTCTTCAAGGGCAATGCCCGGCAGACCAAGCAATTGGGCCGGCTGGTGATGGGCCTCGCCTTCACGCTGATCTCGCTGCAGATGATGTCGGAGGCCACGGCGGCCTGGCGCGATAGTCCGGTGCTCGAAATGGGCGTCACCTATCTAAGGAACGACCTCATTACCGCGTTCCTGCTGGCGGCGCTGCTCGGCTGGGCAATCCACTCATCTGTGGCTGCGGTGCTGCTCATCGCCTCGTTCTCGACGCATGGGCTCATTCCGGTCGAGATGGCGGCGGCGCTTGTGCTCGGGGTCAATACCGGCGGGGCCTTCATCACGGTGCTCCTCACCCGCGCCATGGATGTCCGTGCGCGCCGTATTGCCCTGGGAAACATGCTGTTTCAGGTGGTGGTGGCGGTGGCGCTGCTGCTCGTGCTGCAGTTCATTCGCCCACCGCTCAACTGGGTTACGGCCCTACCCGGCTCGGATGTGATTGCCTTCCACGTGGCCTTCAACCTGCTGCGCGTGGCGGTCTGCCTGCCGTTCACCGGACAGATGGCGCGGCTCACCGAGCGCCTGCTCAAGCCCGCGCCGAACGAGACCATGGACGTTGCGCGGCTGCGCCAGCCGGCGCTCATCCGTGAAGCCAAGGCCAATCCCGATATAGCGCTGGCCAGCGCCACACGCGAATTGTTGCGGATGAGCGAGCTGGTGGAGGTGATGCTCCAGCCGGTGATGAACATCTACCAGACGGGCGACAAGGTCGCGATCAAGCAGATCAAGGAGCTGGAGGCGGAGGTCAACAAGGCCAACAGCGACATCAAGCTCTATCTGGCAAGCCTGGATTGGGACGGGATGGACGAAGGCCAGAAGCGCCGCGGACAGGAACTGACAAGCTTTGCCATCAATATGGAGCAGGCCGGCGATATCGTGGCCAAGCAGCTCCTGAAGCTGGCCGAGCAGAAGTGCGAGCGGAACATCAAGTTCTCCGACCAGGGCTGGAAGGAACTGACGGACCTGCATGCGCGCGTGCTCGACAACCTGCAGCTCTCGCTCAACGTGCTCGTTTCCGAAGATCGCGATTCGGCGCGGCAGCTCATCGAGGAGAAGGACGAGATCGGCGCGTTCGAGCGCGAGAGTATCGCCCGGCACCTCACCCGCCTGCGTTCAGGCACGGCAGCAAGCCGGGAGAGCTCGGACCTGCACCTCGAGACCGTGCACGCGCTCAAGCGCATCAACTCGGCACTCTCGGGAATTGCCTATTCGATCCTGAGCGAAAGCGGGGACCTGCTGGACAGCCGCCTCAGCAAGGCCGCAGGAGCGCCTTAATCGCGCCCGATCCGTTGGGGATAAGCCGATGAGGGCGGTCACGGCCGCGTGAGGGAAAACTATTCTATATGGCTACCAAGCTGTCGGCGGCGACGCTTGCTCCAATATCTCTGACCGCATCGGTCCCCCACTACAATCGCACGCGCCTCAAGGCCGGGATCGTGCATATCGGGGTCGGCAAGTTTCATCGAGCACACCAGGCCGTCTATATGGACGACCTGTTCAACCTGGGCGATGCCCATGACTGGGCCATCATCGGCGCGGGCGTCCGCGCTGCCGACGGCCATACCCGTTTGGCGCTGGAGCCACAGGACTGGATGTCCACGGTGGTGAGCGAAGACGGCCACCGCTCCATCGCCCGGGTGCTGGCGCCGATGATCGAATTCATCGAGCCGAGCGCGACCGACATGTTGCTCGACAGGCTGGAAGACCCGGCTGTGCGCATCGTCTCGATGACCGTTACCGAGGCCGGATACTACATAGATAGCGCGACGGGGCACTTCAAAGCCGACCATCCCGACATGGTTGCGGATGCCGAAGACATCAACGCGCCCAAGACGGCGATCGGCGTCGTGGTGTCGGGGTTGAAGCGCCGCTGGGATGCAGGTTCAGGGCCGTTCACGGTGCTGAGTTGCGACGACATGCCGGAGAATGGGCGCGTTGCCGAGAGCGCGGTGCTCGACCTGGCCGCAATGGTCGATCCCGAACTGGCGGGCTGGATACGCTCGCACGTGACGTTCCCGGGCTCGATCGCCGAGCGCGTCATCAAGCCGGCGGACGACACGCTGCGGGAGATGCTGGACCGGACATTCGGGATCGAGGACGCGGCGCCGGTATTCTGCACGGAGCCGCGACGCTGGATCATCGAAGATGATTTCGCGGCCGGTCGACCGCCGCTCGAAAAGGTGGGCGTCGCGTTCGTCTCCGACATCCGGGAGCATCAGCCGACCCCGCCAGTGGCAGAATCGGCTGCCTGACAATCAGATGCGATAGGCCTTCTTCGCCAGCCTGTAGGCGAGGTCGGCCGCCACTTCGTGGGCCTCTTCCAGTTCAAGCTGGTGGGTGGCGACAAGGCCGGCGAGGTAGGAGCAATCCACACGCCGCGCCACATCGTGTCGCGCAGGTATCGAGAGATAGGCGCGCGTGTCGTCGTTGAAGCCGACGGTGTTGTAGAAGCCGGCTGTCTCCGTGACCATCTGGCGGTAGCGCAGCATGCCCTCCGGGCTATCGTAAAACCACCAGGCGGGGCCGAGCCGCAGTGCGGGATAGTGCCCGGCAAGCGGAGCCAGTTCGCGCGAATAGGTGGTTTCGTCGAGCGTGAAAAGAATGATCGTGAGGTCGGAGCGGTTGCCGACTTCATCGAGCAGCGGCTTCAGCGCGCGAACGTAGTCGGTGCGCGCCGGGATATCGGCGCCCTTGTCGGCGCCATAGGCGGCGAAGACATCGCGATTGTGATTGCGGAAGGCGCCGGGATGGATCTGCATCACCAGGCCATCCTCGATGCTCATCCGCGCCATTTCGGTGAGCATCTGTGCGCGGAAAAGCTCGGCATCCTCGGGCGACGGATTACCCTTGGTGACGCGCTCGAAGAGAGCGGCGGCGTCGGTACGCGAGAGATTGGCGGTGCGAGCGCTCGGGTGGCCGTGATCCGACGAGGTTGCCCCGCGGGCCTTGAAGTAGGCGCGGCGGGCGCGGTGGGCATCGAGGTAGCCGGCCCACGTAAGCGGCATGCCGGTGAGGGCGACGAATTCAGCCACGCGCTGGGCGAAGCCTTCGCGTTCAGGATCGATGACGAAGTCGGGACGGTAGGCGGGCAGGACGCGGCCATGCCAGCCGGAGGTGAGGACCTGATCGTGGTAGCGCAGGTCGTCGGTTGCGGCGTCGGTGGTGGAGATGGCTTCGATGCGGAAGGCATCATAGAGCGCGCGTGGGCGCAGCTCGGGCTTCTGCAGAGCGTCAGCGATCTGATCGTAGATACGGTCGGCGTTGAGCGGGGTCAGGCGCTCGGTGATGCCGAATACGCTTTCGAGCGAGTGCTCGAACCAGAGGCGGGACGGCGTGGCGCGGAAGAGATACCAATTTTCGGCGAAGAGGCGCCAGATGGCGCGATCGTCGGTCTTTTTGGGCTCGCCGTGGCGATCCGGGATGCCCATGGCCTCCAGTGGCACGCCCTGCGAATAGAGCATTCTGAACACGTAGTGGTCGGGCTTGATGAAAAGCGCGACCGGATCAGGGAAGGCGGCATCCTCGGCATACCAGCGCGGCTCGGTGTGGCCGTGCGGCGAGACGATCGGCAGGTCCTTGACGGAGCCATAGAGTTCACGGGCCAGGCCGCGCAGGGTCGGGTCGGCCGGAAACAGCCGGTCTGGATGAAGTGGCAAAGCAGTAACCCTCGGTTTCCCGTCGATTACAACTACCATACCAGACGGTCAATGCTTGTTCAGCACTCCACCACGTTGACCGCCAGGCCACCAAGGCTGGTTTCCTTGTAGCGCTCGTTCATGTCGTGGCCGGTCTGGCGCATGGTTTCGACGCATGCGTCGAGCGCCACGCTGTGGATGCCATCGCCCTTCATCGCCAGGGACGCGGCTGTTACCGCTTTCACCGCGCCGAAGGCGTTGCGCTCGATGCAGGGAATCTGCACGAGGCCGCCGACGGGATCGCAGGTCATGCCGAGATGGTGCTCGAGGGCAATTTCGGCGGCATTTTCCACCTGCTCGGGCGTACCGCCCATGACGGCGCAAAGACCGGCAGCGGCCATAGCCGAGGCGGAACCGACTTCGCCCTGGCAGCCAACTTCAGCGCCGGAAATGGAGGCGTTGTGCTTGATGATGCCCCCCACCGCCGCGGCCGTCAGCAGGAAGGTGCGGATGCCGTCGTCGTTCGCGCCGGCCGAGAAATCGCGATAATAGCGCAGCACGGAGGGGATGACGCCGGCCGCGCCGTTGGTCGGTGCGGTGACGACCTTGCCGCCGCCAGCATTTTCCTCGTTCACTGCCATGGCGTAGAGGGCGAGCCAATCATTGGCCGAGAGCGGGTTGGTGATGTTGCGCGTGCGTTCGGCGTCCAGCTGCGCGCGGATGGCCTTGGCGCGGCGACGAACCTTGAGGCCGCCGGGCAGCTGGCCATCCTGGTTCATGCCACGATCGATGCAGTTGGACATCGCCTTCCAGATCCCGTCGAGCCCGGTATTGAGCTCGCGTTCGCCGCGGACGACAGTCTCGTTGCGGCGCTTCATCTCGGCGATGGAGAGGCCGGACTCGCGCGCCATCTTCAGCATCTGCGCAGCGGTTTCAAAGGGGAACGGAACGTCCGTCGCCTGGCGGGGCGGCTCGGTCTTGAGGGCCGCGAGTTCACTTTCTTCGAGGACGAAGCCACCGCCGATCGAGTAGTAGCCTCGCTTGAGAAGCAGGCCGCCGTCGGCGTCATAGGCAAAGAATTGCAGGCCGTTGGGGTGGCCGGGCATAGCCTTTTGCTTGTCATAGACGAGATCGACGGCCGGGCGGAAACGATAGGCGTGATGCCCGGGGGGCTGCACCTTACCGCTCTCCTCGACGCCGGCGATGATCGCGTCGATTTCATCGGGATCGATGCTGGCGGGGGAGTAGCCGCAAAGACCGAGGATGACCGCGCGGCCTGTGCCGTGGCCGATGCCGGTAAAGGCCAGCGAACCGTGGAGGGTGACGGCGAGAGAGGCCACATCTGCGGTGGCGGGGCGAGGCCACTTGCCGTGCGCGAGTTCGTCGAGAAAGCGATTGGCCGCAACCATCGGCCCCATCGTGTGTGAACTGGACGGCCCGATGCCGATCTTGAACACGTCGAATACAGAAAGGAACATTCCCACTCCCACGGCCGTTCCGAGATAATCACGACCGCATTCCAGTATATCGGAATTTCTGCGCGATCCAAGAGGCCACCGACGATTGGCAAATCTGCCATACCTGATATCCCTTTGAGGGTGAGCGAGGAGGATTGGCCATGCGGGAAGGTTGGCGGTGGTTCGGGCCGGATGCGGGCGTGAGCCTGGACGATGTGCGTCAGGCAGGGGCGACCGACATCGTTTCGGCATTGCACCACGTGCCGATCGGCGACGTGTGGACCGAGGCCGAAGTCGCCAAGCGGAAGAACCTTATCGAGGATACGCCAGCCGGCCGCACGCCCCTGCGGTGGTCCGTGGTCGAATCCATCCCCATTCCGGATCGGGTCAAGCGCGAGGGCAAGGCGGCCAAGGACGATATCGACGCCTGGATTGCCAGTATGGAGGCAGTCGCGCGCTGCGATATCTCGACCATCTGCTACAATTTCATGCCGGTGGTGGACTGGACGCGCACGCAGATCGACTACGAGACTGCGACGGGCTCGACCGCCATGCGGTTCGATCACCGCGCGTTTGCAGCTTTCGAGCTCTTCGTGCTCCAGCGCGAGGGCGTCGAGCACGACTATTCGGATGCGGACAAGCGGGAAGCGGCAGCGAAGCGAGAGGAACTGGGCGATGACGGGTTGGCGGAGGTTGCCCGTATCGTCACCAGCGCCCTGCCCGGTTCGACGTCGGATGCGCTGAGCCTGCCCGCTTTCCGGGAGCGGCTGAAGGCTTATGCTGGGATTGATGCGGCGCGACTACGCCAGCATCTCATCGAGTTTCTGGAGGCAGTCACACCGGCGGCCGAGAGCCTGGGCGTCAAGCTGACATTGCATCCCGACGATCCGCCGCGACCATTGCTCGGCCTGCCGCGCGTGGCTTCAACTGAGGCAGATTATGCGGCGCTGTTCGAGGCGGTGCCATCGATGGCCAACGGCATGTGCTTTTGTACCGGCAGCCTAGGGGTGCGGCCTGACAACAACCTAGTGGCGATCCTCAAGCGGTTCGGACCTCGCATCCACTTCGCGCATCTGCGCGCGACCAAGCGCGAAGAAGACAACCGCAGCTTCCATGAAGCCGCGCATCTCGATGGCGACGTGGACATGATCGAGGTGATCAGGGCGCTGGTGGCCGAGGACCGGATGCGTGCGCCCACAAACAGTATCGTGTTCAGACCCGACCACGGGCAGCGGATGTTGACCGACCTTACGCGTACAAGCGCGCCGGGCTACCCGGCGGTCGGACGTCTGCGCGGGCTGGCAGAATTACGAGGCGCGATCCGGACAATCGAACGGCTGACCTGAGCAGCTATTCGAAATAATCCGGGAAATCGGCCTTGGCCTGGTGCAGCAGGATTTCGGCCTTGCCCAGGTGCTGGCGGAGCGCGGTTTCGGCCGCTGCCCCATCACCTGCCAGTACCGCGGTAGTTATGCTGCGGTGCTCACCAATGGTCCGTGGCGGGTCGGAACGCGGCAACGTCAGGTAGCGCACGCGATCGAGCTGGATCTTGTGGTCGTCGATGAGCTGCCACGCATATTCGACGCCCGCGGTCTTGGCCAAGGCGCGATGGAAGGATTCGTCGAGCGTATGGAAGCGGCCGATATCGCCGTTGCCGGCCGCTTCGGATTGCTGGGTCAGCAGGCCTTCGAGCATCGGGGCAGTTGCAGCATTTGTCGCGGCGGCTGCGCGGCGGATGATTTCAACTTCAATGGCCTCGCGGATGAAGCGCGACTGGCCGACGCCTTCCTCGGAAATGCGCTTGACCATGGTGGCACGCTTCGGGCGGATCAGAAGCAGACCCTGCTGACCGAGCCGGATGAAGGCTTCGCGCACCGGCTGGCGCGAGACGCCATAATGCTCGGCGACCTCGGCCTCGGAAATCGTATCTCCGGGCTTGAGATCCAGGCGCACTATCGCATCGCGCAATTGCATCATCATGCGCGTCGCAATGGTGTCCATCACATCGCCCCCAGCGATTTCGCCGTGTTCGTTCATTCGCGCTCCAAATCACCCTCGGGGGAGACTGATATCATACTCGGCCAGCAAAGCATCGACATCCACGACTTCGCGCGTGGCGATGGAGCGGTTGGCGGCGATACCGGTGAGGATCGACCAGGCGCCCTGCACCTGGTTGGAACTGCGTCCGTAACGATCGGGCTCCATGTTCTCCTTGTCGAAGATGTAGCCGAGCATGACCGGGTCCGCGCCGCCGTGATCGCCCGATCCCTCCCAGACGGGAATGGATTGCGGCAAGCCTCCGGCCAGATGCAGCTCAGTGGTCATGCCATCCTGATGGGCGTGATCGCGCTTGCCACCGAAAACACCGTGCACTTCGACATGACGATGGGTCAGTTCGCCCTTGGTGCCATGGAACTTCACCTCGAGCCCCTCCCACGGGCTATAGGCGACGAGGGTGTAGTTGAGGCTGGTCTTGTTCGCGTACTCCACCTGCACCTGCATGGTGTCTTCGATGGTGATGTCGTCGGCGAAGACGCATTTGTCGCGCAGATAGCCGTCGTCGCCTTCGGCTTCGAGATAGAGGGTATTGAGCGCAGCGTCGGCTTCGAGATCGAGCCGGAAATCGCATTTGTCGGCTACCGGGCAGCCGTGGCAGCGCGGCCCGCGACCATCGAGGCCCAGCGTCTTGGCCATTTCGGGGGTATAGAACGCGCGCCGTCCATTTGCCGTTATGCGCTTGGGGGTCGAGGCGATCCACCAGTTGAGCAGGTCGAAATGGTGGGTGGATTTGTGGACCAGCAGGCCGCCGGAGCGATCCTTGTAGCGGTGCCAGCGGCGGAAATAGTCGGCGCCATGGACGCGGTCGAGATACCAGCGAAAGTCGACCGCGGTGATCTCGCCGATAGCGCCCGACAGGAGGATGTCCTTCAGCTGTGTACGCGCGGGGGTATAGCGATAGTTGAAGCTCACGGTCACCGACTTGCCGCTCTCGCGCTGGGCGTCGAGGATCGATTTGAGGCGGGTGAGGTCGGTGGTCATCGGCTTTTCGGTGATGACGTCGCAACCGGCCCTGAGCGCAGCAACGATGTATTCGTTATGCGTGAAGTCGGGCGTCGTGACGATCACCGTGTCCGGTCGCTGCTCGGCGATCATGCGGTCGAAATCGCTGGCCTCGTAGGTGGGAACATCCCGGCTTGCATTGTCCTTTACCCATTCGGCCGAAAGCGCCAATCGGTGGGCATTCACGTCGGCCAGGGCCGCGATGGTGTGGCGGTTGCCGTAGTTGCGGGCAATGGCATTGCGGAACATCTGATGGCGCGCACCAGTGCCGACGATGGCGTATTTCATTGGATAGGCTTCTCTTGCTGCAAAGAAGGCGGGCGCAGGAAACTACCATACCAGTTTGCATTGACAAGAGGATTGGCGCGTCAAACGCCTCGTCAAAAACAAGCCTCCCCGATCGATGATCGGGGAGACGAATTTGCCGGGGTAGAAGAGCGCGAACGCCCTAGACCCATTCGAGAACGATCTTCCCGGAACCACCAGCGGCGGCTTTTTCGAAGGCGACCTTGTAGTCGTCGACGTTGAAGCGATCGGTGATCACACCGCTGACATCGAGGCCGCTTTCGAGCATGGCCAGCATCTTGTGCCAGGTCTCGAACATTTCGCGCCCGTAGATACCCTTGAGCGTGATCATGCGCAGCACGACCTTGCTGAGATCGAAGAGGAACGGCTTGGCAGGCAGGCCGAGCAGCGAGACCTTGCCGCCCATGACCAGGTGGTCGAGCATCTGATCGAGCGCCTGCGGCGAGCCGCTCATTTCGAGGCCAACGTCAAAGCCCTCGCGCATGCCGAGGCGTGCCATGACGTCTTCCAGCTTTTCCTGGGCGACATTAACCGGGACGACGTCGGTCGTACGCGCAGCCAGTTCGAGGCGCTTCGCGTCCACGTCGGTGATAACCACGTGGCGCGCACCGACATGGCGCGCAATGGCGGCGCCCATGATGCCGATGGGGCCCGCGCCGGTGATGAGCACGTCCTCGCCGACGAGATCGAAGGCGAGTGCGGTGTGTACGGCGTTGCCGAGCGGATCGAGAATGGCGCCCAGTTCGTCGGAGATCGTGTCGGGCAGCGGCACGATGTTGAAGGCAGGAATGCGCACGAATTCTGCGAAAGCACCCGGCAGGTTGACACCGATTCCCTTGGTTTCGGGATCCAGATGGAAGCGGCCACCGCGGCTGGCGCGGCTCTTCATGCCGATGACGTGGCCCTCGCCCGAGACGCGCTGGCCGATCGATAGGTTACGCACGTTGGCGCCGAGCGCGACGATTTCGCCGCAATATTCGTGCCCGACAGTCATCGGTACGGGAATGGTGCGCTGCGCCCACTCGTCCCATTTGTAAATGTGGATGTCGGTGCCGCAGATGCCGGTCTTGTGCACCTTCACGAGCACGTCGTCCGGCCCGATATCGGGCACAGGAACATCCTCGAGCCAGATGCCCGGCTCGGACTTGGCTTTGACGAGAGCCTTCATGATCGAAACCTCTAGATGATGGAGAGGGCCTTGCCGGCATCGATGAAGGCATCGATAGCAAAGCCGATATCTGCGTCGGTGAGAGCCGCCGACATCTGCGTACGGATACGGGCCTTGCCCTTGGGCACGACCGGGAAGGAGAAGCCCGCGACCATCACACCGCGCTTGCCCAGTTCCTGCGCCATGGCCGTAGCGCGGCTGGCGTCGTTGAGCATCACCGGAATGATCGGCGTTTCGCCGGGCAGCAATTCGAAGCCGGCATCGGCCATGGCCGAACGGAAGCGGCGAGCATGCGACGTCAAGCGCGCACGGCGGTCGTCGGCGGCCTCGGCGATTTCGAGGGCCTTGATCGAACCAGCGACAATCGAGGGCGCGAGCGCATTGGAGAAGAGGTAAGGGCGAGCGCGCTGGCGCAGGATATCGATGATCGGCTGGCTGGCGGCAATGAAACCACCCATAGCGCCGCCAAGGGTCTTCCCAAGCGTGCCCGAGATGATGTCGACGCGATTGCCGACGCCCGTCAGTGCTGGAGTGCCCCTGCCCTTTTCGCCCAGATGGCCGGTGGCATGGCAATCGTCGATCATGACCAGCGCGCCGTATTTTTCGGCGAGAGCGCAGATTTCCGGCAGCCTGGCGACGTAGCCATCCATCGAGAAAACGCCATCGGTGACGATCAGCTTGAAGCGCGCGCCAGCAGCGTCGGCCGCCTTGAGCTGAGCCTCGAGGTCGTTCATGTCGCTATTGGCGTAGCGGAAACGTTGGGCCTTGGAGAGGCGGACGCCATCAATGATCGAGGCGTGGTTGAGCGAGTCCGAGATGACTGCATCTTCCGCGGTCAGCAGCGTTTCGAAGACGCCGCCATTGGCATCGAAGCACGAACCGAAAAGAATGGAGTCGTCCTTGCCCAGATAGGAGGCAATGCGCTGCTCGAGATCGCGGTGGAGTTCGCTCGTGCCGCAGATGAAGCGCACCGAGGCCATGCCGAAGCCATGGGTTCCTAGAGCAGCGGCAGCGGCAGCAACGATGGCGGGTTCGTCCGCGAGTCCGAGATAGTTGTTTGCGCACAGATTGACGACGCGGCCTTCCACGCCATCGAGCCGGATTTCACCACCCTGCGGGCTCACCAATTCGCGCTCACGCTTGGTGAAGCCATCAGCCTCGATTTCGGCCAGGACGGTCTTGAGGTGGTTTGTGAAACCGGAATCCATATCTCGCTCCTCCGCTAAAACGGATAATTCCATTATACCGGAATTTTGTCAACGAGCGAGCGGAATTCTACTCGTAAAGAACCACCATGAGCGCCCGCGCCGCCTGCGTGCCGGTATTGGTGATCTGATGCACGACATCGGCACGGTAGCGCGCGGTCTCGCCGCTGCTCAGTTCCTGGGTACCCTGCTCCGTCTCCACGACAAGGCCTTCGCTCCAGGCGGTGAGATGCTCGAAGGTGCCGGGCGCGTGTGGAGCGCTTTCGAGCTTACCCCTGGGCGTGATCTCGACCTCGTACCATTCCATGCGGCCGGCCAGTGCCGGAGGGCTCAGAATGCGCAGTTTCCAGGCGCCTTCCGGGCTCTTGATTTCGGGCGTGTGCGCCACGGAAACCAGCTCGATGGGGTTGGCCTGGCGATGAGCAACGCCACCGGCGATCAAGTCAGTGAAGTCGATCTTGAGGGCCTGCGTAAGGCTCCAGAGCACGGCGAAGGTGGGATTGGCCTCGCTCCGCTCGATCTGGGAGAGCATCGACTTGGACACGCCCGAGCGCGAAGCCAGTTGCTCAAGCGTCAAGTGCCGCGCCTTGCGCTCGCGCTGGATTACGGGACCGATCTGCGGGGTATCGTTGATGCTCATGCCTCAAACAAACAGCGCCACAGCCTTCCGGTCAATCGTCCAGTATGCTGGAAATTGTCGAAAGTCGGTGCCCGCGCGCTGCGACGATCTGGCGGCGCGGCTTTTTTCGCGCCTATGTTAGCTAGGATCGCCTGGAGGGCCTTCATGAACGCCGACAATCACAAGACGTCACCCGCTAGCGAGCCTCGTCGGGTCGATCCCTTTCTCAACGCCGGTGGCTGGTTCATCCGCGGAGTGATGATCATTCCCGTCATCGCGACGTTCCTGACCGCGTTGGCGCTCCTGGTTTACGGGGCGATCGAGACTTGGCATTTCGTCGACGCACTCTTCATTTCCGACCATCACCCGTCGCGCGACGAGGCCCTGCTCCTTGCAATCGAGATCGTCGACCTCTTCCTCCTGGCGACGGTCGTGCAGGTGGTATCGCTCGGCATCTACCAGCTCTATTTCAATCAGGACCTGCGCCTGCCGGCATGGCTCAAGATCAACAATCTCGACGATCTCAAGTCCAAGCTGGTCGGTGTCACGATCACGGTGCTGGCCGTTTATTTCCTCGGCCAAGCTGTCGTGTGGACCGCGAGTGGCAGTCCCGACATTCTCTATCTCGGCGGCGCGGTTGCACTGGTGATCGTCGCGCTCACGTATTTCCTGAGCAAGATCGACGATCACTGAAGTCCATCACTGCCATGTGCCTTTGCAGGCGTGCGGCACCCCGCCGCACCTAGCATACATGTGCGCTATCACATTGGTATTGCAGTGAATTTAGCTTGCCGGGAGCAGCGATAGATTCCATCTATCAAAAATCAGGAAACAATCAATTTTGCATATCTCGATGTAGTCGCTATCTCGCCGGGTGCGGGGCCTCCCACCCGTGCGAACACACTTGAGAGACACATCTGACATGGCATTGATCAACACCGCGATCCGTCCCTTTAAGGCCCAGGCTTTCCGCCAGGGCAAGTTCATCGAGGTGACCGAGGCCGACGCGCTCGGCAAGTGGTCGGTGTTCTTCTTCTACCCGGCCGACTTCACCTTCGTGTGCCCGACCGAACTCGGCGACGTGGCCGACAATTACGACATCCTGCAGGCTCTGGGCGTGGAAGTGTTCTCGGTCTCGACCGACACCCACTTCACCCACAAGGCCTGGCACGACTCGTCCGACACCATCGGCAAGATCCGCTACACCATGATCGGCGACCCGACCGGCACGCTGACGCGCAATTTCGACGCCATGCGCGAAGCCGAGGGCCTGGCCGACCGCGCCACCTTCATCGTCGACCCGGATGGCATCATCCAGGCCATGGAAATCACCGCCGAGGGCATCGGCCGCGACGCCAGCGACCTGCTGCGCAAGATCAAGGCCGCCCAGTATGTCCGCTCGCATCCGGGTGAGGTCTGCCCGGCCAAGTGGCAGGAAGGCGAAGAAACCCTCGCCCCCTCGCTCGATCTCGTCGGAAAGATCTAACGCGGCGTTCCCAACCCGGCGCCATCCCCACCACCGTACTTCCCCGGGCGAAGACCCGGGACCCACGGATTTCTCCACTCCTGGGGGACGGTGCAATAGGCCCCGGCCTCCGCCGGGGAAGTTCCGTGGGGGTCGTAACTACGGTGGCGGGGTATTCGTGGAGTGGCGAACACGGTGGTGTGCCAAGCAGGGCACGCCCAAAAGTGAGCATCGCGGCTGACGCAACGCTCCTTTCGCTCGGTGCTTGACGCCTGAGCCCCAAACCAGGCCTCCCGGCTTTCGAGCCGGAAGGCGTCTTGTCTTTGGCTCTATCAACGGTATTTCCATGCTGGACGCAAATCTCAAGGCTCAGCTCAAGGCCTATCTCGAGCGAGTGACCCGCCCCGTCGTCATCACCGCCTATTCGGGCGACGTGCCCAAGGCGCGCGAGATGGATGAATTGCTGGCCGAGATTGCGGCGCTGTCGGACAAGATCACGGTCGTCGCCGGCGATCCCGCCGGCCATCGCGTGCCCTCCTTTGCGCTGAGCTCGCCCAGCCAGGACATCAACCTCACCTTCGCCGGCCTGCCCATGGGCCACGAATTCACCTCGCTGGTGCTGGCGCTGCTTCAGGTCGGCGGCCATCCGCCCAAGGCCGAGCAGGCGCTGCTCGACCAGATCAAGGCGCTCGATGGCGAGATGCGCTTCGAAACCTATTTCTCGCTCTCCTGCCAGAACTGCCCGGACGTGGTGCAGGCGCTCAACCTCATGGCCGCCATTAATCCCAAGGTCAGCCACATCGCCATCGACGGCGCGCTGTTCCAGGCGGAAGTGTCCTCGCGCCAGGTCATGTCGGTGCCCACCATCTTCCTCAACGGCCAGCCGTTCGCCGCCGGGCGCATGGGCGCCGAGGAGATCGTGGCCAAGCTCGATACCGGCGCCGCCGATCGCGCCGTCGAGAAGATCAATGCCCAGGAAACCTTCGACGTGCTGGTGGTCGGCGGTGGCCCGGCCGGCGCTGCCGCTGCCGTCTATGCGGCGCGCAAGGGCATCCGCACGGGCGTCGTGGCCGACCGTTTCGGCGGCCAGGTGCTCGACACCATGGCCATCGAGAACTTCATCTCGGTGCCGCATACCGAAGGCCCCAAGCTCGGCGCCGCGCTCGAAGCCCATGTCCGCGACTATGACGTCGAGATCATGAACCTGCAGCGCGCCCAGAAGCTCGAGGCGGTCGCGGATGGCTACAAGGTCACCCTCGAAAGCGGCGCGAGCCTAACCGGCCGCTCCATCGTCATCGCCACCGGCGCGCGCTGGCGCAAGATGGGTGTGCCGGGCGAAGAGCAATATCTCAACAAGGGCGTAGCCTTCTGCCCGCATTGCGATGGTCCGCTGTTCAAGGGCAAGCGCGTGGCGGTCATCGGCGGCGGCAATTCCGGCGTCGAGGCGGCCATCGACCTGGCCGGGCTGGTGGCGCACGTCACCCTCATCGAGTTCGACAAGCAATTGCGCGCCGATGACGTGCTGCAGCGCAAGCTGCGCTCGCTCGCCAATGTCACCATCCTCACCTCCGCTAAAACCACAGAGGTCATCGGCGACGGCAGCAAGGTCATCGGCCTCCATTACGAGAACCGCGCTGACGGCCAGCAGCAATCGCTGGCGGTGGACGGCATCTTCGTGCAGATCGGGCTCCTGCCCAATACCGAATGGCTCAGGGACACGCTCGACATCTCCCCGCGCGGCGAGATCGTCGTCAGCGCCAGCGGCGAAACCTCGCTGCCGGGCGTCTTCGCGGCCGGTGACTGCACGACCACGCCCTATAAGCAGATCATCATCGCTGCCGGCGAAGGCGCCAAGGCCGCCCTCTCCGCCTTCGATCACCTGATCCGCACCAGCGCGCCGGCTGCCGAGGCGGCAGCCTGAGGCAGAGGGCCGGCATGAACATTCGCGATCTCGAATATCTCGTCGCCCTGGCGGACCAGCGGAATTTCCGCCGGGCGGCCGAGATCTGCAATGTCAGCCAGCCGACGCTTTCCACCCAGTTGCGCAAGCTCGAAGACGAGCTGGGCGGCGCGCTGGTCGAGCGCATTCCGCGCAACGTGATCCTCACCGCCGCGGGTGCCGACGTAGTCGCCCGCGCCCGCCGCATCCTCGCCGAGCTGGCCGAACTCAGGCAATCCGCATCGGCTAGGAGCGGCGCGCAGAACCGCTTGCGGTTGGGCGTCTTCCCGACGCTCAGCCCCTATCTCCTGCCCCACATCATCCCTCCGATCCGCGAGCGCTTTCCCGAGATGGAATTGCTGCTCACCGAGGAAAAGAGCAGCGTGCTGCGCCAGCAGCTCGCCTCGGGCCAGCTCGACGCCGCCATTCTTGCCGATCCGTCCGAAGACGGGCAGCAGGAAAGCCTGCATCTCTTCGACGAACCGTTCTTTCTCGCGGTCCCCAGCAGCCACCGGCTGTCGCGCCAGGATTTCGTCGAGCCCGGCGACCTGCGTGACGAAAAGCTGATGCTGCTCGAGGAGGGCCATTGCCTGCGCGACCAGGCGCTCGAGGCATCGCGGCAGGTGGGTGCGCGCGAAGAGACCACGTTTCGCGCCACGAGCCTCGAAACGCTGCGGCAGATGGTGGCGGCCGGCGTCGGCATGACCTTCCTGCCGGCCCTCGCGTGCCTCCCCGCCGCGCTCGATTTCCGCGGCTATAGCGTCCTGCCCTTCCAGCGCGCCAGCTTCCAGCGCAGCGTCGCCATTCACTGGCGGCGAACCTCGCCGATGGTCGACGCTATTGCGGAATGCGGACAGATTATCGCTGCAGAGATACCATCGTTGCTTGGGCGCGGCAGACAAGCACGAGTCGCGTGACCGTTCATCGATCTCGGCGCGATTGGGATGCAGCCCCTTCTCGTATCGCCTTGTGCTCTCGCTCCAATAGACCTTGAGGTTGAACGATTTCGGGTAGTCAAATCGACGGCCGAGTATTGTCAGCTTGAGGATGCGGGAGACGCGATAGGTGCGGAAGCCGCCCTCAGATACCAGATACCAGGCGCCGCTTTTCAGCACGATGCCAAGCGGCTCGATGGTTCGCTCTGCCGTGGTCTCTCTGCCCTTGTGTAGTGAAAACGTTCGGGAATCGGCTGCCAGCACAGACCCTAGTGCCCGTGCCGAAACTGGCAGTCGAACAGATGCTGTTTGAGGTGGAGGCCGTGGTCGTCCTGGAGTGACGAAAGCTCTCGCCTTGCATCCGTGCAAGACTTTCATACCGAGAATCAGGATCTTACCAGCGATTTCCCTGGAAACTGGCTGGGGCGCTAGGATTCGAACCTAGGAATGGCGGTACCAAAAACCGCTGCCTTACCACTTGGCGACGCCCCAACGAGCGCGGTTCCTACACGGTTTGCCCGCCGCGTGCAACAGAGTGGATAACCAGTGCAATCTCGGCTTGAACTGCACAAAGAGCGCGGTTATATACCCCGCACCGGGCCACCCGAACCCGGACGTCTAACGGCTTGGCGGAGTATAGCGCAGCCTGGTAGCGCACCTGCTTCGGGAGCAGGGGGTCGCGTGTTCGAATCACGCTACTCCGACCATTAAGCGGGGGCCACTGGCCCCCGCTTACCTTTCCGGCCAACGTTTCCGTCAAAGATGAGCAAGACCTTCGTCGTCTCGGATCTGCATGGACGCTTCGATCTCTTCGAGGCTGCTCTCGCGCGAATCTCGACCTATTGTCCGCAGGGTACGATCGTCTTCACCGGAGACTATGTGGATCGCGGGCCGGACAGCCGCCGGATCATCCAGGCACTCAAGGCTGGACCGGGCGAAGGCTGGCGCTGGATCGCGCTCAAGGGCAACCATGAGGAAATGATGGTTCGCGCCGAACATGATTCGGGCGAACGCGAGCGCTGGCTGGCCAATGGCGGATTGGCAACGCTCGCTTCCTATGATGGCGCCGTGCCGACCGAAGACCTCGCCTGGGCGGCGAAGCTGCCGATCTATTTCAAGGATGCTCATCGCATCTACGTGCACGCCGGCGTGGATCAGGCCACGCCGGTAGAAGAGCAGGATGCGACCACTCTACTCTGGCTGCGCTATCCACCCGGGAGCAATATCGACTATCCGGACTTCCACATCGTCCATGGGCATACGCCCAACCCCGATGGGCCCGAGCTCTATCGTGGGCGCAGCAATCTCGACACGTTGGCAGTGCGGACGGGGCGGCTGGTGGTCGGCGTGTTCGATGACGATCGCCCGGGCGGTCCGAGCGACCTTATCGAAATTCTCTCGCGCTAGAGTTTTGCGGCAAGCGCGGCTTCTGGCGGCTCATTATCCTGTCGCGAAGCGGTAGCCGCCTGCATGGCGTGGTGCTGGCTCAAATGCACGCGACCTTCGAGGCGATCCAGGAACTCGGTGCCGATAAGCCGATCCATGACCGGGCCCTTGACCTCGGAGAGGTGCAACCGCACGCCCATGTCGCTCAGCTGCAGGCGGATCGATTCCAGGCTTTCTAGGGCTGACATGTCGATGGCGTTGATCGCCGAGCACATCAGCACAACGTCGGTGACTTCCGGGTTCGAGGCCACTTGCCCGTAGATCAGGTCTTCCAGATACCGCGCATTGGCGAAATAGAGGCTTTCGTCCACGCGTATCGAGAGAATGCCCGGGATGGTTTCGACAGCATGTCGCTTGACGTTGCGATAATGTTCAGTGCCGGGCACGCGGCCGACAATGGCGGCATGAGGCTTGGAGGAGCGATAGAGGAAGACGAGGATGGAGGTGCCGACCCCGAGCACGATCCCGACTTCGACGCCAAGCAGCAGCGTGCCGGCGATAGTGACGGCCACCGCGGCAAAGTCCGTGCGAGAATAGGACCAGGCGCGCTTTAGCATGCCGAAATCGACCAGCGTCAGGACGGCGATGACGATCGTGGCGGAAAGCGTCGCCTTGGGCAGCACAGCCAGGAAAGGTGTCAACAACAGGGTCGCCCCGGCGATGCCAATTGCCGTGAACGCACCGGCTGCCGGCGTTGCGGCACCAGCATCGAAGTTGACGACCGAGCGGGCGAAGCCGCCCGTCACCGGATAGCCGCCGCCGATGCCGGCCACGATATTGGCGGCGCCCAGGGCAATCAGCTCCTGGTTCGGTTCGATGCGCTCGCGGCGCTTGGCCGCGAGTGTCTGCGCCACCGAAACGGATTCGACGAAGCCGACAATGGAGATGATGAGCGCGGGAAGCGCCAGCGCCTCGACCAAATCGAGCGAGAAGTGCGGCACGGCAAGGACAGGAAGGCCCTGAGGCACGTCACCGACCAGCGCCACGCCTTTTCCACCCAGATCGAAGGTGACTGAGAGCGCCATGGTCAGGAAGATCACGAAGACCGGGCCCGAGCGCACGATGACCTTGGCGACACCTTTACCCAAGCGGAAACGCTCGAGCCAGTTGCGCAGGTCGAGGCGAATCCACAGCAGCAGAGCCAGCGACAGCAGCCCTATGCCGAGCGTGTAGTAGTTGATGCGGCCGATATTGGCGAAGATCGAGGCCAGCAGTTCCGGCATGGCATGGCCATCGGACTTGATGCCGAGCAACCCGCCGATCTGGCTGGTCGCAATGATGATCCCCGATGCGGTGATGAAGCCCGATATGACGGGGTGTGAGAGAAAGTTGGCGATGAAGCCGAGCCGGAAAAGGCCCATCAACGCCAGCATTCCGCCCGACAACAGTGCGAGGACGATGGCAGCGCTGGTGTAGTCGGCCGTGCCCTGCGCGGCCAGCCGACCAATCGCGGCAGCCGTCATCAGCGAGACGACGGCAACCGGACCGACTGCTAGTGCAGAGGACGTGCCGAAAATCGCATAGGCGACCAGCGGCAGGATCGATGCGTAGAGCCCCACTTCCGGCGGCAACCCGGCGAGCAGCGCATAGGCCAGGGATTGCGGGATGAGCATGATGGTGACGATGACCGCAGCCACCAGGTCGCTCCCCAACGTCTGGCGGTCATAGCGCCGGCCCCAGGTGAGGATCGGAAAGAAGCTCTTGAGCATCGCGAACTATCTGTTGATGGCCGCGTAGAGTGAACCAGCGCGGGCGCCGGAGCGGCAATAGCCCAGAACGGGGCGTTCGAACTCGGCCATGGCCTGTTCGAAGCGGATGAGCTGCCCTTCACCGGCCATGCCCGAAACAGGGATGTGCACGGCCTTGAGCCCGTGGCGCTCGGCTTCGGCAGCGACGGCGGCAAAGCTGGGCTGGCCCGGTTCTTCATCATCCGGTCGTGCGCAGACGATGGCCTTGAAGCCGGCCTTGGCGATGGCGTCGATATCTGAGGGCAGTATCTGCCCCGTGATCGAGAATTGCTCGTCGATCTTGCGGATATTCATAGCGGTACTTTTCTGATTAGAGGCCGTTCACCGGCACCTTGAGGAAAACATTGCCGTCGTCATCCTTGGGTGGCAGGCGCCCTGCCCGCATGTTCACCTGCAGCGACGGGATGATGAGACGCGGCATTGCCAGGGTCGCGTCGCGGGCTTCGCGCATGGCGACGAACGCGTCTTCGGTCGTATCCTTGCCAACGTGGATATTGTGCTCTCGCTCGTCCGCGACCGTGGTCTCCCACTGGATTTCGCGACCGTTGGGACCATAGTCGTGGCACATGAAGAGCCGCATCTCGCCCGGGAGTGACAACACGCGCTGGATCGAGCGATAGAGCGTGCGCGCATCGCCGCCGGGGAAGTCGGCACGCGCCGAGCCGCCATCGGGCATGAAGAGAGTATCGCCGACGAAGGCAGCATCGCCCATGACATGGGTCATGCAGGCCGGAGTGTGGCCGGGCGTGTGCATCGCGTAGGCGGTCAGGTTGCCGATCCTGTAGCTGTCGCCATCCTTGAACAGACGATCGAACTGGCTGCCGTCGCGCTGAAACTCGGTACCTTCGTTGAAAATCTTGCCGAACGTATCCTGGACGATGGTGATGTTCTCACCGATCCCCAGCTTGCCACCGAGCTTGCCCTGGATGTAGGGCGCTCCCGATAGGTGGTCGGCGTGCACATGCGTCTCGATCAGCCATTCGAGCTTGAGGTTGTGCTCGCGGATATAGGCGATGATCCGATCGGCGCCGTCATAGGTGATGCGACCAGCGGCGTAGTCGATGTCCATCACCGAATCGATCACGGCGCAGGCATCGGACGACGGATCCTTGACCACGTAGCTGATCGTGTTGGTCGGCGCGTCGAAGAACGCCGTTACTTCCGGCTTGATGGAAAGGTCGGGGGTGAAAGGGACCGAGCTCATATCTTTCTCCTGTCACGCAGTCTTGGGCGTACGCGGGTCGAGCACGCTTCTGGCCAACCGGGCCAGCGCCATGCCTACGGCCATCGCGGCCACGAAAATCCAGGCGGAACTCTCGCCCAAACCGAGGGCCGGGATCGCGCCGCCCGGGCAGAACCCTGTTATACCCCATCCAATACCGAATAGGGCGGAACCTGCAATGAGCGGAACGTCTATCGTCCGCCGAGTCGGCAGGTGGAAGCGGATGTCGAGAATCGGTCGCGGCCTGGCCAGGACAAAGCGATAGCCGAGGGCCGTTACTGCCAGCGCGCCAGCCATCACGAGGGCAAGCGAGGGATCCCAATTGCCAGCGATATCGAAGAAATTGAGGACCTTGGCTGGGTTGATCATACCGGAGATGGCGATACCCATGCCGAAGACGATGCCGATCAACCCGGCCATGACGACGCGCCCCATCAGAAGGCTCCCAGGATGTGGCGCGCGACATAGACGGTCGCGAATGCTGCCAGCATGAAAGTTGCGGTCGCGACGATGGAGCGCGACGAAAGCCGAGCAATTCCGCAGACGCCGTGTCCGGACGTGCAACCGCCGCCGAACGAAACGCCGATGCCGACCACAATCCCGCCGACGATGAGTAGCGGGACTGGCACGACGTTCGTGAAGCTCACCGCCTGCCCAGAGACTGCGAGGACAAGAACCGGGGCGATGATCGCGCCCACCAGAAAGGCTGCTCGCCAGCCCCAGTCGCCTGCTATTGGGCGGAGGGCGCCGGCAAGAATGCCGGTCATCCCAGCGATCCGGCCGTGGAAAGCCATCAACAGCACAGCCGAGAGGCCTATCAGCATGCCGCCCGCCAGCGCGGGAAGCGGCGTGAACTCGGTCAGCATTGCGGGTTCACCTCGAAGACCATCATTCGCTCCTTGAAACACGCGTCGATCGTGTAGATATTGCTATTACGCATATTCTTATATTAGAACTTTCTAATATGATCAAGATGGAAATCGCAAAGCTTGAGAGCAAGGCGGAGGAAGCCACGGTCCTGCTGACCGCCATGGCCAATCCCAAGCGGCTGCTTATCCTGTGCGAATTGCTGGATGGCGAGAGAAATGTCAGCGAACTGGGGGAAAAGGTCGGGCTGGCGCAGTCGCCGCTTTCCCAGCACCTCTCAAAGCTGCGCGCCTGGAACATGGTCAAGACCCGGCGCGACGGGCAGCAAGTCTACTACACCATCGCCTCGGATGAAGTGCGGCAGGTGATCGAGACGCTTTATCGCATCTACTGCGCCTGAACCGTCAGGGCTTCGGCTCCCAACCCGTGAGTGCCAATTCCCAATTCGGGAACCAGGTCAGGAGCTGCACCTGGATCGCGCGGTCCCAGCCGAACCAGATCGCCAGGCCGGTCAGCACCAATAGGCCACCCATTACCTTCTGGATCAGTTCGGCATTGGCCTGGAACCAGCCGAGCCTCTTCACCAGCTTCCGGCCGCCGAAGACGATGGCCGCCATGGGCAGCGCCGTGCCGAGCGAGAAGGCCAGCGTGACGGCGAGCGCGCCAGCATTGACCTGCTGATTGAGCGCCAGGGTGATGACCGAGGCCATGATCGGTCCCACGCAAGGGCTCCAGGCCAGCCCCAGCCCGGCGCCCGCAGCAAACCCGCCACCGAACCCGTCGCCGGGGCCACCTGCCGGCACGAGCCGGGCCAGGGAACCCGCCAGCCGTTCGAAGGCGCCATGCAGCACAGGCACAATCAGCGTCAGACCAAGGACGATCAACACAACGGCCGCAAGCGTCCGGTTGAGATCTGGAGGCACGCCCAGCGAACGCACCAGAAAGCTCAGCGCAAGCGTTGCGAGCGTAAAGGTGCCGACGAAGCCGACGATGACTCCGAACGGGCGCGCCCTGCCCTCCTGCGTCGACACCGCCAGTATGACCGGAAGCAGCGGCAGCACGCACGGCGAGAGCACCGTGACGATGCCTGCCACGAAAGCAAAAAGGACGGTAGGAAGCATCAGGAAGCGGTATTGGCGTTCAGGCCATCCACTCCGCCGCTATTCCAGGATTTGACACCCTGCGCCTTGCTGTCGAGCAGCACGAAGGTGTCCTGGTAGGTCACGCCATACTTGCTCTTGAGCGCCGCCTCCTTGTCGTAGTCGGCGATCACCAGCGTCAGGTCAGGATTCACTTCGGACCAGCGAGCGTTGAGCTCGGTGACCGTCGCGCGGCAATTCGGGCACCAGCTGGCGAAGAAAAACACCACCGTCTTGCCCTTGGCGGCAAGCGCATCGAGTTGCGCTTCATTCTCGAAGGAAAGCACCACTGCTCCCGGCGCTGCCTGCTCCGCGGCGGGCGGCGCAGCTTGCGCAAGCACGACCGTATGCAACCCTAAGGTTGCCAAAATCACGAAGGCCAAACGAAGCAATTTCTGGGGCATAGGCGGATATCCAAAGAACGGGGTGCATTATTCCAGCCCCGTCGGATGTGGGAAATCGCTCGCCGAGAACAATCCTTCGCTCAAAACCCGAGCAGCTAGATAGATTTTTCCTCCCGGCTTCCCGCTTTGGATGGCTATCAGCCGAACGCGAAAGCGCAGCGTGCCACAATGGCGCAACATTCTTCCACTGTGGGAACTTTCAAATGCGCCTGTCTTTCCTGGGCACCCTAGCTGCCGTCGCCCTCGTGTCCGTCGCCCCGGCCTATGCCGAACGCCTGACCGACAAGCCGCTGGTCGACTCCGCCTGGCTCGCCGAGCATCTCGGCAACAAGAGCCTCGTGGTCATCGACATTCGCGATGCCGTCGAAGGCAAGAACCCATACGACGCCGGCCACGTACCGGGTGCGGTCAACGCCAGGTATTCCGAATATGGCTGGCGCACCACGGTCAACAATATCCCCGGCATGCTTCCGCCCACGGATCAGATCCAGGGGCTGATCGCCAATCTCGGCGTCAACAATGACAGCCAGGTCGTCATCATCCCGGCCGGCACCAACGCCTCCGAATTCGGCGGCGCCACTCGCGTCTACTGGACCTTCAAGGTTCTCGGCCACGACGCCGTGACCATTCTCGATGGCGGCTATGCTGCCTGGACGAAGGCCAATCAGCAGGTTTCGACCGACGCGACCACTGCCGCTGCCGGCGACTTCAAGGCCGAGTTCCGTCCGGAACTTCTCGCCGACGTCAAGGAAGTGACCGACGCCATCGCGAGCGACGTCAACCTGATCGATGCCCGTTCGGTGGCCCAGTTCATCGGCAAGGAAAAGACCAACACCGTCCAGAAGCTCGGCACGGTGCCCTCGGCCGTCAACATCAACTTCGACCAGTTCTATCACCCGGACGTGCCATCCTTCGCCAACGCCACCGAGATCGCCGAACTCGTGAAGGCAGCGGGCGTGGCGACCGACAATGGTCTCATCACCTTCTGCAATACCGGCCATCTCGCCTCGATCGCCTGGTTCGGCCTGTCTGAAGTCGAAGGCATCAAGAATGTGCGCCTCTATGACGGCTCCATGTCCCAGTGGACCGCCGATCCGGCGCGCCCCGTGGTCGCCAGCAACTGACGCGCTTTTCTCGCGCGCAATATTGCCAACGCCTGTTATCGTCCGGGCCGACGCGCCCGGACTTCCTCACTTTAGGAATACTTGAATGACCGACGCCACAGCGGGCTCAATTCCCCGCAAGCCGCTCATCCAGTTGGATAGAGGCCCCGTCGCGGTCACCGGTGCGGCCCTGGTCGCAGGCACGCTGGTCATCGCGCAACTCGTGGACATCCGCCAGGCCGTGCTTTTCCTCGTCGGCGCCCTCATGGGCCTGACGCTCTACCATGCCTCGTTCGGGTTTACCGGCGGCTGGCGGCGTCTAGTCGTTGAGAAGCGCGGTAACGCCATGCGCGCGCAGATGCTCATGATCGGCGTTGCTGCACTCGTCTTCATTCCGCTGCTCACGCTGGGCAATCCCTTCGGCCAGCCGCTCGCCGGTGCGACGGCGCCGGTTGGCGTCTCGGTACTCGTCGGCGCGGCGATCTTCGGGCTGGGTATGCAGCTTGGCGGTGGTTGCGGCTCGGGCACGCTCTTCACGGTCGGTGGCGGCTCGTCTCGCATGCTGGTCACGCTGCTGTTCTTCATCGTTGGCGCGGTGTTGGGCACCGCCCACCTCCCCTGGTGGCTGACCCAGCCGTCGCTGCCGGCCATCAGCCTCGGCGCCAATCTTGGCGTGCCGCTGGCGCTCCTCGTCACCTTTGGCGGTCTTGCCGCGGTGGCATGGGTCACGGTTCTTGTCGAGAAGCGCGCCCATGGCTCGCTTGAGAAACCCAAGGCACCCTCGACCACGGGGCTCCAGCGCCTGTTGCGCGGCCCCTGGCCCCTGGTCGGAGCCGGCCTGCTTCTCGCGCTCCTCAACATCGCAACGCTCCTCATTGCCGGCCATCCATGGTCGATCACCTATGGTTTCGGCCTCTGGGGCGCCAAGGTCGCACAGGCTATCGGCGTGCCGGTGGCTTCCTGGGAATTCTGGACGTGGCCGGCGCAGGCCAAGGCTCTGCAGGCTAGCGTGCTCGAAGACGTCACCTCGGTGATGGATTTCGGCATCATCCTCGGCGCCGCGCTTGCGGCCGGGCTCGCCGGCAAGTTTGCCCCGCGCGTAGCCGTGCCGTTCCTTTCCCTGCTTGCCGCCGCCATTGGTGGCGTGCTCATGGGCTACGGGGCTCGGCTCTCTTTCGGCTGCAATATCGGCGCGCTGTTCAGCGGCATCGCCTCTGGCAGCGTCCATGGCTGGCTCTGGTTCGCCGCCGCCTTCGTGGGCAGCCTTCTGGGCATCTACCTGCGCCCGGTCTTCGGTATGGATGGATTCAAGTCCAAATGAGTGCACGCAACACGCTTCTCTTCGGCGGCGTCTTCCTCGTCGCCACCGCCGCTGTGGCGGCCGACCACGTAGCGGCGACCGCCCGTGCGCCGGTGCCTGCCGCCGCTGCTGCAGCCAATCCATGCGCTGCCGGCAATCCTTGTGCCGCGTCCAGCCCATGCGCGGCATCTTCCCCCTGTGCTGCAGCATCGCCCTGCTCAGCCGCAGCTCCGGCGACCGTCGCAGCGCCTTGCGCTGCCGCCGCTCCCGCTGCGGCCCCTTGCGCGGCGGCCAATCCGTGCGCCGCCGGGGCACAATGATGGACGACGAGCGCAGCCGCGCCCTGCAGGAAGCTCTGTTCTGCGAGAGCGTTCTCGCCAAGTCCGGCGAGAACGTCCTTTCGGAAACGCTGCGCGGTGCGCCGGTTACTGCCTGGTCCCACTACCCGGCGGGCGATATCTTCGACCCCGACACCGGCGCCCAATGGTATTATCACTGCCATGTTCCACCGGCCGACGAAACTGAGCACGGGCACTTCCACTGCTTCGTCCGCCCCGATGGCCCCAAGGGGCCGGTGCACCATCTGATCGCCGTTGGCGTGGATCCCTTCGGACGCCTCCACCGTCTCTTTACCGTCAACCAATGGGTCGTTGGCGATACCTGGCTGGACGCGGAGGCGACCATCGCTCTGCTGCCCCGCTTCGACGTGCATTTCTCCAAGCCGTCCTACCTCGTCAATCGCTGGCTGACGGCGGTCGTTCGCCACTTCCAGCCCGAGATCGAAACGCTCATCCGGGAGCGCGATGCAGTACTCGCCGGTCACATCGCGCCCCAAGGCGTAACCGTGCGGGAAGATCGCCAACTCGAAGTCACCTCCTCCCTCCCCGCCAGCTTGGGCTAGCGTATCGCAGCGTTTGTTCTTTATTTGTTCTCATTTCCGAGCTATCCCTAACGGGACGTTACCGAGGCGACGATTCGCTTTCGGAAAGGAGAATTCTAATGGCGCTCTACCAGGCTCCATCCTTCGATGCGCTCGAGAAGCTGGCCAAGACACGAGACGCCGACCTCGTCAACCGACAGATGGTCGATCCCGGCCAGAACCGCGGGCGCGGCGCGCAGAGCAACGTCGTCGGCCGCTTCGAAAAACACACGCGTGAGACGTTCGATGACGGCTGGGACAATGTCGACCCACTGCCGATCTTCGAGACTATCGAGCATATCGAGCGCGCCAAGACCGTCATTGCGCGCAACGAAAGCCCCGATATCGGCTTCGACCGCTCGATCAATCCCTATCGCGGCTGCGAGCACGGCTGCATCTACTGCTTCGCGCGGCAGACGCATGCCTATCTCGGGCATTCGGCGGGCCTCGATTTCGAGCGTGATATCTATGTGAAGGTGAACGCCGCCGAGGCGCTGCGGGCGGAGCTTTCAAGCCCGCGCTACAAGGTCAAGCCGATCGCGATCGGCACCAATACCGACCCGTACCAGCCCGCGGAGCGCAAGCACAAGATCATGCGCTCGATACTCGAAGTGTTGCTCGAAACCCGCCATCCGGTGACGATAACGACCAAGTCGGCGCTGATCGTGCGCGACCTCGATATTCTTACCGAACTTGCCCGGCTGAACCTGGTGCGCGTGGCACTCTCCGTGACTACGCTCGATCACAAGCTTGCCCGCAAGATGGAGCCGCGAGCCTCCACGCCCTCCAAGCGGCTCGAAGCCATCCGGCTGCTCTCGGAAGCGGGCGTGCCAACCGCAATCATGGCCGCCCCGATGATCCCGGCGATCAACGACATGGAGCTCGAGCGCATCCTCGATGCCGGCGCGGCGCAAGGCGCCAAGGGCGCCGGAATGATCCTGGTGCGCCTTCCGGGCGAAGTTCGTGATCTCTTCCGAGAATGGCTGCTGCGCCACTTCCCCGATCGCGTCCGCCACGTCCTCAGCCTCGTCCGCGATGTTCGCGATGGCAGGGACAACGATCCGCGTTGGGGCACGCGCTTTACCGGCGAAGGCCCCTATGCCGTGCTTCTCCGCCAGCGCTACGAAAAGGCGGTCGAACGCTACGGCCTCAACCAGAAAGTCCCGCCGCTACGCAACGACCTCTTCGCTCCCGCAAAGCCCGAGGACAATCAGCTTTCGCTGTTTTGACTGTGGCAAAGGCGGCTTGGTTCTCTCCGCTGCACTCCCCGGCCAAGAGCCGGGGCCCGCGGATGCCGAGTGGGCGTGTGATCGCGGTCCCATTCCCCCGCGCCGCGAAACCGGTTAGTCCTGTGCTATGCGCACAGATCACATCAACGGCCTCAAGATCCTGTTCTACCCCTCCGAAGGCGCGCTGCTCGGCTCGTCTGCCGATGCGCTCGACGTGATCGGCGCGACCTACGGCCAGGAAATTGACGTGATCGCCATCCCCGCGGCGCGGTTCGATCCGGATTTCTTCCGCCTGCGTACTGGCCTCGCGGGCGAATTCATCCAGAAAATGCAGAACTACTGGCTGCGGCTGGTCATAGTCGGCGACATCTCGCAGCAGGTGGCGGCGAGCGATGCGTTGCGTGATTTCGTCTACGAGACCAACAAGGTCGGCCGACACCTTTTCGTCACCGACGAAGCCGATCTCGCGGCCCGGCTGAAACCTCTCTGATCAGACAGCTTCCAGGAACGATTCTGCGGTCTTGAGATCGACCGAAACGAGCTGGCTCACGCCGCGCTCAGCCATGGTCACCCCGAAGAGGCGGTCCATCCGACTCATGGTGATCGGGTTGTGGGTGATGGTGAGGAAGCGTGTGTCGGTGCGTTGGCGCATCGATTCCAGCAGATTGCAGAACCGTTCGACGTTGGCATCGTCGAGCGGCGCGTCCACCTCATCGAGCACGCAGATCGGCGCGGGGTTGGTGAGGAACACCGCAAAGATCAGTGACATAGCCGTCAACGCCTGCTCGCCGCCCGAAAGCAGCGTCATGGTCTGAGGCTTCTTGCCCGGAGGTCGGGCGATGATTTCCAGCCCAGCCTCGAGCGGATCGTCACTCTCGACGAATTTGAGCTCCGCCGTGCCGCCGCCAAAAAGCGAGGTAAAGAGTTCCTGGAAATGCGCGTTGACCTTGTCGAAGGCCTCGCTCAGTCGATGCCGGCCTTCGCGATTGAGGCTCTGGATACCGGCGCGCAACTTGGCGATGGCCTCGATCAGGTCGTCGCGATCCTTGACCATCGCCTCGAGTTTTTCGCGCACCTCTTCGGCCTCGCGTTCGGCGGTAAGGTTCACCCCACCCAGCCGCTCACGCTCGGCCTTGAGCCGCTCGAGTTTCTGTTCGGTCGCCTGCTCGTTGGGCAGGGCCTCTTCCGGGCGAATACCGGCGGCCTCGGCTGTCCGGCTGGCCTCGATACCGAGATTCTCGCGCACCAATTGCTCGATCTGGTGGCGCTGGGCGATAAAGCCCTTGAGGCGCTCTTCAACGCGCGCCAGGTTTTCGCGCGCGGCCGACATCGCTTCCGCCTCGGCGCGCAGGGTCTTGTCCGCTTCGCGATAACCGGTTTGCGCTTGAGCCAGCGTGTCGGAAGCCGCTTTGTGCGTGAGCTGCGCGTCCGCGATCTGGTCGTCGAGTTCGATCCGCCGCGCTTCGAAGCTCTCGGGCGTGGCATCCATCGTTGAAAGCTGCGCCTGCACTTCACCAGCGCGGGTTTCGAGCGTGGTCAATTGCGCGACCGCACCGTCACGTCGGCGCTGCCAGCTTGCCCGGTCGTTGCCGATCTGTGTCAATCGCGCGGCACGCATGCGGGCAGACGTTTCGAACGAGCCTAGCTTGAGCCGCGCCTGTTCCGCGCCCTCGCGAGCCTCGAACAAGATGGCCTGCCGCTCTTCGGCCAGTGCAGCAGCCTCACCCTCATCGCCCGCATCTTCGAGGACGGACTCGGTTTCCTCACGGAAGGCCTCGGCCTCGGCAAGGCTCGAATCGAGGCGCGAACGGGTCTCGGCCAGCGCGGTCTGGCGGGTCGTCAGATCGCCGATGGCCTTAGCAGCGCGCTCGACACCCGCCTGTGCATTGGCGATCTCGCGCTGCGCGGCGCGCCAGTGTTCGTGCTTTTCGCGTTCGGCGCCACGCGCGGACTCGAGCGCGGCAGCCAGGGCCTCGACATCACGCCGCCAGGCATTGCGTTCGCCGCGCATGCGCAGGATTTCGGCATCCAGCTCAGCCAGGCGGTTGCGTTGCGCCAGGCGCTGCGCGGCGGCACTCGGGGCATCGGCAGCGGCGACATAGCCATCCCAGCGCCAGAGGTCGCCCTCAAGCGTCACCAGCCTCTGCCCGGATTTGAGGGCATGCATCAACCCCGGCCCATCGGCCTTGTCGACAAGGCCAATCTGGTCCAGCCGACGCTTGAGTACGGCACTACCCGAAACATAGCGGGACAGCGGCTCTGCCCCTTGCGGCAATGCCGGGTCCCCGTCCCCGTCCATTGGCCCGGCCCAGTGCATGGGCGCACCAGCGTCGGACGAGGCTTCAAGGTCATCGCCGAGCGCTGCGCCTAGCGCCGTTTCGTAACCGGCGTCCACATCGAGTTGATCGACAATGGCTGGCCAGAGGCTCGCGCCACCGGCATTGAGAATGCGTGACAGCGTATCCGCTTCGCTTTCAAGGCGCCCCAACGCTGTCTCGATCTCCGAGAGCTTCGGGCGAGCAGCATCGAGGCTGGCCTGGGCGTGCTGGGTCTGCTCCTCGGCGGCGACAGAGGCATCTTCGGCCTCGGTAGCGCGCTCCTGGGCGGTCTCCAATTCCTGCCGACGCAGGGACAATGTCTCGTCCGCGTCTAGGCTGGCGGCAATACCAGCGGCCTCTCGGTCAATATCAGCAATCTGCTGGGTGAGTCGCGACACACGCTGGCGCGCTTCTTCGGCGCTACGCATGGCCTGGGTGCGGCGGGCTCGCAGTTGCGCCAGAGCTTCGGCGGCGGAACGCGCCTCCTGGTCAGCAGCCGCCACCGCCGCAGCAGCCTCCTCGGCTGCAGCTTTGGCTGCGTCATAGGCATCCTGTTCGCCAGCCACTTCGTCTTCCAGCCGAGCCAGTTCTTCGGCGTAGCCCTCCAGCGTCTCCTCGCTTTCTGTCACGAGCTCGCGCTCACGGGCCCCGTCAGCGGCGAGCTGCTTGAGGCGGTCCTCGAGTTCGGCCCGGCGGGTATTGGCACGGCGCGCCTCTTCGGCCAATTGCTCGGAGAGAATGGTCAAGCGCTGAAGCACCGCGCCGGTCGCAGCCTCGCGATCGCGCAGCGGCTGGAGCGCGGCGTCGGCGGCGTCCAGCGCCTTCTGCGCAGCGCGCTCGGCCGACATCGCGTCACCCAGCGCGACCACGAGCTTGCCCTGCTGTGCCTCGGTCTCCTTCTCTGCGACGCGCGCGGTGACCCAGCGCACGTGATAGAGCGCCGCCTCGGTCTTGCGGATATCGCCCGAAAGCGCGCGATAGCGAATGGCGAGGCGCGCCTGCTTCTTGAGCGTCTCGAGCTGCGTTTCGACCTGGGCGATCACGTCGTCCACACGCTCGAGATTCTGCTCCGCCCCGCGCAAACGCAGTTCCGCCTCGTGCCGCCGCGAATGTAGACCGGAAATGCCGGCGGCCTCTTCCAGCAGAGCACGGCGCTGGGTCGGCTTCGCGGCGATCAGTTCGCCAATCTGGCCTTGTCGCACCAGGGCTGGGGAATGGGCGCCGGTGGAGGCATCGGCGAACAGCAATTGCACGTCGCGTGCACGCACTTCGCGGCCATTGACGCGATAGACCGAGCCGGCCTCGCGTTCGATGCGGCGCGTCACTTCGAGCATATCGGCATTGTTGAGGGCGGCAGGCGCAGTGCGGTCGACATTGTCGAGCACCAGCGTCACCTCCGCCGTATTGCGCGCGGGGCGATTGCCGGATCCGGAGAAGATCACGTCATCCATGCCGGAGGCGCGCATGGCCTTGTAAGAGCTTTCGCCCATGACCCAGCGCAGGGCTTCGACAAGATTGGACTTGCCGCAGCCATTGGGACCCACAACGCCAGTCAGACCGGGCTCCATCAGGAGCTCGGTCTGATCACAGAAGGATTTGAAGCCGTGAAGCTTGAGGCGCGTGAACTTCATCGCGCCCCCATCCGGGAGGACGAATTAAGTGAGCAGGGGATCGATTTCCGCCGCCAACTGCTCAATTGTCTTGTCTCCGCTCAGCTTCTTGCCGTTGATGTAGAAAGTCGGGGTGCCCTCGAGTTTGAACTCGTCGAGAGCCTGCTCACGCAGTGTCTCCATGCCCTTGAACAAATCCTGATTCGTCAAGGCCGCCTCGAAGCTTTCATCTGTAAAACCGAGCTGCTTGGCGATCACAAGAATCGCATCGCGCGGCTTGTCGGACGTGGCCCAGGTGTCCTGGGTCTTGAAATAGGTCGACACAACGTTGTGGTACTGGTCTTCGCCAGCGGCCTCGGCGAGGAGGAAGACGACTGCGTCCAGCACGTTGCGGACGAAGGGACGCAGGATGTAGCGCACCTTGCCGGTGTCGACATACTGCTTCATGAACTCGGGGAGCGTGTCGTTCGAGAAGACCGCGCAGTGCGGGCAGGTCGGCGACGCATATTCGATCACGGTTACCTTGGCGTCCGCAGGGCCGAGCACCTTGTCGGGCAGGCCGTTCGGGGCCAGCAGCTTGGCCTGGTCGAACATCTCGCCGTCCGCTGCCTGGGCCGCACCGATACCGGTCACGCTCAGGGCTGATGCCGCGGCGGCAAGGATCAGGGTCTCACGGCGGGTAAATTTCACTTTGTTTTCTCCGGTTCGAATTGCGCGACACTACACGGCAGCTTTCCGGCGGCAAGTGGGCACCACCATCAACACGCAGTGAACAGTCCGTCTGCTAACGTCCACTCGATTTTGACTTGGCCATAATGCCGTGTCCGAGCTGGCGCAAGGCCTCCTTGAGGCCTTCGTCCTCAACGCTCTCGACGGCACCGCTGACCTCCATTCGCATGGCGTCTGTCACCTTGAGGCCAGTTTCGACCGGCTTGGCTGAATGTGGCCTGAACGGCTCGGCGGACAATCGCACCTGCCCCACCAGCAGATAACCGAAATAGCGATTCACCGAGGCCGCGATCTTGGCGCCCTCATGGGCAAGCCCGAGCGCGTGGGAGGCTGCGCACCGCACATGCAAGGTAGCGCCTTCAGCGCTACGCTCGCCACGCGGCCAGACAAGCTTATCGGGCAATGCCACCTTGTCGTAGGGCGCCGGAGCCATGGTCGACCAATAGGTTATGATATCGCGGCTGGCGAATCCACGGCGCTTGAGCGCGGGGTCGAGCGCGCCCTTCAGCGCCTCGGCGACGCCGACTGAGCGATTGAGCCGTTTATATTCCTTGGGCTTCTCGGCCATTGTGGACGTCAGGTTTCCGAATGCTTGCGCGGCGAGGCCGCTAGAGGTTTGTTGCCGCCATCATGCCAAAAACTGCCCTCGCGCAAAAGCCGCGCGCTCTCCCAATCGATGCCCAGGCGGTTCTAGCCTGGTATGACAAGCATGCGCGCACCCTTCCCTGGCGGGTCAGCCCACAGGATCGCGCCCGCAAGGTCCGGCCAGATCCCTATCGTATCTGGCTTTCAGAAGTGATGCTGCAGCAGACGACAATCGCTGCGGTGCAGAAGTACTTCCTCCGCTTCACTGAACTGTGGCCAACTGTAGAGGACCTGGCGGCTGCGCCTCTCGAAGCCGTACTCGTCGAGTGGGCAGGACTTGGCTACTACGCGCGCGCTCGCAATCTTCATGCCTGCGCGAAAGCCGTCGTCGAACAGCATGGTGGCGTGTTTCCGACGACGGCCGCGGGGCTGCTGACGCTTCCAGGAATTGGCGCCTATACGAGTGCGGCTATCGCAGCGATTGCCGACGACGAGCGCATTGCCGTGCTGGACGGGAATGTCGAGCGCGTGCTCGCCCGCTACCTGGCGCTGGATGTGCCGGTTCGCGCGGCCAAGGAGGAGTTGCGTGGTTATCTGCAGACCACGGTTCCCGAGCGCGCAGGCGACTATGCGCAGGCCCTGATGGACCTGGGGGCAACGATCTGCGCACCGCGCAATGCGCTTTGCATGCTCTGTCCTTTGCAACCGGGTTGCACCGGCGCGGCAGAGGGCAACCCCGAACGCTACCCGGTGAAGGCGGAAAAAGCCGCTCGTCCCACCCGCTACGGCCATGCCTTCGTGATTCTCGATCGTGACGGCGACGTGTATCTGAGAACACGCGCCGACAAAGGGTTGCTGGCGAAGATGACCGAGACCCCGGGGTCAAGCTGGGAAAGCGTCAAGCAGGAGCCGACATATCCGCTCAGCGGCAAATGGCAGAGCCGCGGCCAGGTGGTTCACGTCTTCACCCATTTCCGCCTCGAACTCGACGTCTGGTCCGTAGTGGCCACCCAGCCGGAAGAACTGACGGATGGATGGTGGGCCGATCGGCGCGAACTAGAGAGTGAGGCATTGCCATCCCTCTTCCGCAAAGTGCTAGCTGCCGCCGGTCTCGAATAGCCAGAAAAGCAAAAACCGCCGGCCAGGTGGCCGGCGGCGAGTTTGCCTGACGCTTGGAGGCCTGTTTCAGGCGGAAAGGAGTTGCATCTGCGCGCGTATGTCGGCGCGCAGCGCATCGATCGGGCGCAGGACGCCCTCGTGTTCGAAATGCCAGAAGGTCCAGCCGTTGCAGGCCTCCGAGCCCTGCACCAGCGCACCAACGCGGTGGATGGAGCCGGAGAACGACCCCGAGGACACCGACCCATCAGCCCGTACCATGGCGCTGTAGCGGCGACGTTCGTCGTAAACCTGAGTGCCCGGCAGAATCAGCCCCTGCTCGACAAGCGAGCCGAAGGGAACGCGCGGCTCGGCGCGCTTGGGCGTCGTTGTCTCGAGAGCCTCGGCGCGCATCGGCTTGATGGCGGCGAGACGCTTCAGAGCGGCCGCAATGTAAGTATCCTCGCGCTCGATGCCGATGAAGTGGCGGCCAAGCTTTCGGGCCACGGCACCCGTCGTGCCGGTGCCAAAGAACGGGTCGAGCACGACATCGCCTGGCTTGGTCGTTGCATTGAGAATGCGGAACAGCAGCGCTTCCGGCTTCTGGGTCGGATGAACCTTGCCGTCGGCGTCGTTCTTGAGGCGCTCCGACCCTGTGCAGATGGGGAACAGCCAGTCGCTGCGCATCTGCGTGTCGTCGTTGGAGAGCTTCATGGCTTCGTAATTGAAGGTCACGCGGCTCTTCTGGCTGCGCGAGGCCCAGATCAGGGTTTCATGCGCGTTGGTGAATCGCGTGCCGCGGAAGTTCGGCATCGGGTTGGCCTTGCGCCAGACGATATCGTTGAGCAGCCAGAAGTCGAGATCCTGCAGCGCCGTGCCGACGCGGAAGATATTGTGGTAGGAACCGATGACCCAGATGGCGCCATCAGGCTTGAGCAGCCGGCGCGCAGCCTTGAGCCAGCGGCGCGTGAAATCGTCGTAATGGGCGAAGCTCTCGAACTTGTCCCACTCGTCGTCCACCGCATCGACCTTGCTCTGGTCGGGTCTGGTGAGCCCTTCTGCGAGCTGCAGATTATAGGGCGGATCGGCAAAGATCAGATCGACGGAGCCGGCCGGCAAAGCATTCATGTGGTCGATGCAATCGCCCACAAGAATGGTGTCGATCGGGAGGCTGGCCTCCCTCTCCGCAGCAGCCGAAGCCGCCTTACGCGCGGTACGCAACATCTACTTAACCCTAACGCAGCACTAACGCGTCGGTTGTAACCTGTTAGGGTTAAAGGGGTTTTAAGCGTCAAGGTAAGCGAGAAGTTAACTCGCCAGGCGTCGCTCGGCAGCAGCCGCGCAAGGCGCGAAATCCATGCGATGATGACGGCACGGCCCATGCTCGTTGAGGGCACGGATATGTTCGGGCGTCGAATAACCCTTGTGACCGTCGAAGCCGAAGTTCGGCGTATCGCGATGCATGATCTGGCACATGCGGTCACGCGTGACCTTGGCGACGATCGAGGCCGCGGCGATGGTCACCGAGAGCGCGTCGCCATCGATGATCGCCTGCCCCACCATCGGCAATCCGGGCGGCACGTCGCGGCCATCGACCAACACATGATCGGGCGCCAGCGACAGGTTGAGCACCGCGCGCGTCATCGCCCAGAGCGTGGCACCGCGAATATTGAGCGAAGCGATGATCGTCGGCGGTGCCGCCACGACTGAAACCGTCGCCTTGGCGACGATCTCCGCAAAAAGCTCCTCCCGCGCCAGCGCGGTGAGTTTCTTGGAATCGTTGAGCCCCTTTGGCACCCGCTTGTGATCGAGGATCACCGCCGCAACCACCACGGGACCGGCGAGCGGCCCCCGCCCTGCCTCGTCGACGCCGGCAATGATGTTGGCGCCAGCCTTCAACGCCGCGCGTTCGTGGCGGAGGGAAGGCTTGAGGACAATAGAGGGAGAATCGGCGCTGGGCATGGCCACAGCATGCGCCCGGCGCAGCGATTGGCAATTCAAAAACGCGTCGTGCATGTCGCAGCGCGGCGTCCGACCGCTCTTTATATATAGGCGATGATACGCGTGACGGTGGCTGCTGGGGGCCAATCTCCGGTGGAATCCGGTGCACTCACCACCGAATCTTAACCCGCCACAGTGCCGCACCTGTTAGCAGGCGCGAAATATCATTATTTATCAGCACTTTATGCCATTTGCCGCGTTCTTGACACGTTTCCTCGCCGCCACTATGTTGCGCGCGACTTTAAAGGGGCATCCTTCAGACATGAAGGCGGCCGGACGAGGTGAGCGAGCGCGATGGCAAATCCGCCCAAAGATCAGCGTCCGGAAGGCAGCGAAGGCAAGGTCACTTCCGACCTCGCTTCGCGCATTGCCGCTGCGAAGCGCGACCGGGCGGTGGAAGAGGCTGAAACCTCGCGCCGCGCGTCGGGGGACACCAGCCAGATGGGTCGTGCCGTGCGACTCGGGTCGGAGTTCATCGCCGCCATCCTGGTTGGCGCCGGGATCGGGTATCTGCTCGATCTGTGGCTGAACACCCGGCCCTGGATTATGCTCGTCATGGTCCTTGTCGGGTTTGCGGCCGGAATTCTCAACGTCACCCGTTCGGTGGCGGAACTGAACAAGGCGGCTCCGCCGCCCAAAGACGCGGATCTCGGTCCGGCGGACGACGACGAAGACGACGATAGATAGGCTAGCGAGGAACCTAACTTGGCCGATCCGACCAAAGTTGACCCGATCCACCAGTTTGGCATCACCAATATTTTCTCGCTCGGCGAAGGCGGCGTCGCCTTCACCAATTCAGCACTCTTCATGGTGCTGACGGTAGGCCTGATCCTTGGCTACCTGCTCATCTCCACCGCCGGCCGCAAGCTGGTTCCGACCCGCGCACAGGCGCTCTCGGAGATGCTCTACGAGTTCGTGGCCAACATGGTCAGAGGCTCGGCCGGCACCGAAGGGATGAAGTTCTTCCCCTTCGTCTTCGCCCTCTTCATGTTCGTGCTCGTCGCCAACATGTTCGGCATGTTCCCGTTCTTCTTCACCGTCACCAGCCACATCATCGTCACTGTCGCCCTGGCGCTTCTCGTCATGGTCGTGGTCGTGGGCTACGGCGTCTATCGGAACGGCTTCAAGTTCCTCAAGCTCTTCGTGCCGCATGGCGTGCCGGGCTACGTTCTCCCGATCGTCGTTCCGATCGAAGTGGTGTCGTTCCTCTCGCGTCCGATCTCCCTCTCGGTTCGTCTCTTCGCCAACATCCTGGCCGGTCACATCACGCTCAAGGTCTTCGCCGGCTTCATCGTGACGCTGGGCTCGCTCGGCTTCCTCGGTTTCCTCGGCGCGCTCCTGCCGCTGATCATGACCGTGGCGATCACCGCCCTCGAATTCCTCGTGGCAGCCCTGCAGGCCTATGTGTTTGCCGTGCTGACCTCGATGTACCTCAACGATGCGATCCATCCGTCGCATTGATCCGACCTAATCGGTTTCGCCTCGGCCGCGGTGGCCGGGGTGTCTGAAAGACTGCACAGTCAAAGGCCTTCAAAGGAGAGACTAAAAATGGATCCAATTGCCGCCAAGTACATCGGTGCCGGTATTGCAGCTATCGGCATGGCCGGTGCGGCTATCGGCGTGGGCAACATCTTCGGCAGCTTCCTGTCGGGCGCCCTGCGTAATCCGTCGGCTTCGCAGAGCCAGTTCGGTAACCTGATCTTCGGGTTCGCCGTGACCGAAGCTCTGGGCATCTTCTCGTTCCTGATCGCTCTCCTGCTGCTGTTCGCAGTCTGATACTTTCAGGCGCAGATATCTGGACGGCGGCCAAGAGCCTGAGAGCTTAAGGCTGCCGTTCGTTTAATCGGCCATCCGGCCGGTTCACGCAGATCAGCGGAATAGTCGTAAATGGCAAACGAGACACCAGCAGAAGGCCAGGCCCCAGCGGCTGACGCCACCCACGACGCGGCGAGCTCGCCGACCGAGGGGACCCATGCGACGACCGAAGCGCACGAAGCGGGCTTTCCCCCCTTCGACTCTTCGACCTTCGGCACCCAGCTCATCTGGCTGGCGATCACGTTCGTCGTTCTTTACTTCGTCCTGAGCCGCCTCGCCCTGCCGCGCATCGGTGGCATCCTTTCGGACCGCAAGGGCCGGATCGACAGCGACCTGGCCGTGGCTGACGCTTCGCGCCAGAAGACGGACGCGGCGATCGCAGCCTATGAGGCCGCCCTCGCCGAAGCCCGCAAGAAGAGCCACGCGATTGCCGAAGAGACCCGCAACAGCATCAAGGCCGACCTTGACGCCAAGCGCCACGAGGTCGAGGCAGACCTCAACAAGAAGGTTTCCGACGCAGAAGCCCGCATCAGGGCGACCAAGAACGAGGCCCTTGGCCACGTTGGCGAGATCGCTGCCGATACGGTCGAGGCACTCGTCAGCAAGCTCGTGGGCTCGGTTTCCGCCCAGGACGCTCGCGACGCCGTCGCCCAGGCTTCCAAGGAGTAAAGCCAATGCTTAGTTTCGGATTGGATTACACCACCGCCGCGACCCTCTGGGCCACCATCGGCCTCGTCATCTTCCTGGCCATCGCCATCTATGCCGGCCTGCCCAAGATGATCACGGGCATGCTCGATGAGCGCATCAAGAAGATCGAGGACGACCTGGCCGAGGCCAAGCGCCTGCGCTCGGAAGCCGAGGCTCTTCTCGCCGATTACGAGAAGAAGCGCGTGGAAGCCGAACAGGAAGCCGCAAGCATCGTGACCGCCGCGCAGGACGAGGCCAAGCGCCTCGCCGCCGAGGCCAACGAGTCGCTCAAGGACCTCGTCACCCGCCGCACCAAGGCCGTCGAGGACAAGATCGCCCAGGCCGAAGCCCAGGCTCTTTCCGAAGTCCGCGCCAAATCGGCCGACGTCGCCATCGAAGCGGCCCGCATCCTGCTCAACAAGCAGGTCGGCGAAAAGGGCCCTGCCCTGATCGACCAGGCCATCAAGGATGTCGGTGCACGGCTGAACTAAGCCGGGTACAGCGTGAAATGAATCAGGGCGGGTCCGACGGACCCGCCCTTTTTGTTTTCAGGGCCAGCGCAAAGGACCGGATTGTGCCATAGCGTCTCCCTCCCCCTTGTGGGGAGGGAACAAGGGTGGGGGGAGTGACAGCCACCGAGTTCGCGCCTCCCCCACCCTCAATCCCTCCCCACAAGGGGGAGGGAGGCGCAGGAACCGAGAGTACGAGCCTTGTCCCCTGGCGAATGGCTGCTAACGTGCGCCCCCAATCTGGAGGGCACGAAAATGGACACTTTCACCGGCGGCTGCATATGTGGAGATGTCCGGTTTTCGGCTTCGGGAAGCCCACACCGGGTTGGGCTCTGCCATTGCATGGACTGCCGCAAGCATCACGGATCGCTGTTCAGCATCTACGCGATTTTTCCTACGGATGCGGTGACGATCACGGGCGAGACGCACTCCTATGGCGGGCGGCATTTCTGTCCGCGTTGCGGATCTTCGGTCTTCGCCGAGGCTGGCGACGAGATCGAAATGCATCTGGGATCGTTCGATGCACCTGATCAACTAAAACCGACCTATGAGCTCTGGACGATCCGGCGCGAAGGTTGGCTACCGGAGTTTCCGCATATGCGACTCTATAAGCGGGATCGAGAAAGCACGGGTCGTACGGAGGAATAGGGCGAGCGGGTCTAAGCGGCACGCTACGCGCTGTTGATAGTCCCTCACCGAACGCCCACCCCCTCGATCTTCCCCGGCCGCAGAGCCGGGGCCCACGGATACCTCCACTCGGGTGGAGCGGTGCAATGGGCCCCGGATCAAGTCCGGGGAAGTTCCGTGGTTGGGGAGAGTGCCGTGCTCGAAGCTCGGAACGGATTTCGCCGCCCGCTACCCACCCGACCAAATGCAAAAGGCCTCCCCAGCTTGTTGGGGAGGCCTTCCAGTTCGTGTTCCGCGGCTACTCGGCTGCGGCAGCGGGGGCGGCTTCTTCGGGCTCCCAGCGCAGCTTTGGGCTTCTTGCGGCGCGAGTTTCGTCCAGCCGGCGGCGCGGGGCGCGGGTGGGGGCGCCGGTGAAGCGCTCCTTGTCGTTGCCACGGGCGTCGGCGGCAAGAGCCAGCATGGTGTCGCAGAAGGCGTCGAGGGTCTGCTTGCTTTCGCTTTCGGTGGGCTCGATGAGCATGGCGCCGTGGACGACCAGCGGGAAGTACATGGTCATCGGGTGGTAACCCTCATCGATCATCGCCTTGGCGAAATCGAGCGTCGAGACGCCGGTGCCGGCCAGCGAGGAATCGTCGAACAGCACTTCATGCATGGCCGGATAATCCGGGAACGACACCGAGAAGGCATCCTGCAGGCGGGCCTTGATGTAGTTGGCGTTGAGCACCGCATCACGGGCAGCGCGGGCAAGGCCGTCCCCGCCGTGGCTGAGCATGTAGGTCAGCGCGCGGACATACATGCCCATCTGGCCGTGGAACGCGGTGATGCGGCCCAGGGCCTCGCCTTCGCTGTGTTCGACCAGCTCGAGACCGCCATTGGCCTTGCGGACGAAGGGCACGGGGGCGAAAGGGGCGAGCGCTTCGGAGAGAACCACCGGGCCCGCCCCCGGTCCGCCACCACCGTGTGGGGTCGAGAACGTCTTGTGGAGGTTAATGTGCATGGCGTCGATGCCGAGGTCGCCCGGCCGCACCACGCCCATGATGGCGTTGAAATTGGCGCCATCGCAGTAGAAGAACGCGCCCGCATCGTGGACCGCCCTGGCGATCTCGATGACCTGGGGCTCGAAGAGCCCGCAGGTATTGGGGTTGGTCAGCATGATTGCCGCCACGTCCGGGCCGAGCGCGGCCTTGACCGCCTCGACATCGACCGTGCCGTCCTCGCGGGCGGGAACGGGCTTGACCGTGTAGCCGAGGAAGGCCGCGGTGGCCGGATTGGTGCCGTGGGCGCTTTCGGGGACCAGCACGACACTGCGATGCCCCTGCCCGCGTGCCTGCTGAGCAGCGTGGATGGCCATCATGCCGCAAAGCTCGCCATGAGCGCCGGCCTTGGGGGTCAGCGACACGGCGGCGGTGTTGGTGAGGGTCATCAGCCAATGGCTGAGCTGGCTCATCAGCTCAAGCGCGCCCTGGACGGTCGAGACCGGCTGGAGCGGGTGCACGTCCGAGAAGCCCGGCAGGCGGGCCATCTTCTCGTTGAGGCGCGGGTTGTGCTTCATCGTGCACGAGCCGAGCGGATACATGCCGGAGTCGATCGAGTAGTTCATGCGCGAGAGGCGCACATAGTGGCGCATGGCCTCGGGCTCGGTGAGGCCCGCCAGATCGAGTTTCGTCTTGCGGCCGAAGCCACCGAGGCGGCTGTCGTCGATCTCGACGTCCGGCAGATCGACGCCGGAATGGTTGGTGTCGCCGATTTCGAACAGCAGCGGCTCATCGGGGATGAGGGCCGAGCCGGTGGAGGCTGCGGAAAGGGTGCCGATGCCGGTGGGGCGGCCCTGGGTGTTCATGCTCATGCGAGCACCTCCTTGAGGCCGTTCGCCAGCGCGGCGATATCGGCATCGGTGGTGAGTTCGGTGGCGGCGAGGACGATGAGGTTTTCGAGCTCCGGCTTGGCGGGCTCAAGACGCGACACCGGTACGCCAGCAAGGACGTTGCGCTGGGCCAAAGCCTCGATCACCCCGGCGGCAGGCTTTCCGACGCGGATGGTGAACTCGTTGAAGAAGGTCTTGTTGAGCACTTCGACGCCCGGCACCTTGGCCAGCGCATCGGCAAGGGCGATGGCGCGAGCATGGTTGAGGCGGGCGAGGCGCGTCAGGCCGGCTTCGCCCAGCAGCGACATGTGGATGGTGAACGCCAGGGCGCAGAGCCCCGAGTTCGTGCAGATGTTGGAGGTCGCCTTTTCGCGGCGGATATGCTGCTCGCGGGTGGAGAGGGTCAGCACGAAGCCGCGCTTGCCTTCGGCATCGACGGTTTCGCCGCACAGGCGCCCCGGCATCTGCCGGACGAAATCCTTGCGGGTGGCCATCAGGCCCACATAGGGGCCGCCGAAATTGAGAGCGTTGCCGATGGATTGGCCTTCGGCCACGACGATATCGGCGCCGAACGTGCCCGGAGCCTCCAGGAGCCCCAGAGAGACCACTTCCGTCACCACGACGATGAGGAGCGCCCCTTTGGCGTGTGCCGTGTCGGCGGCCTTCTGCAGGTCACGCAGGTGGCCGTAGAAGTCCGGGGTCTGGATGACGATGGCGGCAGTCTGGTCGTCGATATGGTCGAGGATGTCGCCCTGGCCCTGCGGGGAAGCCGGCAGGCAGACGAGATCGGGATCGTCCTTGAGGTAGGCCTTGACCACATCGCGGTAGTGCGGGTGGAGGCCGCCCGAGAGCACGAGCTTCTTCTTGCGGGTGAGACGGCGGGCCATGAGCACGGCCTCGGCGGTGCCGGTCGAGCCGTCATAGAGCGAGGCGTTGGCCACATCCATGCCGGTGAGCTTGGCCACCTGGGTCTGGAACTCGAAGAGCATCTGCAACGTGCCCTGCGAGATTTCCGGCTGGTAGGGCGTATAGGCCGTGAGCCATTCGGAGCGCTGGATCAGGTGATCGACGGTCGCCGGCACATGGTGGCGATAGGCCCCTGCCCCGACGAAGAACGGGCCATCGCCGGCGGCGCGGTTCTTGCCCGAGAGGGCGCGCATATGGGCTTCGACCAGGAATTCGGGGGAATGAGCCGGCAGGTCGATGGCGCCGGTATTATAGGCCGCCCGCGGGACGGCGCTGAACAGCGCGTCTTCCGAGGCGATGCCGATGGTGGCGAGCATTTCTGCGCGCTCGGCATCGGAATGGGGGAGGTATCGCATGGGAGGTGCTTTCGGTCGGGTGCTGTGTCTGGGGCCTTCCCCCTCCCTAGCCCTCCCCACAAGGGGGAGGGTTGGGTTTGAGGCGAGATCCTCCCCCACCACCCACCCTCCCCCTTGTGGGGAGGGGAAGGGAGGGGGTGAGCCCCAAGCTCGCTATTTGATAAAATCAGCGTAAGCGGCTTCGTCCATCAGCGCGTCGAGGTCGGCCAGGTTCTCGATGCGGATCTGGTACATCCAGCCGGTGCCGAGCGGGTCCTGGTTGACGAGGGCGGGTTCGCCGCCAAGGGCCTCGTTGATGGCTTCAATGGTGCCGCCGACCGGCGCGTAGATTTCCGAAGCGGCCTTGACCGATTCCACCACGGCGGTCTCGTCGCCCTTCTTGACGGCCTTGCCGACGGCCGGGAGCTCGACGAAGACGATGTCGCCAAGCTGCTCCTGCGCATAGGGAGTGATGCCGACGATGCCGGTCTGGCCTTCAACGCGGATATATTCGTGGTCCTGTGTGAACTTGATGGTCATGGACGCCTCTCAAACCGGCTTGCGGTAGTAACGATGGGGAACGAAGGGGAGTGCGGCGACTTCAGCCGACTGGCTGCGGCCGCGCACGGAAACGGAGAGTTTGGTGCCGACCGCGGCATGGCCCGGGGGCACGAAGCCGAGCGCGATGGCGCGGCCGAGCGAAGGCGAGAAACCGCCGCTGGTAACCACGCCGATGATGGCGCCCGAAGCATCGAGGATTTCGGCGCCTTCGCGGGCTGGGGCACCATCGACCAGGAGGCCGACGCGAATGCGGGAAAGGTCGCCACCATATTCCTTGAGGATGCGCGCAACGCCGGGGAAATCGGCGGCTTCACGGCGGCGCTTGGAGACGGCGAAGTTGAGGCCGGCTTCGGTGGGCGAAATGGTTTCGTCGAGGTCGTGGCCGTAGAGCGGCAGGCCGGCTTCGAGGCGCAGGCTGTCGCGGGCGCCCAGGCCGATCGGCTTTACGCGCTCGTCGGCGGTGAGGGCATCCCAGAAGGCCTTGGCGTGCTCGGGCTCGACCAGGATTTCGAAGCCATCTTCGCCGGTATAGCCGGAACGGGCGATGACCAGCACGGTGCCGTTCCAGGGGAACGAGCGGTAGGTCATGAAGCCCAGCTCGGTGACTTCGGGAATGAGTTTTGAGAGCACCGCGACGGCCTCGGGGCCCTGCAGCGCGAGAAGCGCGCAATTGTCGGCGCGGTTGAGCGTGGCCTTACCGGCGGCAGCGGCGGCGATGCGGGCGAAGTCGGCATCTTTCGTGCCAGCATTCACGACGACGTAGAGCGAGCCGGTCCAGGCGGGATCGGCCGGGCGGGCGATCATCAGGTCGTCCAGCGCGCCGCCGGTTTCGTTGAGCAGCAGCGTATAGCGGATCTGGCCGGGCTTAAGGCCCTTGATGTCGCCGCAGATCAGCGGCTCGACGACGACCGCGATGGCGGCGTGGTCGGCGTCGACATCGCCGGATTTCTCGTTGAGCAGCAGGAAGGACGGACCCATGTGGGAGACGTCGAAGAGGCCGGCGTGCTCGCGCGTCCACTTGTGCTCGGTGATGATGCCGGTGGGATACTGGACCGGCAGCGAATAGCCGCCGAACGGAACCATGCGGCCGCCGAGGGCGACATGCACGTCATTGAGGGGAACGGTCTTGAGGTCCTGGGGCGAGGTATCGGCCAATTGACTCTTCCGGCAGCGAGGGACGATTGCCCGCCTTGCGGCGAGCGCGCACCCCCTCTGTCCGCTAACCTGAGAGATTTCCCGGCTGTCGCCGGTTGCTCCTTCGGTGGGGCGAGATCGCCCGCTTTCCAGAGTTCAGCCTGACGCGGTCCTTTTGCCTGAGAGTTTCCGGGGCGGTTGCTCCTTCGGCGTCGGGCTCTAGGCCCGATCTCTCCCGCAGTCGCGCGCAACATGTCGAAGAATTGGTTCGGCGTCAATCGGGTCGCTCGGATGCACACAAGGATGCTGTGGCGCGATCCATGGGCCCCGGCTCTGTGGCCCGGGGAAGGGTCGAGGGAAGGCACGCCTGGGCCTCCCTCCGCCAGTTTACCCGCGGGGATCGAAGCCGACCCAGATGACCAGGTCTTCGCCGCCGACATAGGGGACCTGAACGTTCTCGACGACCTTGACGAATTCCTCGCTCTGGTTGGGAGGGGTGATGCCGACGGGGATCGAGTACTTTTCCGAGAAGATGGCCGAGCCGTTGCGCTCGACGGCGAAGCGGACCGGAAGGTTGACCGAGGTAACGCTCCCCTTGGGGCCGAGCACCACGCGGCCGACGACACCCATCTTGACGGTGATGAGGCCGTTGGACACCACGCAATTGCGCGACTGCTTCTCGAGCACGGCCTGCCAGTTGAGGTTGGCCGGGTTGCCGGCCTGGCCGGCGTAAGAGAAGAGCGTTTCGCTGCCCGGGCGCACCTTGATGGGTGGGCACTGGGTGGCGATGGCCGGAAGCGCGGAGGGCGCGGCCTGGGCGAGCTGCTGCTGGTTGGGGGCGGCGTTGGCGAGTTGCGTGCCCGAAGAGCCGCCACCACCGAACATGTTCCCCATCGAGCAGCCAGCAAGGGCGAAAGCCAGAAGGCCCGCACCAGCAAATCGGACGGCGGGGTTCATCTTCTTGTTCGGCATCAATAACTTCTCCACACGCGTCACGCGATTTACTTCTTGAGCGCTTCGAGCGCCATAAGGATTGCAGGAGCGCCCGTGGCGGTTACGCCAGGCGCGTCCTCGACGAAGACGGCATCCGCAATCCCGTTGGTGATGAGCATGGCGCTGCGGGTGAACCGCGTGCCCATGCCTGCACCCGCAAGGTCCTTGTCCAGGCCGAGGGCCCTGGCCAAGGCGGCGTTGCCGTCGGCGATAAAATCGATCTTGCCCAAGGCGCCCGAGGCTTCTGCCCAGGCCTTGACCACATGCTGGTCATTCACGGCCGCGCAGACGATCCTATCCACGCCGGCCGCGCGCAATTTATCGGCATTAGCAATAAAGCCAGGTAAATGATTGACGTGGCAGGTGGGGGTGAATGCGCCGGGGACGGCAAAGAACACGACCCGACCCTTGCCGAGCACCGCATCGCTGGTGGTGTCCGAAATGCCGTTTCCGTCGACCAGCTTCACTGGCACGGACGGGATGGCCTCCCCGCTCTCGATCATGCGCTCGCCCCTATGCGTTCACGGGCCGCGCCGACTTGACGGACCTTTGAACTAAACTTTACCGCGACGAGGCGGCCAGAGGCAACACTCGACGGGAGACTTCAAACGGTCCCATATCGGTCATGAACGTGAGCTGAACGGGCTGCCCCTCCAGGCCCTCAATCGTGTCCGTCCCCAAGGACGGCAGGAGCACTAGGCCGGGTTCGGGGCTTTTTTGCGGCACCCCGAAGAGCAGCGAGGCGTCGCCGAACGAGGCGATGACCGACTGCGGGTGGATGCGCGCTTCATCGATTCTGACTTCGAGCGAGCCGCGGGACTTGTCGAAGATCACGTCGCCGATGGGCTCGGGATTCTGCTGCCAGGGCGCGGGAGTGTTGGCCAGCGCCTGGCGAAGGCGCAGGTTTTCAGCCGCGTCGGGCTTGGCGAAGACCAGCGGCATGGCGAAGCTCGCCTTGGCGGGCATGCAGATATCCGAGCAGATGCCCATGACGGCCGAGACGACGACGGACGGCGCGTCGCTGGTGATCTTGAGTTCGATGGGCAGGACCGTCGGGCCGAAATAGACGTAGTCGAGATAGCCGGCGGCGTTGTCGACGGTAGGGTACGGCCAGAGGATTTCGTAGCCGTCGACACCCTGCGAGCCTTCGAGGTTGATCTGGGTGGGGATGCCGGTCTGGCCCGGGGTCTTCCAATAGGTCTTGTAGTTCTGCGGCATGTCGATCTGGATGCCGGCGAGCGTGCGGCCGTCGGCATCGAGCACGTCGCTGGTCACCAGCCGCGCACGGACGCCCGGCACGAGTTCCTGCCAGGCGCTTTCGGCCGCGAGGCCCGGTGAGGTCGCAATGGCGACGGCGATGAGAACGAACGAACGCATGGCGGTTTGGATAGCCCAGCTTTTGCGTTTCCAAAAGTCCCGTACGATCAGTCCTTCGTGAGGGTGGGGTTTCCCTGACCGTGCAACGGGCCTAAGCTGGCATAAGCCCCGCATGTAGATGGAGCAGCGTGATGAATTCGCTCAAGGGCCAGTTTCTAGTCGCCATGCCGGACATGCTCGATGAGCGCTTCCGCGACAGCGTGATCTATCTCGTCGGCCACGGCGACGAGGGCGCAATGGGCCTGGTGGTCAACAAGAGCGTCGAGGACATGAGCTTTGCCGATATCCTCGAAGAGCTCAGCCTGGGCGAGCATGACGACATCATCCGCCTGCCGGCCGGCGTCCGGAACCGCGAGGTGTTGCGCGGCGGGCCGGTGGAGAAGGGCCGCGGGTTCGTGCTCCATTCGAGCGACTATTTTCGGGACGGCAATTCCTACGAGGTGAGCGAGGAGGTCTACCTCACGGCGACGCTCGATATCCTGCGGTCGATGGCGTTCGGCAATGCGCCGGCGGAGGCGATCTTCGCGCTGGGCTATTGCGGCTGGGGCGCCGGGCAACTCGAGGGCGAGCTCGGGCGCAATGGCTGGCTGACGGTACCGTATTCCCATGACCTGCTGTTCAGTGTTCCGCTGGACAAGCGGTATGACGAGGCGCTCAGGAAGCTGGGGATTACGCGGGCGAGCTTGAGTTCCACTGCGGGGAATGCCTGAGGGCGGCGGCATCGATCCCCCTCATCCGCCCTTCGGGCACCTTCTCCCACAAGGGGAGAAGGAAGTGGGGGCTTGGTGATGGCTCGGTGAGGCTGCGGCAGCGGGCGGTGCCGATGGTGTCCATCTTCCTACTTTGCTCCTTCCCATCCTCATACTCTCTCGTTCCATCCCCACTTCCGGCTTCCCCGCCGATCGCGCCCTCACCACTGAACTTCCCCGGCCGTAGAGCCGGGGCCTACGGATATCTCCACTCGGGTGGAGGGGTGCAATGGGCCCCGGGTCTTCGCCCGGGGAAGTCGGGGGTGGGGGCGGGAGTTGGGGAGTTGGGGGTTTGGCTACGCCGAAGATCGGAGCATAGGATCGAGTGGAGAATGGTGGGAAGCGGTGGTGGAGGGCACGCAGGGCGGGCCTTGGTTGCGGGAGGTCGGCCAGGCTGGTGATCGGTGAGTCGGGCGAGGTGAGTGGGTGATTTGTGGAGTTTGCGAGTTTTTGGCCGGTTTTTGGAGACCAAATTTATGCTAACTATTTGATGTGTAATACCATTTTGACCTCGACCACCCTGCAAATCGTTAAATTTTGACTCAATTTCGGGACATGTTTGGTCATCTTGCGCGGGTTTTGGAGGAGTTTCGCGCAAGGTGGGGAATGTTTCCGGGCTGGGTTATCCTTCCTGCTGACTGCGGGCTCTCGGAGCCGAGCGGTGAGTTTATCCCCGGTGTGGGGCAGGTGGACAAAATCAGCGGGTAGCCTGGGCCTGTAGCTTTTTCTGGAGTTCGGGGCCGGGCATGGCGGCGCCGAAGGCGAAGCCCTGGGCGTAGCGGCAGCTGAGGGCGCGCAGGCGTTCGACTTCGTCGAGGGTTTCGACGCCCTCGGCGATGACCATCAGGTCCAGCTCGGAGGCCAGGGCCACGATGGAGCGGATGATGGGGACCTGGGTATGGGCCATGCCGCCATCCTCGCCGATCTGCACGAAGGGCGCGGCGATCTTGATGGTATCGAACGGGAAGCGGTGCAGGTAGCTCAGCGAGGAGTGGCCGGTGCCGAAATCGTCGAGCGCCAGGCCTAGGCCCAGTCCGCGCAGGGTCGAGAGCATGTAGGCGGAATGCTCGGGATTGGTCATGACCTGGCTCTCGGTGACCTCAAGCTTGAGGTGCGAGATGAGGTCCTTGTTGCCCGAAGCGAGGCCGCGGATGTCGTTGAGGAGCGATTCCGAGGCGAGCTGGGTGGGCGAGAGGTTGATCGAGACGAAGAAATCCTCGCCCAGCGTCGGCATGGCCTTGAGCCATTCGCGCGTCTGGTTGGCAGCCTGCTCGAAGGCCATGCGGCCAAGGCGCTCGATGAGGCCTGACCGTTCGGCCAGCGGAATGAATTCCTCGGGATCGACGACGCCACGGCTGGGATGGTTCCAGCGCATGAGGGCTTCAGCACCGGCGATGAGGCCGGTATTGAGGTCCATGATCGGCTGGTACTGCACCTGCAACTCACCGGCCTTAAGGCCGCGATCGAGGTCTTCCTCGCTGGCGCGGTTATAGGCGGTGATCGAGCGGGCGGAGGCGCGATAGGCCTCGATGCGGTCGCCGCCCAGGCGCTTGGCGTAATACATGGCCAGCTCGGCATCGCGCAGCACGTCGGCGGCGCTGGCCGGGTTGCTGTCGTAGATGGTGACGCCGATGGATGCGGTCAGGGTGAGATCGCGGTCGCCGAAGTTGAACGGGGCCTTGAGGGCCTTGCGGATCTGCTCGGCGGTTTCGGCGATGCGGCTGGCGGCCTGCTCGGACGCGAGGATCACGGCGAACTGGTCGCCATTGATGCGGGCCACGGTATCGAGCGGACGCATGACGCGGGAAATGCGGCGAGCGATGGCGAGAAGCACGGAATCGGCAGCCGAGTGCCCTACCCGCTCCTCGAGCTCCATGAAGCGATCGATATCGATGAGGAAGACGGCAGGCTTCACGCCGCCCGGCGTACGGGCGCGGATGAGGGCGCGGTCCAGCCGATCGAGGAAGAGCTGCTTGTTGGGGAGGCCCGTGAGGCTGTCATGCACGGAATCGTGGAGGAGGCGCATGCGCGAAGCGCGATCCTCAGTGACGTCCTGCAGGGTGCCAACGATGCGGTTGACCTGGCCGTCGCCGCCCAGAACCGGTTTTACGCGCATGCGGAAGGTACGGTAGGTGCCATCGTGCGTGGCGATGCGCATGTCGGCCGAGACCTTGCCGCGGCGCAGCTCGACAAGGGTGTCGAAGGCGGTGCGGAAGCGATCGCGGTCTTCGGGGTGGACGCGATCGAGCCAGCGCTTGATGGCGCCGCGCAGGGCACCGCGGCGTTCGCCAAGGCGGGTGTTGAGTTCGTCGGAAACCGAGACGCGGTCGCGCTCGATGTTCCAATCGAAGACGAAGTCGCCGCTGCCGGTGAGGGCCAGGGCGCGACGCTCGACTTCGGAGAGGGTGCCGATGGAAACCTGGCCATCGGAGAAGGCGTGTTGGACGGCGGTGAAGCCGAGCAGCATGACGATGAGCACAAGGCCACCGGCGACCGCCGGTTGCGCCACGTCGTTGGAGACCTGCCCCGAGATCACCAGCCAGCCGTAGAAGAGCCAGGCGATGTAGATGATCCAGGTGGGGACCAGCAGCACGGCGCGATCATAGCCGCGCAGGGCCAGCAGCAGGATGAGAAAGAAGCCGGAAATGCCAAGCAGCACCAGAACGAGGCGCGCGACGGTGGCGGCGATCTCGGGCTGGAAGAACGCAAAGGCGAAAAGCGCGAGGAACACTGCGGCGAGCGCGAGTGCCAGATGGATGAAGCGCAGGTGCCAGCGGTGGAGATTGAGATAGATGAAGAGGAACCCGGCGAGCGTCGTCGCTATGCCGGCCTCGGCGGCGGCGCGGAAGGGCTGCATCGAGCCGTTGCCGATGCCGAGCAATCGGCCCATGACGCCGAAATCGATGAGGAGGTAGGCCAGCACCGCCCAGGCGAAGGCTGCCGTGGCCGGGAAGACGCCCCTGCCCCGCACGACGAACATGACGGTGAGGAACACGGCGGCAAGGCTGGCAATGCCAAGCACGACGCCGCGGAAGAGCGTGAAGGAATTGACGTAGTCGCGATAGGCGTCAGGCTTCCAGAGATAGAGCTCCGGGAGCTCGCCGCTCGCCAGTTCGGCAACGAAGGTGACCGTCGCGCCCGGATCGAGAGTGATCTCGAAGACATCCGATTCGGGATCGGTGAGGCGCACGGGCCGGATGCCGGCGCTGGGGGTCAGCACGTGGACGCGATTGGCGCCGAGATCGGGATTGAAGACGCCGGAGCCCGGGAGACGGAAGAAGGGGGCGACCAGCAGGCGATCGATCTGCGCTTCGGAATCGTTGCGCAGCGCAAAGAGCGCCCAATTGGGATTGGTGCCGGGTTCGGACGCCAGCACTTCGATGCGGCGGATGATGCCATCCTCGCCGGGCGCCGTGGACAGCTGCACGCGGCCATTGGTGCCGGGCACCAGGTCGATCGCCTCGGTCAGATTGACCGCGTTGACATCCTCGGGAACGGAAATCACGTCAAACGCAGCCGCGGGAACGAGAGAGGCTACGAGCAGAACGAGGGACATCGCGAAGGTGATGATCTGACGCATTAGGCGGCGGCTGTTCCTGGGTCTTTTCGCGATGTGCGACTGTGGTAGCGGGGATTTCCCCTGGGGACAAGCTCAAGGCTCGTCTCCGGCCGATTGCCTGTGGGAACGTACCTCAAGCGAAACGGCGGCGACGGCGAGCTTCGTAGTGTTCGCGGGTCAGACCGAACAGGACATGATCCGCCCACTTCCCGTCGATCTGAAGATATTTGTCGGCATAGCCCTCCTCCTTGAAACCGTTCTTCTCGAGGACCCGCCGCGAGGCGAGGTTGTCGGGCAGAAAAGCGGCGTGAATGCGGTGAAGGCCAAGCGTGTCGAAGACAAAAGGCAGCACCGTGCCGACGGCCTCGGTCATGAAGCCCATGCCGGCATAGCGCTCGCCCATCCAATAGCCGAGCGTGACGAACTGCGCGGCACGGCGGCGGATGTTGGAGAGCGTCAGCCCGCCCACAAGGTGCGGCTCGCCGTGCTCCAGGGCGAAGATGAAGAAGGTGAAATCGGTGCCCTGCTCGGCTTCCTGCTGGCCGCGCTTGAGGCGGGCGAAATAGACGCTGCGCGCCAGATCGGCCTCGGTCCAGCGCGGCTCGAAGGGTTTCAGAAAATTGCGGCTTTCGAGGCGCAGGGCGCGCCATTCGCGGTAGTCACGCGGCTGGGGGCCGCGCAGGACGACGCGCTCGCCGTGCAATTCCGGAGTCTTGTCTTTCGCAGACCAGGGCCAGAGCACGGGTCACCTAGTGTTTGAGACGTTCACCGATGGAAATGTAGTCGGGCAGCTTGGCCACGGGGCCAATGCCGGCCAGCGAGACTTCGTTGGTGGCGAAGATCTGGCTGGCGACGTGCTTGACCCGTTCGGCCGTGATCCGGTTGATGCGATCGACCGTTTCCTGGAGGGGAATGGTGCGGCCCCAGAGGATCTGCTGGCGGGCAAGCTGGCCGGCGCGGGCCGACGGGCTTTCCAGCGACATCAGGAGCCCGGCGCGGATCTGGTTGCGCACGCGGATGACTTCATCCTCGGTGATGGTTTCGGTGGCGCGGCGCAGCTCGTCGAGGACCACGGGGACGAGTTCTGAGACCTCGTCCTCGCCGGTCGCGGCAGCGATGCCGAAGACACCTGAATCCTCGAAGGCCCAGTGGAAGGCGTAGACCGAATAGCAGAGGCCGCGCTTTTCGCGCACTTCCTGGAAGAGCCGCGAGCTCATGCCGCCGCCGAGAATGGAGGCCAGAACCTGGGCGGCGTAGAAGCCATCCGAATTGTAGGCCCTGCCCTCGAAGCCGAGGACGATGTGGGCCTGCTCGTGGTCGGAAACCAGCCGCTCCTCGCCGCCCACATAGCGGGCGCGCTCGGGAGCGGGAGCACCGTTGGCCTTGAGGGTGTGGAAGCGGTCGTTGGCGATATCGACGAGCTGGTCGTGATTGACGTTGCCGGCCGCGGCCACGACCATGCGGTCGCCGACATAGTTGCGGTCCATGTAATCGCGGATGGCCGGCGCCCCCATGGCGCGCACGGAATCGGCGGTGCCCAGGATGGTGCGGCCGATCGGCTGGTCGGGGAAGGCGGCGGACTGGAAGAGATCGAACACGTGATCGTCTGGATTATCCCGAGCCGCGCCGATCTCCTGGATGATGACGTTGCGCTCGCGATCGAGCTCGCCGGCGTCGAACATCGAGTTCTGGAGGATATCGGCGAGGATATCGGCAGCCAGGGCGACATCTTCCTTGAGGACGCGGGCAAAATAGCCGGTGTGCTCGATGGAGGTGGCGGCGTTGAGATCGCCGCCGACATTCTCGATGGCTTCGGCGATCTGGAGCGCGTTGCGGGAATTGGTGCCCTTGAAGGCCATGTGCTCGAGAAGGTGCGAGATGCCGTGCTCGTCCTTGCGCTCGCTGCGCGACCCGGCCTTGACCCATACCCCCAGCGAAGCGCTTTCGAGGTGGGGCATGTCGTCGGTCAGGACGGTCACGCCATTATCGAGCGTCGTAGTTCTCACGCTGAACTCTCCTCCGTGGGCTCCCGCCGGCCTGGCGGGCTGCCCGGTTTCAGGCGCGGGTGCGCGTCTTGATATAGGTCTCCACGGCACCCTGGTCGTTGGCCAGCACGTCGAAGCGCTCCGGCCTTTCGTTGAGATCAGCCAACCACACCGGCAAGGCCGGTTCAACACCCGTCGCAGCCTTGACGGCAGCGGGGAACTTGGCGGGATGCGCGGTGGCGAGGCTCAGCATCGGCGCGCCACCGGCAAGGTGGCTGCGCGCGACATGGACGCCGACCGCAGTGTGGGGATCGAGCAGGTAGCCGGAATCGGCCAGCGTGCCCGCCATGGTGGCACCGGTCGCGCCCTCGTCGGTGGTGCCGGCGGCGAATTCGGCACGAATGGCGGCAAGGGCCGCCTCGGGGACGGCGAAGCCGCCCGATTGCTTCAAGCCATCCATCATGGTGCGAACGGCGGCGCCGTCGCGACCGACAGCCTCGAACAGCAGGCGCTCGAAATTGGACGAGATCTGGATGTCCATCGAGGGGCTGATCGTGGGCTCGACGCCATTGACCTGATAGCGGCCGCTGGCGAGCGTGCGCTTGAGGATGTCGTTGGCGTTGGTGGCGATGATGAGCCGGTCGATTGGCAGGCCCATGCGCTTGGCGGCATAGCCGGCGAAGATGTCGCCGAAATTGCCGGTGGGCACGGTGAACGAGACTTGCCGATGCGGCGCGCCGAGCGAGACGGCGGCGGTGAAGTAATAAACGATCTGCGCGACGATGCGGCCCCAGTTGATGGAGTTGACGCCCGACAGGCGCACCGAATCGCGGAAGCGGTGGTTGTTGAAGAGGCCTTTGACGATCGACTGACAGTCGTCGAACGTGCCTTCCAACGCGATGTTGTGGACGTTGGCGTCGAGCACAGTGGTCATCTGCCGGCGCTGCACGTCGGAGGTGCGCCCCCTGGGATGCAGGATGAAAATGTCGGTGGTGTCGCGGCCACGGAAGGCCTCGATGGCAGCGGAGCCGGTATCGCCGGAGGTGGCGCCGACGATGGTGGCGCGCAGGCCGCGCCTGGTCAGCACGTGATCCATGGCGCGGGCCAGGAACTGCATGGCCACGTCCTTGAAGGCGAGCGTGGGGCCATGGAAGAGCTCGAGCACGAAATGGTTCGGCTCGATCTCGACGATCGGGGTCACCGAGGGGTGACGGAACGTGCCGTAGGCGGCGGTGACGATCTCGTGGAGATCGGCATCCGGGATATCGCCGGCCGAGAAGCGCCGGATGATATCGAAGGCCACTTCGGCATAGGGTTTGCCGGCATAGGCCGCGATCTCGGCGGTGGAGAGCTGGGGCCAGGTCTCCGGGAGATAGAGACCACCGTCGCTCGCGAGCCCGGCGAGCATGGCATCAGAAAAACTCAGCGCTGGCGCAAGGCCTCGCGTCGAAACAAACTGCATGAGTTGGATGCATCCGACCGAAAAGTGGGTTGCAACCTAGAGAAACGGGCGGTGCGCCGCAAGTTTCATCTGTCCTTGCTCCGCCCGCGCCGCTGCCGCCAGATCCAGAAGCCCAGCATGATGGGGGTGATGACCGCGAAAGCGTACCAGGTCATCGCGTATTCAAAGTGCCGGTTGGGGAAGGCCATGACGGTCTCCCCGCCCTGCGGCAGCACACCGGGATCACCGGCGGGCAGATCGACATAGAGCGGAGCCACGGGTGTCTCGTCGGGCTTGATGAGCGCAGCAAGGCGCTCGGGATTGCGGACCCATTCGATGCGCTTGGCCGGGTCGGCGGCCGGGGTGAAGGCGTTGATCTCTTCGGGCTGACGGGCGAGGCCGCTGACGGTCACTGTGCCGGCCGGCGTCGCCGGATCGTTGGCGAAGGCCTTGGCCTGGGATTCGGGCACGAAGCCGCGATTGACGAAGACGATGCCGCCCGCATCGAGAGCGAAGGGCGTCACCACCCAATAGCCGGGGCCGCCGAACTTGCCCTTGGGCTCGCTGAGGCTCGTGAAGACCTCGATGGTCTCCTCGGGGAGGAAGTGGCCGGTGAGGGCGACGGGGCGGAAATCGTAGTCGGTGGGGACGATGGCGCCCCATTCGGCGGCAGGCGGGAGCGGCTGCGGCGCGAGGTGGCTGCGCTCCTCGACGGCGGCGATCAGCGCTTCCTTTTCGCCCAGGCGATGCATCTGCCAGGTGCCGAGATAGATGAAGAGCGCGATGAGCGCCAGCATCAGGACGATGAAGCTCCAGAAGACCCAGGAGCGCGGGGATTGTGCCTCGGCGCGGGTCACAGCCGCCGCCCCTCATGCGCGTCGTGACGGAACTGGAGCGCGACCAGCGTGGCCTTGAAGGGCGGCAGCAGCGCGAAGCAGAGGATCAGCGTGGCGGGCACCCAGAGGGCCAGATGCACGAAGACAGGAGGATGGAAGATGATATCGACGATGAGCGCCATGCCCATGACCAGGAAGCCGACCACGAAGATGATGAAGATGGCCGGGCCATCCCCACTGTCGGCGAAGGCGAAATCGAGCCCGCAGACGGTGCAAGCCGGGGCGACCTTGAGATAGCCCTTGAAGAGCTTGCCCTGCCCGCAACGGGGGCAGCGGCACAGGATGCCAACCTTGAACGGGTTAACTTGCTCGATAGTCTCACTCATGGCCGGTCCTTAAAGAAAAACGGGGCGCGGTAACCCGCGCCCCGGAACAATCAGGCTGTGCGTGCTTAGTGCACGGCAACGCCCCAGCTGCCCCAGATGTAGACGGTGGCGAACAGGAACAGCCACACCACGTCAACGAAGTGCCAGTACCAGGCGGCGAACTCGAAGCCGAGATGGTGCTTCGGGCTCATGTCGCCACGCAGGGCGCGGATGAGGCAGACGGCCAGGAAGATGGTGCCGATGATCACGTGGAAGCCGTGGAAACCGGTCGCCATGAAGAAGGTGGCGCCATAATAGTTCCCGGCGAAGGTGAAGCCGGCATGGGTGTATTCGATTGCCTGGACGACGGTGAAGAGCAGGCCGAGGGCAACGGTGAGCGCCAGGCCGATCTTGAGGCCGCGACGATCATTGTGCAGCAGCGCGTGGTGCGCCCAGGTCACGGTGGTGCCCGAGGTCAGCAGGATGATCGTGTTGAAGAGCGGCAGGTGCCAGGGGTTGAAGAGCTCGACGCCGGTCGGGGGCCACTGGCCGCCGCTCCACTCGACGCGTGCATATTGCAGCGGGTCTGTGGCCATGAAGAAGCCGTCGAAATAGGCCCAGAACCAGGCCACGAAGAACATCACTTCGGAGGCGATGAAGAGCATCATGCCGTAGCGGAAGGCGATCTGCACGACCGGAGTATGGTCGCCCGCCTGGCCTTCCTTGATGGCATCCGACCACCAGCCGTACATGGTGTAGAGCACGCCGATCACGCCGATGGCGAAGACCCATGGCGGAGCGATTTCGTGCATCCACAGCACGGCACCGACGGCCAGGATGAACAGCGAGATGGAGCCGACAATGGGCCAGGGGCTGGGGTTAACAATGTGGTAGTCGTGGTTTCTTGTGACCGCGGCCATGTCAGCTTCCCTTATTTCTTTGAAGCGTAAAACGTATAGGAGAGCGTGATTTCACGCACTGTCTTCAGGTCCTTGTCGGCGTCCAGGTCCGGATCGACGAAAAAGACCACTGGCATTTCGACCCGTTCGCCGGGCTGCAGCGTCTGCTCGGTAAAGCAGAAGCACTCGATCTTGTTGAAATACGCACCCGCCCGCTCGGGGGTGACGTTGAAGATCGCCGTGCCGGTGATGGGTTCATCCGAATTGTTGACGGCGATGTAATTGATTGTCTCGGTGGTGCCGATCTTGGCGGTCACCGGCTGGGCGGCCGTGAAGGTCCACTTGAGATCGGTCGAGACGTTAGCGTCGAAACGCACGGTCATCTCGCGATCGATGACGCCCTTGGGATTGGCATCTGCGACCTGCGTGGTGCCACCGTAACCGGTCACCTTGCAGAAGATCTGGTAGAGCGGCACGGCAGCGTAGGCGACGCCCACCATGCCGGCCACGAAAACCAGCAACCCGATGCCGATGCGGCGATTGCGATTGGAGACGGTCGGGGAGACTTCGATATTGGCCATGCTCAGAGGTCCCGATTGAAGATTGCCGGGCCCATCTTGAAGACGGTCAGCACATAGAACAGGACGACGACCAGACCGAGCACCACGCCGAGGGCGACCGCACGCTTGCGACGGCGCGCCATCTCCAGCTGTTCAGGTGTGAGGGGTGTAACTTCCTTGGCCATCAGAAACCTCCGAACTGGGCGAGATAGTGGTCGCCCAGAAGCGCCAGGAAGATGACGAGGAGATAGTAGAGCGAGTAGGTGAAAAGCTTCCTGCCCGCCTTCTTCATTTCGACACCAGTCCGGCGATAGAGCTGCCAGGCGAGTACGACGAACCACACACCGGTCGCTGCGGCGACGGCAGTGTAGGGAAGATGCGAGAACCCGATGAACGAGGGGATGAGGGTCGAGGCGACCAGCAGGACCGAATAGACCAGGATCTGCAGCTTGGTGGATTGCTCGCCGGCCACGTTGGGCATCATGGGGATGCCGGCTTCCTGGTAGTCACCCTGCTTGTAGAGCGCCAGCGCCCAGAAATGGGGCGGGGTCCACATGAAGATGATGAGGAAGAGCGCAACGCTTTCGAGCGAAATGGTGCCGGTAGCCGCGGCCCAGGCAACCATGGGAGGGAATGCGCCGGCCGCGCCACCGATGACGATGTTCTGCGGAGTCGAGCGCTTGAGCCACATCGAATAGATGACGGCGTAGAAGAAAATCGTGAAGGCCAGGAGACCGGCCGCCAGCCAGTTGGTGGCAAGGCCCAGGGTCATGACCGAGAAGGCCGAGGCGATCAGGCCAATGGCCAGGGCGTCGTTGCGGTCGACGCGACCGGACGGAATCGGACGGTTGCGCGTGCGGCTCATGACGGCATCGATATCGCTATCGTACCACATGTTGAGCGCGCCCGAGCCGCCGGCGCCGATCGAGATGCAGAGCAGCGCGATGGCGGCGAGGACGGGATTGAGCGTGGACGGGGACAGCAGCAGGCCGACGACGGCCGTCACGATCACCAGCGACATGACGCGCGGCTTGAGCAGCGCAAAGTAGTCCCCTACCCGCGCACTGCCGACGAACGTCGCCGGCACACTCTTGCTGTCATCGATGTAAGCCACTCGCTTCTACCCTTCTGAGGTGGGCGCCCCGACCCGGGACGCCCTCGTTTGTTTCTGCCCTCGAGACGCTTAGTGCGTCTTGGTGGAGTCGATACGCGGGAGCGTCTCGAACTGGTGGTACGGCGGGGGCGACGAGAGAGTCCATTCCAGGGTCGTCGCGCCTTCGCCCCACGGATTGTCCGGAGCCTTGCGCTTCTTACGGGCTGCTTCCCAGAGCAGGTAGAGGAAGAGCACGAGGCCGACGAAGGTCACGTAGTAACCGATCGAGGACACGCGGTTCCACAGCGCGTAGGCATCCGGATAGTCGATGTAACGACGCGGCATGCCGGCGAGGCCGAGGAAGTGCTGCGGGAAGAAGATCAGGTTCACACCGACGAACGTGATCCAGAAGTGCGCGTTGGCGAGCTTCTCGTTGTACATGTAGCCGAACATCTTCGGGTACCAGTAGTACCAGCCGGCGAACAGCGAGAACACGGCGCCCAGCGAGAGCACGTAGTGGAAGTGGGCAACCACATAGTAGGTGTCGTGCAGGGCACGGTCCGCACCGGCATTGGCCAGCACCACACCCGTCACACCACCAACGGTGAACAGGAAGATGAAGCCGATGGCCCAGAGCATGGGCGTACGGAAGGTGATCGAGCCGCCCCACATGGTGGCGATCCACGAGAAGATCTTCACACCCGTCGGCACGGCGATGACCATGGTGGCGGCAACGAAGTAGCGCTGCACGTCAAGCGACAGGCCGGTCGTATACATGTGGTGAGCCCACACGATGAAGCCGACGAAGCCGATGGCGACCATGGCGTAGACCATCGCGAGGTAGCCGAAGATCGGCTTGCGCGAGAAGGTCGACACGATGTGCGAGACGATGCCGAAGCCCGGCAGGATCATGATGTACACTTCGGGGTGGCCGAAGAACCAGAACAGGTGCTGGAACAGGACCGGGTCGCCGCCGCTTTCCGACTGGAAGAACGAGGTGCCGAAGTTACGATCGGTGAGCATCATGGTGATGCCGCCTGCGAGAACCGGCAGAGCCAGCAGCAGCAGGAAGGCGGTAACCAGGATCGACCAGGCGAAGAGCGGCATCTTGTGCAGCGTCATGCCCGGAGCGCGCATGTTGAAGATCGTGGTGATCAGGTTGATAGCGCCCAGGATCGACGAGATACCGGCGACGTGGAGCGACAGGATCACGAAGTCAACCGACGGACCCGGGTGACCCGAGGTCGAGAGCGGCGGATAGACCGTCCAACCGGTGCCGGCGCCGAACATGCCTGCCGGACCCTCGAAGAAGAGCGAGAGGATGAGCAGGAGGAAGGCGAAGGGCAGCAGCCAGAACGCGATGTTGTTGACGCGCGGGAACGCCGTATCGGGCGCACCGATCATCAGCGGGGCGAAGTAGTTGCCGAAGCCGCCGAAGGTCGCCGGCATCACCATGAAGAACACCATGATGAGGGCGTGAGCGGTGGTGAACACATTGAACATGTGCTTGCCGGCATCGATGGCGCTGTCACCATCGAGGCCATAAACCATGGCAGCCAGACCGTGGAAGATCTGAATGCCCGGCTCCTGCAGTTCCATACGCATGGCGCCGGACAGCAAGCCGCCTACCACACCGGCGAAGATGGAGAACACCAGGTACATAATCCCGATGTCCTTATGATTGGTCGAGTACACCCAGCGGCGCCAGCCGGTCGGGATATGGTGGCCATGAGCCCCATGATCCGTACCGTGTGTAGCGGCCTGCTCGAGAGCGTGTTGCGTAGTGTCAGCCATGGCGGCGTTCTCTCTCTTTACAGAATTCGCGGCTTATTGAGCCGCCACCAGAGTTGCGTTGGCCGTTTCCGGGTCGCCGCTCTCCTTGAGAGAAGCAATCCAGGTCGCATACTGCTCCGCGCTCACGACACGGATGGCGATCGGCATGAAGGCATGGTCCTTGCCGCACAGCTCGGAGCACTGGCCGTAATAGAGGCCTTCCTTGCGGGCGTTGAACCAGGTTTCGTTGAGGCGGCCGGGAACGGCGTCGATCTTGATGCCGAAGGACGGCATAGCGAAGGCGTGGATCACGCCCGACGGGCTCGCGGTGACTTCGACACGAACGGTGGTGTTGACCGGAACGACAAGCTCGTTGTCCACAGCCAGGAGGCGCGGCTCGTTCGGCTTGAGGCTCTGACGGTCTTCCTCGTTGAGCATGTACGAATCGTAGGACTGACCTTCGTCGACGTATTCGTAGGTCCAGTACCACTGCTCGCCGGTCGCCTTGATCGTAAGAGCGGGAGCGGGAACTTCAACCTCGCCCCACGAGAAAATCGAGTTGCCCAGATACTTGCGCTGGCCATCGGGAATGGTCAGCTGATCGGTCAGCACGGCGAAGGACGGGATGGCGATGACGATCAGGACGACGATCGGAAGGACCGTCCAGACCACTTCCACAAGCGTGTTGTGGGTAAAAGTCGCCGGTTGCGGATTGGATTTCGCATTGAAGCGAACGATCACGACCACGAGCAGGACGAAGACCAGAACCACGATAGCGGTAATGACCCACATCAGCAGGTTGTTGTGGAAAGCTTCGATGGAATCCATGATCGGGGTTACCGATTCCTGGAAGCCGATTTGGCCCGGGACGGCCTTACCGGCCTCCGCGGCCAGCGCAACCCCCGGCAGTACTGCCAGCGGCGCAGCCAGCGCAGCCCCCAAACCACGGAAGAACTGTGCGGTCACCTATAACCCCCTATACTTCACAATTGCGTGCGACGGGGTTGAGGCGAAAAGTGCGGCATAGGACAAGCCGCCCCGACTCAACCTCGGAGCGTTTCTTCACTGGCCGTGACCTAAATCACATCCACATGGCCGAGTCCATGACGCTGATATGCCCAAGGATGCGTCAAAATGCATCGCAGATGGGCAATGTCATAAGCTCGCCGCAGTTTTAGGGGTGTCCTCGCCGGCGCCAAGGCCAGCGTTGACAAGGGCTTGAGGCCCCCGCAAGAAAACAATGTGCCGTGGGAACGGCCCGATTCGACTGGAGAATGTGAACAAGTGAAGCGCCAATTCATGCGCGGCCTCGCCGCCGTCGCCCTCGCCGCTACCGTGTGCGTTCCGGTCCTTCCCGCCCAGGCCCAGGGCCTGGTCAAGGCGCAATACGGTGACTGGCAGATGAGTTGCGACACCCCGCCGGGTGCCACGACCGAGCAATGCGCCATCATCCAGAACGTCACCGCCGAGGACCAGCCCAATGTCGGCCTTTCGGTGATCGTGCTCAAGACGGCGGACAAGCAGGCCCAGCTCCTGCGCGTCCTCGCCCCGCTCGGCGTGCTGCTGCCCAACGGCCTCGGCCTCAATGTCGATGGCAAGGACATGGGCCGCGTGGCCTTCGTGCGCTGCCTGCCCAATGGCTGCGTGGCGGAAGTCGCAATGGATGCGGCCCTGATCGATACGCTCTCGAAGGGCACCAGCGCCATTTTCGTGGTTTTCAAGACGCCCGAGGAAGGTATCGGCATCCCGGTATCGCTCAAGGGCTTCGCGGACGGGTTCGCCAAGCTGCCGTGATCGTCTGCGAGGGAGGACGGATGGAAGAACGCCGCCAGACCCAGCGCCATCGCACCCTCAAGGGCGCCTCGATCGTGTTCAACGAGGGGCGCTCGGCCATCGACTGTACCGTACGCAACCTCTCGGATGCGGGCGCGAACCTGCGGGTGACCAGTATCCTGGGCATTCCCGACAACTTCACGCTGCAGATGAGCGACAAGACCACCCGGGCGTGCCGGGTGGTGTGGCGGAAGGCTGCAGAATTGGGCGTGGTGTTCGAGGGGTGAGAGCCCTCGATCTCAAATTCCGAGTTTGCGGATAGTTTCTCCGGCCCCCGGCTTTTCGCCGGGGGAGGTGAGATTTGCGCCTGCGGGGCGACTTCGGCAGCCAGCCCCTCCCCTGATTACATCTCCGCGGCGTCGAAGATCGGGCGAACGTCGCCGTTCCATTCGGTGCGGTAGAGGTCGAGCCAGCGTTCGGCGGGAGTCTTGCCGAGGCGCAGGGTTTCTTCGAGCGGGGCGAGATAGATGGATTCGTCCTTGCCGAGCGCGTTGACCTGCGCGCGGCGGGCAAGGCCGGCGCTGGCGATGCCGACGACTTCGCGGGCGAGATCGCCGACGGTGCCGAAGCGCAAATCGTTGCCGGGGACCGGGGTCTGGAGGCCCAGACGTGGAACTTCGTTGCGCATGGCCTGGCGGTCGAACTCGGTCCAGTCCTTGACCAGCTCCCAGGCTTCCTCGAGCGCGATGTCGTCGTAGAGGAGGCCGACCCAGAAGGCAGGGAGCGCGGTGATGGCGGCTTCATCACCCATGTCGGCGCCGCGCATTTCGAGGAACTGCTTGAGGCGCACTTCGGGGAAGAGCGTGGAGAGGTGGTCTTCCCAATCCTTGACTGTGGGCTTTTCGCCCGGAAGTTGCGGCAGGCGGCCTTCGAGGAAGGCGCGGAAGCTCTCGCCGGCGACGTTCACGTACTGGCCATTGCGGATGACGAAGTACATCGGCACATCGAGCGCATAGTCGACATAGCGCTCGAAACTCATGCCCTCTTCGAAGGCGAAGGGCAGCATGCCGGTGCGCGCGGCGTCGGTATTGAGCCAGATATGGGAGCGGAAGGAGAGGAAGCCGCTATCCTTGCCATCGATGAACGGCGAATTGGCGAAGAGCGCGGTGGCGACCGGCTGGAGCGCGACGCTGACGCGCAGCTTGCGCACCATGTCGGCTTCCGAGGAGAAATCGAGATTGGCCTGGATGGTGGCGGAGCGGAACATCATCGAGGTTCCGAGGGTGCCGACCTTTTCCATGTAGGGCTTCATGATGCCGTAGCGCGACTTCGGCATGGCCGGGATTTCGGCAACGGACCAGAGCGGAGTGACGCCCAGCCCGAGGAAATGGATGCCGAGCCTGGAGCCGATCTTGCGGCTGACGGCCATATGCTCGGCGGTTTCGAGGGCGGTGTCATGGAGCGAGACCATGGGCGCGCCCGAAAGCTCGAACTGGCCACCGGGCTCTAGCGAAATGCCGCCCGAGGGACCGAGATTGCGCAGGCCGATCGGATTTTCGCCATCGAAGAAGGGATGCCAGCCGGTCTCGGCTTCGACGCCATCGAGGAGCGCATGGACGCCATCGGCACCGTCATAGGTGACGGGGCGAAGCGGATTGCGGTGGAAGACGTGCTTTTCGTGCTCGGTGCCGACGCGCCACTGGTCCTTGGGCTTACATCCCCTCTCGAGTGCCTCGATCAGATCAGCACGCGATTCAATGAGAGGCGAGGGAGAAGATGCGCCGGCCATGTAGTCCTCTGGGATTTGAGTGGGCGGAACATATCGGCTCGCCTGCCGAAAGCAATCCCTTTATCGCCAATCACCGATGGTTGCTTGAATAACTGCCAAAGCGGCGACGGCAGCAGTATCGGCGCGCAGAATACGCGGACCGAGACTGATGGGTACAGTAAAGGGCTGCGCAAGTAGCTTTTCGCGCTCTTCGTCCGAGAAACCGCCTTCGGGGCCGACGAGGAGGCCGACGGGGCGTCCGGCGAGCCGGCGCAGGGCTTCGAGAGGGGAAGACGAGGCCTGGCCTTCATCGGCGAAGACGAGGGCGCGCTCGGGATTCCAGCCGGCAACAAGCTTGTCGAGCGTGATGTCGGGAGCGACTTCGGGGACGGTGAGCACTTCGCATTGCTCGGCCGCCTCGATGACGTTGGCGAGCAGCTTGTCGGCGTTGAGGCGATGGACCTGGGTGAAGCGGGTGATGACCGGCTGGATGGTCCCTGCCCCCATCTCGGTGGCCTTCTGCACGACATAGTCGAGTCGGGCGGACTTGAGGGGGGCGAAGCCGTACCAGAGGTCGGAGGGCGGCGTTTGCGGCGCGGTCTGCTCGACCAGTTCGAGGCTGACGGCCTTCTTGTTCGGGTTGACGACGCGGGCAAGCCAGGCGCCGTCGAGGCCGTTGAAGAGGATGACTTCGTCGCCCGGCTGCATGCGCAGGACCGCGCCCAGATAGTTGGACTGGTCGCGTTCGAGCGTGAGTTCCTGGCCCTGCGCCAGGGCGGGCGCGACGTGGAGGCGGGGCAGCGAGGCGTGAGTGCGGGGCATTGACTTGATCCGCCTGGGGAATACGTTCCGCCCGGATTAGCCTATCGGAGTGTGAGGATGCAAACCGGCAAAGTGGCCGACGCCCAACGCGGCAATTGGGTGGATGCTTTCGCGCCCGACTGGCTCAAGCCCTATGCGCGGCTGGCGCGCTGGGATCGGCCGATCGGCTTCTGGCTGCTGTTCTGGCCCTGCGCCTGGGCGCTGGCACTTGCGGCGGTGGCGCGGCCCGAGGCCGGGTTCAACCTCTGGTATCTGCTGCTGATGTTCGTGGGCGCCATCCTGATGCGGGGCGCAGGCTGCACGGGCAACGATATCGTCGACACCAAGATCGACATGATGGTGGCACGCACCCGCTCGCGGCCGATTCCGTCAGGCGCGGTGACGCGGTTTCAGGCGGCGCTGTTCCTGGTGGCGCAGGCACTGATCTCGTTCGTCATTCTCGTGCAGTTCAACCCGCTGACCATCGTGCTCGGCATCGCCTCGCTGGTGCTGGTGGCGATCTACCCGTTCATGAAGCGGGTGACGTGGTGGCCGCAATTCTTCCTGGGGCTGGCCTTTTCCTATGGCGCGATCGTGGGTTGGACGGCGCAGATCGGCAGCTTCGGCTGGCCGCCGCTGCTGCTTTATGCCGGCACGATCCTCTGGGTGATCGGGTACGACACGATCTATGCGCTGCAGGATATCGAGGACGATGCGCTGATCGGGGTGAAGTCGACGGCGCGGCTTTTCGGCAGCCGGACGCGGCCGATCGTGGCGCTGTTCTATGCCGGGGCCTATGTGCTCTGGCTGCTGGCGGCGTTTTCGGCAGGGGCCGGCTGGCTGTTCCTGGTGGGATCGCTGGTTCCGGCGGCTTTGCTGGCCTGGCAGGTTTGGACGCTGGACGCCAACGAGCCGCTCAACCCCTATATCCGCTTCCACTCGAACCGCTGGGTCGGGTTCGCGCTGACGCTGGCACTATTGGTGGAGTGGGCCTGGTAGCAGGGCTTGCGCTACCCTGGAAATGGGAAGAGGCTGACCGCACCACGGGGTCAGCCTCTTAACGTTTTGCTCTGGAGGAAGCTAACGTTGGGCCGGCGTGGGGAATCGGGGGCGTGATCGACGCCGGCAGATTAGAAACGCTACGCTTTGCCGGAAGTTGCATGGCCCGAAAAGAATCTTTGCATCGGGCGAAGCGCGCATCCATCCGGCCTCTCGCGACTTGAGCGAGGGTGCTTCGACGAAGGGATTTCAGACATGAAATATGTGAATTTGGGCAGCCAGGGCCTCAAGGTTTCCATGGAGGGCCTGGGCTGCATGGGCATGAGCGCGTTCTATGGGCCGAGCGACGAGACCGAGAACCTGGCGACGCTGGCGCGGGCGCTCGAGCTGGGCATCGATTTCTTCGATACCGCCGAGATCTATGGTCCCTTCAAGAACGAGCAATTGCTGGCCAAAGCCTTCAAGGGCAAGCGGGACCAGGTAAAGATCGCCACCAAGGTCGGCTCGGAAGTGACCGACGAGGGCGAACGCAAGGCGGTCAACGGACGGCCGGACTATATCCGCAAGGCCATCGACCGGTCGCTCAAGCATCTTGGGACCGACCATGTGGACCTCTACTACCTCCACCGGATCGACCCCAATGTGCCGATCGAGGAATCGGTGGGCGCGCTCGCCGACCTCGTGGCGGCGGGCAAGGTCCGCTATATCGGCGTTTCGGAGGCTTCGGCAGCGACGATCCGCAAGGCGCACGCCACCCATCCGCTGACGGCGTTGCAGACCGAGTATTCGCTGTTCGAGCGCGGCGTCGAGGGTAACGAGGTGATGGATACGGTGCGCGAACTGGGCATCGGGTTCGTCGCCTATTCGCCGCTCGGGCGCGGCCTGCTGACCGGAGCGATCAGCTCGACCGACACGCTGGCCGACACCGATTTCCGCCGCAGCGATCCGCGCTGGTCGGACCAGAACTTCGACAAGAACATGGCCCTGGTCGGGCGTATCCGCTCGCTGGCGGAGCGCAAGGGGGTGCGGCCGTCGCAGCTCGCGCTGGCCTGGGTGTTCGCGCAGGGAGCGCTGGCCATTCCGGGCACGCGGCGGATCAAGTATCTCGAGGAGAATGCGGCGGCGGTCGATATCGTGCTCGACGAGAACGAGCTGGCAGAGCTCAACGATGCGGCGCCGGCAGGCGCGGCGGCGGGCGATCGCTATACGCCCGCCGGGATGCAGTCGCTTAATCGCTGACGCAGAAAAGCCGGAGGCCGGTCGCACCACTGACCGGCCCCAGCTAGCGATTGGAGGTCGCGAAACTTTCTATTTGGCTTCCGGCTCGCCGGGCTTGCGGCGATTGAGGAAGCGCGGACGGCGGCCGGATTCGGCGGCCAGCCTGCGGCGGTCGGAGGCATTGCCCAGCATGACGCCGTCGACCTGCTGCGAATAGGGAAGGAGCGAGCCGTCGCCGGCCTTGATGAAGAGCGGCAGACGGAGCTTGCGGCCCCAGTTCTGCCACTCGGCGACGACGTTGTAATTGCCCTCTTCCTCGAACACCTGATAGTTGAGCTCGGGGTCGCCATGCACCAGTTCGATAGCGCTGGTGAGCACGCCTTCATCCGAGATGCGGGTGGATACGGCCACGCCGACATATTCGGAAACTGGCACCTTGATCTTGATGGTCACGCCGCTCTTTTCGAGCGTACGGCGTACGGTCACGGTGTTGACGGGGTCCTTCGGACCATTGTCGTTAGCTGCACCGAACGGGGTAGACGCCTGGCGATCGCTCGCCTGTCTGCCGCGGAACATAACGACGGAGGAACCGTCATTTCCCATGCCACGAACCATCTTTGAAACCTTCCTGTGAACTTTCGAGAGCTTGTTTTTTGGTGCTCTCTTTTATGCCCCCAATCTAGCGCGGCCCCTTTCCGGGCCACTTAAGAAACGCAGTTAAGTTTAGGTTGTTTTGAAGAGGGTTAGCGGGTTGTGACCGGGTGTAATGGCCGATTAACGCTGAGCTCGCGGGCCTTGGGAAACAACGCGTTGAGGCTATAGTTGGAGCGCCGATGACGAGCGGGATCACCTATTGCGCGGTTGCTGGCACCCTGCCCGAGATCGAGGCGCTGGCCGCGGAGGCACGCACAGAAGGTTTCCGGCATGTCAGTCGACCGGCGGCTGGGGAGCCGGCGCCCCCCCATCCGACAGCTTCCAACGGAAGCGCCGTCCGTCTGCCGCGCCACAACCACTGAACTTCCCCGGCCGCCGGGGCCCACGGATTCCTCCACTCGAGTGGAGGGGTGCAATAGGCCCCGGATCAAGTCCGGGGAAGTCCGGCGGGTGGGGCGGCCATCGCAACCTCATCTACCGGTGCAATTGAGTACGGACCCTAGCCGGCGGCGAAGGTGCGGTGGGTCGAGGCGCGGAAATGGGCTTCGAGATTGGCGATGGCGCCGTCGGTATCGCGCTTTTCGAGGCTTTCCAGGACGCGCAGATGCTCGTCCATGGTGGAAATGAGCTGGCTGCGGATGAAGCCGCTCTGGTGGACGCGGCGGGCCATGTTGAGATTGTCCTGGACGCGCGCGTGAGTGGCGAGGATGGCGCGGTTGTCCAGCGACTGGACGATGTTGCGATGAAACTGGCGATCGAGCGCGACGACGACGGCGCGGGCCTCCTCGAAGGGTGTGTCGGCGATGAGCAGGGCGCGGCAATCCTCGTGGCGCTTGCGCATGTCGGCCAGCCATTCGGGCTTCACCACCTCGGCGAAGGCGCGCATGGCAAAAACCTCCATCATGATGCGGAACTGGTAGTTCTCGCGGATGAAGGCGACTTCCGGATAGACGATGCGGATGCCGGTGCGTGGCTTGATCTCGACCAGCCCGAATTCCTCGAGCAGCACCAGCGTCTCGCGCAGGGGCGAGAGCGAGATGCCGAGCAGGTCGCAGAGTTCGTTCTGCGTCACCACCATGCCGGGGGTCAGCTTGCCCTCGTGCATGGCTTCGCGAAACCGGCGGTAGCCTTCGTTATCCTGCCTCTCAGCTTCCATCCAGATGCCCCTCGTCGTTTCGCGGTCGTTCCCGGTCTGGCGCCGACATTAGCACCTGCCATGGCTGGCATTGATCGACGCAGCGCGAATCCCACCAGTAAATATCATTGTGGCATAGAACTTCCGTCGAATCTTCATCCTTGCGGGTTGACGTGAGATATTTTCTCGCCCCAATAATATCTCACAAGGGAGTTGAGGGCTGCAATGAAGATCACGCGGTTCACCGCCTGGCTGGTTGAGGTCGATGCCGGGCCAAGATTCATCTGGCGCAACGGCCTGTCCGGATCGCATGGCGACATCCCGCCGGGCACGCGACCGCGCAAGGCGGTGATCCGGATGGATACCGATGCCGGGATTTCCGGCGCCTTCGAGATCGGGCGGGGCGATGCCGTGGTGGACCTGGTGCGCCGGCGCTACCACAACTTCATCGGCGAAAATCCCCTGCTCACCGAGCGACTCTGGCACCTCGTCTGGGAAGTCGATCGCGTCGAGGAAATCCACATGCGGGCGCTCGGCATTCTCGACCAGCTCTGCTGGGACGTGAAATCGCAGGCGGCGGGCATGCCGATCTACCAGATGCTGGGCGGCAACGACCCGATGGTGCCCGCCTATGCCTCGACCGTCACCTGGCCGACGCTCGACGAATACGAGCGCTACATCAAGATGTGCCGCGATATCGGCTTCAAGGCCTTCAAGCTCCATGCCTGGGGCGACGTGAAGCGCGATATCGAGCTTTCAACCAAGCTGCGCGAATGGGTCGGGCCGGATGCGGACCTGATGTTCGACGGCTCGGCGGGCTGGGACTATGTCGACGCGCTCGAAGTGGGCCGCGCACTCCAGGACCTCGACTTCCTCTGGTACGAGGAGCCGATGCGCGAGTTCTATCTCGGCTCCTACACCAAGCTCTGCGAGAAGCTGAAGATACCCGTGCTGGCGGCCGAGACCTCGGACGGCGTGCACTGGAACATGGCGAGCTGGATCGAGGCCAAGGCGCTCGACATGACGCGCATCTCGACCTTCTACAAGGGCGGGTTCACCGGCGCGATGAAGATCGCGCACATGTCGGACAGTTTCGGCATGCGGGCGCAGGTGCATGGAATGGGCCTCGAAAACGCCCAGCTCTGCGCCGCGGTGCGCAACAACGACTATTACGAGCAGCTCGTCATGAACGAGGAGCAGATCAGGGGCCTCGACAAGCTCGGCCCGCTCTCGATCGTGGATGGCTACCTCAATGTCAGCGACGAGCCGGGCATCGGCTACCGCTTCGACTGGGACGAGCTCGACCGTACGGCGCTCAACAAGGTCGAGGTGACCGAGCGCTTCTGACGTTTCGCAAAAAGACGGAAATGCAAAGGGAGGAGACCTGCATGACCACCACTTTCGACAGACGTTCGCTGCTCAAGCTCGGAGCAGCCGCCGCAGCGGCGACTATGCTGCCCCGAACGGCATTCGCCCAGGCGGCCAGCATCAATTACTGGCACACCTTCACCAGCCAGTCCGAATTCGCCGGGCTCGAAGAGGTGATGAAGCTCTTCGCGGCGGCCCATCCCGATATCAAGGTCACGCAGGAGAACATTCCCAACCCCGAATTTATGGCCAAGATCACCTCGGCGGTGGTGGCCAACAGCCGGCCGAACGTGACGATGGTGTCGTCCGAGCGTTTCGCGGACCTGCTGGCCATGGGCGCGCTCACCGACATGACCGAACGCATCGCCTCCTGGGATCGCCGCGCCGATTTCGACGACAAGCGGTTCGATTCCATCACCAAGGACGGCAAGGTCTATGGCGTGCCCGGCTTCACGTTCGTGGACTGGATGTACTACCGCAAGGACTGGTTCGACGAAGCCGGCCTCGCGCCGCCGACCACGCTCGAAGAGTTGCGTCAGGCCGCTATCAAGCTGACCGATCCCTCCAAGGGCCGGTTTGGCCTCGGGATGCGCGGCGGCCCGGGCGGGCAGAACTACATCATCAACGTCATGGCCGCTTTCGGTTCGCCCGTGGTGGACGCTACGGGCACTATCGGGCTCAACCGCGACAAGGCCATCGAGGCCATCGACTGGTTCAGCGGCTTGCTGACACGCGACGGCGCAGTGCCGCCAAGCGCTGCCAATGACGGCTTCCGCCAGGTGATCGAAGGGTTCCAGACCGGGCAAACGGCCATGATCTGGCACCATACCGGCTCCTACCAGGACGTCGCTTCGGCACTGAAGCCCGGCGTCGAGTTCGCCACGCTCGCCATGCCGGCGGGTCCGGCGGCGCGCATCGCCCGCCTCGCCTATGCCTACAACACCATCACCAGCGACCAGAACGCGGACGCCTCGTGGGAATGGGTGAAGTTCTGGGGCGAGCCGGATGCGGCCGTCGCCTTCCTCGAAAAAACCGGCTACTTCCCGGCCTCCTCGGTGGCGGCCAAGGACGAGCGCATCTCCGGCAACCCGATGTACAAGGCGGCGGCCGAAACGCTCGAATTCGGCATCCCGCAGCCGAGCTTCCCCGGTTATGCCGGCTGGACCGAGAGTGTCGTCCTGCCTGCCTTCCAGCGCACGCTGATCGGCCAGGCCACGCCCGAGCAGGCTGTCGATGAAATGATCGACGGGCTGGCTTCGGCAACCGCCTAGCCGTCGTGTCGGCGGCCGACCCTCCTGACGGCCGCCGACCTCCCCCGATCGACTGCTCGCGCGAGGACCAATGACCAACGGGACTTCAACCGCCGCCTTTCCAGGCGCGCGCTCCGCTTTTGAACGGCTCAACCCCATCCGGGCAATCGGGGAACTCTCCGAGAGCCGCTACTGGATGTATCTGCTGCTGTTGCCCAGCGCCCTGCTGATCACGGCGGTGGTGCTCTACCCGACGCTCTACGGCATCCAACTGAGCTTCCGCGAGATGCGGCTCAACCGGCCGGACCTGGGCACGGACTGGGTGTTCTTCAAGCATTATGCCCGCATGATGAGCGACCCCATCTTCTGGGTGGCGCTACGCAACACAGCGGTGTGGGTGACGTCGTCGATCGCGCTCGAATTCCTGATCGGGCTGGTGGCCGCGCTGGCGCTCAATCGCGACCTGCCGGGCACCAAGCTTCTCGCTGTGCTGATCCTTCTCCCCTATTTCCTGCCTAATGTGGTGGCCGGCCATATGTGGGCGCTGATGCTCGACCCGCGGCTCGGCGTCATCAACGACGTGCTGGTGCGGGTGGGCTTGCTCGAAAGCTACAAGGCCTGGTTCGCCGACCCCAATACGGCGATGGCGGCGGCCATTGTCGTCGAGGCCTGGCACAGCTTTCCGTTCTTCACGCTGCTGATCCTGGCCGGCCTCAAGGGCATTCCAGCCGATCTCTACAAGGCAGCCGATATCGATGGCGCCGGTGCGTTCTCGCAATTGCGGCTCATCACGCTGCCCATGCTCAAGACCATCATCGCGGCAGCGGTGATCCTGCGCGTGATCGGCCTCGTCAACTCACCCGACCTGCTGCTGATCCTCACCAGCGGCGGCCCCGGACGCTCAACGCAGGTGCTTTCGCTCTACGCCTTCCAGACGGCCTACAAGGACTTCAACTTCGGCTATGCCGGGGCGCTGTCCGTGGTGATGTTCATCCTGCTGATGGTCTTCGCCTGGGGCTATATCCGCCTGTCGCGGTTCAACCAGGAGTAAGCGCCATGGCCGTTGCCCAGTCTCGCTCCAAGCTCATCTGGAACGTCCTCAGCTATGCGGTGCTGATCGTTCTGGCCTTCATCTGCATCGCGCCGATCGTGTGGACCTTCCTCACCTCGATCAAGCCCGAGACACAGATCGTGACCCGCGACATGGTCTATATCCCGACCGAGGTGACCATCGAGAACTACGTCAAGCTCTGGTCGCAGTCGTCCTATCCGACGCTGGTGATGAACAGCCTCGTGGTGACCGGACTGACGGTGCTGATCTGCCTCATCACCGGGACGTTCGCCTCCTACGCGTTCTCGCGCTTCGTCTTCAAAGGGCGCACGCAGCTGATGCTGGCCTATCTCGTCGTGCGCATGTTCCCGGCGGTGCTGATGATCATCCCGCTCTTCGTGCTGATGCGACAGATCGGGCTGCTCGACAGCACGATCGGACTGGCCATCGACTATACGAGCTTCCTGCTGCCGCTCTTCGTCTGGATGCTCAAGGGCTTCTTCGATGCGGCGCCAAAGGAACTCGAAAGCGCGGCGCGCGTGGATGGCAGCACGCGGGTGGGCGCGATGTTCCGCATCGTCATTCCCATCGCCCGCAACGGGCTGGTCGCCACCTGCGTCTTCGTCGCGATCGCGGCGTGGAACGAATACCTCTTCGCCCTCATGCTCACTACCAGCCAGGGCTCGCGCACCTGGCCGGTGGGCCTGCAGCTCATGGTGGGCGAGTTCCAGTTGCCCTGGGGCATGTTGGCCGCCGGCGGCATGATTTCCATCCTGCCGGTGATCATCCTGTTCGCCATCGTGCAGCGCGTCATGGTGGCCGGCATCACAGCCGGCGCAGTCAAGGGATAAGCTTATGGCGACACTTTCCATTAACGGCGTCCGCAAGAGCTACGGATCCCTCGAAGTCCTCTCCAATATCGACCTCGAACTGGAGGATGGCGGGTTCCTGGTGCTGCTCGGCCCATCGGGCTGCGGCAAGTCCACGCTGCTCTCGATCATCGCCGGGCTTGAGCCCTCGTCGGGCGGGGACATCTTCATCGGCGAGCGCAAGATGAACGACGTCCACCCCAAGGACCGCAACATCGCCATGGTGTTCCAGTCCTACGCGCTCTACCCGACCATGCCGGTGCGGCGAAACATCGGTTTCGGCCTCGAAATGCGCAAGGTGCCGCAGGGCGAGCGCGACGCAGCGGTGCAGAAGGCGGCAGAGCTGCTGCAGATTGAGCATCTGCTCGACCGCAAGCCGGGACAGCTTTCTGGCGGGCAGCGCCAGCGCGTGGCCATGGGGCGCGCCATCGTGCGCGATCCCGATCTCTTTCTCTTCGACGAACCGCTCTCCAACCTCGATGCCAAGCTGCGCGTCGAGATGCGGACCGAGATCAAGCGGCTGCACGACAGGCTGGGAACGAGCGTGGTCTATGTCACGCATGACCAGGTGGAGGCGATGACGCTGGGCACCAAGGTCGCGGTGATGAGGAACGGCATCATCCAGCAGCTGGCCGACCCGCAGACCATCTACGAAAAGCCGGCCAACATGTTCGTTGCCGGGTTCATCGGCTCGCCGACCATGAACTTCCTCAGCGGCCGGCTGGAGGAGCGGGACGGCGCACTGGCGCTGCGCTACGGGGATTCCGTGCTGGCGCTGCCCGATACGGACGCGAGCGCGCGGCCCTTTATCGGGCGCGAGGTGGTGGCGGGCATCCGACCCGAGACGTTCAGCACGCACAACGACGGGCCGTCGTTGACGGGGACCGTCGACGTGGTCGAGCCCACGGGGCCGGACACGATGGTGGTGCTCAACGTGGCCGGCCAGATGATCACCGCGCGGCTCGGCTCGCGTGACCGGCCGGTGCTGGGCTCGCCCATGACACTCGCCGTCGACACTTCCGCCCTCAATCTCTTCGACCCCGAAAGCGGCAACCGCATCTGAGCTGGAAACATGACCAAGGACCTGCGCATCAAGCGCCTCACCGTCCACCAGTATGGCTGGACGCAGCGCGAACTCGGCTACGACTATAACGGCTTCAACCACGTCTACCTCGCCGGCTCGACCGTCGAGCAGACGGGGTTCGTCTTCACCATCGAGACGGAAGGCGGGATCACCGGCGAATATGTCGGGGGAACCGGCGTTTCCTACGCCCAGGTGGCGATGGCAGCGCAATATCTCATCGGGCGGAACGCGCTCGAGCGCGAGCTGATCTGGAACGATCTCAAGCGGGCGCTGCGCAAGTACGACCGGTTCGGCATCGGGCCGATCGACATCGCGCTCTGGGACATTGCCGGCAAGGCCGCGGGCATGCCGGTGTCGCAATTGCTCGGCGGCTGGCGCACGCGACTGCCGGCCTATGCCTCGACCTATCACGGCGACGAGAATGGCGGGCTGTCGAGCCCGGAGGCCTTCGCCGATTTCGCGGTGCAGTGCCAGGAAATGGGCTACCCCGCCTTCAAGATCCACGGTTGGGGCAACGGCCCCATCGCGCGCGAAGCGGCGGCGGTGATCGCGACGCGCGAGGCGGTCGGCGAGGACATGGACCTGATGATCGATCCGGCCTGCGAATACGAGACCTGGGGCGATGCGCTCAAGGTGGGCCGGGCGTGCGATGAGGCCAATTATTTCTGGTACGAGGATCCCTACAAGGATGGCGGGCAGTCGTCCTATGCCCATCGCAAGCTCAAGCAGTTCATCCGCACGCCGATCCTGCTTGGCGAGCATATCCGGGGCATCGAGTTGCGCGTTGACCAGCTCGTGGCCGAGGGCACCGATTTCGTGCGGGCCGATGTCGACTATGACGGCGGCATTACCGGGGTGATGAAGCTGGCGCATATCGCCGAGGGGTTCGGCGTCGATTGTGAAATCCACGCTCCGGGCCACGCGCCGCGGCACTGCATGGCGGCAATCAGGAACACCAATTACTACGAACTGGGCCTCGTTCACCCCAAGGTTCCGGGCCCGAAATCGCAGAACGCCATTTTCGCCGACGACTATTCGGACGACCTCGATTCCGTGGATGCGCAGGGCTGCGTGCCGGTGCCGACGGGACCGGGGCTGGGGATCGCCATCGACTGGAAATGGCTTGCGGCCCACGAAACCGGCAAGGTCGTCTACGAGTAAGCGCCATGAACGACAAAGTCTCCTTTCTTCCCGCTCTCTCGGTCGGGCACCCCGCCGCGCCGCCGACCTGGGCCCTGCTCCAGCGCCAGATCTTTGCGGTGCTCGACAAGGCGGCGCTCGAATTCGCCGACCGCTATACGCGGCCGGACGGCACGCTGATCTGGCGCGATCGTTGGCCGGGCATGGATGGCTCGGACGACCCCTATGAGGGGTTCATGAACATGCCGCTCTTCTACGCGCTGGGCGGCAGTGAAGAGGTCTATCGGCGCTCGCGCACCATCTGGGACGGCATCACGTGGCAGTGGACCGAATATGGCCAGATCCACCGCGAATACGACGCCTATTACGACTGGATGCATCACGGGGAGAGCAATCTCTTCTTCTATTTCTTCGGGCTCGCCGACCCGGCGGTGCTCAAGGACCGCCAGCGTACGCAGCGGTTTGCGGGTTTCTACAATGGAGAGGACGCGGAAGCACGGAACTACGATACGCAGCTGCGTCTCATCCGTTCGCCGATCACCGGCAGTCGCGGGCCGCGCCATGTGCAGACGGCAGAGGACTGGTCGACGCACCGCGAAATCCTCGACAATTACCTGCCCCCCTTCGAGGACCTGCCGGGGATCGACCGCTATGACATGAAGACGCCTTGGTCGGATGACAGCACCTATGCGGAAATCCTCAAGCGCATCAACGAGCGGCAATCGCGCGGGGACGTGCCGCTCAACCTGGGCGCCACATCGCTCATGACCCATGCCTTCGCCTATTCGGGCGAGGAGAAATACCGGCGCTGGGTGCTCGACTACCTCGACGCCTGGAAGCGGCGGACGGCGGAAAATGGCGGGATAACGCCCGACAATATCGGGCTTTCCGGCAAGATCGGCGAATACAATGACGGCAAGTGGTGGGGCGGCTATTACGGCTGGCGCTGGCCGCATGGCGCGTTCTCGCTGCTCGAGCCGCTCTCAATCGGCGCGATGAATGCGGTGCTACTGACGGGTGACACCGGCCATCTCGACCTGCCCCGCTCCCAGCTCGACATGCTCTGGTCGCTGCGGCGCGAGGAAGATGGACGCTGGGTGGTGCCGAACCGCCATTACGACGAAGGCTGGCGCGATTTCCGCCCGCAGCACCCGATGTATGGCGTGTATCTCTGGAACCTCTCGATGGCCGAGGAGGATGCCGAACGGGCCGAGCGCGGTTGGGCGGGTGGTGTGTTCGACGCGGTCAATCCGGCCTATTCGAGCTATGGCGGCTCGACGGGCGGTCATATGGGCTTCAATGGCAATACGGCCCAGTGGTTCCGCTTCATCCGCGGACGCGATCCGGGCTATCCCGAGGCGATCCTGCGCGCCAATCTCGAAACCATCGCCAGCCAGATCGAGACCTATCGGAGCGCACTCAACGATCCGCTGACCATGGACCATTATCGCGAGTCCATGACCATCCACATGTGGCAGCAATTGACCCCGATGATCATCGAAGGCCTGACCCAGCTCACGCTGGGCGGACCGATGCATGTCTATCACGGCGGCCTGCAACTGGCGCGGCTGCGCTACTACGATGCGGCGGGACAACGGCCGGGATTGCCGCAGGGCGTGGCGGCGCTGGTGGATGAACTCTCGAACGACGCCGCCTCGGTGACGCTGGTCAACACCGACCCGCTGGCGGAGGCCGACCTCATCGTGCAGGCGGGGGTCTTCGGCGAACATGACTTCACGAGCGTGGTGGCGGATGGCGGCGATGCGGTACCCGTCTCGGGCCGCTGGCTGCGACTGCGGCTGGCGCCAGGCGCGACGACGCGGTTGCAGCTGGGCATGGCGCGGTTTGCCAATCCTCCGAGCTATGACACGCCCTGGACCCGAGCGGCGGGTGCTGTGGAGCCCCTGCTGGGGCGCAGCGAATAAGGTGATGGGCGGCTAAAAAGGCCGCCCCTCACTCTGGCCACGTTTCTCCCTATTCTGCGCCCTGGGGGCGATACTTTAGGGAGTTAGCCATGTTTTCCGTGGCCCTGGGTCGTATTCTCCTCGCCGCCGTCCGCGTCGTGCTGGTTGCGGCAATCCTCACAGCATCGCTCGGTGTCGCCCTCGGCATCGGGCTCGCGCTGGCCCGCATGGGGCATCTCGGCACCTGCCAGGATGGATCGTGCGAGCTGGTTGCGGTCATCTATGTGATGCCCATCGTCGGCATCGCGCTCTACCTCGCTGCGCTGATCTTCTATTCCTGGCTCGCTACCCGCGAACCACGCACCAGCGTGCAGTCCTGAATCCCGAACGCCAAACTTCGGAGATCCTCCATGTTTCGTTTTGCCACCGCCATCGCGGCGCTTTCGCTCAGCCTTGCCCCCTCCTTCGCCCTCGCCCAGGAGGGCGGGCAGTTCGCCGAGGCGACAGAAACCGTGCCCGAACTCATCGACCTCTACGAAGCGGCAGATTCCGAGTGCCGCCTCAACCCGAGCCCGGACGTGAAGGTGGTCGTCGCCTGCGTTTCGCGCTCGATCTACGGCGCCGCGCTCAATGAGCGGAATTGGTGCATGGGTCGCGAAGGCGAGCCGAATGCCATGATGGAATGGCATGAATGCGAGGCCGATTCCCTGCGTTTCCCGCCGGTCGACTTCGACGGCTAGCCGCGAAGCGCCCGCAGCGAGCGCATGAGGATCGAAGCGTCGGCACTCGGGTTCAGGTCCAGCGCCACCGGGGGCTCGTCGATCGGCAACCCCAATATGCCGGCGCTGCGCATGTCGGTGGGGCTCAGGTTGAACTCGCGGCGGAAGGCGCGGCTGAAGCTCGACAGGTCCAGGAACCCGACCTGCTCGGCGATCCGCGCCACCGGGATGACGACGTTGGGCATAGTGAGCAATTGCCGCGCCGTGCGCAGGCGTTGCCGCTGCATGTAGCGCGTCACCCCACCAAAGGGCTCGAACAGACGATAGAGGCGCGAGCGCGAGGTGCCGATCATGCGGCAGAGCTCATCAGGGGAGAAATCGGGCCGGCCGAGATTGTCACGAATGGCGCGGCGGGCGCGCTCGACGAGCGTCCAACTGGTGAGGGGCGCAGCTTCTTCCAGGCGATCGGCATTCGGCGCGAGACAGGCGGCGACGATGGTACTGGTGGCGCCGGCAATGGTGCTCATTTCCTCGTTGCTCATCAGCGGCAGGCGCCGCTCGAGAGCACTGAGATAATCGGCAAGGAGCGTCGTGAGGCCCGTAGGCGGCAGGTCGCCCTCGGCGGCATCGATGAGGCCGGCCATGGCAGGATAGAGGTCGCGCGGGAGATAGAGCGAGAGTACGCCGCGATCATTGGCGCTCATCTCGAACTGGCGGGCCAGCGAGCGAATGCCGATGTGGCGCTCGCCGGGCTCGGGAGAATCGCAGAGGACGACGCACCAATGGTCGAGCGGCTCCTTGCGCAGGTGCCGGAAGCGGCGCTCGACGGGCGGCAGCACGGCGCGGGTCATGACCGTGGTGCCAAGGTCCCAGACCCTGTGTTCAGTCGAGAACGGGCCATCCAGCGATTCGACGGGCTCAACGTCGATCACCGGCGCCATAAAGGCGCGATAAGCTTCAAATTGATCCGAATTATTCAGGCCGCTGGTCGAAAATACAATAGGCGACTGCACTTCCATAAGTCGTCTGCCTCACAAGTTCGTACTGATCTGGTAGCAGTGCGCGCGTTGGCCCGTCAATATTTGAACCCGTCGGGCGCCCGCAGCAAAGCGGGACAGGCGCGGGATGCCGCTTGCTCATTGTCCGCCACGCGCCTAGAAGGGCGGGCAGAAACGCCTCCTTACGAAAGTCGTATGCCCGAAGCGCCAGCCACCAGCCCCGAGCAAGACCTCGAACTCTTGCGCTCGACCGCCGTCGGGGCGGGCATCATTGCCTCGGGTTACTTTCGTCGCAACCTCAAGACCTGGACCAAGGAAAACGCCTCGCCGGTGAGCGAAGCCGATATCGTGCTCGACAAGTTCCTGCACTCCTCGCTTCTCGCCGCCCGGCCGCATTACGGCTGGCTGAGCGAAGAGAGCGTGGACGACCTGGAGCGGCTCAAGCATGACCGGGTGTTCGTGGTCGACCCGATCGACGGCACGCGCGGCTTCATCCGTGGCGAGGACAGCTGGACGGTGAGCGTTGCGGTGGTGGAGCATGGCGTGCCGGTGGCCGGCGTCGTCTATGCGCCGGCGCGCGACGAGCTTTATGACGCGAGCATCGGCGGGGGCGCACGGCTTAACGGCAAACCCATCGTAAGAGTGGCGCAGCCGGGGCGCTCGGCGGTGATCCCGGCGCCGGGCGCGGTGCACCAGGAATTGCAGGATGCGGGCCTCAGCTACACGCGCGGGCCTTATTATCCCTCGCTGGCCTATCGGCTGGTGCAGGTGGCAACGGGCAAGCTCGACGCGGTGGTGGCGCGGCGCGGTTCGCAGGATTGGGATATTGCGGGGGCGGCCATCATTCTCGCCGAAGCCGGCATCGGCTTTGAGGATGTGTGCGTGGGCAAGCCCCGTTTCAACATGACCGATGTGCGCCATGGGGCGCTTGCGGCGCTCAGCGACGAGTCGCTAAAACCTGTCGTCCACAAGGCGCTGCGCCGCATCTATGGCTGCCCCGCCGAAACCGAAATCACCGCCGACCTCGAAAGGCGCACGCAATGAGCGAAGAGAACCAGCAGCAGCTTCTGCACCTCGTCATCGGCGGCGAGCTGTCCGACCTGGAATCGGTGACGTTCAAGGACCTCAAGGCGGTCGATATCGTCGGGGTCTATCCCAACTACGCGGCGGCCTACGACGTGTGGAAGCAGAAGGCGCAGCAGACGGTGGACAATGCCGAGATGCGGTATTTCATCGTGCACCTGCACCGGCTGCTGGATCCGGAAGCGGTCAAGCCGTAAGGCGCAAGTTTCAGTAGAGAGGTGGGATTGGGGACCCTGGCTGTGGCCGGGGTGTTTGGTGCTGGGCGGGTGGTGGCGGTAGCTGCTGGCCTCCCCACCTTTCCCCACCACGGAGCTTCCCCGGGCGAAGACCCGGGGCCTATTGCACCCATCCGTGCGAGTGGAGATATCCGTGGGCCCCGGCTCTGCGGCCGGGGAAGTGCGGTGGTGGGGGGACGTGCGGGGAGGACGGGCAAAAACGGGGGCGAGAGCGAGACCGAGCGGCCGGAGACTCTTCCTCTGATTGCGTTTGGGGAGAGAACCCCTCACCCGCCCTTCGGGCACCCTCTCTCTCAAGGGGAGAGGGGCGATGGGGCGCGGTCGCGTTTATGGCTCCAGGAGGCGTTGGACGATTTTGGCGGCGGCGCCGAAGGGGCCCAGTCGCTCGGCGCCGATTTCGCCGCGGCGTGTGCGTTCTGCGCTGTCAGAGAGCAGGCGTGCAGTTGCGGTCGCCAATGCGGTTGCATCCTGGGGGACCAGTTCGCGGGATTCGCCCATCAGCGCCTGTTCGTCGGCCATGCGCTTGCGGCGATTGTCGGGGCGGTCGAAGGTGATGACCGGGCGGCCGAGGCCGAGGGCCTGCTGGGTAGCGGTGCCGGCCTGGGAGAGCACGACATCGGAGGCTTCGATCAGGTTGCCGGTCACGCCGGTGGCGAGGTGGAGCGTGAGGCCGTCGCCCACGAGCGTGCCGAGGTCGGCGGTTTCGCCGGAAGTCGGTGGTTGATGGGTGAGGCCCGTAGCCTGCGCGAGCGTGGTGGGGGCGATGCCGCCGGCGACCGCGACGAAGATGTCGGGACGCAGGTCGGGCGGCAGTTGGCGCAGGGCGTCGACCTGAAGCGCCAGGCTCTCGCCGGTGGTGGCGCGGCTGCCGGGGAGGAGCGTGATGGCCAGCGGGCGAGTGCGGCGCGCGGCGGCGTCGTATTGGCCGTAGGTGGTGGTGTCGAGCATGATGTTGCCGGCGGCTCGGGCGTCGATGCCGGCGCGGGCGAGGGTTTCGGCCAGCATGGCGTCACGGGTGAAGACGGTCTTGCAGGTGCGGCGGATCAGCCAGCGCTCGGGGGCGGAATAGGTGTGGGCGAAGCCGGACTTGAAGACGTCGAGATAGACGTCAATCGGCAGGCCCGCGAGGAGACAGAGGATGGGGCCGACATTGTCGCCGACCACGACTACCTTGTCGTAGCGCCCGCGGGCCGAGCGCAGGAAGCTCAGAGCGGGACGAATGCTTGAGAGCATGCCGCCCCTGACGTCGCGGGCGACCGAACCCCTGGTGTGCCGCCAGCCCTCCGAGGGAATATCGAAGCGCGGGCCGACCAGCGGCGCTAGGCCCTCGTAGGCGCGGCCCTGGCCGACCACCGGGTAGGCGTCGGCGACATGGCCCGCGGGCAGGCGCGAGATGATCTCGGCGGCGATGGAATCTTCGCCATTGCCGTTGGCGATGAAGAGGAAGCGCGCTGTCATGGGCGCAGTTAGGCCGCTCGTACCGGGCTTGGCAAGCTCAGGCGACAATGCCTTCCACCACCTCGCGGATCGCACCGGCTCCGCCGACACGTTCGCGGGCGATTGCCCCGATCCGCGCCCGCTCCTCGGGATTGGCGATCAGCACGCGCAGGGCCTGCGACACGCTGCCGACTTCGGGGAGCGTGACGATGCGGGCGATGCCGAAAAGCCCCTGTTCGTCGCGGTAGCGCGCACCGCGATCGCGGAAGGAGCGGAAGTTGATGACCGGACGGCCGAGGCCGATAGCCTGGACGGTGGCGGTATCCGCCTGGGACAGCACGATATCGGACGCCTCGATGAGATTGCCCAGCGCCGAACCTCTGGCCATGTGGACGGTGAGGCGTTCGTCGCGCAGGGTGGAGAGATCGCCCGACTGGCCGGTGAGGAGGCCCGAGCGGTGGAGCCGGGCGGCCTTGGCGAGATCGTCGATGGAGACGGACCCGGCCACGGCGAGGAAGATATCGGGCAAATCCTGCGGCGGGAGGGCGCGGAGGGCGTCCATCTGCAGCGCGAAGCTGTCGCTGTTGCCGGCGCGGCTGCCGGGGAGGAGCGTGACGGCGGTCGGTTGGGTGCGGCGAGCCATGGCGTCGTAGTCGCCATAAGGTACGCAATCCATGAGGACGTTGCCGACCGAGCGGGCCTGGTGGCCATCAGCACGGAGGGACGCGGCGAGCTCTTCGTGGCGGCAGAAGGTCAGCGCGACGGTGTGGCCGATCAATTGCCGCTCGACGGCGGTATAGGGCCGTGCGTGGCCAGTGCGGTGGAGATCGAGATAGATGACGTCGCGGATGCCGGCGGCCCAGCAGCCGGCGAGCGCTGCGACATCGCCCACGACGACGACGCGATCATAGCTCCTGCGAACGCGGCGGAGAAATTGCACGCCGGGCCAGAAGGCCCGCACGTTGTTGAGGCCGAAATCGTGCGGCACGGAAAAGCGCGGACGCCGCCAGCGCGGCATCTGCGCGCGCGGACCCACGAGGGGACAAAGACCATGATAGCCCGTGCCTTCTCCCACCGCCGCATAGGCTTCCACGATGAAGCCTTCAGGCAGCCGGCGAATGATCTCGGCTGCGACCGAGTCTTCTCCGGAACTGGTGGAAACGAAAAGCAGGCGCCGCGGACCGGACGCTTCGGTCACGGCGGTCAGCCGTTCAGGCCATAACGCTGATAGGCCTGGTAGGCGGCGGTGGCATCGGCGTAAGGCTCCTGCCGGTCGACGCTCCAGTAGCTGAGTTCGTCAACCGGAATGGGCTTGCCCGTGATGGCGCAGCGCACGAAGCTGCCGGGCTTCATGACCACGAAGTCGCCATCGAGATAGCGGATCTGTGCTTCCGAAGGGGTGAACCCCTTATCGAAGATATTCATGGCGTCCTCGCCCCCGCGCGTCCGGCCAAATGCTCACTGTGTTCCCCCTCATATAGAGGGGAAATGTGGCAGTCAAAAGAGGTCGGGCTGCTCATCATCACGGTCTTGCGAGGAACGCGGCTTCTTGGGCTTAACGGAAGGTAAAGGGCGACCCGACGGCCCTGCCCCCTTGCCCACGGTCACCGGCACCTCGCCATCGGCGAATTCGATGCGCAGGGCATCGCCTTCCGCCAGGAACTCTCTGCCGCGCACGAGCTCGCCGCCCGCATCCTTGACGATGGCATAGCCGCGCGCCAGCACAGACTTGTAGCCCAGCGTCAGCAGCAGCTTGCCGAGGCTGTCGATGCGCTGGCGACGGTCCGAGACCATGCGCTTGAACGCCGGTTCGGCGCGCGCCGCGACGGGATCGTAGCGCAGCCGGGCGCGATGCACGGTGGCTTCGAGCGTCGACAGCGAGAGGCGCGAGGTGACGCGCGCCAGCTGGATTTCCTTGATCTGCTTGGCGTGCCGCAGGGCGGCCAGCAGGTTCGAGGAGGCGTGGTCGAGCCGCTGCTGGGCGGTGGCGATGAGGTCGGCCGGACGCGGTAATCCCGCTGAGGCCGCCCGCAGGCGGTCGCGATAGTTCGAAAGAATCCGTCTCGCCGCCATGCGCTGGCGCGCGCCCTGGTCATCGACATAGGCGATGAGTTCGGACCGCACCGGCACCGCCGCCTCGGCCGCCGCCGTCGGGGTCGGCGCGCGCATATCGGCGGCGTAATCGATGAGGGTGGTGTCGGTCTCGTGGCCCACCGCCGAGATGATGGGGATGCGGCTCGCCGCCACGGCGCGCACCACCATCTCCTCGTTGAAGCCCCAGAGGTCTTCGATGGAGCCGCCGCCGCGCGCGACGATCAGCAGGTCCGGCCGCGCGATGGGGCCATCCTCGGGCAGCGCGTTGAAGCCTGCGATGGCCGCCGAAACTTCCGGCGCGCAGGTATCGCCCTGCACGCGCACCGGCCAGACGATGACATGGGTGGGAAAGCGATCCTCGAGCCGGTGCAGGATATCGCGGATCACCGCGCCGGTCGGCGAGGTCACGACGCCGATGACGCGCGGCAGGTAGGGCAGCGGGCGCTTGCGTTCTTTGGCGAAGAGCCCTTCCGCCGCCAGCTTCTTGCGCCGCTCCTCGACCAGCGCCATCAGGGCGCCAGCGCCGGCCGGCTCGATGTTCTCGATGACGATCTGGTATTTGGACGAACGCGGGAAGGTCGTCAGGCGCCCCGAGGCGATGATCTCCAACCCTTCCTCGGGCTTGAAGGCCAGCCGGGCAAAACTGCCGCGCCACACCACCGCGTCGATCGAGGCATCGGCGTCCTTGAGCGTGAAATAGGCGTGGCCGGACGAGTGCTGACCGCGATAGCCCGAAATCTCGCCGCGCACGCGCACATAGTCGAAATTCTCCTCGACGGTGCGGCGGACGGCCTGGGCGATCTCGGAGACGGTATATTCGGCGGCGTTGGTGAGTTGTTCGGCCATACCGGAGAGGTGCGCGATGGCGCCGAGTCCGTCAAGGGTGGCGAAGGCGCGGCGGGCATGTTATCGGGCGGCCAACGAGATCGAGCCCCAGCCTCCTCTTCCTTCTCCCCTTGTGGGAGAAGGTGGCGCGCAAGCGACGGATGAGGGGGAGCGATCGAGCCTAGAGTCCCCTCATCCGCCCTTCGGGCACCTTCTCCCACAAGGAGAGAAGGGGTTGGTGGGAGTGGCCAGATCGGGAGCCCCATATGCGCGTACTTCTCATCGGTTCCGGCGGGCGCGAGCACGCTTTGGCCTGGGCTCTCGCCAAATCCCCCAGGCTCACCAGGCTTTTCGTCGCCCCCGGCAATGCCGGCACGGCAAAGGTGGCCGAGAATGTCGCCCTCGATCCCAACGACCACGCCGCCGTCCTCGATTTCGTAAAGTCCCAAAACATCGACTTCGTCGTCATCGGCCCCGACGCCCAAGTGGTGGCCGGTCTGGGCGACGACGTCCGCGCCATCGGCATCCCCTGCTTCGGTCCCTCCAAACAGGCGGCCCAACTCGAAGGCTCGAAGAGCTTCACCAAGGCGCTCTGCGACGAGATGGGCATCCCCACCGCCGCCTATGCGAAATTCGACGCCGAGGCCCCTGCCCTCGCCTATGTCCGCGAGCAGGGCGCGCCCATCGTCATCAAGGCCGATGGCCTGGCACTCGGCAAAGGCGTCACCGTCGCCATGACGCTCGAAGAAGCCGAAGCCGCCATCCGCGATTGCTTCGCCGGAGCCTTCGGCGCATCCGGCGCCGAAGTCGTGATCGAGGAATTCCTCGAAGGCGAGGAAGTTTCGGTCTTCGTCCTCTGCGATGGCGTCAACTCCCTCCCGCTCGCCACGGCCCAGGACCACAAGCGTGCCTTCGATGGCGACAAGGGCCCCAATACCGGCGGCATGGGCGCCTATTCGCCCGCTCCGGTCATGACGCCCGAACTCATGGAACGCACGCTTGCCGAAATCATCGCCCCCACCATTTCCGGCATGGCCGCGCGCGGCACGCCTTACCAGGGCGTGCTTTTCGCCGGGCTCATGCTCACAAAGGACGGCCCAAAGCTCATCGAGTACAATGCTCGTTTCGGCGATCCCGAGACGCAGGTGTTGATGATGCGCCTCAAGTCCGACCTGCTCGACCTTCTCCTCGTCACCGCCACCGGACAACTCGCCGGGCGCAGCGCCGAGTGGGACCTGCGTACGGCCCTCACCGTCGTTCTGGCGAGCCGGGGCTACCCCGGAAGTTACCGGAAGGGCACCGAAATACGGGGGGCGGAGAGCCTCGACACGGACGCGCTCCGGGTGTTCCATGCCGGAACTCGCCGTGATGGCGAGCGTTTACTCGCCATAGGGGGACGTGTGCTCAACGTCACGGCGCTTGGGTCCTCCGTCGAGGAGGCGCAGGAGCGTGCTTACCGAGCGGTTGATGCAATTGATTGGCCGGACGGCTTTTCGCGACGCGACATCGGATGGCGCGCAATCGCCCGGACTCGCGCCTGAACCAATCGTCAACCTTGAGGGCCTAACCTTCCCTGGCGCCAAGGCCGAGCCAGCGGCCCTCCCGCTCGTCGAGCGGGGGCGCAGGCTGGCCGATGCCCTGCGGCGCAAGGGCAAGGAGCCCGGCACGAAAGTGTGGAGCGGCGCGGAACCTCGTATCGGCGTGGCCCTGGGTGGTGGATCGGCCCGCGGCCTCACGCATATTCCCTATATCGAAGCCCTGGACGAACTCGGCCTCAAGCCCGCCGTGATCGCGGGCACCTCCATCGGCGCCCTGATCGGCGCCGGCTGGGCGGCGGGCATGACCGGGGCGGAATTGCGCGAGCATTCCTATGGCGTGCTCGGCACGACGCGTACCATCATGGGGCGGCTCTGGGCCACGCATGTGCCGCGCTTCGCCGGCATCCTCCACAACGGCATCCCGCTCCAGCTCGATGCGGCGCGCGTTGTCGACAGTTTCGTACCCGACAGCTTCCCCGCCGATTTCTCCGAGCTTTCGATCCCGCTCTATGCCGTCGCCACCGATTTCCAGTCCTGGCACCAGGTCGTCTTCAATTCCGGCGCGCTCCGCCCCGCCATAGCCGCCTCCATCGCCATTCCGACGCTCTTCAAGCCCGTGCGCTATGCGGGGCACCTGCTGGTCGACGGCAGCGTGGTCAATCCCCTGCCGCTCGATCAGGCGGCGGCCGGCACCGACATTCTCATCGGCATCGATGTCAACGGCGACGCCGCCGAACAGCCGCGCCAGGATTACCGCCCGCTCGATGTCTGGTTCGGCTCGGCGCAGATCATGATGCACCAGCTCATCGCCAACGGCATGGCCGCCTACCCGCCCGATGTCTATGTGCGCCCGCACCTCTCGCTGTTCGGCGCCCACGAATTCTGGCGCGTGCGCGAAATCATCGCCCATGTCGATGCCGACAAGGACCGCTTCAAGCGTCAGGTCGAGGCCAGCATCGAGGCCTTTATCGCAAGCCGGCAAAGAAATCTTTCAGGAGCTGCCGGGAACGCCGTTCGCCTGCACCGGCGATGACCTCCGGCGCATGGTGGCAGGTCGGCTGCGCGAAGAGATGCACGCCGTTGTCCACCGCCCCGGCCTTGGGATCGTCCGCCCCATAGTAAAGCCGCCGCAACCGCACATGCGCGATGGCGCCCGCGCACATGGCGCAGGGCTCGAGCGTCACGTAAAGATCGCACCCATCGAGCCGCCCGGTCCCCCGCACCTCCAGCGCCTTCCTGATCGCCAGCATCTCCGCATGCGCCGTCGGATCGTTGAGCGCCCGCATCCGGTTCCGCTCGGCCGCAAGAACCTTGCCGTTTTCCACGATCACCGCCCCGATCGGTGCCTCGCCATTGGCGGCAGCTTCCTCGGCCAGCGCGAGGGCAAGGTCCATCGGGGATTGGGGAGCGTTCATGGGCGGTTGGTAGCAGGTTTGGGTTTGGGGGTGAAGGGTTCGGGCCCTTGGCCTTCCCCCTCCCTAGCCCTCCCCACAAGGGGGGAGGGTGGGTGTCTTTGGTCAGATCGCGCAACAAACCCCACCCTCCCCCTTGTGGGGAGGGCTAGGGAGGGGGAACCCCAAACTCCGTCCCCGCCATTTCCGGGTCAACACCCTCCCCTACATCCCCTATGCTGGCGGCAAAGGAGAATCACCTCTTGTCTATCCGCCAGCTTCCCGAAGACCTCATCAATCGCATCGCCGCCGGCGAAGTCGTCGAGCGGCCGGCGAGCGTGGTCAAGGAACTGGTCGAGAACGCCATCGATGCCGGCGCGTCCCGGATCGTCATCACTACTGCCGGCGGCGGCAAGACGCAGATCCGCATCGAGGATGACGGATGCGGCATGGACGAAGCCGATCTCGTCCTTTCCGTCGAGCGCCACGCAACCTCCAAGCTCCAGGCCGACGACCTCGACGACATCCGCACCCTGGGCTTCCGTGGCGAGGCCCTGGCCTCCATCGGTTCGGTATCCGACCTCGCCGTCTCCTCACGCCCCGATGGCGCCGAGAGTGGGCTGCGCCTCGAAGTGCGGCGCGGCGTCAAGCGCGGGCCGGTTCCGCAGGCAATGAACAAGGGCACCATCCTCGACGTGCGCAACCTCTTCGCCGCCGTCCCCGCCCGCCTCAAATTCCTCAAGACCGACCGCGCCGAGGCCGCAGCCATCACCGACACGGTCAAGCGCCTCGCCATGGCCAATCCGCACGTGCATTTCGTGCTCGATGGCTCGGACCGCTCCACCATCAACTGGCCCGGCATCACCGGGGAAGGCGCGCTTGCTGCCCGGCTCAGCCAGGTCCTGGGCGACGATTTTTCCGAAAACGCCGCGCCGCTCGGCTTCGCCCGCCACGGCATCGTGGTGGCTGGGCTCGCGGGCCTGCCCACCTATTCGCGCGCCAACAGCCTCTCGCAGTTCTATTTCGTCAACGGCCGCTCGGTGCGTGACAAGGTGCTGCTCGGCGCCGTGCGCGCGGCTTACGCCGATTTCGTCTTCCGCGACCGCTTCCCGGTCATCGCGCTCTTCGTCGCCGTCGATCCGGCCGAGGTCGATGTCAACGTGCATCCGGCCAAGGCTGAGCTGCGCTTCAAGGACCAGGGCGCCGTGCGCGGCGCGGTGATCCGCGCGATTCAGGAGGCCCTCGCAGCCGCCGGTTTCCGTGCGTCGAGCACCGTAGCGGAATCGGTGATGGACGCCTTCCGCGCCCCCGAGCCCGCCATGGCCGAACCGGTGCAGGAAACCTATCGCCCCGAGATCGCGCCCGCCTACCGCCCGGCCTATTCCGCCCCCGTCCGCCCGCTGGCCTTTTCCGATTTCGCGCCCCCGAGCGCCCGCGTCGACCTGCCGCCGCCTGAGGCCCCCGCTCCTGCCGAGCCTGAGGAATACCCCTTGGGCTCCGCCCGCGCGCAGATGTTCGAGAACTTCATCGTCGCCCAGAACGGGGATTCCCTCGTTCTCGTCGATCAGCATGCCGCCCATGAGCGGCTGGTCTATGAGCGCTTCAAGGCCCAGATGGCCGCCGGCCCCATTGCCAGCCAGGCGCACCTCATCCCGGTGGTCATCGAGCTGCCGCAGGAAGATTGCGACCGGCTGGAGGAAGCCGCCCCGACGCTCGAAAAGCTCGGCCTCTACCTCGAACGCTTCGGCCCCCGCGCGGTGGCGGTGCGCGAAACGCCGGCGCTGTTGGGACAAACCGACGTCCACGGCCTCGTCCGCGATCTCGCCGACGGCCTCGCCGAATGGGACAGCGCCGAAGCGGTTTCGGACCGTCTCGACGCCATCATCGCCCGCATGGCCTGCCACGGCTCGGTCCGCTCCGGCCGCCGGTTGCGGGTGGAGGAAATGAACGCGCTGCTGCGGGAGATGGAAGCCACGCCGCATTCCGGCCAGTGTATCCACGGGCGGCCGACTTACGTGGAATTGAAGCTCAAGGATATTGAGCGGCTGTTCGGGCGGACCCGGTAAGGCGCCGTGCACTTCGCGGCGCTCAATCTCTAAACTCTCCACCTCCTACAATCTCACCCCCGCCACGGAACTTCCCCGGGCGAAGACCCGGGGCCCACGGATAGCTCCTCTCGGGTGGAGGGGTGCAATAGGCCCCGGATCAAGTCCGGGGAAGTTCCGTGGGTGTGGGGAGTTCAGAGAATTCGCCGGCGGGCCCTCAGTGCATGAGCCACACAACCCCGGCTTGCCGCAAGAACCCCTCATCCGGCCTTCGGCCACCTTCTCCCTCAAGGGGAGAAGGCCCCCGTGGCACGATCTCGCTCTCCCCTCGTCCCTTGTGGGAGAGGATGGCTGCGCGCGGACGGGTGAGGGGTCGCCACGCCCACCGCGCCCCGCCTTGCCCGCCCTCGACGCAAAAGAACCTTTCCCCCGCCGCCTTGCCTTGCTACAAGCGCCCCCTAATCCAATTTCAGTTGATAGCCGATGACCGATACCGCTCAGGGCGTCGAGACCGAACACGATTACTCGGCCACGCTCTTCCTCCCCCAGACCGAATTCCCGATGCGCGCTGGTTTGCCGGATCGGGAGCCGATTTGGCTCAAGCGTTGGGCGGATATGGATCTTTACCGGCTCCAGCGCGAGCAGGCCAAGGATCGTCCCAAGTTCACGCTCCATGACGGCCCCCCGTATGCGAACGGCAACATCCATATCGGGCACGCGCTCAACAAGACGCTGAAAGACCTCGTTTCCCGCTCGCACCAGATGCTGGGCTACAACTCGGCCTATGTGCCGGGCTGGGACTGCCATGGCCTGCCCATCGAGTGGAAGGTCGAGGAACAGTATCGCGCCAAGGGCAAGGACAAGGACGCCGTCGACGTCATCGAGTTCCGCGCCGAGTGCCGCACCTTTGCCCAGCATTGGATCGACGTGCAGCGCGAGGAATTCAAGCGCCTGGGCGTGCTCGGCGACTGGGACAACCCGTACCTGACGATGAGCTTCGATGCCGAGGCGCAGATCGCCCGCGAGCTGATGAAGGTGGCCGCTACCGGCCAGCTCTATCGCGGCTCCAAGCCCGTCATGTGGTCGGTGGTTGAGCGCACCGCGCTGGCCGAAGCCGAAATCGAATATGCCGACTACGAGAGCGACACCATCTGGGTGAAGTTCCCCGTCCATTCAGGCGGCGGCGAGATCACGTCCAAGGCCTTCCACGACCTCAATGCGTCGGTGATCATCTGGACCACCACGCCCTGGACGATTCCCGCCAACCGCGCCATCTCCTATTCGCCCAAGATCTCCTATGGCCTTTACGAGGTCACCAAGGCGCCCGAGGGCAATTGGGCTTCGGTGGGCGAAAAGTACATCATCGCCGACAAGCTGGCGGCGGAAGTGTTCGCCAAGGCCAAGGTGGAAGAGTTTGCGCGCATCGGCGATGTCGATCCGGCGCACATCACCTCCTGCTCGCACCCGCTGCGCGGCCTTGCCGGTGGCTATGAGTTCGAAGTGCCGCTGCTTGCGGGCGAGCATGTGACCGACGACGCCGGTACTGGCTTCGTTCACACGGCTCCCGGCCACGGCATCGACGACTTTGAAGTCTGGATGGCCAACTCGCGGAAAATCCACGAGCGCGGCATCGAGATGGCGATCCCCTATGTGGTCGACGACGCCGGCTTCTATACCAAGGATGCTCCCGGCTTCGATGGCGCCCGCGTCATCGACGACAACGGCAAGAAGGGCGACGCCAACCAGCGCGTCATCACGGCCCTCGCCGAGCGCAACGCCATGGTCGCGCGCGGCCGCGTCAAGCACCAGTATCCGCATTCCTGGCGCTCCAAGAAGCCGGTGATCTATCGCAATACCCCTCAATGGTTCGTCTACATGGACCGCGACATCGAGGGGAAGGCAGGCGACACGCTGCGCCATCGCGCGCTCACGGCGATCGATGCCACCAAGTTCTATCCGCAGGCAGGCCAGAACCGCCTGCGCGCCATGATCGAGGACCGCCCGGACTGGGTGCTGTCGCGTCAGCGCGCCTGGGGCGTGCCGATCGCGGTGTTCGTCAACAAGGACAGCGGCGAGATCCTCAAGGACGAGGCGGTCAACCACCGCATCGGCCAGGCCTTCGAGGAAGAGGGCGCCGACGCCTGGTTCAAGGAGGGCGCCGCCGAACGCTTCCTGGGCGACGGCTACGAGGCCGACGAGTGGGAAAAGATCGACGACATCCTCGATGTCTGGTTCGAGAGCGGCACCACCCATTCCTGGGTGCTGCGCAACCGCCAGAAATGGCCGGACCTGCAATTCCCCGCCTCGATGTACCTGGAAGGCTCGGACCAGCACCGCGGCTGGTTCCATTCGTCGCTCCTCGAAAGCTGCGCCACCAACGGCTTTGCCCCTTACGCCTCCGTCCTCACCCATGGCTTCACCATGGATGGCGAAGGCCGCAAGATGAGCAAGTCGCTGGGCAACACCGTTGCCCCGCAGGAGATCATCAAGCAGTACGGCGCCGACATCCTGCGCCTCTGGGTTGCGTCGGCCGACTATTCGGAAGACCTGCGCCTGGGCAAGGAAATCATCCAGACGACCGTGGATGCCTACCGGAAGCTGCGCAACACCCTGCGCTGGCTGCTCGGCAACCTCGCCCATTACAAGGCCGAGGAAGACGTGCCGGCCTTCGAGATGCCCGAGCTTGAGCGGCTGGTGCTGCATCGGCTTTCCGAGCTCGATGCGCTGGTGCGCGAGGCCTATCAGGCGTTCGACTACAAGCGCGTGGTCTTCGCGCTCTCGAACTTCATGAATATTGAGCTGTCGGCCTTCTACTTCGACATCCGCAAGGATGCGCTCTATTGCGACCCGATCTCATCGGTCCGCCGCCGCGCGTCCCTCACGGTGCTCAACCACCTTTACGAGTGCCTCACCGCCTGGCTGGCCCCGATCCTGCCCTTCACCATGGAAGAGGTCTGGCTCGAGCGCTTCCCCGGCGAGACCTCCTCGGTGCACCTGCGCCAGTTCCCGAAAATTCCGGCGGACTGGGCCAATGGCGAGCTCGAGGCCAAGTGGGACAAGATCAAGGCCGTGCGCCGCGTCGTGACCGGTGCGCTCGAAATCGAGCGCCGCAACAAGGTCATCGGCTCTTCGCTCGAAGCGGCCCCGAAGGTATTCGTTTCCGACGGGGCGCTGCTCGCAGCCCTCAAGGACCAGGATTTCGCCGAGATCGCCATCACCTCGTCCATCGAGGTGAATGGTGGGGACGGCCCCGCTGACGCCTTCCGCCTCGAAGAGGTGGCGGGTGTCGCGGTGGTTCCCGCGCTCGCCCAGGGCAAGCGCTGCGCCCGCTCGTGGAAGATCCTGCCCGAAGTCGGGTCCGAAGCGGACTTCCCGGACCTCTCCCCGCGCGACGCCCAGGCGATGCGCGAGCGCGCGGCTGCGGGCCTTTCCGTTTGAGCCGCCGGGCCTCGGTCATCGTCAGCCTCCTGGTAGGGCTCATCGCCTTCGCGCTCGATCGCGGGCAGAAGTTCTACCAGGTCGCCAGCGCCTGCATCGCGCCGGGCCATCCCTGCCCGGCTGGCGCCTTCCAGCCTTGGAGCCAGAACGGCTGGACGGGGGGCGAGTTGGTGCGCGTCACCGATTTCTTCGACTACGTCCTCATTTGGAATACCGGCATTTCCTATGGTCTTCTCGATAGCCTGCCCGTGGCGGCGCTCGGGGTGATCATGGTCATCGCCATCATCGCGCTGGGCATCTGGTGGTTCCGCACCGATGCCCCGCTGGTGCGGGCGGGCCTGGCCATGTGCATCGGCGGCGCGGTATCCAATGCGCTCGATCGCCTGCTTTACGGCGCGGTGGCGGATTTCTTCCACTTCCACCTCGGCGAGCGCTCGTTCTACATCTTCAACATCGCCGACGCGGCCATCACGCTGGGCGTATGCCTGCTGATCCTCGATGTGTTGGGCGTAGGGCGGCGGAAGACGGTCGCTGCGTCGTAACGCTAGCGCTCCCTCACGGGCCCCCGACTGTCGCGAGGAAGAGACAATTGTGATCGGGGTGTCTGAGCATGCGGTGTGTCGTGCGCAATGCTGCCTCCAAGCCCCGTCTTTCTGCCCCTCCATCCCCCTCTTGCGCGCACTGCAATCCGCCCTTAACAACCCGTGAACACGTTGCTGCCAGAATCTGGTCTTAGGCGGGGCAATGGGCTATAAGGCTTCGCCTTGGTCCTGAGGGGCTTCTTGAAGGAAAGTTGCATGCGTAACGTCAATACCGGGCGACGGCCCGCTCTTACGGCCGTGACCCGGGCTGGTCTCGTTTCTGCGGTTCTCTTGGTTGGCGCGGCTCTTTCCGCCTGCACGACGGTGGAAGGCACCAATGCCCTGACCGATGCGGGCACCTTCGAGCGCGAAGTGATGACCTCCACCCTCCAGGGTCTGTCGCTGGTTCCCAAGGGCGAAGGCAAGTCCGAGACTATCGAAGCGCGTGGCCCGCTGGTCATGCCCAAGGCCGGCTCGGTCGCTCCTGCCCCGCAGCAGAGCGTCAAGACCGCCATGCTGCCGGTCGATTCCAGCAAGGTGCAGATCGACGCCACCAACCTTTCCGAAGCCGACATCCAGCGCCTGCGCAATGCGCGCGTGGTCGACCTTCGCTCGCTTTCCGGCCGCCCGCTTACCGATGCGGAAGCCCGCCAGCTTACGGCGCGCATGAATGCGGCCAACATGGCAACCACGGCCAATACCAAGCGTCCGCTCTACTATCCGCCCGACGAATACTTCACCACCGTTGGCGGTCGCGACCTGGTTTGCGCGACGCCGAGCGGCGAACTCGTGCGCATCGACGACAACCGTTGCCCGCCGGCCATCCGCAAGGCGTTGCAGTCGCGCGGCGTCAAGGGACCGGCATCGCCGGGCATGAGCGATCCGTTCAGCAGCCTTTCGGACGACCTCGGCCTCAGCAACAACTGACATTTCTGGCCAGACATTTAGCTACCCCCTCTTGCAGCCGAGGCTGCGGAGGGGGTAACGACTCCAGCATCCGTTGAACCGCGCCGCCTTCGGGCCCCGCATGAAAAGAAAGCGTCCGGCATGACTGAGAGCCGCACCCCACCGGCCATGGGCGATCGCCTGGCCAAAGTCATGGCCCGCTCGGGTCTCTGCTCGCGCCGCGATGCCGAGGCCTGGATCGCCGAGGGCCGCGTGTCGGTCAACGGCAAGGTGGTCAAGACCCCGGCCTTCAACGTCACCGATCGCGACAAGATCGCCGTCGACGGCAAGCCGCTTGCCGCGCGGCAGGGCACGCGTGTGTGGCTCTACCACAAGCCGCCGGGCCTCGTCGTGACCGAGAAGGACCCCGAGGGGCGTCCCACGATCTTCGAAGCACTCGCCGAGAAGGGGTTGCCGCGTGTCCTCACCATCGGGCGGCTCGATATCAATACCGAAGGCCTGCTGCTGCTTACCAATGATGGCGGGCTCAAGCGGGTGCTCGAACTGCCGGCTACCGGCTGGCTGCGCCGCTATCGCGTGCGCGCTTTCGGCAGCATCACGCAGGCGGCGCTCGACAAGCTGGCGGACGGCATCGAGGTTGAGGGCGTCAAGTACGGCCCGATCGAAGCCACGCTCGAACGCGAGCAGGGCTCCAATGTCTGGCTGATCGTTGCGCTACGCGAAGGCAAGAACCGCGAGGTCAAGAACGTGCTGGGCGCGCTTGGTCTCGAGGTCAACCGCCTCATCCGCGTCAGCTATGGCCCGTTCCAGCTCGGCGACCTGCCGGTGGGTGAGGTCGAGACCGTCAAGGATCGCGTGCTGCAGGATCAGCTTGGCGACCGGCTCGCCATCGAGGCCAAGGCCGACTTCTCGTCGGACCTGCCCGAGCCGCGCCGCATGGGGCGAGACGCCGGCAAGCCTGTGCGCGGCGAGCGCCCTGCGCGTACCCGCAAGATTCATTTCGACGACGGCCGTGCGCCGATGGAATACACGGCACCGCCGCAGCGCCGGAAAGGCGATGACGACAAGCCCATGCGCGGCAAGCGCGACGAGGGGTTCAAGCCGCGTCGCGGCAAGCCGGCGGATGCCGACCAGGCGCCGCGCTCGCGTACCGGCAAGCCGCTGCGCGGCGAGAAGCCCGTGAGCGACCGTCCGCGCCGTGGCCACAGCGAGCGCCCCGATACCCGCGAGGCAGGCGAATGGACGCGCAAGCCGCGCGCTCCGCGCTCGACCGCCGGGTTCGACGACAAGGCGAGCGCGCCCAAGCGCACCTATGGCAGCAAGACGCATGACGGCGGCAAGCCACGCTCGCGCAGTGCCGATGCCTCGGCCCGGCCCGCACGTGGCCCGCGCGCCGAAGGCTCAGGTCGTCCGCCGCGATCCGAAGGCGGTCCGGCTCGCGGTCCGCGTTCGGAAGGCGCAGGTTCGCGTCCTTCGCGTCCCGGTGGAGCCTCAGGACGCCCTGCCCGGCCGCCACGGGGCGAAGGCGCTCCCTCGCGCGGCAAGGCTGCTCCCGGCCGTCCGTCGCGTCCTGAAGGGGCGCCGAAGGGGCGTGGCGGCCCGCGCAAGGATGGCGGCTCGTCCGGTCCGCGTACGCCGCGCCCGACGGGTGGCGCGCCGCGCGGTCCCCGCAAGCCGCGCGGCTAAGCGATGCGCATCGTTGCCGGCAAGTTTCGCGGCAAGCAACTGCTCTCGCCGCCCGACGACTCGATCCGCCCGACTTCCGACCGGGCGCGCGAATCCATCTTCAACATCCTCGCGAGCCGGATGGGTCCGCATCTGGATGGCGTGCGGGTCATCGATCTCTTTGCGGGCACCGGCGCGCTGGGGCTGGAAGCCCTGTCGCGTGGCGCGACGAACGTGATTTTCGTAGACACCGGGGCTGATGCCCGCGGGCTCATCCGCGATCATATCGAGGCATTTGGCGCGGGTGGTGTTACCAAGCTGCTTCGGCGCGACGCGACCGATCTCGGGCCGGCAGGCACGATGGGCGGCATCGGCCTCGCCTTTCTCGATCCGCCCTACGGCAAGGGCCTGGGCGAAAAGGCACTGGTCGAGTTGCGTGAGGGCAAGTGGCTGGCTCCGGGCGCCATCGTGGTGCTCGAAGAGGCCAGCGAGGTGGCGGTGGAGCTACCCGAGGGTTTCACCCTCGAAGACCGCCGCGAATATGGCGCGGGTGCCATGCACATCCTCAGCTTCGCCGGCTGAGGCGTGGCCAAAACCTTCTTCCTGCCAGGTGCGGGTGGCAGCGCCGACTTCTGGCGCCCGGTCGCCACTCATTTGGGGCTCGATGGTCGGTTGCTGGCCTGGCCAGGGTTGGGCAACGAACTGCATAGACCTGACGTCAATGGCGTCGATGACCTCGTCAACATGGTTCTCGAAGGGCTCGACGAGCCCGCCAATATCATTGCGCAATCCATGGGAGGGCTCGTTGCCGTGAAGGTGGCGCTGGCCGCGCCGGAGAAGGTTCGACGGCTGGTGCTCACGGTGACTTCGGGCGGAGTGCCGGTGGCGGATCTCGGTGGGAGTGATTGGCGGGCGGACTATTACGCGGCCTATCCTGCTGCTGCCCGCTGGATTGGGGAGGCGCGCGAAGACCTGTCAGCGCGCCTCGGCGAGATCGCCTGCCCTACCCTGCTGCTCTGGGGTGATAGCGACCCGATAAGCCCAGTGGCCGTTGGGAGGCGTCTGGAAGCGCTGCTCCCCAATGGGCGGCTTCATGTGATCGAGGGCGGTGACCACGATCTGGCGATTACCCATGCGCAAGACGTGGCGCAGCTTATCGCCCGGCACCTCGGGGACGGCTAGCCGAAGAAGCCGAGCGTCCTGTCCAGTTCGCTCATAGGCGCGCAGGCGTTGAGGGCATCTTCGGCCTTGCGGCTGTCGCGGTTCATTGCGGCGATGAGGTCATCGAGCCCGCTGAAGACCTCCTGGCCGCGGATGTGGGCGATCAGGGCCACCGAAAGGTGGGCGCCATAGATGTCGTCATGGAAATCGAAGAGATGCGTCTCGAAGGGTGGACGCTGGTTGTTGAACATCGGCTTGCCGAAGCTGGCGACGCCGTTGATCAGCCGGTCGCCGAGACGCGCGCGTACCGCGTAGACGCCCTGAGCGAGGTGGAAACCCTCATGGGTGGCCATGTTGGCGGTGGGGAAACCCAGTTCGCGGCCGCGTCGATCGCCCGAGACGATCTCGCCTTCGACGAACCAGTGGTAGCCGAGGAGCTTGTTGGCCGTGGCGAGGTCGCCGACGCCGAGCGCCGCGCGGACGCGCGAGGACGAGATAGGTTCGGTACCATCATCGATCAGCGCCAGCGTTTCGACCTCGAAGCCATATTGCACGCCGGCTCTGCGCAGGAAATCGGGAGTACCGCGTCGGCCGCGGCCGAAATGAAAATCGGCGCCGACGATCACGCCGGAAACGGCGAGGGCATCGACCAGATAGCGCGAGACGAAATCTTCGGCCTCGACCTGCGAGAGATCGCGCGTGAAGGGCATGATGACGATGCCGTCGAGCCCCAACGCTTCGGCGAGGCGCGCCTTGGCATTGCCTTCGGTGAGGCGGAACATGAAGGGCTCGGGCGCGAAGACGTCACGCGGATGCGGCTCGAACGTCAGCACCACCGCCGGCACGCCGCGCTGGCGCGCGCGTTCCTTCAAGGCGGCGAAGACATGCTGGTGGCCACGGTGGAAGCCATCGAAATTGCCGATGGCAACCTGGGCACCCTTGAGCTGGGCCGGTACGTTATCCAGGCCCGCTAGCTTGATGAAATCAGTCACTTGTAGTTACGCCCCAGGGTGCAAGCCGCGGGAAATTGCCAAGTTTGGCGCGCCATTGCAAGCTACCAAGCCAGCCGCGGCATGAAGCCGGCGAGGCGGGCGCCGGTAGTGGCCACGAAGTTGCGGATATGCTCGGGGTCCGGCTCGCCGAAGGCATCCAGCTCGCCCGCATGGATCGAGCCGGTGATGAACAGGAAATCAATGCCGAAATCGGCGGCGCCCATAGCGTCGGTGCGCACGCTGTCGCCGATGGCGAGGATGCAGCTGCGCTCGACGGGATGGCCGACGGCCTTCTCGGCCAGTGCCAAAGCTTCGTTGTAGATCGGCGCATAGGGTTTGCCGGCCATCAGCACGATGCCGCCCAGTTCCTCATAGATATCGGCCAGTGCGCCGCCGCAATAGACGATCTGCTCGCCGATCTCGACCACCTTGTCGGGATTGGCGCAGATCAGCGGCAGGCCACGACGGCGCCAATGGGCGATGCGATCGGAATACATGTCGGGCGTATCGTCATCGGTATCGAGGTCCGTGACGACGACGGCGGAAGCCTCGTCGGCCGTGCCACGGCGCACGTTGAGGCCCTCGTAAAGCGCATCGTCGGCGGTGGGCGGCCCGACATGGTGGATGACCTTGCCGGAATAGCGCGCGATCATGGTGCGAGTGGCGTCGCCAGAGGTCACCACCGAATCATAGGCATCGCCCGGGACGCCGAGTTCATTGAGCATGGCGATGATGGGGCCTGAGGGCCGAGGCGCGTTGGTGATGAGGACGACGCGTCCGCCGGCCTGGCGGAACTTCACCAGCGCCTCGACGGCGCTCGGATAGGCAGCCACGCCGTTATGCACCACGCCCCAGACGTCCGACAGCACGACGTCATAGCGTCCGGCAATGGCTGAAAGCCCGGAAAGCGCTCCGGCTGTTTCCGACATGTTTGGTCCTTCGCTTACGCTACAGGCGCCAGGCGATCACCCACGAGATCAGGACGGATCGGACCGGCGGAGGCCATGTAATAGCCCTGTGCGTAGCCGAACCCATCTTCGAGGAGGGATATGATCTGGTCTTCGGACCTGATGCCCATCGCCATCAGGTCGATGCCCGAGCGCTCGACGAAACTGGCGATATCGGAAGTGTGGATATCGGTAAAGGCCCCAGGCTGCTCGACGAACCGTGTCGCATCGACGCGGACGGAACGGACGCCAAGAGCCGAGAGCTCGCTGAAATCCGAACGCAGCGAGCGGGCATTGACGATCGAATAGGCGGCGCCTCGACGCATCATCGCCGCCAGTGCCTGGCGCTCGGCACTGGTGCAGGCGCGCCAATCGTCTTCGCTGATGGCGAAATTGATCACCGGGACAGTGCCGCGATTGGCTTCGAGCAGGGCAGAAATCTGATTGACCGCCGGCACGTCGCCCAGCGTGGCGCGCGAGAGCGGCACGTAGAGGGTGAGCGTCGATTTGTTGGCGCGGGCGCGGTGCAGCAGCGTCACCGCCTCTTCGGCAGCCATGATCTCGATGCGGCGGATGACGCTTTCGCCACCGCGCACCGGCATGAATTCCGAGGCAGCGGCGATGTCACCCCCGTCCATGCGCATGCGCGGTGTGAGGTCATAGCCGTGCACGCGGCGCTGCGGCAGCGTAAAAATCGGCTCGATGTGGAAAAGAATGCGTCCTTCGCTGAGCGCATCCTCGACGATGGAAAGATCGATATCCGGTTCGGGCAGCGCTTCGGGCACGGCGCGGGCGGTGGCGCTCAGGACCATCGGGCCCTTATGCGCTTCGCGCTCCTCTTCCTGGGCCTGTTCAAGGTCGGAAACCGCTTCGGCGACCTGGCGCACGACGGTGCCCAGCACGGAAATATCGGCTTCGAGGCCGGAAAGGCGCTTGCCGGCATCGACGTCGGTAAGGGCGTTGATGCGCTGGGAGAGGACCTGCCCTGCCTGCGCGTCAGTGGCGAGGAGACGCGACAATTCCTCGACGGCGCGTTCAAGGCGCGCTTCGGAGCGGCGACGCAGTTGGCGTTCCATGTAGATGACGGCCAAACCGGCGGCCAGCATGGCGAGCATCAGGGCTTCGACCGGCGAAAACGCCAGGCCAAAATAGGCCGTAGCTGCGAGAGCGCAGGCTGCCAGGGCGATGAAAGTATAAACCAGCGCCTGCACTACCTATTCCCGGCGAGTTGGTGATTCTGTTTCAACTCAATACCACCCAAGCCGAAACGGCAAAAGCGGATGCCTTCGACGGGAAGACAAACGAATTGTTTACCCTGTTCATAAACAATCTGCGGAAAGCAAAAACGCCAGAGGCGAGGATAACGCCCATGCCGATGCGACCCGGACAAAGGTCCGACGCCGCTGCGACGATTCTCCTGATCGACCGTGATCCCGCCGCCGCGCGGGCCATGGCGGCGAACCTTTCGGGTTGCCTGCTCAGTGAACCGGTGATCGAGGAGGCCCGCAATGGCCGGACCGGCGCCGACAGGCTGCGCGGGCGGGATTTCGACATCGTTCTCATGGATCTTTCCAGCCTCGATGACCTGGCGCCGAGCACCGAGGAAGCGGTGGCACGGCTCGCCAAGATCGCGGAAGGCGCGCTGCTGATCGCGCTTTCAGGCGGGGCTTCGGTGTCGGCGGCGGTCGCCGCCATGCGGGCGGGAGCACACGATTTTCTCGCCAAGCCGCTTTCGGGTTCGGGCTTCGCTGCCCGAATCGGTGAGCTGGCGCACCGGCACGGCAAAGCGCGCGCACTCACGATCGATGCGCGACCAGGCATTAAGGAAGATTTCGCCGGCTTCGTCGGCGCATCGACCCAGATGCAATATGTCTACGAGCAGATCGGGCGTATCGCGCCTTCATCGGCTCCGGTTTTCATCACCGGCGAAAGCGGCACGGGCAAGGAAGTCTGCGCCGAAGCGCTCCACAGCCAGGGGCCGCGCGCGGGCAAGCGGTTCGTGGCAGTCAATTGCGCGGCGATCCCGCGCGACCTCATGGAGAGCGAGCTCTTCGGGGCGGCGCGTGGGGCCTATACGGGCTCCGTGGAAGACAGGAAGGGCGCAGCGGAGCTGGCCGATGGCGGCACGCTGTTCCTCGACGAAATCGGTGAAATGGACCTTTCGCTGCAGAGCAAGCTGCTGCGTTTCCTGCAGACCGGTGCGCTCAGCCGCGTTGGCGAGGCCGATACCCGCCAAGTCGATGTTCGCGTCATCTGCGCCACCAATCGCAACCCGATGCAGATGATTACCGAAAAGCGGTTCCGCGAGGACCTTTTCTATCGCCTGCACGTCCTGCCCATTCACCTGCCACCGCTGCGCCAACGGCCGGCGGATATCCTGGTGCTGGCCCAGCATTTCCTCGCGCGCTTTGCGCAGGAGGAGCACAAGCAGTTCGCCGGTTTCTCGCCCGAGACTGCCGATGGCCTCATCGCCCGCGAATGGCCAGGCAATGTGCGGCAGCTGCAGAACCTCGTGCGGCGTCTGGTCGTGATGTTCGACGGCGGCGAGATCACCGCCGAAATGGTCGCGGCCGCCGATATCGAATCCCGCAGCTTTGCACCGCCTCCGGTCGCCGAGGCCCCTGCCCCACGTCGCACAACGGTCCTGCCGATGTGGCAGCAGGAGCAGCGCATCATCGAGGATGCAATCCTGAGCTTTAACGGCAACATCGCCCTGGCGGCCGCGGCCCTTGAGCTCAGCCCATCGACAATCTATCGCAAGCGGCAGGCCTGGGCGGAGATGGCGGGACGGAAGGGCGTGGCTTAGCTTTACGAAAACCCATAAATTAGGTACTTTAGATAAACTACCTGATTTAAGGAACTATATCGTGCGCCGCTTCTCGCTCACCGAACTCAACAATCGCTCGGGCGAGGTGGTTGAAGCCGCCTATTCGGGCCCGGTCGAGATCACCCGCCACGGCAAGCCGAAATTCATCATCATAACGGCGGAAGAATACGCCCGGCTGGCCCGGCGCGACCCGCGCCGCGTATACGGTGTCGGGGAGACACCGGATGAAGTAGCCGACGCCTTTGCCCAGGAGCTAGATCGCCTGTCGCGCGGCGAAGGTTACGGCGACGATGAACCCTGACCCGCTGCGGCCGGGCACTGTCCTACCTACCCTTATCTCTGGCTGCGGGAGCAAAAAGAGGGGGAAACCGAGGGGCGGAAGGAGCGACCGGTCTGCATGGTGATCGCGCTGAAGACAGGGAGCGGCACGACGCACCTGATGCTGTTAGCCATCTCGAGTAAACCGCCAATTCGCGAGCAGGACGCGATCGAGATTCCAGAGATAGAGAGGAGGCGTGGCGGGCTGAGTGAGGTCGGCACGTCGTGGATCGTCATCAGCGAGTACAATTATGATGTCGCCGAACAATCCTTCTACCTTAGGCCTGATCAGGCGCCGCTGGGTCGCTTCAGCCGCTCTTTCGTGGCTTTGCTCGCCGCACGCCTCGCTCCGTTGCTCAAGTCCAGGACCGGGCGGGTCGGACGGCTCTAAAGTCCCAGCTTTTCCTTGGCCTTGCGGGCGGTGGCGAAGGCCTTGTGTTCTTCGCCCAAGGCGGTGCCCTTCTTGAGGACATTGCCTTCGGCATCGAGAACCTCCCATTGCCACTGAGCGTTGAGGCCTGCGCCGCCGGTGCGGCGGATGCGGATGTCGGAATTTTTTGGCTTTTCGGTCATAGCCCCTTATCTCTCATTGTAAGCGCGGGTGGAAGCCGACTTCACCGCTCCGTCACAATCCCGCGACCTTGACTCCCTAAAACACGGCTCCTATATCGGCTGCCAGCCAGTTAGCACTCTGTTATCCGGAGTGCTAACAGGTCTCAGATTTGCATCACCGTTAGGTCTCATAAGGAGCGAAAATGAGCTTCCGTCCCCTGCACGACCGCGTGGTCGTCCGGCGCGTCGACAGCGAGGAAAAGTCCGCTGGCGGCATCATCATCCCCGACACCGCCAAGGAAAAGCCCTCCGAAGGCATCATCGAGGCCGTTGGCCCCGGTGCGCGTGACGAAAGCGGCAAGGTTGTTGCCCTGGACGTCAAGGCAGGCGATCGCGTGCTCTTCGGCAAGTGGAGCGGCACCGAGGTCAAGATCGACGGCAAGGACCTGTTGATCATGAAGGAATCCGACATCCTGGGCATCATCGGCTAAAGCCGGCTCCGGACAGTCCGTTCAACGCTTACTAAGGAGCGCCAGACATGGCCGCTAAAGAAGTAAAGTTCTCCACCGATGCCCGCGAGCGCATGCTGCGCGGCGTCAACACCCTTGCCAATGCGGTGAAGGTGACCCTCGGCCCGAAGGGTCGTAACGTCGTTATCGAAAAGTCGTTCGGCGCCCCGCGCATCACCAAGGACGGCGTCACCGTCGCCAAGGAAATCGAACTCGAGGACAAGTACGAGAACCTGGGCGCCCAGCTCCTGCGCTCGGTTGCGTCCAAGACCAACGACATCGCCGGTGACGGCACCACCACCGCGACCGTTCTCGGCCAGGCCATCGTCGTCGAAGGCGTCAAGGCCGTCGCCGCCGGCTTCAACCCGATGGATCTGAAGCGCGGCATCGACATGGCCGTCGAGGAAGTCGTTTCCAACCTCAAGTCCAAGGCCAAGAAGATCAATTCTTCGGCTGAAGTCGCCCAGGTCGGCACCATCTCGGCCAACGGCGAATCGTCGATCGGCGACCAGATTGCCGAAGCCATGCAGAAGGTCGGCAACGAGGGTGTCATCACCGTCGAGGAAGCCAAGACCGCCGAGACCGAGCTCGAAGTCGTCGAAGGCATGCAGTTCGACCGCGGCTACCTCTCGCCCTACTTCGTGACCAACACCGAGAAGATGACCGCCGTCCTCGAAGACGCCGTCATCCTCCTCCACGAGAAGAAGCTCTCGAACCTGCAGACCATTCTGCCGCTGCTCGAAGCTGTCGTTCAGTCCCAGCGCCCGCTGCTGATCATTGCCGAGGACATCGAGGGCGAAGCCCTTGCCACCCTCGTCGTCAACCGTCTGCGCGCCGGCCTCAAGGTCGCTGCCGTCAAGGCCCCGGGCTTTGGTGACCGCCGCAAGGCCATGCTCGAAGACATCGCCATCCTCACCGGTGGCCAGGTGATCTCCGAAGACCTCGGCATCAAGCTCGAGAACGTGACCATCGACATGCTCGGCACTGCCAAGCGCGTTGAAATCACCAAGGAAAACACCACGATCGTGGATGGCGCCGGTTCCCAGGAAGACATCCAGGGCCGCGTTGCTCAGATCAAGGCGCAGATCGAGGAAACCACCTCGGACTACGACAAGGAAAAGCTGCAGGAACGTCTGGCCAAGCTCGCTGGCGGCGTTGCGGTGATCAAGGTCGGCGGCGCCACTGAAGTGGAAGTCAAGGAGCGCAAGGATCGCGTCGACGACGCCCTGAACGCTACCCGCGCTGCCGTTGAAGAAGGCATCGTTCCGGGCGGTGGCGTTGCGCTGCTGCGCGCTTCGGCTGCCATCAAGGTCAAGGGCGCCAATGCCGACCAGGAAGCCGGCATCGCCATCGTGCGCCGCGCTCTCCAGGAGCCGGTCCGTCAGATCTCGAACAATGCCGGCGCCGAAGGCTCGGTCGTTGTGGCCAAGATCCTCGAGAACCCGTCCGAGTCGTTCGGCTACAACGCCGCGACCGACCAGTACGGCGATCTCGTGCAGCTCGGCGTTATCGACCCGGTCAAGGTCGTGCGCACCGCCCTCCAGGACGCGGCTTCGGTCGCTTCGCTCCTGATCACCACCGAGGCGCTCATTGCCGAGCTGCCGAAGGATGCTGCTCCGGCCATGCCGGGCGGCGGTGGCATGGGCGGCATGGGCGGCATGGACTTCTAAGAAGTCCGGCCGGCATCAGCCGACTAGAGCACCTGACCTTTCCCAAGGTCACGAACGGGAGGGCGGTCCATAAGGGCCGCCCTTTCCCTTTGCGGGTGATGTTCGCTCAAACGCTCTGGCCCGGCGCCCTTGGCTGCTCTAGGCTCGGACAACTTCACCACAGGAAGCGCCCATGGCCCCTCCCACCAGACGACATACCAGCGCCATCGACCAGGCCGAGGCCCTCTTCAAGGCAGCGACGACCAAGCAGGTCGAGAACGTATCGCCCAAGAGCAACGCGATTCCGGTCGGCAAGGAAACGGTTTCGCTGCGCCTCGATCGCGACGTGCTCGAGCACTTCCAGGATGACGGTCCGGGCTGGCAGGACCGGATAAACGCGGCCCTCCGCACGTTCATCGAGAAGTAGCATGCGCGGCGTGGCGGCGTTGGCTCTGGCGGCTCTCCTCGCTTCGCCTGCGCTGGCGCAGGACGAGGAAGCCTATATCGATGACCGCTCAACGCCCGAGGCGGTGATCAATTCGCTCTACAACGCCATCAATCGCGCCGAATACCTGCGCGCCTATTCCTATTTCGGCGCGGACAACGCGCCCGCCGATTTCGAGACCTTCTCCAAGGGCTACGAGGATACCGACAGCGTCGATGTCCTGCTCGGCAAGTCGACGTCGGAAGGCGCGGCGGGGAGCACATATTATTCGGTGCCGGTGGCCATCGATGCCGTGGGCAAGGACGGCACGCATAAGCAGTTTGCCGGCTGCTACACGCTGCGCCTCGCCAACCCGCAGATCCAGGCGACGCCGCCGTTTGTGCCGCTGCACATCGAGAAGGGCGACCTCAAGGCCGCCAACGGCGAGCTCGAAGCGATCCTGCCGGCGAGCTGCGAGTAGCTGCCCCTCCTCCCGACATCCGATTTGACTCGGGCCGGCGGGCCATAGCATCCTCTGCCGTATAGACTTTTCGAGGGTTCGACCGTGTTCCGCACCGGCCAGTTTCTTGGCGCTATCGCGCTTTCCGTTTTGATACTCTCGCCGGCCATTGCCGTGGAGAAGAGCAAGGATGCCAATCCTTCGTCTTCCACCGCCACGCCCGCAGCGACGTCCGGCGGCAATTCGGACAAGACGCCGAGCAAGAAGCCGACCACGACGCAGACGCCGACGGCTCCCCGTTCGGTCGACGACATTCTCGACGAAGCCGATCAGTATTACGACGGCGACGGGGTCAAGCAGGACTACGACAAGGCGCTGGCCCTCTATCGCGAAGCGGCGGCCCTGGGCGATGGCTACGGCTATGACATGGTCGGGCTGATGTATGATCTCGGCCGGTCGGTCAAGGAAGACCCCAAGGAGGCCATGGCCTGGTATCGCAAGGCTGCCGATGCGGGCTTCTACACCGCCATGGTCAATATCGGCACGCTCTACGAACAGGGCCGCGGGGTGACCAAGGACCTTGAGGAAGCGGTGAGCTGGTACCGCAAGGCTGCCGAGAAGGACAATCTGCGCGGCATGTACTATCTGGGCGACATGTACCTGGAAGGCCGAGGCATCGGCAAGGATCTGGAAGAGGCGGTGAGCTGGTACCAGAAGGCCGTCGATGGTGGCTATGCCGACGCCTATTGGGCGCTATCGCTGCGCTACGTCTATGGCGAAGGCGTCGCCAAGGATACGCACAAGGCCGCCGACCTAGCCTATTACGCGCTAACGCATGGCGTGCAGTCGGCCCACGACAATCTCTTCGATGCCCGCAACAAGAATGTCTCGGCCAATTTCCTGCGTCGCATCCAGGAATTGCTGAAGCAGGACGGGTTCTACGACGGCAGGGCCGATGGCAATTTCGGGCCGCAGACCCGCACCGCCATCGAGGCCGCGTTCGGCACCGCCAATTAGGGCACGAGCAGCAGCTTGAGCGCCATCGCCACCGAGACCACGACGACGAGAGGCCGGATGAGCTTGGCGCCGAAGCGGATGCCCGTCAGCGCGCCGAGATAGCCGCCTGCGATCTGTCCGACCGCCATGGTCAAGGCGGCGGGCCAGACGACATCGCCCGAGGGGATGAAAAGCAGCAACGCGCCAAGGTTGGAGGCGAGGTTGAGCACCTTGGTGTTGCCTGCCGCGCGCGTGACGCCCAGACCGAAGAGCGCGACGAAGGCCAGCGTCAGGAACGAGCCGGTGCCCGGTCCGAAAATGCCGTCATAAAAGCCGACACCAAAGCCAACGAGCGGCACGAAGATGGGGAAGCTCAGCCGCGCTGCGCGGTCGGCATCGGTCAGCTTGGGCGCGAACATGAAGTAGCCGGCAATGGCGATGAGCGCGATCGGCACGATCACGTCGAGAATGCCGGTATCGATGTTCTTGACCGTGAGGGCGCCGAGCAGGCTGCCCGCCAGGGTCAGCAGAATGGCCGGCACCAGCGCCCGCAGTGATACCAGGCCCTTGCGCCAATAGGTGGTGGCGGCAATAGTCGTGCCGACGATCGATTGCATCTTGTTGGTTGCCAGCGCGGCAACCGGCGGCAGGCCCGCAGAAAGCAGAGCCGGCAGCGACAGCATGCCCCCGCCTCCCGCAATGGCATCCACGAAACCGGCGGCAAGGCCGACAACGGCAAGGGCGAGCAGGGTAAGCGGTTCCAAAGTCAGGACTTCTTCTTGGGCAGGTCCCGGATGCGGGACATCGGGTCGTCGGGCGGGGGGAAATCGGCAACGCGCCGCTCGTAAAGCGGAATGTTGATCATCGAGGACATAAAGCCGCTCATGCCAAGCTGCAAGCCCGCTACGAGCGATGTCATGGCCAGGATCATGTAGCGCATGCTCGATGTGACATCGAGCGGGCCGAAATCGCGCGAAGCCCAGACGCTGACGCCCCAGATGAGCGTGCCTATTCCAATGGCCACCAGCACGACTGCGGCGAGCAGGATGCGCTCGAGCGTCAGCGCTTCGAGCAGGCCATCGAAGCCCGATTTGGGGATGAAGCCGTAACGTGAGGCAAAGCGCCGGCCGATAAGGGCGAACGAGATCGACTGCAGGCCGACGATGATGAACATCGCCGCCATGAGGAAGGTGTGGAGGTCGATCTCGACGGTCGGGGTGAGATGCACCGGCCCCTGCAACAGGATGCCGCCCAGCACCATGCCGACCACCAGCAGCGTGATGCCCGGATAGAGGAAGAGCCAGCGCGGCGAGAAGAGCAGCAGGAACCGCAGGTGCCGCCAGCCGTCGCGGAACGAGCGCAGATGCGGGCGGCGGGAGCGACCATCGGGCCAGAGCGTGGTGGGCACTTCGCCGATCGAGAGGTCGGCCTGAGTGGCCTTGACCACCATTTCGGAGGCGAATTCCATGCCGGTCGTGCGCAGGTTGAGCGCCAGGATCGCGTCGCGATCGAAGCCGCGCAGCCCGCAATGAAAATCGCCTATGTGCGACCCGAAGAAGAGCCTGCCGGCAAATGAAAGCACGGGGTTGCCGACATAGCGGTGAAGCGGCGGCATGGCGCCCGGCTTGATGCCGCCCTTGAAGCGGTTGCCCATCACCAATTGCTTGCCGGCGCGCAGCTCGGCGAGGAACGGGTCGAGGCTGGAGAAATCATAGCTGTCGTCGGCATCGCCCATGATGACGAAACGGCCCTGCGCGGCCGCGATGCCGCCTGCAAGGGCAGCGCCGTAGCCCTTGGTCGCCACGCGCACCAGCCGCGCGCCGTTCTCGACGGCGATGTCCTGGCTGCCGTCGGTCGAACCGTTGTCCGCCACCACGACCTCGCCCTCGACACCCGCGCGTTCGAGGAAGCCGCGCGCCTTGCGAATGCAGGTCGCCAGCGTCTCGGCCTCGTTAAGGCAAGGCATCAGGATGGTGAGTTCAATCGCTTTCGGCACGCCGGTCGCCCCTGTCCGGAAGATTACCGGGTCAAGCTTCTAGCTGCAAATTGGTTCAAGAATTGCGCATGGGGTGTGGGCGCCGTGTCTGGACCCGATACCGCCCCACACGCACCCCACCACGGAACTTCCCCGGGCGAAGACCCGGGGTCTACGGATATCTCCACTCGCGTGGAGCGGTGCAATAGGCCCCGGGTCTGCGCCCGGGGAAGTGCGGTGGTGGGGTTGGATAGGAGCGCGAGCCCCTAAAGCTCCTGAACCGCCGCCTCTGCCCCCAGTCGCGCCAGCAATTGTCCCAGCGTCGCAACACGCCTCGCATCCCAATCCGCCGTCCGGCTCACGATAAGCGCGGCTTCGCTCTTAAGGATCACGCCGTCTTCGATGATGCGCAGATGGTTGGCTACCAGCGTCGATCCCGAGGAGGTGATGTCCACGATGATATCGGCTACGCCCGCGGCCGGGGCCGCCTCGGTGGCGCCGAGGCTTTCGACGATCCGGTATTCGGCGATGCCATGGGCGGCGAAGTGCCGGCGGGTGACGTTGACGTATTTGGTCGCGATGCGCAGCCAGCGGCCGTGGCGGGCGCGGAAATCGGAGGCGACGTCGGAGAGATCGTGCATCTGCGTGACGTCGATCCAGGCCTCGGGCACGGCGACCACCACGTCGGCATTGCCGAAGCCGAGCGGCTTGGCGATCACGACGCTTTCCGGGCCATGCTCTGCAGTCTCGTGGATGAGGTCGATGCCCGTCACGCCGATATCGATGGCGCCGCGGATGAGTTCGCGCGCGATCTCGGCGGCGGGGTAGAAACGCACCGTCACGTCGTCGAAGCCTTCGAGCGCGCCCAGATAGGAGCGTGCGCCGCCCGGCCGGGTTATGTTGAGCCCCGCCTTGGCAAAGGTCTCGCGGGTCACTTCCTCGAGCCGGCCCTTGGAGGGCACCGCCAACGTAATGCCGCTCATGCCAGCGCCTCCTTCTCCAGCCGGTCGACCCAGACCGCGCAGCCGGCCGCCGCGATGCGCGCGGTGGCGCCCAGGCGCTCCAGCAGCCGATCATATTGACCGCCGGACGCGAGCACATGGCCGCCCTGCCCGGTCATCTCGAAGACGACGCCGGTATAGTAATCGAGGCGCGGGGAGAAGGCGGCGTCGAACGTCACGGGCGCGGCCGGTCCGAACGCGGTCAGATGACGGCGAAGCGTGCGCAGCGGCGCCGAAAGATCGACGCGCGCGCCCTCGGCCAGCGCCTCGACCTGATCCAGTGCCTCATCGGCCTCGCCGGCAATCGCCAGATAGTCGCGCAAAAGCGTCAACGTCGCTGCCGGCACCAGCGCCGCGTCGAGCGCCTGCTGCTCGAGATAGCGATCGGCGATTTCCTCCGGGCCGCGGCCATCGGTGAGGCTGAGGCCGGCCGCCACCATCTGCTCGGTCACCAGCTCGACCAGCGTCGCGCGGTCGGGCGTTTCCGCCTTGCCGTTGCCTTGCATGGCCAGACGATCGAGGAGGCGCGCCAGCGCTTCGGCGTGGCCGAAACGGTTGCGAATGCGCGGGCGCCAGACATCGGGCATGTCGAGCCCGGCCAACAGCGCCTCGAAAAGGCCGACGCCCCCAAGGCGCATCACAGCATTGCGGGCGTTGAAGATTTCGAGCGTCCGGCGGGCGAAGCCGAAAACACGGTCGAGCGCCAGATCGGCATCCGGCTGCGCCATGAGTTCGAGGCCGGCCTGATCGACTTCGATCACACCGGAGCGGCGCTGCCGGAAGATGGGCCCCAGATAGCCGAAGGCCGCGGGTTGGCCGGCGCGCGGGCTGTTGAGATAGTCGGCGACGATGGGCAGCGTGAAATCGGGACGCAGACAGAATTCAGTGCCGTCCCCGCCGCTGGTCAGCAGCAGCCGGCGGCCGAATTCCTCACCTGCCAGGTCGAAATACGGCCCGGCCGGCAGCAGCAAAGGCGGGGTAACACGGGTCACGCCCTCTCCCTCGACCAAGGCGGCGAGGGCTGCCCGTCGCTGCGCGCTCGTGGTCACGCCAGCATGTCCCTGATGGCCTGCACGAGATCGACACGGGCCACGTTCACCTGGGCCGGGCGCGCCGCCTTCATCTCGGCATTGGAGGTGAACTCCTTGGCCGCCTCGGCACCGGCCACCATGTCCTTGATGGTGACCATGCCGTGCTCGCGCTCGTTGGAGCCTTCGATCACCACCGCCGGAGCGTTGCGCCGATTGGCGTATTTCATCTGCGCGTTCATGCCCGAGGAACCGAGATACATCTCGGCCCGGATCCCGGCATTGCGCAGTTCGGATACCATGGCCTGGTAGCGCGCCGTCTGGTCGCGATCCATGACCAGCACCACGACGGGCCCCTGCACCGCCTCGGAGGGGAGGTTGCCGGTGAGTTTCAGCGCATTGGCGAGACGCGACACGCCGATGGAGAAGCCGGTAGCCGGCACCGGCTCGGAGCGGAAGCGCGAAACCAGCCCGTCATAGCGGCCACCACCACCGACAGAGCCGAAGACGACCTGCTGACCCTTCTCGTTGGTGACGGCGAAGGTGAGTTCGATCTCGAAGACCGGGCCGGTGTAGTATTCGAGGCCACGGACGACTGAAGGATCGATCTTGATGCGGTCCGGTCCGTAGCCCGCGGCGGCGAACAGCATCGCCATGGCGCGCAGCTCGGTCACGCCGGCAGTGCCGGTTTCGTTGCCGGTCACGAGCTTGTCGAGCTCACCGAACAGCGCCTCGCCCTCGCCGCTTGCGGAGGTATAGGCCAGCACCTTGGCGATCTGGCTGTCGTCGAGCCCGGCACCCTTGGTGAAGTCGCCGCTTTCGTCCTCGCGGCCCTTGCCGAGCAGGGCGCGGACGCCGTCCATGCCGAGGCGATCGAGCTTGTCGATGGCGCGGAGCACCACGAGGCTCTTGTCCGGATCGGCCTTGCCCAGGCCAATGCTTTCCAGCACGCCGTCGAGCACTTTGCGGTTGTTGACCTTGACGATGTATTTCCCCTGGAGGCCGAGGGCATCCATGGTGTCGGCCATCATCATGCAGATTTCGGCATCCGATTCCGGACCGGCGGCGCCGACGGTATCGGCATCGAACTGCATGAACTGGCGGAAGCGGCCCGGGCCCGGCTTTTCGTTGCGGAACACGTAGCCGGCGCGATAGGAGCGGAACGGCTTGGGCAGCTTGTCGTAGTTTTCGGCGAAATAGCGGGCGAGCGGCGCGGTCAGGTCGTAGCGCAGGCTCAGCCATTGCTCGTCATCGTCCTGAAGCGAGAACACGCCGGCATTGGGCCGGTCGGTATCCGGCAGAAACTTGCCCAGAGTCTCGGTGTATTCGAAGAGCGGGGTTTCGATCGGGTCGAACCCGTAGCGCTGATAGACAGCCTTGATCTTGGCGATCATGGCGTCGGTCGCCGCGATATCGGCGGGCGTGCGATCCTCGAAACCGCGCGGCAGCCGCGGCACGATCAGCTTGGATTTATCGGTCATCTGGCAAAGTCCGGAAAAGTCGCGGGTGTTGGTAGCGGATTGAGGTTGGCACGGCAAGCGTGGGGCTCCCCGAAAACCGGAGAGCCCCCTCGCTTTTAGGCGCGCCAGAGCACCAGCAGCATTGGCTTGATGGTCGGGACGCCCTCATACGGGCCGGCATCGCCATCGGGCGGCAGGCCGAGGTCGCCGCGCAGGTGCGCCGGCGCTATGGGCGGACGCACCCGGTAGCGCCACCACGAGAGCAAGGCTGCAAGCTGCTTGCCGCCGTTCTCTTCCGTAGCGGGTACCGGGGTGGCGTTCTTGAGGGGCTGGAATTCGAGAATGGTCATTTTGTCTTCTCCTTTGTTGGGGTTGTGGGGCTGGGAACGGCTAGTTCATCCAGTCCTTGCTCTTGCCCTGGTCGGCCTTGCGGCCGAGGTCCACGAGCGGAAAATCGAACATGGACGGCTCGCGGGGCGGCAATCCCACATCCGCACGCAGATGATCGGGTACCGCCGGATTCTGGCGGCCCCACCAGGCCACAAGCCTGGCAAACCATCCCTGGGCAGCCTCAGGCTCCCGCCTGGGAACCGCAGGCACCAGGGAATGGGCCTTCACTTGGTGAATCGACATTTCATGTTCCGAACCGCAAAAGCGGCCGGCTCCTGTTGCTGGAAATGAAGAGACTCGTGACGGAGGGACGAAAATGGTCCCGGAAAGGCAGTCAGTCGTCTCGTTAGGCTAGGAAGTTGTCCGTCGCTGAAGGATCAGCAGGGAATTCAGGCGTTGGCCGGCTTCAATGTCGAAGCCACATACCCGAATTGGTGCAGGCGATTTTGGTGAAGCGTACGCGATAGGTCATCAGACGCCTCCTCGGCTGCGTGTTGGACATTGCGCTTGTAACGCGCTCGTGAGCGCCTGCCAACACCCGATGCGGCAGCTTGTCGCGCTGCGGGTGGATTGTTGTGCAAAAGCAACAGTATGGGTGGCGAGAAGTGATCGAGGCAAGCGATGCCTCTTCGCGGTTGGGCGCGTAGCTTCCCCCCACCCCTTACTTCCCCGGGCGAAGACCCGGGGCCCACGGATAGCGCCACTCGCGTTGGTTGGGGCAATAGGCCCCGGCTCTACGGCCGGGGAAGTAAGGGGTGGGGTGAATGCAGGGGTGCCAGGATAGAGTAACGCCCTACTTCGGCCGCACCAGCCCCTTGCGTTCCGCATCCACCTCGGCGTGGCAGAAACATCCGGGGACGTGGTCGTTCACCATGCCCATCGCCTGCATGAAGGCGTAGGCCGTGGTTGGCCCCACGAAGCTGAAGCCGCGCTTGCGCAAATCCTTGCTCATGCGCCGCGACGCATCGGATTGCGCGACGAACGTGCCCGGAGGCGGCAATTCCTCGGGCTTGGGCTCGAACCGCCAGAAATAGGCCGCGAGCGAGCCGAATTCCTTCTGCAGTTCCAGCGCCCGCTTGGCATTGTTGATGGTCGAGGCGATCTTGCCGCGATGGCGGATGATGCCGGTATCCTGCAGCAGCCGCTCGATATCGGTTTCGTCCATCGCAGCCACGCGTGGGATGTCGAAGCCGTGGAACACTTCGCGAAAGCGTTCGCGCTTGCGCAGGATGGTGATCCAGGCCAGCCCCGACTGGAAACCTTCCAGGCACAGCTTCTCGAAAAGCCGCGAGTCGGAGGTGACCGGACGGCCCCATTCGCGATCATGATAGTGCTGGTAGAGCGGGTCGCTTCCCGCCCAGGTGCAACGGACAAGTTCTGTGGTGTCTTCGGTCATGGTCCGCTATCTCGGTTCAGAATCGCCTCGGCGCCACCCGATTTTGACGGGCCGGAAAGAAATAGGAAACCACGTCGTTTCACTCCGTCTTGGCGAATATCGTGCAGATTTCCTGGCGATTTATCGATTGGGGGATCGGTTCGATGTTGCGTCTGGTTCGCGCGGCGACTTGCAGCCTGGCCATCTTGAGCGCACTGACGCTCGATGCCTTTGCCGGGCAGGTTCAGCAATATCCATGGGTCTACGCGCCGCCGCCGGGCATGAGCGTGGTTGCCGGTCGACCGGCCAATGGCCTGCAGTTGCAGGCGCGCTTCCGCGTCAATCCGACCTTCCTGCGGCAGGTCGTGCGCGTGGCCACGTCCGAGCGTGCCGGCACCATCGTCGTCGATACCCGCCAGCACTTCCTCTATTTCATGCTCGGCGAGGGCAAGGCGCTCCGCTACGGCATCGGCACCGCCAAGACCGGCTTTGAATGGTCGGGCACGCACCGCATCACCAACAAGCGCGAATGGCCGGACTGGACGCCGCCCGCCGAGATGCTCAAGCGCCGGCCGGGCTTGCCGCACCACATGGAAGGCGGGGCGAACAATCCGCTCGGCGCCCGCGCACTCTACATCGGCTCGACCCTTTACCGCATCCATGGCACCAACGAGCCCTGGACCATCGGCGGGGACGTCTCCTCGGGTTGCATCCGCATGACCAACGATGATGTCATCGATCTTTTCGCGCGTGTGCAAATTGGCACAAAGGTCATTGTTCTTTAGTTAGGAATTTCAGGCACTCTCGGCCCAATTACTATTGGGGCCTGGTCGTGCGCAATTTCCTCAATCTGGTCGGCCGCTTCGGCGCCGACGAACGGGGCGTGTTCGGCGTCATCTTCGCCGTCATGGCCATCGTCATCGTCGCCTTCTCCGGCGCCGTGGTCGACTACGTTTCCGTCCAGCAAGCCAAGACCCGTGCACAGGTGGCGCTCGACGCCGCCGCGCTGGCGCTGCAGCCGAAGATTTATACGCAGACGGAAGAGCAAATTAAGACTGCCGCAGATCAGCTTCTGGTCGAACGGCTGGCGGATCCAACGATCACAGCCAAGGTGAGCAGCGCGACCTATGACACGACCAATGGCTCCCTGGACCTACGCGCGTCGGTAACCGTCAATACGAATTTCGTCCGCCTCGTCGGCGTCAACACGCTGACGGCGGGGCTCCTTTCCGAAGCGACCCGCAAGAAGCTCAATCTCGAAGTCGCAATGGTTCTCGATAATTCGGGTTCCATGGCCGACAACCAGAACAACTATGCTCGCCGCCTTACGCGCCTCAAGGAGGCTGCCCGTTGCGCTGCCGACATCTTGCTGAGCGGCGATGAAACCTGCCCTTCCGGCAACACCGCAGTTGGTGCCACGAACGTCAAGGACACCTGGATCGGCATCGTCACCTTCAACGCGTTCGTCAATGTCGGCCCCCAGTACACGACTGCGACCTGGATGGACACCACCGGCAAATCGCGCATCGCGCGCGACAATTTCGACAACGACGATAACGAGGACACGCCGTTCGCTGGTCCAGTGAACCGCTTCGACCTCTACAACAACCTAAAGGGGGTAACCTGGAAGGGCTGCGTAGAGGCCCGTTCGCATAACGGCGACTACGACGTGACGGACAAGCCTCCCTCTCAGTCGGACCCGGATTCGCTGTTCGTTCCTGTATTCGCGCCTGACGAGCCATCGTCGTGGAGCTCCAGCGCCAACAGTTACATTCCGGATTCTCCGCCTTCGTGCCCACAGAGCCCGAGCTGTGTCCAACTGCAAACCAAGACGCAATGCTCCACGAGGGGCAATAACAAGTCCAACTACGATAAGGCATCATGTTCTGGGCCTACAACCACAAGCTGGATTTTCACGGAGACGGACGGCACAAGCAAAACCGTGTCGTCGTGTCCCGAGGTGTTGAGCAATGGCAGCCGCGCCGTTATATCGAACGCTTACGAATACACCTCCGTTGGCAACAATAATTACACCAATTACTGGCGCCAGACCTATTCGTACCCGTTCTCGGATCGAGTGCTTCAGGAGCGGCTCTGCAAGTACAATGGGGCGACCGTCGACACCAGCAAGTCTGGCCCGAACGGCTCCTGTGTTGCCACGCCGCTGCTGCCGCTCACCAGCGATAAGTCCAGCATCATCAGCCGCATCAATTCCATGGTTGCTTCGGGCAACACCAACATCGCGCAAGGCGCGGTGTGGGGTTGGCACCTGTTGTCGGAGAACGAACCGTTCAAGGCCCTTCCTTACGACTCGGGCTCGAACAGCAAGGTCATGATCCTGATGACCGACGGCGACAACACGTCCAACTACAACGGGAATATGAATCTCTCGACCCTGTACGCTGCCTACGGATACCCTTGGAACGACCGCCCCTCCGGCGCGCCGTCGAACAGCCGCCTCTGGGGCAATCCGAGCAACACTACAACCAATCTCACGCGCCTCCAGGATGAGATGAACGCGCGCACGCTCTCCACGTGCACCAACGCGAAGGCTGCAGGCATAAAGATTTATACGATCGGACTGAGCTCAACTAACGCGACGACCATCCAGATGCTCAAGGATTGCTCGAACGGCGACGGCTATTGGTACTTCCCTGCGACCTCGGACGCGCTCAAGGACACGTTCAAGCAAATCGCCAGCCAGCTTGCGTCGCTGCGCTTGGCCAAGTGATCGGCAACAATCCGAGGGGAAGGTGGAGAATGGTACCGCCTCCCCGGTTCGAACGGGGGACCCCTAGATCCACAATCTAGTGCTCTAACCAGCTGAGCTAAGGCGGCACGCCATGTTTTTGGAGCCTGGTGGCCGAGGCCGGAGCTCCTTGGCGGAGCGGCTTCCGAAAACGGGCGGAACATAGGGCCAGTTTTTCGATCTGACAAGCGCCGATTTAACGCCGTGGAAAACCCCGTGCGCTTAACCATGGAAGGCTTTTGTGACACCGGCATGGCTCACGCCGCTGGACCCTCGCGCAAGGGCACGATATTTGGAATTGTGTTAAGTTCCGCGTATCAGTTGTGCCGTTCCGGCACATATGCGGCAGAGTTCGGGCTGGCGACGTGACAGACGGTCAATGGATCAAATCGCCAACGGCGCGCCGCGTCATCGAATACTGGGCAGATGCCCGGCCGGCTTGGCTATGGTCGGGTGACGGCTCCGAGCTCCTCTGGCGCAACGGCGCCGCCCGTTTCTTCATGGCGCGGATCAAGAAAAACGGGCCCAAGCTCCTCAGTTCGCCGACCCCGATCAAGGGCCAGGTGGCCCGTCTTATCCGCCTCGGCTCAACCGGGCGCACCAGCCTGTCGCGCATCCAGTTCCTGGCCGGCGACAAGCCGATCTCGGCCACCTGCGCCGTTACGCCGCTGCAGGTTGCCGATGGCGATACCGGTCTTCTGATCGTCGCGGTGGACCCGATCGATTCCACGCTCATCGAGGATGTCCGTCCCGACGCCATCACCCGCAGCATCTTGCCTCAGGGTGCCGAATATCTCGTACTCGGCGGCGATGACCAGCCCGTCACCGGCTCGCCCCTGGCATTGACCCTGGGCGGCGACGCCACGGCAGCCCTGGGCGATGGCGAGACCGAACTCGACGGCCGCCGCTATGTGGCCACGCGTTTCCGCGCCGGCCCGAATGGCGCTACGCTGGTTCTCCTCGAACCAACCGCTCCTGCGCTGGAGCCGGAAATCGTCGTGGAGGAAGCCCTTCCACCGCCTTCGGCAGAAGAGCCGGTCACCGATCTCGAAGCGTGGGCCGATGCCGATGGCCCCGACGAGCTGCCCGACGAGACCGTCGACACGCACATCGACCCCGCCTGGGCCGCGGTGGAGGCCGCAGCCCGCGCCAGCCTCGAAGCGCCCGAAGAGCCGCAACCCGCGCACGACGATGGCGAGGAGATCGAAGGCGAAGCCGCCTCGACCGAGGCGCCGAACGAATCCGGCCGCCTCAGCGGGCTCTTCGAAAAGCTCTCGCAGGACGACGAACTCTACGCGCCCCTGAACGCCGTCGACGAGCCGGAAGCGGAGCAGCAGGGTACGCTGGACGCCGAAACCGAATTTGCGCCGGTCGCTCAGCAGGTCGAAGTCGAGACCTACACGCCTGAAATCGAGCCGGAACAATCTGCCGAAGCCGCTCCGCCGGAACTCGAGCAGCCTGTCGAGCCAGAAGCCGCCGCCCCCCAATTGGTGCGCATCGTCGGCCGCCGCTTCACGCCGCCAGCAGAGGCACTCGAAGCCGCGCCCACCGACATCGCAGAAGACCTGCCGCCCGACGAAGCTGCGCCCAACGAAAACCTCGTGGAATCCGAAGAGACCGAAGCGGAGTCGGTCGCCGAAAGCGCCGAGCTGCCGACCGCTACCGAAGCACCGCCGGCAACATCGAGCGATGCGGACGCCGTCGAGCGCGTCTCGCGCTATAATTTCGACGAGCTCTCCCGCATTCTCAATGATCGGGTGAGCGGCGAACTCGGCCCGCAGTCACGCCGCACCTCGATCGAAGAGATCATCGCCAGCAATCCCAACCCCACGCCACCGCCCGCACCGGCCCAGCAGCAGCCCACCGGCTCGCTGATCAACCTGGGTGGGGAAACGCTGGTGCTCAACCGGCTGCCGCTCGGCATCCTGGTCTTCCGCGACCAACAGGTGCTTTTCGCCAACCGAGCGATCACCGAGATGATCGGCTACGAGTCGGTCGAAAGCCTGCGTAATGCCGGCCTCGCCTCGATCTTCCCGGCGGCCAGCGACGAGCAGCCCGAGGCTGGCCCGGTCAATCACCTCGTACAGCGCGACGGCACGCTGGTGCCGGTCACGGCGCGGCTGCAATCCATTTCGTGGCAGGGCCGCCCTGCCCTGATGCTCTCGGCCAGCGCCACCGAAGTGCGCACCGGGCATGAAGGCGCCGTGCACGCCTTTGCCGAAATGCTTGCCGAGACGCGCGAGGATGGTTTCATCCAGGCTAATCGCGCCGGCGTCATCAGCGGCGTCTCCGCCCATGCGCGCATCGTGTTGCAGCGCAGCGAGACCGAGCTTGTCGGCAAGCCGCTCACCAGCATCATCCAGCCCGAAGACCAGGCGGCGCTGCGTACCTTCCTCGAACGCCCTGCCCGCTTTGCCGAAACGGCGCGACCCGTTCTGACGGTGCGCGGCGCCGATCCGGCCGTCGAGGTCATGCTGTTCGTTCAGGGCCAGGCCGGGATCGTCGCCGGCTATTTCGGCTTCGTCCGCCGTCGCGATGGCGCGACCCAGCTTCCCCCCTCCGATACGGAAGGCGATCCGGTGTTGCTGGGCCGGCTCAGCCGCGGCCTGCGCCGGCCGCTCAATACCATTATCGGCTTTTCCGACCTCATCAGCTCCGCTGCGTTCGGCGAGATCGGCAATCCGCGCTACAAGGAATATGCGCTCGATATCAAGGCCGCCGGCCACGAGATTACGGCGCTCGTCGAAGAACTCGATGACTATACGCGTCTGCGCGATGGCCGTTATTCGCCGCGCCCCACCGATGTCGACCTCGCGGCCCTGCTCGAATCCTGCGTCATTCGCGTGCGCGGCCAGGCCAATGCGGCGCGCGTCCTCGTGCGCAGCGCCATTTCCGAGCGCCTGCCGCGCATCCGCGCCGACCGCGCCTCGCTCGGACAGGCCGTGCTCAACCTCCTGGCCAGCGCCATCGACCAGACGCCTGTGGGCGGCGCCGTCGTGCTTTCGGCCAAGCTCGAGGACGATGGCTCGGTCGCCGTGCATGTGCGCGACAGCGCCAATGCACAGGCCGATCAGTCCGAGCGCTTCGTGGTGTTCCGCGATGGCGTGGGCAAGGATGGGCAGATGCTCACCCCGGTGCGCTCGACAGTGGGCCTCGCGCTCACGCGCTCGCTGCTCGCCGTCAACGCCTGCTCGCTTTCGGTCGATCCGGCAGGCAGCGTCGGCACCATTTTCTCGCTCGTCATTCCGCGCGAGCTGGTGACCAAGGGGCAGCTTCCGCCGCCGTCACCCGAAGACGATGCCGGCCCGCTAAGCCCCTGACCATTCCGCCGAATCTGTTGCACCCTGAAGCCGCCGCGCTGTCCGCCCGAGCTGCGCCGGTCGTTCTTGCTATGCATTTGCTTGGGCAGAGAAAGGTTTAACATAGCGGCAATGCCTCCCGGCATGGGGGATGGCCTATAAGGGTGCAAGGGGGAGATGGAGAAGCAATGATGAAGCTCAGGAACACATTGGCCGCCGCAGCGCTCGCCATTCTGGCAAGCGTCGCTCCCGCCTTTGCCGCCCGCACCGATATCCGCATCGGCCTCGTGCTGGAGCCTGCCGCGCTCGACCCGACCACGACAGCGGGCGCGGCGACCAAGGAAGTCACCTACCAGAACATCTTCGAGGGCCTGACGCAGATCGACCAGAACGGCACCGTGCAGCCGGCTCTGGCCACGTCCTGGACCATCTCGCCGGACAACCTCACCTATACCTTCAAGCTCGCGCCCAACGTCAAGTTCCACGACGGCACGCCGTTCACGGCCGATGACGTCAAGTTCAGCATTGAGCGCATCATCGCACCCGACAGCACCAATTCCCAGAAGGACCTCTATGCCGGCGTGATCGACAGCGTCACGGTCATCGATCCGCTGACCGTCGAGATCAAGCTCAAGGCGCCCTCGGGTAATTTCCTCTTCGATCTGGGGCGTGGCGCCGCCATCATCGTCTCCCCCAAGACCGAGGCGAACAACGCCACCCACCCCATCGGCACCGGCCCCTTCCGCTTCGTGCAATGGGACAAGGGCAGCCGCGTGGTGCTGGAGCGGAACCCCGATTACTGGGGCAAGCCCGTCGCGCTCGACAAGGCCACCTTCGTCTTCATCGGCGACCCGGCCACCGCCGTCAGCGCGCTCCTTGCCGGCGATGTCGATGGTTTCAACAATTTCGCCGCGCCCGAAGCGGTCGATATCTTCAAGGCTAATCCGCAATTCACGGTCGCGGTCGGCACCACTGAGGGCGAAACGCTCCTCGCCACCAACAACAAGCGCAAGCCGTTCGACGACCTGCGCGTGCGGCAGGCCATGGCCCATGCCATCAACCGGCAGGAACTGATCGAGGGTGCCGGGCACGGCTTCGGCGTGCCGATCGGCTCGCATTTCGCGCCACACAATCCCTATTACATCGACCTGACGAACACTTATCCCTTCGATCCGGCCGAGGGTAAGCGCCTCCTCGCCGAGGCCGGTTTCCCGGATGGCTTTTCGACCACGATCAAGCTGCCTCCAGTGCCCTATGCACGCCTCGGCGGCCAGATCCTCGCCCAGCAGCTCGCTGCCATCGGCATCAAGGCGCAGCTCATCAATGTGGAATGGGCGCAGTGGCTGACGGACGTTTACACCAACCACGATTTCGACCTGACCGTGATCAGCCATGTCGAGCCCTTCGACATTGGCATCTATGCCGATCCCAACTACTATTTCGGCTACGACGACCCGGAATTCCAGGCGATCATTGCAAAGCTCAACGCCACGACCGATGACGCCCAGCGCAAGGACCTCGCCCAGCAAGCCCAGCGCCGCCTCGCCGAGCAGGCCGTCAACGGCTACTTGTTCGAGCTCGCCCAGGTCGGCGTCTGGAACAGCAAGGTGCAGGGTTATTGGCTCAACGCCCCGATCGAGGGCATGGTGCTGCGCGACATCCACTGGGTGGATTGAGGGCGGGGCGGTTTTGCCAGACACGAACGTGTCGATGTCTCACCCCCTCCCCGACCCTCCCCACAAGGGGGAGGGTGAAGGGGAGCCAACATCCCGATGCCGGCAATTGTACCGAGCCCGCGCCACAAACCCCACCCTCCCCCTTGTGGGGAGCGCTAGGGAGGGGGTAACGCCCCACACTCCGCACGTGCCCTCGGCCCACCCCTACCCCATCCCTCCCCACAAGGGGGAGGGAGCGCGGGGGCACAATCCAGCCAGCACGTCTCCCTCCCCCTTGCGGGGAGGGGACAGGGGTGGGGGTCACCACACACCCACTACCCCCGCATGATCCTCTTCCTCACCCGCCGCCTCATCGGCTTCCTCGTCACCCTCGTCATCGCGGCGGCCGCCGTGTTCTTCCTCCTCGACCGCCTCCCCGGCGATCCGGCGCAGTTCATCCTCGGCATCAATGCCAGCCCCGACGCGGTCGCGGCCCTTCGCACCCAGCTCGGCCTCGACCTCCCCATCTGGCAGCGCTTCGGCGACTGGCTCCTCGCCATGTTCCGCGGCGATTTCGGCATTTCCTATACGCAAAGCGCGCCGGTCGCGGCGCTTATCGGCGAGCGCCTCTGGGTCACGCTGCCCCTCGCCGCCGTCGCCATGGTGCTTTCCATCGTCATCGGCCTTCCCGTCGGCATTCTCGCCGCGCGCCGCCGTGGCTCGTGGCTCGATACGGGCCTGATGCTCCTCGCGCAGATGGGCATCGCCATTCCCAATTTCTGGTTCGGCATGCTGCTGGTGCTGCTGTTTTCCATCACCCTGCGCTGGCTGCCGCCCGGCGGCTTCACGCCCTGGCAGGAGGATTTCTGGGCAGCGCTCCGCGCCATGATCCTGCCCAGCCTCGCCCTCGCGCTTCCGCAGGCGGCCATCCTCGCCCGCGTCATGCGCACGGCGCTCGTCGACGTGCAAAGCTCCGATTTCATCCGCACCGCCCGCGCCAAGGGCATGACGCTTGGTGAGGCGGTCTGGCGGCATGGGGTGCGCAACGCGCTTCTCCCCATCCTCACCATTCTCGGTCTGCAATTCGCCTTCCTCATCTCAGGCACGATCATCGTCGAGAACGTCTTCTACCTGCCCGGCCTCGGCCGCCTCATCTTCACGGCCATTTCCGAGCGCGACCTGATCCTCGTGCGCGGCGCCGTCATCATCCTCATCGCGGCGGTGACAGCGAGCATGTTCATCGTCGATGTGCTCTATGCCGTGGTGGACCCACGCCTGCGTGGAGGCTTGCGGCCATGAAGACCCGCTGGCACCCGAGCCTCGTCATCGGCCTCATCGGCACCGGCATTTTCCTCGCCCTGGCGCTGATCTCGCTCATCTGGACGCCCTATCCGATCGACCGGATCGACCTCGCCCGCAAGTTCGCCGGGCCCGGCGCCGAACATTGGCTGGGCACCGATTTCTTCGGGCGCGACATGCTTTCGATGGTCATGGCCGGCACGCTCACCAGCTTCGTCGTCGCCGCCATCGCGGTGGCCATCGGCATGGTTATCGGCGTGCCGCTGGGCTTGGCAGCGGCCGCCTGGGGCGGGCCGGTCGAATGGCTGGTGCTGCGGGTCAACGATTTCCTCTTCGCCTTCCCCGCCATCATCACGGCCATCCTTATCACTGCGCTCTTCGGCCCCGGGGCCATCAACGCCATGATCGCCATTGGCATTTTCAACATTCCCGTTTTTGCCCGCGTGGCGCGAGGCGGCGCGCTCAGCCTCAAGTCGCTCGACTATATCGGCGCGGCCCGCCTCGCCGGCATGGGCAATTGGGAAATCTCCCTGCGCCACCTGCTGCCGAACGTCGCCAGCCTCATCATCGTCCAGGCCACCATCCAGCTTGCCCTCGGCATTCTCGCCGAGGCCGGGCTGAGCTATGTGGGCCTCGGCACGCAGCCGCCGGCGACAAGCCTCGGGCTCATGCTCAAGGACGCGCAATCGCTGTTCCTGCTGCATCCCTGGCTCACCTATGTGCCGGGCCTTTCCATCGTGCTGATCGTCATTTCGCTCAACCTCGCCGGCGACGGCCTGCGCGACATGCTCGATCCGCGGCTCAAGCGCGAAGGCATCGCCAATGCCGCTGCTTGAACTCCAGAACCTCTCGGTCGCCTTCGGGGAGAACGCGGTCCTTTCCGGCGTCAGCTACGCCCTCAAAAAGGGCGAGCGGTTCGGCATTATCGGGGAAAGCGGCTCAGGCAAGACCGTGATGTCGCTGGCGATCACCGGCCTTTTGCCCGAGGGCACCCAGCGCGGTGGCGAGATCGTCTTCGATGGCACGCCCCTGCCCCGGAACGAGCGCGACATGGCCCGCCTGCGCGGCAGCCGCATCGCCATGGTCTTCCAGGAGCCCATGACTGCGCTCAATCCGCTGATGCGCGTTGGCGCCCAGATCGCTGAAGCGGGGTCGCTCGCCGGGACCAATCCAGGCATCGAAAACCTGCTCCGCGAGGTCGGTCTCGATCCCCTCCACGCCGCTCGCTATCCGCACGAGCTTTCCGGCGGCCAGCGGCAGCGCGTGATGATCGCCATCGCGCTGGCCGGCGAACCCGATCTTCTCATTGCCGACGAACCCACCTCTGCCCTCGACCTCATCACCCAGCGCCGCATTCTCGATCTCATCGCCGAGGTCTGCGACCGGCGCGGCATGGCGCTGCTCTTCATCAGCCACGACCTCAAGGCCGTCGCCACGCTCTGCCAGCGCGTATTGGTGCTGCGGCGCGGCGAGGTAGTCGAACAGGGCCGAGCCGCCGAAGTCTTTGGCACACCCAGCGCTCAATACACCCGCACGCTGATCGCGGCCGCGAAGCCGCGCATTCGCGCGGTGGCGGCGCCGTCAGAACCCCGCCCGCTCCTGCAGGTCGAAAATCTCGCCCGCCACTTCCGCCAGCCCGGCCGCGCCTGGTTCCTGCCCGGCGCCCCCTTCGCTGCCGTCGACGGCGTGAGCTTTTCGCTGGCGCAGTCGGAATCGGTCGCAATCGTCGGCCCCTCCGGTTGTGGGAAGACGACACTGGCGCGGATCATTGCGGGGCTGGATCGTGCCGATGGCGGGAGGATGGTGTTTCACGGTGCCGCCTCGTCTTCTCCACTCTCCCCCCACCACCGCACTTCCCCGGCCGAAGAGCCGGGGCCCACGGATACCTCCACTCGAGTGGAGAACGGCAATAGGCCCCGGATCAAGTCCGGGGAAGTACAGTGGTGGGGAGAGAGAAGTGGAAGGATTTCCGCCTCCGTAGATGCCACCACCTACCGCGGCTCCGACCTCCCCCGCCGGCTCCGCCGCGATATCTCGCTGGTCTTCCAGGATCCCTATGGCAGCTTCGATCCGCGTCTCGAAGTGGGCCGCGCCGTAGCCGAACCGCTCCGCCTCGAGCCCGGCATAACCCCCGCCGAACGCCTCAAGCGCGTAGCCGAATCCGTCGAAGCCGTCGGGCTCTCGCCCGCCCTCCTCAACCGCTACCCGCACGAGTTTTCCGGTGGCCAGCGTCAACGGCTCGCCATTGCCCGCGCCCTCGTCACCCGCCCGCGCCTCGTCATTCTCGATGAGCCGGTTTCGGCGCTAGACGTCTCCCTGCGCGGCGATGTGCTGACGCTGCTCAACCGGCTGCGCGCCGAGTACGGGCTCGCCTATCTCGTCATCAGCCACGACCTCGACATGGTCCGCTCGGTGAGCGACCGCGTGCTGGTCATGGAAAAGGGGCAGATCGTGGAGGAAGGCCGCCCGGCCGATATCTTCGAGCATCCGCAACACCGGCTGACGCGCGAGCTGCTGGCCGCGCGCCTGCCCGATGTTGCCTAGCCGATAGTGCGTTCGAGCAGGTCCAGCCAGTTGCCGCAGGCCAGCCGCCGGATCAACGTGTCGCTATAGCCACGCGCCTTGAGCGCGTCGGTCAGCACGGGCAGCCCTGCCACCGAGCCGATGGCCGAAGGAATATTGGCGCCGTCGAAATCCGAGCCGAAGCCCACGCGGCCTTCACCCAGCTTCTCGATGAGATAGTCGAGGTGCCGCACCATGATGTCGAGCGCGGTGTCGCCGCGCATCGCGCCGTCCGGCCGCAGGAAACCGGTGGCGAAGTTGAGGCCCACCATGCCGTTGCTCTCGGCAATGGCGGCTAGCTGCTTGTCGCTGAGATTGCGGGCGGAGGCGCAGATGGCATGGGCGTTCGAATGCGTCGCCACCAGCGGAGCCGCCGAAAGCTTGGCCACGTCCCAGAACCCGGCTTCGTTGAGATGGGAGAGGTCGATCACCATGCCCAGCCGGTTGCAGGCGCGAACGAGGTCCTTACCGGCCGCCGTCAGCCCCGGCCCGATATCGGGCGAAGCGGGGAAATGGAACGGCACACCGTGGCCGAAAATGTTGGAGCGGCTCCAGACCGGGCCGATCGAGCGCAGGCCCGCGGCATAGAGCACTTCGAGCATGTCGAGATTGGCGTCGATCGCCTCGGCGCCTTCGATATGCATGATCGTTGCAAGCTTGCCCGCCGCGATTGCCGCATCGAGTTCGGCGCGGTTGCGGCAGAGCGCGACCGGGCTATCCGGGCCCCGTGTCAGGTCGAGCAGGATGCGCACCATGGCGAGCGTCGACTGGCGGCCCTGTTCGAGCGTCAGCTGCTCGGGCAACGGCGGGTTGCCGCCGATGGCGCCGGGTGCGGTGAAATCCGTCTTTTTCGGGTTGGGCGGAAAGATCGCGAAGAACCCTCCCACGAGCCCGCCCGCCCTGGCGCGCGGCAGGTCGAGATGCCCGTCCTTCGTCCCTTCGATGAAGGCCTTTGTGGGGTCGGCTGCGTAGTCGGTCAGCAGTCGCAGCAATACGTCGTTGTGGCCGTCGAAGACCGGGATGGGCGTCATGGCTTTACCGGGGGAAAGATGGGGAAAGAAAGGGCGGCGGGATCGTCTCCCGCCGCCCGAAAGATCAGTTGGCCAGCGGCCGGCCTTCGGCATTGAAGCGATGGAACTGCTCGCCGATGGGGGAGAAGCTCAGGGCATCGCCCGAATGGTAGGTGGCCTTGCCGTTCTGGCGAACGACGATGGGCTCCGCGGTGCCGATATCGACATAGATATAGCTGTCCGAACCCAGGTTCTCCGAATAGATCACCTTGCCCTGCCAGTCGCCCGAGCCGTTCGGCTGGATCTCGAGGTGCTCCGAACGCACCCCGACCGTCGCCGCCTTGTACTTGTCGGCGAACTGCCCGGTGAAGAAATTCATCTTGGGCGAGCCGATGAACCCGGCCACGAACAGCGATTGCGGGTTGTCGTAGAGCTCCATGGGCGTGCCCACCTGCTCGACGCGACCGCCATTGAGCACGACGATGCGGTCGGCCAGGGTCATGGCCTCCACCTGGTCGTGGGTCACGTAGATCATGGTGGTGTTGGGCAGGCTTTCCTTGAGACGCGCGATCTCGAGGCGGGTGGCCACGCGCAGCGCGGCGTCCAGGTTCGAGAGAGGCTCGTCGAAAAGGAAGACCTTGGGGTCGCGCACGATGGCGCGGCCGATGGCCACGCGCTGGCGCTGGCCACCCGAGAGCTGCTTGGGCAGGCGGTCGAGATAATCGGAGAGCTGGAGCTTGGCGGCAGCCGCCTCGACCTTGCTCTTGATCTCTTCCTTGCTCGCATGCTGGAGCTTCAAGGAATAGGCCATGTTGTCGAACACGTTCATATGCGGGTAGAGCGCATAGGACTGGAACACCATGGCGATGCCGCGCTTGGACGGCGCCACTTCGTTGACCACGCGGCCGTCGATTTCCAGCGTGCCCGACGAGATGGTCTCAAGGCCGGAAATGCAACGCAGCAGCGTTGACTTACCGCACCCGGACGGGCCGACGAAGACGATGAACTCGCCCGATTTGATCTCAAGGTTCACGTCCTTGAGAATCTCAACCGAGCCATACCTCTTGTGGAGGTTGGTTATTTTCAGGTCAGACAAACAGAAAATCTCCCTATCCGGGGGCGTCGGTCCGAGACTGCTGGCAAGTGACCGCCGCCGTTGCGTGCATGATCAAAGCAGTGAGCCTATATAGGCACCAAAGGGCGCCAGGCTCAACGAACCATTCTCGGGAGAGGCGACAACGCCCGGCGCATCCACACCCTTGAGGCTCATGCCCTTGGGAATGGAGAACACCACAGGCTTTTCGGACATGTTGAAGACGCAGAGCAGCTTGTCGTGCTCGACCGAGCGGACGAAGGCCAGCACCCCCTCGGGCGCATCGAGCAGTTCGATCGCGCCCTTGACGAGGGCCGCGTGCTTTTTCCGGAAGGCCAGGAAGCTCTTGTAGAAGCTCAACACCGAATTGGGATCGTTGACCTGCGTATCGACCGCGCGCGGCAGGTGGTCGAACGGCACCGGCAGCCAGGAGCGCTGTGCGGTCGAGAAGCCGCCCAGATGCGCATTGGCCTGCCAGACCATCGGCGTGCGGCAGCCGTCGCGGCCCTTGAACTCGGGCCAGAACTCGATGCCATAGGGATCGACCAGGTCCTCGAAAGCCAGCTCGGCTTCCGTCAGCCCCAGTTCCTCGCCCTGGTAGAGGCAGACCGAGCCCTTCATGGTCAGCAGCAATTGCGCGGCAAGGCGGGCGAAGGCGTCGTGCTGGCCGTGGGTCGCCCAGCGCGAGACATGGCGCACCACGTCGTGGTTGGAGAAGGCGAGGCAGATCCAGCCCTCCGGCGCATCCTTCTCGGTATTGGCGATCGAGGTGTGGAAGTGCTCGGCCGAGAACACGCCGCCGAGATAGTCGAACGTATAGGCCATGTGCAGCCGGTCCTTGCCGGAGGTGTACTGCGCCATGACTTCGAGCTGGTGCTGGCTGTCGCCGATTTCGCCGACCGTGGTGGTGCCGGGATATTCATCCATCAGCGCGCGCAGGCGCTTGAGGAACTTCAGGTTTTCCGGGCGGCTCTTGTCATAGAGATGCTCCTGGAAATTGTAGGGATTCACTGCCGGCGCGGTCGAGGCGTTGAAATCCTCGGGCTTGACCACGGGGTTGGATTCCAGCCCCTCTGAATGGAAATAGAAATTGACCGTATCGAGCCGGAAGCCATCCACGCCCCGGTCGAGCCAGAAGCGCATGTCGGCCAGCAGAGCGTCCTGCACGGCCTTGTTGTGAAAGTTGAGATCGGGCTGGGAAGCGAGGAAATTGTGCAGGTAATACTGCATGCGCCGGCTGTCCCAGGTCCAGGCCGAGCCGCCGAAGATCGAGAGCCAGTTGTTGGGCGGGGTGCCATCGGGATTGGGGTCGGCCCATACATACCAGTCCGACTTGTCGTTGTTGCGTGACTGCCGGCTTTCCGTGAACCACGGATGCTTGTCCGAGGAGTGCGAGATCACCTGGTCGATGATGACCTTGAGACCGAGCCGATGCGCCTTCTCGACCAGCCGGTCGAAATCACCCAGCGTGCCGAAGGACGGGTCGATGTCGCGGTAATTGGAGACGTCGTAGCCGAAATCCTTCATCGGCGAGGTGAAGACCGGGGAGAGCCAGATAGCGTCCACGCCCAGGTCCGCCACGTGCTCCAGCCGCTCGGTGATACCCACCAGGTCGCCGATACCGTCCCCGTTATGGTCCTGGAAGGAGCGCGGATAGATCTGGTAGATGACCGCGCCGCGCCACCAGTCGTTGTCGACCCGCTGCGGTTCCACCGGCTTGGTTTCGGTCATAGCGAACGCGTCGGCCACTTGCTCTTCCTTTCGCAGACATGCGAACCGCCGCCGGCCGGACGGCGCGAGCGGCGGTTTGCCAAAACGTTTTAGTAGGTTATTGTTTACTCAAGGAGGCGACCTTGCGTCAACTCCGGGAGGGGAAAGGACGCCAAAGGCGGCGACCGATAAACTTAATAAGTTTCAATACCTTATGGAAAAGAAGAACAAGAAGGCCGGACCGGGCGCGGTCAAGACCGGCCGCAATGTCACGATAAAGGACCTTGCGGGCGAGCTGGGGCTGTCGATCACCACCATTTCGCGGGCGCTTTCCGGCTATTCGGATGTGGGTGAAAAAACCCGCAAGCGCGTCGAGGATGCCGCCTCGCGGCTGGGCTACCGCCCCAACCGCAATGCGCAGCGGCTCGTCACGCGCCGCACCCACAATATCGGCTGGGTGCAGCCGGACAACGAGCGCAAATTCCTCGATCCGCATTTCGTGGAAGTGATGGCCGGCGTGCTGCGCGGCGCGCGGGCGCTCAACTACGACATCGTCATGACCAGCGCCACGGCCGACCACGAGATGGCGACCTATGACCGGTATGTGAAGGACAACAGCGTCGACGGCTTCATCGTCGACCTGCCCCGCGAAGGCGATCCGCGCATCGACTACCTGCTCGAGGCTGACCGCCCCTTCGTCGTCCATGGCCGCGAGTCCCGGCATCCGCGCTATGGCTGGGTGGACGTCGACAATTACGGCAACTTCTATCGCCTGGCGCGGCTCCTCGCTGCCAATGGCCATCGCAAGATCGCCTTCATCAATGGCGACGAGCGCTTCATTTATGCCCATTCCCGCCGCCGCGCCGTCGAGGATGCCCTCAACGATTTCGGCATCGGCACGGGCGGCCTGCGCGTCTACAACTCGCTTCATCCCATGGGCGAGGTCGGCTTCAAGCTCACCACCGAAGCCCTGCGCGACGGCGAGGTGACGGCCCTGCTCTATTCCTCGATCCTCATGGCCATCGAGGGCCACAACGCCGTGGTTCGCGCCGGCCGGACGGTCGAAAAGGACATCGCCATCGCCACGATGGACGACGTCCTCCACTATCTCGACATTGACCACGTCGCCGACAGCCTCACCTTCGTCCGCTCCTCGCTGCAGGACGCCGGCCTGGCGCTGGTCGAAGAGATCAGCCGCCAGTGCGACGGCCATAACGAGCCAAGCGGGACGCTGGTGCCGTCCACGTTCCACGTGCTGCCGGATTGGGACGCGTCGAGCCTGGAATTGCCGGTGCCGGAGGAAAGAGCTGGGGAGTATTAGGGGCGAGGCGCGAAGGCTTCCTCCCGAGTCTCCTCCAAAGGCGGCAGGTCGAGTTTTAGGCCCCCATCAAGCCAGCACGCCTCCCTCCCCTTGTGGAGAGGACCGAGGGCGGGGGTGAGCCCAAGCTCCGTGTGCGAGACACCCCCACCCCTATCCCCTCCCCGCAAGGGGGAGGGAGGCCTGCCGGTTCGATCTCACTGCCGCCTCATACTGGTGCCGCCCTGCAGCAAGCCCTTCACTTGCCCCACCACCATACTTCCCCGGGCGAAGACCCGGGGTCTACGGATACCTCCACTCGAGTGGAGCGGTGCAATAAGCTCCGGATCCACGCCCGGGGAAGCATGGGGTGCGTCGCCCCACCGCCCACCCAACAAAAAAAGCCGCCCGGCTTCCACCGGACGGCTCCAATCCCCAGCCAGCGCGGCCCTACTTCACCGAGCCCGCCAGCAATCCGCGCACGAAATACCGTTGCAGCGAGAAGAACACGATAAGCGGCACCACCATGGTGATGAACGCGCCGGCGGTGAGAATCTCCCACTTGTCCCCGCGCGAACCCAGCAGGTTCACGAGCTTGCCCGTCAGCACCAGCTTGTCGTCCTGTGCCCCCAGGAACACCAGCGCCACGAGCAGGTCGTTCCAGACCCAGAGGAACTGGAAGATCGAGAAGCTGGCGAGCGCCGGGAAGCTCAGCGGCAGGACCATGGTGGTGAAGATCTTGAAGTGGCTGGCGCCGTCCATGCGCGCCGATTCCATGATCTCCTTGGGCAGCCCCGCCATGTAGTTGCGCAGCAGGTAGATGGCGAGCGGCAGGCCGAAGGCGGTGTGGGCCAGCCAGATGCCCAGATACGTCTTGCTCTCGGTGCCGAAGGTCGTGGCGATGCCGTTATAGAGCCGCAGCAGCGGGATCAGCGACATCTGGAGCGGCACGACGAGGAGGCCGACGACCAGCGCCACGATGATCCCGCGCCCCGGAAACCGCATCCAGGCCAGTGCATAGGCGGCGAAAGCCGCGATGAGGATCGGGATGATCGTCGAGGGAATCGTCACAGTGAACGAGTTGAGGAAGGCCCGCCCGATGCCGTTGGCATTGATCACCGAGGCATAGTTTTCGAGCGTGAAGCGCGGAGCGATGCCGGCGGTGAAATAGATGCGCGGCCCGGCCGTGTGGGTGAAGGCGGTGTCCGAAACCCATTCGTAGTCGCCATTGGCCTCGACCGTGATCGTACCGCCATCGCGCATCGGCAGGCTTTCGCCCGCCTGCGCAGCGGCAAGGTCGGCATTGCTCGTGCCGAAGCTCTGAACGGTCTTGTTCGTGCCTGTGCCGAGGAGGTTGCCGCGGATAATGTACTTGCCGCCCTCCTCCACCGCGTCCTTGGCCTGCCCCACGCGAGCGGCGGCGGTCGAAACGGAAGGAGCCAGCGCCGTCCACCAGCCCGAGACAGCGAGCTGGTCCTTGTCGCGGACCGAAGAGACGAGAAGGCCGACCGTGGGGATCGTCCAGATCACCACGAAGACCAGCAGCAGCAGGTGCGTGGCCAGCCGCCCGAGATCGATGCGGATGGCAGGGCGCGCCGGGCGCTCGACGCCGCGCGGGACGTCGATGTCGGAAGCGATCGAGGTCATCAGCGGGTACCCTCCTCGGCGTTGGCGCGGCGAATGTTCCAGATCATGATCGGGGTCACCGCCAGCATGATGATGACCGCGATGGTCGAGCCGCGTCCGAAATCGGAGCCGCGGAACATCCAGTCGAACATGAGGTTGGCCAGCACCTGCGTGTCCCACTGGCCGTTGGTCATGGCCAGCACGATGTCGAACACCTTGAGCACGGTGATGGTGATGGTGGTCCACACCACGACGATCGTGCCCCAGATCTGCGGGATCATGATGCCGTAGAAGATCTGGAAGTCATTGGCGCCGTCGATGCGCGCCGCCTCGAGCGTTTCCTCGGGAATGCCGCGCAGGGCGGCCGAGAGGATCACCATGGCGAAGCCGGTCTGGATCCAGATGAGGATGACCATCAGGAAGATCGAGTTCCAGAAGGGGATGGTGATCCAGGCCTGCGGCGGCAGGCCGAGGCCGGTGATGATGGCGTTGAGGAGGCCGATCTGCTCCTGGCCCGGGCCGCGATAATCGTAGATGAACTTCCAGATCACCGAGGCGCCGACGAAGGAAATGGCCATCGGCATGAAGATCAGCGATTTGGCGATATTGCCCCACCAGAGCTTGTCGGCCAGCACCGCGATGACGAGCCCGAACGCGGTCGCGGCGGCGGGGACGATGAGCAGCCAGATGACGTTGTTGAACACCGATTGCAGGAAGGTCGAATCCCGGAACGCCCAGAGATAGTTCGAGAAACCGACGAAATTGATGCCCTGCGCGTCGAAGAGGCTGAGCCTTGCCGTCTCGAACACGGGGTAGATGAGGTAAACGGTGAGGAACACCAGTGCGGGCGCGAGGAACAGCCAGGGGCGAACCTGGGACCGCAGGTAGTCGCGGCGCGTCACCACTTCACCGGGCATGCTCTGGTTGGTGCTCAGGAACCGGTCCAGCAGCCAGTTCGTGCCCCAGAAGTAGACGACGCAGCCCGCCACACCGATCAGCACGGTGAGGATGGCGCTGACAATCTGCTCGATCATCTTGGTACTCCGCCCTCCGTTGCGACGAGTTTAGCCTCTGCCGCGTCTTGCTTGTAGCCGGATTGATCCGGCGAGGCGGACCTCCCGCCCTGCCTCTAAAAGTCGGACCCGGCGCATGGCGCCGAGTCCGGGGATTGGGGCCGAAGCGGCCTTACTTCTTGATCGAGTCCCAGGCCTTCTGGATCTCGTCGGCAACGTCCTGGCTGGACTTGCCGTTCACGAAATCCACCATGCCGGTCCAGAACGCGCCGGCGCCGATGGCACCCGGCATCATGTCCGAACCGTCGAAGCGGAAGGTCGTCGCGTCAAGCAGGATCTGGCCTTCACCCTTCAGGGTGTCGTTGCCGTAGGTCTCGATGTTGGCCGACTTGAGCGGGGACAGGAAACCGGACTGGGCCATCCAGATTTCGTTGGAAATCGGGTTCTGGACGAAGTCGATGAACGCCTTGGCGGTCGGGGAATCCTTGGTGATGGTCACGAGCGTGCCAGCGCCGAGGACCGGCTTGCCGAGGTTCTTGTCCGCGAAGGGCGGGAAGTAGAAGAACGAGGCGTCGGTGCCCAGTTCAGTGCCTTCCGGGAAGAAGGACGGGATGAACGAGGCCTGGTGGTGCAGGTAGCACTGGGGCGGAACCGTGAAGAGGCCCTTGGGGCTATCGCGGAAGTCCGTGGTGCCCACGGCCTTGGCGCCGCCGGCAACCATCTTGTCGTCCTTGGCGATCTCGCCGAAGACGTCGAGCGCGGCCACGACCTTGGGGTCGTTGAACTTGAGCTCGTTGGTGACCCACTTGTCATAGTCTTCCGGCGACTGGGTGCGGAGCATGATGTCCTCGATCCAGTCGGTCGCCGGCCAGCCGGTGGCGCCGCCCGAACCGAGGCCAATGCACCACGGGGTGCCGCCATCGGCGATGATCTGCTTGGAGAGCGCCATCAGGTCTTCGAAGGTCTCGGGGACCTTGTAGCCCTTCTCGGCGAAGTTGTCGGGCGAGTACCAGACGAGCGACTTGAGGTCGGCCTTGTACGGCACGGCGAAGAAGGCCGGGTTGCCGTCCTTGCCCTTGTAGGTGCCGAGCGACACCCAGGATTCGCCGGCGGCGTACTCGTCCTTGACCTTGGCGGCGAGGTCGTCGCCGAGCGGGGTCAGGTAGCCCTTGGAGGCGAGGTCAGCCAGGAGGCCCGGCTGGGGGAGAATGGTGATGTTGGCAGCCGAGCCGGCGGCGGTGTCGATCACGGCCTGCTGCTCGTAGTTTTCCGAAGAGGCGTAGCTCACGTCGATGCCGGTGGCGTCCTTGAAGTAGGCCAGGACCGACTCGAACTGCTCCTTGTCGCCGCCTTCGCGCCACGGGCCCCAGATGGTCAGCTTCTGACCTTCAAGACCCTTGTGGGCGGCGGCGAAGTCGTCGAGAGCCTGCCACGAGAAGGCGCCTTCGCCCTTGGGGAACTTCAGGTCCTGCGCGGAGGCGCCAGAAATGCCGGTCAGAGCGAGAGCAATGGCGGAGACGCCCGCCAGGAGAAGTTTGTGCATATGTTGTCCTCCCATCGCACAATATGTGGCGCCTTCGGGCGCCGTAACTCGCCTCCGCTCCCAAAACGTTTTGCCAAAACGTTTTGGTCAATGATTATGTCGCATCGCAAAGCGGTTAGCGGTGGCGCAGATGTGGCATAAAGCAGCAAGGTTGCCAAGCCGCGTTTTGGCGAAAAGCCCGGCTGAATCGTTTTCATTGGGCGTTTGGCCCTTGCGCCCCCGGCGCCTCGGGCGAGCGGAAAACTACTTTTCCACCAGCGCGACGATGCTGCGCAGCGCGCCTTCGGCGAGGCTGCGCACGAAGTTGCGGCGACGCTCCACAAAGTCGTCGCCCATCACCATCTGGTTGACCGAGGGATCGCCGCCATCGGGTGGTGGCGGCGATCCCGGCATGGGGAAAAGCGTGGTCTCGTCCACCCATTCGACGGTCCTGAAACCAGCCGCCGTCATCGCCGCGCGCAATTCGTCCTCGGGCCCCGCATGGCTCGCCTCGGCATCGCGCGCCCAGGGCAGCGGATAGTGCGGCAATCCCTGCGCCGCCACCGCCTGGCTCCAGAGCAGCCTGCCGCCCGGCTTGAGCACGCGGTGGATTTCGGCCAGCACCGGCGGCTTGTCCGAAATGTTCATGCCGACATAAAGGCAGATGGCGGCGTCGAACGTCGCGTCGGCGAACGGCATCTGCGCCGCGTTGCCCTCGATGAAATCGACGCGATCATCGAGCCCGCAACGCCGGGTCAGCTCACGTGCCGCCTCGACGAATTGCGGCGTCAGGTCGATGCCGGTCACGCGCGCGCCGGTGGTCGCCGCGATATAGCGGGCCGGTCCACCGACGCCGCTGCCGACATCGAGCACATGCATCTTGGCGTCCGGCGCCAGCCGGGCGACATGCTCGCGGGTGGCCACCAATTGGCGGCCGTGAAGCTGATCATAGTGGTAGAGCTGTTCGGCCCTTGGCCGTTGCGGGTCTATCCCCTGCCGCAACAGGGCCTCGGCAACGCGCTCGACGATCGCGCTGTTGCCGTAATTGCCGACAACGTCGTCCCGATCCTCTGCCATTCTCCCCTCCCGTGGGTGGCCCCTATGATACCACCTTTGCGGTCGGGGAGAGAATGGGCTGGGCTAGCGCGTATTGTGCAGCATGCCCTGGAACGAGCGGTAGCTGCCCTTGGGGGTGCGTTTCTGGGTCGCGTAATCTACATGCACGATGCCGAAGCGCGAGGAATAGCCCTCGGCCCATTCGTAATTGTCGAGCAGCGACCAGGCGAAGTAACCGCGAACGTCGGCCCCGCGCTTCTGCGCGTCGACCACTGCCTTGAGGTGTGCGTCGTAATAGGCGATGCGGCGCTCGTCATTGTCTTCGGACATGCCGTTCTCGGTCACGTAGATCGGCACCTTGGTGTACTCGGTCGAGACGCGCACGAGCAGGTCCGTCAGCCCCTGCGGGTAGATTTCCCAGCCGAGATCGTTGGCCTCGAGCGAGCCTTCCGCCTTGGCGATGGGGAAGATCGGCGTCGATGGCGAGGCGCGGTAGAGGCCGCGCGTGTAGTAGTTGATCCCCAGCCAGTCGAGCGGGCGCGAGACGATGGGCATGTCGCGCTCGAAGCCTTCCGGCAGGTACGGCGCCAGGATCGAGGTCAGCTCTTCCGGGTATTGGCCCTTGAAGAGTCCGCCCAGATACCAGCGATTGAAGATCGCATCGCCCAGATTGGTCGCCGCCAGGTCCTCGGGTTTGTCCGAGGCCGGCTCGGATTTTTCGAGGTTGAGCACGATGCCGAGGTTCTTGGCGCCCTCCCCCCGTAGCGCATCGATGCCGGTGCCATGCGCCAGCAGCACATGGTGCATGGCTCGCGCCGCAGCGCGGACGTCGCGATAGCCGGGCGCATGGATGCCGAGGAAGTGGCTTAGGAAGGCCACGCACCAGGGCTCGTTGATGGTGGCGATGGCCGAGAGCCGATCGCCGAATTTCTGGGCCACGAGGCTCGCATAATCGCCGAAGGCGCTCGCGATATCGCGGTTCATCCAGCCGCCCTTGTCCTGCAGTGGGCTCGGAAGGTCCCAATGGTAGAGCGTGGCGAACGGCTTGATGCCGCGTTCGAGCATGCCGTCGATGAGCCGGTCGTAGAAGTCGATGCCAGCCTGGTTGACGGCGCCGGTGCCGGCCGGGATCAGCCGCGGCCAGGCGAACGAGAAGCGATAGCCGTCAAAGCCCGCATCGCGGATAAGGTCGAGGTCTTCCGGCCAGCGATGGTAGTGGTCGCAGGCATTGAGGCCGCTATCGGCGTTCTTGACGTTGCCCGGCGTGGCCGAGAACGTGTCCCAGATGGAGGTGCCGCGGCCGTCGATCTGGCCGCCTTCGATCTGGTAGGCGGCGGTTGCCGCGCCGAAGACGAAATTGGGGCCGAAATCCTTGCGGTCCACAGAGAACATGACGCTTCCCCCGACATGTCGCGGGCGGCAATGGACTCACCCGACGAGCTTATGAAATCGATTGCATCTAGCAGGGGCGGCGGTTTCTGTCACCCCGCGGTGGGGCGCAGGCCGGGAGTATTGGCGAGGATTTCCCGTGCGATGGCGCGGAATGCCTTGGCCTCTGCGCCCTCGGGATCGGTCGAGACCACGGGCTTGCCGGCGTCCGAGGTTTCGCGGATCGCCATGTGCAGCGGCACCTCTCCGAGGAAGGGCATGCCTATGCGCTCGGCGGCCGCCTGGGCGCCGCCGTGGCCGAAGATGTCGTAGCGCTTGCCGGTATCGGGAGCCACGAAATAGCTCATGTTCTCGACGAGGCCCAGCAGCGGGATATTCATGCGCCGGATCATGTCGATGGCCTTCTGCGCATCGATCAGAGCCAGATCCTGCGGGGTCGAGACGATCACCGCGCCGGCGAGTTCAGCCTGCTGGAACAGCGAAATCTGGATGTCGCCCGTACCCGGCGGCAGGTCGACGATGAGCACGTCGAGCGTGCCCCAGTCGGTCTCGCGCAGGAGCTGCCGCAGCGCCGAAGTCGCCATCGGCCCGCGCCACACCACCGCCTGACCCGGCGTCAGCATGGAGCCGATCGACATGGCCTTGAGGCCGTAGGCCTCGTGCGGGGAGAAGATACCGTCCTCGCGCACCGCAGGCTTGCCTTCGATGCCGAGAAGCTTGGGGATGGAGGGGCCGTAGAGATCGGCATCGAGGATGCCGACGCGCAGCCCTTCTGCCGCCAGTGCCAGTGCCAGGTTGACGGCCGTCGTGGATTTGCCCACCCCGCCCTTTCCCGAGCCGACCGCCACGATATTGCGGATGCCGGGAACCGGCTGCTTGGGTGCGGGGCCCGGACGGCCCTGCGCCGCGGCCTGCCCGGTGGCAGTTGCCGGCGCGCGGTCCGAGGTCACCGAAACCATGACCTTGCGGCCTTCGCCCACGGCTTCCGCAGCGCGCTGCGCGGCTTCACGGGCGGGGCCGAAAGCGGCCTCCATGCCCGGAGCGACCGAGATGGCGAGCGCCACCGCGCTCTGGGTCACGATGATGTCGGAAAGACCGCCGTAGGAGGCGAGATCGCCTCCCCCGGGGATTTCGACGCCGGCCAGGGCGGCACGAACCGCCTCGGCAATCCTGGTGTCGGCCACTTAGAGGATCGACTGTCCGGTGGCCTTCCAATCCTTGCTGAAGGCTTCGAGGCCCGAAGTCGTCAGCGGGTGATCGGCGAGCTTGCGGATCACGGCCGGCGGCATGGTGGCAACGTCGGCGCCGGCCAGCGCGACCTCGGTCACGTGGTTCGGGCTGCGGATCGAAGCGGCCAGGATTTCCGTCGCGAACGCGTAGTTGTCGTAGATCTGGCGGATGTTCTCGATCAGCTCGACGCCATCGAGGTTGATGTCGTCGAGGCGCCCGATGAAGGGCGAGATATAGGTCGCGCCGACCTTGGCCGCGAGCAGCGCCTGGTTGGGCGTGAAGCAGAGCGTGACGTTGGTCTTGATGCCGGCGTCGTGGAAATGCTTGGTGGCCTTGAGGCCCGCCAGGGTCAGCGGCAGCTTGATGACGACATTGTCGGCGATCTTGGCGAGGACATTGCCCTCGGCGATCATGCCCTCGTAATCGAGCGCGGCGACTTCGGCGGAAACCGGACCGGGCACGACCTTGCAGATGTCGGCGATCAGTTCCTTGAAGTTGCGGCCGGACTTGGCGACGAGCGACGGATTGGTGGTGACGCCGTCGAGCAGGCCGGTCTCGGAAAGTTCCTTGATTTCGTTGAAATCACCGGTGTCCACGAAGAACTTCATCGGTTTCCCTCCTTGGGATTCTTTTACTTATATGTGCGGGCTTTAGCTGCCGGGCACAAGGTGTGCGGCGGGCAATATTCTTGCCCGCCTGCTGTCACTTGATGGTCGCCAGAATCGCGTCGGCGAGGTCACCGACCCGATCCTCGGGGATGCCGGCGACATTGATGCGACTGTCGCCAATCATATAGACACCGCTGCCCGTCTTAAGGTTCTCGACGGCTTCGCCGGGCAGGCCGAGAAGCGAGAACATGCCGCGGTGGGCGGCGATGAAATCGAAGTCGGCCGAGTTCGATTTCGCCTTGATGGCTTCCGAGAGCTTTTCGCGCAGGCGGATCATGCGGTTACGCATGGCGGCGAGCTCAGTCTCCCATTCGGCGCGCAGGTCCTTGTCCTCGAGGATGGTGCGGATGATTTCCGCGCCGTGATCGGGGGGCTGCGAATAGGTGACGCGGGCGATGTTCATCAGCTGCGAATTGGCGATGTCGGCCTGGGCCTCATCACGCGCAACGACGATGGCGGCGCCCACGCGCTCGCGGTAAAGGCCGAAATTCTTCGAGCCCGAGAAGGCCACGACGCTTTCCGGAACCGCATTGACGACGGCGCGCGTGCCGTAGCCATCCGCTTCCAGCCCATCACCGAAGCCGAGATAGGCCAGGTCGATCAGCGGGAAGGCACCCGTGCGCTTGAAGGACGCGGCGACCTGGTCCCACTGCTCGTTGGTGAGGTTGGCGCCGGTCGGGTTGTGGCAGCAGCCATGCAGCAGCACGATGTCGTTCGGCCCGAGCTTGTCGAGCGCGGCGAGCATGGCCGGGAAGTCCACGGCGCGGGTCTTCGTGTCGAAATAGGGGTAGGAATCCACCTTGAAGCCGGCATGCTTGGCCATGGGCGCATGGTTCGGCCAGGTCGGGTTGGAGAGCCAGAGCGTGGCGCCCGGCTTGGCCCGATAGAGCAGTTCCATGAGCACGGCGAGCGCGCCGGTGCCACCGGGCGCCTGCATGATGCGCGTGCGGCCGGCCGGCACGGTATCGGCGAAGACCAGCTCACGCACGGCGGCGTTGAAGCCCTTGTTGCCGGAAATGCCGACATAGGTCTTGGTCTTGGCAGACGCATTCATCCGCTGCTCGGCCTTGGCCACCGACGTCATGATCGGTGTGATGCCCGCCTCGTCTTTATAGACGCCCACGCCGAGATCGATTTTTTCTTTCCGCGGATCGGCGGCGAATTCGCCCATCAGGGCCAGAATCTTGTCAGCAGGGGCTTTGGTGAGGGTCTCGAACATCGGTCAAGTCCAGAGGGGAGAAAGGAGCGCTCAGGCGCGCCGTCTTTATAGGCGGCGCCGCAGGATTTGCAATTGGGAAGTCGGGGGAATGGGTGAACCGGAACGCCCGGTGTTCGCCACCCCACTGCACGTCCCCGGACTTGATCCGGGGCCTATTGCACCCCTCCACGCGAGTGGAGATATCCGTGGGCCCCGGCTCTCCGGCCGGGGAAGTTCCGTGGTGGTGAGAAATTCGTGGTTAGGAAGTATCCATGGCTCGGCGGAAATCCGTTTGTTCGGAAAATCCGAGCCCAAGTGTCCTCAAGGCATTTCCGGCCACACACTACCCGCAACTCGCCACCCCACCGCACTTCCCCGGGCGAAGACCCGGGGCCCATTGCACCCCCCCACTCGAGTGGAGCTATCCGTGGGCCCCTGGCCTCCGGCCGGGGAGGTTCCGAGTTTGTGGAGCAATCCGTGCTTTGGAGGCAAAAATCCGGGGTCGGGATATGGGCCTAAGTCTCAGCCCTGGGCCTGCCCCCCAATCCCCAGCCGCGCCAATTCCTCGATCAGCTCCGGCACCACCACAAACAAATCCCCGATCAGCGCCACATCCGCGATCTTCACCAGCGGCGCTTCCGGATCCGTATTGATCGCCACGATCTTCTTGGCCCCCTGGATTCCCGCCAGGTGCTGCAACGCCCCCGAAATCCCCACGGCGATATAAACATCAGGCGCAATGATCTTGCCCGTCTGTCCGACCTGCCAATCATTGGGCGCGTATCCGGCATCCACCGCCGCCCGCGTCGCCCCGACCGCCGCGCCAAGCCGGTGCGCCAGCCGCTCGATGAGCTTGAACCCTTCCGCCGAGCCCACGGACACCCCGCCGCCCACAACGATCTGCGCCGTCGCCAGGTCAGGCACGTCGCTTTCCGTGCGATGAGCCGCCAGCAGCCGCGTCACCGCCGCAATACCGCCCGCGTCCACCTGCTCGACCGGGGCCGAACCACCCTGCCCCACCGGCCGGAAGGCCGAGGCACGGATAGTCAGCACCTGCTGCGTCTGGTTGGAAACCACCGTCTCGATCGCGTTGCCCGCGTAGATCGGCCGGTCGAAGCGATTGGCGGCATGGATCGCCACGATATCGGTCACCGGCATGAGGTCGAGCCTCGCCGCCAGGCGCGGGATCACGTCACGCCCCACCGCGGCAGAACCCGCGACGATGGCCCCATATTCCGGCGCCAGCTTGAGCAGCAGCGCACTGATCGCCTCTGCCGACGGCGTTGCCAGCGCGGCCGAGCGCGCTACACGGACCCGGGCCACGCCCTCGAGCGCCGCCACGGCAGTCGCAACCTTGTCGACATCATCGCCGGCCACCAGCACATCGACCGGCGCGCCAAGCTGGAGCGCGGCGGCAACGACGCGCGCCGTCGCAGGAGCGAGCTGGCCGAGATCGTGATCGGCAAGAACGAGCGTAGCCATCAGAGCGCCTCCAGTTCCTTGACCTCGGCGGCGATGAACGCCGCCAGTTCCGCCGTATCGGCCACCTGCCGGCCACCCGGCCGTTCAGCGGGCGGGGATACTTTCTCGATGACGAGGCGCGGGCTGATATCGACGCCGAACTCGGCCACCGGCCGCACCGCCAGCGGCTTCTGCCGCGCCTTCATCACCATGGGCAGCGCCGCGTTGCGTGGGGTGTTGAGGCGCAGGTCCGCCGTCACGATCGCGGGCAGCGGCAGGGCAATGGTCGCGCGGCCGTAATCGACCTCGCGCGTCACTTCGAGCCCGCTTTCGCCGGCCTTGATCTCGGAGGCGAAAGTCGCCTGCGGCCAGCCGAGGAGCCCGGCCAGCATCTGGCCGACATGGTTGGAATCGTCATCCACGGTCTGCTTGCCCAGCAGGATCAGGTCCGGCTTCTCCTCGTCGGCCACCGCCTTGAGGAGCTTGGCCACCGCCAGCGTTTCAACCCGCTCGTTCGTCTCGACTAGAACGCCGCGATGCGCGCCCATGGCGAGCGCGGTGAGGATCACGTCATTGGCCTGCTTGGGTCCGATGGAGACGATGACGATCTCGTCTGCCTTGCCCGCTTCGGCCAGTTGCACGGCCGCTTCCACCGCGTGCTTGTCGAAGGGGTTCATCGACATGCGCACATTGTCGGTCTCCACGCCCGAGGAATCGGAGCGGACGCGGATGCGCACGTTGTGGTCGACCACGCGCTTGACGGCGACGAGGATTTTCATGGGCTTCGGGCTCCCGTGCATGTGGCGCCGTGTCTTGGCAAAGATCGGCGGCCGGGACAAGGAATTCTGCACTCATGCCGGAGCGCGCAGGAGAATTCTGTTGCCCCTGCGACCGGCTGGTGGTTGACGCATCAGTGCCCGTCAGGCGAGACTTGCGGCTTAACCGACCGAGAATTTTTCATGCCCGTTATCAACCGTATCGCGGAATTTCACTCTGAAATTGCCGCCTGGCGACGCGATTTCCACGCAAACCCCGAATTGCAGTACGACGTCGTCCGCACGGCCGGGAAAGTGGCGGAACTGCTCGAAGCGTTCGGCGTGGATGAAGTCGTCACCGGTGTCGGCCGGACGGGCGTGGTGGGCGTGATCAAGGGCCGCGCCAGCGACAGCGGCAAGGTCATCGGCCTGCGCGCCGACATGGATGCGCTGCCCATCACCGAGCGCACCGGCAAGGATTATGCGAGCCAGACCGGCGGCAAGATGCATGCCTGCGGCCATGACGGGCATACCGCCATGCTGCTGGGCGCGGCGCGCTACCTCGCCGAGACCCGCAATTTCGACGGCACGGTCGTCGTGATCTTCCAGCCCGCCGAGGAAGGCGGAGCGGGCGGCAAGGCCATGATCGACGACGGGCTGATGGAGCGCTTCGGCATCCAGGAAGTCTTCGGCATGCACAACTGGCCGGGGATCGCCGCAGGCACCTTCGCGATTCGTGCCGGCGGCATCATGGCCTCGACCGACGAGTTCAACATCTTCATCGAGGGCGTGGGCGGGCATGCCGCCAAGCCGCACCTCACCATCGATCCGGTCGCCACTGCGGCCCATATGGTGACCGCGCTCCAAACCGTGGTGTCCCGCAATATCGATCCGCTGCAACCGGCCGTGCTGTCGGTGACGATGATCCAGACCGGCGAGGCCTTCAACGTCATCCCGCGCACCGCGCGCGTCGTCGGTACCATTCGCGCCCACAACGAAGAGGTCCGCAACCTCGCCGAGAAGCGTCTGCGCGAGATCGCCACCCAGATCGGCGCCGCCTTCGGCGCCAAGGTCGAGATCGGCTTCCGCCGCGGCTATCCGGTGACGGTCAACCACGAGGCCCAGACCGCCTTCGCGGCCAGTGCCGCCGCCGAAGTCGTCGGGCAGGACAAGGTCGATACCGATGTCGCGCCGAGCATGGGCGGGGAGGATTTCTCCTACATGCTGCTGGCCCGTCCGGGCGCCTACATCTTCGTGGGCAACGGCGATACCTCCGAGCTCCACACCGACACCTACGACTTCAACGACGAGATCATCCCCCAGGGGACGAGCTATTGGGTGAAGCTGGCCGAGATGGCCATGCCGGTGAAAGCCTGACCGGCGGGAAGCCGGCAATGAGCGGTCCCAAGCCATCGCAGGCCACCATGCTCGGTCACACGCTGATGACGCTCGTTATCGCGGCGGCCGGGGGCTTTGTCGGGCAAATGGCGCAGATACCGGCCGGCTGGCTCATGGGCAGCGCGCTGGCCGCGGCCGGGGCGGCCCTGGCCGGCGTCAAGGTCACCGTGCCTGGCTGGCTGCGCGACATCACGTTCGTGCTGACGGGCATGTCGATGGGCGCAAACGTGGCCCGTGACAGCCTCTCGCTCATCGCGCAATGGCCGATCAGCCTCCTCGGCCTGGCGCTGGAACTGGTGCTCATCATCGCCACGACCGGCTACATGCTGCGCAAGCTCTTCCGGCTCGATAACGCCACCGCCTATCTCAGCTCCTTCCCGGGGCACCTCTCCTTCGTCATGGGCATCGCGGCGACGGGGCTGGGCGATCCGCGCCAGATCACCATCATCCAGGTCATCCGCATCATGATGCTGACGCTCTGTGTGCCGATGGGCGCCCTCTTCCTCCCGATCGAGCACTTCCCGGCGCCCGCCAATATCGTGGTGATGGATGCCCAGACGCTGGTGATGCTGGCCATTGCCTGCGCCATCACGGGCTTTCTCTTTACCCGCCTGCGCGTGCCGGCCGGCATGGTGCTGGGCGCCATGGCCGCGGCCACGGCCGCCAAGCTCGGCGGCCTATTCGATGGCGCCATGCCCGTGCCGCTCGCCAATCTCACCTTCGTGCTGGTTGGCGCGCTCATCGGTTCGCGCTTTGCCGGCATCACCCTGACCGAGTTCCGGCAGGCGGCGATCGGCGGTCTCATCGCCACGGCAATGACGGTCGGCATCGTCACGGCCATCGCCTATGGCGTCAGCCTTCTCGTCGACATGCCCTTCGGCCAGATCTGGCTCGGCCTCTCCCCCGGAGCGCTCGAAGGCATGGGCGCGCTCGGCGTTGCGCTCGGCTACGATACGGCCTTCATCGCCGCCCACCACGTCTCGCGCCTCCTCATGCTGACGGTCGCGATTCCGCTCGTGGCGATGATGGTGGCGCCGCGAAAAAGTCAGCCCGTCTAACGCTTCCCTCCCACGCTGTGCGCGTGTAGAGACTACCATACCACCCGCCAACGGACTTCGGCCGTGTTCGCCATCTTCAACGTCGTCATCCCCGTCTTCGCCATCGTGGCGCTGGGCTACGCCGCCGTGCGGTACAAGCTCTACCCCACCGAAGGCGTCAAAGGGCTGGTGTCGTTCGTCAACAATTTCGCCACGCCGTGCCTCCTCTTCGAGGCGATGCTGACGGCCGATTTTTCGACGACGTTCAATCTGGGGATCATCATCCCCTTCTATATCGGCGCCCTCACCTCGCTCACCGTCGGCACCCTCATCGCCATCAAGCTCTTCAAGAACCGGCCGGGCGAAGGCGTGGCCTCGGGCTTCGCAGCGATGTTCACCAATACCGTGCTCATCGGCATTCCCATCATCCAGCGCGCCTATGGGCCGGAAGCCATGCCGGTGGTCTATTCGATCATCGCCTTCCATGCGCCCTGTCTCATCACCATCGGCATGCTGGCCATGGAGCTGGTGCGGCGCGATGCGGCGCCCTGGCACAAGGTCATGGCCGTCGCCGGCATGCGCATCGTGCAGAACCCGCTGCTCTGGGGCGTAGGCCTGGGCCTTGTCGGCAACCTCCTCAACGTGGAGCTGCCCGAACCCGCCACCGCCTTCGTCACCATGATGTCCCAGGCCGTGCTGCCCGCCGCGCTTTTCGGCCTCGGCGGCGCGCTCAACGAATACCGGATCTCGGAAAGCTGGCTGCAGGCGACCGCGATGGCGGCATTCAAGCTGGTCATCCACCCGCTGATCGCCTACGTGCTGATCGTCCATGTCCTGCACGTGCCGCTCGAAATGGCGCGCTACGGCGTGCTGCTGGCGGCGATGCCCACGGGCATCAACGCCTACATCTTCGCCACCTACTACAATCGTGGGGTGAGCGTGGCCAACAGCACGATTCTGATCACGACCGGGCTCTCGATCCTCACCGTTTCGGCGTGGCTCTGGATCCTCGGTCCCTGAAGCATCCAAGGAGAACGCCATGAGTGTCGAAATCCTCCAGACCCACAAGCTGCTCGATAGCTGCCAGGCAGCGCTGGCGAAGAACTTCACGGTGCACAAGCTTTTCGAAGCTGAAGACCGCGAGGCTCTCCTCGCGAGCGTCGCCCCGCGCATCCGCGGCATCGCCGCCGGCGGCCGCATCGATGCAAAGCTGATGGACGCGCTGCCCAAGCTCGAAATCATCGCCAGCTTCGGGGTCGGCTACGATTCCATCGATATCGAGGCCGCCAGGACGCGCGGCATCCACGTCACCAACACGCCGGACGTGCTCAACGACGCCGTGGCCGAGCTCGGCATCGGCCTCATGCTCTCCCTCTCCCGCCGCATCCCGCAGGCGGATGCCTTCGTGCGCGCCGGCCGTTGGGCCGGGCGCGAACGCTTCCCGTTCAGCTTCGAGCTCACCGGCCGCACGCTCGGCATCCTGGGCCTCGGCCGCATCGGCAAGGAAGTCGCCTCGCGCGCCCAGGGCCTCAAGATGCGCGTCGTCTATCACGGCCGGCACAAGCAGGAGAAAGTCCCCTACGTCTACTATGACAAGCTCGAGGACATGGCCCGCGACGTCGACTGGCTGCTGGTGGTGACGCCGGGCGGCAAGGGCACGGAAGGCATCGTCTCCCGCAAGGTGCTCGAAGCCCTCGGCCCCGACGGCGCCCTCGTCAACATCGCCCGCGGCTCGGTGGTCGATCAGGCGGCGCTTGTCGACCTTCTCCGCACCGGCAAACTCGGCGGCGCAGCCCTCGACGTCTTCGTCGACGAGCCCAACGTCCCCGAGGAACTCTTCACCCTCGACAACGTCGTCCTCTCCCCCCACGTCGCCAGCGCCACGCAACAAACCCGCGACGCCATGGGCGCACTGGTGGTCGAAAACCTCATCGCCCAATTCAAAGGCGAACCGCTGCTGAGCCCGGTGGTCTAGCGGGCATTACCTTCTCACACTCGGGACGGGAAATTGTAGCACTCTCTCCCTTCCCCGCCCCACCACTGCACTTCCCCGGGCGAAGACCCGGGGCCTATTGCCCCCCTCCACCCGAGTGGCGCCATCCATAGCCGCCGGCTCTCCGGCCGGGGAAGATCGAGAGGCTGGCGAGGAAATTGTATTCAACGCGAGATCGCCCCCCATCACCCTCGCCCCTTGTGGGAGAGGGTGCCCGAAGGGCGGGTGAGGGGTTGCCCCAACCACCGAGCCCCCTCATCCGGCGCTACCGCGCCACCTTCTCCCACAAGGGGAGAAGGGAACCCTGCGGCACGCCCCTCATGCCTTAACCCTCACCCTCCACCATCCCCACCACCGCACTTCCCCGGGCGAAACCCGGGGCCTATTGCCCCCCTCCACCCGAGTGGAGGCATCCGTGGGCCCCGGCTCTGCGGCCGGGGAAGACCGAGAGGGTGTCGAGATAGTGCCTTAACGCGAGATCCGACCTCGCGCCCTACTCCAAATTCCGCTGCTCCATCACCGGCGTATCGTGGATGCACATCACCTCCAGCCGGTCCTCGCCCACGTTCAGGAACTTGTGCGGTACGTTCGGCGGCACCACGAGAATGTCGTTCGGCCCCGCCTCTATAACCTCGTCCCCCGCCGTGAACCGCCCCTTGCCGCGCTTGACGATCCACGTCTCCGAATAGGGATGCACGTGCAGTGGCGGGCCCTCGCCCGGCCCGATATCGACGGCGAAAAACGAGACGGCCGCCCCATACTCGCCGCCTTCGAACCGGATGGTCCGGCTCTTGCTGGGTGGACGATCGGCGAAACGCAGGATGTGCACCATCTTTTCTCTCCTTCGGCCCCTTGCCGGATGTGGCGGGAACAGTTCTCAATGATCGGGTGTTGAGCAAGCCTATTGCAGGAGTCGACTATGCGGGAATGGTGGCGAGGCGCGGTGATCTATCAGGTTTATCCCCGCTCTTTCCAGGACACCAACGGCGACGGGGTGGGCGACCTGCCCGGCATCATGCGCCGGCTCGACCACATTGCGAGCCTGGGCGTGGATGCCATCTGGCTCTCGCCCATCTTCCAGTCGCCCCAGGCCGACATGGGCTATGACGTTTCCGACTATATCGAGGTCGATCGCCTCTTCGGCACCATGGAGGATTTCGATGCGCTGATCGAGCGCGCGCATGCGCTCGGCCTCAAGGTCATCATCGACCAGGTGCTCAGCCACACCTCTGACCAGCATCCCTGGTTCCGCGAAAGCCGGCTCAACCGCACCAATGCGCGGGCCGACTGGTTCGTCTGGGCCGATCCGATGAAGGATGGCTCCCCGCCCAATAACTGGCCCTCGGTCTTCGGCGGTCGCGCCTGGGAGTGGAACCCCTCGCGCGGGCAGTATTACTTCCACAATTTCCTCATCGAGCAGCCCGACCTCAACTTCCACAATCCCAAGGTCCAGGATGCCGTGCTCGACGTGATGCGCTTCTGGCTGGAGCGGGGCGTCGACGGCTTCCGCCTCGATACGGTCAACTACTATTTCCACGACGCGCAATTGCGCAGCAACCCGCCCGCACGGCGGCCCGAGCACCTGCCCTATGCGGTCAATCCCTATGACATGCAGGAGCACCGCTATTCCAAGTCGCAGCCGGAAAACGTCGAGTTCCTGCGCAAGGTCCGCAAGCTCCTCGATCGCTATCCAAACACCACCTCGGTGGGCGAGGTCGGCGACAGCCACAAGGCCGTGCCGCTCATGGCCGAATACACGTCCGGCGGCGACAAGCTCCACATGTGCTATTCGTTCGAGTTCCTCGGCGACGGTTTCACCGCCGAGCATTTTCGCTCGCGCATCGAAACCTTCTTCAAGGCCAGCAAGGACGGCTGGCCCTGCTGGAGCTTTTCGAACCACGACGTCAACCGCCACATGACCCGCTGGGCCAAACACTCGCAGAACGCCGCCGAACTCGGCCGGCAGGCGGTGGCGCTCCTCACCTCGTTCAAGGGCAGCGTCTGCATCTACCAGGGGGAGGAACTGGGGCTGCCCGAAGCCGACATACTCTACGAGGAACTGACCGACCCGCCCGGCAAGCGGTTCTGGCCCGAATACAAGGGCCGCGACGGTTGCCGCACGCCCATGCCGTGGGATGAGGGCGAGGCGCCGAACGGGTTCAGCGACGGCAAGCCCTGGCTACCGGTCAAGCCCGAACACTCGGCCCTCAATGTGACGCGCCAGAACGGGGACGAAGCTTCGCTCCTCAATTTCTATCGCCAGCTCATCGCCTGGCGAAAGCAGCAGGACGCGCTGGTCAGCGGCGACATCACCTTCTTCAAGACGGCCGAGCCGATCCTGGCCTTCCGTCGCAAGAGCGAAGACGGCGACATCGTGTGCATCTTCAACCTCTCGCCCAATGCCCTCAACGTCACTGTCCGCGGTGCCTCGGTCGGCCCCGACGAAATCTCGCAGAACGCCGAATTCGACCGCGAGCAGTTGTCGCTCGGGCCGAACGGTTTTGCGTATTTCCTGGCGGGTGCGGGGATCGACGTGGGCTACGCCGGGTAGCGCCCGGCAAGGCGAGGCGCGGGCCTGGGCCCGCGCCGGTTCCGGGCTAGCCGGTGGTCTTCTCGGTGATCGGCTTGAGCGTATAGGGATCGAACAGCTCCATGCCGGCCACGCCGTGGGAATCGGTGATATAGGCGCGTACGCAGCTTCCCAGCGACTCCACGCCCGACACGTTATAGCCGAGCTTGTCGAGATCACTCGTGATCACGTCGCTGTGGTCGTCGATATACTTGGACTCGCTGCCCTCGTAGCAGGCGGCGAAGGTGTCGGGGGTGTGCGCGGTCGCGCGGACGGCGGCCTGGGCAGGAACCGCCAATCCGGTCAGGCCGGCAGCGGCAACAAAGGCAAGAGCAAGCTTCGCATACATGGGAGGACTCCTTGGCTTGAAACCTACGCCTTGGAGTGTCCTCCCGCCGCGGGCTGCCAACCAGTTAAAAGCCGGCAACCCTCGTGAATTCGGCGTAACGCCCCGGACAGGTTCAGAAAACCTGCCGGAAGGTGGTGGGGTCGTAAAACTCCATCGCCTCGCCGCCGCCAGGCTGGCGGACATAGGCGCGCAGGCACCCGTTCCAGAATTCCACGCGCGTCGCATCCACGCCGCGCTGGCGCAATTGCTGCCGGGCCAGCTCGCCGCGTTCCTCTTCGGTGTAACGGCCGATGCGGATGCCGAAGCTGGTGTTGAAATCGGAGGTGGCGCCCGTGCCGCCCGTGCAGAAGGGAACGGCCGCAGCCGGCGCGCTCATGGCGGGGACGGCGAGGAGCACCAGCGCTAAGGTCTTGATGTTCATGATGGAGGCCTCTTGAATCGTTGACGCATCTTGGGGGCGGAATGTGCCGAAATTTGAGCCGGCACACCACCTACAAGTTCGTTAGCGATCATGCCCGCCCTTGTGCACGCGTTCCCGTAGGTGCCGAATGCCGAGCCAGGTGAGCAGCACCACGACCGGCGCCAGCATGCCGGCCCAGAGCTTCGGGTCGATCGAATGGTCGTAGGCCGTGAGTATCCCGAGCACGTAGGAAAGTATCCCCAGCGCGTAATAGCTCACCGCCACCACCGACAGCCCCTCGACCGTCTGCTGGAGCAGGTAGGATTGCTCGGCGCGATGGTTCATCGACTTGAGGATGGCCTGGTTCTGCTCGGCCAGTTCCACGTCGACGCGGCTGCGCAGCAGCTGGCTGGTGCGCGCCACGCGGTCCGACATCTCGCGCTGCCGGTTGAGGATGGATCGATAGGTACGCGCAGCCGGGTTGAGGCGGCGGTTGATGAAGCTCGAAAGCCGCTGCGCGCCCGATACGCGATCCTCGCGCAGGTCCTCGAGGCGGCGTTGCACCAGGTCGTAATAGGCGCTCGAGGCGTTGAGCCGGAAATGGGTCTGCGCCGTCACGCGCTCGAGCTCGCCGGCCAGCGCCGTGAGCCGGATGAGAAAGCTGCTGTCGGTGCCGGGCTTGAGGTCGGCCAGTTCCTCGGTCAGGTCCATCAGGCCCCGATCGATGTCGTTGAGCTTGGGGCCGGCCCATTGCACGTCGGGCCAGGAATAGAGCGCGAGCAGGCGATAGGTTTCGATCTCGGTCAGCCGCTGGGCCAGCCGACCGACGCGTGAGGTGCTCAGGTCCGTCGTGAGGATCGAAATGCGCGTGAACCCGTCCGGCCCCGGCCTGAAATCGGTCTCGACCAGCGCCTCGCCGCTATTGACGAGCGAGCCCATATGCTCGGGCCCCCGCTGCTGCCGCTCGACGAGCAGCCGCGCCAGGTCCTCGGTCGTGCCGCGTGCCGTAACCCGCAGCGCAAGAAGAAGCGGGGCCGGCGCGGTCTCCCGCCACGATGCCGGAAAGTCCGGCTCGGGCGGCGGAGCGTCCTCCGTCCCGGGCTCGCGCGAGAGCACGGTGATCGAGCAGAATTCGGTGTGCCGCTCCCACTTGATGGCGAAGGCATCGGTATGGGCGAGCACCTGGTCGGGCCGGTCGAGATCGACCTTGGCCTGCCAGGCGAAGAGCAGCGCGTGGACGTGTTCGTAGTGCCGGTCCGAGCCGATATCGTCGGTGCGGAACACGAGGTGCGTGAGCACGCCCGGCAGCGGCATGGGCAGGGGTGGACGACGATGCGATTCGTCGAACACGTCCTGCCAGCGCGGATCGCGCTCGAAACCGGCGAGCCGGATGTCGGTAGTTGGTAGCTCGTTCATGCGGCCCTCTTCAACGCACGGACAATAGTGCAGAAATTTCCTCGCCGAGAACGAAAAATTGGTCGCATGCGCAACACTGGGCGGCTCATCTTGAACCTTCATGGTTTCGTCACCCGAGAGCGGCTAGCTTCGCTGGTTTCAAGGGGCTAAGAACAGGGAAAAGGGGAGAGGCTTTCCGCATGTCCGAGACGGGTAGCGAGCTGGGTATCCACGACATTTTCGTCATCGGCGGCGGCATCAACGGCACCGGTGTCGCGCGCGATGCGGCCGGGCGCGGCTATTCGGTGATGCTGGCCGAAATGAACGACCTCGCCTCCGGCACGTCCTCGGCGGCCACCAAGCTCATCCATGGCGGCCTGCGCTATCTCGAACACTACGAATTCCGCCTTGTGCACGAGGCGCTCGCCGAGCGCGAAGTGCTCTGGAGCGCCGCCCCGCACATCATCCGGCCGCTGCGTTTCGTGCTGCCCTACCAGAAGGGCCTGCGCCCCGCCTTCGTGCTGCGCACCGGCCTGTTCCTCTACGATTATATGGGCGGCCGCAAGCTCCTGCCCCCGACCAGGACGCTCGACCTGCGCACCGACGAGGCCGGCAAGCCGCTCAAGCCCGGCTACCGCACCGCCTTCGAATATTCCGACTGCTGGGTGGACGATGCGCGCTTCGTCGCCCTCAACGCACTCGATGCCCGCGAGCGCGGCGCCGAGATCCGCACCCGCACCAAGGTCACCTCCGCCCGCCGCAGCCAGGGTGCCTGGACCATCGACATCGAGGACATGCATACCGGCGTGCGCGAGGCCGTGCGCGCCCGCATGCTCATCAATGCCGCCGGCCCCTGGGTTGATCACGTCATCGTCGAGGCCCTGGGCGACAACGGCGCGCACAACGTGCGGCTGGTCAAGGGCAGCCACATCGTCATCCGCAAGAAGTTCCAGCACGATCGCTGCTACTTCTTCCAGAACCCGGATGGCCGCATCATCTTCGCCATTCCCTATGAGGACGATTTCACCCTCATCGGCACCACCGACCAGGACTACAAGGCCGACCCCGCCAAGGTGAAGATCTCGGAGGAAGAGACCAACTACCTCTGCAAGGCCGCGAGCGAGTATTTCCGCGAGCCGGTGCGGCGCGAGGATATCGTCTGGACCTATTCGGGCGTGCGGCCGCTCTTCGACGACGGCGCCAGCGCCGCGCAGGAAGCCACGCGCGACTATGTGCTCAAGGTGCAGGGCGATGCCGCGACCGGCGCGGTGCTCAACGTCTTCGGCGGCAAGCTCACCACCTCGCGGCGGCTGGCGGAATCCGTGCTCGAACATATCGAGGATATCCTCGGCAAGCGCGGCGCGCCCTGGACGAAGGATGCCAAGCTGCCCGGCGGCGAGTTCGAGCCGCTGGCCTTCGATGCCGAAGTTGAAAAGCTCAAGCGCGACTACCCTGCCCTGCCCCCGGCGCTGCTCAAGCGCCTCATGGGGCATTACGGCACCCGCGCACGCTTCATCCTCAAGGATGCAAAAATTCTCGCCGACCTGGGCGAAATGTTCGGGACCGACCTGTCGGCCCGCGAAGTCGACTACCTCATGGAGGAGGAGTGGGCGGTTTCGGCGGACGACGTCCTGTGGCGTCGTTCCAAGCTCGGTCTGCGGACTGCGGAAGAGGACAAGGCGCGGCTGGCCGCCTACATGGCAAAGCATCAGGAAGCGCGCGTTTAAGGGGGAGATTTCATGAGCGGTTACGTGCTGGCGATCGACCAGGGCACGACATCGAGCCGTGCCATCGTCTTTGACGAGAAGCAGGCCGTCGCCGGGGTCGGGCAGAAGGAATTCACCCAGATATTCCCGCAATCGGGCTGGGTGGAGCACGACCCGGAGGAAATCTGGGAGAGCGTGGTCTGGGCGGTGCGCACGGCCATCGAAAAGGCCGGCATTTCCGCCGCTGAAATTTCCGCCATCGGCATTACCAACCAGCGCGAAACCACCCTCATCTGGGACCGGGCGACCGGCAAGGCCATCCACAACGCCATCGTCTGGCAGGACCGCCGCACCGCCTCGATCTGCGCCGCGCTCAAGAAGGCAGGCAAGGAAAAGGTCTTCTCCCGCAAGACCGGCCTGCTGCTCGATCCCTATTTCTCGGGCACCAAGGTGCGCTGGCTGCTCGACAAGGTGAAGGGCGCCCGCAAGCGCGCCAATGCGGGCGAACTCGCCTTCGGTACCATCGACAGTTTCCTCATCTGGCGGCTGACGGGCGGCAAGGTCCACGCCACCGATGCGACCAATGCCAGCCGCACGCTGATGTTCAACATCGCCAGGAACAAGTGGGACGACGAATTGCTGGCCGCCCTCGACGTGCCAGCCTCACTCCTCCCCGTGGTCAAGGATTGCGCCGACGATTTCGGCACCACCGATCCCGGCCTTTTCGGCGCGGCCATCCCCATCCTGGGTGTCGCCGGCGACCAGCAGGCCGCCACTATCGGCCAGGCCTGTTTCGAGCCCGGCATGCTCAAATCCACCTACGGCACGGGGTGCTTTGCGCTGCTCAATACCGGCAGCGAAATGGTCAAGTCGAAGAACCGCCTGCTGACCACCATTGCCTATCGCCTCGACGGCAAGACCACCTATGCGCTGGAAGGCTCGATCTTCGTTGCAGGCGCCGCCGTGCAATGGCTGCGCGACGGCCTCAAGGTGGTCAAGACCGCCGCCGAAACCGGCGCCCTCGCCCACTCCGCCGATCCCGGCCAGCACGTCTACATGGTTCCCGCCTTCGTGGGCCTGGGCGCCCCCTGGTGGGATGCCGAGGCACGCGGCGCCATCTACGGCCTCACCCGCGGCACCGGCCCGGCCGAAATCGCCAAGGCCGCGCTGGAATCGGTGGTCTACCAGACCCGCGACCTGCTCGATGCCATGCGCAAGGATTGGAAAGGCGCCGGCCAGAACACAGTCCTGCGCGTCGACGGCGGCATGGTCGCCTCCGACTGGACCATGCAATTCCTCGCCGACATCCTCAACGCCCCCGTCGACCGCCCCACCATCCTCGAAACCACCGCCCTCGGCGCCGCCTGGCTCGCCGGCTCGAAGGCCGGCGTCTGGCCCGACGCCAAATCCTTCTCCAAATCCTGGTCCCGCGACCGCCGCTTCGAGCCGCAGATGGAAGCGGGGACGAGGAAGCGCAAGCTCAAAGGCTGGGACGACGCGGTGCGGCGGACACTGAGCTGAGGGCAGCCTGCCTACGCATAATGTTCCAGCAGCCCGCCACTCACCGTCAATCGCATCAAGCCACAGTCACCCCCACGGCCCTCGCAACCCTCACCACTTCACAACCTCACAACCCTCCCCACCACCGCACTTCCCCGGCCGCAGAGCCGGGGCCTACGGATACCTCCACTCGAGTGGCGCGGTGCAATAGGCCCCGGGTCTCCGCCCGGGGAAGTTCCGTGGATGGGGAGGGGTGGTGGTTGATACGAGGGAGCAAAGCTCGGCACGTTGCGATGCCAAAAAGCGCGATAGTTAGCGCGCCGGCGCGACTCCGCGCCCAACATCCCCCACCGCAAGCCCCACAGGCTCCCCCTCTCCCCTTGAGGGAGAGGGTGCCCGAAGGGCGGGTGAGGGGTCTGCCCCAACCACCGCAACCCCTCATCCGGCGCTACCGCGCCACCTTCTCCCTCAAGAGGAGAAGGAAACCCGTGGCCCGCCCGAGAACACCCCGGCCACGCTATCTCCCCACCACGCTATTCTCCACCAACCACCGCACTTCCCCTTCCCACCACCGCACTTCCCCGGCCGCAGAGCCGGGGCCCACGGATACCTCCACCCGAGTGGCGCGGTGCAATGGGCCCCGGATCAAGTCCGGGGAAGTTCCGTGGTTTGGGGGAAGTTCCGTGGTTGGGGAAAGTATGGTGATTGGATACGCGGTGCGGCGTGGCCGAGCACAATGGCGGGGAACTGCCACCCGCCCGCTACTGATAAACCCGCCACGCATCGAACGACCCACCGGCGATCAGCGCCCAGTAAATCCCCATCCGGCTCTTGCCCGGCGTGCGTGCGAAAGCCAATCCGAACTCCACGAACTTCGTGCTCAGCAGCGTGTCGCGATGGCCCGGAGACTCCAGCCAACCCTCCAGCGCATGCGTAAGCGTCTTGTGCCCCCCGGCCACGTTCTCGCCCACCGCCCCGATATACCCGGCCGCCGTTACCCGCTCGCGCAGCGTCACGCCGAGATCGTGCGAGAGCTTGTCCTTGGCCGCCATCAGCCGCGCCTGCGAGCGTGCCGCTTCGGCCAGTTGCGGGTTCCATGACCAGGCCGGGCGGCCATTGGCGGCGCGGACTTCGTTGACCTGACGCAGCATCGATTCCGGGGTCAGCGCCTCGGGCGAGTTATCGCCCGGCGCCATGACCGGCATGGTGGTCGAGCAGGCGGAAAGCGTGGTGGCCGCGGCCGCGACGAGGAAACCGCGGCGGGAAAGAACGAGCATGTCTGGGGTCCCGATTCGAACTTCCCTGCAATCTAGGATGATCGCGGCAAAATCAGGAAGAGTTCGCTGGAATTCCGGAAGCGGGGCTGCCTTGCGCGCCGCTTGCGCCGCCTGTTTAGTGCAGGCGGGGAGGAATTCTTGAATGGCGCAGCCGTCGCATTTCGTGATCGTGGGCGGAGGCACGGCCGGCTGGCTGGCGGCCTTCATCATCCAGGACAGCGCCCGGCGCATGAAGCTGGATGCCAAGATCTCAGTGGTCGAATCCTCCAGGATCCGCACCGTGGGCGTGGGCGAGGCGACCACCGCCGCCTTCCGCGTCTTCCTCCAGCACTTCAAGATCGATGAGTTCGAGTTCTTCCGCGAGACGGAAGCCACCTTCAAGCTCGGCATCCGCCATCAGGATTGGCGTCGCAAGGGCTATACCTATTACGGGCCGATCGACGATCCCCACCAGGTCGTCGCGCCCCCGCTGGGCGCGCCCTCGGACTATCTCAACGTCTATGCCGTCTCGGCCGGAAAGAAGGTGCAGGACATGCATCTCTTCGGCCCGCTGCTGGAGCGCAGGAAGGCGCCCTATGCGCGCAAGGCCGATGGCTCGCTGCTGCGGCTGGGGCCGTTCCACCACGCCTTCCATTTCGACCAGTCGCTGGTGGGCCAGTTCCTCAAGCGCAAGTCGCGCGGCGTCGAGATCGTGGATGCGGTGGTCGAAGGCGTCGAGCGCGATGGCCAGACCGGCGACATCCGTGCCCTCAAGCTCGATAGCGGCGAATTGCTCGCTGCCGATTTCTTCATCGACGCCACCGGCTTCCGCAAGCGGCTCATCGTGCAGGAATTGCAGGCGCCCTGGATTTCCTACGCCAGGGAGCTTCCGGTCAATCGCGCCCTGCCCTTCTGGCTCGATATCAAGGAAGGCGACGAGATCAACAATTACACCCTGGCCTGGGCGCAGGAAAACGGGTGGATGTGGCAGATCCCGACCCAGACCCGCTATGGCTGCGGCTACGTCTATTCGGACGAATTCACCACGCCCGAGCAGGCCAAGCTCGAAGTCGAGCGCGCCATCGGCCGCGAGATCGAGGTTCGCGACGATATCCGCTTCACCATCGGCCGGCTGGAAAAGGCGTGGATCGGCAATTGCGTCGCGGTGGGCCTGAGTTCGAGCTTCCTCGAGCCCCTGGAAAGCACCTCGATCCACGGCACCATCGTGCAGATGATGCTGTTCGCCGGCCATTACCTCAAGGAGCCCGGCAAGATGACCCAGGTCGAGCGCGACGATTACAACCGCCGCGTCGGGCGGCAGGTCGACGATTTCCGCACGTTCGTCAACACCCATTACGTCACCGAGCGGGACGATACGCCGTTCTGGCGCAATGTCCGCGCCGAGCGCCTGCACCCTGAAACCAAAGAGCGGTTGGCTCGCTGGCGCCAGGAAATGCCCCGTACCGAGCACTTCCCGAATTACCTTGCGGGCCTGCCGCATATCGAGACGCAGTTGCACTATCCGGTGCTCGATGGCCTCGGCCTGCTCGATCCGGCGGTCGCCAAGGCGGAGATGGCGCGCGATCCGAAATTGCGCGCCTTCGCCAGGAAGACCCATGACGCGCTGGTCAAGGAATACAAGCAGGCGGCGACCCAGGCGATGGGGCACGCCGAGTTCCTTGAGGCTGTGCGCGAGATGGGCTGAGCCTTACGGCAGCGTGTAGTCGATCTGGTAGTGCACGGTCTTGTCGTGCTCGGCCTGATAGCTGCCGCCGCCTGAAATGCCGGTCAGTTCGCCCGTGCCCGAGGCCTTGACGATCTCCCAGCGCGAGCTGGCGACGCCATTTTCCCAGGTGCCGGTTTCGAAGATGATGAAACTGCCCTTGCGCCCGGCGAGTTCACCATCGACGAGGAGGTAGCCGGCATAGTGGCAATGCGTATCGTCCGGATATTGCATCAGGAAATCGGTGCGCGCCTTTGCCTTGAGATCGCCATCGAAGACCACCTCGATATTGGCTTTGGTGGATTTCTGCGGCGCGGACTCATGATAGGGCTTCTCATCCCAATTATTGTGCAAAATCGTGCCTTTGGCGGTTTTCATGGTCGGCTCCTCTGGATGATGAAGCCAGTCTAGCGCGGCTGGCGGAGCGGGAATTGTAGATTTGCGACAGACACTGGAACGCATCGTCATCGACCCGGCCCGGCAGCCCGCACGCGGCCTCCTCCACCGCGCCACGAGCTTCCGGCATTTCGAGCTCGTGCGGCTGGCGGCCAGCGCCGATTTCCAGCCGTTCATCGAGAATTTCTGGCTGGTGATCTGGGATCTCGATGAGCCCTATACCCAGGAAAACCTGCCCCATCCGAGCCAGCACCTGGTCATTGACCCGGTCGGCGGTACCGGCATTTTCGGCCTGCAGCGCGCCAAGTTCACCTATACGCTCAACGGTACCGGCGCCGTCATCGGCACGAAGTTCCGCCCCGGCATGTTCCGCGGCTTTCTCGGCCGTCCCATGCACGAGATCACCGACCGCACCCTGCCCGTGCGCGACGTCTTCCCTACCGACGATACCGCGCTCGATGAGCAATTCTCTGCCCTCAACGACCCGACCGCCATGGCCGATATCATCGAAGGCTTCCTGCGCCCGCGCCTGCCCGGCCCCGATCCGCGCGCCGAGGAAGCTCAGCGGCTGGTCGCCCTCGTCGAAGCGTCACGCGACATGTTCACCGTCGCCGCCCTTGCGAAATTGGCGGGCGTGACGCCGCGCAGCCTGCAGCGGCTCTTCGAGGATTATATCGGGGTCGGCCCCAAATGGGTGATCGATCGCTACCGCATGATCGAGGCCGTGGAGGCCCTGAATCGCGACGAGGAAACGAGCCTGACCGCCCTCGCCCATGCGCTCGGTTATTTCGACCAGGCGCATTTCTCCAAGGCCTTCGTGGCGCTTACCGGCAAGCCGCCATCCTTCTACCGGCGCGGCGAGGCCTGAGCCTCAGGACTTGTCGTAAGCCGTCAGCAGGTGCGGCAGCACGTCGAGTTGCCCGGCGATGGAATTGCCGTCCTCGATATCCCAGCACGCCGAAAGCGCCGCGTGCGCAGCCGCGAAGCCCAGGATGCGCTTGCGGTTGAAGCCCAGTCGCGCCGAAAAGCTGTCTGCCAGCCGCGCGATGCGGCCCGGATCGGACACCATGTTCTGCGCCCCGAGCGGATTGAGGAAGGCGTTGGCCACCTCATAGGTCGGGTCACCCAGCAGCCCCTTGGGGTCGATGGCGAGCCAGCCGCGCGGCGAGGAAAGGATGTTGTCGTGGTGCAGGTCGCCGTGCAGCGGCAGGGTCGCCGAGGGCTTGTCGAACATGGCCAGGCCAATGCCCACCGCCCGCGCATAGAGGTCGCGGGCCGTATAGGGCCAGGTGCGCACATTGGTGGCGAACAGCGACTGGAAGCGATCGCGCAGCGGGATCAGGTCGTCCGGCGCTGTTTCGCGCGGCTTGTGGAGAAGCTGGACGACATGTCCGAATGCCTCGGTCGCCTCGTCATCGCGTCCGGCGCGGGCCGGGTCGCCGAGCGTGGCGCCCTCGACCCATTCCATGAACACGGCATCTTCCGTGCTGTCGAAGACGGTAACCGCGCCCTCCCCGCCATACCATGCGAGCATGGCGCCGCCCCGGCGCTCATCCTCGAACTTTCCGGGTTTGAGCACCTTGAGAGCGGCCGGGTCGCGGCCATTCTGCTCGACCTTGTAGATCGTGCTCGTCGGCGTTTCGGTGACCGGCGTCGCCTTGGTCAGCGACCACCGGATCATGGCGCGGCTCAGCGCGGTCTCGGCGGGGGACTGATTCATCATCACGGTATTAGAGCAGATTGCCCAGGGAGATTCGATAGGGACCGCCGATTGCGGCGGGAGTGAGTCAGAGCGCGTTGTAGCTGGGGATTTGCCGCCCGGGATCGGCGATATCCTCGTAAAGATCGCGCCAGCCGGGATTTTCCGCCTCGATCAGCCGAACCTTCCACGCCCGCCGCCACCGCTTGAGCAGAAATTCCCTGCGCGCGGCAAGGTCGTAGTCGCCGAAGACCTCGTAGTGAACCAGCCGCGTCACGTTGTAGGCATCGGTGAAACCCGGAACGACATGATTGCGATGCTCCCAAACCCGCCGCAGCAGGTCGCCGGTAAAGCCGGTATAGAGCGTGCCGTTCATGCGCGAAGCAAGGATGTAGACGTAAAATTGCGGCTCCATGGGTGGAGGGTGGCGCGTGGGAAAGGGTGTCGCAATTGGGATTTGTGACGGGTAGGTGAGAGCGCGGCGGTCGGCAGGGCAATTCTACCCCGGCGCGCCATCACCCGTTACCCAACAACCCAACCACCCATTGCCCATCACGCCATCCGCCCAACCACAACTCCATCCCCACCACCGTACTTCCCCGGGCGAAGACCCGGGGCCCACGGATACCTCCACTCGAGTGGAGGGGCGCAATAGGCCCCGGATCAAGTCCGGGGAAGTAAGGGGTGGAGGAAATTCAGTGGAAGCCCCCCGCCAAAAAAAGACCCCGGCGGTCACCCGCCGAGGCCTCCGGGAGGGAACCCCAAAACCCTTACGCAACCTTCTTGCGGTTGCTCCGTGCCCATTTCGGCAGCCAGTCGCCATGCGCGGCCAGCAAATCGTCCACCAGGTGCCAGATCTGGTCGAGATCAAGCTCGGCGGCCGTGTGCGGGTCCATCATCGCGGCGTGGTAGATGTGTTCCTTGTTCTCGGTCATCAACGCCGCCACGGTCAGTTCCTGCACGTTGATATTGGTGCGGATGAGCGCGGTGAGCTGCGGCGGCAGGGCGCCGATATAGGTCGGCTGGATGCCCGAGGCGTCCACCAGGCACGGCACTTCGGCGGCGCAATTGTCCGGCAGCGAGGTGATGCAGCCATTGTTGCGTACGTTGCCGTAGATCACCGAAGGCTCGCCAGTCCACACCGAGTTCATGATGGCGGAGGCGTATTCCTTGCTCTCCTTGACCTCGATGGTGTTGGCCTTGCGATATTCCTCCGAAGTCGTCTTCCAGCGCGAAATCTGCTCGACGCAGCGCTTGGGGTATTCGTCGAGCGGAATGCCGAACTTCTCGATCAGGTCCTCGCGGCCTTCCTTGATGAAGTAGGGCGTGTATTCGGCGAAGTGCTCGGAGCTTTCCGTCACGAAATAGCCCAGGCGCGTCAGCATCTCGTAGCGCACCTTGTTGGGGCAGCGCGGGTTCCAGCCCGGCTTGGGCGCACGGCCTTCGCGGTAGGCACGGACGAGGTCCGGATAGAGGTCGCGATAGGAACCGTCCGGCTGGCGATGCTCGAACTTCAGATAGAACGCCATGTGGTTGATGCCCGCCGCGCGGTAGCGGATCTCGTCATAGGGAATGTCGAGATCATGGGCGAGTTCGTGCGCCGTGCCCTGCACCGAGTGGCAGAGGCCGACCTGCTTGATGGTCGGATACTTCTCGGCGATGGCCCATGTGTTGATAGCCATCGGATTGACGTATTGCAGCATGATGGCTTCGGGGCAGACCTCGAGCATGTCCTCGCAGATCTTCCAGAGGTGCGGCACGGTGCGCAGGCCGCGCATGATGCCGCCGACGCCCAGCGTATCGGCAATGGTCTGGCGCAGGTTGTACTTCTTGGGCACTTCGAAATCGACGACCGTCGAGGGCTCGTAGCCGCCGATCTGGAAGCAGACGACCACGAAATTGGCGCCATCGAGCGCCTTGCGCTGGTCGGTATAGGTCTCGACCGTCGCCGGCACGCCGAGCGTGTTGATGAGCTTGCCGGCGATGATGGCGCTCTCTTCGAGGCGCTGGGGGTTGATGTCCATGAGCGCCACGCGCGCGCCGGCAAGCGCCGGACGCTGCAGGACGTCGCCGACGATGTTCTTCATGAACACCGACGAGCCGGCACCGATGAAGGTGATCTTGGGGTTGGCCATTCGAGGATTCTCCGCTTGGGGCTTGCCGCTGCTAGGCAGCGATTTCGAACGCGGCGCGGACGAGCCGGGCCGTGTATTCGGTCTGGGGTTTGGTGAGCACCTCTTCGACGGGTCCCTGCTCGACGATCTTGCCGTATTGCATGACCATGACGCGGTGGCAGAGCGCCCGGACGACCTTGAGGTCGTGCGAGATGAAGAGATAGGAAAGGCCTTTCTCGTCCTGCAGCTTGCGCAGGAGATCGATGATCTGGGCCTGGACCGACAGATCCAGCGCCGAGGTGGGTTCGTCGAGAAGGATGAATTCGGGCTCGAGCGCGATGGCCCGGGCAATGGCGATGCGCTGGCGCTGGCCGCCCGAGAATTCGTGCGGGAAGCGCGAGAGGATAGTATCGGGCAACCCGGCATCGCGCAGCGCCTGGCGCACGCGCTCGACCCGTTCGCGCGAATTGGCGCCGATGCCGTTGACGATCAGCCCCTCCTCGATGATCTGGCGGATCGACATGCGCGGATTGAGCGAGGCGAAGGGGTCCTGGAAGACGATCTGCATGCGGTTGCGCAGCGGGCGCATGCCGCCGCGATCCTTGGTGTCGATGCGCTCGCCGTCGAAGAGGATTTCCCCGCCCTGGTTGGAAATGAGCCGGATGAGGGCCTGGCCGAACGTGGTCTTGCCCGAGCCGGATTCGCCCACGAGGCCGAGCGTTTCGTGCCGCTTGAGATTGAGGCTCAGGTTGTCGCAGGCCACCAGCTCGAAGAAGCCCGGGTTGAAGAAGCCGCCGCGCTTCAGCGTAAAGGCCACCTTGACGTTCTTGCCTTCGAGAATGGTCTTTTCCTCGCCGCGCAGCGGGTTGGCCGTGCCCTTGGGCTCGGAGGCCAGCAGGTGCCGTGTGTAGGCGTGCTGCGGGTTGGAGAAGAGCGCTTCGGTGCGGTTGTGCTCCTGCACCTGCCCGTTCTGCATCACGTAGACGTAGTCCGAGAACTGCCGGACGATGGTCAGGTCATGGGTGATGAGGATCACCGCCATGCCGTATTTGGACTTGAGGTCCTTGATGAGGTTGAGGATCTGCGCCTGCACCGTCACGTCGAGCGCGGTGGTCGGCTCGTCGGCAATCAGGATATCCGGCCGGTTCGCGAGCGCCATCGCAATCATCACGCGCTGGCGCTGACCGCCCGAGAGCTGATGCGGGTATTGCAGCAGGCGCGCCGCTGGCTCGGGAATCTGCACCTCTTCGAGCAGTTCCCGGGCCCGGTCCATGGCCTGATGCTTGGACATCTTGTTGTGGAGGTGCAGGATTTCGCAGATTTGCTGGCCGATCGTGTAGACCGGGTTCAGCGAGCTCATCGGCTCCTGAAAGATCATCGCCACCTTGTTGCCGCGCAGCTTGCGCATCTGGGCGTCGGACATCGCGATGATGTCCTGTCCATCGAGCGTAATCCGCGTCTGCTTACCGATCTTGGCGCGCTTGGTGAGGAGGCGCATCACGGTGCGGGCGGTCACGGACTTGCCCGAGCCGGATTCACCGACGAGTGCGATCGTCTCGCCCTTGTGGAGCTGGAACGAGACATCTTCGACCGCGTGCACCACCCCGCCCTCGACCTTGAAGTCGACGGCGACGTTGCGGGCATCCAGGATCAGTTCGCGGCCATGCGTACCCAGATCGTGGCGTTCTGCGGGGGCCAGGGCTGTTGGGGACATGATGGGGCTCGCTCAGTAGGGGTCGACCGCGTCGCGCAGGCCATCGCCCAGCGCGTTGAACGCGAACACGGTGATGAGGACGAAGACCACGGGGCTCAGGATCCAGGGATAGGAGCCGATGACCGAGAAGGTGCCCGTATCCTGGAGCATGAGGCCCCACGAGATCAGCGGCGGCTTCACGGCGAAGCCGAGGAAGCCGAGGAAGCTTTCGAGCAGCACCACCGAGGGCACGGCAAGCGTCACCGCCACGATGATGTGGCTCATGACGTTGGGCAGGATGTGCCGCGTGATGATGCGGAAGTCGCCCGAGCCCACTGCGATGGCGGCGCGCACATATTCGATCCGCGCCAGCGAGAGCGTCTTGGAGCGCACTTCGCGCGCCAGTTGTGCCCAGCCGAGCGCGGCCATGACGCCGATCACGAAGGCGATGAAGACGTTCGATGGCGCCGTCACCGGAATGAGGCTGGTCAGCGCCAGGTAGAGCGGCAATTGCGGGAACATCAGCACGAATTCGACGAAGCGCTGCACCCAGACGTCCACCCTGCCCCCGATATAGCCCGAGGTTATGCCGACCAGCGTGCCGACGGTCGTCGTCAGCAGCACCACGACCAGCGCGATGGTGAGCGAGATGCGCGAGCCGACGATGCCGCGCGAAAGGATGTCGCGGCCGAATTTGTCGGTGCCGAGGAAATTCACCGGCTTGCCGTTGGTCGAGCCGAAGAAGTGGATGTTGGAGGGAATGACCCAGAGCACGTAATAGCTGTAGCCCGGAACGAAGAAGCCGAGCGGGGTCGGGTTTTCCATGTCCGGCCCGGTCAGGGGCTGGAAGGTGATGGGGTCGTATTCGCCCGTCTCGATGATCGGGTAGACATAGGGGATGAGGCTGAAGCTGCCGTCGGGCGCCGAGAAGGTGATGTGGTCCGGCGGCGCGAAGGCTAAGTTCGGCTGCTTGGGGTCGACCGGCGCGAAGAAATCGGCGAAGACGGCGATGATCAGCAGCAGCGCCACCAGCACGAGCCCGATCATGCCGATGATCGAGCGCCTGAAGCGGCGCCAGACGAGGGCGATATAGCCCTCGTTGCCATGGGCGAAGCGCGGGTTGATGGCCGGCTGCGCGGCCACCTGCGCGGCCTCCTCGGCGGGCGTGGGCGCGGGACCTTCGCCGGCATCGGGCGGCAGCGGAATGGAGGAGCGGGTGTGAACTTCGGTCATTCGCGGGCACCTCCGAGGCGGACGCGCGGATCGACGATGGCGAGGAGGAGATCGGCGATGATGTTGCCGACGATGAGGGTCGCGGCCAGCACCATCACGAAGGTGGCGGTGACCCAGACGTCACCCACGGCCATCGAGCCGACGATGGCCGGGCCGACCGTGGCGAGCCCGAAGACGATGGCCACCTCGATCTCGCCGGTGAGCATATAGGGCAGCGCCACGCCCTGGTAGGCGATGAGCGGATGGAGCGCGTTGGGCACCGCATGCTTCATGATGACCGCGCCCTCGGGCAGGCCCTTGGCGCGGGCCGTCTCGACATATTGGGCGTTGAGCACATCGAGCAGGTTCGCCCGCATGACGCGCATGTTGTAGGCCAGCCCGCCCAGGGTCGCGATGAAGATCACCGGCCAGACATGGGCGAGGAGATCGACGAACTTGTCCCAGGACCAGGGCTGCCCGCCATATCTGACGGAGTTGAAACTGCCGATTTCCTGCACGCCCAGCCTGAAGACCAGGATGTACATGATGATGATGGCGAGCAGGAATCTGGGGATGGTCATCCCGAGGAACGAGATGAAGCCGAAAAGCGTATCGACCCAGCTATATTGTCGGGTAGCGGCGATGACGCCGAGCGTTATCCCGAGGATTGTCGCGAGGATATGACAGGTCAGCGCCAGCGCGATGGTGCGCGGCAGCCGTTCTGCGACCACGTCGCCCACGGGCTTGTTGTAATAGAGCGAATGACCGAAATCGAAGCGGGTGACGATGCCCTTGACCCAGTTGAGATACTGGACGGGCAGCGGGTCGTTGAGCCCGTTGGCCTGGCGGTAGGCCTCGGCCTGCAGTTCGGCCTCCTCGGCGGTGGCGCCGCCCTGGTTCATGAGCATGGAGCGGATGTAGTCGCCATAATCGCCCGGCGGGGCCTGGATGATGGCGAAGGTCACGACGCTGAGCAGAAACAGGACAGGTATGGCCGATAGGATGCGGACTACCAGGAAGCGCAGGATCACGGGTCGTCTCCGGTCTGGGTCAGGGGGACAAGGGGGCCGCGGCTCCCTTGTCCGTCACGATTGGAGGACGATCGCTTAGTTGATCGGACCGTTGCCCTTGCCGGGCGCGCCCGGGAGGGTGTTCGGGTGCAGTTCATAGGCCTGCTGCTTGTCGCCAGGCACGAACACGCGCTCGCGGATGATGTTGTCTTCAGCCCAATTGAACATGAAGATCGGGGCACCAGCCGGGATATTGGCGAAGCGCTTGTTGATGATGAGCGCACCAGGATACTGCGTCAGGCCGATCGTATAGAGGTTCTCGGTGAACAGCTTCTGGTACTTCTTCATCGCCTCGACGCGCGCAGCAGGGTCGGACGTGTTGATGAAGGAATTGACCGTATCGACCATGTCCTGCTCGAACGGCAGCAGGTCGACCGTGCCATCCTTGCCGGCGCGGTGATTGTTGGCGATGCGCGGCCCGGTCGGCGCGAGCGCCACCGTGTTCTGCACCACCGAGATCAGTTCGGCGCCGTTACGCATGATCTGCCAGTCGTACTTGCCGGCCTGGTAGGTTGCGTCACGCTGGTTGCCGGCCTGGAAGTTGGCCACCACGCGCAGCCCGAGCGCTTCCATCGAAGCGATCACGCCTTCCGCGAGGCTCTTGTCGGTCTGGTAGTCCGAGTTGGCCAGGAGCGTGATTTCCACGTCCTTGCCGCCGACACCGGCCACGTCCGTCGGATAGTTGACGATGCCGTTCCCGTCGGTGTCCTTCAGGCCCGCCTTTTCGAGCAGCGCCTTGGCGGTGTCGAGCGAGTACGGGTAGTAGACCGTCGAGTCCTTGTCGTAATAGGTCGTGCCCGCATAGAGGCCGCCCGGATAGATGGCGGTGAACGGGCCCTTCACCAGCGACTCGCCGAGATGCTGGCGATCGAGGGCGTAGGACACGGCCTTGCGGAAATCGAGGTTGCGGTTGAGTTCGCGCACGGCCTGGCCACGCTCATCCGGTTCGCCCCAGCCATTGCCGGAGAGGTTCGGGATCAGCGAATAGCCGATGGTGCGGGCGCCGAAGGCGAGACGCGAGGGAGCCGACGGATCGGCAGCGCGCTTCAGGGCCTCGACATAGCTTTCGGCCTGCTCGAGGTTGGAGAAGTCGCCCGTGCCGGCCACGGCCTGCACGTCGCGGTCAGCCCAGGTCGAGAGGCGATAGTGGACTTCGTTGAGGTACGGGAGCTGGTTCCCGTTCTCGTCGACCTTCCAGTAATAGGGATTGCGGCGCATCACCACGATATCGTCGGGGCGATACTCGACCGGAACCCACGCGCCCATGACCGGAACGTTCAGGTATTCGGGCGGAATGGCGTTCTTGTACTGGTCGTAGGTGTTGGACGAGTACTTCGGGTGCAGCGGCTTGAAGATGTGCGCCGGGCCCGGGCAGAAGGTGCCGTAGGCCATCTGGTAGAGATACTGCTTGGGGAAGGCTTCCTTAAAGGTCCATTCGAGCGTGTAGTCGTCGAGCGCCTTGAGGGTCGTGCCTTCGCCGAAGGATTCCGGGGTCGCGCCGTTGAGCGGGGTGACGTTGGGATCCTGGACGTTGTCGTTCCAGTAGAACATGGCGTCTTCGGTGGTGAACGGCACGCCGTCGGACCACTTGGCGCCTTCGATGAGGTGCATCGTCAGCTTGTGGCCGTCTTCGGACCATTCCCAGCTCTTGGCCAGGTTCGGCAGCGGCTCCAGCTCTTCGGCCTTGACCTCGAAGAGCGGACCCGTGCGGGTCAGGCATTCCATGGTGCCGATGTCGATGCCGCCCCAGCCCTGGGACTGGCCGGCCATGTAGTTCCAGCCTTCCGGCCGGCCGCCGATGACGTGGCGCATGACGTCGCCGTAGACGCCCACGCCGTCGGGCATGTTGGCGGTCTTGTAGACCAGCGGCTCCTTGGGGAGGCGGTCCTTGACCGCCGGCAGCTTGCCGGTGTCGACGAACTGCTTGGTCACCCAATCCGGCTCATGATATTCGGGCAGCGCCTTGAACTCGAAGATGTCCTTGACGCCGACGAAGGTGGGGAAGCCCTGGGCTTCGAATTTTGGCGGATCAGGCGGCGTGGTCGGCGCCACCTCCTGTGCCTGGACGGCCAGCATCGACACGCCCAGCAGCAGACTTGCCCCGCCAAGGGCAATCAGTTTTCTGCGCATAATTCCTCCCTCGGACACGGAACCCGCGCACCTGCGCCATGAATGGGGTCTCCTTCCCTCCATTCGGGTCCACGTGTTGAATGGTAGTGCTTGCAAATCGGCGCGCAATCCGATCTTTTAATGAGTTATTCCGGGTTTTAAAGATCGTGGAGAAGCGGAATGGCCGAGGTGGCAGCGGCACCCAAGTCCCTGGAAAAGCGGCGCGAACAGGCGCCATTGCCGGTGCCGCGGCCGGACCGGCGCTTCTATGCCAACACCTCTGCCTTCGGACGTTTCGGCATCCGCTGGTTCGATCCGCAGATCATGCCACAGGAGCACAGCCATGGGCATATCGAGCTCAACTGGCTCACCGCCGGGGGCATGGATTACGTCTATGACGGCCAGCCGGTCAGCGTGCCGCCCGAGCGCCTCATCATGTTCTGGGCCGGCATTCCGCACCAGACCATAGCGCTCGATCGCGGCCAGCAGGGCGACTCGCGCCAGTGCAACGTCTACCTGCCGCTCGACTCGTTCCTGCACATGCAGACGCTGGGCCGGCTCACCGAGACCATGATGGGCGGCGGCGTCATCGCCCTCACCCCCGACGCCATCGACGAGCATACGTTGCGCCGCTGGTATCAGGACTATCGCTCCGGCAATGCCGAGCGCACCGACATCCTCAAGTCCGAGATCAACAACATGCTGCGGCGCGCCGCACTCATCGGCTGGGACGAGCTGCTGCCGCCCTGGATCGAGTCCGTCACCCCCACGACCAAGGCCGCCACGCCGGTTCGCTACGTCGTCGCCATGGTCCGCCACATCATCGAGAACCTCTCCGATCCCCTGACCGCCGAAGACGTGGCCAAGGTGGTCGGGCTCCACCCCAATTACGCCCTCAATCTCTTCACCGAAGTGATGCGCGTTTCGGTCCGCAAGTTCGTGGTGCGCATGCGCCTCATCCGCGCGCGCTCGCTGCTCTTTGAGGGCAATATCTCGATCGCCAACGTCGCCTACCAGTCGGGCTTCACCTCGCTCAGCCAGTTCTACGAGCATTTCCGCGCCGCCTACGGCATGACCCCGCGCGAGATGCGGCAGAACCTGCACGGCTGAATCGATAAAATTTTAAGCAAAATTAACCGCTTTGGCAGCATTGCGGCGCCTCCGTGGCGCTCCGGTGCTAGCGTTCTCCCTGGGGGCAAGGGAGGCAGTCGATGACGCAACTTGAGCCTGATAATTTCTTCCGCAAGGCGTCCTACGCCAAGCTGCAGACCTCACTGGACCGCCACACGGTCCACACCCATGTCATGCTCGTCGCCGCCATGGTCGCATCCCTGGCCATAGTCTCGGCCGCCGCAGCCGTGGTGATGGTGATCCTGTAGCAGCTGATCCGGGTTCGGCGCGGCGCAAGGCGAAATCTATCCCCGCGCCCCAACCCCCAAGCTACAATACCAAACCACCATCAAGACCCGTCAGAAAGGACGCTCCACACATCCCTCGAAACATGTCCAAAAACCATCGAATTTGCTGCGAAAACCCGCACAAGACGGCCAAAGATGTCCCGAAATTGAGTCAAAATTTAACGATTCAGGACGCTTCTTGGATAAAATAGCTAGCAGAATCAGATATTTACTCGTTCAGCGGCCCGCAAAATCCCTTAAAAAATACCCGTGAAACATTCAAAATGTTTCACGCCCGCGAATCCAACCCTAAAAGTCCGGTCCACTGGCTAGCCCCCCAGCGTCGCCCAAAGCAGCAACGCCACTTTATCCCCCCAAACACGTCACCCCGCGCAGGCCACGAATCATGGCGTTGAGGGGATGAGCAGCTTTCTGAACTGACGCAGCGCGAGCAGACGCAAGACCGAGAGGCTAGCGATATAGCGCCTGGACGCGAGATCGCCCCCCATCGCCCTCGCCCCTTGTGGGAGAGGGTGCCCGAAGGGCGGGTGAGGGGTTTTCGCCAGCATCGCAGACCCCTCATCCGGCGCTACCGCGCCACCTTCTCCCACAAGGGGAGAAGGAAACCGTGGCCCGCGCTCACCCCACCCCTCGCTTCCCCGTCCCGCAGAAGTGGCCCCCCCATGGACCCCGGGTCTTCGCCCCGGGGAAGTATGGGGGGAGATTGGTGGGAATGGTCAGCTCCGCGGGGAAACACTTGAGGCGCCCTGTTGCTAGCTACGGGCTGGCCCGGATCAGTCGACGGCCAGCTTAAGCTTGGCTTTTGTCTTCAGCTTCAGCTCGGCCCCTACCGCGCCCCACCCCGCACTTCCCCGGCCGCAGAGCCGGGGCCTATTGCCCCGCTCCCCAGGAGTGGCGCCATCCATGGGCCCCGGGTCTTCGCCCGGGGAAGTATCCGTGGTGGGGAGAGATTGGTGGGAGAGATCGGCGAGGATGGCCAGCCCAGCAGCCCTCGGATCAGCACTCCTCGCCCCTCCAGCTTCCAGCGCTCGCTCGAGCCCTACCCCTTCCGCTCCAACCGAGCCAGCAAGCTCGACGTATCCCACCGGCCGCCGCCCATCGTCTGCACGTCGGCATAGAACTGATCCACCAGCGCCGTAACCGGCAGGGTCGAGCCGTTGCTGCGGGCTTCGCCCAGCACGATCGACAGGTCCTTGCGCATCCAGTCGACGGCGAAGCCGAAATCGAACTTGCCTTCGTTCATGGTCTTGTAGCGGTTCTCCATCTGCCAGGACTGCGCCGCGCCCTTGGAGATGGTGTCGATCACCGCCTCGATATCGAGCCCGGCCTGCTTGCCGAAGTGGATCGCCTCGGCCAGCCCCTGCACCGCCCCGGCGATGCAGATCTGGTTCATCATCTTGGCCAGCTGTCCCGATCCCGCCGGCCCGAGGAGCCGGGTTGCGCGGGCATAGGCCGCCATCACCGGTTCGGCCCGCGCGAATGGCGCAGCCTCGCCGCCGCACATGACGGTCAGCACTCCATTCTCGGCCCCGGCCTGCCCGCCCGAGACCGGCGCATCGATCACGTCGAACCCATCGGCCGCCGCCGCGAGCTCACGCGCGATTCCCGCCGACGCCGTCGTGTGGTCGACGAATACCGCGCCCTTTTCCATGGCCCCGAAAGCGCCCGCGGCGCCGAGCGTCACCTGGCGCAGGTCGTCGTCATTGCCGACGCAGGCGAAGACGAACTCCTGCCCGCGCGCCGCCTCGGCCGGGGTCGGAGCGGCGCGGCCGCCGAATTCGGAGACCCAGCGCTCGGCCTTGACGCCGGTGCGATTGTAGACGGTCACCTCGTGGCCCTTGGCCGCCAGATGCCGCGCCATGGGATAGCCCATCACTCCCAACCCGATGAACGCTACCTTGGCCATATCGCACCCTCCTTTGGTTCGACTGGTGGGGTAGCGTGAAATGGCGAGGCTGGCCAGCCCTCTAGGTTCCCGAGAGCGAGATCAGGCGGACCGGGTCGAGGATGCGGAAGCTCTTGCCGTCGAGGATTTCGATGACCCCTTCGCGCGAGAGCAATTGCACCTGGCGGCTGAGCGTCTCGACCGTCGTACCGAGATAGCCGGCAATGTCACGCCGCCCGATCGGGAAGGTCACCCGGTCGCTGCCGCCCTCGCCCCGCTGCAGCAGCAGCGCGAAGAAGCAGGCCACCCGCTCCAGCGTTTCCTGGCAGCCGAGCAGCACCATCCAGTCGCGCGCCGCCTGCAGCTCGTCGAGGACGATGGAGAGCATGTGCTGCTGCAGGTCCGGGTGCCGCTCGAGCAGCACCTCGAAGTCGCGGCGGCGGATGCAGCGGATTTCGGCCTCGCTCGCCGCCTCGACCGAGAAATGCGCCACCGTCTCGAACGCCCTGCCGAAGAAGCTGCCGGCAAAAAGCAGCCCCACGATCTGCTGCCGATCGTCGGCCAGCGACCGGCAGACCTTGAGCACGCCGGAAATGACCAGCCCCACGAATTCGGCCGGCTCACCCTCGACCAGCACCGCCTGCCCCGGCGCGCAGTGGCGCAGGAAAGAATGGGCCATCAAGGCTTCGGCGGCGTCGTTCTGGAGGTCGGCAAGGTGGTCGTTCGGGGGGTGCGGCGCGGCGTCGGACGCCTGGTCCAGCCAGGCGGAAAGCGCGGAAGCGGAGAACATCTCGAACGAGTTCATTGCCGAAACCCCTGCAGTCGTTTCTGCCGCGAGCAAAACGCTTGAAGTAAGGTTTTTCGAGCAATGAAGATCGAGTGGCCAGGCACGCCAGTACGGTGCCGCGCGGAGCCTAGATCGATCGCCGCAAAGATCGCTAGTAAGTCCGGCATTGTAAAAACCTTAGCACAGAGCGCTGCCCCTCCGAAGGGGCATGAAAGGCCTAGGCCTACCCCTTTCGAGGTAGGCCTAGTCAGGCGGAGGTCAGCGCCAGTCGTGTCAGCAGGCCGACCAGCTCGGCCTGCCGGTGCGTGCCGGTCTTGCGCATGAGACCGACAAGCTGGTTGCGGAGCGTCTGCTTGGAAACCAGCCGCGCCTGGGCATATTCGGCCACCGTGCCGCCGCCGAGCATGGCCTCGGCCAGCTCGGTCTCGGCTTCGGTCAGCCCGAAGGCTCGCCAGAGCATATCAGCCGGCAGGGCCGGCATGCCGGATGCGCCGTGGACGATCAGCATCGTGATCGGTCCGCTGTCGAAGAGCGCCTCGTGCAACTGGTAGGTCGCCTCGCTCGCCGAGACGACCGGCCGCGCGATGGCGAAGTAGCGGCCGTTGGCGGAGTCGAAAGCGAAGATCGAGGTCGAGGAACGCCGGGCGGCGGCGCGGGAGACGAAGTCACGCAGATGGGAATCCACCACGCCATCGGTCGCGCGCAGGACGGCACGATCCCCGAGGAAAGGTCCCGTGCCGCTGCGGCGAAGCGCATCGGCATGATGGTTGGCATAGACTACGCGCATATCCGCGCCGAGGAGGAAGACGGGAAAGGCGAGGTCGTCCACGACGTTGCCGAGATAGTCCTTGGCAGCGCGTGCGCTTTCGAGGGCGTGGTGGAAGTGGAAGGCGGCGTCGCCGAGAATGGTTCCGGCCCGGTCGCGCACCAGTCGCTCATCCTCGACGCCATAGCGCAGCTCGATCGCAAGCTGCCGGGCGCCCGAGCGCAGCACGACGAAGCCCGTGGCGGCGTCGAACCTGCCCTGTCGCCCGAGCCATTCGGTGTAGTAGGGCGAATCCAGTGCCTGGCCGCGCTCGGCCAGGTCCTCGTCCTGGTAGAGGTGTCCGGGCGGCCAGTTGCCCAGCGCCTCGCGCCAGGGGTTGAGCCGCGCATAATGAGTCACATAGGCGGCCGCCGCCGATGGCGACAGGCCACGCTGGGCGAAGACCAGGTTGCGGCCGGTGACGAGGTCGTCGCCGGACACCATGATGGCGCAGCCGGGAAAGGCCGCGGCCAGCGTATCGAGGAAGTTATCCCAACCTGCCCTGCCCCGGGCAAGGTCGTAGATGCAGCTTATCAGGCTGTTATACGGGTAGTTGGAAACGCGGCGGACCAGAAAATGCCGGGCGGTATTTTCGTCAGCCTGACCCCAGCCCGGTGTGGCCGGGGGACTGGAGAGCGGCGGCATGGGCAGCCGGCCCCGCTCGTAAAATTGCTTCATCTTGCCCCTCTTCCTTCAGAGTGCACATATTGCCTGCCCCACCGCTCTCTTTGTGCCCCTGTCGGTATCGGGTGTCGGAGTTATGTGCCCGAAGTCGAAGACTGTCATTGACCTGCGTCAATGGCCGGCCTCCAGCTAGACCAGTTGGTTTAGTATGTTCATCCCATTTTCCGTGCATTTGCCGCGTCGTTGACGCCGATTTGAGCGCCGCCCCACGAAAAGGTATGGCATCGGCCTGCAGAGCACATAGGGCGACCTACGAAATGTAACGCCGACTCACTCGGCCATACGCAAGGACCGTTGCACCGGCACCGGCGGGGTGATCGTCGACACGGGCGGGAGTACGGCTTCCGGCTCGAAAACCGGGCGGGTTTGGCGCCCTCTGATGACAGCCGAAGGGTTCGGCATTTCAGCTTTTCATCAGAGGGAGACTACCATGATCAAGAGTGTTTTCGGTGCAGCGGCCATCCTGGCGATCGCTTCCACGTCTGCCTTCGCGGGCAATATTTCGATCGTGAATCAGAGCGGGTGGAAGAACAACCAGGAGACCTTCCAGGCCGGCAGTAACTTCTCCGGCATCGACCAGACCGGCGCCCGCAACAATGCGGCTGTCGAGCAATATGGCCTCGGCAATGCCCAGGGCACTATCCAGGTCGGCCGGCACAATGATGCCTATACGGGCCAGGAAGGCGTCGCCAACGAGTCGCTGACCACGCAGGCCGGCAAGTACAATGCCTCGGGAACCTGGCAGAGCGGCTTCGGCAATGGTGCAGCCACCACTCAGCTGGGCCATGGCAATTATTCGGAGACGTCGCAGTCCGGCGCGGGGAACACTTCCAACACGGTCCAGGTGAACTTCTGACCTGGGTCCCGGAGGATGCGGTAGCGCCCCGCTATTCCCCCCGCATCCTCCGCCCCTTCCACGCAGTCGTTCAAACGGAGGAAGTGCTATGAGGTGTTTGATACTGGCCGCGGTTCTGGCCACCGCTATCCCGGCCGTGCCCGCCTATGCAGGCAGCCTTCCGGTCAAGGGACAATTCGGCGGCAACGTTTCGGTTACCGTCCAGAGCGGCACGGACAACACCGCATCGATCAACGTGACGGGTTCGCATAATTTCACGTCGATCGCGCAATCGGGCGAAGGCCACACCTTCAACCAGACCATCACCGGGTCCAACCAGAACCTGGCGGTGATCCAGATGAACTCGCAGAAATTCGATGGCATCCGGTCGTCGATGCATTCGACCTCCGATGGCAGCTCGACCTATGTCATCGAGATCACGCCCCGGGCTCCGGATTGAGGCTGGGGCCAACCGATCAGTCCGGCGCCTGACGGCGGCGGGCTGATTTTTGCGTTTGACTTGCCCCGGGCGGCGGCATCCGCGGGCAGAGTTGGGATCAAGAATGATGCACCACCACGCCAGTCTGAGGGCCGCTCTCGTCATCGTCGCAACCAGCGCTCCCCTGGCGTCAGCAAGCGGAGCTGAAAACATGAACTGCGACATCGTCAGGGTCGAAACACCATCCTCGATCGAGCTCGTCGGCAAGGTCTCCTCACCGGTGCCCGCCGAAGGCTCGTTCCACTTCGTGATCGAAAAACAGGGGCCCGCCGGCCGCTCGGACATCACGCAATCGGGCGACTTCCTCGTCGGATCGGACAGCACGGAAGAAGAGCTTGGGCGCGTAACGCTCGACACGGATCCGGGCGCCTTCTACGTCGCCCATCTGGTCGTCGAATGGCAGGGCGGCGAGATCGACTGCCGCTACGATTCCCGCAACTAGCAGCCCGCTCAGAAGCTGCCGCTCAGCGTCGCCTTGATGCCGAAGTTCCAAGCATCGGCGAAGGCGATACTGGTCGACTGCGTACCGGCGCCATTGGGGTAGGTCAGCGAGCCGGAGCCAGCTCCCTGCGTGGATTGCACGGTAGGTCCGGAGCGCGTGAGGGTCGGCACTTTCGAGATGTATTCGACAGTACCGGTGAACCCCAGCAGGAGATTGGCGGCGATCGGGAAGTTGAAGCCGGCCTCGCCCTTGGCGAACCAGGCGACGCCATGCTCCTCGGCGCTGGCCCTGCCGACATCGAATGTCTGCAGGTCGGTCGCGTTCCCGCCCGTGGGGATAGGGAAAATGGCGAGGTCGCGCCCGCGATAGGTCGCGTCGAACGCACGGATGCCGCCTTCGATGGCTCCGTTCAGCGTAATGTTGTTCTCGAGGGTATGGCTGACCGAAAGCCCGACGCCACCGCCATAATAGTTCGCATCGAGCTGCTCGAACCGGCGCAGGCCGAGGGTCGGGAAGGTCGTCGTCGCGCCGGCGACTTCGGGGAGGTCGAAAGTGGTGACGGTCGAGATTTCCTGCCGTAGCGCGCGATAGCCGGCGGTGATGTAGGGCGTAAAGCTGGTCGGATCGACCGACGGCGGCGAGAGGCCGAACGAGGCATCGGCGCCGTAGTAGACGAAGCTGCGATAGGTGTTGGTGCGGATCGTGGTGCCGGTCAGGTCGCCCACACCCACGAAGACATAGCCGCGCGGATCGGCAGCGGCGGCGAAAGCGGCCGCGCTGGGCGTCGTGCCGTCAGTGGCGACGCCCGAGAAGATCACGCCGGTATTGTCGCCGGTTAGGGTCACGGCCGGCGAGACGACGCCGCCACCGACAGGCGAAGTCGTGTTCTGCGTGATGGTCGCGCCTCCGCCCGGCGTGGTCAGCGACACCGAGGCATTGGCCGTCGCGCCGCCCGGGCCGGTGGTGGTGTCAAGGCTGATCGTCGCCGTACTCTGGGTATTGCCCGAGAGCACGATGGTGCCGGGACCCGAAAGCGTGGTGGTCGAGGTGGCAGTATTGCCGCCGATGCCGATGAAGAGCGAGAGATTGCCGATGAGGTCGAGGCCGGCGAACGTGCCCAGCTTGCGGCCGATATCGAAACCCATCATCACGCCGGGAATGGTCTGGACGCCCGAGCCGGTGATCGGGCCGCCGCTACCGGTCACGCCGGATGGTACGTCCGGCAACGTCATCATCATGGCGCCGCCCGACTCGCTCATGATGGTCGGCGTGTAATCCTGTTGCGGCTGATCCTGAGCGACTGCCGCGCTGGCGGAGAGCACAGGAAGGACTGCCCAGGTCGATAGCTGGCCTACGACACATTTCCGCATGATGCCACACAGGACGATTGCGTGAAGTGCCCCCTCACAAAGACTACCTCAAGTCATTGCCGTGTTCTTGCGAAAACAAGCAACGAGCAATCGGTAACCATAGTTGTGTATCCTTTTTACAATGCCGGCTATTACCCCAAAGTGAGTATTGCTCGCCACTTTACTGTGACGGGCAAGCAAAATTCGCGAGCGATATGAAGTAGTTGCCGACGGGTCAGACCCCGTCGGATTTATGGCGCCTGAACGGCGCCCCGAGGGCCGCCGGAGCCCCGGTGCGGCCGGCGGCGATGGCCAGGACCACGATGGTCAGCACATAGGGCAGCATCAGCAGGAACTGGAGCGGGATATTCCAGGGGAGGAGCTGAGTCCTCAGCTGCAGCGCGTCGGCGGCGCCGAAGAGCAGAGCGGCGGCGAGAATGCCGAAGGGATAGCGGCGGCCCAGGATCAGCATGGCGAGCGCGATATAGCCGCGGCCCGAGGTCATGTTGTCGATGAAAAGGCCGGTGGCGCTGAGCGAAAGGAAGGCTCCGCCGAGGCCCGCCAGGGCACCGCCTGCGAGGAGGCAGAGGTAGCGGATGCGGGGCACGTTGAGGCCGAGGGTTTCGGCGGCCTCGGGGTGTTCGCCGGCGGCCGAGATGGATAGGCCGATTGTCGAGCGGTGCATGACGATCCAGGCGAGGATGACGATGAGCAGCGCCAGATAGGTCAGCGGATCGTGCTGGAAGAGCAGCGGGCCGAGGATGGGGATTTCGGCAAGGGCGCCGAAATCGATGGGCTGGAAATTGTCGATGCGCGGGGACGAGGTGCCCGAGCCGAAGAACAGGCGGAAGAAGAACCCGGTGACGCCGACCATCAGGAGGTTGATGGCGATGCCGACCACCACCTGGTTGGAGCCGATGGTGATGGCGAAAACGCCGAGGACGAGGCCGAGCACCGCGCCCGCAACGATGGCGGCGAGGACGCCGACGAGGAGCGAACCCGAGGCATAGGCGGCGGCGAAGCCGACAAAGCAGCCGAGCAGCATCATGCCTTCGAGGCCGATGTTGAGGACGCCTGATTTCTCGCTGAACATGCCGCCGATGGCGGCGAGCAGGATCGGGATGGCCATGCGCACGCTGGCGGCGATGAAGCCGGCGAGGACGGCGTTGTTGAGGAGGTCCATCATGCTGATGCTCCCGTCTTCTTGCGCCAGAAGCGCGGCATGACGTTCTGGGCCAGCAGGAAGAGCACGACGAGGGCCTGAATGATCATGGTGAGCGAGGAAGGCACACCGACCGCTGACTCCATGGTGGTGGAGCCGACCTGGAGTGCGGCGAAAAGCGCGGCGGCGAAGAGGACGCCGATGGGGTTGGTCTGGCCGAGCAAAGCCACGATGATGGCGGTGTAGCCATAGCCGGGCGAGAGATTCTCGATCATGCGGCGCTGGACGCCAGCGACTTCGGTGAAGCCGGCAAGGCCCGCCAGGGCGCCGCAGGTGAGGAAGCCGACGACGATAACGCGGCGGACATTGATGCCGGCGTTTTCGGCGGCACGCGGGTTCTGGCCGGTGGCGCGGAGGCGAAAACCGGCGACGGTGCGCCAGAGATAGAGCTGGGCGATGAAGGCGGCGGCCACGGCGATGACGATGCCGAAGTGGAGGCGCGTGCCCGGCACGAGCACCGGCAGGCGGGCTTCGGCGCCGAGGCGAACGGTCTGTGCCAGGGCCGAGCCGGGATCGTGCAGCGGGCCGTGAAGCAGGTAGCCGACGAAGAAGATGCCGATGTAGTTGAGCATGATCGTGGTGATGAGCTCATCGGACCGGAAGCGCAGCTTCAGAACCGCCGCGATGCCGGACCAGAGGGCACCGCCCACGGCGGCGGCGACAGCCATGAGCGAGAGGGCGAGCAATTGCGGCTGGCCATCGAGGAGCGTGCCGACATAGGCGGCGCTGATGCCGCCGATGAAGAGCTGGCCTTCGGCGCCGACATTGAACACCCCTGCCCTGAAGGCCAGCGCGATGCCGATGCCGCACAGCGCCAGCGGCACGGTGCGGATGGCGGTTTCGGCCAGGCCATTGGTCGAGCCGAGCGAGGCCGAGAACAGCGCACCATAGGCGGCGACAGGGTCGCGGCCGAGGGCGAGGATGAGGAGCGCGCCGGCGAGGAGCGCCAGCAGCACGGCGACGATGCCGGAAAGGAGGTTGCGCGCGACGAGCGTGCGGCGGAAGGTTTCGATCATCAGGCGGCCTTGCCCGCGAGCATCAGCCCGAGCTTTTCCATGGTGACGTCCTTGCGCTCGATGATGCCGATGATGCGGCCCTTGAACATGACCGCAATGCGGTCCGAGAGCGCCAGGATTTCGTCGAGTTCGGTGGAGACCAGCATCACGGCAGCGCCCTTGCGGCGGCTTTCGAGCAGCTGGTTGTGGAGGAAGGCGGTGGCGCCAATGTCGAGGCCGCGCGTGGGCTGCACGGCAACGACGAGGCGCGGATCGCGGCTCATGGCGCGGCCGAGCACGACCTTCTGCTGATTGCCGCCCGAGAGTTCGCCGATAGGCTGGTCGATGCCCGAGCAGCGCACGTCAAAGTCCTCGACGATAGCCTCGGCATTGGTGCGCAGGGCGCCGTTGTCGATGAGGCCGGAGCGCGAGAGCGGGGCCGCGCCGATGGTTTCGGAGGCGGCGTTCTCGGCGATGGACATGGGCGAAAAGATCGCGGTGCGGTGGCGATCCTCGGGGATATGGGCGAGACCGGCGGCGATGCGGTCGGCGACGGGCGCGGCGGCCAGCGGCTTGCCGTCGATGGAGATGGCGCCCGAATCGAGGCGGCGAAGGCCGACGACGGCTTCGGCCAGTTCCTGCTGGCCATTGCCGTCGACGCCGGCAATGCCGACGATTTCGCCCGAGCGGATGGTGAGGGTGACGTCGTCGAGCCGGGTGAGGCCGCGCTCATCCTTGAGGGTAAGGGCACTCAGATCGAGGATCGGGGCGGCGTTCTGGTTGGCCGGCTCATCGAGCTGCGGCAGGGTCACATCGGCGCCGACCATGGCGCGGGCGACTTCGCGCTCGTTGGTGTCGCGGGTCACGAAGCTGGCAGCGACCTTGCCGCGGCGGAGCACGGTGATGCGGTCGGTGACGGCCATGACTTCGTGCAGCTTGTGGCTGATAAAGATGATGGCGGTGCCGGCCCTGGCCAGCGAACGCAGGACTTCGAAAAGGCCGGTGGCTTCCTGCGGGGTGAGGACGGCGGTGGGCTCATCGAGGATGAGGATTTTGGAGCCCCGATAGAGGGCCTTCAGGATTTCGGCGCGCTGCTGGCCCGCGACGGAGAGCGAACCCGCCAGGGCGTTCGCATCGATCTCGAGGCCGCGCTCCTTGCCGAAGGCGGAGATCTCGCGAGCGAGGTCGCCGAGGCGCGGGAACCAGCGGCGGACGCCGGGAAGGCCGATGGAAATGTTCTCGGCAACGCTCATGGTGGGGATCAGCATGAAATGCTGGTGGACCATGCCGATGCCATGGGCCTGCGCATCGAGCGCGGAGGCGAGGTGGACGGGCTTGCCGTCGATCAGGACTTCCCCGCGCTGCGGCTGCAGGAGCCCGGCGAGAATGCGCATGAGCGTGGTCTTGCCGGCGCCGTTCTCGCCCAGAAGAGCGTGAATTTCGCCGGGCCTGACAGCAAAATCGACCGCGTCATTGGCGATGACGGGGCCGAACTGCACGCGGATGTCGCGCATGTCGACAGCCGCCGGCACGAGGCCGGCGGCTGCGACAGATTGGTCAGCGGAGGTCATTGCACCGCAGTGGTATCGAGCGGCACTTCGAAGGCGCCGGACTTGATGGCTTCGATCTTCTCGTTGACGCGCTTGAGGACGTCCGGATCGACGTTGGAATCGAGGCCGTGGAAATCGGCCAGGTTCACCGAACCGTTGGCGATGCCGTAGGACCAATTCTCGCTCTTCCAGGTGCCGGCCTCGACGGCCTTGGCGACGGCAACCACGAGCGGGCTGAGATCCCAGGTGACGCTGGTGAGAACGTTCTTGGGGCCGAGATGGTTCTGGTCGGTCATGGCGCCGAGCGCCCAGACGTTCTTGGCGATGGCGGCATCGATGACGCCCACGCCCTGAGCGGAGAGCACGTCGGCGCCCTGTTCGGTCTGTGCGATGGCGGCTTCCTTGGCCTTCGGCGGATCGAACCACGAGCCGATGAAGGTGTGCAGCACCTTGGTGCCAGCCTTGCCTTCTTCGGCGCCGGCTTCATAGGCGTGAAGATTGGCCAGCATATTGGGGGCGGGCATGCCGCCGACCCAGCCGACAGTGCCGGTCTTGGAGGCGCCGGCGGCGATCATGCCGGCGAGGTAGGCACCCTGGTAATCCGGGTTGGAATAGGTGCCCAGGTTGTCAGCCAGGCTGGCGGCGGTGCCGGCCATGAAGGTGACGTTGGGGAAGTCTTCGGCGGCATTGAGGGCCGCGTCGCCGAACGAGAACGAGTGGGCGAAAATCAGGTTGTAGCCGCGCGAGGCGAAATCGCGCAGCAGGCGCTCGGCGTCAGCGTCGGTGACGTTCTCGGCATAGGCGACTTCGACCCCCAGTTCCTTGGCGGCGGCCTGCAGACCGTTATAGCCGACCGAGTTCCAGTCGTTGTCGGTGATCGGGCCCGGCATGATCATGGCGATCTTCACGTCGGCGGCCCAGGCCACGCTGGCGGTGACAGAAGCAATGCTCACGGCAGCAGCCGCCGCCAATCCACGTACCCAACCCTTGGTCATTCCCTGCAAGTCCTTATGAGAGGCGGGGACTCTCCCTACGAGCCCCCCAATGGCCGGCAGATAAGCCCCGGCTGGTAACGCTGTCAACGAGGCGACCTTGGTCAATATGTAGCACTGCCGCGCCAAGGCCTTGGATCGGCTTGCCTTTATGGCGAGTTCACTCTATGAGCGGGCAGTGCTCGGGACGACCCGGGCATCTATCGGATAAACGGGGACGGCCCCATCTCAACGAGCGAGATGATGGCAGATCCCATCCACCAGTTCCTCATTACCGACGTCCTCAACCTCGGCGAGTTTGCCGGGCAGCGCATGGTGCTGACCAATTCGGCGGCCTACATGGTGCTGACCGTCGTGCTGGTGAGCTGCTTCATGCTGTTCGCCGGGCGTCGTCTCGTGCCGGGCCGGTGGCAAGCGCTGGCCGAGATAGCCTATGAGGGCATAGCCGGGACCGTGCGCAGCCAGGGTGGCGCCGAGGCGATGCGGTTCTTCCCGCTCGTGTTCACACTCTTCGCCTTCATCCTCGCGGCCAACCTCATAGGCATGGTGCCGTTCGCCTTCACGGTCACGAGCCACATCATCGTCACCTTCGCGCTGGCCATGCTCGTGTTCCTGGTGGTGACCGTCTATGGGCTGGTGCGCAACGGCGCCCGGTTCTTTCGCTTGTTCATGCCGACCGGGGTACCGATGTTCCTCGCGCCGGTCATCGTGCCGATTGAGATCGTCTCCTATATCTCTCGGCCGATCAGCCATGCGGTCCGTCTTTTCGCGGTAATGCTGGCGGGACACATCACGCTCAAGGTGTTTGCAGGGTTCGTCGTGTCGCTGGGCGATTTTGGACCGCTGGGTCTGGCCGCCGCGATCCTGCCGCTGGCAATGACCGTGGCGCTGACCGCACTGGAGCTGCTGATGTCGGTGATCCAGGCGTACATCTTTACGCTGCTCACCTGCATGTATCTCAACGATGCCCTGCATCCCGGGCACTGAGACTTGCCCGGGGACACCACGTGTCCTATCTAGGACTGCAGAGGACGACCTCCCCAACATGGGCCTTGTGTGCCGGGACGACCCGGATATTCCAAGGAGGGCCAAATGGCCTGGGTCTATCTCGTCGCAGCCGGCATTCTCGAAATCGTCTGGGCGTTCACGATGAAGCAGTCGAACGGCTTCACGCGCCTCGTGCCGACCATCATCACCATCGTCACCATGATCGGCAGCTTCGGGCTGCTGTCAGTCGCCATGCGCACCCTGCCGCTGGGCACGGCCTATACGATCTGGACCGGAATCGGGGCGGTGGGCGCGTTCGTGGTCGGGATCATGGTGCTGGGAGAAGCAGTGAGCCCGATGCGGGTGCTGGCCGCGGTGCTGATCGTGAGCGGGCTGGTGATGATGAAGCTGGCAACGAGCTGAGAGGAGCGGGCGTGCCGCGATCCCGGGTGGGCGTAGTGTTTGTGACTTCCCCCACCCCCTGTCCCTCCCCACAAGGGGGAGGGAAGAGTGCCGGCGGGTTTGGGTTTGGCGCCCTTCCCCACCCCTTACTTCCCCGGGCGAAGACCCGGGGCCTATTGCACCGCTCCGCCCGAGTGGAGATATCCGTGGGCCCTGGCTCTGCGGCCGGGGAAGTACGGTGGCTGAGGGAGCGAGGAGCTGAAAGCGCTGGACTGGCGGTCGCCGTCTCAGCCACTACCGCTTCAACGCTCTGCCTTCCGCGTCGAAGAGGTGCACGTTTGCGGCGTCGAACGTCACGTGGAGGGTGGAGCCCTGTTCGAGTTCGGGGGCGCCATCTAGTTTTACGGTGATCTGCGAGCCATCGGCGATGGTGACATAGGCGAGCGCGTATTCGCCGAAATGTTCGAGCACTTCGAGTGAGCCGGAGAGAAGGGCGGTGTCGGGGCTCGAGAGTTCGACATGTTCGGGACGGATGCCGAGGGTAGCGGCGCGGGCGATGTCGCCTGTCACTGTAAGCGTGCGCCCGCCCGGCAGTAGCAATTCGCTGCCCTTGGGCTGGACAGTGACGAAGTTCATCTTCGGGCTGGCGATGAAGCCGGCGACGAAGGTGTTGACCGGGTTGCGGTAGAGTTCGAGGGGGCTGCCGACCTGCTCGATGCGGCCTGCATTGAGGACCACGATCTTGTCGGCCAGCGTCATGGCCTCGACCTGGTCGTGGGTGACGTAGATCATGGTGGCGTCGAGCTGGGAGTGGAGCTTGGCGATCTCGATGCGGGTCTGGGCGCGCAAAGCCGCATCCAGGTTGGAGAGCGGCTCGTCAAAGAGAAAGACTTTTGGGTTACGCACCAGCGCCCGCCCGATGGCGACGCGCTGGCGCTGGCCGCCCGAAAGGGCGCGGGGCATGCGTTCGAGATAGTCCTCGATCTGGAGGATTTTCGCGACTTCGCGCACGCGCTTGTCGATCTGCTCCTTGGGACGCTTGGCCAGCTTCAGGCCGAAGGCCATGTTGTCGTAGACGCTCATATGCGGATAGAGCGCATAGGACTGGAACACCATGGCGATGCCGCGCTGAGGCGAAGGCACGTCGTTGACCACCTTGTCGTCGATGGCCACCTGCCCGCCCGAGATGTGCTCGAGCCCCGCCACCATGCGCAGGAGCGTCGACTTTCCGCAGCCGGAGGGGCCGACGAAGACCACGAACTCGCCCGACTTGATCTCGAGATCGATGCCGTGGATGACCTCCAGGGGGCCGTAGGACTTTCTCACATCCTTGAGGATGACGTTGGTCATGTTCTCTGTCCCTAGGTGCGGATGCGCAGGGTGGCAATTTCGAAGGGGCGCAGGTTGAGCGTCACCTTGCCGTCCTTGACCGCGATCTTCTCGCCGCCCTCTTCCATCAGGTTGACCAGTTCCACCGACTTCACCGGTAGCCCGAAGCTGATGGTCGCCCTGGCGCGGCGGTTGGCGTGTTCGAAGACGCGCAGGATGAAGCCGTCGCCGTTTTCGGCCTGCTTGACGGTTTCGAGGGTGACGGAATCGGTGTCCACGCTCGCAAAGGAGAACGAGGGACCGGCGCCGGCAGGCTCGGTGCGCTGGGAGGTGTCGCCGATGACGGCCACAGGATTGTTGAACCGTTCCGCCGCGACCTGGACCTGCTCAAGGTCCGAGACGCCTTCGTGGACGAAGAGCGCGTAGCGGAAGTGGTGTTCGCCCAGATCCGCCTCGGGCGACGGGAAGGTGGAGCCGCGCACCAGGGTGACGCGGACCAGTTGCTCGACGGCGTCATAGGCGTACTTGGCGTCGTTGATGAGCGCGGCGCCGAAATCGGCCTCGGAGATATCGACCCAGCGGTGCATCGAGGCTTCGAAGCGGGCGCGGTCCCAGCTTGTATTGCGATGGGTGGCGCGCTTGACGTGGCCGAACTGGATTTCCGAGCGGATTTCCGAGGCGTTGAGATCGAAGGGGAACAGGGCCTTGAGGACCTGCTGGCGCTCCTGCCAATCGATGAAGGTGTCGAAGGTGACCTGGCGGGCGCCCTCCTCCAGCGAGACGACCTGCACAACTCTGGAATTGTGGTAGGGGCGCTCGATGCGGATGGCGGCGCGGTAGGGTCCGGTTTCTACGACCTCGATCCTGGCCTTGGTGTCGGCGAGCGGCCAGAACTGCTCTTCGAAATAGCGGTCGATGTCCCAGGCGTCCCAGTTCATCGGCTTGTCTTCATAGGCAACGAGGCGGTTGGCCTTCTCGCCGGCCTTGATGAGTTCGCGATCGGCGGTCTTGTCGATGATCGAGGTGATTTCGCCGTTCTTGTCGAAGGTGACCTTGATCAGGTCGTTTTCGAGCCTGGTGGCGGAGACCTTGAGGCTGGTGCGCAGCTTGGGGCCCGGGCCGTTGACGAGGAGCGCCGTGGACCAGCCGAGCGAGGGCACGCTGGCGACCGGGGCGGCGAAGCTGGTTTCGCCATTGGCGGAGGTCAGCTGCTGGAACGGGGTGACCTGGCCATCCGAGGACAAAGCCGCACTGGCGAGGTCGCCGCCATTGAGCGAGACCAGCGCATTGGAGCGGTCGTGGCCGGTGAAGTTGAAGAGCTTGATCTCGCCGGCCGCAGGCTTGGCGATGGCTCGGGCGGCCGTCTGCCACGGGCCGTTGGCCGAGGCGAGGGTCGAAAAGAGCGTGGCGTATTCGGCGTCCGAGTCCACGTAGACTTCCGGGATCGAAGTACCCGGCAGGATGTCGTGGAACTGGTTGATGAGGATGGTCTCCCAGAAGGCGTTGATGTCCTCCCTGGGATATTTGACGCCAGCCGTCGCGGCGGCGAGGGCGGAGAGATATTCGAGCTCGCGCAGGGCACGCTCGGCGTTGCGGTTGTTGGCCTTGTTGCGGGCCACAGAGGTCAGGGTGCCGCGGTGATATTCGAGGTAGAGCTCGCCGTTCCAGACCGGGAAGCGGGCGGCGTCGGCCTCCATGCGCTTGCCGAGGCGATCGAGGAAGGGAACGATGCCTTCGAGCTTGACCCTGGGGGCGCCGGGAATGCCCTTGGCCAGGCGCTGGCCGCGCTGGATCATGGCGCGGGTCGGGCCGCCGCCGCCATCTCCGTAGCCATAGCAGACGAGGACTTCGTCATTGACGGCCTTGGGCTCATAGCGCTTCCACGCGCCCATCACTTCGCTGACCGAGAGGTCGGAATTGTAGGTGGTGAAGATGGCGTCGCTCTCGAAGCGCTGGGCGGTGATGAGCTGGGCCTTGGTGGTGGTGCCGTCGATGCCCTTCCAGAAGAAGGTGTCGTAGGGGTGCCGGTCTGTGTCGTTCCAGGAGAGCTTGGAGGTGACGAAGTATTCGAGGCCGGACTTTTCCATCACCTGGGGAAGGTTGGCGGAATAGCCGAAGGTGTCGGGGAGCCAGACGACCTTGGGCGTAACGCCGAACTCTTCCTGGTGGAAGCGGCGGCCGCGCATGATCTGACGCACGAGGCTTTCGCCCGAAACGATGTTGACGTCCGGCTCCACCCACATGGCGCCTTCGATCTCGAACTGCTTGCCCTTTACGCGCTCCTTGAGACGCTTCCAGAGTTCGGGATAGTCGCTCTTGAGAAAATCGAAGAGCACCGACTGGTTATACATGAAGACGAAGTCGGGATATTCCTCCATCAGCGCGAGGACAGTGGCGAAGGAGCGCCCGGTCTTGTCGCGGGTGTGCATGACGCGCCAGAGCCAGCCGACGTCGAGATGGGTGTGGCCGACTGCCGAGATGGTGGGCTGGGTTTCGGTATCGACGAGTTTGTAGATCTGGGCGGCGATCTTTTCGGCGGCGGCGAGCGAAGCTTCGAACTCGGGCGTGACGCTATCGCGGCGGTCGAGCGCGCGCAGGGCATCATCGACGAGGTTGAGAACGGCATGGCGGCGGCTGTCGGTCTGCGGCAGGCGCGTGGCGACCTCGAGCGGGGTCATGATGTCGTAGTAGAGCTTTTCGGCGCGCTCGTTGCGCACCATGAACTCGACCTTGAAGCCGACCAGCGGGCGATCGAAGAAGGTGAAGGCGTTGACGAGCAGCGTGCGTTTGGCGCCCGGCTTGGCATTGCGGGCGACGACCAGCTCGGTGTGGTTGCCGTCGATGGCCTGGGCGATGTGGCCGTCGAGATAGGCCAGGCATTGCGGATCGGTGGTGCCGGGGCGGTCCTGCCATTGCGAAGTGAACTTGAGGACGAGGGTCTTGCCCTTCGCGGCCTCAGGTACGGTGACTTCGGCGGCGAACCAGGTGTGCCCCTGCTTCTTGGACCAGACCGAGCGCGACCCGAACGAGGCCCATTTGCGCCAATCGGCGCTCAGGGCCTCGTCCGCGCTTAGGTCCGCCTCGCTGTAATGCCACCGGAAATCACCCTCGATGGGGGTGAGGATTTTGGCGCGAAGGTCCTCGGCGAGGCGCAGGAGCTTGTTCTCCTGCTTGATGTCGTCGTCGAGTAGCCCGAGTTTTCCGGCCAGCGCGTTCATTGGTCTATCCCTTCACACCAACGCCGGCGAAACCTGTGTTCATGTTCCGCCGCAAGAGGAAATAAACGCCGACCGCAGGGGCGGCGTAGATGATGGAGAAGGCCGCGAGGAACCCGTATTGCACGGCGCCCTGCTGGCCGAACGCGGCGTAGAGGCCCACCGACATGGGAAAGCCGGATTCGACGCGCGAGAAGATCAGCGGCAAGAGGAACTCGTTCCAGGCGCCGGTGAAGCTGAAGAACCAAACCACGGCGATGCCGGCCCGCGACATGGGCAGCACGACGTTGGTGAGGATCTGAAAAAGGTTGGCGCCCTCCACATAGGCGGCCTCCTCGAGCTCGATCGGCACGGTGTCGAAGAAGTTCTTGAGGAGGAGCAGCGTGAACGGCAGGTTGAGTACGGTCAGCGCGATGATGACCCCGAGCTGGTTGAGCAGGCCGGTGCGCTGCGCCGCGAAATAGAGCGGCACCAGCACGCCTGCCGACGGCAGCATGCGCAGCAGCACCAGCGTCCAGAGGAACGCGTTGCGCCCCGGGATGCGCAGGCGCGAGAGCGGATAGGCAGCCGAGATGCCGACCAGGACGCTCAGCGTGGCCGTGCCGGCAGCGATGATCACCGAATTGAGGAACTGGATGCCGGCCTTGCCGCTCACGGCGAGCGCGAAGTTATCGAGCCCGATGGAATGCGGAATTTCGAGCCGGCCAGTCGAGGCCGGGTTGAAGGCATTGAGGATGAGCCAGGAGAACGGGCTGATCCAGATGAGTGCCATGAAGGCCAGCGCCACGGCGGTGAGACGCGAATGAGCGGGATTGGTTTCCATCACTTGGGCTCCCGCAGCATACGCAGATAAACCAGGGACAGCAGGCCCACAATCATCAGCATGGCCACCGATATCGCACTGCCGAAACCGAGGTTTCCGCGAGCAAAACTCTGGTTGTAGAGGAAGACCGCCAGGGTGGTCGTCTGGGTTCCCGGGCCGCCACCGGTCATGGCGAAAATCAGCGGGAAGTAGGTGAAGGTCCAGATGGTGATGAAGAGCATGTTGGTGGCGATATGCGGCCGGATGATCGGCAGCATGACCAGCCAGATGCGCTGGAACCCTGTGGCGCCGTCGACCTTGGCGGCCTCGATCACTTCGCGGGAGATCGAATCCAACGCCGCCGAGAACAGGAGGTAGGACCAGGCCGTGCCCTTCCAGATATTGGCGATGATGACGACGGGCAGCGCGTAATCGTTGATGAAGTTGATGGGCTGGAAGCCCAGCGGCACGACAATGAGCGCATTGATGAGGCCGGTCTGCGCGGTCGTCGCCGACCATAGGAACGCCGCCACGATATCGGGCAGCAGCCAGCCGAGCATGATGCAGACTTCGATGACGGTCTTGAGCGTCGAATTGCGCCCGCGCAGCAGGGCCGCCAGCAGGAAGCCGAGCACGGACTGGCCGACGATTGCCGAAAAGAAGACGAAGATGACCGTGGTCCAGAGGGATTCAAGGAAGCCGCGGCGGGTGAAGAGCCGCTGGAAATTCTCAAGGCCGACCCAGCTCCACTCGACCGACTTCTTGCCGACCAGGGCAAGGTCGGTGAAGCTGAAGGCGAAGGCCCAGGCGGTGAAGTAAAGCAGGAGACCGATCAGGAGCAGAGCGGGCAGCATGCCCACGCCGAGCAGGACCAGGTTATTGGTCAGCCAAGGGTTGGCCTGGTTCTTCATAAAGGTGTTCTCGCGCTCGATGCCGTCGAGGTAGGCGGAGACGCCGGCATTGCTGCCGGGCGCCAGCCTTGCGGCGGGAACCCACCGTCACGGCGGCATCCGGACGAACCGAAGACGCCGCCGTGCGGGGAGGAACGGGCTTATTGGTAGGTGATGACCTTGTCGGCCCCGAACTCGTCGACCAGGGCGTCGTGATAAGTCTTGATCACGTCATCGACGCTGGCCCCATCGAGGATATCGGAGGTCGCCTGCTGCACGAGGGCGGAGACGGTCTGGTAACCCGGAACGGTGTCGCGGCCGGTGGTATCGGCAGCGAGCGCGGTGGCCTTGGCCAGGTACGGATCGGCCATGTATTCGGGCGATTCCGAGATGTCCGTGCGGACGGCCATGCGGTGGTTGGCCAGCGTCCAGGCCTTGAAGTTGGCGACATCGAAGATCGTCGTCACGAGCTTGAAGGCGGCATCGGGATTGGCGGCCTTGGCGTTGACGCCGATGGTCCAGCCACCAGAAATATTGGTGGTGACCTTGGCGCCGGGCTCACCCGAACCGGGCCACGGGGTCCAGCCGACCAGCTTGTCGCGTTCTTCGCGGCTGGGCAGATTGACGCCGTTACAATCCCACAGGCACGCATCTTCCCACGAGCCGGAGGCCAGGATGCCCAGCTTGCCATCGGCCAGCGCCTGACGCACCGCGGCGCCCGGGTCGGTGGCGTAGTTGAGGTCCGCCGGGGTCAGCTTCTTGTCGACATAGACCTGGTGGTAGAGATCGAGCGTACGGCGCAGGGCCGGGCTGTCGCCGATCCACTGGCCAGTCTTGCGGTTGAGCAGGCGATTGCGGTCGTCATCGGGCTTATCGGCGCCGAGCAGCGCCATATAGAAGCCCTGCATCGTGGCGGCTTCACCCTGCTTGGTGCCGGCGGGAATCTGGAAGGCGTATTCGACACCGGCATCCTTGAGCTTCTGGGCGGCGTCGAGCACATCGGCCCAGGTCTTGGGCTGCCACGGAGTGGCAATGCCGGCCTTCTGGAAGTTGGGAATGGAATACCAGAGCATGCGCACGTCGGTGTCGGTCGGCAGCGCATAGACGTGGCCGTCATAGGAGGCCACTTCGAGCAGGCCCTTCATGTAATACTGGTACTGGTCCCAGGCGGCGGCCTTCTCGTCGAGCGGCATGAGATAGCCGGACGAGGCGAGCTCGGAGACCATGAAGCTGTCCATCTGGACAACGTCCGAAGCGGTACCGGCGGAGAGGTCGAGCGCGATGCGCTGGTCGTAGCCGGCACCGGGCAGCTTGATGGCATTGACCTTGTCGCCAGTCTCCTTTTCGTAGGCAGCGATGCCAGGCTCAACGAGCGATGCGAGCCATTCGGCATACATGATAGAGACTTCGGCTTTGGCAGGAATTGCGGCCGTCGCCAGCAGCGTAAACGCCGTGGCAGACGCCAGCAGAGTGCGTCTGATCATGAAATCCTCCTCCGATTTTTGAATCCGTGCGCCAGAGCCTCCCAGGCCGGCACGGCTGCACTCCTCCAAGTGCAGGCGCAGCTAAGCGTAGTTTTTGCAACGTTGCAATAGAAACCGAATGTGAATCGAAGGAATGCGCGATGACCGTCGGCTATCATTTTTATATTCAATAGCTTACATGCATAAAGACTTCCAAAGCCCACCCATCGATCGTGCTTTTGGCGTATTGTATCGTTGCAAACTTCCTGTATATCGATGGACGCATGGACGGGCCGAAAATCGGCACGGCAAGCCCAGTACGATGACGAAGACACGAAGACCCCCTGCCCCGGCTGCAAAGCGCGCCACCCTCAAGACGATCTCGGAATTGACGGGCCTGAGCCTGTCGACGGTATCGCTATCGCTGCGCGGCGGCGCCTCCCTCAAGGAAGAGACGCGGCGCAAGGTGGCCGAGGCGGCGGCGAGCGTCGGCTACGTCCCCGACCGCGCCGGCGTGCGCCTGCGGACAGGCAAGACCAATGTGATTGCGCTGGTGCTCGATGGCGCCGAGGACTCGATCGATTTCGCGCGCTACCTGATCCAGGGGATCGGACATGCGATCAAGGGCACACGCTACCATCTCACGGTGATACCGGAGTTCGAGCGGAACTACTCGGTGGAGTCGGTGCGCTACATCCTCGAGAACCGTACGGCGGACGGGGTGATCATCACCCATACCGGCCCGCGCGATCCGCGGGTGAAGCTGCTGATGGACAACGACTTCCCGTTCGTCAGCCATGGGCGCACGGAGTTCTTCACGCCGCACCCCTATCACGACTTCCATTCCGAGTTGTTCGCGCAGATGGCGGTGGAGCGACTGGTCGAGAAGGGGTGCCGGGACCTGATGCTGCTCATCGGGGACGATCGGACGAACAATTACCACAACATCGTTACGGCCTTCGAACGAGCGGCGGCGCGGCTCAAGGTCGAGACGCGGGTGCTCGACCACTCGACCGGCATCACCGCCAAGGATACGCGGAGCTTTGCGCGCGAGCTGGCGAGCGGAGCCAACCGGCCGGACGGCATCATCTGCGGTGGCGAACTGCGGGCAATATCGGTAATCAGCGGATTGCAGGAAGCAGGCGTCGTGATCGGGGAGGACCTGCACTTCATCTCCAAGCAGACCTCGGACATCCTCGGCACGCTGTTCCCGCATGTCGATACGATCGAGGAGGATGTCTACGCGGCCGGACTGGAGCTCACCCGGTTGCTGCTACGGCGGATCGAAGGCGAGGATGCAGCGGGACTGCAGACACTGGCTGAACCGCTGGCGCATTGGCGAGAGTGATCCTCCCTCAGGCCCCTACCCTCGCGTCCATGCGAACCTTTTCCACCAGCTGAGTGGCAAGTTCCTTCAGTCGCTCCACCTCTTCATCGGAGAGCGTGCGCGGTTCGTAGGCGATGATCGCCAGCGCGCCGACGGGCTCGTCGTCGACCAGCAGCGGAACGGCGGCGTAGAAGTCGATGCCGTTGGACTGGAGGTAGAGGTTGGGTTCCTCCGTGTCCTGGGCGCCGGCGATGAGGGGATCGCCGGTTTCCGTGACGGTCTGGGTCAGGCGATAGGCGTCGGCGTCATCGCGATGGCGCTCGTCGGAGAGGAGATTGATCGTCGCGAGCGGTACGCCCATGGCTTCGGCGACCTCTTCGAGCGCCGCGACTAGCGCAGCGCTGTCGCGAGGGATGGTGAAACGCTCGGCGAGGGACTCGGGAGCGGTTGCCGGCTTGAAGCGCTCGGCGATGTAGTCCGTGGCTTCGGCGACGCTGCGTACGAGCTTGTCGACCCGCAGGTCGGCGGCGGTTTCGGAGGCGGCGTTGGGGTGAAGGTGGCAGACGATCACCTCCATATCGGGCGCCATGCGGTGGAGGCGGCGCGCGACGTAGCGGGTCTGCACCTTGATGTCTGCGCCGAGATAGCAAAGGCAGATTGCCGATATGCCGTCGAGCTCGACCTGGCCGATGCTCTCCTGGCGAACGGCGATGGGTGGCAGCACCTTCGAGCCGACGCCCTCGGTGGCAAGCTGGCGTGCCATGACCTTGGCCTGCGCCTCATCGATCTCGGTGCGACCGCCGACGATGAGGATGGTCGCCGGCTCCGGCATTTCAACGGCGAATTCCTCGATGAGGGCCTCGGTGGTCTCGGCGATGCGGCTGCGCTGGGCGAGTGCCTCCGGGGCGTCGGAGAGTTCGGTGGCAGCGAGCGCGAGAGCGCCGGAGACGAGATCTTCGAAGACTTCGTCCTCGTCGGTTTCCTCGGCCTCCTCCTCGGCGATCTCTACCGCCTCCTCAATGTCGCCGCGCAGCATGCGCTGGTAGAGCCGCTCCTTGGGCTCAAGGACGGGATCGGAGCCGAAGAGGGTTTCGAAGACCTGAAGCTGTGGGATGTAGCGGCCGATGACGACGAGGCAGACGGTGATGGGCGTGGAGAGGACGAGACCGACCGGCCCCCAGAGCGTTGCCCAGAACATGGCCGAGAGCAGGATGGCGACCGGCGAGACGCCGGTGCTGGAGCCGTAGAGGCGCGGCTCGACGACATTGGCGACGGTCTGGTCGAGCACGACGAAGAAGGCGGCGGTGACGATGACCATGGTCCAGCCGCTATCGACGGCGAGCGCGAGGCCGATGGGCATTACCGCGACGAGCAGCGCGCCGACGAAGGGGATGTAGCGGAAGACGACGATCATGAGGCCCCAGAGCATGGCGCCGGGCACGCCAATGATCGCCAGCCCCGTGGCGAAGATGATGCCGTAGCAGACGTTGATGCAGACCTGGATGAGGAGGTAGCGGCCGACGCGCGCGCTGGCGTCGTTGAGGGCGAGGTTGGTGGTGCTGTAGTCGCCGCGGCCGACGAGGCGGATGAAGCGCTCCTGCAGGTCTTCGCGGCCCATGAGGAGGAAGATCAGGAACACGGTGACGATGGCGCCGGTGGCCAAGGGGCCGAGCACGGAGCCCAGCACGCCGGTGACCATGCCCAGGGGGCTGGCGAGATCGTTGGTGATACGTACGGGTACTGAATTCTCGGTACTGGCGCCCGGTTGACCGCTCCCGAATTGCTGCTCGAGGGTATCGATGGCCTCGATGATGTTCTGGAACAACCCATTGCGGCCGCCGAGCTGATCCTTGATCAGGGCGAACTTGGAGCTGACGGCGCTCTGGTATTGCGGCAGGTCGGCGGCGAGGCGCGCGAACTGGGTGCCGACCAGGTAGCTGAAGCAGGCGAGAACGAAGAGGGCCAGCACCACTGCGACGACGACCGCCAGCGGATCGGGGAGGCGCAGGCGACGCCCGAGCAGGCCGACCAGCGGAGCCAGGGCAAAGGCCATGAGCACCGAGAGGACCAGTGGCACCAGGATGCCGGCGCCGAAATAGAGAAGACCGGTGACTAACGCGAAGATCGCGACGGCATGGAAAACGCTCTCGAGCGAGCGAATGGGAGGGGCCGGCAATTGCTGCATCGTGGTGCCCAGAAGGGATGAAGCGGATAGAACAGGCGAGCGGCGATTAAGTTCCTGAGCCTTATGATCTATCAGCTTTTTCGAGCACGCGCGGAAACGTCGCCGGCGACCTCGGGTTCCCTGACAAGGGGTTGATCACAATGCAGGAACCATGCGGGGAAGCGTTCGTTCAGCTCTCACAACAAGGAGAGAAACGATGGATTGGAACCGCGTTGAAGGCAGCTGGAAGCAGTTGACGGGCAAGGTCAAGGAACAGTGGGGCAAACTCACGGACGACGACATCACCCAGATCAACGGCAGCCGAGAACAGCTGGAGGGTAAACTCCAGGAACGCTACGGCAAGGCCAAGGACGAGGTCCGCAAGGAGATCGACGACTGGTACAACCGGCAGACCTGGTAAACAGGCAGTCGACACAGACGAGCCCCGCTTCGGCGGGGCTTTTTGTTGTGCGCTATTGGTTGAGCAGCAGTGCCTCGACCTGACGCCGCAGGTAGTCGGCAACGGCAGCGGCTTCGACCTGGCGGTCACGCCAATCGTCGGTGGCGGTGCCGACATAGGCGGCGCTGGCGAGGGTGAGCGTGGCGGCGATGGCCGGTGGCACTTGCGGGATGACCCATTGGGCGGCGGCATCCTTGGAGAGGAAGTCGTCGTGGGTGGCAGTGCGCCACATGCGCGCGAGGGTCAGGAGCACGTTCCGTTCGTCGCCGACGAGATTGTCCATGAGCGCGGGGATGGCGATTCTCATGGCCTGCCGGATCTGCTCGGCGGAGATTGACGGGAGGAGTGAGGCGAGCGGAGGCCCGGCCACGGTGACGGATGCCTTTCGGGCCTGGGCGAGCAGCAGGGTGATCTCTGGGTCTGCGAGCGCCGCCGGGATTTCTCCAGCCTCGAAGCCATCGCGCAGCCATTCGCCGTAGAGGAATTCAGTGCGGGCGGGAAAGGACGGTGCGGCAAGGGTGGAGGTAAGGAAGACCATCAGCTCGATGCAGCGCGGGCCGGCGGGATCGGGCGGGTAGCGGCCCGATAGCCGGAGGAGTTCGGCCAGGAGCTTGCGGCGGGAGGCGTCGTCGAGCGGGCGATCTAGCACGAGGATGAGATCGACATCGCTTCGGGGGCGCAGGCCGCTGGTGGCGGCCGAGCCGTGGAGATAGACGCCGACCAGGGCATCGCCGAAGAGGTCGCGAGCGAGGCTGGCGAGGGAATGGGCTTCGGTGGGGATATCCACGGGGTCTCTCCTTCCGGCGTCGGTCAGCTTTTGCGGCGTGGGGCGAAGGCGGCTATTGGTTGGCAACCACCACCTTGAGGGATGAGACTTATGACCGCGGCGCGGCTTTATGTCATCACCGGCGCGATGGCGGCGGGAAAATCGACCACGGCGGAAGCGCTGGCGCGGCGGCTGCCGCGATCGGTGCATCTGCGAGGCGACGTGTTTCGCAAGATGATCGTCAACGGCGCGGCGCAGATGGGGCCGGAGCTGAGCGAGGACGGACTGGCGCAGCTGGTGTTGCGGCAACGGCTCGCCTGCGATGCGGCGCGGCGCTATGTCGAGGCCGGGTTCTCGGTGGTCTACCAGGACATCATCCTGGGGCCGATGTTGGCGCAGGTGGTGGAGTGGCTCGCCGATCTCGACCCTTTGGTGGTCGTGCTGGCGCCGCGCGTGGATGTGCTGGCCGAACGCGACAGATTGCGGACGAAAACCGGCTATTCCGCAGAATTCCGGCCATCCGTACTGGCGGAAGAAATCAGTTTGCGCACGCCCAATATCGGGCTGCGACTCGACACTTCAGACATGAGCACCGAGCAAGCCGTCGATGCGATTCTGGCATTCCGGAACTGATATATCAGATACGAGCGTCTCTTTGCTCCTATTGCCGTCATGTTCAATGATAACGTTGATCATGTGCACGGCTATTGCAGAATAGTTCTCTATCGCGATCGATCACGTTACCGTTATTCGCACCCCTTATCTTCATTCATCCGTAAATGCGCGGACTTTGAAAACCGGTATCCAATTATCATGTTTAGATACTATTCACGGTTTCGATATGTGCGTCCGTAGTCTTGAATGACGGGCATCTAACGTAAAATTAACCCAGATACACGCCAGATAAATGCGCGTTACCTCAGTAAACATACGGAGGTGCAGCAAATTCTACTTGTCTTTTGGGGGCAAAATGCGTGGGCATTTTTCAAACTTCATATCCAGATTGCAGTTAGGGACCAAACTCGGCATCTCCTCGGGCCTGGGCATCGTGCTGGTTGCCTGCATGATCGCCAACGGCCTGCTCAGCAACCATGCGACTCGGCTCAGTTCCGATGCCGAAGCCGTACAGTCTACCATCGCCCAGAACCTGATGAATGCAGAGGCCAAGCTGCGGGCGCTGCAGGTGGGGACGCGCGACATTCGCCTGGCTGCGTCGCCCGAGGCGGCGGCAGAGGCCGCCAAGATGGCCGACGGCCAATTTACCGAGATGACAGAGCTACTTGACAGCGTCACCCCGCTCTTCCTCAGCGAGGAAAACCGGCAGCGGGTGCTCAAGGTGAAGGGGCTGAGCGAGAGCTATTATGCCCTGACCAAAACGCTGCTCGACACCGTGCATAAGGAAATGGCGGCCGGCACCAACATGGCGCAGATGGCTGCCGCGTCGGGCCTCAACAGCGAGCGCGCGGCCATAGAGGCCGAGATGAATGCGCATGCCCGCGAGATGGTGTCGCTGATCGGGGAAGGCGTGGAAGTGGGCAAGCGCACTTCGGAGCAGGCCCGGGCGGATGCCAACGCGCAATCGGCGCAGGCGCAGCTCATCTCCAACATCGTCGGCGGCATCGTGGTGCTGGTGCTGATCGGGGCGGCGATTTTCGGCGTGGTATCGATCGCCCGGCCGATCCGCCGGATCACGACGAGCATGGGCGAGCTGGCCGAGGGTCATCTCGAGGCCGAGGTGCCGTATCTGGGCCGCGGCGACGAGATCGGCGCGATGGCCGAGGCGGTGCAGGTGTTCCGCGAGAACGCCATCAAGGTCGCTGCCATGGCCGAGGAAGAACTCGACCGGGCGCAAAAGGCGGCCGAGCGAGCACAGATGATGGAGCGCTTCCAGAACGCCTTCGACGGCGTGGTGGCGGCGACGCTGGAAGGCGATTTCTCCAAGCGCATGAACTCCAAGTTCGCCGACCCCGAGATCGACCGTATCTCGGTCAATTTCGATACGCTGCTCGAGACCGTGAATACGGGCCTGGGCGAAGCCGGCGAAGTGCTGGCGGCCCTGGCCGATACCGACCTTACCAAGCGGGTGAGCGGGGACTACAAGGGAGCCTTCGCGCGGCTCAAGGCCGACACCAACAAGGTGGCGGACAAGCTGACCGAGGTCATCACCCAGTTGCGCCATACGTCACGGGCGCTCAAGACCGCTACCGGGGAAATCCTTTCGGGTGCGAACGACCTGGCCGAGCGCACCACCAAGCAGGCGGCGGCCATCGAAGAGACTTCGGCGGCGATGGAGCAATTGGCCAATACGGTGGTCGAGAACGCCAAGCGGGCCGAGGATGCCAGCGCCAAGGGCCGCTCTGTGGCCCAGGCGGCCGAGGATGGCGGGGCGGTGATGCGCCAGGCCAACGAGGCGATGGAGCGGATCACGGCCTCTTCCGCGCAGATCGCCAATATCATCGGCATGATGGACGACATCGCCTTCCAGACGAACCTGCTGGCGCTCAACGCCTCGGTAGAGGCGGCGCGCGCGGGCGAGGCCGGCAAGGGCTTTGCGGTGGTGGCCGTGGAAGTGCGGCGGCTGGCGCAATCGGCGGCGGAGGCTTCCTCGGAGGTCAAGGCGCTGATCGAGCGGAGCGCAGGCGAAGTGAGCGGCGGCTCGCAACTCGTATCGAGGGCAGCGGTGCGGCTGGGCGAAGTGCTGACGGCGATGCGGGAGAACGCGGCGCTGATCGACGCCATCGCCTCGGCGAGCGGCGAGCAGGCTTCGGCCATCGCCGAGGTGACGACCGCCGTGCGGGTGATGGACGAGATGACCCAGCACAACGCCGCGCTGGTCGAGGAGACCAATGCGGCCATCGAGCAGACCGAGGGTCAGGCGGTGGAGCTCGACCGGATCGTCGAGATCTTCGTGATCGACGCCAATGCCGAGAGCGGCGCGTCCTATGGCGGCGGCCAGGGTGGCGGCGGTTCGTCGTTGCGCCGGGGGCTGGGCATGCTCAAGGGCAAGATGGCCTCGGCCGCCAGCTACCTGACCAACGGGTCCGCTGCGCTCAAGGCTCAAGACTAAGCAGGCGAACGTGATAGTCTTGCGGCGGGCGACTGCCGCAGGACAACCTTGTCGGGGCCGCCCAGGAGCGCCGGCACGTGACCAATGTTCTCATCCTCGGGGCGAGCGGGCAGATTGCCCGCCATGTCATCAGCTTCCTTCATGACCACCCATCGATCCGGGCCACGCTGTTCCTGAGGGACGCTGGCAAGCTGGGCGATCTCGACGTTTCGGGCATGCGCGTCATCGAGGGTGACGTAGCGGACAGGGCAGCGCTGGCCGAGGCCATGGCGGGGCAGGATATCGTCTATGCGAACCTGGCGGGGCCGGTGGATGCGCTGGCGCGGACGATCGTGGAGGTTATGAAAGAGACCGGGGTGAAGCGGCTGATCTTCATCACGACGCTGGGGATTTATGACGAGGTGCCGGGAGCGTTCGGCGCGTGGAACAACGCGATGATCGGGGAGGACATTCCGCCCTATCGGCGGGCGGCGGATCTCATCGAGGGATCGGGGCTGGACTATACTATCGTGCGGCCGGCCTGGCTGACCGATGCGGACGAGGTCAGCTACGAGACGACACAGAAGGGCGAGGCGTTCAAGGGAACCGAGGTTTCGCGCAGGAGCGTAGCGGCGTTCGTGGTGAGCGTGCTGGAGAACCCGACATTGGCCTCACGCGGGAGCGTGGGCGTGGACAAGCCCGGGACGGAAGGGGACAAACCCGCGTTCTATTGAAGTTATCCCGCGAGCGGAGGACGTGCGCCGGAGGCGCGGTTTGCCGGGTCGGAGGGGGGCAAGAGGTCGGTCGACCAAGCGCCGTAGAGGGTGACCGGCAGGCGGCGTGAAACATTAAAATGTTTCACGGGTGTTTTTTCGCGGGTTTTTCGGCACCATCAACCAGATAAGTATCTGATACTTATCGATATTTCTTCGCGCGAACGCTGCAAATCGTTAAATTTTGACTCAATCTCGGGCCATCTTTGGCGAACTTTTCGGGGTTTTGGCGACAAATCGAGTGCTTTTCCTGCATCTTGAAACGGCTGTCTTCCAGCTTTCGGTACGCGGCTCCCTGGGTGTCGGTTTTCCATTGTAGCGCGGTGGATCGGGGGGAGGACAGATCGAGGGGGCGGCTGGAGTTATCCCCCGCCTCCCCCAGGTTCAGCGCAGGACGCGGTAGCGGAGGTGCGTGACGCCCTCGCCCGCGAGCACGCGGATGGGTTCGAGTTCGCGCTGGCCGACGCCGAGGTGCTCGAAAAGGCGGCGACCGTCGCCCAAGAGCACCGGGATGAGGTGGATTTCGAGCTCATCGAGCAGGCCCTCGCGCAGGGCTCGCTGGGCGATGCCTGCGCCGTGGACGAGGACGTTTCGGTCACCCGCGGCGCGCCTGGCCTCGCGCATGGCGAAGGCAAGATCATCGACATAGTGCACGAGCGGCCAATCGGCGGCCCAGGCGGGCGCAGGGTGGCGGCTGAGGATGTAGATGGCGGCGCCATCGTGGTGATCGCCGTTCCAGCCGCCGGCCGGCTCGAAGGTGCCGCGGCCGGCGACTATGGCGCCTGTGGCCATCATCTCGTCGTAGATCTGACGGTTGACGCCGGTGAGGCGGGCGGTGGCAGCTTCGAAATCGCCGCCTTCGGCACCCGGAAACACCCATTCGTGGAGACGGCCGCCACCATCGCCGAGGCCGTTGCCGGGACCTTCATTGGGGCCGGCAATGAAGCCATCGAGGGTCATGGACATATAGAGCACGGTCGCAGACATCGCTTTTTCCTCCTGCATCGGATGAGGCAGCGCATCGGCGCTGTCACCGTCACGACGAATGCGGCGGAGCGATTTCGACATCGGGCGGCAAAGCGCAAGCGAGGCCTGTGCCCTGCCCGACTTTGCGCCCAGGGTCCGTACTCAATAGGTCCCGGCGCCACCAGAGCGCTTATCTCCCCGTCCGACGGTCTGCCGCGCCACAACCACCGACTTCCCCGGCCGCAGAGCCGGGGCCCACGGATTGCTCCACTCGAGTAGAGGGTGGCAATGGGCCCCGGATCAAGTCCGGGGAAGTCCGGTGGTTGGGGAGGCCATCGCAACCTCACCTACCGGTGCAATAAGTACGGACCCTAGGCCTGGCCGGCAGGCGGAACGATGACGCCGTTGGGGCTGGCCTGATCGACAGCCGCCGGTAGGTGCTGGGCAAGGACCGAAGCGACCTGGTTGAGCGGAATGCCCATGGAGGCAGCCAGTTGCTGCAGGTGCTGGTCGCCCAGGGCCGCCTCGATCTGCGCGGCGGTGACCGGCAGGTTGGAATTAGGCCCGAGCCAGGAAGCGACCTGATCGCCAAGACCGGCCTGCTTGAGCTTGGCGAGGATGCCATCATAGCCGCCGGCGCCCTGGAATGCCTGGCCGAGCACACCCTGGATGCCGCCGCGCTGCGCCAGTTCGTTCTGAAGAATGCCTTCGAACTGATCCAAAAGTCCCATCTGAAACCTCCTTTGAAGTTCGTTGAACGAACTCCTGATCGTTGTCTGGTCCGGATGCCGGACAAGGCCTGGAGGCCTGCCCGGCCGCTATTCTAGCCCTTCAAGCGGGCATTGCAGATACTGTAATAACCGCCGCCGGCCTGGACCCAGGTGAGACCGGCCAGGCCATTGCTGGCCTTATCCTGCCGATATTGATCGAGGCAGGTGTGCATGCGGGCCTTGCCGGCGGTTTCGCTGGCATATTTGGCAGCGACGGCCCGCGGGAAGACCACGCCCTTGGGGGCGACGGCATTGGTGGCGGGCGGCTCGACCGCGTTTTCGGTGTTGGCGACGTTGGGTTCGCTGGTGGGGGCAGCGACGGCCGGTGCCTTGGTAGTGCTGCGGGCGGCGCTCTTGGGCGCCACGGCCGCGGCGGGAGTGGGCGTGGTAGTGGCCGCGGCGGTGCTGGCGCACTGGGCCTTGCGGAAGTCGTTCCACGAAGCGCCGTTGAGCGTACCGGCGGTCTTGGCGGCCTGGTACTTGGCGCTGCATTCGCTGGTGCTCAACGCCATTGCGGGGGAAGCGGCGGCCGCGAGCATAGCCAGGCCTGCTGCGGCGACGGCCAATCGAATAATCATCATCTCAACCTCCTTGGACGGCCGGAGGATCGAAGCGTTTCGCGAGGTCCGGCTGGGCGTCCAATCACTGCCTGGCCGCCTCGTCAGCGGTCATCGCGCGGGGAAGCGCGACGAGGGATAGAGAAGATCAGAAATAAAGCAGAAATATGCGATCAGAACGGCGGAGGCGCGGTGTTTTGCGGGAGATTGCGGCGGAGGCGGGAGGGCGCATGCGCGCGGATGCTGGAGGAATTGTGGCTGTATTGTTTCTGTAACGGTATTTTGCGTTGTTCTGCGAAATGAAAAAAGGCAGCCAGCTGGCTGCCTTTTTCGGGATCGACCGATCTGCGGCTAGTTCGCTTTCACCAGCACTACGCGGCGGTTTTTGGCGCGACCGTCATCGGTGTCGTTGGTGGCGATGGGGGCCATCATGCCGGCACCGGCGGCGGTGAGGCGCTTGGGGTCGATGCCGTATTCGGAGGCAAGCGTAGCCTTGACGGCCTGGGCGCGACGGGAGGAGAGGTCGAGGTTGTAATCGAAGCTGCCCTGGTTGTCGGTGTGGCCGACGACGAGCACCGCCATGTTGGGATCGTTGCCGAGGAGAGTGGCGATCTCCTTGAGGGTGGGAGCGGATTCCGGCTTCAGGTCGGCCTTGTCAGTGTCGAAATAGATGCCGTAGAGCGAAATCGAACCAGTCGTAGTGAGCGATTCCTCCATCTTGGCGGCTTCGACCACGACCATCTTCTTGTCGCGGCCCTTGGGTTCGAGCACCTGGACGACGGCGATGGTGCGGCCGTTCAGTTCCTTGCAGTAGAGGTCATCGATCAGCGTGTAGGTCTGCACGGTGACATAGGCGTCGCCGGCTTCCTGCGGAACCCTGGCGGTGAAGTAGCGCTGGTCGTTGATGCCCGAGGTCAGGGCGCAGGCGCCGTTGGAGAAGGCCTCGTCCTTCAGGTCGCTCTCGTGGAAGAAGTACATCATGAGGCTCATCTGGTTGCCGCCACCGCTCGATGAGCGATCCGCCGCGCCGCCACACTCCTCCTTCTTGCACTCGAAGAGGACTTCGCCGCCCTCCCCCTCGATGACGTCCTGGTAATTGCGCAGGACCTCGAGCGGCGAGCGCTCGGCGGGGAGGACATAGGCGATGCGCGTCAGGGCGCCTTCAAGCTCGACCGACTGCTCGGGGACGTAGACGCGGTTGTTCATGGAGTCGACGGCGCTCTCGTCGGCGCTCGGCTTGAGCGGGGAGAGGGGCGCCTCGAAATCGGTATAGGCGAGCTTTTCATACGAGACGATGAAGGAGCCCTCGTAGCGCTTGGCGAGGGTATTGTCGGCGGCGCCGGCAAGATCCTCGGTCGGCACGGTGGCGTCGGCGAAGGCCGAGGCAGTCAAGGCAAACACTATCGCGAGCGCGGCAAGAGCGACCTCCGCGACCCGATGCAAGTTGCGCGTTTTCAACGTTATCCCCTTTGCGTGAAAACCCCCCGCTCATCAGAAATCACACAAAGCCCCCGCCCGACAAGCTGCTCGTGAGAGCGAGCGTTTCAGGCGAGGCTGTTGCCGGTCTGGAGATCGAAGAGGCCGGCCCTGGCGACGTCGAAGCCGAAGCTCAGCGGGCCGCCGGGAGCAAGGCTCGGACGATCGCGGAGGACAGCGACGACCGGGGTATCGCCGGCCTGCATCTGGACATGAGTTTCCGCGCCCGTGGGCTCGACGGTGCGGATTTCGGCGGCGATGCCGTCGGACTTGATGTGGATGTGCTCGGGGCGAATGCCGAGCTGGATGGAGCGACCCTTATAGGCGGCCGCACGGCCAGGGAGCGACCAGAGCGTGCCGTCGCGACCCTTGAGGGCGGCGGCACCGGCGTCATCGACCACGACGCCCTCGATAAGGTTCATGGAGGGCGAGCCGATGAAGGAGCCGACGAAGCTGTTGGCGGGGGTATCGTAGATTTCGAGCGGCGTGCCGATCTGCTCGATCCTGCCGGCGCGCATGACCACGATGCGATCGGCCATGGTCATGGCCTCCATCTGGTCGTGGGTGACGTAGATCATGGTGGAGCCCAGGCGCTGGTGCAGCGCCTTGATCTCGCTGCGCATCTGCACGCGCAGCTTGGCATCGAGGTTGGACAGCGGCTCGTCGAAGAGGAAGACGGCGGGGTTGCGGACGATGGCGCGCCCCATGGCGACGCGCTGGCGCTGGCCGCCGGAGAGCTGGCGCGGATAGCGATCAAGGAGCGGCTCGAGCGCCAGGATGCCGGCGGCGCGGTTGACGGCGTCCTCGATCTCCTTACGGCTGCGGCGGGAGAGCTTGAGGGCGAAGCCCATGTTGTCGCGCACTGTCATGTGCGGATAGAGGGCATAGGACTGGAACACCATGGCGATGTCCCGCTCCTTGGGTTCGAGCTCGTTGACGACGCGGCCGCCGATATCGATGTCGCCATCGGTGATGCTTTCGAGGCCGGCGATCATGCGCAGCAACGTGGACTTGCCGCAGCCGGAGGGGCCGACAAGGACCACGAACTCGCCGTCCTGGGCGGCGAGCGACACGCCGTGCAGCACTTCCATGGTGCCGTAGGACTTGACCGCGTTGCGGACCGTTACACTTGCCATTCGTCTGGCTCCCGTGGTTGCGCCGCTAGCGGCCGCCCATGCCGGCGTTGAGGGCAATGCTGTTGTAGATGAGCTTCTGCAGCAGGATCGCGAGGACTATGCCGGGAAGCATGGAGAGGGTGGCGCCGGCCATGATGTAGTTCCAAGCGGTCGCCTGCTGGGTCTGGAAGAGGGTGAGGCCGACCGGCAGGGTGGCGTTCTCGGCGCCCGTCATAACGATGAGGGGCCAGAGGAAATTGTTCCACTGCGCGATGAAGGTGAAGAGTGAGAGGAGGCCGATGGCGGGCATCGACAGCGGTACGATGATGCTGACGAGGATGCGCAGGCGCGAGGCGCCATCGACGCGCGCGGCCTCTTCGAGCTCGTTGGGGATGGAGAGGAAGAACTGACGCAGGAGGAACGAGCCGAAAGTGCCGAAGGCGACCGGCAGGATGACGCCCTGGAAGGTGTTGACCATGCCCAGGCTGTTGATGATGAGGTAGAGCGGGATGATGAGCATGATGCCGGGCACCATGAGCGTGCCGAGATAGCCCATCAGCAGCAGGTCGCGGCCGGGGAATTTGAGGCGCGCGAAGGCGTAGCCGGAGAGGCACGAGACGACGACCGTGATGGCGGTGACGCTGGCCGCGATGATGAAGCTGTTGAGGAAGAAGCGGCCGAAGGGCTGCTCGGTCCAGGCCTTGGCGAAATTGTCCCATTCGAAGACCGTCGGCAGCAGCCGGACGGGGATGGCCAGCACCTCGGCATTGCTGCGCACGGCGTTCGAGACCATCCAGAAGAACGGGAAGAGGAAGAGCAGCGCCACCAGCGCCAGCGCGCCGTGATTGAGGATATCGAGCAGCAGGGCGCGGCGCGCGGCGGCGGGCTTGGACCTAGTTGTCATAGTGCACCCATTTGCGCTGGAGCCAGAACTGCATGGCGGTGAGCGCCATGATGAGGGCGAACATGACCCAGGCGATGGACGAGGCGTAGCCCATCTGGAAGTTCTGGAAGCCCTTCTGGTAGACGGCGTAGCCGAGGGTGGCCGTGGCCGAGCCGGGGCCGCCGCGGGTCATGACGTAGATCTGGTCGAAGACCTGGAGCGAGGTGATGGCCGTCATCACCGTGCCGAAGAAGAGGGTCGGCGAGATGAGCGGCAGGCGGATTTTCCAGAAGCGGTCCCAGGCGGTGGCGCCATCGATGCGGGCGGCTTCGAGGTAGCTGGCGGGCACCATGTCGAGGGCGGCGTTAAAGAGCACGGTGTTGTAGCCGACGCCGGCCCAGAGCGAGACGACGACCACGGCCTGCATGGCAAGGGTCTGGTCGGTGAGCACGCCCGGTACGCTCCAGGAGAGCGCACGCATGACGGTTTCGAAAAGGCCGCCGGGCGCGAACATGAGCATCCAGACGATGGCGACAGCGATGGTCGGGGTGAAAGTCGGGAGGAAGAAGATCACCCGGAACCACCGCTGCCCCACCTTGAGGCTGGATATCCAGACGGCCAGCCCCACGGAGATCACGATGTTGAGCACCAGGTATTCGGCGGTGAAGAACAGCGTGTTGCGCAGGATGGTCCAGAACTGCGGATCGGCGGTGAAGAGCCGCACGTAATTGGCGACGCCCACGAATTGCGGTTTGCCCAGGAGCTTCCAGTTGGTGAAGCTGAGCACGATCGAGGCGACGATCGGCAGGACGAGGAAGAGCGTGACGCCGATCAGGCTGGGCAGCAGGAAGAAGAAGGCGGTGCGCCCTTCCCTGACGTCCAGCCGGCTGCGGCGACGCGTGGTGGCGGCCGGCGCCGTTTCGGCGGCGGTCTCTTGCGCGATGGTCATGGGCTCCTCCCTTCCGGCCGCGCCTCCGCACGCGGCCGGCAGTTTCGGTCGCCCGGCCGGACCAGCCGGCCAGGCGGCTCAACTTACGGCAACTGGCTCTGGATGTCCGCGAGCGTGGCGTCGGTGGTCTTCTCACCGGTCAATGCCAGCGGCATGTACTGGGTGATGAGGTTCTCGAACTCGTTCCAGTTCTCGTTGATGCGGAACGGGGTCGAATGCTCGAAGGCATATTCCAGCGCCTCGCGGGTGCCGCCCACATCCTTGGCGGCGACGTCATACCAGTAGGTCTGTTCGGCAAGGCGGCCCGGCAAAGCGCGGCCGGCCGAGGCCAGGATCTGGGCGGCCTTGGGGCCGGTGAGCACCTGGAGGGCCTTGTAGGCCTCGTCCTTGTGCTGGCTGGCGGCCGAGATGCCCCAGCCGGAGCCGGCGGTGATGAAGCGTGAAGCGCCCTCGCCGCGCGGGAGCGGGGCGACGCCCATCTTGAAGTTGACGGCATCCTTGGTGGAGATCAGCGACCAGGGGCCATCGATATACATGGCGGCATTGCCCGAGGCGAAGCGGCCGCTGGCGGTGGCGGCGTTGGTGCCCGAGGCGAAGACCGGGGAGGCCTTGTCCTTGGCGACGAGGTCGACGAGCTTGCCGACGGCGCCTTCATAACCCGCATTGGTCAGGTCGAACTGATCGCCGTCGTTGAAATATTCGGCGCCGAGGGCAACGGGCGCGGCGATAAAATCGAAGGCCTGGACGGCGTAGCCGTAATTGTCGCCGGCGGTGAGCTTCTGGGCGGCAGCCTTGAAGTCATCGAAGGTCCAATCCATGGCGGGCTCGGAAAGGCCGGCCTCGGCGAACTTGTCCTTGTTGTAGAAGACGATCCACGGGCCGACGTCATAGGGCAGCGCATACTGGGCGCCGTCATGCGACAGGCCCTGGATAATCGAGGATTCGAAGACGGACGTATCGAACTTGTCGGAGGCGAAGTGCTCGTCGAGAGGTTCGAGCAGGCTGTAGAAGCTGGGCATGCGCATGGACTGCATGGCCACCAGGTCCCCGATCTGGCCGGACGAAGCGAGCACCGGCAGGCGCGTCCAGTAATCGTTCCAGCCCGAAATCTGCGGGGTGACCTTGATGTTGGGATATTCAGCGGTGACGAGATCGGCGAGGCTCTGCCAGAGCGGCGTGTCCTTTTCGTCGCCCCACATCTGCCAGGTCAGGTTGACCTGGTCCTGGGCATGGGCGGCGCCGATGGCGAACAGAGAGCTGCCGGCCATGGCCGCTGCAGCCAGAACAATCGATAGTCTCATAATGGTGTCTCCTCGGTGACTTTGTGATTATGGGTAGTCGTTGTTCATGACCCGGGCTTGTCGCCCGGATTGGATGCGGCCCCTCCTCAGGCCGCGACCAGCACCTCCAGATCGTCGATCATGGCGATGAGTTCGGCACGCTGGCGCCCCCAGGCCTCGGCATCGTGGCCGGGCTCAAGAATGGCGGTCATGCGGGAAAGGAAATCGGGCGGAAGCCGTTCGAGCTCGGCGGCCATCGGCAGGTTCCAGCCGTCGCCGGGGAAGTAGACCCGGTTGAGGGCGAAGACGACCTGAAGGATGGCGTTGGCGAGCTTGCCGGTGAGCCCGACGAGGAAGACGAGGTCGCGGCGGGCGACCTTGCTCTCGTAGTGATAATCGGCGGCCCAGTATTGGAGGATCTCGCCGTATTGGCGCAGGATCGAGGCGCGCAGCGTCTCGGGATAGGTGGCCAGTTGCGCCCGCCAATCGGCGAGGAGCCCCTGCGGATCGTAGATGATCTGCTGGTTGGCCAGGTCCGTGGGCAGGTGATAGCCCCAGATGGTCCATTCGAAGGTCTTGGGCACGGCGGTGCCGGAAATCCAGGCATCGAGATCGCGCCGGACGCCGGCATAGCTGCGCATCCAGACGCCATCCATGCGAAAGCCCTCGGCGACCCAATCGTGCATGGCCGCCTCGAACCGTTTCCACTGCACGCTGTCGCGGACCTCGGGACCGCGATAGGCGTTGGCATAGACGCGGAAATCGTAGTCGGACTTGAGGTCGGACCGGCGCTTGCCGCGCGACCCGGCCAGAGCGACGGCGCCGCATCCGTCCTCGGCCAGGTCGGCGATAAGCGGGGTCATGGTCGCGATGAGTTCAGCCTCGCGGCTCATGGCAACACCCGGTGCTGTGCCCTCGCGCTCCATCAGTCCTTGAGGATCAGCTCGACCACGGGCACCACGACATCGGGCTTGATGACGGGGAGCTCGAGCGTGAGCATGCCGTCGCCCACCGCCACGCCGATGTTGGAATCGACCTCGGCATCCGGATCGAGCCACTGGATCTCGCTGGCATCGTGCAGGAACTGGGCATACTTGATCTTGCGGCCCAGGCCTTCGATGTGGATGTGGCGGAACGGCCAGTTCTGGATGTGGAGGTAGAGGCGATTGCCGCGCTGGGTGAAGCGGCAGCCGTTGGGCGCCTTGTATTCGGACGGCCCTGCCCCGTAGATCGAGCGGCCGTTGAGGTGCATCCAGTCACGATAGGTTTCGAGGGATTCGATGGCGCGGGCATCGAAGGTGCCGCGGGCGGTGGGGCCGACATTCATCAGCAGGTTGCCGCCGAGCGAAACCGTATCGATGAGGATGTTGATGAGCTGGGGATCGTCCTTCCAGGTGCTCTCGTCGCGGTGATAGCCCCAGGAGCCCGAGAAGGTGTGGCAGACTTCCCAGCGCACGGGCTTGCCGTTGATCGTGGGCGCCACGCGCGGGGTGTATTGCTCGGGGGTCGCCAGGTCCTTGGGGAAGTTGCCGTCGGCAGGCAGATCAAGGCGATCGCCGACGATGATATCGGGCTGGAGCTGGCGCACGAGGCCGATCAGCTCCTCGCTTTCCCAATCGGCCCGACCCTTGCCGGGCATGCCGCGATATTCGCGCCTGGGGTAGCTGAAATCGAACCAGATGACGGAAATCTCGCCGAAATTGGTCAGCAGCTCGGTAACCTGGTCGCGCATGTATTGCGCGTATTTGCGGACGTCGCGCGTCTTGTTCATCTCGAGCGCGTCCGGATGGTTGCGCAGCGGATGGATGCCGTCGATGGGGAATTCCGGATGGTGCCAGTCGATCAGCGAATAGTAGAAGCCGACCTTGAGGCCCTCGGCGCGGAAGGCCTCGACATAGGGCTTGAGCAGGTCCTTGCCGTAGGGCGTGTTGGTGGCCTTGTAGTCGGTGAACCTGCTGTCCCAGAGGCAGAAGCCTTCGTGGTGCTTGGCGGTGAGGACGACGTATTTCATCCCCGCTTCGCGGGCGCGGCGTGCCCATTCGCGCGGATCGTAGAGATCGGGATCGAAGTTCTCGAAATACTTCGCGTAGTCCTGGCTGGATATCTCCTCGCGGTGCTGCACCCATTCATGGCGCGCGGCCAGCGCATAGAGCCCGAAGTGAATGAACATGCCGAAGCGTTCGTTCGTGAACCAGGCCTTGCCGTCCGTGGCACCGCTGCTGGCTATGAAAGCCTTATCCAATCCATCCTCCTCTACCAGTTATCGAACCGGTTCGATTATTATCCTCATCGGAGGGGCGCTCGAAGTCAAGACGGAATCTGGATCGGGCGGCGCGGTAACATTTGCCATTGCATAAAGGGCTGCAAATGGTAGGTACATCGTGGAAAAGGTTAAGGAGTTGAGGCGTCTATGGCGGTGCGCAAGCCGTAGAAGCGGTTCGAGAAACCAATGGCCACCATTCGAGATGTCGCCAAACTAGCCGAGGTTTCCGTTTCGACGGTGTCCCTGGCACTGAGCAATCCGGGCCGCGTCAGCCAGAAAACGCTGGAGCGGATCAGGGATGCCGTGGCGGCCGTGGGCTATGTCGCGGACCCGCTGGCGCAGAGCCTGGCCAAGGGTCGCAGCCGCATGATCGGGTTCGTCGTGGGCAATGTCGGCAACCCGTTTTTCGGCGATATCCGGCGCGAGCTGGAGAACTACGCGCTCGAACACGACCATTTCGTGCTGATCACCGACTCTTCGGGCAAGCCCGACCGCGAGCAGGCGCTGGTGGAGCATCTGATCGGGCTCAAGATCGCCGGACTGGCGCTGTCGCCTTCTTCGTTCGGGCCGGATTACGTGAACTTCATCGAAGGGCTCAAGGTGCCCATCGTCTGCTTCGACCAGAAGGTGCGGGGCATCGAGCGCGACTTCGTGGGGTCTGACAATTATCTCGCGGGCGCGATGCTGACGGAGCACCTGCTGCAGCTCGGGCACAGGCGGATCGCGTTCATCGCCGGGCCGCAGCATATGCACACGGCCTCCGAGCGCTATCGCGGCTTCGTCGAGACAATGGCGAGCGCGGGGGTGGAGGTGAACCCGAATTACGTCGTCGACGGGCAGTTTACGCGCTCGGCGGGATATGAGGCGGCAATGCGCCTTTTGATCCAGCCGGAGCGGCCGACGGCGATATTGGGGGCGAACAACGCCGTAGCGCTGGCGGCGTTGCAGGCCATGCAGGAGCTGGGGTTCAACTGCCCGGGCGACATTTCGCTGGCCATGATCGATGACGTGCAGTGGAGTAACGTCATCACGCCGCGCATCACCATGGTGGTGCAGGACACACTCAAGCTGGGCGGCATCATCGCGCGGCGGCTGCTGCATCGCATAACCAGCCCGGCGGGGGCGGAGGAGCCGCCCGAGGATTTCGTGCTGGCGCCCAAATTCGTGCCGGGCAATTCCTGCCGTCGCCTCTAGACCGTTGTTCTGACCGACGATTTCTGGCCTAATCGCGTTTTCAATGGGTTGGGGAACTCGGGACATGCCAGCATCTTTCAGGCCGCCATCGGTGGCGGGTCTTTCACGCCGCAGTTTCTGTGGGGCATTGGCGGGCGTATTGGCCCTGCCGGCGACGCAGGCGCTGGCGCAGACGGAATGCGCCGTGTTCACGCCCGAGCGGCAGAGCGCGGTGGCGCCGGCGGAAGCCATCGCGATGCTCAAGGCGGGCAACGCGCGCTTCACCAGCGGACAATCGATCAATTGCGACCTCATGGAGCAGGTCCGGGAAACGGCCGACCACCAGTCGCCGTTCGCGGCGATCGTGGGCTGCATCGATTCCCGCGTGCCGCCGGAACTGGTGTTCGACCAGCGGCTGGGCGACGTGTTCTGCGCGCGGGTGGCGGGCAATTTCGTCAATGTCGATATCCTGGGCAGCCTCGAATATGCGACGGCGGTGACCGGGGCCCGGGCCATCGTGGTGCTGGGGCATAGTTCGTGCGGGGCGATCAAGAGCGCGGTGGATGGCGTGGAAATGGGCAATATCACCGCCCTCCTCCACAATCTCGCACCGGCGCTGGCAACGATCGGGCCAGCGGATGGGCCGCGCAGTTCGAGCAATCACGAGCTGGTGCAGAAGGTGGCCGAGGAGAATGTGCGGCTGACGGCGACGGGGCTGGCCGAGCGCAGCCCGATCATCGGCAAGCTGGTGGCGGCGGGAGAGCTCACCATCGTGCCGGCCATGCACGACCTCAAGACCGGCATCGTGAGCTGGCTGGCCTAGGGTTCCGTACTCAATTGCACCGGTAGATGAGGTTGCGATGGCCGCCCCATCTACCGGACTTCCCCGGACTTGATCCGGGGCCCATTGCCACCCTCCACTCGAGTGGAGATATCCGTGGGCCCCGGCTCTGCGGCCGGGGAAGTTCAGTGGGTGTGGCGCGGCGGACTGTCGGATGGGGAGATAGCGCTCCGGGGGCGCCGGGACTTATTGAGTACGGACCCTAGGGCTCGCGGGAGGCCTGGATGCGCAGGGCATCGCGGGCGGCGGCCTGGCCGGCAATGGCATCCTGGAAGCCGGTGGCGGCGACGGCGGTGAAGATCTGGTCGGCCTCGCGATAGCGGCGCAGGTGGTAGTAGGACCAGGCGCGCAGGACGAGAAGATCGTTCTGCTCGGGGGCGTAGCGTGAGCGTTCATCCAGCGCGCGCAGGGCGTTGCGGTAGTCGCCGATCTCGTAGGCGGCGAGGGCCGCGCGGGTGTGGATGGCGACCTGCAATTCGTTGATGCGCGCCTGCGAGAGCGGAGCGGAGGAAGACGCGACCATGGCATCCGAGGGCAGGCCCAGGCGGATATAGGCGAGGGACTGCCCATAGGCGGCATCGCTGCGGGTCTTTTCGCTCGATGAATTGAGGGCGCGGGCGAAGTTCGCGACGGCGTCGGAGGGACGATTGAGGTCCATCAGGCACCAGGCGCGGGCCAGCGCTCCGGCGGGCGAGAGGCTGGCGGGGGGAACGTAGGTCGAGCAACTTCGACTGCCACTGCCGCCGCCACTGCCAGGAGTCGGCTGTGGCTGGACGACCGCCATTGTGGCGGCGGGCTCGGGATTGCGTGCCGGCGCTACCGGAGCGGGCGTGGGGGCGACTTCGCCGCGCTGGCCGAAACTGGCGATGCGGGCGGAGCGGGCGCTCCATTGCGACTTGATCGCGCGGACGGTTTCGGCGTCCTTGAGGGCATCGCTGGTGACGAGGAGGCCGTAGGCCGAGGGCTCATCCTGCGGGTCCCAGGTGGTGGCGAGGCGGAACCATTGGGCCGCCGTCTGCGGCTGGGAGAAGGCGTAAGCGTACCAGCCCAGCTCCTGGGCGGTGTTGGCATTGCGGGCTTCCATGGTGGCGGCGACGACGCGGTTGAGCACGGCGGCTTCGAGCTGCGGGCGCGGCTCCTGCGAGAGCAGGGAGGCGGCGGCGGTGAGATAGAGCGTCGTCAGCTCGGGGCTGGCGGTGCGGTAATCAGTGAGGATCGCTTCGGCCTGGCCGGGCTGCTTCTGGTCGAGCAACGCGACGGCAAGGCCGTGGGCGGAGAGCTGGCCGGGATCGGCAGCGGTCGCCATTTCGAACCATTGCTGGGCGTCGGCGGGACGCTTCTGGTTGAGGGCGTACCAGCCGAGGAGGCGCAGGTCATCGGGGGCCTTGGTCTGGCGGGCGCTGCTGTCGAGCAGCTTGACGTCTTCCTCGCCTGCGCTCGAGGACTTGCCGGTGAGGACATCGGCGAGTGCGTTGCGGGCGAGCGAGAGGCGGATGGAGGCGAACTCCCCTGCCCCATCGGTCCCGGCCCGTTCGAGGGCGAAGAGCGTATCGAGCTGGGTGCGATCGAGCAGCGCCATGGCCTTCTGCATGGTGGCGAGGCGGATCTGCGGATCGGTGCAGTTGGTGAGGACGTATTTGTAGGCGTCGAGGCCGCGGGAGGTCCGCTCGGTCTTGATGAGCGCCTCGGCCACGCGCCAGAGCGAATCCACGCTTTCGCAGGTCAGCAGTTCGGGCGTGTTGGCGGCGATGCTGACGACGGTTTCGTACTGGCTGGCATCGGAGGCATTGCGCAGGCGCATGCCGGCTTCGCCGACATCGAGGCTGTGGAGCAGATCGGCACTGGGCGTGAAGGCCGGATCGGCGGCCTGCTTGGTGGCGATGGCGGCGCGGGCGGCGGCGTATTCGCCCTTGCCGTAGAGATCCCAGATCTTTTCGATATCGGGATCGGGCACGTAGTCGTTGGCGAGGAGATTGGCCGGCGGCTCCCAGCCGGGATAGAGGGCCTTGAGGCGCGCGATTTCGGCATCGACGCGCTTCTGGTCGCCCTGACGGGCGAAGTAGCGCAGCGCGGTTTCATCGACCTTCTGCTGGGAGGATTGGGCAGACGGCGGCGCGGCGGGCGCCTGGGCGGGCTGCTGCTGCGCCTGCGTGGCGGTGGCCAATGCGAAACAGGCCAGGGAAAGGGTGGCGAGGCGGAGCGCCTTGATCATCGCGAATCCTCCGTCAGGCATTGGGCGCGCTCACGCCGCAGGAAATCGAGAGCCAGCAATTGCAGCGTGGCGGCATAGTAGCTGGTGGGCGCAAAGCGGCTGGCATCGGCCGGAACCGGCTTGCCGTCGAGCACACAGGAAAGGGCGGCGCCTATGAGCTGGTAGCCGGGCTCGGTGAGGTGCTCCTTGACCTCGCCGGTGGTGACGTCGATGCGCTTGAGGCCATCGTCATCGGCCATGGCGCGAAACGGTTCGAGGGCTTCGGCGGGGGCACCGGCGCGCATGAGATAAAGCGGGACGCGAATGTTGTTGTAGCCGAACTCGGGCGGGAAACCATCGGCGGGGCGCGGGTCGTCTTCGGCCAGGGAAACCCAATCGGGCGGCAGGCCGGCGGTATTGTTAGCGCTCAACGACAGGAGCTTAAGCTCATCCTCGCCAACGGATTGCCAATCGGTATCGGGGTCGAGCTGCTGGAAGACCGGGCGGGTCTCCCAGATCCAGTAGGAGGGATTGACCACGGGGGCGTCGTCGCGGTGACCGACGGCAAAGCCCTCGACGCCCGGCAGGGTGACGCGCAGGCCGTTGATCTGGACAAGGAGATCGTCGCCGAGGGCCGAGACGATGCCGCGAGCGGCATCGAGCTTGCCCGGGTCGTTCCAGGCCTGGCCGGCAAGGCCGAGGGCATAGGCGATGAGGATGTCGCCGTCGCTGGCATTGTTGGTGTCGGTGACGTGGGGCGTCTTGTCCTCTTCCCAGCGCCAGGCGGCCAGGCCATCGGGACGCACCATCAACTCGGTGCGGGTGAAGGACCAGATGGCCTCGAAGGTCGGCCGATCGTCGGCGAGATAGGCGAGAAGGAGGCCGTAGCCCTGGCTCTCGCTGTGGCTGATATTGCCGTTGGCCGTGTCGACGACGCGACCGGTATCGGTGACGTAGTTCTGCCGATAGGCGCTCCACTCATCGGGGCGGATGGTGGGGGCGCCGAGTGCCGGGGCGGCGGCGAGTATGGTGGTTGCCAGGGCCATTGCCATCCTCATGACTTCCGGCCCACGGTCTTGAGCAGGCCCCAGGTGGCCAAGGTCAGCAGCACGGCCATGGCTCCGAGCAGGAGGGTGAATTCCAAAATGTTGCTCGATAGCCAGTTGGCGGCAATGAGCCGGTAATTGGTGAGCGAGGGCGGCTGCGTCTGCACCAGCGTGACGCGGTTGGGCGTGATGGAGACGACGGCGGGATCGTCGGCGCCCAACGCGCTGACGCGGCCGGATATGGCGCGCCAGTTGACGGTTTCGGCGAGGCGGCGGGTGGCATCGAGGAAGTGGGTTTCGTCGGGAATGGTGAGGTAGGTCCAGACGCCGCCTTCGGGCTGGCGAACCTGGGAGAGGATGACGCCATCGCGCGATTGCGGCACGAAGGCGCCGTCATCGGCACGTACCAGCCAGAAATTCTGCGGGCGCAGGCCGAGACGATCGGCGAGCCAGGCCTTGATGCCATCGAAGGGATTGGCGGAATTGCCCGAGGACTGGCGGAAGCTGTCGAGAAGGGAATCGTCGCCGACGCCGCCCGAGCCGACAGTGCCGGCAACCCCGCTGCGCCGGACGAGATCGGCCGGGAGCGCGGCGAGGGGCGCAACGATGATGGCGTCGCGATCGGGCGTGGGGCTGGCAGACATGGTGAGCGGCATGAGCGCGCCGGAGGCGACAGCGGCGCGGGCGACCACGGTCATGGCGGAGGCGAGCGTGGGACCGCCCTCGCCGACATAGACCTGGGCCGAACCTTCATCGGCATAGGGCGCGCCGGTGCCGGCAAAGGCCGAGAGATCGGGGAAGGCGCCGATGCGGGCGAAGTCGGGCATTTGCAGGCGCGTATTGGCCGAGATGACGAAGCGCGTGGGCGCCATCTGCGTGAGGCCCGGCGGGCAGGCCTTGTCGGCCTCGGTCTGGAGCAGGACTTCGAGTTCGACCTTGTTCCGCCCCGGACGGAAATTGGTCATCGGGATGTTGATGGGGGTATCGCGCGAGAAGCCGCGGCCGAGCCGGAGCACCGGGGTCGAGGAGGCGATCTGGCCGTTCACGTAGATATTGAACTGGCTTTCGGGCAGCACGTCGCTCGAATAGGCGGCGTTGAGCATCAGCGTCGCCTGGCCGAACATGTTGGAATAGAAATCGGGCGGAAGCGCGAATTCGAAGCCGGTGGTGTAGCGGCGGCCGTTGAACTCGGCCGTGCGCACGCCGACGTCGCCGAGCACGATGCGGCGGGCATTGTCGAGCCGCAGGATGGGATAGGCGAGATCGGCGCGGCGCGGGAGCACGGTGGGGTCGGCATCAGGATCGGCCTTGCCGATCTCTGCGGCCGCGGCCTCGACGCCCTTCCAGTCGGGACCGGTGAGGACGAGGGTGTTGGCCGATGCGCCCTGCTCGAAGCTGGCGACGGGCTGGCCGGTCCCCTGCCCCGCAAGCGCGGCGGCATCGGCGGGGAGCTGGGCCGCAGGAGCCATCACAACGTTGAGGTGGCCGGGCGAGGTGGCGGCCGGGAGGGTATCGGCGATCTCGATGCGCAGGTCGGGGACGTGGAGGGCCTTGCCGAGATTCTGGGCGAGGACCAGGCCAGCCTGGCGCGCCTCGGGACTATCCTGGAGGCCTGGCGCGAGAAGGTGGACGGTGGTGCGGCCATCGGCATCGACGCCGGTGGCGGCCAGTTCGCCGACCTCGGTGAGACGGACCGCGTTGGGATCATCGAAGCGGATCGCGGTCCTGGCGGGATCGAGGCGGGACCACAATTCGTAGGTCGAGGCAACGCTGCAATCGGTGCGGTGGCGCTGGGTGGCGAGGAATTCGACGATATTGGCGCCGGGCTTGAGGACGCCCGCCGGGATGGCCTCACTCAAATCCTGCGTGCTGGCCGAGGAGGCGATGGGCGAGGAGAGCACGGTGGTGCCGTTGATATCGACGCGCAGCTGCGAGGCCTCGGGCGAGACGACGAGGGCGTTGAGATAGCCGAGATCGAGCTTGGCGGGCGACGCCGCCTGGGCGGGCGTGAGGTAGAGGCTGACGCCCTGCCGCGCCTCTTCGCCGTTGAGTTCGAGCGTGTCGAAGGGGATGAGATAGCGCATCGCGCTGGCCGGTGCGGGTGGCGCAGGTGGTGTTTCGGTGGGCGCCGGAGTGGCGGGCTGCTGGGGTGGCGGCTCGGCTGTCGGCGGCGGGGCCGGTGGTTGCTCGTTGCCGCGTTCGGGAGTCATGTCGAACGGAGCCGGCGCCTGCGCGAGGGCGGGAAGGCCCAGCGCCAGCAGCAGGATGGCGACGGCGGTGGAGGTCGCGGAACGGCCCCGCATCAATTACCCTCCGCCACGCGCCGGCGGGACGAGGCGCCGCCGGCAAACCGCAGGAAATAGCCGAGGCCGCGACCGGTCTGGTAAACGGCGAGGCCGAGGAAATGCAGCGTGCCGCCGATGACGCCGATATTGACCTGACGGCTGCGCTGCTGGGCATCCCACACGGCCGAATTGGCGTAGAGGAGATCGGCCATCAGGCGATAGTCGTTGACCTTTTCCGGCTTGAAGCGCGCACCGAGCGTCACCTGCTTGCCGCTGCCGGCCACATTGCGCAACAGCACCTCGATCTCGTTGTCGGGGATGGCGGAGAGCGGCACGAAGCGGATCCTGGTGGTCGCTTCGCGGACGAGGCCGGCCCCGGGACCGGAGAGCTTGATGCCGACGCCGCCGCTCGACACGTCGGTGATGGTGCCCTTGATCCAGGAACCATCGGGCGCCAGCACTTCGCAGCGGCGATCCACCGTCACGCGACGGCTGGCGCGGGATTCGCGGCGCTCGGATACGACGCCGAGGGCGCAGCCGGCGAGGATGAGGTTGAAGACGTTCCAGCCGCCGACGACGAGGGTGATTTCGGCGCGGTAGGGCTCGGTGATGACCTTGTAGGCAGTGAAGGCGAGAGCCAGCACGAGGATGAGGAAAATGACGTAGAAGGGCCGCGCCAGTTCGGAGAGGCGCGCCTCATCGACGGATTCGTCCTTGGCGGTGACGCGGAAGGTCGGCTTGCTGGGGTTGCGGAAGACCGAGATGATCGCAGGCGCCAGGTGTACGGACTGGATGTATTCATAGAGTTCGGAAATCCACGGCCAGCGCCAGCGGCCATAGAGCGAATTCTGCATCACCAGGTTCACCAGCACATAGGTGAGCGTATAGGCGACGAACTCACCACCTGAGGCGGTGAAGATTTCGAGATTGAAGAAGAGGTAGCAGAACGGCGCGAAGAGGAAGATGAGCCGCGTGAAGGGGAACAGCCAGAAAAGCGTGCTCGAAAGATAACAGATGCGCTGCGGCACGCGCAGGCCGCGCTTGAACAGCGGAAAGCTGAACAGCAGGATCTGCATCATGCCCTGCGCCCAGCGCGTGCGCTGGCCGATGAAGCTGGCGAAGGTGGCCGGCTGTAGGCCGGCGATCAGGGGCTTGTCGACATAGACGCTGTTCCAGCCATGGGCGTGAAGATCAATGGCGGTCTCGCAATCCTCGGTGATGCTGCGGCCGGAAAAGCCGTTGCCGGTCATCAGCGCCTCGCGGCTGAGAAGCGCCGCGGAGCCGCAGAAGAAGGCGGCGTTCCACTTGTCGAGGCCGCGCTGGATGACGCCGTAGAACATCTCGTTCTCGGACGGCATGCGCTGGAAGGTGCGAAGGTTGCGCTCGAGCGGATCGGGATTGAGGAAGAAGTGCGGGGTCTGGACGAGGAAGAGCTTCGGATCGTCCGCGTAGTAGGGGACCGTCTCCTGGAGGAAGTCGCGGGCGGGGGCGTGGTCGGCGTCGAACACGGCGACAAGGTCGCCGGTGGAGTTGGCCAGGCCGTTGTTGAGGTTGCCGGCCTTGGCGTGCTCGTTGCGGTCGCGCGTGAGATAGCGGACATCGAGTTCGGCGCAGAGGCGGCTCAACTGCTCGTAACGCTCCTGGGCGGCCTCGGCGGTATCGGGATTGGGCGAGCTGCGCTTTTCGAGCGTACCGCCGTCATCGAGCAGCCAGACGGTGAGCTTGTCGGCGGGGTAGTCCATGCCCTTGGCGGCCGAGAGGGTGCCGGCGAGGAGCGCATAGTCCTCGTTGTAGGTGGGAACGAAGACATCGACCGTAGGCACTGGCGCGCCGGGTTCGAGCCGGCGCGACTTGCGCGGGGCCATGGGGCTGGAGACGACGAAGAGGCTGAGCGCCAGCATCATGATGCAGTAGAGCTCGGCGAGATAGAGCAGGAAGGCGGGGATGAAATCGCCCCATTGCTCGATGGGCGGCAAAGTGCTGGTGGTGCGCCAATAGGCGTAGCGGAGCACGATGGCCGTGCCGAGCGCAAGGAGCAGCAGGCGCCAGAGCCCGCCGAGGCGGAACACCTTAATGATGCTCATCAGGAAGATGAACACGACGGCCGTCACCAGATGCACCTGCAGGCTGACCGGCAGGGTGATCACGACAACCATCGCCAGCGTCGCCACCAGCCAGGCGAGAATGGTCAGCGTCTTGCGCACCCGATCCCCCTCTTCAGTTTGCACCTGCCGGTGGTGGAGGCACCAGGACGGCCGGCGCGGTCGGCGTCGCGGGCGGCGCAGGCACGATCGGCCCGGTTGTGCCCGTGGACGTGCCCGGCGCCGGAACGATGGGCGTTCCGGGTGGCAGGACAGGAGTTTCAACGGGTTTGGGCGCAGCTGGTTGCCGCCGCGGGGCGGCCTTGGGCTGGCTGACTGGGGTTACGGTTGCGAAACCCTCAACGCCCTGCGGCTTAATCGGCACAAAAATGCGCCCGATCTGCGCGGGTGCGCGCCAAGGATCGAAGACATCGGCATTGATGCGCAGCTGATACATGACGCCGAGCAGCGATTCCTCGCTGCGGGCCTTGTCGCACAATTGCAGCCGCACCGAGATGGCGCCGCGCTTGAAGGCGCCGGACGGGCGCGTGGTGGGCTCGATGCGCTGCCAGGCATAGACGCAGGTGTCGCCCGCGGGAGAGCGGCCGGCGGCGTAGCCGAAGGGGCCGTAATCGTTCTGCACGTAATAGGGCGAGAGCTTCATGTTGGCCTGGGGCCAGGCGGCACGCGCCTCGCTCATGAGGTCGAGATCGACGAGCGGGGTATCGGCCAGTTCGCCTGCCGAACCATCGCCGCCAGCGGCCTTGAAGAGCACGATTGTGATCTTGTTCTCGCCGGGCGTACGCGCCTGCGTGGCCAGCGAGATTTCCTGCCGGATGGCATTGGCGAAGGTCGTCTGGACGACGCCCAGAATGCCGGGGCCGCCGGGCGGCGGGTAGATGAGGGCACCAACAGGCGCCACCTGCGCCGCGGCCTGCGTCTGAAGCGCAGGCTGCTGGCTACATGCCGACAACACAAGGGCAGCCAGGCAACTGGCCGCAACAACAAGCCTACGCCCTCGAGGGAGGGCGTATCGTATAAGGCTCATTCCGTTTCAGTCCTCCACCGCTGAGACTGCTCGGGAAATCAGAGCCTTGCCAGCCTGTCATTGTCGTTGGGCCGCATCAATCCAACCCGGAACGTTTCCTGTGGGTTTGAACCGAAGTGTGTCGTCGGCGCAGCAGATGGGTGGAACCGCCCGGGCGCACGCAAGTTGTCCCACGTGGCGCTTGTCCACGTTTGGACGAACTCCTCCCTTGACCTTTCGCCGCGTGCTTTTACCGAAGCCGCGGCGACTTTCTTTTTCGCGTCGGTCAGTTCACGGACACGAAATTGCCGCCCAGATCGAACCAGCAATTGAAGAACGTGGTGCTGCCGTCACGCTCGAAATAGCCCTGCGACACGTATTGATTGCCGCTCTTGAAGGCGGCGTTGGCGGTGATGCTCTGCGGGCGCACGCCGAACTTGGCGGACGCTTCGCCGGCGCAGAAGCGCGGCATCAGATCGGTGGAAACGGCGTCGGCGGCCTGGGCGGCCGGTGCCGCGGCACGCGGTTGCGGGCGAGCTTGGGCGGCGGCATTTTCGACGTAGATGGTGAGCTCATAGTTGGCGCGCTCGTTGCGGCGTGCGGCGTTGCGCATCAGGTAGACGTTGATCTCGTACTTGCCGCTCGAGGGAATCTGGAAGCTGGAGCTGTTGCCCGAGACCGAGCCGATGAAAAGCGCCTGCGAGGCGCCGGGCGCGGTGATGTTGAAGTAGTTGCCGGGATTATCGGTATCGAGCTGCACGCTCATGGTCTGGCCGGCGGCGACATCCACGAGATAGCGGACGCCATCTGAGCCACGGATGGTGCCATCGATGCTGGTGCCGCTGGCGCCGCGCGGAAACTTGACGTTGACCGCCTTGCTCGCAGCGAAGGCGCCGCCGGCGAGGGACATGCAGAGGAAAAGGGTAAGGAACGCGGTGACGACCGTGCGAAATGTCATGGCGAACTCCGTGTTTCGAGATGGCCAGTATTTTCGCATGGCGCCGGACGCCGCGACAGGGGCAAAAGCAACGACCCCCGAGGCTCCCCCTCGGGGGTCGTCGTCGATCGCGGCAGGGAGCGGTTCCTGTCCGGCGACCATCCTTGTTGCGGAGAAGATGGCGCGGGACCTGAACCATCGCGACCGCGAATGCCTGTCGGGCCCAGCGGACGGACCGCAGCAAAAGCGATGCCGACGATCAAGATGGGCGGGTTACCGGGAGACGGTGACATTGGGCAGATCGACGGGGAGGTTCTGACCATCCAGTCGACTCTTTCGCGTTCGATCGGCATCGCCGTCTCCCTCCCGATGCAGACCACAATGCAGAAGACGGGCTTTGGTTTCATAACTAGTTGAAAAATAACATTAAAATTAGCGAACGACGATTGTAAGGAAACTGTAATCCGGCGCGAACGGAACCCTAACGGGAGCGCAGGCTTAACCCTGCATCGGGAGCAAATAAACCCAGGAGGGTGCCATGGACAGCGAAGCCAGCCACGACCCGCGCTATCACACGCAACAGATGCAGGAGCGCTTCCAGCAGTTGATCGACCACCTGCGCGAAGACATCGACAAGGTCAACGAGCCCCAGTTCAAGGCGATGTTTGAGACCTCGGCCGAAGTGCTGGGCGGGCTCAAGAAGGCCTTCGGCGACTACGAGAAGAAGAACGAGAGCGCGTGGCGTTAGCCGAATCGCGCGCCCGGCTTGCGGCGGGCGGAGGGCGCTCCGGCAGGCGCGCAGTTACGCTCAGCGGCGACGTATCGCTTAACCTTGACGGCAAAGGACAGACCTCGGCAGGCGCGAAATGGGGATTTCGGCGAACTCCCGAGGGAGACATCGGCAAAGGTTGAAAATGGGCCGCCCCGCGCGGGCGGCCCTTTTTCATTGGGTGCGGTCAGTCGCTCTTGCGCACGAAGGTGCCCAGGCCGTTGTCGTCATAGGCCTCGATGGTGACCCGGTCGCCGGAGAAGTCGACGGCGGAGAGGGAGCCGAGAAGCTGGGCGTCGTTGAAGGGCTCGAAGACGAAAGTATCGGCGTCCCAATGGCGGGCGGTGAACCGCACCTGCCCTTCGGGACCGAACTTGAGGAGGAGAGCCTCCCCCTCCCCCGGGGCGATTTCGAGGTCACCGAAATAGGCGTTTTCGTAGCGGCCTGCATAGGCGGAGGGTGACTGGGCAGGGCGCGCCGGATCGGGCGGCTGGAGTTTGGCAAGGCGCCCCTGTGGTTCGAGGACCGGAGCGAGGCCGGCCTTGTAGATGGTCCACCAGTCGCGGGTCGGATTGCCGGCGAGGACGATGTCGGTGAACTGGGCGGTGATGGCATCAGCAACGCCATTGGGCGTGGCATTGACCAGCACGACGATGCCGACATTGGCATCGGGGATCAGGGTCATCGCGGTGGCCGAGCCCCAGGAGAAGGCACCGCCATGGCTCCAGACAACGTGGCCGGGCACGGGGCTGCTGAGGAACATGCCGTAGCCGTAATAGCCGCCGGTGGCGCGCAGGTCGGGCGCTTCGGAGATCATCGACTTGGGCGTGACCATCGGGGTCAGCGCGGGGGCGGGGATGGAGAGCTTTTCGGTGCGCCCATCGGCCAGCATGAAGGCCATCCAGCGGGCGAGATCAACGGCGGAAGACGAGACGCCGGCAGCGGGCGAGGTCCGGTCGGTGTTGTAGGCCGAGGACCAGTGCGAAAGGCCGGCTTTCGTCCTCTCCGGGCCGACGACATATTGCCCCTCCTCCCAGACGTGGCCGACCGCGTGGTTGGATTGCTTGCGGAAATCGTCGAAGCGCGAACTCGTGGAGGTCATGCCGAGGGGGACGTAGAGGCGATCGCGTGAGAGATCGGCCCAATCTTCGCCGGCAATTGTGGCGACGGCCTCGGCGGCGAGGGTCATGCCGTAATTGGTATAGGCATAGCTGGCGCGGAACGCCCCAAGCGGCAGATAGCGTAACGCATCGAAGACTTCGCGCTGGGAATAGTCGAACTGTTCGAGATCGTCGCCCGCGTGATCCGGCAGGCCGGTGCGGTGGGAATAGAGATCGCCGATGGTGACGTTGGCGCTGACCCACGGATCGCCGAGGGTGAACCAGGGAAAGATTTCGCGGACCTTGGTATCCCAGCCGACCTTGCCGTCGGCGATCACGCTAGCGATGACGCTGGCGCCAATGGGCTTTGACATGGAGGCGAGCTGGAAGACGGTTTCGGGCGTTACCGGCTCACCGGTTTCGAGGTTGCGGACGCCATAGCCACGCTCGAAAATCGTCTCGCCGTTCTTGACGACGGCGATAGCGAGGCCGGGCACCTGGGTTTCCTCCATCAGAGCCCGGATCTGGCCATCGAGCTGGGCAATCGCAGCATCGACCCTGCTATCCTGCGTCTCCTGCGCCAGGACGGGCGCCGCAAGGAGCATCGCCAGGCCGATCCCACCCAGCCCGCGAAAGCAAACGCGATCCATCACTTCTTCCCCCAAAAGCATTGCGCTTTCACCAATGGAAGACGTAGCCGCAATCGAGGAGAAGAAAAAGTCAGCAACAGCCTTCGGCGATTGCGACAATTGGAGGGAAGATAGAGGTACGCATAGCCCTGCTCCCACTTCTCATATGTAGCGCGCTAGGGGCTTGCTTCAAGGACCGGGTCATCCCGTACAAACACCGTCCAACCTGATCTGGGAGTGCGGAATGGCGGCGGTTTTTGGGATGGATGACCGGGCGGTGGTGATTGCCGGGGGTGGGCCGACGGGGTTGATGCTGGCGGGGGAGCTGGCATTGGCCGGGGTCGATGTGGTGATCGTCGAACGACGCGAGAGCCAGGAGCTGGTGGGGTCGCGGGCGTTGGGGCTGCATGCGCGGACCATTGAGGTGCTGGACCAGCGGGGCATCGTCGAGCGGTTTCTTGCGGAAGGCTATACGGCGCAGGTGGCGGGCTTTGCGGGGGTGAAGCTCGATATCGGGGACTTTCCGACGCGGCATCCCTATGGACTGGCACTGGTGCAGAAGCATACCGAGCGGATACTTGCCGGCTGGGTGGAGGCGCTTGGGGTGCCGATCCTGCGGGGGCCCGTGGTGACCGGGTTCGTGCAGGACGAGGCGGGTGTCGAGGTGGCGCTCGATGACGGACGTGTGCTGCGGGCGCAATATCTCGTGGGGTGCGATGGCGGGCGAAGCGTGGTGCGGAAGGCGGCGGGGATAGCCTTTGCGGGATGGGACCCGACGATCAGCCACCTCATCGCCCAGGTGGAAATGGCTGCGGAACCGCAATGGGGGTTTCACCACGATACCACTGGCCGGCACGCGATTTCGCGGCTGGCGGCCGACGGGCCGGTGGGCGTGATGCTGACCGAGCCCGATGTGGGCGAGAAGGACGAGCCGACGCTAGACGATCTGCGCACCGGCCTGATCCGGGTCTATGGCACGGATTTCGGCGTGCATCGCCCGACTTCGATTTCTCGGTTCACCGACATGTCGCGCCAGGCGGAGCGCTATCGGGAGGGGCGCGTGCTGCTGGCGGGAGACGCGGCGCACATCCACTACCCGGTGGGCGGGCATGGGCTCAACCTGGGTGTGCAGGATGCCGTCAATCTCGGGTGGAAGCTGGCGCAGGTGGTGAAAGGCGTTTCGCCGGCCGAGCTGCTCGATAGCTATCACGCGGAGCGATATCCGGTGGCGGCGCGTGTGCTCACCGAGACGATGGCATCGGTGGCAATCAGCCGGACGGACGAGCGATCGCGGGCGCTGCGGGAGCTGGTTGCCGAAATGCTCGGCCTTGAGCAGGCACGCAAGTATATGGCCGGACGGATGTCGGAGCTCGATATCCGCTATGATTTCGGCGAGGGCCATCCGCTGCTGGGAAGGCGCATGCCCGATATCGAGGTGACGACCGCTGAAGGACCGATGCGCGCGTTCACGCTGTTGCATCGCGCCAGGCCGGTGCTGCTTGACCTCGGCGGGCTCGATGGGTTCGACGCGACGCCGTGGGCGGAACGCGTGCAGGTGGTCGCGGCGCGGTATGGGGGCGATTGGGAATTGCCGGTGATTGGCGCGGTCGCCGCACCGGGCTCCGTGCTGGTGCGACCGGACGGGCAGGTCGCCTGGACTGGGCACGATCCGGCGGGGCTCAGCGAGGCGCTGACGCGATGGTTCGGCCGGTAGGAGCCCAGACCGGAGGCGCTGACGATTTGTAGGAGGAAGAATGGTGCCCAGAGCCGGAATCGAACCAGCGACACGCGGATTTTCAATCCGCTGCTCTACCAACTGAGCTATCTGGGCATCATTTTTTGGCGCTCCGGCGTGCCGAAGGCTGGCGGTTTATAGGCAATGAGATTTGGGCTGGCAAGGGCGAAAGCGACGATTTTTTGAACTCGTTGTGGGGAACGCGAACCGGCTCGCGCCATTGCGGTTTCCGGCGACGCGGCCTAGGTTCGGCTATCTAGTATGGCAGATTGGGAAAAGAGCATGCTCGGGGATTTGCAAGGCAAGCGCGCGCTGATCACGGGGTCGTCGACCGGCATCGGGGCGGCGTTGGCGCTGGAGATGGGCCGGCTCGGCGTCAGCGTGGCGGTGCATGGGCACAAGAATGCCGAGGCAGCGCGAGCCGTCGCCGACAAGATTGCGGCCGCGGGCGGAAGGGCCGTGGTGGTGACCGGCGATGTCAGCCATTCGGGCGAGGCCGAGCGGATCGTCGGGGAAGCGGCTGCGGGGCTCGGCGGGCTCGATGTGCTGGTCAACAATGCCGGCGGCATTCTCGAGCGCGTGACCAATGCGGCGTTCGACGAGGAGATGTTCACCAAGGTGTTCGATCTCAATGTCCGCTCGATCCTGGCGATGACGAAGGCGGCCTATCCGCATCTAAAAGCTTCGGGGAAGGCTTCGATCATCAATACGGGGTCGATCGCCGGGCGGTTCGGCGGGTTCTCGGGGTCGACCGTCTATGCGGCGGCCAAGGCGGCGGTGCATTCGATCTCGCGCAATGCGGCACGGGAATTCGCGATGGATGGCATTCGGGTGAATACGGTGGCGCCGGGGTTCATCATCACGCCGTTCCATGACCGCACGCCTGAGGCGGTGCGGGAATCGGCGCGGGCGCAAATCCCGATGCAGCGGCTGGGGACGGCGGAGGATTGCGTGGGGGCGTATGTGTTTTTGGCGTCGGAGACGATGAGCGGGTACATTACGGGACAGATTATCGATGTGAATGGGGGGCAGTTGATGCCGTGAGGGGGGATGGGGTTTACCCCCACCCCTATCCCCTCCCCGCAAGGGGGAGGGAGACGTGCTGGCACGATTCCGCGGTGAGCCAAGGCGGTTCGAGGTTGCGCAGATTGGAGTTTCTGCACGTGCGTAACCCCACCACCGCACTTCCCCGGCCGCAGAGCCGGGGCCCACGGATATCTCCACTCCAGTAGATGGATGCAATAGGCCCCGGGTCTTCGCCCGAGCAAGATTGGGGTGGGGGAAGTTCTGTGGTGGAACAGGTTCCGTGGGTGCGAAGATGACGGAGAAACGAGTCCGTCTAGCCCTTACTCGTCGTCGCCGTCATCCGGCGTTTTCCGCTCTTGGTCCCGTTCCTCGGGAATCGCGTAAGCGCCGGTCAGCCAGCGGTTGAGGTCGATATCGGCGCAGCGGGACGAGCAGAAGGGGTGGAAGGCCTGGACAGAGGGCTTTCCGCAAATGGGACAGGGGCGCACCGGGCGCAGGCGGGTGACTTTGGCGTCGGCCATGGCTGCCTCAGACGGAGGTCAGGCTCGACTGGTTGAGCCAGTTGAAGGTGACAGGATAGCCCTCGCCCTGCAGCAGGGCCACCGTTTCGTGGAGGGGCAGGCCGACCACGCTGGAATAGGAGCCGACCAGCTTGACGACAAAGGAGCCGGCAATGCCCTGGATGGCATAGCCGCCGGCCTTGTCCTTCCATTCGGCGGAGGCAAGATACGCCTCCATCTCGCGATTGGAGAGGCGCTTGAAGCGGATGCGGGTTTCGACCAGCCGGCGCTTGGCCTGGCCGGAAGGCGTCAGGAGGCAGACGCCGGTATAGACGCGATGCGCGCGGCCCGAGAGCAGGCGGAGGCAATCGGCTGCCTCTTCCATCATTTCGGCCTTGGGCAGCACGCGGCGGCCGACAGCAACGACGGTATCGGCAGCCAGCACGAGCGCATTGCCGCCGATGCCGGCCTGACGCGCCTTCTGTTGCGCGGCAATGGCCTTGAGGTCTGCCAGGCGCGCGGCAAGCTTGCGCGGCAGTTCACCCTTTTCAGGGGTTTCATCGACGTGTGCGGGAACCAGGTGCTCGGGCTCGATGCCGATCTGATTGAGAAGCGCGAGGCGCCGCGGCGAAGCGGAAGCCAGAATCAGTTCGGGGCGGCTGGCCAATCGCGAAACTCGTTACTTGAAGCGGTAGGTGATACGGCCCTTGGTCAGGTCATAGGGCGTCATTTCACACAATACCTTATCGCCCGCCAGAACGCGGATGCGATTCTTGCGCATGCGCCCAGCGGTGTGGGCGATGATTTCGTGGCCGTTCTCCAGCTTGACCCGGAAGGTCGCATTGGGAAGCAATTCGGTCACAACGCCCGGGAATTCGAGCACTTCTTCCTTTGCCATACTTTCTCCTGAAAACGCCCGGGAGGGGAGCTAAATCCCAGTCCCAGGCCGAAATTGCGCGCAACCTATAGGAATTCAGGCGCTTTGTGAACTAGAAGCCGAACGGCTCGCAACAAGCGGTTCGAGCCGCTCGCGAACCTTCTTCTGCAGGGTGTCGCGGAGCGTCCTGTAAGCGCTCAATACCGCCTCGCGGTTCCCTTCGACAAGGGTGGGATCGCTGACGGACCAGTGCTCGAGCGCACCCATTTCGAGCCCGCGCTTGCGCACCGCGTCGTCGGCATCGGGCGAAAGCGTCACCACCAGGTCGAAGCGATTGGCGACGAGTTCATCCATAGTGTGGGGTGTGTGGACCGACATATCCACCCCTACCTCTTCCATGACCTCGTGCACGAAGCCATCGGCCTTGCCCGACTGCACGCCGGCCGAGCGCGCAATAAGGCGGCCCGGGAAGTATTTACGCGCCAGGGCTGCCGCAATGGGGGAGCGCACCGAGTTCATCGAGCAGACGAAGAGGACCGTCGGCAATTCGCTGTCGCGTTCGTCGATGCGCTTGGCATAGGGCTGGACGGCGCAGATGAGCGTAAAGAGCCGCCGCGCGGTGTTGAGATCCATCTCGAGCTTGTTGTCGAGCCGGGTGCGCAAGAGTTCGGCCGCCTCGTTGTGGAGGCCGCGCCGCGCCATGTCGACCGTCTCGATCTGGAAGGGCGAGGCCGAGCGGATGGCTTCGTAATAGCTGTCGCGGATGCGGAAGTAATCGCGGATGAGGCGGCGGAACGGGGTGAGCGAGAGATAGTGCGCGGCGATCGGCTCGAAGGTCTCCGGATCTCGCACGTCGAGGACGATGTAGTTGGCCACGATCGAGACGTGCAGCGCATAGGGGCCGGTGGCTTTTACGCGCGCGGGGCGGAACTTGTTGTCCTCGACGAGGTCATAGATGGCGATGCGCCACTCATGCACCTCGTCGGGATCGATCGAGGTGATGGTTGAGGGATCGAGCGTGACGGTGACGATCCGGTCGGTCGTGGCATCGAAGTCACGCAAGAAGCGCCACCCTCCCCTACCGGTTGAGCCGGATGGAGACGCTGCGGCCGTGGGCATCGAGCGCCTCGGTTTCGGCCAGCGTCACGGCGGCCGGGGCCAGGATGGCGAGCGAAGACGGATCGCAGCCCAGGATCGAGGTGCGCTTGACGAAATCGAGCACGCCGAGACCCGAGGCGAAGCGCGCCGAGCGCGCCGTGGGCAGCACGTGGTTGGAGCCGCCGACATAGTCGCCGATGGCCTCGGGCGTGTGATGGCCGAGGAAGATGGCGCCGGCATTGCGAATACGCGGCATCAGCGCCCTGGGATCATCCACTGCCAGTTCCACGTGTTCGGAAGCGATGCGGTTGGCCAGTTCGACCGCTTCATCGAGCGAAGCGACGGTGATGATGGCGCCGAATTCTTCCCAACCCTCGCGTGTGAGCTTTTCACGCGGCAGCACGGCGAGCTGGCGGTCGACTTCCCTGGCTACGGCATCGGCGAGACGCGGATCGCTAGTGACGAGGATGGACTGTGCCCCTGCCCCGTGCTCGGCCTGCGCCAGCAGGTCCGCAGCCACCCAGGCCGGGTTGGCGGACGAATCCGCGATGACCAGCACTTCGGAGGGGCCGGCGATCATGTCGATGCCGACCTTGCCGAACACCTGCCGCTTGGCGGCGGCGACATAGGCATTGCCCGGCCCCATGATCTTGTCGACCGAGGCGATCGCCCTGGTGCCGTAGGCCAGCGCGGCGACGGCCTGGGCGCCGCCGACGCGATAGATCTCGGTGACGCCGGCGATTTTCGCGGCGGCGAGGATGGCGGCGTTGATCTCCCCGCGCGGGGTCGGGACCACCATGGCGATCCGCTCGACGCCCGCCACCTTGGCGGGCACGGCATTCATCAGCACCGAGGAAGGATAGGAGGCGAGGCCTCCGGGCACATAAATCCCCACCGCCTCGATCGCCGTCCAGCGGGTGCCGAGGGTCACGCCGATCTCGTCGGTATAGATGTGATCGACCGGCTTCTGCTTTTCGTGGTGGGCCTTGATGCGGGCATGGGCGGTTTCGAGCGCGGAGCGTACTTCCGGGGTGACCCGCGCGGCGGCTTCCTCGATTTCCGCCTCGGAGAACCGCAGCGTTTCGGCGGTGACGTTGGCCTTGTCGAACTTGTTGGTCAGCTCGACCAGGGCCTCGTCGCCGCGCGCACGCACATCGGCGATGATGTCGGCGACGGTATCGCCGACTTCCTGCGAGCTTTCGCGCTTGCCTTCGAGCAGCGCCTGGAAGCGGGCCGCAAAATCGGCGTCGCGGGTATCGAGGAACGAAGGCATGGGCGAGTTATCCGTTCAAAGGCTGTGCTGGGGCTGGGCCTTGGCGGCCCAGGCGGCACCGAGATCCTGCAGGCGCGCTTCGAGCACCTCGACTTCGAGGCGCACCGTGCCGCCGCCGGCAAAGGCCAGCTCCACGATGCCCGCGGGGGCATTGGTTTGGGTGAAGGTGATGGCGAGCAGTTCGAGCACGCCGTCGCGCGAATTGGTATCGATGCCCGCGCTCGAAGCCTTGAGCACGCGATCGAAATGCAGGGCCGTGCGCTTGCGCACACCCTTGTTGCGCACGGTGCCCTCTTCCCAGTCATAGCGGTTCATGAGCATCGCGAAACGCTTGTCGGCCTGAGCATAACCCATGTCGCCAACGCGCACGACCGCATCCTGGGTGTGGGCGGAGATTACCGCGAGATCATCGCTATCAAGCGCCAGCAGCTTGAGATCGGCCATGTCGTTCCTGATTCCGAAGGGTGGACGGGTAACGGTAATCTGGTGATTGGGGTTCGATCTACAAGAAGTTGGGGGGCGAGGCTAGGGCGTTGGGGGAAATGGGGGGCAGAGGGCGGCTGGCTCTCCTTCCGGCTTTGTCCTGGTTGCACTCGCTCATAAGGGCGCGGCAATAGTTGTCACTATGGGGATAAAAAGAGCCAGCGGCTATCCCCCCGCTCCCGTCCGCTTTCGCGCCGCTGTTAAGGTGCTCGGCCAACGGTGCGGCCGGCACTATGCGTCGAAGTCGTTCCAGAAGTCGCCCAACGCGTCGAAGAATGCGTTGAAATGATCGGGATCCCAGCTAGTCGCTTCGTCTTTGCGGATCAGCCAAGCATTTTGGTTCGCACACACGAACTGCATCTTGTTGGCGTTTTGCAGATATGTGTAACATTCTAGGAAAGTGCGCTGATATGAGTGCCTGAAGAGGTGGCTCGGCACATTCCAGAGCAAACCCTCAATGTAGTATGATGGTGCGATGCTGCTGTCGATAAGATCTAGCTCCCTCATCCGGTTGCGCATGTTCTTCCAGATACGGACCATCGGTTTGAAATAGCCATCTGTCTCCTGATGCTTCCTCACGCAATTGTCGTGGTGTTGCTTCGGGAAATTGGCGATTAGCTTTCCGCTAGGTAGCTTGAAGCAGATACCCTCAATGAACTCGCTGTCTTGGTGGCCATTGAAGCGAAGGTAGCGGCGGTACTGGCAGCATGCCAACACATCGGCTGCGCGCCGGTTGTTATTGCCTTTTATCTTAAGCGCCTTCACGCCAAGATCGAAATCGCGTCCGTAGCGTTCTTGGAGCCAACTGCCCACGTCGATGCGAAATTGCTCGACTGAATACGAGGCAGGGCGGCGCGCTTGTGAGTAGCGATCCCTCTCGTCCTGCGACAGCTTGTGCAGGTCAGGATAGTACACGTCCTTACAACGCAGTACGATGTCGACATCACCTTCGACGCCGACGACATTGGTGTCATTGCCGTACGAGCCTTGAAGGTAGGACATGATGTCCCGGTTCGCATATGGGGAGTCGCGGCTTTCGATCACTGTCTTGATAGATTGATACGTGCTCGCCGACTGAGCTAGTGATCCAATATGCGACCACGTTTCAAGCTGGCTTTCGTGAACGCTCACATTGCCTCCTATGTTAGGTATGCGCGGAGTTGCGACTCGCGCAAAGCGAAGGACTCGCGTCCTCGCTGAAACAGAACATCGAGTTTCTGCAAGTCGTGTTCGAACAAGTCAGTCGCCATCTCCGGCGTCGTGAACCCATCGCTGATACGGACGGTCTCGATGTTCTTGAAAAGTATGGCGCGCAACTGATCCATCGACTGCGTGTTGATCTCCAGTGTTTTTTGTAGGAGTTGCACGCTTAGGAGCTTCTTGTGCCACCAAGCCTTCCGCAAGATGTTCAGTTGCGGCTCGGGATAGTTGCCGACTCCGACGCTTACAACACGCATCTTTTCATGCGCGATGCCCATTGGCCCGGTAGCGTCCGCGATCGCGTACAGTGTAGGGTTGTTCGCGCAGTAGCCCCCGTCGATCAGTTCGACATTTTCCCCTGCTGCTGTCTTTACCACCTTACGCTCGAAGAACGGAAAGGCAGAGCACGATGCCTGAACGGCATCTCCAATTGATACGCCGAACCCTGGCACCCACGTGCCCTGACGACCGTGAGCTTGCGCGATATTGCCTTTGAAGATCATCGGTTTCTCGATGACCCATTTCGTGGCGACGATACCGATGTTTGTCTTTACTTGATCGAACGTCGCGTCGCCGAACACGTCTTTGGCCAGTTTGGCCAGCGCCTTGGATTTGTCGGCAGCCTCCTTCTGAGCGACTACTGACACCACATGCCTTTTGTAGAGTTTGTGTATCTCCGAGACGCTGTAGCCGAGTGCCAGAAGCGCAGCGATGATTGATCCTGTGCTCGTACCAAAGATCAGATTGAATCTTTCATACAGCGGGCAGCCGATCATTCCTTCGATCTCATGTAGAACGCCGAGCGAGTAGAAGCCTTTTGCTCCTCCGCCGTCGAGACTCAAGACGCGAAAGTTGTCGGACAACATGGTGACGCCCCCTTGGCTCATTTAGAGCGATTAGTCTGGCCCACACTCCCAAGAGTCGAGGCAAAGCTTAGACTTATCCCCATCGTAACGAAGTTCTGGCAGCGCCGGATATGCAGCCAGTGCGGTCGTTGCTTTGGCTAGAGGAAGTTGCTCGTGAAGCCGATGGAAATGTATCAAACCTCCAAAAACTCGACCGAGCTTCATTACCGGCACGAACACCACCGGGCGCGGTGAGCGCCCCCGCCCAACTTATCCCCCCACTCCCCACCTCGCTTAACATCCACCCATCCCTGCCGCACCGGGCGGACTGCAGAGCGGCCAGTAGCGACAGGGACAGCCGGGCGTGCGGGGTTCGCTCCCTCGCATGGGTCCATGGGACGCCGCTCGAATCCGGGGCTCGACCATCAAGCCTGCCGGAACGGAGCCGCGATGATCAGGTCCTCAAAATCCCGG